>Ga0209654_1000003_pt1 | contig 478419 bp, 362 predicted proteins | sample SaaInl1SG_22_DNA_FD_184646 | JGI IMG/M metagenome (GOLD analysis project Ga0209654, IMG submission 184646) | Marine microbial communities from expanding oxygen minimum zones in the Saanich Inlet - ESP_161SG_22_DNA (SPAdes) (version 2) | ecosystem: Environmental > Aquatic > Marine > Intertidal... | reverse complement strand
AAAAAGGAATGTCTCCGTTTTTTATTATACCAAGTTTCTATCCATCCAAAGATAGATAATTCGGCTTGTGATTTTAAGCTATAATCATGTCTATAAACCCATTCTACTTTTAAAGATTTAAAAAAGTGTACCTGATATTGAAAAAAGACTCCTAGATGCAGGAATACCTCAAATTTTAGATTAGTTAAAATATATATTTTAATAAAAAAACCTCAACTGTATAAAGTTGAGGTTTTTCTATTTGTGTTTAAAAGTAATTATTCAATACACTTTAACTTATCTATAAAAAATTCTTTATAGGTTATATTTAGAATTTCCCAGGTACCTTCTGTACCCTGAAGCATAATCGACTTTATTGGAGCACTTTGTAAACTAGATGTTTTTGATGCATTGAGATGCGCCTTGAATAGGAACATTCCACATTCAATATCCCATGAGTGATAGAACTTTACTACTTGTCCGTTATCTAAAGTAACCCTAACGCTAGAACGCTGATTAGGCAAATAACTGGCACAACCTAAATCTTTAGATAAATTAAAGAATACATTTGTTTTTATACCCTGTCTGTAAAGCTCTACAGTTAACGCATCCGCTATTTCATACTCGTCTGTTCTAATGGTAGTTATATTATAAAATCTATCGTATTCATTAATTTGATAATGGCAGCTATCTCTAAACTTTAGTCTTTCCCTTAAACTAATTGCTTTTTGTTGGGATGCTTTGTCTTCAGATATTACATTTTTATTAGCTTTAGCTTCTGCATTCAGTAGTTTTTCTTTTTCAGCTTCTATTCTGGCAATTGAATCTTGTCTTCGTTTTGCTTTTAACGCTTCAACTTGCTTTCTAGCAAGCTCTAGTTCTCGAGCAAGTCTCTGTTGTTCCAATTCCTTTGCTTTTGCAATAGAATCTAATTTTCTTTTGGCTTCTATTGCTTCTTGTTTCTGTTTTTCTAAAGCTTTTCGTAATGCTAATGCCCTGGCGGCATCAGCTTGTACTCTATTTATAGAATCTTTTTTTCGATTTTCAGCTAATTCCTCCAAACGTTTACGTTCTATTTCCTTTCGCTGTGCTAGTTTCCTTGCCTCACTTGCCCGAACTTCGAAAATAGAATCTTGTCGTCGTTTCTCTTTTTCCGCATTTAAACGCGCAACGGCCCGTTGCTTTTCAATTTCGAAAATCTTCTTTTTTTGTAACTCTAATTTAGCAACCGAGTCCTGCTTTCGTTTCTCTGCCAATTCTTCCAAACGTTTACGCTCCAGTTCTTGCTGACGAGCTAGTTCCTTAGCCTCTGCTGCACGAACTGCCACAACGGAATCTTGTCGGCGTTTTTCCGCCAATTCCTCTAAACGTTTGCGCTCCAACTCCTGCTGACGAGCTAGTTCCTTAGCCGCTTCTGCGCGAACTGCCGCAATGGAATCTTGTCGGCGTTTCTCTGCCAATTCTTCCAAACGTTTACGCTCCAGTTCTTGCTGGCGTGCCAGTTCTTTGGCCTCTGCTGCACGAACTGCCGCAATGGAATCTTGTCGGCGCTTCTCCCCCAATTCTACTAATCTTTTGCGCTCCAACTCCTGCTGACGAGCTAGTTCCTTAGCCGCTTCTGCGCGAACTGCCGCAATGGAATCTTGTCGGCGCTTCTCCCCCAATTCCTCTAAACGTTTGCGCTCTAGTTCTTGCTGGCGTGCCAACTCTTTGGCCTCTGCTGCACGAACTGCGGCAATGGAATCTTGTCGGCGCTTCTCCGCCAATTCCTCTAAACGTTTGCGTTCTAATTCTCTTAGTCTTTTTTCTTCTTTTATTTTTGAGATAGAATCTCGTATTTGCTTTTCCCTTAGCTCTTTTGCTCTTTGTATTGCTAGAGATTTTTGTTGTTTTTCTTCTTCAATTTTAGCTATGGAATCTTGTACACGTTTTTCTTTTTCCTCAATGATATCTTGTATTTTCTTTTTTCTGTTTTCTTCTTCCGCAATTAGTTTTTGCATCTCACGCTCTTCATAATCATAAAACAGATCCATCATTGATTCCGTGATTTCAAGAAATTCATCGCCGACAAAACCTGAAATTTCATCGTACCTAATCTTATAGGTGTTTTGACCTGAATACTCTAAAACTATACATTTTTGATTTCTTTTGAATTGCCCAACAACTTGGGAACTCATATCTATGCTCTGATGAATACTACCGTTTTCAACAAATTTTGTTTCTATTTCTTCGTCTTGAGCGAAAGAAAAATTAACGGTGGCAAAAAGGATAATTAGCAGATAGTGTTTCACTTTAAAAAATTTGGGGTTCTTTAACGTTTTACAATAACGCGATTTTCAAAATATATACATTATAAAACGCCTTATTACTTCTGCAAAATATGAAAGTTTTGAGATGTTTTCCAAAAAAAAACCATTAACCACCTTTTTTTGATGATTAATGGCTTTATAATTAAAAACCTGATACTAATTAAGTCTCTTTTCCTGAGGTTTATTTTCTAACAGCCTTGATAATTTCAAGCGCATTTTTTACATCGCGCTCTAACTTAGCATAGTCTTTATTAGCAATAATCTCCTTGGATATTAATTTAGAACCCATACCAACACAGGTAACACCAGCATCAAACCATCCTTTTAGGTTTTCCTCTGTTGGTGAAACGCCACCCGTTGGCATAATAGACGTCCAAGGTTGAGGGCCTTTAACCCCTTTAACGAACTGAGGCCCGTAAATATCCCCTGGGAATAATTTTACAATTTCACAACCCAATTCCTCTGCCCTTGTTATTTCAGTTAAGGTCCCACAACCTGGAGACCATAATACTTTTTTACGGTTGCATGCAATTGCAATATCTTCTCTTAATACTGGGGTAACAACAAAATTTGCTCCTAAAGACATGAACAACGAAGCTTGTCCTGCATCAGTTACAGAGCCTACACCCATTATCATTCCTGGTAACTCAGCGACTGCATATTTAGTTAATTCCCCAAAAATTTCGTGTGCAAAATCACCACGAGCCGTAAACTCCATTAAACGAGCACCGCCGTCATAACATGCCTTTAATACTTTTTTACTTAATTCTATATCTTGACTAAAAAACAAAGGAATCATCCCTGTTTCTTTCATTGCTGATGCAACTTCTAATCTTGAAAATTGTGCCATTTTATAAATGTTTAAATGTTTTTATGATTTAACCGTCCAATCTTTTAACCACTTAACGGTTAAACCAATAAACTATAATTTATCTTGCTACTCTACCGGAAGCATCACCTCCCATTAATTTTTCAACTTCAGCAACTGTAACCAAGTTAGCATCACCTTTAATAGTGTGTTTTAAACAGGATGCAGCAACTGCAAAATCTAAAGCATTTTGATCATCTTCTGGGTATTTTAATAATCCATAAATTAATCCACCCATAAAGGAATCGCCTCCTCCAACACGGTCAACAATATCAGTAATTTGGTATTGGCGTGTTTGAAATAACGTTTTACCATCATATAAAACACCAGCCCAAGTATTATGCGATGCAGAAATTGAGCCTCTTAATGTTGTAATTACTTTTTTAGCTCTTGGGAATTTTTTCATCATTTGCTCGCATACTGACAAGAACGCTTCTGCTTTTACATTATGTCCTTCCGTTTGAACAGAAATACCTTCTGGACTAATACCAAAATGCATTTCGGCATCTTCCTCGTTTCCTAAAACAATATCACAGTATGACGTAAGCTCTGTCATAACCGCTTCCCTATGCGCATCATCGCAATATTTCCATAGTTTCGCACGGTAGTTTAGATCTGTTGAAATAGTCAACCCCTTTGCACTAGCTGCTTTTACGGCTTCTAAACACACATCAGCAGAACCTTGTGAGATTGCTGGCGTGATACCGGTCCAATGAAACCATTCTGCTCCTTCAAATACTTTATCCCAATCAATCATTCCTGACTCAATTTCGGACATAGCAGAATGTGCGCGATCATATACTACTTTTGAACCTCTAGATACAGCTCCAGTTTCTAAAAAATAGATTCCTAAACGATCTCCGCCGTAAACAATTTTATCTACGCCTACACCTCTTTTACGCATTTCCATCATAGCGCATTCACCGATATCATTTTTAGGTAAACGTGTTACAAAATCTACGTCAACGCCATAGTTCGCTAAAGAAACTGCTACGTTAGACTCTCCACCGCCATAAACAACGTCAAAATTGTTTGCTTGTGAAAATCTTAAAAATCCTTGTGGAGCTAATCTTAACATGATTTCTCCAAATGTTACAACTTGTGCCATTTTCTTAATTAAAATTAATTTTTATTATTTAGTATTTACTGTTTATATCATTTACATTAAAATCTGTTACAACGTTTGAACAAATTAAATCAATAAAATTTTGTTATAAACCTACAATAAAATAAAAACTACAAACTAATCAATAAATTTAGGGAATGATGGTTGCTTAAGCTTTATTGAGTCGGTTTAAATTTAGAATTAGACAAAAAATCAGTATCTTTGTTCAAACGTTGGAACAAAAGTATATAAAAATTGGCTAATAAAAAAAAATCCACGATAAAAGATATTGCAAATGTTTTGGGCATAACACCATCGGCTGTCTCAAAAGCTTTGAATAACCACCCAAGAATTAGCAAACAAACCAAAGCTGCTGTTTTACAGGTTGCCGAAAATTTAAACTATCAACCTAACCATATCGCCTCAGCTCTTAGAAAAGGAAAAAGCAATCTGGTTGGTGTTATTATCCCTAAGGCAAATAGTCACTTTTTTTCTTCTATTATTGAAAAAATCGAGGATACTGTTAACGAAAAAGGATACAATGTAATTATTGCACAATCTAACGAATCTTACAAAAAAGAATGTCGCAGTATAGAAGCTTTACTCTTTACCCAAGTTGATGGTATTATCGCCTCAATGGCTAACGAAACTATTAAGTTGGATTATTACAATAAAATAAAGCAAAAAGGCATTCCATTAATTCTATTTGATCGCGGAGAAAATGATTTAAATGTTGACTATATTGGGATTGACGATTATTTAAGCAGCCATATGATAGTTGATCATTTAGTAGAACAAGGTTGTAACCGAATTGCCCATATTGGTGGTTTTAGCCATACCAGAATTTATAAAAACCGTATTCGAGGGTTTATTGATGCAATTAAAAAACACAATCTCCCTTTTGAAGATGATTTAATTTATGAATGCAATTTAAGAAAAGAAGACGGCAGAGAAGTAATGGAAAAAATTCTTGAATTGGAACATAAACCCGATGGCATTTGTGTGTCTGCCGATTATGCCGCTTTGGGGGCTTTAGAAATCTTAAAAGAAAATAACATAAGAGTACCAGAGGATATTGCTCTTGTTGGATTTAGCAACGAACCATTTTCAGAAATTGTTACGCCTGGTATTACTTCTATTGAACAGCACTCTGAAAAAATTGGAAAATTAGCGGCAGAAACTTTTTTAAAAAGAATTAAAAATCCAGATCTACCCGTTTCTTTAAACAAAATGATTTTAAAACCAGAACTTATAGTAAGGGATTCTTCAAGAAGAAAATGATTGTAGGCTGCAGACAGAAAATACTCTTTAGCGCAATATCTTTTAAAGATTGAATTTGTAGATTTTAACTAGCCTGCTGCTTTTGCTCAACGCGTGCTCTCATTTTTTCAACCTTTTTTTGGTCTTTCGTGGCACTTTGTAAATTAACTTTCTCTAATCGATTAAGTTCTAATCTTATTTCTTCACTACGCTTTCTAAGCTTTGCTAATTTTTCTTCTCTAGCTTTTTGCCTTTGCAAACGCTCTTCTTTCTTTACAGCTTCAATACGTTCAAGTTCTTGTTGCTGTTTCTTTATCCTCATTTTTTCTAAAGTAACCGTGCCGTACGCATAACCGTACATGGCCAAAAAAAGCAGTGCTATTAATCCTAAAATGAGTAAACCATTTTCCATAATTGTAAATTTTGAGGGTAAATTTCGATAAAATCGCAAATGCCACTTAGTAGCACATAAAATTTTTATTAAAAGTATAAAAACTGACTTATGTCAAAAAATAAAAAAGGTGAAGTACCTAAAAATAAGTCAAAAACAAAAAAACCTTTACCGCGATGCGCTGTAAAGGTTTTTTTATCGACAAATTCAATTAAGATATTATAAATTTATTTACCGCTCATATAAGCATTGTAAGACCAAATTTCGTCCCAGGAATTCGAAAAGCTGCGGTCTCCCAAATCTAGAAAAAACTGCCATTTATTGGCTCCATGTGTTTTTTCGAAAACATCTTTAAAATTTTCTCCTTCTTCATCCATTTCAGCCCAGTTTTTTAAGAATCCTACTGTTGCAATATGCCTTCCCAAATCACCTTGCCTAAACTCGTTTACATATACACCCCATGGGTTCTTTCCGCCTTCCATAGCTTTTAAAGTTTTACTTACGTATTCTAAAAATGAAAAAGCTCCGGGAATTTCGCCATCTTCAATCTCATGGTACCTAACAAATATTACTGGATGCTTTGCATCATCACCGTCCATCATACTCATGTTAGAGAGTTCATTATCCATCTTCCAAAATTCAACTGTATGTATTTTTTTTATAAACGGCATCACATTATCTCTCCAATCTTCATCGTGCCCATCGTTTGTCGGGCGCTTATCTAAATGCGTATACGTTGTTGGCCCCATCATCCAAACAAAACTGCCTGCATTAGGTCCTGTAGAAATATTATATACCCTAGCTTTATACGGACCATCTTTGTGATATTTAGCATTGTGAGCCCTCATGTTTTCACCTAAAGTCTTAAGGTCTTTGTAATCGGGTGTCATCATAATACTCTCTAGAACGTTATCTTTCGATTCGTCTTGAGCACTTAAACTAAGGGATGCACTAAATACTAGGCATACCATTACTAAAAAAGAAAATGCACTTCTAATCATAATAAAAAATTTTGGTTAGTTAAACGCACACTATTGTGCAAAAATTTGCTATCAAATAATTAGTAGGAAAAAATTAGAAAATATAGAGCGATTAATTTTATATTTTCTTTTTTGGAGTTTCTCAAATATAGAGAATTAATTCAAATAAAAAAAGCCTTCAAAATGAAGGCTTTGTATAACATTGTTAGTTGAACGCTATGTGCAACAGCTAAAAATAAGTGTTTTTAATCTTTACTCATTGTTTTTAAACCTTGACTTCTCCAATTTAGTATTCCTCCATCTAACTCATAAATCGTTTTAAAACCTGCATCTTTGAATTTAGAAACACTTTTACTACTGCGCTTACCTGAGCGACAATAGATATAAACAGGTTTATCTTTATTCAGTATGTTGAGACTATCGTCAAAATTTTCTGAAAAAAAATTGATATTGATGGCGCTTTTAATATGGCCTTGGGAGAACTCTTTTGGCGTTCTTACGTCAACAAGTTGCACTCCCCTACTTTCATTTAGTTTAGATTCGAAGGTTTTAGGTTCTAGCTTAATGGCATCAGAACTTGTGTACCACCCGCAACCACTTACTGTAATAATAAAAACTAAATAAAAACCAATTTTTTTCATAAACTGTTATTTTAAATCAACAACATCACCTGTCCATTGTAGCATACCTCCCTCAAGGTTATATGCCTTTTCAAAACCCAATTGTTCCATAATTTGGCATGCTTTTCCACTTCTATTTCCAGAGCGACAATATACGTAGTAACTTTTGCTTTTATCCAGATCTTCCAATGCATCTATAAACTCTTGCCCTTTATAAATATCTAAATGAATAGCATTTGGGATAATACCATCAGCAACTTCGGCGTCAGTTCGTACATCAAGTACAACTGCATTATTATCATTTTCTAATTGCTCTACCCACTCTTCTTGTGTTAAATCTTCCATGTTTATTTTAAATTTCAACAAAATTAATACTTCTAAAGTATAGACGAAAAAAAATCCGAAGTATTACGCTTCGGATTTTTTAAATATTTCGAAAAACTACACCTTAATTGTACAGCCTATGGCTTTGGTCTTTTTTGTTTTTACTTCTTCACCTGCTAGCAGCGCATCTACTGCATCTTCTAAATATGTTTCGGACACCGCTTCTGGATTTCTAGAACTGTCATCTATAGCTCCTATATACTTCACTACCATCCCTTTTTTTGTTTTTTGAACCACATAATTATGGGGTGTTTTTGTAGCTCCAAATTTTGGATATATTTTTTGACCTTCATCTACTAAATATGGAAATGTAAATCCTTTTTCTTTGGCTCTTGTTTTCATCGCTTCGAAACTATCCCCTGGTTTAGCTTCAGGATTATTTGGGTTTATGGCTATTACCGGATAACCTTTTGATGCATATTTTTTATCTAAAGCTATTATTCTATCTTCATAAGCTATAGCGAACGGACAAGTGTTACATGTAAATGTAATGATGAATCCCTTCGCGTCTTTATAGTCTGATAACGATACCATCTTACCATCGATATTTTTTAATTTGAAATCTTCAATAACATCGCCTACATCATAACCATGATTATGAGTGGTGTTATCATTTGAAAATGCACTAACAAAAAAAACTAGTGCAATTAATGGAATTAATTTAAATACTTTTTTCATCATTTCTTATTTTAATTGTTTTACTTCTTCTTCAAGTTCTTCAAAAGTAAAAGATCTTTCAAAAAATTTTCGTTCGTTTTTCGTATATATAATAGTTGCTGGAATTGAGCCCGACCAAGATTTATCAATGGCATTAATCCATTTGTTTTCATTGTCATCATTTAAAACAACCACCTTACTTTTTAATTTATTTTTCAAAATAAATGGCTTTAATTTAGACTCATAAACGTGTGGAAAGTCTAAGCTCACTAAAATAACTTCAACACCTTCTCCTTTATATTCTGCATTTAGCTTTTCAAAATAAGGCAACTCTTTTACACAAGGTCCACACCAGGTTGCCCAAAAATTAATAACATAGGTCTTCTCGTCCTTTCTGTTTAGAAATTTGTTAAATCCTTCAAAATCATATATTTCTAATTCTATATCTTGATTAAATTTCTGCTCTGGCAAAACCGACTCGATAGTACCGACTTCTTTTTTTTCTTTAAAATCTTTACAAGCTGTTGCAAAAAAAATAAGTGATATAATTAATAAACGCCTCATATTATTCAAATAATAAAATAAAATTAAGCAATACGAACAGAGCAAAATAGTGTTTAACAAATATTTAAATAAAACTGACATAAGTCGTTAATTTTACTTACATTTGTATATACAACAGTTAAAAATGCGAATAGAAGACATTTTAAAATTAAATGCTGACGTTCCATTATCAAAAAGTGTTGTGGTGAATATTTTGTATACGAGCGGTTTGATTCATTCTGAATTAAACAGAGTATTAAAGGCTTATGATATTTCTCTTCAACAATTCAATGTGTTGAGGATTTTAAGAGGTAGAAAAGGAAAACCTGCTTCATTAAGCATGGTGCAAGACAGAATGATTACTAAAATGAGTAACACCACAAGATTAGTTGATAAACTCATAAAAAAAGAACTAGTTAAAAAACAATTAAATACAACTAACAAAAGAAAAATTGATATCAGCATTACAGCTGAGGGATTAAGCTTCTTAAAAAAAATTGATACATTGATTGATAGTAAAGAAGTAGATATGGTAAATTCTTTAACCAATGAAGAAACTACCGAACTGATTAGGTTGTTGGGCAAACTTAGATTAATAGCAGACTAACTCTCTCTTAGAACTCAACAACGTTTTAAAACTACCATTTTTAATGGTAGTTTTTTTGTTAAAAAAACTAATAAACAATTGTGTAATTATATTTTCATTTTTATATTTGACAACAGAAAGAATTAAATGAATAAAAAATTAAATAATACTTGGTGGTGGTGCTTTTCGAAACTAACATTCGTGAAGTAAAACCTTAGTATTTTAAAATATAAAAAAAGGCTTGTCATTCACGACAAGCCTTTTTATTTGAATTCTGACTTATTGATAGTCTAAACATCACAAAATGAAAAAATTTAGCCTTTATACACATCATAAGCGTATCTTAACTGATACTATTACTCCAGTAACCGTGTATTATAAAATTCGCGATAAGTACCCAAATAGTATTTTACTGGAAAGTGGTGACTATCATAGGAATCATAAGAATTTCTCTTACATCTGTTTTAATCCTATTGCTTCCATAAAAGTAGAAAATGAAGTAATCTCTGAAACCTTTCCTGATGGCACTTCAACGTCTATAGAAATAACGGATGCTATTAATGTGGTTGATGAAGTGTATAACTTCACACAAAAATTTGACACCAAATGTGAAGAGAACTTTAAGTTTATAAACAACGGTATATTTGGATATACAGCCTATGATGCGGTACGCTACTTTGAAGATATTGAAATTGGTAGAAAAGAGGATTCCGTTGTTATTCCAGATATGTACTATGCGGTTTATCAAAACATCATAGCTATAAATCATTTTAAGAATGAAGCTTATATTTTTGCACATTGCTATGAAGGTGTTGAAAATAATATTGATGATATAGACAAACTAATTAATGTTCAAAATTTTGCGTCTTACAAGTTCAATTCAAAAGGAGACATCATGTCTAATTTGACTGATGAAGAATTTAAAGAACATGTGGAGTTAGCCAAAAAACACTGCCAACGTGGTGACGTGTTTCAACTGGTATTATCAAGACGCTTCTCACAGGAATATACTGGAGATGATTTTAATATTTACCGTGCTTTAAGGAGCATTAACCCATCTCCATATTTATTTTATTTTGATTATGGTGACTTTAAAATATTTGGTAGTTCGCCTGAAGCACAACTTATTGTTGATGAGGGTTTAGCAGAAATTCATCCAATTGCAGGCACTTTTAAACGTACGGGCGATGAAGAGCAAGATGAAATTTTGGCTGAAAAACTAAAGAAAGACGACAAGGAAAACGCGGAGCATGTTATGCTAGTTGACCTAGCTAGAAATGATTTGAGCCGCCATGGAAACCGAGTAAAAGTAGAAACCTATCGGGAAGTTCAGTTCTTTTCACACGTTATCCATTTAGTAAGTAAAGTTACTGGACACAAACACAAAACAACTTCTACTATGCAAGTAGTAGCAGATACCTTTCCTGCTGGAACTTTAAGTGGCGCACCAAAACATAGGGCAATGCAGTTAATAGAACAGTATGAAAAAACGAGCCGTGGCTATTACGGAGGCGCTATAGGTTTTATGGATTTTAATGGGAATTTTAACCATGCTATTATGATTCGAACTTTTTTAAGCAAAGACTACAAACTCTATTGGCAAGCTGGAGCAGGATTGGTTTCAAAATCCAACAAAGAAGACGAACTACAAGAAGTTTACAATAAATTAGGCGCATTAAAAAAGGCTATTCAACTAGCAGAAGACATATAAGATGAAAAAAGTATTAGTTATAGACAATTACGACAGTTTTACGTACAATCTTGTACATTACTTGGAAGATTTAAATTGTGATGTTACTGTTGTGAGAAATGACAAATTAGCTCTGGAAGACGTGGAACCTTTTGATAAAATTGTATTATCCCCAGGTCCAGGAATTCCTGATGAAGCTGGGTTATTAAAACCAATTATCAAAAAATACGCTGCTACCAAAAGTATATTTGGTGTTTGTTTGGGCCAACAGGCAATAGGTGAGGTTTTTGGTGGCTCGTTGGTTAACCTAGACGATGTTTATCATGGCGTTGCAACAAATGTAACCATTTGCGTAAACGACGAATATATTTTTAAGGATTTAGAAAAAAATATAGAAGTGGGCCGATATCATTCTTGGGTGGTACATCCAAATTTACCCGAGAGTTTAGAAGTTACGTCTTTTGATGCCAACGGACAAGTCATGTCTTTGAGACATAAAACTTATGATGTGAGAGGTGTACAATATCATCCAGAGTCTGTTTTAACACCATTTGGAAAAAAGATATTAGAGAATTGGGTAAATAACTAGTCACTGTAACCAGTGTTAGTAGATAATGTTTGTTCAAAACATAGAAAGTAAAAATAAAATATAGATCCCTGCCTTTGTAGGGATGAGAAACATGAAAGAAATTCTTAACAGGTTAACAAATCACGAAACCATCTCAACCGAGGAGGCAAAACAGGTTCTTGTAAACATATCAAACGATATGTATAACCCAAGCCAAATCGCTTGTTTTCTATCGGTTTACATGATGCGTAGCATCACTTTAGAAGAGCTTACAGGTTTTAGAAATGCGCTTTTAGAACTTTGTGTTCCCATTGATTTAAAAGATTATAATGCGATTGACATTGTGGGTACAGGAGGTGATGGTAAAAACACATTCAATATCTCTACATTATCATCCTTTATAACGGCTGGATCTGGTGTAAACGTATCTAAACACGGTAATTATGGTGTGTCATCCACCTCTGGGTCTTCCAATGTTATGGAGCATTTAGGTGTGAAATTTTCAAATGATGAATCTTTTTTAAAGCGCTGTGTGGATAAAGCTGGTATTTGTATTTTGCATGCACCACTATTTCATCCTGCGATGAAGAATGTTGCTCCCATAAGAAGAGAATTGGGTGTTAAAACCTTTTTCAATATGTTAGGGCCAATGGTAAATCCTTCGTTCCCCAAAAATCAAATGTTGGGTGTTTTTAGCTTAGAATTATTGCGCTTGTACAGTTTCATCTATCAAAATACAGACAAAAATTATAGTATTGTTTATGCATTAGATGGTTACGATGAAATTTCATTAACGGGAAAAGCTAAAATTGTTTCCAATCATTCTGAAAAATTGTTCTCACCAGAAGATTTGAGTCTATCAAAAATAGCACAAGAAGCCATTTTTGGGGGAAATACGGTAGATGACGCCGCAAAAATATTTATTGACATTATAGATGGAAAAGGTACAGAAGCCCAAAATAACGTCGTGTGCGCTAATGCAGGATTGGCTATTGCAACAAGTAAACAAATTTCACATCATGAAGGTTTTGAAATAGCCAAAGAATCACTACTATCAGGTAAGGCAAAACAAAGTTTAGACACTTTAATTGAATTGAGTAAATGAATATCTTAGATAAAATTACCATAGATAAAAGAAAAGAAGTAGCACTTAGAAAAGAGCTAATTCCCATTTCTCAATTAGAACAATCTGTTTTATTCGAAAGACCTACGGTTTCATTAACTAGCAATCTAAAAAATAGTAAATCAGGTATTATTGCCGAACACAAAAGACGTTCGCCTTCAAAATCAGTAATTAATAATGGGCTAAATGTACAAGACGTTGCTAAAGGGTATGAAAATGCAGGAGTTTGTGGTATGTCTGTATTAACGGATGGCAAATATTTTGGTGGTTCCTTAGACGATTTACTTACTGCAAGAGCTAGTTGCAACTTACCGCTACTAAGAAAAGAATTTATCATCGATGAATACCAAATTCTAGAAGCAAAAGCCTACGGAGCTGATGTTATTTTACTTATTGCTGCCATACTTACTCGAGACAACATTAAACAATTTTCACAATTTGCTAAACAGTTAAATCTTGATGTGTTATTAGAAGTTCATAATGAAGAGGAGCTACACAAATCTGTCATGCCCAGTTTAGATATGCTTGGGGTTAACAATCGAAATTTAAAGACCTTTGATGTTAGCTTAGAAACGAGTAAACAACTAAGTACTCTTATTCCAGATGATTTTGTGAAAGTTTCAGAAAGTGGCATAAGCAATGTTAACGCTATTAAAGAATTACAACCTTATGGTTACCAAGGATTTTTAATAGGTGAAAACTTTATGAAAACAGATAATCCTGGAGCCAGCGCTACAGATTTCATTAAAACCTTAGAAGCATGAAATTAAAAGTTTGTGGTATGAAATATCAAGATAATATTAAGCAAGTTGCTAGCTTAAAACCTGATTATCTTGGTTTTATTTTTTACGAAGGTACGCCTAGGCACTTTGATACAAAGATTCCTGAAATTTTAGAAGACATTAAAAAAGTAGGTGTTTTCGTTAATGAAGAAGTTAGCACTATCATAAAAAAAGTAAATGAATTTAAGCTTGATGTTGTGCAATTACATGGGGAGGAATCACCATATTTTTGTAGTATTTTACGTTCTACAAAATTATTATCCAGACCCATTGAAATCATCAAAGTATTCTCTGTGAAAGATGGATTTAATTTTGATGTTTTAGAGGCGTATGAAAATGTTTGTGATTTCTTTTTATTTGACACGAAAGGCAAACTCCCAGGAGGGAATGGTTATAGATTTGATTGGAGCTTACTGAACAATTACCCATCAACCAAACCTTTCTTTTTAAGCGGTGGCATAGGTTTAGACCAAATTGAAGAACTTAAACAATTTAAAGAAAGTAAAGCCTCAGAATATTGCTACGCTTTAGATGTTAATAGCAAATTTGAAACAGAACCAGGGCTTAAAAATAGTAGTATACTAAGAGAATTTATAAATAAACTGAGTAATAAGAACATGGAGAATTACAACGTAGATGACAAAGGATACTATGGCGAATTTGGGGGTGCGTTTATCCCTGAAATGTTATACCCGAATGTAGAGGAGTTACGCCAGAATTACTTAAAAATAATGGCAGAACCAGATTTTCAAAAGGAATTTGATAAGCTTTTAAAAGATTATGTTGGGCGCCCTTCCCCACTCTATTTTGCAAAACGTCTATCGGAAAAATATAATACAAAAATTTACCTGAAACGTGAGGATTTAAATCATACTGGTGCTCATAAAATTAACAATACCATAGGGCAAATTCTTATGGCGAAACGTTTGGGAAAAACCAGAATAATTGCCGAAACTGGAGCGGGACAGCACGGTGTTGCAACCGCTACAGTTTGCGCTCTTATGGGAATGGAATGTATTGTGTATATGGGTGAAATTGATATTGCACGACAAGCACCAAATGTTGCTAGAATGAAAATGTTGGGCGCAAAAGTAGTACCTGCGCTTTCTGGAAGTCGTACCTTAAAAGACGCTACAAATGAAGCCATACGCGATTGGATTAATAATCCTGTAGACACACATTACATTATAGGTTCAGCTATTGGCCCACACCCGTACCCAGATATGGTAACAAGGTTTCAAGCGGTTATTTCAGAAGAAATTAAATGGCAATTACGAGAACAAGAAGGTAGAGAAAACCCAGATTATGTCGTAGCATGTATTGGTGGTGGTAGTAATGCTGCTGGTACGTATTATCACTATTTGCACGAGCCGGATGTTGGTATTATCGCTGTTGAAGCTGCTGGTTTAGGTGTAGATTCTGGAGAAAGCGCTGCAACTTCCGTTCTTGGAAATGAAGGGATAATTCATGGCTGCAAAACGTTGTTGATGCAAACCAAAGACGGCCAAATTACAGAACCCTACTCTATTTCGGCAGGATTAGACTATCCGGGTGTTGGCCCAATGCACGCGCATCTATCAAAAACAGGTCGTGCAGAATTTATGTCTATTACCGACAGTGATGCCATGGAAGCCGGATTAGAACTCTCGAAATTAGAGGGTATTATTCCTGCCATTGAAACCTCACATGCCTTAGCAATTTTTGGGCATAAAATATTTAAACCAAGCGATGTAATTGTGGTAAGTTTATCAGGTAGAGGAGATAAGGATTTGCAGAACTATATAGATTATTTTAAAATTTAAGTTGTGAACAGAATAAATAAAAAACTAGGAGAAAACAAAAAGCTACTATCCATATATTTTACAGCTGGATATCCAAATTTAAACGATACAGTTTCCATCATTCAAGATTTAGAAAAAAATGGTGTGGATATGATAGAGATAGGTTTACCGTTTAGTGATCCTTTAGCCGATGGCCCTACGATTCAAGACAGCTCAACTGCCGCCTTAAAAAACGGAATGACTACAGAAGTGCTTTTTAAGCAATTAAAAGACATTAGAAAAACAGCAGATATTCCACTAATTATCATGGGCTACTTCAACCCTATGTTTCAATATGGTGTTGAAGCCTTTTGTAAAAAATGTCAAGAAATAGGAATTGACGGTTTGATTATTCCAGATCTTCCAGTTGATGTATATCATGAACAATATCAAACAATTTTTGAAAAATACGGATTAATAAATGTGTTTTTAATTACACCACAAACCAGTGATGAACGTATTCGTTACATCGATTCCATTTCAAACGGATTTATATACATGGTAAGTAGCGCAAGCACTACTGGAGCACAATCTGGCTTTGGAGAAGAACAAACCGCTTATTTTGAACGCATAGGCAAAATGAATTTAAAAAATCCTCAAGTGATAGGTTTTGGTATCAGTAATAATGAAACCTTTACACAAGCTACAAAATATGCTAAAGGTGCAATTATCGGTAGTGCTTTTGTGAAGCATGTAACTAAACATGGTGCTAAATCGATTAACGGTTTTGTGAATTCAATAATTAAATAGATATTTACCTACAAATAACACTAACCAAACCTACAAATAATGAATTGGTATTTAAAAGTAATTAAGGATAACTATGCTAATTTTAATGGAAGAGCAAGGAGGAAAGAATTTTGGATGTTCTACCTATTTCACATAATTTTTATTTTCGTATTTGCGTTTTTAGGAGGTATGATAAGTGCTGAATCCGATTCTGGTTTTGCATTTATTCTTATTGGTATTTATTTTTTAGCAACGTTAATTCCATATCTGGCTGTAACCGTACGAAGACTTCATGATACCGGTAAAAGTGGGTGGTATTATCTTCTTACTTTAATACCATATGTTGGTGGTATTATTTTAATTGTTTTTATGGCGCAAAACGGTGATGTCGGTTCAAACAAATACGGACCAGATCCGAAGAACCCTGAGATGGAGAACGAAATTGATGATATTGGCAAACCTCTTTTGGAAGATTAAAAAATAATTATCTTTTTGATTAAACCTTTTTGAAAAAAAAGAGTCTCAGGTGTTACAATTAATTTTAATAAATCATAAAATGAAATTTCACACCTTAAAATTATCCGTTTTAACTCTAGGTTTCTTAACTGTTTCTTTGGCTACATCCGCGCAAGAGAAGCAAGGGCCAAACTTTGAAAAAATGTTTAAAAGATTTGATGCCGATAAAAATGGATCAATCTCTTTAGAAGAATTTAAATCGGCTAAAAGAAAAAAAGAAGTACCTGTTGAACGCTTGGAAAAAAATTATGCAAGACTAGATGCTGATGAAAACGGTGCTTTAACTCTTGCGGAATTAAAAGAAAACTGGGGCAAAGGAAGAGGAAAAGGCAAGAAAAACAAATAAGAATCTTTTTTCTTTACTGTAAACAAAAGCTCAAGGATATGCTTGAGCTTTTTATTTTTAAAAATTATTTATTTCTTATTGTTTAACATATTTAGATACATCGCCTCAACTTTAGCCCTCGCCCAAGGTGTACGGCGTAAAAACTTTAAACTCGATTTTACTGATGGATTATCTGTAAAGCATCTAATTTTTATGGTATAGCCCATATATTCCCAACCATAGCGTTCCACCAAATCATTGATAATTTGCTCGAGTTTAATACCGTGAAGTGGATTATTTGGTTGAGATTCCATTATATGTTTTCAACAAGTGTTTTGATTTTTATAGCTTTCTCAAAATGATCTAACCTATGGGTTTTAATCCACCGTGTTGCAACTTCCATTAATAATTCTGGATTGTCATTTTTGTTTTTAAAAAATGCATAAAAAGAGACACTCACATTTTCACCTTTTGCAGCTATCTTTTTATTACAAACTTCAATGATTTTATCTATTAAAATACGCTGCATAACACCTAATTACGTCTATCGTTATTACGTTTTGGACGTCTAGACTTATTATTTCGGCTGGAGTTTTTATTAGAATTTCCTGAATTATTTGAATTTCTTCGGCTTCGATTTTGTCGCCCTTGTCCTTGTTTTATTGGTGCTGTTGATGCATTAGGATCGGGTTCAAATCCGTCAATAATTTGAACTGGCAATTTCATTTCAATTAAGGTTTCAATATCTCTTAAAAACGTTGTTTCATCTGCACTAACTAATGATAAAGCCTCACCACTAGCACCTGCTCTACCCGTTCTACCAATTCTATGTACATAGTCTTCAGAGATATTAGGCAATTCAAAATTTATAACGTGTGGCAATAATGGTATATCCAGTCCTCGAGCGGCAATATCTGTAGCCACTAAAACCCTAACCGTTCCGTTTTTAAAACCTGCAAGTGCTTTTGTTCTAGCACCTTGACTTTTATTGCCATGAATTGCCGCTGCCGTTATGCCCGACTTAACCATTTTCTCGCAAAGTCTATTCGCGCCATGTTTTGTTCTTGTAAATACTAATACTTGTTTCCAATTACCATCAGTAATTAGTTTTATAATCAGCCCTGTTTTTTTATCTTTTGCTACACGATATACTTTCTGCGCAATTGCCTCAACAGTCGTATTTTCAGGAGTGGCTTCAACTTGAACAGGATGGTTTAAAATACCATGTGCCAACTTCTTAATATCTTTAGAGAAGGTTGCTGAAAACATCAAGTTCTGACGCTTCTCGGGCATCATATCAATAACCTTTTGAATATCTCTTAAAAACCCCATGTCTAACATTCTATCGGCTTCATCCAAAACAAAAATTTCTACCCGCTTTAATGATAATAAACCTTGATTTTGTAAATCAAGCAAGCGTCCTGGTGTAGCTACCAAGATATCAACACCTTGTCTCATAGTTGCTGCTTGTGGTTTTTGATTAACCCCACCAAAAATAAAGGCACTTCGTAAATTTAAAAACTCACTATATTCTTTAACATTGGCATATACTTGCGCTGCTAATTCTCGAGTTGGCGTTAAAATTAATGCGCGAATAGGTCTAAATTTTTGTTTCGGATTTTCAGAAAGTAAGTGTAACAGAGGCAATGTAAACCCAGCTGTTTTTCCCGTACCTGTTTGTGCAGATGCTAAAACATCTTTTCCTTCTAAAATTGGTGGTATTGCTTTTTGTTGAATTGGACTCGGGGTGGTATATCCTTTTTTGCTAACTGCTTTTAGCAAGGCTTCGGACAAGCCTAAAGATTGAAATGACATATAAATTGTTTAGTGAACCCTTTATCGGGTATTTTGAGATTAGAAACTGTTATGAATTTTATCCCTTTATTATTAAAGATGCGAAGGTACACCTATTTATTTGGCTAATTTTTAAAAAATTACTTAAAAAACCCTACGATATTGCATCACCCGAAAGTCAAACGTTGTAAACTCTGGATTTTTTGCTTTTAGTTGTTGGTAAAGTGGAATACTACCAATAGCTCGATTTGCCGATCCTGATGGAGAGGTTAGCGATATGGTTTTTATTGCCCTAGGTATTTCGCTATGCCTTGAAGCCAATGTAAATTGATGAATTCTTGGAATTTCGTCAGAAACCAATTCCAGCTTCAAACCATGCTCTTTAATATGCCTTCTGAAGAAATATTCTGGTCCGTTTTTACTATTGCCTCCAGTAAATAAAATTGTGTCAACATTAGGGAATTGTTTTAAATAGCCAATAATTTCTCTGATCTTGATATTTTTCATCCCTAAATCTGAAGCATCAATTTTATCGCGTTCACAGCTTTCAACAATATCGCAAACACCTATTTTATGCTGAATTAAAAACTGTTTTCGTTGTATTACGGCTTGTTCAGAATTATCAAACCTTAAGTTTAAGTTGTAAATTTTATCAATAAACAACCAAAGTGAATTGTAATAGCTTCCGTAGCAAAAATCCACATCTTTTTCTAAAAGTTCACCTGTTGAAAATCGTGGTGGCGGTAATGTGCCAACGATTAATTTTTTGGTGTCTTTTTGAATAAATGGCGGATATGGGTGTTTATGTATGAACAAACTTGACTTTAAAAACAAAAAACGTTATATTAATTATTCACTTAAATGTAAAGCAAATTATGGGAAAAGGAGATAAAAAAACAAAACGCGGAAAAATAAACCGGGGTACGTTTGGGGCCAGACGACCAAGAATTAAAAAGAAACCTAGCATAGAACAAAAAATAAGTATTGGTAATAAAGCTAAAGCCAAATAGCTATAGGTCTGCCAACAATTTTTGAGCTTCAGTTATTACAGCATTGTAGATTTTCTTGTTGGGTTTTGTCATATGCTCTCCTTCAGAAACTAATGTCTCTAAAATATCTTTTGCCCGTTCTTTACGGCCATGCTTCATCAAAAATTTTGCATACACTAAGCGTTCTTCGTAAAAAGAAAATCTTATATCAATAGTTTTTAAGTTGTCTTCTGCTTCCCCAGTAAAGCCTTCCTCCTCAAGAGCTAAACCATATAAAAACTGTGTTCTAGATTTTGTAAATTCTTGATGTGATTTTATTTGTGCCGCATACTTAATTACATTTTTATAATCTTCCAAATGATAAAAAGCTTCAATCATATTTTTAATCACATAAAAATCATTCTGAAAATTACCATCCAAAGCTTCCTGATAGTGTTTAATTGCATTTTGATAATCCTTATTTTCTAAAAATGCATCGGCTAGATTCACTCTATTCTGATAAGAATCTGAAAACTCTAATTGCTTTTCTAAGTCCCTGATTTTTTTCGTAGGATTGATGATATGGGTTATTTCGGAAGTAATTTTTTCTGCATCGTTCTTATTATAAACCTGTGTGATAATGTAAATAATACAACCTATAAGCGAAAGGAAAAAAATGATAAAAATCCAATAATACGGACTTCTGTTTTTTATCGCATGATAGATACAAAATCCCTGAAGTGCAATAATTAAATAATACCACATATTATTTGCTTTGTAGGCATAAACATAATGAATTTTTACATAACCATAAGTCTTATGGAACTTACTTGGCTTTACAAAGGAATTAAGACTTTCTTATCATATTTTAAGAAACCTTTAATACCATTATTGACTTCTTATTTGTATATTAAAATAATCAAAAAAAAATTACATATGGGAATTATTAAAGATAAAAAGAAATTTGAAAGAACTAAGGAACAAACAAATCCAACAAACCCCACAGGGAACACGAATATTAATACAAATGATTTTGACATAAACGAAAAAACCATAAAAAATCAACAAAACAAGAAATAAATAACAAACTGATAAAAATAAGAGGTTACTTAAAACATTTTAAATAACCTCTTTTTTATGGCATATATTCTACACGTACTATCTGGTAAACACCAATTCTTTAGCTTTAGACATCTCTTGACTAAACCTATAATCCATGTAATTAAAACCTTTTAAATCTTCAATTGTTTGGGCATTGGTATCAATGATATATCTGGCCATGGCACCTCGCGCTTCTTTCGCAAAGAATGAGATAACCTTGTATTGGCCGTTTTTAAAATCTTTAAAATTTGCTGTAATAACAGGTACCTTTAAAGCTTTAACATCGATAGCTTTAAAGTATTCGTTACTTGCCAAATTAAGAAACAATTCATCGTCCTCTAAGTCTTCATTTAAAGCTTTAGTAATATCTTTTTTCCAGAACTCGTACAAGTTCTTTTTGGTGCCTACCGGCATTTTTGTCCCCATTTCTAAGCGATAAGGTTGCATTAAATCCATGGGTTTTAATAATCCATATAAGCCCGAAAGGATACGTACGGTGTTTTGTAAAGTTTCTATTTTCTGCTCTGGAATGGTATAGGCATCCAGTCCACGATACACATCGCCATTAAACGCATAAACTGCAGGTCTGGCGTTGTCTGTTGTAAAAGGCAATTCCCAAGACTGGTTACGCTCATAATTTAATTGTCCTAAGGCATCAGAAATACTCATCAACTTTGATAAACTCTTAGCTGATTTTTTCTTTAACAATTTATTTAAGCGTTCAGATTGCTTTAAAAATTGGGGTTCTGTATGTTTTGATGTTGGCAATTCAGTTTCAAAATCTAAAGATTTTGCTGGTGAAATAACTAATTTCATTTCAAATTATATGTTTACGTTTTCTATTAATTGATGTTCAAATTTACAACTCATTTTTAGGAATATAAATTCAAGTTCAACAAAATTTATGATAAAGATATAAGTTGAATTGATACATCTTTTGATTTTCATTAGATTTACTTATACAAAAAAACGCACTAATTATACTAAATATTGAGCTTTACATATGAGATGAAAGGATTCAAATATCCAATCACTATTTTAAGTTAATCCAGTGTGTTATAAAAGTTTTTTGTTGCTTTCAACTATTGATTCTGTAAAATAACATTGCTATATCACGAAGTTTTCTGAGTCACCACAGTGCATCAAAAACCTACAATTCCTGATACTTAGAATATCCTCGCCACTTTTCAATACACTGCACCATATCTTCAGGAACAGGTGTTTCAAAGCGCATGAATTTACTAGTTTTAGGATGCGTAAACCCTAATGTCTTGGCATGCAACGCTTGCCTAGGTAAGACTTTAAAACAGTTATCAACAAACTGTTTGTATTTAGTGAATGTGGTGCCTTTAAGAATGGCATTCCCTCCATAACGTTCGTCATTAAATAAGGTATGCCCAATATGTTTCATGTGTACCCGTATTTGATGTGTGCGCCCTGTTTCCAACTTGCAGGACACCAAGGTAACGTAGCCCAAACGCTCTAAAACTTTATAATGTGTAACAGCAGGTTTGCCTTTATCAGCTTCATCATCTAAAAACACGGTGTTTTGGAGTCGGTTTTTAGGATGTCTCCCAATGTTACCCTCAATAGTGCCTTCATCAGCTTCAACATTGCCCCACACCAAAGCCACGTATTCGCGTTCACTTGTTTTTTCGGCAAATTGTAGCGATAAATGCGCCATAGCTTTTTCAGTTTTGGCAACAACCAAAAGCCCACTAGTATCTTTATCTATGCGATGTACCAATCCAGGTCGCTCACTAGAATTATTTGGTAAATTATCAAAACGATATATCAAGGCATTAATTAAAGTCCCTGAATAATTACCATGCCCAGGATGCACCACCATACCTGCCGGCTTATTAACTACAAGTACATCATCATCTTCATAAACGATATCCAATGGAATATCTTCCCCAACCAATAAAGCTTCGTACGTTGGGTGTGTAAAAAGTACGCGTATCTCATCATTTGGTCGTACTTTGTAATTAGATTTTACGGGTGTGCCATTCACCAAAATACCATCATTTTTCGCAGCAGCTTGAATTTTACTACGAGTAATATTTTCAATATAATTCATCAAATATTTATCAATGCGCAGTGGCGTTTGCCCTTTATCAACTTTAAAGGCAAAATGTTCGTGAAGGTTATCTTCGTCCGGTAATTGTGGCTCGTGACTTTCCATAGTGGTGCATTAGTTTAACGCTAATGCTAAGGGCGGTTTCCGTTACCTAATACCAAATCAATTTTTGAGGTTTTAGGTAGTTTATCTCCAGGGTTTAGTGTTTCCCCGTTGTATTTTAATTGCAATACAATATCCTTACCTAAGTTATCCACATAGGTAATTTTACCCACTTTAAAACCTAAGGCCTCTAAGTTTGGTTCTGCTTGTCTAAATGTGCGTTCTCGTAAATCGGGCACCTCTACTTTCCTATACCCAGAAGGATTTAAGGTTAAGTAAATTTTTCGGTCTTCCTTTACTTTTGTACCTGCAGCCGGCTCTTGATCTATCACCGCAAACTTAGGATAATCTGGATTAAAATTTGCCGAATCCTGTATTTGCATCACCAAGTTGTTTTCGCTTAACTCCATATCAGCAACACTAATAGATTTGCCTTTTAAATCTGGCACTGTTTCAAATTCACCGTGATTTGTTGTAGATTTCAACCATTGCAACAAGAAAAAACATAGTACTACTATAGCTACTATGGCCAAAGCTAATTGTTTTAAAAATGTTTTACTAAATAGAAACTTAAAGACACCCATTTGCAGATTTTTCGATTAGACAAATATATAAAGAAGTGATTTAAACACAACTGTTTTTTGTTTTGCTATTTATATAATACTTTAGCTTAACTATATTAAATACGGTTTATTGCCAGATTTAGATGAACATAAAACAACTTTATGGAAAGTAAGAAGAACATCGCCATAATTATGGGTGGCTATTCTAGTGAATATAAAATATCATTAACTAGTGGTAATGTGGTTTACGAAACTTTAGATAGGGATAAATACAATCCGTATCGCATTCATATTTTTAAGGATAAATGGGTGTATGTTGATGAGGAAGATTTAGAATTTAGCATTGATAAAAACGATTTTTCCATAAACGTAGACAGCTTTAAAATTAGCTTTGATTGTGTTTTTAATGCCATACATGGTTCTCCAGGAGAAGATGGTTTTATGCAAGGATATTTTGAGTTATTAGGCATTCCCCATACAAGTTGCTCTATGTATCAAGCTGCTGTAACCTTCAATAAACGCGACTGTTTAAGTATTTTAAAACCTTATGGTATAAAAACTGCCGAATCTTACTATCTTAATTTAGGTGATACTATTGATGAAGATGCCATTATAGATAAAGTTGGCCTACCTTGTTTTGTAAAAGCCAATAAAGCCGGAAGTAGTTTTGGGGTTACCAAAGTACACGAAAAGGAAGCATTGCAAAACGCAATTGATGTGGCGTTTAAAGAAGATGACGAAATTATAATTGAATCCTTTTTAGATGGTGTTGAAGTTTCAGTTGGCGTCATCACATACAAGGGCGAAACCAAAGTCCTGCCCATTACTGAGATTGTTTCAGAAAATGATTTTTTTGATTACGAGGCAAAATATTTAGGAAAATCACAAGAAATAACCCCAGCAAGATTAACGCCCGAACAGGAAGAAAAAGTGAATACCATTGCCAAAAACGTATATGAAGTGTTGAGAATGACAGGGTTTTCCCGTTCCGAATATATTTTCAAGGATGGCGAACCGCATTTATTGGAAGTTAATACAGTACCCGGACTTACCAAAGAAAGTATTTTACCTCAGCAAGCTGCCGCTGCAGGTATTTCTCTTTCTGATTTGTTTGATAATGCGATACAAGAGAGTCTAAAAGCCTCCCCTAACCCCTCCAAAGGAGGGAAACTCAAATCCTGAACAAAGATTCGTATATTTACCACGTAACAGTTTCTCCCCTTTGGGGAGATTAAGAGGGGCTTTTATGAAACGTGCCATTTTTCCAGGATCTTTTGATCCGTTAACTTTAGGACATTACGACATCATTAAACGTGGTGTCACACTTTTTGATGAAATTATTGTTGCAATAGGCGTAAATGCTGATAAAAAATACATGTTTTCTTTAGAAGAACGTCAGCAGTTTATTATTGACGCCTTTAAAGATGAACCCAAAGTTAAAGTAGTAACCTATGAAGGTTTAACCGTTGATTTTTGCTTAAAAAATAACGTGCAATTCATTTTAAGAGGTTTAAGAAATCCGGCAGATTTTGAGTTTGAAAAAGCCATTGCACATACCAATAGAGACTTAGCACCTATTGAAACTATTTTCCTATTAACCTCTGCCGACACATCTTATATAGCCTCTTCAATTGTGCGTGATGTGATTAGAAACAATGGCGATTACACGAAATTGGTTCCGGATAGTGTGAGAGTTAAGTGATACTTCCTTTTGTAACATTTTGAGCAAATTAACTACAAATTAGTAGTTAATTACCAATACTTCATGTTACACAACATCACATATTTACTTTTTAAACTAAAGGTTCTTCAACCATCTGAAAACACTATTAATTTTTGGATGGACACCAAAGACGTGCCTAAATTGGAATATGCCTTAAAACATGGCAATTACAATACTAGAAAATTGGCTGCTAACGCATTAGAACATGCAGGAGCATGTTCTTCAGTTCCTGTATTATTGCATGCTATCAATGACAAAGTGCAAAACGTATCAATTGCCGCTTTAAATGCTTTAGAGGCTTTAGGTTGTGGTGACGATTTAGTGATTTCTATTACCAAAAAACGTTTTAACTGGGTTAAGGAATTAAGAGATAAAGAGGCCAAACAAGAAACTAACAAAGGTAAAACCTATAACATTTATCGTTGGGAGCGCGCAAGTAAAAAATCTTTTGAGCGTGTTAAGGCGCAATTGAAACGACCGATGCGCTGAGAGGAACATAAATTTTAACTATGAGTTTTAGTTTAGGAATAGTGAATTCAATACTAGTAGTCCTACTTGATTTTGTCAAAAATTTCTGCTAACTTCGTTTAACGGCGGATATAAACCCCTTGTGCTGAGCTTGTCGAAGTATAAAATGACGGCGCATATCCGTCAACCCATTAGGCACAATTAGAAAAATGAAAAACAGAAAGTATTTAGTTTACATAATAACATTTGTCTCAATTTTCTTTTTCCAATGTAAATTGAAAACGGAAAATAAGTCAAACGAAAGCGAAGACACACAAAATAATAAGGTTTATATCAATCCAAATTATAGAGGAGAAACTATCGAACCTGATACATATAATGCGACTGAAAAAGTATATAACATTTTTATTTTCAATGAAACTTCAAATGCAATTAGTGCTAATGAAAAAGTGACAATTAAACCAAACGAAAGTTATGTATTTAAAATACCTGACACGATGGGTATTGCACTTGACAACGGAATTCAATTCTTCTTTGGAGAAACAGAAGGATTAGAAGTAATTGATAATAAAATTCAAGTAGCTGGATTAGGTGGAGAGTGGCTCGGAAAATTAAATGTACCAAAATCAACTGATTGGGCATTTTCAATATTGAATCCAGGAGAAGGAGACCCAATTCCAGAATAAAAACAAAATAAAAAATTCTTAAATCTTAAAGTTCATACTCCGAAATAGATTTTGGAAACGCCTCTGGATTTTCGGCAAGATGATAGCGCGGGTCATCAATATCCTCGATAATCACTTCTGTAAATTTAGGATTTGCCTTGTATAAAAGTACTTTACAGTCTTCACTTAAATGTTTAAGTTTTATAACTTTTCCAGCAGACTCATATTTTTCGACTAAATTAAATATAGCTTCAAGTGCTGAATGGTCGCTAATTCGAGACTCTACAAAATCAATTTCTACATAATCTGGATCGTTTTTCACATCAAATTTCTCGTTAAATGCTTTAATAGACCCAAAAAACAAAGGTCCCCAGATTTCGTAAACCTTGGTTCCATCTTCTTTCATACGCTTTCTTGCCCTAATTCGTTTCGCATTTTCCCATGAGAACACCAACGCACTAATAATAACACCGGCTATTACGGCCACTGCCAAGTCTTTCCAAACGGTGATTAATGATACCGCAATTAAAACAATGGCATCGGTTAAAGGTATTTTACCTAAAATCCTGAAACTACTCCATGCGAATGTGCCGATAACTACCATAAACATAACACCAACCAGTGCCGCAATTGGCACCTGCTCGATTAAGCCCGAAGCAAAAAGTATAAAGATTAATAATGCCACGGCGGCTACAATACCTGATAATCTGCCACGACCGCCACCTTTAATATTAATTAACGATTGCCCAATCATGGCACAACCGCCCATACCACCAAAGAAACCAGTAACAATATTAGCGCCACCCTGTGCCATACATTCCCTATTGGCGTTTCCTCTAGTTTCGGTAATTTCATCGACTAAATTAAGGGTCATCAATGATTCTATAAGCCCTATAGCTGCTAAAATAACTGCATATGGCCCAATGAATTTTATAGTTTGCCAATTAAAAGGCACTTTACTAAATATATCTGCTTGAAATTGTGGTAAGCCCCCTTTCAAGCCTTCGCCACCACCATCACGAATAAAACTTCCAACGGTAGCAACATCTAAATTTCCAAAAATTACGATTGCCGAAACTACCAAAATAGCGATTAACGCTTCTGGTAATTTTTTGGTAAGCTTAGGCAAACCAAACATAATCCCCATAGTTAAGGCCACTAAACCTAACATAACCCACATTTGCGAACCAGTAAACCAATCGCCATTGGCATCTTTAAAAAGATTCAATTGCGACAGGAAAATCACTATGGCTAATCCATTAACAAAACCCATCATTACGGGATGCGGAATGAGCCTTACAAATTTACCAAGCTTTAAAACGCCTGCCAATGTTTGAATAACTCCCATTAAAATTACGGTAGCAAACAAATAGTACAAGCCTAGTTGCTCTGATGCTTCTCCCATGGCATTTCCTTCGGCTACCAAACTCACCATAACAACTGCCAATGCACCAGTAGCACCACTAATCATTCCTGGGCGCCCACCAAAAACTGAAGTAATTAAACCAATCATAAATGCCGCATATAATCCAACTAAGGGATCAACACCTGCCACAAAGGCAAAAGCTACAGCTTCTGGCACCAAAGCTAAAGCCACTGTAAGGCCACTTAAAATATCGTTTTTAGCGTTTTTTGCACGCTTCCTAAAAAATGCAGTCATGGGTAGTTTTTTGAAGGTGCAAATTTACAGTTTAAAACAGCATGAGCAAGAATTGGCACTACTAATTGCATTTTAAACATTTAAAACTCCATGAGTTACAATATTAGTAGTGTTTCTGTACTTTTCTTATGAAGTCATCATTCTAAATTGTCGTAATTTTAGCTTTTAAAGTTAAGCTATGAGAAAAATTATCTTACTATTGCTGTTGTTAGTTTCCTGTGAATCCTCCAAAAAAAAGTCAGACTACGCTTTTGAAACACCTTTTGAAACATCTGATGGACAAGAAACTGCTACTTATGAAGAAGTTATAAGTTTCTATTCTGAATTAGCCGAGGCTTATCCTGAAATCTCAGTAGAATCGATAGGAGAAACAGATTCTGGCAAACCGTTGCATTTAGTCACTTTAAATCCGGATAACGAATTCGATTATAAAATAATAAGGGAAACCAAACGTATTTTACTCATAAACAATGGTATTCACCCTGGCGAATCTGATGGTATAGATGCTACAATGCTGTTATTTAGAAATTTGGTTCAAGGAACGATTGAACTCCCTGAAAATGTAGTAGTTGCCACAATTCCTATTTACAATGTTGGTGGAAGCTTAAACAGAAATTCTACGACCAGAACCAATCAAAATGGCCCAAAAGCATATGGGTTTAGAGGAAATGCCCGGAATTACGATTTAAACAGGGATTTTATAAAATGTGACACCAAAAACGCAAAAACCTTTGCCCGTATTTTTCATTTGGTGCAGCCTGATGTGTTTATAGATAATCACGTAAGCAATGGTGCCGATTATCAGTATACATTAACACATTTATTTACGCAACATAACAAATTGGGAGATAAATTAGGCAATTATTTGCATACTGAAATGATGCCCCATCTAGAGCAAAAACTCAAGGAAAAGGACTGGGATATTACACCTTATGTTAATGTTTTTAATAGTGTTCCAGAAAATGGGTTTTCTCAATTTATGGACTATCCCAGATATTCAACTGGTTACACTACGCTGTTTAATACTTTAGGGATGATGGTAGAAACGCACATGCTAAAGCCATACAAACAAAGGGTTGAAGGTACTTATGAGCTATTAAAGAGCATGATTGAAATTGTAGATGCTGACTCCGAAAATATCAAAAACCTACGAAAAGAAATGCGACTATTAACACACAAAAACCAACACTACACTTTAGATTGGGAAATTGATACTACACATGCTTCAACGTTAAAATTTAAAGGGTATGAAGCAGATATTGTAACCAGTAAAACCACAGGCTTTAATCGATTAAAATACGATAGAACAAAACCTTTTGTAAAGAACGTCACCTATCAAAACTACTATAAGCCAAAATTGAAGGTTAACATACCTAATGCTTATGTTATCCCACAGGGATGGCATAATGTGATTGACTTATTAAAGCTGAATGACGTTGAAATGCAGACTTTGGCAAAAGACACTATTCTAAATGTTGAAAGTTATCGCATTGATGCTTATGAAACGCGAAACGCACCTTACGAAGGGCATTATCAACATTATAACACCAAGGTTACTTCAGCTCAAAAGCAAGTTAAATTTCGTCAAGGAGATTATTTCGTTAGAACAAATCAATATGCATTTAGATATTTAATGGAAACCTTGGAACCACAAGCACCCGATTCGTTTTTTAATTGGAATTTCTTTGATGCTATTCTGCAGCAAAAAGAAGGTTTTTCGCCCTATGTTTGGGAAGATAAAGCATTTGAATTATTACAAAACAACGAAACGCTGAAAGAAGCGTTTGAACATCGCAAAAAAACCATAACTGCTTTTAAAAACAATTGGTATGCACAGTTGGATTGGTTACATAAACATAGTGAGTATTACGAAACTGCACATTTACAATATCCGGTGTTTAGGCTGCACTAAAAGCTAGTCAATTAGAATTTTAATATTAGCATAAGAATTTTCCATGGCTTTTTTGGTTTTCTTTTTTCCAAGCCATTTTACTTTAGTAATACCTTCTTTTTCTTGTGGATATAATTTACCATCAAAAGATGTTTCCATCTCAAACCAATATGTGATTTTTATTCTATAGCGTCCGCGTCTTTTAAAAATATGGTAGGTGGTTTCTAAAGGCTTTGTAATTTTTAAACCTTTTACACCGGTTTCCTCCTCTACTTCCCTAATAGCGGTTTCCTCAATACTTTCTTTTTTTTCAATTTTCCCTTTAGGCAAGTCCCATTTTCCATTTCTAAAAATAAAGAGCACTTTACCTTGTTTATTGAACACTTTTCCGCCTCCAGCAATAACAACCGGTGCCTTTTTTAAAAATCTTTTAAGTAGTTTCTCTTCGTTTTTATGTACTAATCTTGCTTCTTTAATAGAGCTGTTATTCAACTTCCTTATAACGTTGCGAAGCACGACCGTTTTAAGCTTGTAGTTTTTTACCCCTTTTTTCTCTTTAGGCTCTGTAGCTAGAATAATAGGTTTATCTCCAACAAATATTTTATACATAAAAGAGGTTATTGTTTTTTTCTCGGTGGTAAAAATATCATTTTTAAGAACAAACTAACCATTGTTGAAAAAAATTATTTATTCCTTAAAAAACGGATTATGTTATCCTAAATATATGTTTAATTTTGCGTTATGATTTTTAACAAAGATATCGCCAAAAAAACAGCAGAAGTTTTATTGCAGGTAAACGCCATAAAACTAAGCCCAAAAGAACCGTTCACTTGGGCCTCAGGCTGGAAATCACCTATTTATTGTGATAATAGAATTATCCTTTCATTTCCTCCTATTCGTAATTATGTTCGAGAAACCATGGCCAAACATATTGAACGGCAATATGGGAAACCAGATGCCATTGCGGGTGTAGCTACTGGAGCTATTGGTATTGGTATGTTGGTAGCGGAATACCTAAACTTGCCTTTTATTTATGTAAGACCAGATGCTAAAGGTCATGGTAGAAAAAATCAAATTGAGGGTTTTATCGAAAAAGGACAAAATGTGGTGGTAGTTGAAGATTTAATAAGTACTGGTAAAAGTAGTTTAAATGCTGTTAAAGCCTTACGTGATGGTGGTATTAACGTAAAAGGCATGGTTGCCATTTTTACATACGGATTTGAAGTTTCACAAGAAAATTTTGAAAAAGAAAAGGTTACGTTGCACACATTAGGAAATTACGAAAGCCTTTTAGAACAAGCCTTACACACCAATTACATTACAGAAAGCGAATTAGAATTATTAACGGCATGGAACTCTAATCCTAGCGAATGGAACGCTATTTGATATGGTGATGTGGCGTTATGAAGTTGTTTAGCTTTTTAGTTGAAACACGCAAAAACGACTGAACGGCTTACAAAAAACAACTAAACAACTTAACAAAAAACAACTCAACATTAATTATGAATTTAGAATCTCCAAAAGTAAGCGTGTCCAAAACACCTCAAGATACGTTCAACTTTATATCCGACATCAAAAATTTTGAAGCCTTAATGCCTGAAAACATTAGTAAGTTTGAAGTTTTGGGGGACGACAAATTTTTATTTGCCTTAAAGGGTATGCCAGAAATTATTCTAAAAAAGAAAGAAGTAATACCACCTAATAAAATTGTATTTGGTGCTGCTGGTGGAAAAATAGATTTCGCCCTAACTGCAATTATTACTGAAAGTGAAAATGCTAGTAGTAATGTACAACTTCAGTTTAATGGCGATTTTAATCCAATGATGGCAATGATGGTGAAAGGCCCCATTTCAAAGTTCATAGAAACTTTAGCTACCAATTTACCTAAAGCCCTTTAATACATTAAAGTAATATCCTTCAAAGCGAAAGCTTTTGTAACATTATCCTCTAAAAGCACCTCTAAATCACCCGATTCCTGTACAGATTTTATATAGCCTGAAAATATATTGCCCTTTGCATCTTTAAATGTAGAGGGTTTGTTTTTTCTGAATAAAAACGATTCGTATGCTTCTTTTACTTCTAAGAAACGCCCGTTTTGTAATTTTTCCACATATAATTTCAGATTTGAAATAATAACATCCAAAAGTGCATCGGTATCAAAAAGACGCCCCGTTATTTGTTTTAATGAAGAAGCATTGGGCAAATTTTTAAAATCCATTTGATTTACATTTAATCCTACACCGATTATTGAAGCATATACTTTAGACTGTTTCATGACATTTTCAATTAAAATACCACATATTTTCTTGTTTTGTGACAAAATGTCGTTAGGCCATTTAATAAAAAGTTGTGGTATTAAGAATGAATGTAAACTCTGTCTTACTGCCAAAGCCGTTACCATACTTATATAGAAAGGATACTCTAGTTCTATTTTTTTAACATCCACAAACACACTAAACATAAGGTTTTTTGATGGTTCAGATGTCCATTGTGCACCCATTTGCCCCTTCCCTTTTGTTTGATGTTTTGTAGTAACCACTGTAAAATTCTCAACGTTTTGAGAATTAATCATTTCCTTTAAAAATGTATTGGTAGAGTCAATGGCATTAAGTTTGATTATAGGCATATAGAGGTTATTTTTCTTGTTTAAAATCTTATAAAAATTTAAAGGATAAAGAACTAAAAAAATAATAACTTTGCACAAATTAAATAAAATTAATGGCGAAAGAAAAAATAAGCGCAGATCAGTTAATATCAGTTATAATTAGTGGAATTGAAGATGTAAAAGGTAAGGAAATCAGTATTTTAGACCTTAGGGAAATTGAAAATACAGTTTGCGATTATTTTATAATATGTGAAGGTACTTCAAATACTCAAGTTAACGCCATAGTTAATTCCATTCAAAAAAAGGTAAGCAAAGAACTTAAGGATCATCCGTGGCATGTTGAAGGTGCGGAGAATGCTGAATGGGTATTATTAGATTATGTAAATATTGCTGTACATGTGTTTCAAAAACATACTAGGGAATATTATGATATCGAGAGCCTTTGGGGAGATGCAAAAACAACAGTTATAGAAACGAGTTACTAAAACACACATGGCAAAAGACAATAAAAATACAAAAGATAACAAACCAAGGTTTAGTCCTTATTGGATTTACGGTATCATACTATCACTATTTTTAGTATTTACCCTTTTTAACAATAGCGGCATAGATACCGGAAACACAACTAACCCTACCGAATTTTTCAAGTTTGTTAGAGATGGAGATGTTGCTAAGGTTGAAGTAGTTAACCGAAGGTTGGCAAAAGTTTATCTTACAAAAGAAGCAGCACAAAAGGAAGTTCATAAAAAATCTAAACCAACAAGTTTTACTTTATCTGCGGCACAAGTACCCAATTATAGATTTGAATTTGGGGAGTTAGAGATTTTCCAAAATAAATTAAACGAGATTATTGAGGAGGAAAATTTAGAATTAGAACCCGTTTATATTACAGAAGAAAACCATTTAGCCGATTTTCTAATTGGCATTCTACCATTTGTATTACTCATTGCGGTTTGGATATTTATTATGAGACGTATGTCTGGTGGTGCTGGTGGTGGTGCCGGAGGACAAATTTTTAATATTGGTAAATCGAAGGCGAAACTATTTGACCAAAATACCGAAGTAAAAACAACATTTAAGGATGTTGCTGGATTAGAAGGCGCAAAAGAAGAAGTTCAGGAGATTGTTGATTTCCTTAAGTTTCCAGAAAAATATACCACCCTTGGTGGTAAGATTCCAAAAGGCGCATTACTAGTAGGCCCTCCAGGAACAGGTAAAACCTTATTGGCTAGAGCTGTTGCAGGTGAAGCTAAAGTACCTTTCTTTTCGCTATCAGGATCTGATTTTGTTGAGATGTTTGTTGGTGTTGGCGCGTCTCGTGTTCGTGATTTGTTTAAACAAGCTAAAGAAAAGTCTCCGTCTATTATCTTTATTGATGAAATTGATGCTATTGGTCGTGCCAGAGGCAAAAACGCCATGTCTGGTAGTAATGATGAGCGTGAAAACACACTAAATCAACTATTAACTGAAATGGACGGTTTTGGCACCAATTCTAACGTAATTGTGATGGCCGCAACCAATAGAGCTGATATTTTAGATAAAGCATTAATGCGTGCAGGACGTTTTGATAGGCAGATTTTTGTGGACTTACCTGATGTTCGTGAGCGCAAGGAAATCTTTGAAGTGCATCTTAGACCTTTAAAGAAAACAAAAGATTTAGATACCGATTTCCTATCAAAACAAACACCTGGTTTCTCTGGAGCAGACATTGCAAACGTTTGTAACGAAGCAGCACTAATTGCTGCTAGAAATGGAAAAAAGGCCGTAGATAAGCAAGATTTCTTAGATGCAGTAGATAGAATTATTGGCGGTCTAGAAAAGAAAAATAAAATTATTACTCCAAGCGAAAAACAAGCCGTTGCTTACCATGAAGCAGGACATGCTACTGTAAGCTGGATGTTAGAACACGCTGCGCCTTTGGTAAAGGTTACTATTGTACCTCGAGGACGTTCTCTAGGAGCAGCTTGGTATTTACCAGAGGAACGCCTTATTGTGCGCCCAGAACAAATGCTAGACGAGATGTGTGCTGCATTAGGAGGACGTGCAGCAGAAAAAGTGATTTTTAATAAAATTTCTACTGGTGCTTTAAGCGATTTAGAAAAAGTAACGAAACAAGCGCGCGCCATGGTTACCATTTACGGTTTGAGTGACAAAGTTGGAAACTTAACGTATTATGATTCCTCACAAAGCGAATATGGTTTTACGAAGCCTTATAGTGAAAAAACAGCAGAACTTATTGACAAGGAAATATCTGATATTATTGAAAAGCAGTACCAACGAGCTGTTAAGCTGCTAGAGGATAATAAGGATAAATTAACAGAACTGGCGGAAGTACTTTTAGAGAAAGAGGTGATTTTTAAAGATAACTTAGAAAAGATTTTTGGAAAGCGTCCTTTTGACAAAGAAGCACGAGAAACTTTAGACAAATAAAAAATACCGTTAAGCTTTTGGTAAAAATCTTAAATTAGTCTTAGGAATAGTTTAAGATTTTTTATATTTGGAAAACTCTCATTATAAAAGGTTAATAGCAAGTACCTCAATGAATCTTTTTAAAAAAATTTTCGGATTAAAATCAAAACCATCTGAAAAGGAAATAAAGTCTGATGACCGTGGTAAGTACATGCCCGAACTTAAATTGCCAATAGACGAGAAGTTCACAATAAACTTTAAGGCTAATGGTGGTAAGTTCTTATACTGTGATAATTTAGATGAAGTATTTTCCAACTTTAACCATATCATTCAAGAAAATTCATGGGAAGATAAACAAGCATTTATCATAGACAATAATCTTGAGGAAAAATTTAAGTCATTCCATTTAAATTCCACAAAAAACTCTAATAAAGCTACATACTTTTTAACTACTTGTGAGAACCTTATTGCTACTGACGGTTCTTTGTTGATAAGCTCAAATCAAATTGCAACCAAAAAATTGCCTGAGCTACCTTTCAATGTAATCGTATTTGCTACTACAAGCCAAATCGCCTATAATATAGGCGAAGGGCTGCGAGGTATAAAATCAAAAAACAGACAACACATCCCTACTAACATCACTACGATAAAACATTTTAAGTCTGGTGATGAAAAAGACTTTTTAAGTTACGGTAGTAGCGCAAAAAACTTATATTTGCTGCTATTGGAGGATTTATAATCAAGTAGCCTTAAAAATGAAAGACATGTTATTGCGCTCACTATCTGGTTTGCTCTATGTTGTACTATTAATTGTAGCTTTAAGTTTAAATACACCTCACCTTTTCACTATTTTATTTTTTATTCTAGGTATTTTATCACTATTCGAATTCAATAAACTAATTCTATTAAAAAGTGTAATACCCTATGTAATATTTACTATCCTCTATGCCTTTTTTGGATATTGGCAAATGGCTATAAAATCTGATACAGGTGTAGATGAAGCTACACAGATACTTGTGGTCATAACCATATTTGTAGATTTATTCTTGATTAAAGATTTGTTTTCCAGAAAAACCATCCCATTATTTATTACCAAGCGATTTATAATCACTACGTTTTATCTTTCAAGTGGTTTTGTATTTTTGGTTCTGATTGCTAGGGTTTTTAGTGCAAAAATATTGCTGGGTGCATTTATACTGGTATGGGTAAACGATTCTTTTGCATATTTGATTGGAAAGAATTTTGGCAAACAAAAACTATTTGAAAAAATTTCTCCGAAGAAAACAGTAGAAGGATTTTTGGGCGGACTGTTTTTCTCGTGTATTGCTAGTTATTTTATTTCTAGTTTAACTAATACACTAAGTTTTACAAACTGGTTAATGCTGGCTATTATTGTTACTGTTTTTGGGACATTGGGAGATCTAATAGAATCCAAATTTAAGCGTCAGGCCGAGGTGAAAGATAGCGGCACCATTATGCCTGGACATGGCGGTTTGCTGGACCGTTTGGACAGTATTATTTTTGCCTCCCCTTTTATTTACGTATTTTTAAGAATTTTACATTATGTTTCATAAAGAAGGCCATAAAATAATACTCTTCACCTTAATCACAGTTGTAGGCTGCTTTTTATTAGTAGATAGCTTTGTTTCTATATTCTGGTTAAGAACAATAATACTTATTGCATTACTTATATTTTTAATACTTATTCTACAATTCTTTAGAAACCCTAAACGTCATACCCAACAAAATGATGGTAATGTAGTATCTCCAGTTGATGGTAAGGTGGTAGTAATTGAAGAAGTTTTCGAAAAAGAATATTTTAATGAAAAGCGCTTACAAGTGAGCGTTTTTATGTCACCATTAAATGTGCATGTTACACGGTATCCTGTAAGTGGAAACGTAGTATTTAGCAAATATCACCCAGGTAAATATCTTGTCGCATGGCATCCAAAAGCAAGTGAAGAAAACGAACGTACTACGGTGGTAGTAGAAAACGCTAAATACGGCAAAGTACTTTACCGACAAATTGCAGGAGCTTTAGCTAAACGCATTGTAAATTATGCCAAAGTAGATGATAAAGCTATACAGGGAGCAGATTCCGGATTTATAAAATTTGGATCTCGAGTGGATTTATTTTTACCCTTAGATACCAAAATTAAAGTAAAATTAAACCAAAAGGTACGCGGGGGAGAAAGCATTATAGCACAAATTAATGAGTGATATTTCTTTAGATAAAACCTTTGAGGAAGCGGTAGCGCGGGTTAATGCTCACACAGAGCCTTTTCCGGCTGACACCCTTTTAAAGCTTTATGCTTATTACAAAAAGGCAACTAATGATTATGGTAAACCGCGAAGCAAAAAACCTATCATTAATGCCTTTAAAACCAACGCATTATTTCAGGTTAAGGATATCTCAGAGGATGAAGCAAAACAAGCCTATATAGACTTGGTAAATCAATATTTTCTATATCGTAAATAAGTCAAATCCAACCGCTATAGCAAGCCATTCTTACCTTTTTAAAACACATCTTAGAATAAACTCACTTAAATTTCGTTTGCATTGAAGTAAAAAACAACTTGTTACTCCTAATGCACAAAAAACTAATTGCCTTATTTGTTACTTCTTTAACGGTATTTAACGGGATTACCCAAACATCAGGTAAGGAAGTGATGAGTGAAAAAGGAGATGGCATATATTCACTATTACGTAAGCATGCTTTAGAGCTAACCAAATATTATTCAACGTTTATTGAGTTAAACAAAGACAGGTTAAAAAATAATAACGCCTTACTACTAGGTAAAACATACCTTCTTCCTAAACAAGACCAAGACACATTACCCATACTCGATAATCATGGTATAACAGATAGTATCCCGGTTGCTATAAAATCACAACCAATAGATACTATTACTACTACTAAAAAAGAAACTATAACATTTTCAATTTTTGGAAAAGCATATGAAAATATTATAAAAGAGAGTGAAATACTAAAGGGTGCTATTTACTATTTAATTTCTGGACATGGTGGACCTGATCCTGGTGCTACCGAAATGTATAGTGGCAATCTTATTTCTGAAGACGAGTATGCCTACGATGTTACCCTAAGATTGGCACGTAAACTTATGGCAAACGGCGCAAAGGTTTACGTTATTATAAAAGACCATAATGATGGCATAAGAGATAAAAAAGTGCTGGAAGTAGATTATGATGAAACCTATTATCCCGACAACCCGATTTCTAGAAGCCAAAAACTACGACTTCGTGAGCGTACAAAGGCAGTAAACAAATTGTATTTAAAACATAAAGGTGCTTACCAAAGGTTGATTGTTACACATATTGATAGCCGAAGTAAAGGAAAAAATATTGACGTATTCTTCTACCATGACCATAAAAGTGAAAGTGGGAAAACATTAGCATTAAATATTCACAACATGTTTAAACAGAAATACGCAAAACACCAACCAAACCGCACCTATTCTGGGACCGTAAGTTCACGTAGTTTATATGTAATTAAAAACACCTTGCCCGCAATGGTATACATTGAATTAGGAAATATTAAAAACAAAATAGACCAAAGACGTATTCTTAATTATGAAAACAGAGAGGCTTTGGCTAAATGGGTTTATGAAGGACTATTGGTAGATTTTAAAGAGCGTTAAAGTCAAACTTATTACACTTTAAAACAGTTTTTTTATTGTAAATTACTCATTCAATTGTAAATAACACTTCAAAAAATATCACCTTATAAACATAGAGTTTTATGAAACCACTTAAAAAATAAGATATTAAACAGGAAGTTTTCGACCTATATGATGATTATGCACATAATAAATTAGATCGTAGACAGTTTATGGAAAAGCTGTCGCTATATGCCATTGGTAGCATTACAGTAACGTCTTTACTTAGTTTTATTACTCCTAATTACCTTGAAAATTTAGTGGTTCAACCTAATGACAAACGATTGGATTCTGATTATATAACGTACGATTCTCCAAAAGGTGGGGGTTCAATTAAAGGACTATTATCTAAACCTAAACAACCTAAAAAACTACCGGGTATAATAGTTGTGCATGAGAACAGAGGTTTAAATCCTTATATTGAGGATGTGGGTAGACGCGCTGCCCTTGAAGGTTTTATTAGTTTAGCTCCTGACGCACTTTCTCCTCTAGGCGGTTATCCAGGAAATGATGATGAAGGCCGAACATTACAACGACAACGTGATAAACAAGAAATGCTAGAAGATTTTATTGCTGCATTTAATTATTTAAAAAAACACAAAAACTGTAATGGCAATATTGGTGTAGTAGGATTTTGTTTTGGTGGATGGATTTCTAATATGATGGCTGTTAAAGTACCTGACTTAAAAGCTGCTGTTCCTTTTTATGGCAGTCAACCTTCAGATGAGGATGTTGCAAAAATACAAGCACCACTTTTGTTACATTTTGCCGAGTTAGATAAACGCGTAAACGCCGGTTGGCCAGATTACGAAGCTGCTCTTAGAGCAAACAATAAACAATACGAAGCCCATTTTTATCCAGGTGTTAATCATGGATTCCATAATACTAGTACACCTCGATTTGATGAAGCAGCTGCTGCTTTAGCGTGGGAGAGAACGATTACTTTTTTTAACGAAAAGTTAAAATAATCTTATTCAATTAGCTTTTTAACAGCATCAAAATCCAACCCACCATAATTCCCAGAACTCATTAACAACAATGCCTTATTATCGAAGTTTTGCGAAAAGAGAAAGTTTTTAAAATCGTCTGGATTTGTATAAATAATTAAATCTTTACGTTGAAAGGCTTCAGCGATTTGCTTATGCGTAACCTCTTCCAATTTTTTAATTTCTACGGCGTGCGGGGAATAAAATACAACAGCTATATCGGCAGCATCTAATGTGCTTTTATATTCTTTTAAAAATTCAGCATTTAAACTACTGTAGGTATGCAGCTCTAAACATGCTACTAAGGTTCTATTTTGGTATTGTTCTTTTACAGCATTGGTTGTAGCTTTTACTTTACTAGGTGAATGAGCAAAATCTTTATATGCCACACTGGTTGTACTTTCAGCTATTCTTTCCAAGCGCTTACTAGCACCTTTAAAAGTTGAAATGGCTTCGTAAAAATCATCTTCATCAATACCCATATGCTGGCAAATCCATTTAGCGCCTGCCAAGTTATTCAAGTTGTGTTTTCCAAACACTTCTATTGGCAAATCACCTTCTGGTGTTTCTAAAAGTGTTTGTCCGTTTTCAACCCTATACGCTGGTGTTTGGTATGGTAATTTTCTAATGGTATTATCACTAGCCTCAACAACACGTTTCACCTCAGGATCTTCTTCATTATAATTGATACTTCCTCCCGACACTATGGAATCTACAAAAATGCTAAACTGCTCTACATAGTTTTCATAGGTTGGAAAAACGTTAATATGATCCCAAGCAATACCGCTTAACAATGCTATATTTGGTTTGTACAGATGAAATTTTGGCCGTCTATCAATAGGAGAACTCAAATACTCATCACCTTCTAAAACTATAAAATCATTGTCCTCCGTAAGTTTTACCATTACATCAAAACCTTCTAATTGTGCACCTACCATATAGTCTACATCCTTGTTGTGATAATGCATTACATGTAAAATCATGGAAGTAATTGTAGTTTTCCCATGACTTCCACCAATAACTACTCGGGTTTTGTGTTTGGATTGTTCGTACAAAAATTCAGGATAGCTATAAATCGTTAGTCCTAATTCTTGAGCTTTCAACAACTCTGGATTATCTTCTTTAGCGTGCATCCCTAAGACTATAGCATCTAAACTTGAAGTAATTTTTTCTGGATACCAACCGAAAGATTCAGGTAATAGACCTTTAGCTTCCAATCGAGATTTTGAGGGTTCAAAAATGGTATCGTCGCTTCCAGTTACCTGATAACCTTTATTATGTAATGCCAGCGCCAAATTATGCATTGCCGCACCACCTATAGCTATAAAATGTACGTTCATGAAACAAATATCAAACTCTAAGTTTAAAGTTCAAAGTTTAATATTAAAAAGTTATGAGCTTAATCAAAGATATAGGTTTTATTAATCTGAGGGATTTAATGCTTCGACTGCGTTCAGTTCAGGCAACATGTATGAAATCCCCAGCGAAGGTGGCATTGAGTAATGCAAGCCCGACCAGACCTTGGGAGAGAAACGACCAACTATTTAAAACAAAAAATCCAGCCTTTACAGACTGGATTTTTAAATTATAATTACTTAAAAATTAAGCGTTTTGTTTTTTAATTAAATTAAGCGCTGAGCCTTCATTATACCATGCAATTTGAGCATTATTGTATGTGTGATTTAGCTTGATTACATCTTTACTGCCATCGGCATGCACTGCTTCTAAGGTTAATTGCTTATCTGGAGCAAACTCATTTAAATCTAGAAAGTTGAAGGTATCGTCTTCTTGAATTAAATCGTAATCTGCTTCATTAGCGAACGTTAAACCTAACATCCCTTGTTTCTTCAAGTTTGTTTCGTGGATACGTGCAAATGATTTTACGATTACTGCCGCAACACCTAAATGACGTGGCTGCATCGCTGCGTGCTCTCTAGAAGAACCTTCGCCGTAGTTATGGTCTCCTACAACTATTGTTTTAATACCTTTTGCTTTGTATTGACGCTGTACATCTGGTACACCCCCATACTCACCAGTTAATTGGTTTTTAACAAAGTTTGTCTTCTTGTTGTAAGCGTTTACAGCACCTATTAAGGTGTTATTCGCAATATTATCTAAATGCCCTCTAAAACGTAACCACGGTCCAGCCATAGAAATATGGTCTGTAGTACATTTTCCAAAAGCTTTAATTAATAATTTAGCTCCTGTGATTGTAGCTCCAAGAGGTTCAAATGGTGTTAATAATTGTAAACGTTCAGAATCATCTTTCACTACTACATTTACATGACTTCCGTCTGCTTCTGGAGCAAGATAACCGTTATCTTTTACATCAAAACCTTTAGGTGGCAATTCCCATCCTGTTGGCTCGTCTAACATTACTTCTTCTCCATTTTCGTTAATTAAGGTATCTGTTAACGGATTAAAATCTAAACGACCAGCAATGGCAATTGCCGCAGTTAATTCTGGAGACGCTACAAAAGCGTGCGTGTTTGGATTTCCATCCGCACGTTTCGCAAAGTTTCTATTAAATGAATGCACTATACTATTTTTTGGTGCATTTTTTGGATCTGAATATCTTGCCCATTGCCCAATACATGGGCCACAAGCGTTCGTAAATATTTTAGCATCTAGTTTTTCAAATACTTGAAGAATGCCATCGCGTTCTGCTGTATAACGTACTTGCTCTGAACCCGGATTAATACCAAATTCTGCCTTAGTTTTTAAACCTTTATCTAAAGCCTGTTGCGCAATAGAAGAAGCTCTTGATAAATCTTCATATGAGGAGTTTGTACAAGATCCAATCAATCCCCATTCTACTTTTATCGGCCAATCATTGGCTTTAGCCTTTTCAGTCATTTCAGAACCCACAGCCGTAGATAAATCTGGAGTGAATGGTCCGTTTAGTAATGGTCCTAATTCCGATAAGTTAATTTCAATCACTTGATCAAAATACTGCTCTGGATTTTCATATACTTCAGGATCTGCAGTTAAATGCGCTTTTACTTGGTTAGCAGCATCAGCAACATCTTCCCTATCGGTAGCGCGTAAATAGCGCTCCATTGAATCATCATACCCAAATGTTGAAGTAGTAGCTCCAATTTCAGCTCCCATGTTACAAATGGTTCCTTTTCCAGTACAAGACATTGATAAGGCACCAGGACCAAAATATTCAACAATTGCTCCTGTTCCACCTTTTACGGTAAGAATTTCAGCAACTTTTAAAATCACATCTTTCGGCGCAGTCCAACCAGATAATTTTCCAGTTAATCTCACACCGATTAATTTAGGGAATTTTAATTCCCATGCCATACCTGCCATTACATCAACTGCATCGGCACCACCAACACCAATAGCTACCATACCTAAACCACCAGCGTTTACAGTATGAGAATCGGTACCAATCATCATTCCGCCAGGGAACGCATAGTTTTCTAAAACTACTTGGTGAATAATTCCTGCTCCGGGTTTCCAAAATCCGATACCGTATTTATTTGATACAGATTCTAAAAAATCAAATACTTCACTACTTACTGAGTTTGCATGTTTTAAATCAGTTGCGGCACCTTCTTTAGCTTGAATTAAGTGGTCACAATGTACCGTAGTAGGTACTGCAACTTTACTTTTTCCCGCTTGCATAAACTGCAAAAGCGCCATTTGAGCGGTAGCATCTTGACATGCGATTCTATCAGGAGCAAAATCAACATAATCCTTTCCTCTTACAAATGCCTTGGTAGGGTTCCCATCCCATAAGTGATTATATAATATTTTTTCAGAAAGCGTCAACGGCTTTCCAACAACTTCGCGTGCTTTATCCACTCGCTCTGCCATTGTGGAGTAAACTCCTTTTATCATCTCAATGTCAAATGCCATATAAAATTTTTTAAGGTTTTAGTTATTGTTTTACAGTCTCGCAAAATACGAAATTATTACAAAGATTTAAAAATTATGCTGCGATTACTAATACTTAAGATACTTATTTACTATTACGTTATTTTAAATGCAAATGATTGTATTTTTTTTAGTCGGAATTAACTATTTCTAATGAATTAATAATTCTGAATTTACCATTTATCAATACCTTTGAAACATACGAAACAAAACTAAATGCTTTTAATTCTTTTAAGCTGGGTTTACATTGCCCTAACATGTTTCAATTTTGGAGTTGTCTTTCGTAAACTCTTCAAGATTGATGACTGCCACATTGCAATACATCAAATACTAGGGCTTTTCCTTTATACTTTACTTACCAGTGTATTTGCCTTCTTCATAAGAATTAATATTGAATACTATATTGGTGTTTTGATATTGAACATTTTCATGACATTTATGTTTAGGAAAGCAGCTATTACATTCTTAAATAAATTTAAAAAAACATTTAGGTCGTTCAAAATTCAAAATAAACTAATATTCATCTTGCTGTTTATTTTGGTATTAGCCCAAAGTGCCACTAAACCTTATCTTATTGATAATGAGACGTATTACATTCAAACCATCAAATGGATTAATGAGTTTGGCTATGTTAAAGGACTGGCAAATTTACACTTGTTTTTAGGACAGAATTCATCGTGGCACACCTTGCAAGCAGGTTTTAATTTTTCATTCCTATCCAATGTTTTTAATGATATTAACGGATTTATATTTGTTGTTTTAGGATTTATATTTGTTGAAAAATTAAATGAGACATTCAATAAGTATAATTATTTTTTAGGTTTGGTGCTCGTCTTCAGTTTGTTCTTTATGCAATTTGTAAACGCCCCTTCTCCTGATTTAATCATCTTTTTAATAGCACCCTATGTGATTTACGAATACCTGTTATATAACTCTAATATTTCAAGTTCTAAATTCAATATCCTATTTAGCTTGGTTCTTTTTTTATGTTTTGTAAAAGTAACAATGGTAGTGCTCTCTATTTTGATCGTTGTACTTTTCCTTAACAACTTCAATACTCTAAGGGCGAGTATCCCACAATATACCATACTCTCACTTTTTGTATTTGGCCTGTTTTTACTAAAGAACTATACGTTTTCTGGATATTTGCTTTATCCAACATCGGCTTTTGACATTTTACATGTAGATTGGAAGCTACCACCAGAGCTGTTACAACTCTATAAAACTGGCACTTATCAATCTGGGATGAACAACATAGATGTCTCACAATTTAACCTTGTGGAAAAACTAAAATACTGGTTGCAAATCCCAAAGCTTCATGGGCTATTTAATAAAGTATTTCTGCTGTTACTAATGGTATTTCCATTTTTAATTATTAAAAGCAAAAATAGAAAGCCATTGCTTGTTATTTATACCTTAGCCGTTTTACAATTTGTAGTAGTATGGTTAAATTCGCCGCAGTACCGATTCTTCTTTGTTTTTATCGTGATCCTTTCACTTTTAATAGTTGTTCACGTATTTAAATCTCGAAAATTAGGTATAAACATCATTTATGTGTCATTGGTATTAAGCGCTATTCCTATTTTTATTCCCATAGATTTAAACAGCTTTACCTCTAATAACTTTGCAATGTCTATGAGTAATTTTAAACTTAAAAACATTATGGTTCCTGAAGAAAACACAAAAACACAAACTACATTTTCTAAAGAAATTATCAGTGGTTTTGAATTTAATTCACCTGGTAAAGATGTGTTTTTTTGGGGCACTGGTAATGGCGATTTACCCTGTGTGAATAAACAGCAGGTTGAATATATTAAGAAATATTATCATTTGATACCTCAGCTAAGAACAGACGATTTGCGAGATGGCTTTATTTCTTCAAAAGTAAATACGAAATAATTTTTGTACTATGTTTCGACTGTGGTCAGTTTGAAACAGAAAAAACTAAAATATTAGAACAAACTTTTAATAACCTGTTTTTCAGTAATACCCTCGGCTTCTGCTTTATAGTTTTTTATTATACGGTGCCTTAATACGCTAGTAGCCACGGCTTGTACATCTTCGTTATCTGGAGAGAACTTCCCATTAATAGCGGCATGCGTTTTTGCTGCTAAAATTAAGTTTTGTGATGCCCTTGGGCCTGCACCCCAATCAATATACTGTTTTACAATTTCTGGAGCGGCTGTGCCTTCTGGCCTTGTTTTCCCAACCATAGCAACTGCATATTCAATAACATTATCAGCAACAGGAATTCTTCTAATAACATGCTGATACTCCAAAATTTCCTCAGCAGAAAATAAAGCATTTACCTCTACTTTCTCATCATTTGTGGTTGCCTTTACAACTTGTACTTCCTCTTTAAATGATGGGTATTCTAAATTTATGGCAAACATAAAACGGTCTAACTGAGCTTCGGGTAACGGATAGGTTCCTTCCTGCTCAATTGGGTTTTGAGTTGCGAGTACAAAATAAGGCAAACTTAATTTGTAGTGGTGTCCAGCTACAGTAATTGCCCGTTCTTGCATTGCTTCTAGTAACGCGGCTTGTGTTTTTGGCGGCGTTCTATTTATTTCATCTGCTAATATAATGTTTGCAAAAATGGGTCCTTTTACAAACTTAAAATGGCGGTCTTCATCTAAAATTTCACTTCCCAATATATCACTTGGCATTAAATCTGGAGTGAACTGAATACGCTTAAAATCTAGCCCTAAAGCTTGAGCTATTGTATTTACCATTAACGTTTTAGCCAACCCAGGCACACCAATAAGCAAAGAGTGGCCACCTGAAAAAACCGAAATTAAAATTTGGTTTATTACCTCGTCTTGTCCAACAATTACCTTGGCTATTTCTTGTTTTAAAGCTTTATATTTTTTTACAAACTGTTCTACTGCAGCAACATCAGACATAAACTACTATTTTTTTAACCAATTACTAGAAAATTCACAATCTCTCATACTGCCAGTAATTTTAATGTAAGTATCATCAATTTTTTCTTCCTGCCAATCTTCGATGGCTTTAATTTTCTTTTCGTTTAAGGCTAATTCTTTTATTTTTAGAAAATCGGTCGCGTAATCTGCATCATGATCTTCTACTCTGTCAGATACTGTTAAAATCTTAAATTTAAGTTTGTTAGACCTATCGGTCTCCCCTAAAACAGGACTTACTTCACCATCCTTTAAATCTTGTATTTGAGCGTATAATTCTGGATCCATTCGTGTCAGCTCAAAATTATAATCTTGTGTTTCTGGATTAATCAACTGGCCTCCGTCAAATTTAGTTACCTCATCATCACTAATTTCTTTAGCAGCTTCCGCAAATGTAATTTCGCCATCTAAAATTTGTTGTCTTACTTTTTCTAATTTTTCTTTAGCTTCCAGTTTTGCCTCGTCTGACACTTCAGGCATTAAAAGCACATGACTAACATCGTACTCTTGTCCTCTTATTTTTTCTACATACACAATATGAAACCCGAAATCTGTTTCAAAAGGTTCAGATACTTCACCTTCTTGTAACGAAAATGCTGCTTCCCTAAACTCCTTTACCATTCTTGGTTTATTTCTGTTTAATGTGTATTTATAACCCGATTGTTTTATCCCAGGATCTTGACCATATAAAATTACTTTAGACCGAAAACTTGCACCGTTTTCCTCGACATCGGCCTTAAATTGATTTAATTGGTTTATTATCCTTTGTTTTTCTGCGTCTGAAACTTTTGGCTCAACTACAATTTGTGCCACTTTTAATTCGGTTCCAAAACTTGGTCTTTCTTCCTTTGGAATTTTGTTAAAAAACTGTCTTACCTCTTCAGGCGTAATCTCTACCTCTTCAATAACTTTTGCCTGCATGCGTTGTGCCAACATCATATCTTTGTTGGTTGTAAACATTTCTTCTCTAAGGCTTTCTTCATTTTCTTTATTATAGATTCGAAGTAATCTATTCATATCTCCATTAACCTGTCCTAGGAATTGCTGAAGTTGATAATCTACATTATTTCTCACCTCGGCATCAGACACCAAAATACTGTCTTGTATGGCATGGTGTGCGTACAATTTATTCTCTAAAAGCTTACCGAAAAGCTGACATCTGGTAATATTTTTAGTATCAACTCCCGATGCCTGTAGTTGTAAAAACTCTTTATCAATATCAGAGTTTAAAACGATGTAATCGCCAACTACACCAGCCACACCATCTACTTTTACTGGTTTAAAACCATTAGTTGAATCTTGAGCTTTTTCTTGTACTTTTGTATTAGCGTCAACTGACGACTCATCTTCAATAATTTCTTGTGCCTGCACTGAAAACGTAACAAGAAATAGTAATGCAAATACTATCCTTGAGTTAGTTATATATTTCAAATTCTTTATTTTTAATAGCATCTTTTGTGATATCTTTTTCTAATTCTTTGATGAGTTCCAACTTACGCTTGTTAATTACAATTTGGCGTATTGTTGGTTTAACGTATTCTAATGGTGCTGTATCATTTCGCAACAAAACGTCATTAACCTGCATCAAATATACTCCTAATGAGTCTTTGAGTTGTACAAAATTAGATTTTTTTAACAGTTGATTTTTATTTTCAGAATTTACCCCTGGTATTTTTGTTATTACCTGACTCATTTTAACCCAAATAGAATCGTTTAACGAGTAAGATTTAAATTGAATTGCTATAGAATCCAACGCTGTTTTATCCTTGTTTTCAAATCTTCTAAAACGCTCTTTAATTGTATTATAATTTATGATATTTTCATCGACGTGAATATACCTAAACTTTAACAGCTCTTCGTTCAACTTGAATGCATCTTTATTAGCTTCATAATACTTGGTCGCCTCCTCATTACTAACAGCAGTATCCAGATTTTTACTAACCAATGCCTCTAAATACGCTTTACTAAACAAATCGTTCTTGTATTGATTGACCAGTTTATTAAAACTTTCTTGCTTTTTTTCGCTTAAGTTCAATTGCGCTCCGTCAACTAAAAGCTGCTCTGTTGCCCATTCTTTTATATAATTCTGTATTATTAATGCACTATCTTGACCTGTAACCCCTTCTGACACCAATCCGTCTAAATCCTCTTCATAAAGATAAGCATCGTTTACCCTAGCAACTGGTTTGCGCTCATCGTTTTTTTTAAATATATCGCAAGATATCGTCAAAGCAAGAAGACATAATATGAGGAGGGATTGTAAACGCACGACTATCATTTAATTTCTGCTTTAACTCTTTTTAAAGCTTCAGTATTAATAACAACTTTATATTTTTTTCTTAACTCCTCTAGCCACAATTTTTCTTTATAGCTCTGGTAATCACTCATTACTAAACCTTTAACTTCTTCATAAGGCTTTTGTTGCTTGGGAAAAACTTCGTTTACCTTAGCCACAATAAAACCGTTATTGTGTTTATATACTTTAGAAATTCCTCTCTGTAAATCAAAGTTTTTAGGTAAAGCTTGGTGCTCTAAACCCATAGTGTCTATTGTAAAAATTACATTTACTTCACCATTTGTATTAACCAATGATTTAATATCCTCAACAGCTATATCTTCTTCCATCAGTTTCGCCACTTTTTTAATTACCTTCTTATTAGCTGAAGACGCCACTTCTGCAGTTACACGTTTAGGCCAAAAATAATCTGTTTTATTGTTTTCGTAATACGCTTTAACTTCCACAGAATCTGTTTTTGCAGCTTGCCAAATCGTACTTTCCATTAAATCAAATAGCAATAACCCATCCCTGTATTCTCCTAAAATATGGGCATAATCTTCGTTTTCGTTTTCTAAATTTTCTTCTTGATATTTTTTCAAGCTTGAATTTAAAAATGACTCATATGCATTATCAACTATTTTCTCAAAACTCTGCTCTCCTCTTACGCGCTTCTGATGAGTGACTAGAAAATCACCAAAATCGCCATAAGTAATTGTGCTATCACCAATTATAATAAATCGTTCTTCTCTTTTTAAGTCTTCAGGCAACTTCCATGTACGATTGAAAAAGTTATTATTTAATATAGACGAGAAATAACTTAAATCTGGTGTTTGACCGTCAATTTTATATTTTTCTTTTAGTTTAGAAATCAAAGCATCTTCAATCAACTTAGAGCGCTCATCTCGTTTCACCTTGTTTTCTAATTCTGGCTTAAGTGCATCAAAATCGCCAATAGGTTTTATGTTTTCAAGTTTAATAATGTGCCATCCAAATTTCGTTTTTATAGGTTCTGAAATATCTCCCTTGTTTTGTAAAGCAAAGGCAGCTTCTTCAAATTCAGGCACGCTTAACTGTCCGCTAGAAAATGGTTTTAATAAGCCACCAATAGGTGCGGAATTTTTATCATCGGAAAACTCCTTAGCTAAAGCCTCAAACTGTTCACCTTGCTGAAGTTTTTTATAAATATCTCTTATTCTAGTCTCTGCGTTAGAAAGCGTATCGCCTTTGTTTGTAGTAATCATGATATGCTTAACCGTACGCTCACCTCTTGCCTTACGCTTGTCTAAAACTTTAACAATATGATATCCAAAACGTGTTCTAAAAGGTTGGGAAATCTCCCCTACAGGAGTATTATATGCCACTTTTTCAAACTTATAAACCATTTTGAAACCAGAAAACCAGCCTAATTCCTCACCAAATACTGTTTTACCGTTGTGCACTTCTTTTCTAAGACGTTCGAAGTCTTCTTTTAGTGCACGCTCGCGTAAATTTATAATGCTATTAAACGCCGCCAATGTGTCTTGGGGTTTCGCATCTTCGGCTACACGTACTAAAATATGATTTGCTTTTACCTCACTTGAAATATGGTTGTAAGCCTCCTTAACTAATTCGTTATTCACATTAGAATCAGTCATATAATTTTTAGCCAATTGCTTTTTATAGGTTTCTAGCTCTCTTTTGTAATTTGACTTTTCATGTAAACTTTGTGCTTTTGCTTCTTTAAGTTTCAATTTATAACTAGTAAACAACTTTAAATATTCATCCACATCTTTTTGGGATTCATCTTGTACTAGATTAAGATTCTTATTATATACTCTTAAAAATTCAGAGACATAAACCGGTTCTCCTGCAACGGTAAACAACACATCTTCTTCTAATGTTTGGGAAATTGCAGAAAACGTAATAAACAACGAAAAGACTAGAGAACAATACTTCAATTTCATAATAAAAATTAATATTCAACAGATACAAAAATACTAATATATGCCTTTAAAACAAGTTGTGCATACAAACGCAAATAAAGGGGTTTTATTTTAATTTTTTAAGGCTATTAACACTATTTTTGAGACCTTTGAACAGAAACAAAAAGCTATGCGAAAACTAAAGCTAATATGGGATTTTCGAGGACCAAATGCTAAAAAAATTGCCGAACACCACGTGGTTCATTTAAATGAATACATAAAAATTGAAGCACTGGAATTAAATATTACTGGCTTTGAAGTAATTAACGATTTACATTCCATCGCTTTCATGGTTGTAACAGAAGCGCAAATGAAACCTATTAGAGACGCTTTAAAGCCACACCGTGGAGAGGTTTACAACGTATAAATAACAGAATTAATTTTTAAGTTTTAGAATTTTTTAAAGGAAGCTAAAGCCTTATTGCATAAAAATTTATTTTTACTTTTAACTAATTATTAAAAACAATGAACCCATCATCATCTGGCTGGATAAAAAAACTGGAAAGTGAAGTTGTTATAAACAATCGCTTTTTAAGTTATAATATGGAAACTTTTTATGATGCTTTAAGGTCTTGTGGGTTTGTATATGGTAGTAATCGTGAAGTGGTTACTCAAGTTGTTTTGCAAAAAGAAATAAAGCTTACTGAAGATGAAATTTGTAAAATAAATCTTTATTTAGCTTTATTCTACACGCACAAAAACTCTAAAGTTGATAATGATTTTGTAAAAAGTGTTATAGAGTTTTATTCTGAAATTAATGCCAACAACACCTCCTTCCTTTCCTCTCTTCTAGGAGGAAACGAACCAAGGGAGCAACTTGAAGGCATTATACACAAGCGTATTCAAATAGATGACAATGTCTTTACCAAAAATTTTAATTACTTTTTGGTAAATGCGTTATTGTATTTAGATGTCTTGGGATATCAAAAGTTTTTAGAGCAAAAGGAATTATCGGCTTCTTACATGAAAAACCTAGAGGCGGCTATTGTAACTATTTCATTAGATGTACTGAACTCCAAAGAAGCTAAAAATGATTATGATGAAAGCTTAATAGAACTTTTTGAATCTTCGCTGAGATATCACAATGCGAAAAGCTTAGATTATAAAAAAGCAACAGAGCTTATTGTTAATCAAAATGAAAAGTTTTACATACTAGATTTGGCATGTATGGCAACTTGGAGTGACCAAACCATTGATGTTGATGAACACGCTTTTTTAGAAAAATTAGGTCAGGATTTGAATTTAAATTTGTCTAGAATCCACCAATCTATTAAGTCTATTAACAATTTTTATTCCAAACATAAAGATAGTATTGCACTTTTTAACTCTAAAAACGCAGTAAAAAATTTCTACAACAACTCCACGTCTATGGTTAATAAACTCATAACCAGAAACCGTAAAAGATTGTATAAAGAACTCGTAGACAGTAAAGACCTTATGGTTTTGTTAACACAATCTACGGTTAGAGAATTAAATAAAGAAGAACAACATAAAGTACAAGAACAATTATTGGATATTTTTAAATCTATACCAAGTCTAGCTATTTTTATGTTACCTGGCGGTGCGTTATTATTGCCCCTTGTAGTTAAGTTTATACCGAAATTATTACCATCTGCTTTTGATGAAAATAGAATTGAAAAATAATTTTTGAAAACTTAGAAAAGACTAAAGAGAAACGGGTTAACCATAAATATTAAAATTTAATGGAAACTAAAAGTAATAACCTCAACACATTTAGAATCCTATATTTAATTAAGGGCATATTAACCTTTTGCTTTTCACTATTCTTTTTTATTTATGCCTGTATTGGTTTTTTTGTAAATAGAGCTATAGAACATTCTGAACAACCCCAAGAGCTTCCGTTTAATTTTGGTTGGTTATTTGTTATTATTGGTGGCGTCGGAATAAATGCTTGCATCGTTCTCGGTATTTTAAATTTATTAGCTTCAAAATATATTAAAGAAACAAAATACTATAATTTTATTTTCGCCATAGCCGTCATAAATTGCTTAACTGGAATTCTTGGAATTTTATTGGGTGTTTTTACCTTAATAGAACTCACAAAAGAGGACGTTAAAGGCATTTTTAATAAATAAAACAATGCTCGCCCCAAAAGAACTACCCATGCTTAAAGGCTCACTTCGTAAATCACACTTCGGAAGTATTTATATAGCTATTTATTATTTAGTTAAGGTTTTAACTTTATTTATAATATTTGGTTATATTTATTGAAGTGCTTCTGTTCCTTATTTTTCAAATAGAAATAAAGAAAGATTAGCCCTTATTGAAAAAGGAGCCGATGCAAGTATTTTTGTAAAAGGCAAAACACAAACAGCACCTATTTGGAAAGTGCTTATTTTAAATTTTGCCTTTTTTTAATGGGTATTGGTATTGGCGTTTTTATTGCCAGTTTATTGGAAAACTATACCCCATTGATGAAGATGCCGTATATCGAGCAACTATTTTCTTCATGGCAGGAATAGGGCTATTTATTGGCTTTAATATGACTAAAAATTTAGATAAAGAATAATTAACTTTAACTAATCTTTACTCTTGCAAAAACTTTTTTCTAAATACTAAAAGCAGTTTTTTTATTCCACAGGGAAATCAAAATAGGTAGTTGGGTAAGGCTCATTTCTTAGAGTAAAATGCCACCACTCTCTAGGATAATTTCTAAAGCCATGTTTTAACATTACCCTTTGCAACAGTTCTCTATTTGCTTTTTGCACAGCCGTAATATTCGCGTAATTTATCCAAGATTCCCTACCAAAAAAATCGTAAGGGCTTCCCATGTCTAATTCTTTATTGGTAGTTTTATTAATAATAGTAATGTCCACCGTACTTCCCTTTGTATGTCCAGACCTAGTGGCGATATACTCTTCCTTGAATAAATCAGCCTTCTTTACATTAGGATAAAACTTAGCCTTGTTTATCGTATCATTTAGGTTTTTTGCCCACCTTATAAATTGATTAACTGCGCGTTGTGGACGATAACCATCATAAACTTTAAGTGCTAAGTTTTTTTTATGTAGTTCTGTTTGAACCTTCTGCAATGCTAAAACAGTTTCTTCTGTTAAAATTAAACAGTGCTTATTATAACCATCAATAGTATCGCCAATGAAATTATTATTTCCGTAATAGCGTAATTCAACTTCTAAATCAGGAATTAAATTTTTAGCATAAACAAATTTCTCGGGTAATTGGCAGTACCCAAGGCAAACCATAAAAAAACACAAAAAAGTGGAACTAAGCTTCATTTAAAAAATGATTTGTGCTAATTTAGAAAATAAAAATCATGCGGTTATTGAATGCTGAAAATTTAAACCTGAAAGATGCAGATGTAACTTATTATCCAAACTTTTTTGATAAAACGGAGGCCGACAAATACTTCAAAAATCTCTATAAAGAAATTCCATGGCAACAGGATGACATAAAAGTGTTTGGTAAAACCTACAAACAACCTAGATTAACTGCTTTTTTTGGTGAAAATAACCAATCATATTCCTACAGTAATATTACTATGTTTCCTAAACCATTTGAAGGTCATATACTAGAGATTAAAAACACAATTGAAGGAACCTTAAACACCTCTTTTACAAGCTGTTTAGCAAATTTATACCGTAATGGAAAAGATAGTAACGGTTGGCATGCTGATAATGAGAAGGAATTGGGTGAAAATCCCATTATTGCGTCTATTACACTTGGCGAGGAACGCGTGTTCCATTTTAAACACAAATACGATAAAAATCTAAAGAAAAAACTAGTACTAAAACATGGAAGTCTCCTGTTAATGCAGGGAACAACACAGGAATACTGGTTACACCAAATACCAAAAACATCAAGAAAAATTAGCCCAAGAATTAATCTAACATTTCGCATTATTCCACAAAAAAACCGAGTTCCCTCAAACTCGGTTCTTTCTTAATTTGCTTTTATATTATGTGCTAGATTTGGGGTCTCCACATCAACAACATAACGCAAATATTAATTAATTAATCCATTGAACTAAAAAGTATGTTATTTAGTACGAGTCAAATATAAAAACCAATTTTAATTTCAACGATTAAAAACATAAAAAATCGATGAAATACATATTTTTTTAACACACTTCGTCGATATAATACAAATCAACGATGAAATGCATAAAATACGATTCAATTATATAAAAAAAGCACCCTAAAAATAGGATGCTTTTTTACTAACTAACCAACCAAAATATGAAATTACATTTCTAAAGTTTAAAGTAACCACTCAATAAACTATTCTTTGAAGTGTAACTGTTTCATATTAATCAACTACTATGCCAAAAATTAATTTACACTCCTAATTTTTTACTTATCTTAGAATCTTTTAAATAAAAACCTTATGAATACTCAACCTATTTTCACCCAAGACACTATAGTTTTTGGGTTGCTTATGTTAGCTCTTGGGTTTGTGTTTTACACTTCAAGTAGTTCTAATTCATTTTGGAAAAAATTCTATAAATACATTCCTGCGCTACTAATGGCATATATGTTACCAGGTGCTTTAACTACTTTAGGAGTAATAGCACCGGAATGGACTACCACCAGTGCTTCTGGGGAAATTATAGAACATAAGTCCCAAGTATATTATATAGCTAGTAGATTTTTGCTGCCTGCCGCTTTGGTGTTAATGACCTTGAGTATAGACTTAAAGGCTATTTTTAATTTAGGTCCTAAAGCACTAATAATGTTTTTAACGGGAACAGTGGGGGTAATTATTGGTGGCCCTATTGCAATATTGTTGATTTCTATGGTTTCTCCCGAAACTGTTGGAGGAGCGGGTCCGGATGCCGTTTGGCGAGGTTTAGCCACCTTGGCTGGTAGCTGGATTGGTGGTGGTGCAAACCAAGCAGCGATGTTAGAAATTTATAAATTCAATACAGATAACTATGCCGGAATGGTAATAGTAGATATTGTTGTTGCCAATATTTGGATGGCTATTTTGTTATTAGGCATTGGAAAATCTGATAAAATTAACAATTGGTTAAAAGCTGATAACAGCGCTATTGAAGTTTTAAAGGAACGTGTTTCTTCGTATGCTAATAAAATTTCTAGAAACCCTACTTTGAGTGATTTAATGGTTATTCTTGGTATAGCTTTTACTATTGTTGGCATCTCCCATTTTGGTGCCAGTAATATTTCTCAATTTTTAACTGAAAATTTTGATGCTGTAAGGGATAAGTCATCTGCAATGTCGTCTTTCGGCTCTCAGTTTTTCTGGATGATTACCATCGCCACCCTTCTTGGGATATTAATGTCGTTTACCAAACTAAAAACATATGAAGGTGCTGGAGCCAGTAAAATTGGTAGTGTTTTTATTTACATTCTGGTGGCCAGTATTGGTATGAAAATGGATTTAACTAAAATTGTTGAGAACCCAGGCCTCATCTTCGTAGGATTAGTTTGGATGGCTATACATGTTGGATTATTGTTTTTAGTTGCCAAAATTATAAGAGCGCCTTATTTCTTTTTAGCTGTTGGCAGTAAAGCAAACATTGGAGGTGCAGCATCCGCCCCAGTTGTTGCTGCAGCTTTTCACCCATCTTTAGCAACGGTTGGCGTATTACTTGCCGTTTTTGGATATGTGGTGGGAACATACGGTGCAATGCTTTGTGCCGAACTTATGAAAATTGCTGCCGGAGGCTAGTATATTTTTAATAATTATAAGATATTTGCGCACCTAATTATACATCACCAATATGAAAAAATACAGTATCCTGTTTCTTACTGGATTAATACTAGCTTGCTCCAATAAACCTGATGATTTAATTATAAAAACCAATATTAAAGGTTTAAAAAAAGGAACTGTTTATCTTAAACGTGTTGTAGATACTGTTCTGGTCACTTTAGATTCTGTAATAGTAAATGGTAATCCTGAATTTAAATTGTATGCTGAAGTTGACGAGCCCGATTTATTTATTTTAGATCTTGATAAAAATTCTAAAGAAGAGGATAGAATTACTTTTTTTGCAGACAAGGGCTTAGTAGAAATTACCACTACTTTAAAACGCTTTGTTGCAGATGCGGAGATAAAAGGCTCTAAACAACAAAAGGTTTTAGAGGATTACCAAAAACTAATGTCGCGTTTAAACAATAGAAATCTAGACTTAATTAAGGAGCGCTTTGAAGCTAGACAGGATACAAGCCTTCTAAACTCCATACAAGAGAAAGAAAAAAGTCTTATTAAAAACAGATATTTACAAACCGTAAATTTTGCATTAAATCATAAAGACAGTGAAGTTGCTCCATACTTGGCACTTTCAGAAATTTACAATGCAAACCTAAACTTGTTAGATACTATACATAAATCCCTTACTCCAAATATTAAAGCATCGAAATACGGTAAAGAACTTCAAAAATTTATAGAAGAACGAAAACAAGCAGAGCAGTAATAAAAAAACCTCAAAACTAAATTTTGAGGTTTTTTTTTGATGTTTTCGTAATTTAAAAGAGCCGATAGAGGGACTCGAACCCACGACCTGCTGATTACAAATCAGCTGCTCTAGCCAGCTGAGCTATATCGGCGTGTTTTGCATTTGCAAATATAATTCGCCGATGCAAATTTAAAAGCATTTCGCAATAAAAATTATCCTAGTTTATTAATTTTTTCAATTAGCGCACGACCTCTATCTTCCAATTCCTTATTTACAGCATTTAAATGCTTTTGTCTGTTTTCAACACTTCTATCATTAACTTTTGCAATTAACTCGTCAAAAGTCTCAATAGCTTCATCGATTATAGCCTCGCTCTTTTTGGTATCTTTATCTGTATTTTCATATTCCCACACATATACTGCTTCAATAATATCTCCCAACACATAATTTATGTCTTTTTTTATCTCTCTAATGCTTGCCATAATTTTAAGTTTTAATTAATTGTAAATCTAAGTATTAACTTCTTATTCTTTAAGTTGATTTCTTGTTTTTTATTGACTTATTACTTTTTTTTATCTAAACTAGAATACACTTTTAATTGTTAAAGCAATATCCTTTAAACCTAAACATTCATGCTTTAATCTCCTGCGTAGGTTACAAAGTTCCTAGGGGTTTCATAAAGCGTGATTTCAAGATCTAAATTACTATTAAGTTTAGATTTCATTTTGTCATAAATAACTACTGCAATATTTTCGGCTGTTGGATTTAAGTTTTTAAATTCTGCAACTTCTACATTTAAGTTTTTATGATCAAAAGCATCTTCTACTTCGCTTTTAATAATATCTTTTAAAACTTTCATATCAATTACATATCCTGTCTCAACATCTATTTCACCTGTAACACTAACAATTAATTCGTAATTGTGTCCATGAAAATTAGGGTTGTTACATTTACCAAAAACAGTATCGTTCTTTTCAAAACTCCAGTCTTTTCTGTATAATCTATGTGCCGCATTAAAATGCGCTTTTCTACTAACCGTTACTTTCATGAATTTATGTTTATATGTTCGTAGAACTTTTCAAAAATCACCTTAAACCAAGCTGTATAGTGTTCAGGATGTAATGATATATCAACTTTTACATCTTCTAAAGGCATCCATTTCCAATCGGCCACTTCTTCCGTATTAATATTTGGTTTGCCATTATAGGTTCCTAATAAAACATGGTCGTATTCGTACTCCGTAAGTCCGTTATCAAACGGTGCTTTATAGATAAAAGCTATAGTTTCCTTTAAATCTACAACAAAGCCCATCTCTTCTTGCAGTCTTCTCTTTCCAGCCTCAATATTGGTTTCCCCATCTCTTTGGTGGCTACAGCAGGTATTTGTCCATAATCCTGGTGAGTGATACTTTGTTAACGCACGTTGTTGCAGCATTAACTCATTATCCTTATTAAAGATAAAAACCGAAAAAGCACGATGCAACAATGCCTTTTCATGAGCTTCCATTTTAGGCATTAAACCTATTTGTTCATCTTGTTCATTAACAAGAATTACTTTTTCTTCTTCCATAGTTTAGCAAAAATACAAACAAAATATTACTTTATTCATCTGCATATTTCTTAAGATTAAAAAAACAAAAGCAAATCTCTAAAAGGCATAAATATCACCTATATTTGCACTCTATTTTACATTTATCATGAGTTTTTTAAAACAAATAGAACGTAGACGTACTTTTGGTATTATTTCGCACCCTGATGCTGGTAAAACAACGTTAACGGAAAAGTTATTACTTTTTGGAGGTGCCATACAAGAGGCTGGTGCTGTAAAAAGCAATAAGATTAAAAAAGGCGCCACGAGCGACTTTATGGAAATTGAACGCCAACGTGGTATTTCTGTAGCAACCTCTGTTTTAGCTTTTGAATATGATGGTGTTAAAATAAATATTCTAGACACACCTGGGCATAAGGATTTTGCTGAAGATACTTTTAGAACACTCACCGCTGTAGACAGCGTAATAGTAGTTATTGATGTAGCAAAAGGTGTTGAGGAGCAAACAGAAAAACTTGTTGAAGTTTGCCGCATGCGCAATATTCCAATGATTGTTTTTATAAACAAACTTGATAGAGAAGGAAAAGATGCTTTTGATCTATTGGATGAAGTGGAGCAAAAATTAGGCTTGAAAGTTACGCCTTTAAGTTTCCCCATCGGAATGGGTTACGAGTTTAAAGGCATTTATAACATCTGGGAGAAAAACATCAATTTATTTAGTGGAGATAGCCGAAAAAACATTGAAGAAACAACTGAAATTAAAGATTTATCTTCTCCAGAATTAGATAAACTAGTTGGCGAGACTGCTGCTGATACTCTGCGCGAAGAAATAGAGCTCGTTGAAGGTATTTATCCAAAATTTGATAAAGAAGCCTACTTAGAAGGCAAGTTGCAACCCGTTTTCTTTGGTTCTGCCCTTAATAATTTTGGAGTTCGAGAACTTTTGGATTGCTTTGTTGAGATTGCTCCTAAACCCAGACCAAAAAAGAGTGAAGAACGTTTAGTAAAGCCCAATGAAAAAAAGTTTACCGGTTTTGTATTCAAGATTCACGCCAACATGGATCCTAACCATAGAAACCGTTTAGCCTTTGTAAAAATTGTGTCGGGTGAATTTAAGCGCAACACACCTTACCTTCACGTTAGACATAATAAAAAAGTAAAGTTTTCAAGTCCAAATGCATTTTTCGCTGAAAAAAAGGAGATAGTTGACATCTCCTATCCTGGTGACATCGTTGGTTTGCAAGATACAGGCACTTTTAAAATTGGCGATACGCTAACCGAAGGCGAAGTTTTAAATTATAAAGGCGTTCCTAGTTTTTCTCCGGAACATTTTAGATATATTAATAATGCTGACCCTATGAAAGCTAAACAGCTTTATAAAGGTATCGACCAGCTTATGGATGAAGGGGTAGCACAATTATTTACGTTAGAGCTGAATGGAAGAAAAGTAATTGGTACGGTTGGCGCTTTGCAGTACGAAGTGATTCAATACCGACTGGAACATGAATATGGCGCTAAGTGTACTTATGAAAATTTAAATGTTCATAAAGCTTGTTGGGTAGAACCTGAAGATCCAAAAAATGAAGAATATAAAGACTTTTTGAGAGTTAAGCAGCGTTTTTTAGCAAAAGACAAGCAAAATCAATTAGTGTTTTTAGCCGATTCTGCTTTTTCATTGCAAATGACACAACAAAAATATCCAAGTATAAAATTTCACTTTACCTCTGAATATGAATAATTTATGTATGCATTTCACCGAAAATTATGCTTTAATCGTACAATTTAAGTGATTGAGCGATTTTTTTAAATATGAAATTTATCATTTTATAACTTGAAATTACAAATAAGCCCCAATTTGATGACACCATGAAAATAGAATCTAAAGAATTTAGCAACGAAGACATTATTGTAACTTACGATCCTTGTATCTGTACATTATCAGGCAAATGCGCCAAAGAATTATCAAATGTATTTAGTGATACTATAATTCCTTGGATAAATCTTGATGATGGCAAAACAGAAGATATCATCAAACAAATAAAAAAGTGCCCTTCTGGTGCTTTACAGTTTTACAAGAAAAACCAGAAACAAGCCGTTTAAAATCTACTTAATTCTAAAAATGAGGTATAAAAACCATCTATTATAGTGTTATTTAAGTTATTCAAATAAGGCTTATTGTTTGCAATATTTAATTAAATAGTTGAATGAAAAAGAACCTTAATTGAAATGCCATTCATTCAAGGTCTTTATCTTGTAAAAAAATTGTACTTATTTCAAAACCTCATGTTTTAAATTAACTGGAGAGGTACCTTTAAATGGAATTTCACCAGTCAATGCTCTAACGACTGCTTTTTGTGAAAATGTATCTAAACTATAGGCATTAATGGCTATATAAGCATTTTCAAAATAAAAATTTACATAATACGGGTTACTATAGGACACCGCAATAATTTGATCTTGTGGCAGCATGCCCATCGTCCAAACCCCCATAGCTTCCTTATCTTTTAATAAGGATGCCCCTAACGGACTAAAATAGCGGTTTTCGAAAGCCACAACTATCTTGTCGTATTGTTTAAAGTCATTAAGTTTTTCACCCCAATCAAAGAAACTCGGGTTGTGTAATATGGTATCTACTTCAAAGCCTCTTTCTTTCAAAAGATTTTGAGTAAAACGAAGTTCGGTAGTTCTATCCTCATGGCTTAAATTAACGATAGCTAATCGCTTATGGATTTCTGGCTTTAAAGGAATATTAGCAGAATCTGACAGTAAGGTAACCGCATTATCGGCAATTTCAGTTGCATCTCTAGAAATAATTTCCGCATCCTTTTCAGTTAAATTATAAAAAATAGGGTCTTTTTTATGTAATAAACTATACTTTTCACGCACACCCCAAATACGTTCTACAGCATCATCTAATCGTGACATAGGAATATCACCTCGCTGAATACGCACTTCTAAAGAATCCATAAACTTAAGTGTAGGCCAAAGCACCATATCGACTCCAGCTTTAAATGCAGCTAGTGAGGTTTCTAACTCATTATCATAATAGCCAGCGGCACCTCCCATATTTAAGGCATCAGACATAATTACGCCATTGAATTTCATTTTTTCTTTTAATAAACCGACCATTAACTCTTCAGACAGTGTGGCAGGAGGCAAAACACCGTTTAGTTTTTCTTTTTGATAAGCAGGAAACCGAATATGGCCCACCATGATACAGGGTATACCATCATTTATCATATTTTGATACATTGTACCAAACGTAGCATTCCAATCGTTAATAGATAAATTATTGGCCGATGTAATAAAATGTTGATTTTTTATAGTTGCTCCATCTCCAGGAAAATGCTTAATGGTGGCTACAACACCTTGCTTATGCATGCCTTCAATTTGTGCTTTAAGCAATGGATATGCTCTAGTAGCATCATCTGAAATAGCACGTTCTACAATTAAATCCTGCAACGGATTCATATTTAAATCTACTAAAGGGTGCAATAACCAATTAACACCAATGGAACTAGATTCTTTAGCAACAGCATTCCCGAACTTATAAGCTAATTCAGGTTTATTTGCAGCACCTAAAGCCATTTCTGAAGGCATATTTGTAAATTCATTATAAATGCTTCCAACACCTCTTTCAAAGTCCTCTGTAACAATCATAGGAAATCTTGAAGCATGCTCATAAGCAGCAATAGCATTTTTTATGCTAGGAATCACTTGTTCTCTGGGTGGCTTAAACAAATAGTCCCAATAAGGTATAAACAGGCCTCCAACAGGATACTGTTGCATCATACTATCGATAGAACCAAATTGCTGCACATGGGTATCATGGTAAGCCCTTATAATCATGGTTTGCCCAATTTTTTCACGTAATGACAAACTTTTCCAAGTGGTATCTTTAGGCGTAAAATTATAAGGTACGGCTTCCGGCAATTTACTTTCTTTGGATTGATTACAACTAATAATAGTAACGCATAGCGTTACTATTATTAAAAAATTCTGTATGTAAATTTTCATATTTACTTGTTGGTTTCTTGACTTTTAAAATAGGCTATAGCTTTTGCTTTTAAATCTACTTTTGCTTCTTTATAAATCTCTTCAGCTATAAGGTTTTTAGTTTCTAGCGGGTCTTCTTTGTAATCGTAGAACTCTTCGGCTACAATTTCGGCTTCATCAATGTTTCTATTACTTTCGTAAGGTTGCTCATCTTTAATCCAAACGGTATAACGATACCTATCGTTTCTAAATGTATAGCCCATTTTATCACTATCTCTAGGAAACTGACTTACTGCAAAATCCTTCACCTTATTTACTTTCTTTTCCATTAATGGCACCAAACTAACTCCGTCTAAATTCCCTGGAGATTCAACACCTGCCAACTCTAAAAGAGTCGGATAAACATCTACAAATTCTGTTGGTGAAAAGGACTCTCCTATTTTATCTTTTCCTGCAGAAAAGATTAACGGCGACTTTGTAGATTGCTCATAATTGGTGTGTTTACAATACATATTATGATCGCCTAAATGCCAACCGTGGTCACCCCAAAGTACAATTACTGTATTTTCTCTTAGGCCTAATCGTTCTAATTCGTCTAAAACATTTCCGATTTGTTGGTCTATGAAAGATACACAAGCGTAATACCCTTGTATCACCCGTTTTTGCTTTTCTACAGGGATAGGGGTATTATAATCGTTTGGAATATCGGCATAACCACTCCTTAGCTCCCAACTAGGTTGTGTAGCATAGGCCGGAGCGCCTTCTGGGGCTTTCATGTATTCTGGAAATTTAATAGAATCCAAAGGATACAGATCCCAATATTTTTTAGGAGCTACAAACGGAAGGTGTGGTTTGTAGAATCCAGTTGCCATAAAAAATGGCTTATCGCCCTTGGCAAACTTGCGTAATTGCTTGACTGTTCTTCTTACTACTTCCCCATCTGCCGTCATACTATCAGGAACATTAACGATTTCGTAAGATACTTTTTCCTTATTCTTAATGTACTCCTTTCCAATTTCAGAATGGTGTTTAAAATTATCGTAAGGATATGTCCAAGAAATGGAGTCATTGCCTTTGTCGACAGACCTGAAATCAAATATCTTACCGATTGCCGCAGTCTCATAACCGTTTTGTCTAAAGTATTGAGGCATGGTAACAATGTCTGGATTTTTATCTCTTATCAAGGTTTTCAAATCCCAAACTTGCGTATAATCTGGACGTTTTCCTGTAAGAATACTTGCTCTTGAAGGTCCACAAACCGCTTGTTGGCAATGGCTGTTTTGCATAACAAAGCCATTGGCTGCTAGCTTATCTATGTTTGGGGTTTTAATATCCTCATGTCCATATGCGCCCATTAAAGGTTTTAGGTCATCCACTGCTATAAACAAGATGTTTTTGGGTTTCTCAATAGAAACCTCTTCTTTTTTTGTTTCACTCTTACACGAAAATGCTGTGAGTACAACTAAAACCAATAAGGCATTGAATAATTTATAAGTCTTCATTTTTAAAATAATTTACTTTTATTCTCCTAAAGTTATTTCTACCGTATGCTCCTTACCATCGCCGAAAATAGGTGCAATATTACCTTCTATTTCTTTGCCATCTACTAGCATAGATTTATAGCCTTTAGACACGTTATTCGGATTTTTCACTGTAATATTATAGGTAGCATTTCTAAACTTTCTAACACCGGTAAATCCGTCCCAAGTTTTTGGAATACAAGGGTCGATAATGAGTCCTTTATGGTCAGGGCGCACACCCATGATGTATTTAGTAGCCGCTTGATAGGTCCAAGATGATGTTCCTGATAACCACGAGTTCCTCGCTAATCCAAATTGAGGGTGCTCATCTCCTAAGATATTTTGTGGATAGCAGTATGGGTCACATTCAAAAGTATCTATAATATCATTTTTAGATGCTGGGTTAATTTGATTGTAATACTGGAACGCTCTATCTCCATTACCCATCATGGTTTCAGCAATCATTACCCAAGGGTTTGAGTGTAAAAAGATGCCTCCATTTTCTTTTGCCCCGGGAGGGTATGTAGAAACACCACCAATACTTTCATCGTATCCATTATAACCCGGATAACTTAATTTAATTCCGAATTTCGTATTTAGTTTCTCCTCAACAGCATCTAAGGATTTTTTAGCGCGTTCTTCGGTTGCAAAACCTGAAAGAATGGTCCACGATTGCGCATTGGTATAAATTTGCCCTTCGCTGTTTTGTTTAGATCCGATAGGATTGCCATTGTCCTTAAAATAGCGCAAATACCAGTCGCCATCCCAACAGTGTGTATTTACAACCTCTTTCATATGCGCATGGTCTTTTTTGTATTGTTCGGCCAATTCGGTGTTTCCTAAATGATTCATCAAGGCAATCATTTCATTTAATGCTTTTCCATATAAATTCGCATTAAAAATACTTTCTGCATCACCTGGTAAGTTTACGGTATCATTCCAATCGGCAAAACCTAGCATGGGTAAACCGTGCTTTCCACAGTTATTCTTGGTGAACTCCAACGAACGTTTTAAGTGCTCTAAAACTGTAGCTTTTTTACGGTCTTTTAAAGGTACTTTCTTTTCGTAAAACGTGATTTCTTCGTTTAGAAAATCGTAATCTCCTGTTTCTTTTACATATTCCAGTACAGACTGCACAATCCACAAATGATCATCGCCATAATAATCTTTTAAGTGTGGTTCCTCACGCGAATCACCCTCGTTGGCTTCCATAGTTAATGGGAAGAATTGGTGCATTGCAGAACCGTCTTCTTTTTTAACTGAAATTAATTTTTTAATAAGCTCTTTTCCTTTTTGCGGCATAGCCGAAAGTACACCTAATACATCTTGAGAACTGTCTCTGAAACCAATACCTCTTGCGCCTAAACCTAATTGGTACAATGACAAGTAACGCGACCAGTTATACGTGGTATGACACTGACGTGGATTATGGATGTTTACCATAGAATTGAACGCTGCATTTGGCGTATGGAATTCTGCATTTGACAAATAATCGTCCCAGAATTTTTCTAATGCTTTAAAGGCCTTATCTACTTCTGCTACACTTTTGTACTTTTCTGCATTTTTCGCAATTGTACCAGGTTCTTCCTGCCCTAATTGGGTAACTATCGTTTTGGTTTCACCATCTTTAACGGTACCTAATTTGTGCAATAATGCCGCAATGTTATCTCCTCTATTTGCTTCAAAATTTGATAAACTTTCATTTTGAAGTTCTAATGGGTTTTTCCAAGTACCATATTCGTTATCCCCTAAGAATAACTTTCTATCGGTTTGAAAGGAGTCTACTGGATAATTAGAGGTGAAAAAGTTGTTTTCAAACTCTTTTTTCATGAAGGCGTACTGACGTAATAGTACCGTACCATCAGCATTCTTAGTTGCACGCATAGTCATGGTTTGTGGACACCAGTCTGCATTCGTATATTGCTTCAATGCATCAAAATGCGTAAATTCTATAACAGGAATTACATCTATTTCTAAGTCCTTTCCACTTATGTTTTTTATCTCAATTTTACGGATTACCCTATTTTCACCTGTAGGTACAAAAATGGTTGCTTCTGTTCTTATCCCGTAAAATTCAGATATAATTTTTTGGTATGATAAACCTACATGGCATTCATACAAATCGTAATCATCTAGAGTTGGAACATAGAATGGAGAGAACACTTTGTAGTTTCCGTTTTCATCCTTAAAACGTACATACAGTGTTTCACCCTTAAAATCTGAACTAGGTAACTGTGGAATATATTTTACAATTCTGTTAAGGGCTGGGTCACCTTTACAAATTAAAGAACCACCAGTTTGGTCTACAATACCACCAAACTCTAATGTCCCCACGTAGTTGGTCCATTTTACTGGTGTTTTAGGATTTGTAATTATATACTCTCTTTTGTTGTCGTCAAAATATCCGTATTTCATTTTTTAATAATTTAATTTTCTAAATTTTATATTCTAAACTTTACCTCGTCGTTCTTCGAGCTGTACTCTTATTTCAGCTGCTTTTTTAGCGGTTATTGGAAATATTCTTAGTAATAATATGGCAATAAGTAGTGCTACAATTGGTATGGCCAAAAAGCCAACACGCATAAAGCTATAAACACCTTCTGGCTGCGCTTCATCTAAATTGGCATCGAAACCTGTAAGTTCAATTAGAGGGCCAGAAATCATAAATCCAATAACGAAGCTGAATTTTAATACCCATGAGAATATTGAAGCAAAACTGCCTTCGCGACGTTCGCCTGTTTTTAATTCATCGTAATCTACTACATCTACTTGCATAGAAGGTATCATAAGCCACAAACCAGCATAACCCGCCCCAATAAAAGCAGTATTCATTAGCATTAACCATGGGTTAGAAGGTGTGAATGTCCACCATGTTGTGGTCACGGCAATGACAACTAAAAGCATAGAAATCATTAACACCTTTGGTTTTCCTATTTTTTCTGAAAGCTTTCTAAATAATGGAATAAACATAAAGCTAAACGCCATGTATATTACTGTTCCATATCCGGCAAATTTTGCACCTTCATTCCAATCACCACCTAAAACATAATAAGTACCCACATACCTTCCATAGCTATCAAAAATGGACGTCGCCAATAGGAAGAAAATTGTTAAACCGCATAAAATTAAAAATGGTCTATTTGAAAACGTTTCCTTTAAACTATCTGTTAATTTTACTTGTTTTTGATTTTGAATTAAATCGGATTCATAATAGCGTTCTTTTACAAAAATGGCAGGCAAAACACCTAAAACCAAAATAATAACAGCAATAAAGATACTAATGTAACGCATACCGTTTACAGGACTAGCAACCCCATCAATAAAGAAGATTGGCAACATACTTAACCACCAAACCCAGCCATTAAAAAAGCCTGCTACGGTTTGAAAATAACTTCTAATCTCAGCGACCCTTGTGCGTTCATTATAATCTGGGGTCATTTCCATAAGCATACTTTGGTACGGCATTGCCCAAACTGTAAAACAGGTGTAGAATAAAATTCCAAAACCTATTACCCAAAACATGATGCCTTCTTGACTCATATCTGTTGGAAACCACCAAATAAAAGGATAGGTGATACCTGCTAAAATTGCACCTACTAAAATGAATGGTCTTCTTCTTCCCCATTTAGATCGAAAGTTATCTGAAATCCACCCCATTAAAGGATCCATAACACCGTCCCATAAACGTAAAGACATTAAAATAATAGCCACATAGGTTGGTGGCATTTTTAATTCGAAATTAAATACTTGGTAGGCTATACTTACCATGACCCAAACTCCAAGAATATCTACGGGACCACCTGCGGCATACGCAAGTTTTTTAAGAAATGGAACTTTGTCTTCTTCTTTAACTAAAGGCGCTACTTTGGTTTCATCTATCATATTTATTTATTTATTTAAATTACCCTAGAGTAACGTTTACATTGTATGTTTTACCTTTTTCTAATACTGGAATTAAATTACCCTCAATGGGCTTCCCATCTATCGTTATTTGTTTAACACCTTTAGATATATGATTGGGATTTTTAACTTCTATATGTAAGGTATAACCTCTAAATTTCCTAATCACTTTAAAACCATCCCATTTTGTTGGAATACAAGGATCTATTAGCATACCTTGTAAAGCCGGCCTAATACCTAGTATGTGTTGTGTAATGGCCGCATAGTTCCATGCAGCTGTACCCGTTAACCAAGAGTTTTTAGCCTCTCCAGGTTTAAATGCATCTTTACCTGCAATCATTTGAGAATAAACGTATGGCTCTGTTTTATGTAATTCCTGGATGTCTTCTAAAAATGCAGGGGCTATTTTTGTATAGTATTCATAAGCTTGGTCTCCTCTACCTAATTCGGTTTCTCCAATCATAATCCAAGGATTATTATGGCAGAAAATACCTGCATTTTCTTTATACCCAGGAGGATAGGTTGAAATCTCACCCATTTCTATTCTATATGTCGTGTAAGCTGGGTTGTTTAAAACAATTCCGTATTTGGTATCTAAACGCTCTTTTACAGCATCTAAAGCCTTCTCACACATACCTTCATCGTCACCAATCTTTGCCATGGTGCAAAATCCGTTGGATTCGATGAAGATTTTACCTTCTTCGTTTTCATTGCTACCAATTTTATTACCGTAAAAATCGTAAGCTCTCAAGAACCATTCGCCATCCCAACCGTTTTGTTTAATGGCTTCAACCATATTATCCACTTCTTGTTGTGCACGAGCAGCTTCTTCCTCTTTACCAATAACTTTACATAAGTCGATATACTCACGACCATAATACACAAATAAACCAGCAATCATTAAAGATTCTGCCTTCGACCCTTCTGAGTTGTTCTCTGTAGTTTGGAACGACTCGTTAGGATTCATAGAGAAGCAGTTAAGGTTTAGACAATCGTTCCAGTCAGCGCGACCTATTAACGGTAACTTGTTAGGGCCTAGATTATTCACCACATGATTAAATGAAATTGTTAAATGATTGAACATAGTCTGCGCCAAACTCTCATCGTTATCAAAAGGCACCATTTCATCAAGAATTGAAAAATCTCCTGATTCTTTAATATAGCTCGTTACCCCAAGGATTAACCACATTGGGTCGTCGTTAAACCCTCCTCCAACTTCGTTGTTACCTCGTTTTGTAAGCGGTTGGTATTGGTGATAACAGCCACCATCTGGGAACTGTGTAGATGCAATATCGATAACTCTTTGTCTAGCTCTTTCTGGTGCCTGGTGCACAAAACCAATTAAATCTTGATTAGAATCACGGAAGCCCATGCCTCTGCCAATACCACTTTCAAAATATGATGCTGAACGTGAGAAGTTAAAGGTTATCATACACTGGTATTGGTTCCAGATGTTTACTTGACGGTCTAATCTTTCATCTCCAGAGTCAATTATAAATCGGTCTAAAATATCATCCCAATACGCACGTAATTCTGATAATGCTGCTTCAACTTTTGCAGTAGTATTAAATTTTGCTATAACTTCTTTTGCTTTGGTTTTGTTAATAACACCTTTAGATTCCCATTTATCGTCTTCAGCATTTTCAACATACCCCAAAACAAAGATTAAATCTGTACTTTCACCTGGTTGCAATTCAATTTCTTTGTAATGTGATGCAATTGGAGACCAACCATGTGCCACTGTGTTTTTTGGTTTACCGCTTAAAACTACTTCTGGGCTCGCATGACAATTATAAAGACCAACAAAACTTTCTCTATCGGTATCAAAACCATCAATTTCTGTGTTAACAGAGTAGTATGCAAAATGGTTTCTACGTTCTCTATATTCTGTTTTGTGATAAATTACAGAGCCTTCAACCTCAACTTCTCCAGTACTAAAATTACGTTGAAAGTTTTCCATATCTGTAGCGGCATTCCATAAAGCCCACTCGTTGTATGAAAAGAACTTAAACTTCTTAGCTTCATTTGATGTATTGGAAAGTGTAATTTTTTGAATTTCAGCCCAAGTTCCTAGCGGTACAAAAAACAAACATTCTGCTTTTATACCATTTTTTTCACCTGAAATTTTTGTATAGTTCATACCATGGCGGCACTCATAATGGTCTAATTCGGTTTTTGAAGGTTTCCATCCCGGATTCCAGACCGAATCCCCATCCTTGATGTAAAAGTAACGCCCTCCATCATCCATAGGCACATTGTTATAACGGTAACGGTTCAACCTTCTAAATTTAGCATCTTTATAAAAGGAATACCCTCCAGCTGTATTCGATATTAAAGAGAAAAAATCTTTATCTCCTAAATAGTTAATCCATGGAAATGGTGTGGCTGGGTTTATAATTACGTATTCTCTGTTATCGTCGTCAAAATGTCCGTATTTCATTCGTTTAAAGTTTAAATCCTATTTATATGTTGTTCATTGAGTCGTCTGGCATGTAACTCGTTTGTTATTATAGAAAGCTTTGTTTGCGTTAAAGGGTAAAACATCATTAAGGCCGCTGCTAGTACTGTTATAATTGCCGGTATCCAACTCATTAACATTATTATTCCTGGAATCGCTCCTTCAATAGAAACTGCATCTTGACCGTTATAGTGGAACATTCCTAGAACTAAACCTATAATGGCACCAGCAATTCCGCCACCAAATTTGGTTGCGAACGAACCAGCTGAATAAATTAAACCAGTTGCCCTTCTGTTATTTTTATATTCTGAGTAGTCAGCGGCATCACCTAACATTACAAAAAATAAGGTCGGAAAAATAGCGGCTGCAAATTCAGAGATGATGCCTATAGCAAAAATAGCTTCCACATTTCCAGGCTTACAGAACAAAAACAAACTATTTACTGCACCTGAAAACAGTAATGCGTAAATAAATAAGTTTCGCTTACCAAACCTTTTGCTTAATGGTGCTGTAACCATTGCCCCTATTATTGAAGCAACCATTAAACCTACTAAAAATGAAGCCGACAGAAGTTGGTTGTTTAAATAATGAGTAAAATAAATTACAACAATACCTTGCTTTATAGCATTATAAATATTGAACAACAAACCAACTACCAATAGAATTAACCATGGTTGATTGGCAACTAAATCTTTAAAATCTTGTAATAAGTTGTTTTTTTGAGTTTTGGGAGGCTCAACACGTTCCTTAGTAGTGAAAAATGTAATTAACAACAACACAGCAAGAAAAACAGACATAAGGTACATGGCATTACTGTAGCCTGTTTTTTGATTTATTATCGAGATGTCTGAAGCCTTTAAATTTGATTCACCGGTTACTAAGAGATTATAAGTTGTATTGGCTTTCAGTGAAAAACTTTTCCTCGTAGTAGGCTCATTTTTTTCAACAACTTCATCTAGCCAGATAAACTTTCCTATTCCATTTTCAGTTTTAATATTTACGTTCTCAATCGACTTATTTGTTGATACTGCTATTTTATAACTATCTGCTCCAACCTTTTGAATGTTAACATCAGGATTAATATTACCAAAATAAGCTACCAAAAACAACAACGCGCCTTGTACCAACATACCGCCTGCAAATGCCCCTACCATCCTGTATGAACCTAAACTGGCACGTTCTTTATCATCACCAGCCATAACCGCCATTAACGCCCCATAGGGAATGTTATTCGCCGTATAAATTAGGGTAAACATTATGTAAGTTATGTAAGCGTAAACTATTTTACCAGAATCAGAAAAACCTGGATTGGTAAATAATAAAGATAAAATCACAGCTAAAGGAATGGCAGTCCATAAAATCCAAGGCCGAAATTTACCATATCTAGATTTTGTTCTATCGCCTATTATTCCCATAAGAACATCACTAATACCATCACTAAAACGCGCCACTAAAAACAACACCCCAACGGTAACCGGATTTAAACCAAAAACATCAGTATAAAAAATAAATAAAAATGTAGCTACACCACGCCATGCAATATTTGCAGCACCATCTCCTAGCGCATAACCAATTTTTTCTTTTAATTTTAGTTTGACCATTTCAAAAAATTACTGGTAGATAATTTATCAACAGTAAAATTAAGTTTATAGTAAAGAGTAATGGTCTATTTAAAATCAGAAGTGGTCTTTATATCGTCAAATAACATACGCATCATATACATTTAGACAATAATCTAACATGAAACGCATAGTTCCTTCGAAATTGAAAAGTTGATTTTGAAATATTTAAAAAGCTAAATTCTTTTTTAACTAAAGGGCTAATTGATAATTTTTAAGCTCAAGGATTTTTAGATTTTTTAAGATCATCTACATATCCTGTTGGTGTAGTACCATAAAACTTCTTGAAAGAAGTACTAAAATATTTAGGGTTTGAAAACCCAGAACTATAGGCAACCTCTTTAATACTTTTTTTACCTTGGATAATTAAATTTTTTGCAAACTTTAATTTAGCATTGATAATAAAATCTTGAGGTGATAAATCCATTAAATTTTTAAGTTTCATGTAAAGTGAAGTTCTGCTCATTCCAACTTCACTAGCTAAATTATGAACCGAAAACGCACTATCACCCAAGTTTTTAATAATAACTTCTTCTAATTTTTTTATGAATTCCTGGTCATTTTCATTTCTAAAAATGTTTGCATTTTCAATATCTGTTTCATGAACATACTTTTTTCTTAACTGCTTTTGCCATTTTAACACATTTGCCATTTTAGCCAAGAGCAAATCTACATCCACTGGTTTTTCAATATACTCTGTAATACCACTTTTTAGGCTTTCTATTTTTTGCATAGAATTTTGGAGCACCGTTAGCATAAATACTGGGATATGATTTAGGTTAATATCGTCCTTTAAAATTTGAGACATTTCCATACCGTCCATCTCTGGCATGATTAAATCTGTTAAAATCAGATCAGGAAATACTTGCGAGGCAACATCTAAGCCTTCTTTTCCATTCTTGGCTTCAAAAGTTTGAAAGTATGTCCCCAAGGTATTCACCAATTCTTCTCGTAACTCATCATTGTCTTCTACAATCAAGATTTTGCTATCACTAAATTCATGAATTTCTGATGTATCCTCATTTTCAACTTTGTTCTGTTTTGGTGAAGTATTATTTGCTCTACTATTTTCGTATTCAAACCTAAAACTTTTTAGTATTACCGTAAATACTGCCCCCTTACTTTCTTCACTTTCAAATTTAATGCTCCCTTTAGTCTTCTCAACAAGTCGTTTAACCATTATAAGGCCCAAACCTGTTCCTGGACGTTGACTATTTATAACATTTCTTGCCCTGTAATATCTGTTAAGTATATACTTTTGTTGGTCTTTAGGAATACCCAAACCTGCGTCTTTAACTTCAATTTTTAAACTGTTTAATTTACCTTTTTTTAAAGACACATAAATATTCCCATTATCATTTGAATATTTAATTGCGTTTGAAAGTAAATTGAGAATAATTTTATCTAAAACACCTACATCAAAATAAAATGGCTCTTTTCCCCATTTATTAATAATTTCTAAGTTTAGATTATGTTCTTTAATTAACGGGTTAAAGTCTTTTATTAGCTGTTTTATATGATTATTTAAATCTATAGCAGTTACATCTTGAGACTTAAAATCTTGTGAAGACACTCTATGGAAATTTAACATTTGCTCAAACAATGAGTTAATGCGCTTAACTGTGCTTTTTATTCTTTTTTTAGACTTTACGTTGGTATCTGAACTAACGGTAATATTCTCTAACGATGACAGTAAAATGGCTAGAGGTGTTTTAATTTCATGTGTAATGTTATTAAAGAATTGAATCTGATCATCCGCATTTTTCTTTTTCACAATTACACTCGTTATATAAACTATTGTAACTATGCCCAGAATAATTAAAATTGCATAAATTACGAAGGCTTCAGACGTGGCCCACCATGGTGACGCAATACTAATTTTTAACACTCGTTCTTGTCCATATTCGCCATAACCATTGGATGCTCTTACTCTAAAATTATATTCTCCTGAGTTTAAATTAGTAAATGTTGCAAAATTTGTTGTACTAGGGATTGACCAAGACTCGCTAAATCCCTCTAATTTCCATGTATATTTAATTTTTGACGCCGCATTTTGCAAAACGCCAATAAATCTAATCTCTATGGAGTTTTCATTACTTTTTAAATCAATAGTATTAGTTTCATTAATATGCTGGCTCAATGGCAATTCACCAGGTTCTACCTTTTTGTTAAACAGTTTAAACTCTTCAAATTCAATAATTGGCTTATATGATTTTCCCTTAATATTATTTGGGTTAAACATAGTTACACCATCTACTCCGCCAAAAGCAAACAATGTATCGTTTAGGCGCTCAAAACTTCCATAATTATATTCGGTACTTGCCAGTCCATCCTTTTTATCGAAAATATTAATTATGGTATCAGTGCCTGTTGTGATTATTTGAGTTAGGCCTTTTGTAGTACTTGCCCAAAGTGTACTATCATTTTGCGGTAACAACCCCTGAACTATGTCTGAGGGTAGCCCGGTTCTCATCGTTAATTTATGTATTTCATTTTCTTGAAGACTGTAATACACCAATCCCGCACCGCTTGTAGCTAAAACTAAAGTACCATCGCTTTTTTCATTAATGCCATTAATGGTTGAAAACGGTAGATTTTCTTTCTCAGGATTTAAATTTTCTAAAAGAATGAACTCTTTTTTATTCTCATTATTTATCTTATAGACACCCCTTCTACCTACAGCATAAATATGGCCGGTTTTAGATTCAATAATAGAGCGTATTTCACTTATAGGGTATGTTTCATAATTACCATTTGCTTTAATAACGCCTAAATTCCCCCTAATACCTCCAAACCAAATATTATTTTTAGAATCTTTTAATACCGCATAAATCTGGTTTAAGAAATCCTTTGTGTTATACGTTTTGTTTAAATTGGCAATGCTTAACGTATGTATGTTCACCTTAAACAATCCATTATTATAGGTACCAACCCACATGTAGTCATCGTCCGGTTCTAGAGCAAGAATTATGCTTTTCTCCGTTTCGTTACTTTTAGATAAATTCCCAATATGTTGCCATGTGTTTTTTTTAATGTTCCAAATGCTTAACCCCTGTCTTGTGCCAAACCAAATATTCCCTTTAGCATCCTTTGCAATAGACCTTGTAAAATTTGAAGCTATACTGTTTTTCGTATTTGTTTGATGAACAATTTGGCTAAATGGTAGCTTATTAGAATCATAAAAATTTACGCCACCTCCATAAGTAGCTATCCATAATATCCCATTTTTTCCGATTTCTAAATCGTAAATACCATTACTTGAAATTGATTTATTCCCATCGACCTCCTCATTAAAATGATTGATTACTTCTAAATCTTTATTCAATAGCAATAACCCTTGTCCATCAATTCCTAAATAAATATTTTTAGTCTTAGTTATTACCAAATCCCTAATTGGTCGAATAATATTTACATCCAGTTTTACCAGTTCAGTATATAAAAGTCCAAGATCTATCTTTAATAAATCACCACTTTTAGTGCCTACTAAATACCCATTACTTATTTTTTTTATGGTTAAAACATCTTGCTCGTCAACCGGCAATTCTATCTGTCTTACACTCTCGCTTTTAAAATTATAAACAAACAAACCGGTTGTAGTCCCAAAGACGATTCTATTTTTATCAATATGAAATGCCTGAATAATATAATTATCTAGAATTAATTGTAAATCTTCGGAAGCCGTCGAAGATTTCCATAAACCATTAAATGCCCCAACCCATATGTTGCCATCGGCATCTTCTCCAATGGCCTCAACCAATGAGGGGTTTACACCTATTTCACTCTTTATTAAGCCAAATTTGTCTTTTTTATTATCGTATTTACAAACACCGTTCTCAGCACCAATCCAAACATTATTTCTAGAATCGATAAAAATCTCTTTTATCCAATTACTAATAGTTTCCGGAAGACCTTTATATGAATTATATACACTAAAGTCCTTTGAATCGTGTTTTAAAACACCTTCTTCAGACGCCACCCACACATTACCAACACTATCTTGTGCTACAGCATATGTTATGCTTTGAGATCTACTATTATCTCCAATAAGTTTTTGAAATTCAACCCTGTTCTGAGCTTCAAAACAAAAGAAACTCAAAAGACATATACTGATTAAGAATGTAATTTTAAAATGCTTCAAAAAAAAATACTAGATTATCCAAGCCCAATATAAATAGAGAAATTAAAGAGACATAATTTTTGATGATATTTTTACGTTTTTGCAGAAATAATATGGCACAGAATATGCCTAAAGGTAATTTAACGGAATACAAGGGAATATTCGAAGTTGAATGGAAAGCGACTTTCTCATATCATAACAATTTTATCTTAAAATAGTACTTAAAGTCTGTAAATTAAACTCGCTTTTATCTTATTGATGTAAAGTTTTAAAAACTGCTAAAATAGTTTCTCTTTTTATATGTACACTTAATTGTAAGTCCCTATCGCTAAATATTCACTTAACGCTCGTGTACTTTTTCATAGTTTTTTTTATTAATACGATAGTTTGTTACTCCAATAGCACCTACCATCGTATCGTCTTCAAACTCCAAATTTTTATGAAAATTTATTGAATGTATTTCGAGCTGTTGCCTATAAAGGCTTTATTTTCTTAGTGAATTTTTGTTCGGAAAGTCGGTGTTAATCACGGATTAATTCTTTCCAGAATTTCGGGTTTAATTTTGATTATACTGCTTTTATATTCTACATTTAAACTTATTGATTTAAATTCCCATAATTCTATTATGTTGTGTATAATATTTATACACATGATAACTTGACAGTAAAAACTCAAATATTTATTAAATTATCAAATCGATTATAAACTAGGAATTAAGAGATGTAAGTTTATTGATAGTTAATAATTACATTTTAAAAGCCAATAAATTCATGTGATAAAACATTTTAAACCTAAAACTACTAGCTATCTTCTTTGGGCATACTTACTCAAGACTAAAAAAAGGAATCCACATAATAACCAAGCAGGAAGTGTAACAAAAGATAAAAACACATCAAATTGTAACGATATAAAATAAAACAATCCAAAACTTATTGCCCAAGCCCAAAATACAGATTTATTGAAAGATAAATTAGCTACTTCGGCATAATTTTTAACAATACCTGCCTTTTTATGAAAGAAGTGCTCAAACACAATTATAGCACCAAACGGTGCTAATATAAACCCGTAAAGCGCTACAAAACAGAGTAACTTCATCGCAAACTCAGGAAACAAAACTGCTATTGTTGCTACCGTTCCTGCCAATATTGTAACTTTAGCTGTAGATAATTTGGGTAAAATGGCTTGAAATGCTAAACCAGCTCTATAAATTGTTGGATTAGCCGTCGCCCAACCAGCTATAATCACACATATAATACCAGTCCATCCTACAACGCTCTAAGCTAAAACTGTAGGACTGGCAGAAATATAGCCCGTTAGTTTAATTTGGTCGCAAGAGCATAACGAGGGACGTATCCATGCTAGAGTATCCTAAAATACCTTAGATAGAATTCCCGATTCCAACTAATACAACAGATAATAGAATAACTATAATACCTGCTGTTATCGTCAATTTTGTTTTTTTGGCAACACCTTTCCATTCTTTACGGTAAATACCCCAAAAATTTGCTGTTAAAATAATGGTAGACATATGCAAAATCCATGAACTTGCACCACTACCTAATTTGCTTTCTCCCATGCCATAGAAAAAGAATTGTAAAAACCATATCGTTCCTGCTAGTGCAGAAAATAGAATATTGTTGCGTATTGGTGTGTTTTTATTTGTAAAATCTTTATATGATTTATTTTTAAAGCTTAAAATAGTGGTCCACACTAAATTGGTAACTAATCCGCCCCATAAAATAACTACAAAAGTTACGTTATTAGCGAATAAATGATCATACCCTGCCACCACTGCAGCATCTGCTAAAGGCTTTCCTGATTCAATACCAAAACTAAAAAAAGAACTTAAAATTCCTGAAAGCACGGCAACGATTAAACCTTTTACAAGATTAAACTCTAAAACACTTGCCTTTTTTTCTTCGTCAGAAAGTTCTTTTTCTTTCAACATACCTGCTCTACCAGAGAGCCCAATACCAATTAAACACACCAAAACACCTAATAGCACTAGTTGTCCGCCAGAGGAACTCAACATTTCTGTAAAGGATACTTTTCCTTCCTGAGGATTAAAATTATAGTATATTGAAGGCACAATAGCTCCAAAAGCTGCACAAAATCCTAAAACAACCGAATTACCTAAAGACATTCCTAAATAGCGCACTCCTAGACCATAAGTTAAACCGCCTACACCCCAAAGCAACCCCATTAAAAAGGTAAAACCAACAATAGTACTAGAGCCAGCCGCTATAATATCTAAAAATCCAGGAACGGTTAAATAGGCAGCTAAAGGAGGTACAATTAACCAAGACATTAAACCACCAATTATCCAATAGCTTTCCCATGCCCAACCTTTTACTTTGTTAAACGGCATATAAAAACTACCCGAGGCAATTCCGCCTAACGAATGAAATATAACTCCTAATAGTGCTTGCATAATTTAGTATTTAGTTTTTTAACAAATCGTTTGATGTATAAAATTTAGTCGTTTAACGAAAATAAACTTTGAATAGAAGTACTCTATCCTGTACTATACTGTTTATTAGCTGAACCTAAAATTTTATTAAAAAAATATAACTTATAGCAAGATCCATATTATAATCTATTTTCATGATTTTAAACAGGTCAGAACAGGACAGTTTTTAACATAATTTAAGATAATTTTAACTAACCAAAACTTCACCAAACTAAATGACTAATAGTACTGTAAAAGTAGGGTTATTTATACCCTGTTACGTTAATCAACTATATCCACAAGTAGGTATTGCAACACTTGAACTTCTAGAAAAATTAGGTGTTGACGTTTATTATCCTAAAGACCAAACCTGTTGCGGACAGCCTTTGGGTAACTCTGGATACGAACAAGATTCAAAGGGTATATGCAATTTATTTGTTGAGAATTTTAAGACATATGATTACATCGTTGGCCCTTCGGGAAGCTGTATCTATCATGTAAAACATCATTTCGATATTTTAGAACAAACACCTGAAGTAAAAAGAGTTCGAGATAATGCGTTTGAACTCTGTGAGTTCATAGTAAAAGTTCTTGGAATTACAGACTTAGGGGCTTCTTTTCCTTATAAAGTAGGTTTACATAAAAGCTGCCACGGCCTAAGAGGACTCAAACTAGGATCGTGCTCTGAAGTAAAGAGCGAACATTTTTCTACCGAAGAAGATTTGTTGAATAACGTAAAAGGTCTTGAACTCATAACTTTAAACAGAAAAGATGAGTGCTGTGGTTTTGGAGGCACATTTTCTGTTTTTGAAGAAGCCATTTCAGCCAAAATGGGTAAAGATCGCGTACAAGATCATTTAGATAGTAGTGTTGAAGTAGTTACAGGAGCTGACCATTCTTGCTTAATGCATATGGAAGGAATTATTAATAGAAATAAACAACCTTTAAAGGTGATGCATATAGCAGAAATACTAAACAGCAGTTTATAATTATGAGTCACGCAACCAAAGCCACAGAATTCAATAAAGATGAGTCAAAAGTTAACTGGCATGATAAAGCATTATGGTATGTTAGAGAAAAAAGAGATAAGTCTGCACATAATGTTGAGGGTTGGGAATATTTGAGACAATTAGGCTCAGAAATTAAAGCTAATGTGCTTTCAAACTTGGACGAATATTTAGTTCAATTTGAATCTAACGCTCAAAAGAATGGTATTCATGTACACTGGGCATCAAATGCTAAAGAACATAATACTATTATTAATTCCATTCTTGAAAAACACAAAGCCAAAAAAGTAGTTAAAAGTAAATCAATGCTTACGGAAGAATGCCATTTGAACCCATTTTTGGAAGCAAAAGGTATTGAAGTTGTTGATACAGATTTAGGTGAACGCATCGTACAATTGGCAGAAGAACCTCCAAGTCATATTGTGCTTCCAGCGATACATAAAACAAAAGAAGACGTTGACGTCCTGTTTCAAAAGCATTTGGGAACAAAACCTAGTAAAGGCAATCCTGAATATTTAGTTGGTGAAGCCAGAAAGCATTTAAGAGACAAATTCCTAAATGCAGATGTCGCCATAACAGGGGTAAATTTTGCAGTAGCCGATACTGGCGGTGTTGTAGTATGCACAAACGAAGGAAATGCCGATATGGGTGTACATTTAGCAAAAGCACATATAGCCTGCATGGGTATTGAAAAGGTTATCCCAAAAGAAAAACATTTAGGTGTGTTTTTAAGGCTATTAGCTAGAAGCGCTACAGGCCAGCCGATTACTACTTATTCTTCACATTTCAATAAAGCAGAAGATGGCAAAGAAATGCATATTGTTATTGTTGATAATGGCAGGACAGAACAATTAAGTAGAGAGGATTTTAGAGCATCTTTGCACTGTATTCGATGTGGCGCCTGCATGAACACTTGTCCTATTTATAGAAGAAGTGGTGGACATAGCTATGATTATACCATTCCTGGACCTATAGGTTCTATCCTCTCCCCTGGAAAGGATTTGAAAAAATACAGCTCATTGCCATTTGCATCTACGTTATGCGGCTCTTGCTCAAATGTATGCCCTGTGAAAATCAACATACACGAACAGCTATATAAATGGCGACAAATTATAGTTAAAGAAGAAAAGCAACCCATTGTAAAAACATCTATTTTGAAAACTGCTGGTTTAGTTTTATCAAAACCTAAGCTATATAAAATGGCAGGGAAATCCGCTAGATTCGCACTAAAATATGCACCAAGATTTATGATTTACAACAAGTTAAATGCTTGGGGAAAAGCACGGGATTTACCGGAAATTAAAAATGAAAATTTTGATGATTGGTATAAAAAAAGAAACAAAAATGGGTAGAGAAGCGATACTAAAATCAGTAAAAGAGAATAAACCTGAATTACTACCATTGCCAGAAATTGATACATCTGCTTTTCAGGAAGACATTGATTTAGTAAAAACTTTTAAGAACAATTTAGTTTTAGTTGGTGGACAGATTTTTGAAATTAGCACTGACGGGATCGATTCTAAAATCATGGAACATTATCCAGATAAATCAAGTATTGTCTCAACTACAACTAAATCTAACTTAGGTAACGTTATAATTAATAAGGATACCAATCCGCACACACTAGAACATATTGATTTAGCCATTATTGAAGGAGAACTTGGTGTCTCTGAAAATGGAGCCATTTGGATAACGGCAAGCAATAGCTTGGTGCGTGCACTTCCTTTTATTACTAATGATTTAGTTATTATTCTAGAGAAGCGTAATATTTGCCTACACATGCTAGAGGCATACGATAGTATTTCTAAAAGAGATAGAGATTTTGGTGTTTTTATATCAGGCCCTTCTAAAACAGCAGATATTGAACAGTGCCTTGTAGTAGGTGCTCATGGTGCTATGAGTTTAACAGTTTTGTTGGTTTAAAATTTGAAAAAAATGAAGTATCTGATTTTTATCTTTATATCCTGTTTTACACTAACTAGTGTTCAACAGACTTCAAGTATTGAAAAAACACTAAACGATATTAATAGTACTTTCAAAACTATGGAAGTAAAGCTTTTGCATTGGCCTAAAGATTTGCAACCTAAATTGGGTAATCTTAAAAAAACTGCTTTTATAGCTTTTCCTAAGAAAGGAACTATAGATAAATTGCCGCTGATAATAACATTACATGGTGCAGGAGGAAAAAAATGGACGATTGAAGAGCAACTTAAACGTTCAGCGAAAGTAAAAGGGCTCTCGCTTGCTGAATTAGCTGGTAAAGATATAATCTTACTAGAGCCTAACTCATCTGAAAATTGGGATCCTAAAACACTCAACGTTATGCTAGATTATATACTAAAGACATATACTCAAATAGACCAAAATCGTATCTATGTAATGGGACACAGCATGGGAGGTAAAGGTACTTGGGATTGGATACAACAATCTTCGGAGCGATTTGCTGCGGCTGCGCCAGGTGGTTTTAGTGGAGTTTCAGAAGAGGATAATTTTACTAAACTTGCTAATTTTCCTGTATTTGGTATGGTAGGTGGTGAAGACGGTAAAAACGTGAGTTCAGTAAAAAAAATGATAGACCTTTTAAAAGCAGCTGGAAATAAAAATGTAAAGTACATTGCATTTCCAGGTGCCAATCATTCTCAAGGAAATAAAAAACTTTTTAGCCATGTTGAATGTGTTGAATGGATGCTAACTTTTCAAATAAAAAATAAGTAGTACTTCTATATTAAATATTAGAAAGTAAAAAAGCTCAGCTAAAGTTATTAATAGCTGAGCCTTTTTTTATGTGTTTTATAATATTCCTAATAGTATTTAGCGTAAACTACTTTAGTATGTAAATATTCTTCCATACCATGTTTTCCATCGGCTCCGCCTACTCCAGATTTTTTCCATCCAGCGTGAAACCCTTGAATCGCTTCAAAATGCTCTCTATTAACATAGGTTTCACCGAAATGCAAACCATTTGTAGCTTTCATGATATTATTGAAGTTTTCAGAAAATATTGACGATGTTAATCCAAACTCTGTATCGTTAGACATTGCTATAGCTTCATCAAGAGTATTAAACTTCATAACAGGTAATACAGGACCAAAAACTTCTTCTTGGATAATTTGACTATCTTGACTACATCCTGTTATTACAGTTGGTTCATAAAAGTAGCCTCGGTTAAACTTATCTGGTCGTCCGCCTCCAACAAGTACCTCAGCACCTTCTTTCTTGGCAAACTCTACCATTTCTGTAATTTTGTCCAACTGATCTTTAGACACCAAACTACTCATATCAGCATTAGTTCCTGTAATAGCGTCTTCAATCGTAACTTCGCTCATTTTCTTAGTTAGCTTATCTACAAATTCGTCATAAATGCTATCTTCAACATATACACGTTCTGCACAGTTACATACCTGCCCACTAAAAATAACTTTTGAAGATACAATAGAGTTAAGTGCTAGTTCCATATTAGCATCTGCACAAACTATTGCAGGCGCCTTTCCTCCTAATTCTAGAGATACTTTTGTAATATTCTCTGCAGCTGCACTAATTACCTTTTGCCCTGCACCAACGCTACCAGTTAAACTAATAATACCTGTAATTGGACTTTTTGAAAGGGCATTTCCAACTGTTCTCCCAGCGCCACAAACAAAATTTAAAACACCTGCTGGTAATTTTATTTTTTGAATAAGGTCTGCAAACTCCATAATGGTATTTGGTGCTTCAGAACTTGGTTTTATAACACATGTATTCCCAGTAATTAAAGATGCTGCTACTTTACGTGCCATTACAAAAAACGGGAAATTCCATGGGCAAATACCAACAGCTACACCAATTGGCACTTTATGCAAATAGATATGCTCTTTTTCTCTATCACTCTGAATAATCTCTCCTTCTATACGTCTTGCCCAACCTGCATTGTAATCAAAATAATCAGCTGTTACATCAATTTCAACTTGTGCTAAACCAATAACCTTTGCCTGTTCTCTAGACAATGTTTCTGCCAAAAACACTCTGTTTTCTCTAATAACATCTGCCATTTTATGCAAATATGCAGCTCTTTGAATTGCTGGTAAAGCTTCCCAAGCTGGTTGGGCAGTTTGTGCCGCTTCCAAAGCATTGTTTGCATCTTCTACGGTACCGGTAGAAATGGTACTAAGCACTTCTTCCGTACAAGGATTTAAAATTTCTATGACAGAGGTCGCTTTTGAGTCTACAAATTGGCCATTTATAAATTGGTTATAATGCTTCATGATGTGTTAAAGTTTAGTTAGTATTTAGAATGTTGTCTAGATTTTAAATCTATTTTATTAAATGATCTGGAAAATCTGTTGTTTTCTCACAACACAACTGTTCCATAACCTGTTGTAATTCCGTTTTCAATAAAGAAATTGTATGGTCACCACCTTTATTTCCAAGCGCCGATACACCATACATAAAAGAGCGTCCCATAAAGGTGAATTTTGCTCCACTTGCCATAGCTCTCGCCACATCAGGCCCAGAACGAATACCGCTATCCATCATAACCTCTATTTGGTCGCCATACTTTGCAGCAATTGTTGTTAGTGGTTTTATTGTAGACTCTCCTGCATCTAGCTGTCTTCCTCCATGGTTAGAAACTATAATACCGTCTAAACCTAAGCGTATTGCTTGTTCTGCATCATACTCAGAAGCCACACCTTTCAAAACCAACTTACCTTTCCACATATCTCTAATTGGCTTAATTTTATCTTCATTTAGCCTACCAGAAAAGGTTTGATCCATAAACTTACCTAGTTGTTTCAAATCTAGATTCTTAGGCATGTATGGTAATAAATTTGCAAAGTTAGGAATACCGTGCTTTAGGGTTTGTAAGCTCCAATGTGGTCTACCAAAGGCTTGTAAAATATTCGTCAGGTTCATTTTTGGTGGCATGGCTAAACCGTTTCTAATATCTCTTGGTCTAAAACCAAAGCTTGGGACATCACATAAAATAACTAAAACTGGACATTCTGCCGTTTCTGCTCTTTTTATAATATCATCTCTAAGGCTATCCTCCGTTGGGTGATATAATTGAAACCATGCCTTACCTTCGGTTAATTCAGCTGCACGTTCTATACTCGTGGTTGTTACCGTACTAAGGATGAACGGAATGTTATGCTCAAAAGCTGCTTTTGCTAAAATTTCAGGCGAATTAGGCCACATTAACCCTTGCAAACCAACTGGAGCAATTCCGAAAGGGGCATCATATTCAATTCCGAATAATTGGGTTTTTAAAGATGACCCATGGTGCTTTCTTAAATAATTGGGTTTGAGCTGAACATCTCTAAGTTCTGCCGTGTTCCGTATTAGATTTACATCTTCGTTACATCCACCGTCCAAATATTCAAATGCGAATTTTGGTATTTTTTTTTGAGCTTTCGTTCTTAAATCATCAATTGAAGGGTATCGTGTATCAAATTTCATAGCAATAAAAATGTTTTACGTTAAGAATTTTTCTCTTAAATCTTCTACCTGATCATCATTAATAGGCACCATTTCACCTAATGAGCTACCTAACACGATAGATTTAGCACTAAATTCTGCTACTTCTAAGTAATCAAAAGTTTGAAGCAGTTTATCTCCTGTTACGATTACAGAATCATTTTCAATAATTAATGCTGTTGGACAATTATCTACAATTTCTGAATTGTTATTTTTTCTAAAATGATTACCATATTCAACAAAGTTTATATCCTGTAAAAATATCCAGCTTTCGGGAATAGTTCTTACATTAAGATATTCTCCAGTAACGCCAAAAGCCATTAAATATGGAGATTGTGTCATGATAATTGAGTTTACTTTTGGATTACGGTTGTAAATTTCCTGATGTATCCAAGTAGCTCTACTTGGAATTTTTCCAGCTTCTCTATGACCATCTTTAATTTGCACAATATCATCTAAATCTAAATCCCATCTATTAACATTAGTTGGTGTAATTAAAAAATCGTTGCCTTTCCAACGCATAGATACTGTTCCATATGAACCCACCATCAGACCTTGTTGGCAAGAACGTTGTACTATTTTACAGATTTCTAGACGCTTTTCAACTTCATCTGAAGAATAGTTAGTAGTTTCCATTTCTGGTAGAATACCTATGGCTTGAGACTCAAATTCGTTAATTTGATCATCTGTCAGATATTTCGGGTTACCTATTTGCGCTCCATAAATAATAGTTCTTGCACAAAATTCTAAAGCTTCAAAACGCTCATAGGCATCTGTTAAATCGCTACCTCCTAAAACGGTACCGTGATTTTCCATAATAACTGCTTTGTAGCCTTTTTTGAACTCATCGGCAATAACATCACCCAAATCTTCGCTACCAGGCAATCTATATTTGGCATAGCCTATAGGTCCACAAATATGTTTGGCTTGAGAAATAATATTTGTATTTGGTATTTGACGAACGATACTGAATGACACCAATGCTGGTGGGTGCGCATGAATAACAGACTTAATATCTGGTCTTGCTTCGTATATGGCCTTGTGAAACGGAAACTCGGATGAAGGTTTATGTTTACCTATTACTGTACCGTCCTTTTTTACACATATGATATCGGATGCTCTTAAAGACCCTTTATCTATTGCTGATGGTGTTACCCAAATATCGCCTTGCTCGTCTATTATAGAAATATTGCCGCCAGAAGTTGTGGTCATACCTCGTTTATAAACTCTACTGATAATCTCTGTAATCTGATCTCTTGGATGAATTAATTTAATGTTTTTAGACATTTTTTTTTTGATTTGGAAATACGTTTATAATTAGTTTTACCTTATTGTAATGACATGCATTTGCATTAACCATTTACTATAAAAGGCACATGCTTTTTAAGAGCATAATTTTGTTTTAAAAATTTAGAATTCAGTTTTTTATCTGAAATCGAAATAGCCGCGCCTAAAGCTGAACCAAGAGATGCATCTGTTGTGCTTAACTTTTTGTTGTTGAAGTTATGAGACAGCAGCTTAATGTAAATATCATTGTTACTAAAACCACCATCTACATATATGCGGGCAATGCTATCGTTACCTAATGCATGTTTTATACACTTTATTTGTAACAGCACAAGCTCTGTCATTAATTGATGGTAGGCGTGTTCGTACTTATCAAAAGAGAAAGCAGTTGTTTTGGGCATATTTTCATCAGTGATGCTTTCCCATTTAAAACAATGTTTAAAATCCTTCATGATTTCTAGATAAGTATCATAATTAAAACTTACCGTGCGATGGTACTCATCATTTACACCAAAGTGCTTATTTAATTTTTCTACCTGTAATTTGTATTCATTTCCTAAAAATACGCGGGTGGCTTTTACTGGCCTACCATTAATACGCATATAATTAAGCGTATCGCTATTGTATGCCTCATCTAACGTTTGGTCTCCTGCAAATGGGTTAAATACTATACTCCAAGTACCTGTAGATACTAGAACAAACTTTTTCTTTATACTTCTTACATACGGTAATAAAGCTGCAGAACTATCATGAATACCAACACCAATTTTTATACGATTACCATTGTAATTCATATTAATACTCGTTTCAGTCGAAACTATTGGTGGTAATATCTTATTTAATCCTTCTTTGTAAACCCAGTCATGATAATCCTTCTTACCAAAATCCCAAAGAGCTGTATGACAACCAATACTGGTATACTCACTTAAAGGAATTCCTGTAAAAACGTAACTTAAATATTGTGGTAAGTGCAACGAGTACTTAATTTTAGAAAACATTTCTGGTTGCGTATTTTTTAACCAATATAATTGAAGTCCTGAGTTAAGCATACTTAAATCTACACACCCCGTAGTTTTTAGAAATTCTTCCTTTGGGCCATACTTCTCAAAAAATGAATCTACTATACTCTTAGGTAATGGTTTTGTGTAATTATAAAGTGGCGTTAAAGGTTTGCCGTTAACGTCTATATGTACAAAACTAGCACCGTATGTTGAGAAATTTATAGCTTCAACAGTGAATTTCTTTTTTTCTAATATGCGATCAAAAACTTTCTTTAACCATTTTTTTAGGGCAGGAAGATTTTCTGTTGGATGCCCATCTTCATCTTCTATTTCTTCGAATGAAATATATTCCTTGTGTACTTCTTTAAAGTCTTTGTCAAATAGAAAGAATTTTTTATTCGTCTTTCCAATGTCAAAAACAGCGGTTACTTTTTGTTTCATTATGATGGTTATAAACCGGTTGCTACAGTATGCTTGCCTCTTTCTGCTATTAAGCTCTTTCTTACATTTAACTCACGATATGCGTTTATCGGGCTTAAAGCTCCTCCCGAATTTAAACGTGCTTTTTCTAATAAAGGCCTAACATCTGTTCTATAAGCGCCTTGCAATATTTCTTGACATTTCACAACATCATTATCGAGTTGTGCTGCCTTTAAAGCATTTTGATCAATCAACATCGCTTTGGCATATGCCTCTTGAATGGCTTCTAAAGATTGGATTAAATCTTCTAAAGGATCTTTTACATTATGGCTCGCATCAATCATCCACGCTAAATCTGGATTTTGGGGATTGTTTTGCATACCATAAACTAATTCGTTAAATATTAAGAATAAAGCATAAGGCTTAATACTTCCTACCGTTAAATCATCATCTCCATACTTGCTATCGTTAAAGTGGAAACCTCCTAACTTACCTTTTAATTGTAAAATAGATACAATTTGCTCTATGTTTGAATTTGGTAAATGGTGTCCTAAATCTACTAGTGTGTATGCTTTGTCTCCACAACCGTTGGCTAACATTAAAGATGCTCCCCAATCTTGGATTACTGTACTGTAAAAGTTTGGCTCGTAAGGCTTGTACTCTACTAGCATGCTCCAATCGTTTGGTAAACCCTTATAGATATCTATTAAACTATCCTGAGTGTTTTGAAATGCAGTCTGGAAGTTATTCTGTCCTGGGAAACATGAGCCATCTGCCAACCAAACGGTTAATGCCTTAGAGCCCAATTTATCTCCAATTTTAATAACATCTAAATTATGCTGTATAGCTTGCTCTCTTACCGCTTTACTTGTATTGCTTAAAGAACCGTATTTATAGGTTTCTTTAGCATCTTTTTGATCTTGGAACGTGTTAGAGTTTACTGCATCAAACTTTATATTTAAAGCATCTGCCTTTTCTTTTATGGCGTTGTAATCTGATGGAATATCCCATGGAATATGCAGTGATACCGCTCCTGCAGTTTGAGTTAAACTGTGTAATATACCAATATCATCAATTTTCTCTTCTAAATTTGATGGCTCACCGTAGAACCCAAAACGCCCAAAACGTGTTCCACCTGCTCCTAAGGCCCAACTCGGAATGGCTACCTGAAAATCAACTAACTTAGAGATTATATGGTTTACATCACGGCCTGTACTACTTAATCTATTCGCTAAAAAATCAAAGCTTTCGGTATGAGTTTTTAACCCTTGCTTATTGTAACTGGAAATTTGTTCTTGTTGTATTTTCATGAATTAAATATTCTTTAAGAAAAGAAACTTCCATAAATCATCGTTATCTATGGAAGTTTTCATTTTCAAACTAAACTAATTAAACAACTATTTACTATAATATTATCTAACAAAGGCATTCGCCATTCCTCCATCAACATTTATTATATTTCCTGTTGATTTATCTAGTATTCCTACTAGTGAGAATACGCCATTTGCAATATCGTCTGGAGTGATGATTTCATGCAATAAATTTCTTTTAGCGTAAAATGCTGGTAATTCTTCAACGGTGATACCATTGGCTTTTGCACGACCTTCGGCCCATGCGCCTTCCCAAATTTTACTACCTACAATAACTCCATCAGGATTTACTGTATTTACTCGTATTTTATCTTTTGCTAATTCTGCAGCCAATAAACGTACCATGTGTTGTTGAGCTGCCTTTGCAGTGCCATATGCCACATTATTTGGTCCTGCAACTAACCCATTTTTACTTGCTATGGCAATATAATCACCACCAAGTCCTTGCTTGCGTGCAATAGCTGCAAATTGCTTTGCTAAATCAAACTGACCTTTAACTAAAATACCCTGAAGGATATTCCAATCTTTATCTGTAGTATCTTCTAATGGCTTTGAAATAGCTAATCCTGCACTGTGAACAATGATATCAACACCACCAAATTCTATACAAGCTTTTTTGTAAGCACTTGCAATAGAATCAGTATTCGTTACATCACAAACTGCATATGTAGATACGTCTCTTGCATAAGTCCCATTTGCCTCAACTAAAGATTCTTCATTTATATCTGTTAATACTACATTAGCACCTTCTGCCGCCAATTTATCAGCAATCGCTTTACCAATGCCTCCGCCTGCACCTGTGATTAATGCAATTTTACGAGATAACGGTTTCTCTTTTGGCATGCGCTGTAACTTCGCTTCCTCTAATAACCAGTATTCAATATCAAAAGCTTCTTGTCTTGGTAATGAGGTATATGCGGAAATTGCTTCAGCACCACGCATTACATTTATCGCATTAATATAGAATTCACTGGCAACGCGTGTTGTTTGTTTATTTTTTGCAAAGCTAAACATACCAACTCCTGGATAAATAATAATTACAGGATTTGCATCACGAATAGCTGGACTATTATCTTTTTTACAAGTATTATAATAATCTACATATTCTTGACGATATGCTTCAAATGCTGGCTCTAATTTTTTCAAAATGGCATCAGCATCAGACAAATCTTCATTTTTATCTAAACTTAGAACTAATGGTTGGATTTTTGTTCTTAAAAAGTGATCTGGACACGAAGTTCCCATTGGCGCTAAACGCTCCAAATCGTTACTATTGATGTATTCCATCACCACATCAGAATCTGAGAAATGACCAATCATTCTATTTTCAGAAGAACACAAGCCTCTAAGCAGTGGCATTAGTTGCGCTGCTTTTTCCAAGCGCTCTTCTTTTGGCAAGCTCTCTACTTTTTGTCCTCCAAAAACTGGTCCACCAGCTTCAATCTTCTTAGTTATATAATCTGAAGCCATTTCAATAACTTCTAAACTATTCATATAACATTCATATGAAGTATCACCCCATGTAAACAAACCATGGCTTCCTAAAACAATACCTCTAATACCAGGATTATCAGCTAAACATTTTTCTAATTGTAAACCTAAATCAAAACCTGGTTTTTGCCATGGCACCCAACCCATAGTATCTCCCCAAATTTCCTTGGTTACTTTCTCGCTGTCTTGAGCTGCCGCAACAGCAATTAAGGCATCAGGATGTAAGTGATCTATATGTGCAAATGGTAATAAACCATGCAAAGGTGTATCAATTGAAGGCGCTTTACTATTTAAATCATAAATACAATGATTAAAAAGCCCCACCATACGATCTTCATCATGAAGCCCTTGGTATACATTTTTTAAGTCTCTAAGGCGTTTTGTATACAAGCCTGCAATACCAGATCTAGTTAATGTTCCTATATCTCCACCAGAACCTTTAACCCACATTACCTCAACTTGTTCGTTGGTTAAAGGGTCGGTCTCTATAGTTTTACAGCTGGTATTACCTCCACCATAATTAGTAATTCTTAAATCGGCGCCTAATATATTTGATCTGTATAAAAATAATTCGACTTGGTTATCGCCCAATGCATCTGCCTTGGCATCGTCCCATAGATAATCAACGTATTTAAATGTTTTGATGATGTCCTTCATATTGAAAATTGAAATGAATTAATGATTCAAAAATATATTTGAAAATAAACTTTTGTATCCTGTACTATACCGTAAAGGGGAAAATTGTTTTTAAAAATATGGTTTTTATTTGTAAAAACTAATTATGATGTTCTTTTACAATAACTTACAACAAAAAAATTGAGTCTTTAAAAAAACTCCATTATTTTTTTCATTTCAAAAAAAAGATGCTGCTTACTATACTTAAAATGAAAATATTTAGAGTAAAAGCATAAATGCGTTAAAAATTAATACAGGACAACGCAGGATGCGTAACGCATATGCAAAAGATAAATTTGAACCAATAAAATTTCACTCAAAAGTAGTAACTAAAGCGACTCAATTATTTTATGGAGAAGAATTACCAAACCTTAGGAGAGTTCATTATTAATAATCAGCACGATTTTAAATACTCTTCTGGAGAACTTTCGCGATTAATAAATTCAATTCGTTTAGCTGCCAAAATTGTAAATCATGAAGTAAACAAAGCAGGTTTGGTTGACATTTTGGGTGCGGTTGGCGAGACTAATATTCAGGGTGAGGATCAACAGAAGCTTGATGTCTACGCAAATGAAGTATTTAAATCGGCACTGGTAAACAGAGAGATTGTATGTGGTATTGCAAGTGAAGAAGAAGAAGACTTCGTTACCGTTCACGGAAAATACCACGCGCATGACAACAAATATATAGTATTAATAGACCCATTAGATGGCTCTTCTAATATTGATGTAAATGTTTCTGTTGGCACCATTTTTTCAGTATACAGAAGGGTTACTCCTTTAGGAATGCCCGTAAGAAAGGAAGATTTTTTACAAAAAGGCAATGAGCAAGTAGCTGCCGGTCATATTGTTTACGGCACGTCAACCATGCTTGTTTACACCACTGGAAATGGTGTGAATGGGTTTACTTTAAATCCGGCAATTGGGAGCTTTTATCTTTCGCATCCAAATATGAAATTTCCAGAGAATGGAACCATTTTTTCTATAAACCAAGGCAATTATGCCCATTTCCCACGAGGGGTAAAAGATTATATAAAATATTGTCAGGAAGAAAAGGAGGACAGACCTTATACGTACAGGTATATAGGCTCAATGGTTTCAGATTTTCACAGAAACATGATAAAAGGAGGTATTTACATATATCCAACAAGTTCAAAATCCCCAAATGGTAAACTGCGTTTACTTTATGAATGTAACCCAATGGCCTTTTTAACCGAACAAGCAGGAGGTAAGGCCACAGATGGCTATAAAAGAATTTTGGATATTGAGCCTAAGGAATTGCATGAAAGAGCCCCCATTTTTTGCGGAAGCAAAAAAATGGTTGAAAAGGCCGAAAGGTTTATGCAAACAAGTTCATAATCATTTAGGTTTCTTTGTAAGTTTCTATTTTATTGTTCATTAATTCTGATTCGCCATAAATAAAACCATATCAACTATTTATTATGCTTTAAAGAAAGATTATGCAAGTACACAAATTCATTAAAATTGATAACGACTCTAGAATACCCAAGTACAAACAAATTGTTGATTCAATTATACATAATATTTCTATTGGCAACTTTAAAATGGAGCAAAAAATTCCTTCCATAAACGGATTGAGCGAAGAGCTATACCTATCTAGAGATACTGTTGAAAAGGCATATTCAGTACTTAAAGAACAAAATATAATCGTATCCATTAGAGGGAAAGGCTTTTATATTTCAAGAACCAAGTTAATTAACAAGTTGAATATTTTGTTCCTTATTAATAAGTTAAGTTGGTACAAAATGGATACCTATTATTCTTTTTTAAATAGCATTGGGCCCAATTCCTATGTAGACCTTCAAATTTATCACTGTGATGAATCTTTATTTCTGAATTTGATAAATAAACATAAAAAAAGGTATGACTATTATGTGATAATGCCACATTTTAAAACCAAAAATAGCGAGTATACAAGTACTACCGTGGCTGCTACACAAGCTATCAATAAGATTCCAAAAAGTAAATTAATTATATTAGACAATAAACAAATTCCCATTGAAGACAATATAATTACGGTATATGAAGACTATGAAAAAGATATTTATAATGCTTTAAAAAAAGGTTTTAAAAAAATTTCCCAATACAAAAAAATTATTCTTATCTATCCAGAAAAAGCTGTTTATCCATATCCTAAACGAATTAAACGGGGTTTCATGCGGTTTTGCGCTAAATACAATTTAGACTTTGATATTTTAGATAGAGTTTATGATGATATGGTTCTTTTTAAAAAAGATTTATTTATTACCATTGAAGAAGATGATTTAATAAGTTTACTAGAACAAATAAGACAAAAAGAATTTATATTAGGAAATGATATAGGAGTTATTTCATACAATGATACACCCTTAAAAGCACTTCTTGGTATTACTGTTATAACAACAAATTTTAAAATAATGGGAGAAGTAACTTCACGCATGATTTTAAATAAAGAAAAAGGGACATGTAAAGTACCTTTTAGTTTTATAGATCGAGAATCGGTCTAAATGATTAGCCATTTCCTTTAAATATGATAAATATTTTAAGGCATCCTTTTTAAAATTGGAATTTTAGCACCTTTTCCATTGAATTTCCCTAAAAAAGTTTTAAGTTTCCCTTAATATTTTTTTCTATAATTAAATTTGAATAAAAAAATGGATATGATGAAATTCATAAAGATTGATGAAACCTCGAGGGTACCAAAATACCAGCAAATAATCGATTCTATTATTCATAATATTTCAGAAGGCAATCTTAAAATAGATCAAAAGATTCCATCCATCAACATGTTTAGTGAAGAATTTTATTTGTCTCGCGATACTGTTGAGAAAGCATATAGCATTTTAAAAGAACGTAATATAATTACATCCATCCGTGGTAAAGGCTTTTACATTTCCAGAACCCAGTTGATTTCGAAAGTTAATATTTTATTTTTGGTCAATAAGCTTAGCTCATATAAATTACGTACCTATAACTATTTTATAAATGCTATTGGTGGAAATTCTCATACCGATTTACACATATATCACTGTGACGAAACTTTATTTTTAAATTTATTAGACAAAAACAAATCAGCTTATGACTACTATATTATTATGCCACATTTTAAAACAGATAATTTAAAACATCAAAGTTTTTCTGATAAAGTACTAAAAGCAATAAATAACATACCTAAAGAAAAGCTCATTCTTTTAGATAACAGCAAACCTATTTTCGGTAATCATACCGTTGAAATTTATCAAGATTTTGAAAATGATATATATTCTGCTTTATCGGAAGGTATAGAAAAAATAAAAAAATATAAAAAAATCATGTTGATATACCCTGAAAAATCAGTATACCCTTACCCTAGAAGAATTTTACATGGTTTTAGAAAATTTTGTGTCGAATTTAATTTAGATTTTGAAATTCTTGATGAAATTTATGAGGATATGATTATCAAGCGAGGAGATTTGTTCATCACAATTGAAGAAGCTGATTTGGTTAATCTTGTAAAACAAGCTCGGGAGGATGAGTTTATTTTGGGTAAAGACATTGGTATCATTTCATATAACGATACTCCTCTAAAGGAACTATTAGGCATCACCGTAATGTCTACAGATTTTAAAGTTATGGGCGAAACAGCCGCTAAAATGATATTAAACAAATCTAAAGGGAAAGTAAAAGTTCCTTTTAATTTTATTGATAGAAACTCAATCTAATTATTTGATATAAGCTCTCATTTGAATACTTGACGGACTTTCCACCATAATATCATATGGTGATTTTTTAAGTTTACCTGTTTTAATTTCCCTTTTAAAAACAACAATCTTATTTGAAAATTGATTAGCAACTAGTATAAAGTTACCCAATGGGGATATAGCAAAATTTCTAGGGTGTTTGCCAAACGTAGATTGATGACCAACCAACTTTAGAGTACCAGCATCTTGGTTTATAGAAAAAATCGAAATGCTATCTTCTTCTGGACCACGATTTGAAGCGTATAAAAATTTTCCATCAGGAGAAATATGAATGTCTGCCGCTCTATAAATATCTTGTTTTTGCTCATAAGATGAATAGTCTTGAATAAAAATCAGGTTTCCATTTTTATACTCAAATGCCGTAATTTTACCGCTTAGTTCGGAAATACTGTATCCAAATGTTCCATCAGGATGAAATACAAAGTGCCTTGGTCCACTTCCTGGTTTCATTTTAATTTGTTTTTCATCTTGAAGTACGGTATCCTGAGTAGTAATATCTATACGGAATCCTCTTATTTTATCTGCACCAAGATCATGAGCAAATAAAAATTTATTGTCTGGAGACATATTTGAGGAATGAATATGGGCATCTTTCTGGCGGCTTGCGATAATACTACTATCCTTAAATTTTAAAAGTTGATTGTACGGATTTAGACTTCCATTTGCATTGATTTTAAAAACGCTTAAACTTGGATCGGTATAGTTTGAATTTATCAAGTAGGTGCCAGTTTTATCAATTTCAATATGCGCTGGGTTTCTTCCTCCGCAATCTTGCATATTTATTAAATCTAGTCTTTTATTTATTGAATCCACTTTAAAAGCAGCTATTTTACCGTGGTAATCCATTTGGCTCTCTACTACGGAATACAGATATTCTCCATTCGGAGAGATTTTTAAAAATGACGTATTGGTGATATTATTTATTGTATGTTTTAATTTACTTTCCCCAGTTTCATTATTAAACTCATAAACATGAATACCTTCTCCTGGTCTTTTATTGGTAAAACTACCTACAAATAGTAACGTATAGTCTTCCTTAGTTTGACAACTAAATAACAGACCTAAAACTATAATTACAACAAAACACTTATTAAAACCCATATTCTTGAACAATAATTTTATTTAAGAGACAACCAATCTAAATGAACACTATCCTCGCCATCACAAATAAATTTTAAATACACATTTTTTATACCTTTCGTATTTGCAAGATTACACGTAAATAATTGATAGGGTTTAAAACTACTTGTTTTAAAAAACTTGCAACTTCCTAATAAGGGCCCGTTACTATTATTTGCTCTTACTTCTATGGTTGTGTTGCTTTTAACTGAAGCGTTAAATGTTATTGTTTTTTTTGACTCTAAATTATATATATTAGGAAAATATAATCCCCCGACATTACTATTGTTTTGTATTTCGAAACCCCCGTTGAAACTTTCTCTTTTATCAAGCCCTTCGGCTTTCATATACCATTCAGCTTCAATTTTATTCCAATTGGCATCATACTGCCCCACACCAAAAGCAAAATGCTTGTCTAAAAAATCTACATCTGTTACCATTTCACCATTATCCTTATAATGTAAATAAGAGATGTAAGATTCACGGTATCTAGCAATATCTTTACCTAAATGAAAATGGCACCACGTGTGAAAACTCTGGTTATTCCAATCAAAATAATTACCGTGTGCCTTACCCGACAATCCATATTTATTATCGTATCCTGAGTTCCCTACCCTCGTATAAGGACCATAAATATTTTTTGAAGTTGCGTAATGAGAACCCGCAGAAAGATAGTATAATCCATTTTTCTTATGAATATTTGGCTTATCGTTTCCACCTAATACCTTTCCATTTCCGTTAATTATAATTTCTTTTGGATATTCAGCTAAAGAAACCATATCCTCACCCAACTTAGCAATCATATAATAATAATCAGGGTCATTTCTCCTGTAATGTCCAAATGCAATATATGGTGTTTTGGTGGTATCATCGTCAATTATTACAGTAGGGTCATATTCTTTAATTTTTGTTAAATCCTTAGGTAATAAAGGCTTACTCAATGCATCTTTAAATGGGCCAATAGGTGAATCTCCTATCATAACGCCCGTGTCAATGTTTCCATTTGAAAAATAGAAATAATAACTGCCATTTTTATATGCTGCATCCGTAGCCCAACAACTCTTTGATTCTCCCATATACGTATCCGTAGGAAGTATTGTAGTTTCTAATTTCCAATGAATTAAATCCTCTGAAGACCATATTTTCCAATCTGGCATAACAAATTTTTTAGCCGTTTTATCTTCATCTCTTGTTGCATACAAATAGGCTTTATTGTTAAATATTTTAATGTGAGGGTCTGCCATTCCAACATCATACACTAAAGGATTTCCCTCTTTAGAAGGTTTTTGTGGAGTATTTATTACAGATATAGTTTTAGAACCAGATGGAGTACTTTTACACGAAAGCACATGAAAAAAAAATGATACTGAAAACAATACCTTTACATACTTTACCATGTTATTCATAAGTTATTTATTTGAATTCTTTATAATATGACGTTGAAGTATCTAAATTTATCTCTTCTTCTCTAAGTTGTAATTTTTCTCCATCTCCTACATAAACACTCAATAATTCCTTATTTCCATCTAAAGTTATCACTGCAAAAGTGCCTTTAAAATAGATATCTAACACATCACTTTTAAACTCCTCTCCTTTTGATTGCGTAATGACATATTGCACTAAATATTTAGAAGCTAAATTACTTTCAATTTTCAATCCTTTATAAATTCCGTCTTGCTCAATTTTAGAAACTGATTGAATGGATGGTTCTTCCTTTTCATTAAAGGGTTCAAAAACCACAACAAAGGGGTTTTTCCACGCTTCACCCTTATTTCGAATTACTAATGTTGGGGTTGGCAAACTATCATAAGGCTCAGGAGACTCGAAAGTTGTTGGTGCTTTTACTTTGGTATAAGTTCTATTTTCAAAACCCGGAATATGCAATTGCATAAAAACAGCACCTTGCTTTAATTTTTTGGTATGAAATGTGGTTTTTACATCATTTGCATATGGTTTTGATGTATTTACATCTTCAAAAAAATGCCACCCTGGATGCCTGTAAAGTTTGTTTCGTTTCCATGGCGCGTTCGCATTCGCTGAATATCTATTTGGTGTTTTTTGCAAGTCTAAATCTTTATTTTCAAAAGTGAGTTCGTCACCTATATTATGATATAAATAATCATGATATTCATTTGGTAGTTTAGATTTTGATCGAAATACATCTAAATAATAGCCTGTGGTTGGAGAAGTTCTAATTAAGGCTAAAGTACGCTCTTGTATAGCTTCAGCTTTATCACCTTTATCATCCACAAAACTGGTTAAACTAAAAGAATGGTATGGAGATACCGCTACTTTTCCAACTTCTGGTTCCATGGCAATGGGCATTACTTTATTAATTCCCAAATTAACCCATCCACCTTTACCTTGTGAACTACCATTAACAATTACCGTATTGTGAGCTGCAAAAATCCTGGAATAATTTTCGTGTAAATCTTGTCCATAATTTTTTCTTCCGTGGTCTACACCCAACACTTGTCCTTCTCCATATAATTCAATATTCATGCCCTCAGCATGCCCATGTACCATATGTGCCCCTCCTACAAAACACATTAGGCCATCTTTAGGATTATTGGTACTACTTAAATTACGTTGCATTATGATACCGGCATGATATACCTTGTCCGTTCTGGGTAAATTAATAGTAGCTGGTACATCTTTAAAATCAGCTTCATACCAAAATAAAGCTTCCATACTTTTTCGCTGATATTTTCCTTTACGAATAGCTCTACTGATAAGTGGTGCGAATTTATCTTGTAATTCAGTTAAACTATCCATTTTTGACAATACAAAGGCATTTTCATAAGCCTGATAAGGGGCGTGAGTACGCCTGTGTCCATCTCCCCAACGAACAATTTCGTTATTGGGATAAACAAAGTAATCCAATTTAGGTAAAGCATGTAAAACATTTGGATACCTTGCCCCTAATTTTAATGCTGGATTATATCTGTTTACCACCAACATTAACTCCGCCAAAATAGATGTAGAATGATTTAAATATTGAGAAGTTTCTGGCCAAATATCACCTTTATTTTTGTAATTTTTGTACATTTTGGGTAAGGCGTCTTGATTACTTGTGCTTTCTGTTAGAAAATAAGACAACCATTGTTCACGTTCTTTAAGATTGTCTAAAGCTAACGCATTATACACCAAATTTGGCGCCTCCAGTACACAATGGTTAGAACCTGTTTGCCCGTAATTTACAGTAATATTTGCATAGGCTTTAAATACATTCTGCGCTTCTTTAAAAGGAAAGTTCACTCCTTTATTTTTAATAATATCAAAAGACACTCCTCCTTTTTTGATGTATGGATAAATAAAATCATAAATCAATGGCAATCTATAGCCTATTACTCGTACTTCTCGAAACCCATCACGGGGAAATAACCAACCTCCTCTTCCAGTCCATTCTGAAACTTCTAATTGTTGCACGGATTTTATAAAAGTATACAAAATACTACTTGCAACTTGGGCGTATTTTTCATCTTGAGTAAAGTAATACATCATACCACAATCTAAAGCTAACTGCAAGTTCTCAATTAAAAGTTCTGCGGGTTTCCATTCTTCAGCTGTGGCATTATCTAGATTTTCATTTACGCCATTTACAACATGAACCGTTTTATAAAACGGAGGAAACATGGTATTCTCCTGTTCTGTCCAATTAAATGGTAATTGTTTAATATAAGCTTCAGGATTTTTATAAAACTTATTAACCTGCTCATCGGTTTTGTGCAACAAATTGGTATAAATTTCATTTGCCCAGTCTAGGGTTTCTATTTTATTAAGAATTTGTTGACGCTCCTGTGATGTCACTAAAATAAAGGGGCGTTCTTGCTTTTGAGACCATAAATTAAACTGCGTTAAAAACAATAGCATCAATATTACCCTTGTTATTCTTACTTGTTGCACTAGCATACCTCTATTTATTAATTAATGTTTTATTCTGTTTTTTGATAATTTAATAGTTTTATTGGTCCTTCTAATCCAATTGCAACCTTTCCATTTTTTCTATAACCTTTGGTCCACCTATTTACCGCAGGAACATTTAGATTCATGCAGTAGTTTGCTAATACCGTAGTGTAGCGAATTTCAATTTCGTTTTCGCCTTCTTCTAAAACATCAATTAATGGATAAATTGCTTTACCATACCAGCGTTTGCCTACTTTTTTACCGTTTATATACAATTCTGTAATACCTTCGTTTACGTCGCCTAAATCCAAGTGAGTAAAACCTTCTTCAATAATAATTTTAGTTTTATAGATAATATCTCCGGCAAAGGTGTTTTGAATTGGATTTTTTGATGCCCCAAAATCTAGTAATTCATTCATATTCCAAGTGAAATTCTCATTATCAACCCTTTTTCCAACTACAGTCCAATTCGTTTTTATTATTTTGGAATCCCTTAATTGAACTTTTGCGTTTTCAGTTTTCACTGCAGGTTTTTCATTTTCAAAAACTATTAATAAAGATTGCAGCGGTTCTAAAGTAATGTCTAATTTATTAGATAATTCCTCAAAAAAATAAGGTTTTCGCTCACCAGTTTCCGGATTCCAGAGGTATGAATATTTATTTTGAACCGGAAATGTAGCTTTAAAGTTTGAAGTTTCATACCTATTTACATTCGTAAAGAAATAAATAACCTCATCATCAGTTGATTGATGTATTTGAAATATATTTTTACTAGGATTACTAATTTCAACATCTGGAGAGAGTTGAGATTTCTTTAAAACTTCTTCCGTCCATGAGAATAATTTCTCAATCGGGTTTGGTGAGTTAACGCTAATAATTGATGACGTATAATTACTTTTAATATCAGTCATAATTCGTGAAATAACTGCATCTTTAGCCTGATAATCGCCATATCCTAAAGACTTATCTGGTAAACCATCAATAACAACAACCTTACCACCAGAAGCCACAAAATCTTTCAATGTTTTGGCTACTTTAATATCTACTGATTCCAAATTGGCTAAAACCAGCAGTTTAAAATTCATGTCGCCATAGGTTAAAACACCATCTTTAACTTTAGCATTAGCCAATACATTTTGATTGATATAATCGCAAGAATATCCTAACTGACTTATGGGTTCCCACATTCTGTATAAATACTCTGGTTCTAAATGAAACGGCTCTCTTGCTAACCCTTTATCGCCCCACAAATCTGAAGTTGGACCCAAAATAGCAATAGATTTTTCTGCTTGAGAATTTTGAAATACATAAGATAAACGTGCATTATAATCTACCCAACTATTTAAATGTTTCCACCAAGTATTTTGCTCACTAAAATAAGCACCATACCTTATCCAACCCGGAAACGGAGCGTCTTTTGGTGAATAATTATAACCGTGCAAAACAGAATGATTAATACCGGTTATAAAATTCATATCATCATGCTGTTTAATCTCCTCGAGCGTTGTTTTAAAAACACCTTTGGTATTGGTCATATTCTCGCAACTGGTAATTTTTTTTCCTGTTAAATGCGCTGCTGAAGAGGCATATAAATTCCATATCATATACCCATGAGACTGGCTCCATTGCCATGTATCATCCTTCATTTCCGCAGAATATATCCAGTTGTTGCTTTCTGGAATATCAGGAATCATGTATCCATCTAACATGCCCATTAAAAAGGGAGTTCCATAAGCTTGATAACGACAAAGAATACCATTTTCTTCACAAAATGCTTTATAGGTTTTAGTGAAATTCTCTAGAAATGTTTCAACCAATAATTTATTATAATCAAAACGAACGCGTTTTACCTGATTTTTAAAATCCTCTGAAAAATTATCAGCATATTTACTTTTAGAATAATCTTGATGTACTTGATAAAATATAAAGGCCATCCAAGGGTCTAGTTTATAACCATAAATTTTAAAAAATAATTCTGAAAACCCATCACTCCAATTGGCACCAGAGACCTCAATACTATCACAAAACAAAGCTCTGATTAAATCGCTTAAAGGGATCCCTGAGCGTTCTGAAATTTTTTTCATCCTATTTAAATAGGCCAAAGTCATTTCTTTTTTATAATGGTCTATAACAGGACCAGCACCACCAGGAGCCCCTAAAGTAACATCTCTAAAATCTTGCTGTAATAATTGATAGGACAGAAAATAATCGCCTTCTTCATTTACGATGTATGAAATATTTCCAGAATTATCTTGGTATTTTTTAAGATCTATAATTTGAGAGGTTGAACTACAGTGGTATGGAACGAGTGAAACACCTGAAAGGCTAAATAAAGTGCGTTCGCTGTTACGTTTTTCGTTACCGTTATTTTTATATTTATTTTTATAATAATCTATTAAAAAATCTTCATTAACTTCAATGACATCTCCTTCTTTATAAGGTATATTATCAGTAACCATTCGCTGGCAGGTTTCATCTTTCTTTAAAAACTCTCCGCCAAAAGGCCACCCCGTTCCAGCAATCATATCGGCAATCATACCTAAATCTTTCGTTTTTTTGCAAGCATGAACTACAAGGTCAACCCATTCATCGCTCATCCAAACTAATGATTCTTCTTCGGTTGGCGTGGCATCTGGCATTGCAATTGGGTTTATTTCCACCCCGCCAAAACCAATACTTTTTAAAGATTCTAATTGTCTGTCTAACTCTTCCTTTTTTATTTTGTTGCCATTCCACCACCAACGTACAAAAGGTCTTGCTTCGGCAGGTGGATTTTGAAAACCTGAGAATAAATCTTGAGTTAATTTATGAGATGGATTTATTTTATTTTCACTATCAGACTCACAATTAAGTAAAAAACCAATACATAAAACTAAAACTATTTTAAAAAAAATGGATTTATTCATTTTACACGTCTTTAACAACTCAATCAAGAGTTTTCTTATTTGTTGCAATTAATTATTTATAAACTTCAACATCGCCTCTCTGTAATGTAAATAATCATTAGCTGGAGACCCAGCATTATCATCTAGATACATTTTAATCCATTGGGGATGTGAAATATCATTAGGATTTCCCTCTAGAATATTTTTAAGAAAAGTTCCTGTTGTACCCAATTGTTTTAAAGTACTTACTTTTGAAGTGTAACCTTTTAGGTTTGGCAAGCCCATAAAATAATTAGTCATTATAGCTACGTCTGGAGATTCGGCATAAGGAATAGTCGTTCCTTTTTTAACACCTGGACCATAAAAATTCATGTAAATCTGCCATGAAGATAATTGTTCTGGCAGATGATTACTTTTAGTTAATGTACCCATACCATGATCTGCAGAAATAATAAAAAATGCGTTTTTCCATAAATTTTCATCCTTTAAAAAACTTATCAATTTTCCTAATTGTGCATCCGCATTTAAAATGGATTTAATATATGCTGAATCTGGGTTGGTTTTATCTTGTGGACCTTTCCAGTAGCTTCTAATTTCCTGTAAATGCAACCTTACCAATCTTGCACCATCTTCCTTTATATGTTTTATGCCCAACGCAATCACTTTTTCATCTGGCATAATTTCAGCATAATAAACATCTGGTGTTTTAAAAATATCATATAGGGTATGACCACCAACATACACTGATTTGATACCATTCCGTCTTGCAGAAATAAAAATATCATCTAAATCTTGGTTTTCAAAAACATGCGTTCCTGTATGCATCCCAATATTTGGTGGCGATGCACCTCCCCAAGGTTCAGAGCCATCTGGTAATTTTACTCGCCCCATAGGACTGTTAGAATAAGCATCTTCTACAACGACCCCATTTTCGGAAAAATATTTCAGATACTCAGCACCGGCGGCAATAGCTGTTTCCGCGGCATCTTTCATTAAACCATCAATAATAAACTGCACCACTATAGGTTGATTTTCCTCTAATGCTTCAGATTCCAAATTCGAAATTTGTTTTGTTTGCTTCGATTGTTTACAACCCAATAACAAAACACTAATAAGTAATAAACCTAAAACGCTTCTCATTTTTGCCTAGTTTTTCTTAATAATTCATTTTTTTTTAAAAGATATTATTCCATTCCACTACTTCGTATAAATTTTGAAGTTTTTATAAATAGCTGTACGTGTGTACATGTGTCGTAACCCTATTCTTCCCTCTGAAATTGGAGCTACTTTGGTAATATCCCATTCAAAATATTGTGTTTCATTTTGATGCTCCATTTTAAAACTGAGCTTTTCTGAAGTTTTGATGGCCGTTATATGATAGATTTTTCCTTTTTCAAATAAACCTTGCATATCGTACGATGGTTCTACCACAATGCTATTAAAGGGTTTGTCCTTTGGTTTGGGATAACGTCTTGCGCGCACATAGTGTAAGCCTGCACCATCATTACCAAAAGCCGAAAAACTAATATGAAACGTGTTCATATTCTCGAAATACATTCGCATTTTAGGCACCTCTCGTAAGTGCTTCCAATTAGCAATATCTTTCTCGTAAACACCCTCTTCGTCTCCAGTTGCTTGTATGTAAAGTATATTTACATACTTATTGGCATCATCGGTTTTCATGTAATCAAACTCAATTTTCACATCCCCTGAAAATGATTCTTTAGTCCATAAAACCGCATGATGTGCATCATTTCCAGCTTCGGGACCTGCTTTATAATGCATGCCTTCTTGAGTATTTTCAACCGTAGCAATTAAACCATCTAAAGTCCATTGTTTTGTCCAGTCTTCGGTACAATCATCCTGAAAAGCTAATTTCCAATCATCTTGAGTATCTCTGTTCTTTTCGCTAAGAGGCTTGTTTGTTTTGCAAGAAACTACAAGGACTAAAAATACCAATAAGAATACATTCCACTTCATAAACACTATTTACTTAAGAAATCTTTCCCCCATTTTTCTCTAAGCTCCACAGCAAGTTGATTTACAGTGTCTTGGTATTCTGGCTTTTCAGCTAAATTATCTAATTCTAAAGGGTCGGTCTTATGGTCAAACAACATGCGGGCATAAGCAATACCATCATCTTTAACCCATTCCGTATAAAACAAATCGCCTTTTATTAAGGTAACCATATCCCTAAATTTAGAAACTCCCCAATCCTTTTCTGGTGTTTCTCCATTTATAATTGGCACAAAACTTTGTCCTTCAACGGTTTTAGGACTATCCAAACCAACTAACTCCGCTAAACTTGGATAAATATCTATGTATTCGGTTATGGCATCAGTTTTTTGCCCACTTGTTTTACCTGGAACTTTTATAATTAATGGTGTTCTTAAAGCGGTTTCAAAAGTGACGTGCTTGCACCATAATTTATGGTCACCTAAATTCCAACCATGGTCGCCCCATAAAATTACGATAGTTTCGTCTTCTAACTCTAAACGCTTTAACTCCTCCAAAACCAAACCAATTTGTGCATCCACATAACTAACACAGGCATAATAACCATGAATCATTTCTTTAGCCATATCTTCTGGTACATCACCATTTTTAGGGATATTACTATATTTACGTAATTCCCCAAATTTATGAAAGGCCTCTTTAGGTGTCGTTTTTGGTTGCACGTAGCTTTCAGGAAGCTCAATAGTACTTCTATCGTACAAATCCCAATACTTTTTGGGTGCATTGAATGGTAAATGTGGTTTCATAAAACCAAGTGCCAGAAAAAATGGTTGATTCCCTTCTTTTAGTTTTCGCAAGTCTTCTATCCCTTTTTTAGCAATTTTACCGTCAAAATAAGCACCGTCTTCAACAGCTATATTTTCAAAAGGAGGTCCATAACCTGTTGCTATTGCTTGCTCTGAACTTTCAGTTAATTGATAGTCTCTTATATTTCCTTTAGGAAACCATCTCGAATCCCAAGCAGCATTATCGTCTTTACCGCCATGGTATATTTTACCAGTTGATATTGTTTTATATCCATTCTGTTTTAAAAGCATGGGCAATGATACAGCCTCTGGGTAATCATGGTCTTTTTCCGTTTTAGCATCAATAAAGCGATGCCGTGTTGGTCTAGCACCTGTAAGCAAACTTGCTCTTGAAGCACCACAAACTGGCACGTTACAGTAGGCTCTGTTAAACACCAAACTTTCGCTGGCCAGTTTATCTAAATTTGGTGATTGAATGTGATTAGCGCCGTAGAAATTTAATTCAGGACGTAAATCGTCCACGGCAATAAATAATATATTTTTAGGTTTAGTTTCTTGTGCTATTTCGGTGTTTTTATTTTCATTTTTACAAGATGTAAAAACGACGAAACAACATAGTATTAATTTGAAAATTCTTTTCATGTTATGATATTTTTACCAGTGTTCAATGAGTTTATGATCGTCTAAAGACAGTGTGTTTTTGATGCTATCAGGAATTTTTCGTTTAGGCGTATCTTGATCTAGTTTAAACCCCTTGTTCCCTTTGGGTGTTATGATTGGCATATTGCCAATAGACTCATCCAAGAAATCACCTTGAGACTTCATCCATTTAAATAAATCCTTTTTTAATTGTTCTTTGACCGATTGTAATTCTGTGTCGTTAGCCAAATTATGTTGCTCAAATGGGTCATTTTGCACATCGTATAATTCCTCAAGAGGCTCATTTTTAAATGCATTTGCTCCTCGTTTAATGAAGTAATCTACATTGGGTTTTCCAGTTAGATTTTGCTCAAGCACTTCTAATGAATTAAAATTTCTAATGTATTTATAACGCTTATCACGAATCATTCTTGAAGGGAAAACTTCAGAATTCAAAATATTTTGATTGGTTCTTACGCCATATACATATTTGTTTACCACCACTTCATCACCACCTTGTAATAACGGTAAAAAACTAGTCCCATCCATATCTTCTGCTGCTTTACCTCCTGCAATATTTAGGAATGTTGGCAAAACATCGGTATAATGAATGAGTTGATTTGAAGTAGTCCCAGGCTTAATCACTTTTGGCCAGCGTGCTACAAATGGCACTTTTAAACCCACATCTTTTACTGTAAATTTACCTGAAACCCCATGATCTGCGCTATAAATAAAGAGGGTGTTATCATCTAAATACGTATCAACCAAGTCTAAGACCTTTTCTATTTGCGTGTTATCTTCCTCGATACTTCGGTAATACCCTGCTTTAGATTTTACATATGCTTTATCCTTTTTTTTATGTTCATTAAATGGATAAAACTTTATATCATCAGCATTTGGGTTTTCAACATCAAAATATTTACCATGAGGATATTTTGACGTAATAAACATACAAAATGGCTTTTTTGAAGCTTTGAAGTAAGCCTCTATACTATCTAAAGGAATATAATCTCTAGGCACGTCTTTTTTAGGCACAGGTTCCCACTCTTTATCCCATTGATATACACTTTGTGGTTTTACATGACTTTTACCTGCTAAAACCACTTCATACCCCAGATTTTTCATTTTTGCAGTTACACTTTCAACATTAGGTCTTGTAGCGGTATGATTCGCAAAACAGCCGTTTTTGAGTGGATATTTACCCGTAAAAAGTTGAGATCTACTTGGGGCACATATGGCTTGAGCTGTAAAAGCATTGTTAAAAAGCATGCCTTCTTTTGCTAGACGGTCTACTGCAGCCGTATTCACTTTTTCATTACCATAACAACCGTAATCATATACATCTTGGTCGTCGGCTAAATAGAAAATTATATTGGGTTTGGTTAGGAGCTGTGTTTCACTTTCAACCTTAGCTAAATCCTTGTGTTTTGTATCTGTATGCTTATTACCTAAACATGACACGAAAGCTAGAATTGAAAGCCCTAAAAGTGTTAATTCTATATGTTTTTTAACCATTTCTATGTCGCCTTAATGTTTATACTTCTTTACACCATCTTTTAATGGATAAGCTACTTTTTCTCCATTTTTTGCCCAAGACCCTGTTGGGGTATTCCTTTTCATGAGCCATGTGCGTAGTTTATTGTTCATTTTTGATGCTAAATCAAGTGTCTCTTTGTTTGGGTTTCCACTTAAAAGATTGGTGGTTTCCCCAATGTCATTAGTCAGGTTATAAAGCTCATAAGACTCATCTTCGTAACGATAAAATAATTTATAATGCTCATTGTTAACATGTCTATAATGAATGACTGATTGCGGCATGTTACGCACATCCATATACCCTGGGAAATGCCAAAACAATTCATTTTTATCATCAAGAGCATCTGTTTCTTCTTTTAGAACAGGAACGACCGACTTTCCATCTATTTCATGCGTTTCAGGGCTTGGCAATTTGGCCCCTGCAATTTCTGCTAGAGTAGGGTAAAAATCAATGGCATGAACTTCTTGGGTTGTATTTACCATGTTAGGTTTGATAACACCTGGGTATTTAAAAATCAAGGGTACACGAACACCGCCTTCATAATACGTCCCTTTTCTTAAACGCAATGGTGTATTATCTGTAGGTCCCATAAAACCGCCATTATCTGAATAGAAAACTACCAAAGTGTTTTCGGTAATGCCGTCTGAGGTGTTTCCATCACCATTAGGATCTTCTAGTGCATTTAAAATACGCCCTACAGTTTGATCTAAAAGCTCTACAAAAGCAGCGTAATCCGCTCGTGTATGACGTAAATCTTGAGATGTTTTGGCTTTGTATTTAGCTTCTAAATCAGGACGCGGAAGTATGCTAACATGTACAGCATGAAAAGGGATATAAGCGAAAAATGGAGCATCTTCTTTTGAGCGATCTTTTATATAATCTACAACCGCATCTCCCAGAGCATCAGTAAGGTGCTTAGGGGTACCTTCTAATAGCCAAGGATCATTTCCATTTTGTATAGGCTTTAACACATTTTGTATGTAAGTAGCATCGTAGGGCTGAGCAAATCTTTTTAATCCTTCATGGCTAAAAATCCAACCTTTAGCATCATCGTTCTGTGCAAAAAATTCATTTCTTACTTTTACTCCATTTACAATAGCGTTTGTTTCTTTCCGAAGTGCTAAATTATAGTCAACACCTAAATAACTCTCAGCATGCTTACCATCTTTTATGGCATGAAACTTTCCAAACCATGCCGTATGATAGCCCTCAGTCTTGATAGTTTTAAACATGGAAATACACTGTTCCTTCAAATAATTATTTTGAGTATGTGGTGTAATAGCTGTAATAACTCCTTTTGAAGCTCTTTTAAGACTCCCCACATTATACACGCCATTTTGAGGACCTGTAGCATATTGCCCACTAAGAAGTGCCGCACGTGTAGGTTGACAGTTTTGTTGCGTGTAGGCATAAGTAAATGACATACCTTGCGCTGCCAATTTATCTATGTTAGGACTTTCATAATACTTTGACCTATTTCCTAGACTTGTGTTAGGCGAACTTAAATCTGTCCAACCTAAATCATCAGCCATAATAAAAATGATATTGGGTTTTTGGTTGGTATCTTTCTCTGATTTAGAGGTAGCTAAAAACGCTACCAATAAAAATACAATTAGTATAATCTTAGAAAATATTCTCATGTTAATTTAAAGACAAAGATGTTATTACAATTTATTCATTCATTTGATTCTCTCCACTTTTCAAAATTATCTGTTTTCCATTTTGAATATAGGTTCCCGTAAGCCCCTCAGGAAGAAAAATAGTTCCTATAATCTTTTTACTCTTTGTTTTCTTTAGGTTTACTTTAATCTCACCAAGTCTGTGTGGCATTGAGCCATTAACCCAATTTAAATCCCCCAAATGTGGTTCTATTCTAACCGAATTGAACCCTGGAGCATCTGGCTCTATTCCGCATACTAGAGACAAATAATAATACAAAGGTGATGCACTCCATGCATGGCAATCGGAACGTGTTGGGTCGGCTTTCTCAGGGAATGTAGTGAGTCCTTTATCAATTAAGTCACTTAAAGTATCTAAGGTTGATATATACATATCTCCTAAACCTACCTTTTTTAAGGCTGCTACCTTGTAAAAATCAAAGTAAAAAGAGGTTTGTGCTATCTCCTTATTACTAAAAACACGTAGCATTAATTCTTTTTCTTGAGTTCCATCAAAAGCGTTACTTAATATCGCTAAGACATTAGCATGTTGACTAAAAGAGATTTTCTCTGGGGTATCGGCAAGCAATTGTTTATCCTCATCCCAACAATGTTCTAGTATCGATTTTTGAGTAACTTCTGCTTTTTGGGCCCATTTATCTTTAAGTCCAGACATGCCGTATGCTTCAAATATTTCAATTGCTTTTTGAATAGTATAAACATATTGCATTCCAATAACGGCAGAATGTTGTTGTTCTTTGTTTGATGGTGGGTATCCCGTTTTCCATTCATCAACCCAATCTACAAAAAGCCAACTTTCCAATTTACCGAGCATGCCATTTTCGGCTACACGTGCATCGAACCAATTAAGAATATCAAGGATAGCAGGAATCATCTTCTCAATAAATTGATCATCTTCACAATGCATCATATAGTCATTTACCATGGTAATCCAAACCAATGAAAAAGGCGCTATTATTTGCTGGGTACTACTTGGATAACGTGACTGTGTTAATCCGAACGGTAATCGAGAATCATAATAATCTTGAATGGCATCTTTCCACAATCGCGTGTCACCAGAAGCATAGGCTGTGTTGAGTCCTTGTATGCGCGTATCACCTGTATATTGTAGTTGCTCGTAGTACGGGCAATCAAAAAACAGTTCTCCAGCACATAAACGTTGGGTTCTCCAAGCCACATCAAAAATAGCACTCATACGGGAGTCTTCACTTTCAAAACTAGACTTTAGCTCGAATGGATATCCCGTAAACTCATTATTAAACCCATCAAGTATTAAAGGTTCTTCACCTGTTGTAATTTCTAATTCAACATAACGAAAACTGCGCCACCAAAGTGGTTCAAAAAGTCTATTATCACCCCCATCTACTTCAATGATATCATAATTTCCCCACATGACTTTACCTTCAACTTCGTTTCGATTGCCTTTATCAAAAGTAGGCTTGCAATCTTTGGGGATAAAAAGACTTTCAGCATAGGTAATTTTAATATGACTATTAGCGCCTTTGCTATATTTTAGTTGGGGATATGCATTGGTTAAATGGCCTTGATCCAATAAAATAACGGCGGTACTATTCGCAGGTATTTTAACAGGTTTAATACCCTTTATCAAATCCTTAGCATTTTTTACGCCTTCCATTCTTCTTATAGAAGCGAAGTCCTGTATTTTAGTTTCCATCATTGGAATAGAACGCTTACACAACAGGCGTTTATCGGTTTTTCCAGTAATATTATAATAATTCATGGGCATGCCATTATTACCTTCTTTTACTTTTTTCCACGCGATTTTATTATCTGATGTTTTCCAGTACCATGGATGTAAATCTCCTCTAAATTTTTCTCCTGGTCCGCTTGCATAAAAGCGTCTAAGATGGTTTATTTTATAAAAAGAATAGGCCTCGTCAATAACTACATTCCAAGTTTTATTGGTATTAACTTCTTGTTCTTGTTCTGTATTCCCTTGAATGATTAAACCTGTTTTAAGCGACATTTGAGCGACTGGCTTAAGCTGTGCCATATTCCACACTTTTACTGCAATATGATTCTCGCCTACTTTAAGGTATGGTGCAATATCTACTGTATCAAATAGCCACCGATTTAAATCGCAACGCGCTGGACCCCGGGTTATTATCTCTCCATTTATGTAAAATACATAACGATTATCTGCCGAAATATTTATCACATAATCTTGAGGTACTGTTTTAAAAGACAAGACTTTCTTAAACAAATACACTCCTGTTTCATCACCTGCTATTTCGGGATGCGTAATCCATTTTGCAGACCACAATTCTTTTAATAATTTAGAATTGACATCAGCTGTGTTTTGTGCACTTAGCAGAAGTAAACAAAAGATGGTTAAAAATGTTAGAATTGTTTTTTTCATCAGTTTAAGTTTATTTTAAAAGTCACAACTGAAATTTTTTGAGTAATTTTTAAATTTTTATTTCAAAAAATCTTCACCCCATTTTTCTCTAAGTTCCAGTGATAATGTTTTAACCAGATTCTCATTTTCTAGTTTTTCAGCCAAGTTTTCTAATTCTAAAGGATCATTTTTATGATCGAATAGCATACGCGCATAGGCAACCCCATTATCATCCGTCCATTCCGTGTAAAACAAATCGCCTTTTATAAGAGTAACTGCATCTTTGAATTTAGAAACTGCCCAATTTTTCTGTGGTTTTTCGCCATTTAAAATAGGCACAAAGCTTTTACCGTCAACTGTATTGGGAATATCTAATCCCGCCAATTCTGCTAAACTTGGGTAAATATCTATGTATTCGGTTATGGCATTTGTTTTTTCTCCTTTAGTTTTTCCTGGCACTTTTATTATCAATGGTGTTCTTAGAGAAGTTTCAAATGTAACGTGCTTGCACCATAGCTTGTGGTCGCCTAAATTCCAACCGTGGTCTCCCCACAAAATAACAATTGTGTCATCATCTAATTCTAAACGTTTTAGTTCATCCAAAACCAAACCTATTTGCGCATCGATATAACTTACACAGGCGTAGTAGCCATGAATTAATTCTCTGGCTAATGCATCTGGTAAATCTCCTTTTTTTGGTATGTTTTCATATTGCCGCAACTCACCAAAATTATGAAAGGCTTGTTTAGGAGTACTCTCTGGTTGCACATAACTTTTAGGAAGTTCAATTTCATTTCTATCATATAAATCCCAATATTTTTTGGGTGCATTAAAAGGTAAATGAGGTTTTGCTATACCCATTGTTAAAAAGAAAGGTTGATTAACATCTTTTAACTTTTGTAAATCTTTTATGACTTTTAAACTTAATTTACCATCCATATATATTGAATCATGAACCTCTTCCGATTCAAAAGGCAGTCCGCGTCCCGTTTTTTTCCGTAATTCATTGCCTTCTTGAAACGCATATCGCCAGCGCCTTGAGGGTTGCCAAATTTCATCCCAAGCATCTTGATCATCATTTTTACTATGATATATTTTACCATTAGAAATTGTTATATATCCGTTTTGTTTTAGCAACATAGGCAACGAGATAGCCTCTGGGTAATCTTCATCTTTTTTAATATGCGCATTGATAAATCGTTTTCTTGTAGGTCTCGCCCCTGTCATTAAACTGGCTCTAGAAGCTCCACACACTGGAATATTACAATAAGCACGACTAAACACCAAACTCTCCCCAGCAAGTTTATCTAAATTTGGAGATTTAATATGATTTGCGCCGTAAAAATTAAGTTCAGGACGCAAATCGTCAACAGCAATAAATAAAATATTGGGCTTTTTGTTTTTGTTAGATTGCGTTTTAGTTTGACTGAAACTATTATGCCCAGAAAAAACTAGACCGCACAGGAATAATTTTAAGAGTAATGCTTTCATTTCGTGATTTTTCTTTTTATTTTCTTTGTTTTGCCCTTTTTAAGGGTAATTGCAATTAGGCCTTCGTAACCTTTAGATGCTAACTGTATGGCATCTACTTTATAATTTTTTATATCCTCAACATCGTCAAAATCAATATCATTCAAATCTACCGCAATTAAATCCTTCCCGTCAACAATCACAGTTAAAGGTTGTGTATAACTCCAACTTGTCCGCTTATTAGGTTTTATCTCATTTATAATTCTTTGTACCAAATCAGTTGAAAATTCATCTTCTTCAACCAATTCGCCGTTTTGTGGTTTTGTAAAACGTCCAATGAATAATATGCTTCGAGTATGATTATCAAAAATGAAAAACATGAACGGATGATCGGCTACAACATCTTTGCGTTTGGGTATTCCACGAATATATGCTACGGCTACAGTAGCTGCTGCAGCTTCAGTATATTCTTCGTTAAGGTCTATTTGGGTTTTATGTATAACTTGACTAAAGTGCAGGCTATCGTTTCGATTAATTCCAGAAAAATCAGCTTCCTGATTAAACATGGTTTCTAAACCTAATTTTTTTAAAACTGGTTTTAATTTAAGCTGAGACTCCAATTTTATTTTTGGCATTGAAAGCCTAACATTTAAGGTATCAGCATCTTCCAATAGCTCAATAAATAATTTATCATTTAACTGGCTTTCAACAGCTTCTAGACCAAAAAAGTCTTTTGGCAAAATCATTCCAAACGATAAGTTTGATTGCTTATAAGGCTTTGCTACAAACTGAAAAGCTTCATTTTCAAAATACATCAGCTTTTCTGTTTTATTCATAAAATCTGTACGATATTGGTTGATGCTATCGGTAAAAAATACATTTTTATGAGTTGCACTTTTTTTAAACGCTTTAAGCCATTCGCCTTTAAAATAAACTGCATTGGAAATAACTAATTTCGAGTCGACATTTAAATCTGACAGATTTAGAATGTTTTGTATTCTGTTGTTGGTATTTTTAGCAACCCATTCATTGATTTTTGAAACTGCCAAACCTGTGTTTTTAAACTCGATTTGATGAACATCTGAACCGTACTTATGTAATACTGAATTTCTGTAAGTTGTATCTACATGAAACCCTATGTCTGACCAAAGGGCATTTGCCACTTTTAAACCATATAAATTGTCTGATAGCTGTTTTTGGGTATTTAATAATTTGCTTGGAATGTATTGAGAATTTTCAATGTACAATACGTTCCCAAACTCTTGCCTAGTTGTATTATTAGCACCTTCATAAGCCATTAAAAGTGCATAATACGTACTTAAAGGTGAGAGCAAAAGGTTTTCATTTTCTTCTTTTAATTCGCCGTATAAATCGAAGGCATACTGATTTAAAGAATTATAAGTATCGCTATTTTGTGCATGCAATGGCCCCATGTAGGTTATTATTAAAAAAATGATAACCAAAATTACAATAGGTTTATAATTCATGATTTTTAGTTTAACTTTTTAATTTAAAAGATAACAACTTTAGCATCCTTCAATACCCGTTAGAGTAATTCGTGTTTGAAGAAATATAAACGCAAATTTTACAACAAGAACCATAAAACAATAAACCCTCTATAGTCAAACTATTTGGCTATTGATGTTCAACATAGGTTGCTCATAAAAATTGAGTTTTAGACAAATCATCAACGCATATAAAAACTCTGTTTAATTTATGTTTTATTGCTTCATAATTTTAACAGTAGCCTGGTTCTCTATACCTACTTTTACAAAATAAATACCTGAAGGTTTATTAGAGATATCAATATGCACTTTACCTCCATTTACAGCATGAACCTGATTTGATATTAATTGACCATAAACATTAAACATTTGTAACGTTACCTCTTTAAAGTCATTTGGAATATACATATCAAACACACCTTTCGATGGATTTGGATACGCTAAAATATTTTCTAGCATATTTATTCTTTTAGATAATTTACCTTGACAGTCGGTCTTTGCCTTAACGTCAATAACATCGCCATGAGCTACATTAATTTCCAAATATTTTTGGTATGTCGTCATTAATAAATCACCATTTTTAATGATGGTATAAGGACCTTCACCACTTTCAATAGCAATAGTCGCTTTGTCTTTATTTTGAGCTATTTTACCTGAAATAGAATTTCCAGATTCAATTTCTAAACTAAAGCATTGTTCAAAATCTTCGCCATCAACTGTGATACAGAAATCGTAATTTCCAGAACTTAAATTTTCAATAGTTATATCTTTTGTAAAACTATAATCTACTCCAGCAATTTGTATCCTATAGTTTTTGGTACGCAGTGTATTTATAATGATTTTTCCGTTATTTTTACCTGTACATGTTTCGCTAATGGTTTCAATATTAAAATTATTAGAAGGTAATGCCTCTGTAAAGTTAACACCGCTCAATGCTATGGTATTAATCGATAATTTGGGTAGAATAATTTGGCCTGTTCCCTCTTTGATTAATGATAACGGACTATCGTTGTAGGGTAGAGCGCGCTCTTCATCTACAGCCAAAAACGCCATAGCTTTATGTATATACGTATCTGTAAAAATTCCACCGTCAACTGACACATTAAAAACCACATCCTTATCGGTTAAATTCAAAGCCAAAATAGTAGCTTTACCATCTTTCCAAACTACTCTAGCACTTACTGCTTTTACACCTTCAACAAGGTTTGGAGCCTCTATGTCACTACCTATTAATGTACTATTTTCAAGAATACTTCGGGTAATTTCATAAGCCGACCCAAATAAGGTTTTTTCTAAAGGATATTTTATTCTTTCTTTAGTATTACCTTGCCCATCTATATATTCTTCCCAAACCAGCATTGAATTTAATTTACCATTGGTACTAAACCAATTAGCACGCTCAAAAATATCTTGATTTTCGCTCATCATTAAAAAACAATCCACAGCACCTAATGCCGATACCGCATTAGGTCCTCCAGATTTCACACCCCACTCTGTTAACCAAATAGGCTTATTCGTTACTTTACGCGGGTAATCTATTATTGATGCTAATAAGTGTTTTCTCGCTGTTAAGGCTGTGCTATACGCTTCATCGCTGTTACTGGCATCATCTGGATCTGAACCTACATAGGTATGTATGGTAACAGCATCAAAATAGGACTGATCTACGGTTAAGTCTATATTCCAATTTGGGTTTGCCCAACTATCACGTCTAAGTAAGGGTATAGATACTCTAATATTTGGATTTAGCTCCTTTAAAGCTGCCGACATAGATTTTGCTCTGGCAATATAATCTTCTGCATTAGGTATTATTGAACTTCTCTGTCCTGGATAAAAATTCTCGTTACCCATTTCAACGTCTTTAACTTCAAATCCTCTATTAATTAAATCTTGATAGCGGGCAACACTTTCGGGAGAACCATTGCTAAAATCAGTGCCATCTGCACTCATATTGAAGGTCCACATCATACTGAACCCTTTACCTGTATTGGATTTACGTTCCGTATTTAATGTGGTTAAACCATCAATTCCCACTTTTATATTATTGTTATCAAAAATATATAAATTGGCCAAAAAATCTACCTCTTTCATTCTAGGGGTGCCATTAGCGCCCTGTTTGTACTCAAACTGCTCTTCACCAAAAAGTCTAGACACATCTCTTCTCCAGTCATACCAATTAGCCCATAACCCATGAGGAAAACGTACTGAAAGTGGATTGAACAACCTCACGAAATCTTTTTCTTCATCAGTGCTAAAATGGTGAATATTTGTTCCTAATAATAAGTTATTGAAGCTTTCTTGAGACTCAGTATTCAAATTTATGGTTGCTTCAATATTATCGGGCAGATTGAAAGGATAATCTTGTGCATTACTTTTTAGAATCACAATTAAAAACAATAGTAGTACTTTTATTTTCATGGCATTTTTTTGTTCTTAACTTTACCTGTTACTTTTTATTTTCAATATGTAAAAGGTTAATTTTTTAATCTTAGTATTATACAAGTAATATTCATTCTTGACAAGAAAAAATTAATTTGTAAGTTTAATTAATTTTTAGGTTTTATCTATCCTGTAGTATGCTGTAAAAAAGATAAGATAGAAATAAAAAAATCCAGAGATAAATTCTGGATTTTATATGAATATTTACGGTTAAAATAGATATAACTGATAACCAGCCCTAAATCTCAACTAGTTTTAATTAGTGCCGCTAATACGTTTTTTCTGCTCCACAAAATAAGGCTGAAACGTGTATTGCGATTTTTCATCCCACTTTACATTTGTGGTTGGCAATAATTTTTTTAATTCGTATATTTTTTCTTTATATTCAGTATTACCTGCAACATTATTCCACTCGTTGGGGTCATTAGCATGGTCATACAACTCTTGGGTACCATCTTCATATTGAATGTATCTAAACTGGTTAGTTCTCACGGCATGATTATTCATGCCGTAGGTAGTTAATGCATACGATTCCTCAACACCTTCATCGTTGGTCATCATAGATACTAAACTTTTACCTTCATTTCTACTATAAGTAGGAAGACCACTTAATTCTAATAATGTTGGGTAAATGGATAAAAATTCCACAGGAGCGTCAATCTTTTTACCTTTTGGTAAATCTGGTCCTGCAAACATTAAAGGTGCTTTTGTAGCAGTTTCCCAAAGCCCATGTTTAGCAAAGGTTTCTTTTTCACCTAAGCGATAGCCGTGGTCAGACAACAAGACAATAATGGTATTATCGGCATATTTGCTATTTTCTAAGGCATCTAAAATACGCCCCAACTCATTATCTACAAAACTAATACAGGCCAAATAGGCTTGTACAATTTTTTTCCACTCACCACTTTCAATCGCCCATTTTGTAGAAGGCATCATAGGTAAATCGTTAATCTGTAAACCAACATCTGGAATATCTACTAAATCATCTGCTCTATAAGGTGGTGTTTCAATGTCTTCTAAAGGATATAAATCGAACCATTTTTGAGGTACATACAAAGGTACATGAACACGTAAAAACCCAACGCCCATAAAAAATGGTTTGTCATAATCGCGTTGTAAACGCTCAATGGCCCAATTTGCCGAAGCGTGGTCTGGCATCAATGTATCATTTTCTGGAAATGCACCCCAGTCTGTACTCGTTCTACCATGTACACCTTTAATTCCCTTTCCGTAGCCATCCCATACAAAGCGTTTTTTAGGTAATGGTCCAAACCCTTTTACACGTCCACCGGATTCATGAAATACACTATCTGGTGCATGATTATGAAACAACTTACCAATCCCCATGGTGTGGTAACCGTTATTGTTAAAATATTCGGGTAAAAAGGTAATGTCTTTAGTGGCTGGGTTTCCTTGTCTTCTTATTTCATTGTCATGAACCATTCCATAAATACCAGTATTAGATGGTCGTAACCCCGTCATGATGGACGCTCTAGAAGGGCCACAAAGTGGCGCTTGAACATGTGCATTTGTAAAGGTTACGCCCATTTCAGCTAACCTATCAAAATTTGGGGTTTTTACATTTGAAAAATTGTCAATGGGTCCTATCATATTGTTTAAATCATCTACTGAAATAAACAATACATTAGGTTTTGAAGGTACTTCAGAAGCAACTTGCTCTGATGAAGATTTGCTTTTACAAGAACAAATTAATAAACCAAAAATAGCTGTTATAACGAGTAATTTCCTCATGTTTATGTTTTAACTTATTTGATGTTTTTATAAAATGATTGCAAGGTGTAAAATGCTTTTTTCTTATTTCCCGTTTCTGATATCAAACCTTTTCTGTTCCATCCATCTTGGTAAGGGATTAGGGTTCTCCTTGGAGACCTAAAATCTACCAAAGTCCAAGGTGTAATACCACTTATTCCAGGAATTTTTGCTAATGTTGGTAAGGTTTCTTCGTATAACAGCTCCTGAAATTCTTCACTCCAACGTGTCATATTATCGGCATGATATCCTTGAAGCGCACCAGCACCAAACTCGGAAATAATGACTGGTTTATCGATATCTATTTCCCAACGTATGTTTTTGATGTTATCAATTTTACCGCCATACCAGCCGTAATATTGATTAAAACTCAATACATCGACAACCTCAGCAAATTCATCTTCAACAATCATGATATTCTTGTCCTCCTTCTTGCCATGATCCTCCAAAGCCGCACTTATGAGACGTGTGTCATCTAGTTTTCTGGCTGCTGAAGCTAAATTGGTTAAAAATGTTAAACGTTCTTTAGACGTTGGGGTTTCATTGGCCATTGACCAAATGATAGAACAAGCTCTGTTTTTATCGCGGTGGATAAGTTCTGTTAGCTGAGTTTCAGCCTTTTTGTAGGTTTCGGTGTTTGTCCATTGAATCGTCCAATACACAGGTATTTCTTCCCAAACTAAAATACCCATTTCATCTGCTAAACGAATCATGTTTTCGTTATGCGGATAGTGTGCTAAACGCACATAATTACAACCCAATTCTTTGGCCCAACCTAACAATACCTCGGCATCTTCAATAGACCACGCTCTACCACCACGCATGACATTTTCTTCGTGAATGGAAATGCCTTTTAAAAATATTTTTTCGCCATTTAATAAAATCTCCTTGCCTTTTGTTTCAATGGTTCTAAATCCGATTTTATCTGATATCTTATCTTTTGAAATGCTTATGTTTACGTCATATAATTTCGGATTTGTATCACTCCAATACGACACACGTTTCACAGGGAATTTTACATCTACATATCCATTAGTATCTGTTGTGAAGATTTTATTTATTTTTAATTCTGGGATGGAAAGGCTAACGTTTTGATTTCCTTTATTTTCTCCATTTAATTGAATATATCCAGAAACCTCCTTATTGTTATTTTTAGTGAGTTGAATTTTATAATCTTCAATAAACGTGTCATCTAACTCATAAATAGTAACATCTCTGGTGATGCCCCCGTAATTCCACCAATCTGTGCTTAGTGTAGGTACTTCATCTGCAGCTCGTTTATTATCTACTTTTACAATTAAAAAGTTGTCTTTTTCCTTTAAGAGATGCGTCATTTCAAAATTAAAAGGTGTAAAACCACCCACATGAACTCCTAATTTCTTACCATTTAAATACACATCGGCTTTGTAGTTTACCGCTCCAAAATGTAAGTAGTAACGTTTGGAAGCATCGTAATTTTCAACATTGAAAGATTTCTTATACCAAACCGTACCTTCGTAATAAAACAGTTTTTCTTCTTGTGAATTCCAATCACCGGGAACAACCATAGTTGGCGCTGCATCAAAATCGTACTCTACCCTATCCGTTTTATTTTGTGGTTTTTTATTTAAAAAGTAGGCACTAGAACCTGGGTTTTCAGTACCATCATGTGGTTCCATTCTGTAATTGTAATACCCTGTTTCGTAAACATCTACAATGTAATGCCACCTCCCGTTAAGGCTTTGTCCGTTTCTTAAGTAACTGTTTTGTAATAAAGGTTGATTCGCAAATGTGCAAATTGAAATGAACAGTAGGACCGTACTAACAATATATTTCATGTGATTTTAAATAACTTTGATTGTAATTTTAACTTGATTTTTATCTTCAAAAGGCATAATTAATGGCACTGCTTCTACGCCTGGTACCATATTAAATAACCTCTCTTTTGGTGCATCTTTTATTTTTATGACTGAACTTGAAGTAATTTTTACTGTTCCGTTTGGTTTTTCAATAGAAACTTCATGTTCTGAAACTTGCACTACTTTTTCTCCGGTTGGGGATACGATTGGTAATACAAAAGCGGTCGGTGTATTTATAGTCTCATTGGTATTCGCAAGTATTTCTAGTTTTTCCGAAGTTGCGGTATAATTTAAATTGAAATTTGACGCTGTTTCAGTTACCGTCTCAAAAACTTCGTTTTTTAATTGCACTTTAGCATTGTATTCAATACTATGTGTATCATCTTTTGAAGTAAATATTACTTCTAAATCAAACAAATTGCTATACCAAATGGCATCGACATAAGTTTCTATTCTTGGTGTTAACGCAAAATCTTCTCCGGGTTGAGGCTGCTGGTTATACGCTTCCAACATTTTATAAACTGCCGTACTAGCTGTACAAAGTAACCCCACTTTGTTGTGGTACAATAACCCAAGAGAAGCTCCTGTGGCTTGCCTCACATCTTTCGTTGGGCTATAGATAGAATCGTAAGCCGAAATGGTTCCTCTCCAATCTCCTTTGCTAAACAGTGAAACATCTAACTCTTTAAAATACCGCACTCCATCGGCAATAGCTCTAGGTAAAGGAGTTAATTTATTTATTTTAGGCAAATTATCCCAGTGGTCCAGTAAGGTTGCTAGTGGTTTGGCGTGGGCAAAGGTATGATGCACACAAGGTTGTATACCATGAGATACATAATGTGGTCCTCCATGCAATAAACCATTGTGGGTACATTGCCTTAAAAGTTCTGTGTTTTTGAAAGTTGCTGTACCTAACGCCGGATTATGGTTAGCCATAAAACTAAATGCTGGCTGCATACCATCGCTTGTTCTACTTCCCCAATACGTCCATTTAAACATTCTATTTCCAAAGCTATTATCTATACCACCATCGGGTAAAATAAACTCTAAATGCGCATCTAAAGATGTTTTTAGGAGTTGCAATAACTCCTCATCATTTTCTTCTAAAGCATACAATACTAGATTATTTAAAGATTCCTCTAAATTATAGCCTAGATCGATTCCATATAAGCCTTTTGGACTCAATTTTTTCTTATCCTTACCTTGTATCTCACCAAATAAAAGCGCATTCGGTTTTGTAAAAAAGCTTTTTACTTGTGTTGCTAATTCTTTACCTCTGCTTATGTATTTTGTATTGTTAAGCAACTTCCCAATTAAATTGAAAGCATAAATAGTTGTTGCACCATAATTAATATTAGAAGCATCTACTTTATAAAATCTATTATAAACAAACTCAGTAGCCAATTCTAAACGCTTATACCATCGTTCTCTTGTGTTTTCATCCAATAAATCACCGTGGTATTTCAAAGCTTCAGCCAAGGCTACAGCTCCAAAAACGGTGGTACCATCCCATGATTTTGGGTCTAAATCGTTGGTCCAAGCCCCATCATCTCGGGTCACATTTTTACCCCATTCAAATGCCAAAATACCAGCTTCTAGATACTTTTTATCTCCTGTAGCTTTAGCCATATAAAAAAACGGATACACAGCATCCATGATTCTAGCATGTACTGTTTCGCAAGCAGGACAATCTAAAAGTCCATGGATTTTAGGGTCTGATGGTTTTATGATTTGGGTTTTTATCATACCATCGCACCAGTCCTTCAACAAATTAAAAACCAAGGTTCTATATTCAGATGAATGGAACTCTTTTACTTCTGAAGCACAAGAAGTTAAAAAACTAGTGGCCGATAATGATAATCCCACACTAGTAATAGTTGTTAACTGAATAAAATCCCTCCTTTTCATCTGAATATATTTTAATATTTAGTGACTATTATATTTATTCGGCTCTAAATGCCATAATTTTTGCTGTTAAATCCGCAACAATATCTGGATTAGTGTCTGCAATATTATGTTGCTCAAACGGGTCTTCTTCAATATTAAATAATTGTACCACTTCACCTTTCTTTCTTTCAGAATCTGGAATGATAATTTTATAAGGCGGGAAAATGGCCATATTATAAAACATACTATTTTCAATGGTATCAAAATCATGTGCATATACTTCTCCAAAAACACCCTTTCGTTCTTTTAAGGCTTCTTCATCTAAAACACTTACTCCTGGAAGGTTTTCTGGTTTTTCAATACCCAAAATATCTAACACAGTAGGGACCATATCTATACTACTTGTAATAGTTTTTTCATCCATTTTAGGCGTAATCTTTCCTTTCCATTTATACATAATGGGTGTTCTAATTCCTAAATCGTAAGGCGCTCTTTTTGAGGTTTTCACGTATGTACTTTTATTGGGTTCTTGTACCCAGCCATTATCGCACACATATACAAATAAGGTGTTTTCCATTTGCCCTTTTGCTTCAATCATATCAAATAACTGTCCACAAGTTTCATCAAACCACTCACACATAGCCCAATATTTCGCTACATATTCGGTAGGTGCCTTTGGTAAATATTTATCCAAAAGGCGTTGTGGAGGCGTGTGAGGTGCATGTGGTAAGAATGGTGCATACCATAAAAAGAATGGTTTCTTTTCTTTAACAGCTAAATTTAAATAACTGCTTATAGTATCTAATCCTTTTCGACCAATTTCAAGACCAAAATCACCATGACGTCCACCACGCTCAGGATCACCGTGCGTCATTCCATAATCAAAACCACCAATTTTGTGGTTACCATGCCACCATTTTCCTGTTTGAAACGATAAATATCCTTTTTCTTTCAACATGTCAGGAAGTGTGGTTTGTTTTTCAAAAGCGGTTATAATTGGCTTATAAGCTTCCGCCCTGTTTTTCTTACTTTCTTCACGATTACCCTGAACACGCTCGTATACCTTATCATTTCCTAAAATACCATGATCTTTTGGATATAACCCCGTTATTATTGTTGCCAAAGATGGCGAACATAACGGTGTTGGTACATAGGATTGTGTAAAAGTTAAACTCTCAGAAGCAAATTGGTCTAAGCGTGGTGTATCAATATGCTCATGCCCCATAAAACTATAATCTGTCCATGCTTGGTCGTCAGATAATATAAACACAATATTGGGTTGTTGTTCTACTTCCTTCGAATCTTCTATTTTATTCTCAGATTTTTTCGATTTGTTTCCGCAAGAGAAACAAACGGTTATAAGCAGTATTAAGTAGCTTAATCTATTTAGCTTTTTCATTGTTATTGATGTATTAAATTTATAGTTTATTGTTAATTATTATTTTTTAGTACTTGTGTTTCATTTTTATAACGCATCACCGGACCATTATCTCCCAAAAGATACATGTTTTTATATTTAGTCCCTGATTTATGTTCTGCTACAATAAGTCTAGCATTTGGGTGTGGATTTTCAATTAGCGCAGAAATAGCAAAATTTGCTTTTGAATTCTTGAGTAAAACTTTGGTTTTGTTAAAAGTTCCTCCTCCATCTGTACTACTCCATCTAGCGACTTCACCAAAATTATTTTCATCTTCAGCTTCAATATAAAAATCAATTTCTTGAGATGATTTAACTTCTAAATCGCCATTACCTTTAGGAAGACCAGCATTTTTTAAATGTGTCCATTCGGTTCCATTCCATTTAAAATAATGCATACTTTTTGAAGCACTGCGCCTTGAGCCTTCAATCTCTTTCCCAATAGTCATCCCTATATGTGGATTTCCATCAGGATCTAAATCAACAACACCTTGAAATGTCCAATTTCCTGGTGTTCTAGCAACCAAGGCTTTTTCATCAGCTTCTTCTCTTGTTACAGGTATTACCATCGGCTCTTCCTTTATGTTTTTCCATACATTATTTTTGGTGTTAAATACCATGTAATATATATCATAACGCTTGGCAATGTGTCCTAAGCCTTTTGTTTGCGGTGTTGTATCACTACATAAATGATAATCGAAAACGATGTGTAGTTCACCGTTATCCCCTTTTGTAATCCATGGATACCAAGAATCTTCGGCTTCCATATCTGTTCTACGCTTGTGCTTTAAAAAGGATACAGGCTCTCCAAAAGTTTTACCGTTATCTGATGATTTTTGATATACCCAATTGCTTCTATGAGCACCATGACGATAAAACAAGTAAATATCGCCATTATCCATTTTAATAAATTGGTTATAAGTACCAAAAGGTGAAATGTTTTCCAATTCCTCCCAACCAGAAATATCTAGTGGTTTTTTAGAAACTACATGTTTGTTTTTACCATAATGATGATTTCCTAACGGATTCTCTCCTAGCTTTTTTGTACCTCCATGACCACCAAACGTAATGTGAATATAACCTGCATTATCTATCAGCATGGAGGGTTTCCCATGGTTATCTGTTTTATGATTGGGGTCTTTACCCATTTCACTTATACCTGCTTTATAGGGCCCTTTCCATTCTTTCGTATTATGATTATATGAAGCCACATACGGGTCTTCTAAAGGCCCCTGATAACACACATAGGTGATGCCATTGTGATAAATTCCTGCTGGATGTTGTACTACAGCTACAGCATTTCCAAAACCGTTATCGGTAAAATAATCTACCATTTCGTTATCCTCCAGGGTTGCTTTGGTTTCTTTGGCTTTTGTTGCACAACTTACCAAACAAAGACAAAGCATGAGCGTTTTATAAAACAGTTTAATTTTCAATATTTTTAAGTTTTATTTTGTTATACAATTGAATTTTAACAGGACCTAAAAGCCCTGAGGTTTTTAAGATATCATCTTGACTCCAATGTTTCCATGACGGCAAAGTAGTCCTCTGAGATGGCCGTTCTTTGTTATTTATTAACCAATCTGGCAAAGTGGATAATCTACCACCTTTAACTTCATAATCTAACGTATAATTCTCATCGCCAATTAACCTATTAGGCCATAAATTGGTCACTTTTACTTCTAGGGTATTATCCCCTTTTTTTATATAATCTGAAATATTTATTTTGAAAGGTGCTTTCCATAAGGTAGCTACATAATTACCGTTTATATTGACCTCTGCAATTACAGCAACAAAACCTAAATCTAATTCTATTTTATTTTCTCCTTTAAAGAATTCCTTTGGCAAACTAAAGGTTTTTGTATAGCCAGCGGTACCTGAAAAATAACGAATATCTTCCTCTGAAGCTTCTGACCAAGATTTTAAGGTATCAAATTTTGTGTTTTTTGTTTTACCGTTAGGTGTAACAAAATTAACATCCCAAGTACCTGTAAGCTCTATTGGTCTGGGTACTTTTTTTACCACTAAAGTTTTAGTTTTACCAGATGTTGTAGTGTAACTTAACTTACCATTGTAAGGTGTTACCAATTTTGGTATTCCTGAGTTTAAAAGCAATTGTGGTTTGGAATTATCTTTTGAAAGCTTTAAAATTTGACCTTTTGGCACCATAATGGTATAAGCTTCCCCATCGGTTTCATAGGTAACTCGAAGTGCAGGTTTATCGCCTTCAATAGCATTACTGTCAGTTAATTTATCATTGACTTGAATATCGAATTTTCCAGTTTCTATCTTATTTTGAATTACGTTTGTGACATCAATTAACGGATAATGTTTAGGAATACCCCGCGTTTCAGGTTTAAATTTTCCAAATACGGCTTTTAATACTTTTAGGTTTTCATCACCAGCATCAATAATAATATGTTCACGTTCTTCAGCATAAAGCTCGTGTATCTCTTCTCCAATTTGATATGCCAATCTAAACTCTTTTTTATAACCCATGGCAGGGTCGCAATCGCAAAAGGCTCTTGTAATTTGAAAATCTAGTTTGCCATCTTCAACAGCATTGGCGACTTTATCGGTTATATCCACCAAACCCTCTTGCAGAAAGGTGCCATATTCTGCATTCATAATTTTTAAGTTTGAAAGCGGTTCTGGTTTTGGATACTCTAATTCAGCTTTTACTGAAACTAAATTATTTTTGAAAGTTAAAGCCTTTTGAAATACAACAAATATGGATTGTTCTGCTTCTAAACTTAAAGGTAATGTTATGGTGCCATCGGCATTATTCTTCCAAACAGCGGGATAACTAATATAACCTGTTTCTGCGTTCCAAAATTCGGGTTGTTTACCAGAAACTCTGAAATTACAGCTTAAATTTCTACTTTGCTTTTTACCATTGGCAATAAAATAGATATCGGCTTCCTCCGTTTTTCTATGAATAAAATTGATATCATCTCCATTATTTTTTTCAATTGTAAAATCTGGTCTATTCTCATTTTGGAGATACTGACTAATTGAAATGGGTTGAATATCATTATTATCCCATAGTTTATTAGCAATCATTCTGACCTCATCATCACAACTCGGGTAATTATTAAGACTTGGTGATTTCAAGGGTTTATTACCGATAACTCTGGCTCCTGCTTTCACCAAACTTTCAACAATTTTAAGTGTTTTTGGGGTTATCCAATCTGATTCTGGCAACACTAAAACTTTATATCTACCACCAACTGGTGTGCATATTTCACCATTTTTCACGAAAAGCTCTGAAAGTTTATTGGCACCTATCAAATCGTAATCATACCCCATTGTTTTAATTTCGGGGAATAAAAATGCGGTATTGGGCGAAGATTCTCCAGTAAATATCAAAACATCGGCCACATTTGTACCTTGTTGTAATAGAAACTGAGAACGGGCAATGTAATTCATGTAAGGCTTACTTTGAAACCACCAAGTATTCAATCGGTTAAAATCAAAACCGTGATAGCTTAAGGCCAAACCAGGCGCTATATCCCAGGGTTGATGCACATAGGTATGAAAAATAAATCGTGTGATGCCCTCTGCCCAAGCTCTATCTCCAATTGACTTGATGTTTGCGGGGTGTTTGTCCCAACCACCAATGCCTGTAAAAGACTCGGCTCCAACAATGGTACTGCCATTTAAGTGTGCTATAGAAGACACAAATTTAGGTGAATCGAAAAATGGATAGCCTCCACTCCAAAATTCACACATCACTATATCACCTGTAGCACCAACCTGCATATTATCAAAAGGGCCCCAGTAAGGTTCTACAGAAAATTTCATACCGTTTTTATGGCATAATTCAGCAAAATAAGCATAATAGTTTTCTGCTATTAAATCCCCTATGGTTCTTCTAAAATCCCATAAAAAACGTTCGGAAACTTCACCACTATCCACATAATACCCTGCTAAAGTTGGCAAATATGTTGTTAAATCATAACCCCTTAAGGCTTCAAATTGAACATCAAAACCAGTAGTCCAATTGGTCGTTTCAACTTCATAACTATCAATCAAGCAATTGTTTACTGTAGTTCCTACTAAATCACCCAACCTATCAATAATGGGTTGTATGCCTCCTTCCCAATAAGCATCTAAGGCTTTTTTACTCATTTTATCTACCTCTAAGCCTTTGGCTTCTGGTGGTGCTGGTCTGTTTGTAGTTCCAATGGGCGTATGTCCTAATCTTAAAATTACCCATTCGCCTTTGGGAACGTTCCACTCTAAACCATCATCTTCGTTGAATTTTGATGTTAAATCAAGGATATCTTCTTTTTGAATAATGGCATCTTTTGATATTTCTTTATCATCAGGCAATAAATGATTTCGAATGCGCTCCGAAAGGTTTTTATAATCTAAACCGTCAATCTTGATATGCGTTTTGGGTTTAGGAAAGGCCAAAACTGCAATATCTTGATAGTAATTGAACTTAGTTTTGGGTTTAGGCAATTCACCTTTAAAGATTTGATTGCCTTGCAACTCTAGCTTACTAAACACCATTGTTTGCATTGCATTTTCTTTGGTAACCCAAGGCCCGCCGCTGGACGACCAACCTGCGCTATTATGAAATGCTAATTCGAGCCCTAAACGTTTAGCTTCCTTTGCAGAAAACTCAAACAAATCAAGCCATTCCTCACTTAAATATTTAACTGGTCCTTGAGGAAAACCTAAATGTACATTAAACAACTGTGCTTCTTGAATACCTACAGCTTTCATCGCTTCTAAATCTTTGGTAATTCCAGATTTAGATACATTTCCACTTATCCAATGCCACCAGGTTCTGGCTTTGGCCTGATTAGGTGGGTTTTGAAAGCCTTTATGCAACAGGTTTTCATTATTTTTCTGATTAATTTGAGCTACAGAAAAATAAATGCTTAAAAAGCAAAAAAGCAATACAGAAAGGCTTTGTTTCATTATATAAATACTCTCTAGTCAATGAACAACTCATCAACATAAGGGCCACTTTCCCCTTTGGTAACTAACTTTATATTGTTCGCTCCAGATTTTAGTACAATAATAGCCGGTACAAACTTCCATTCCTTTTCCCAACCGCCTGTTGCAGGAAACTCCATATCTCGAACATACTCGTCATTTACATACAACTTCATAGGATATAATTTGCCTTCATTGTTGTGCATGTATCTAAAACGAATACTGTAATCTCCGCGTTCACCATCATTTTCTTGATACCATGTAATGGAACCTTCACCACCTTTAAAATCTACAAAACCAGAACCCTTAAAACGATGTGCATTTCTACTCGGTTTAGCTGATCCTGTTAAGGCACCATCTTCAGCAGAAATATTAACGCCTCTACCAATCCACATATCTGCGGAATGTTCATTTCCCCAGAAAAGACCTTCGTTTTTACCGAATGTTTCTTCCATAGTTAAAACAAGAACTCCGTTTTGTTTTACGATAGCTTTTACAGTAGTACCGCCTTCAACTTTAAAAGGTTCCGCGTAAGCTATACCATCCGTTTCTGGGTTTTTGCCATCTATCGTGTAAAGCACTTCAAAATCATTGGAAGCATCATTTCCAAATAACGACACAGATTGTACATCAATAGTAATGTCATCAGAGATATATAAGGCTTTATCCCCTAAAATAGAACCTACAATTACAGAAGCCTCTTTTGCATTTTGACCTTCTTCTAAAAATAATCTGGTTTTCCCAAAGAACATACTTCTATAATCCGCTTTTGTTCTGCTGGTTGGGTCTATAGGATTTCCGTTTTCCATAGACACTTTATCCACATCACCAACGATGTTATAATACACCCTATTTTCTGCATAAGGATTTAAATTACCATTGGCATCCATTCCTTCTGAAGTTAGTATATAACTCGCTCTAAAATCGCCTTCTGCGTCTAATTTAGTCACTGTATTTTGTAAAGTGGATGGTTGTTGTGCTGTTGAAAAAGACGTTCTATTCACTTCTTTTCCATCAATATATCCAACGGCTTCAATAGTGCCTTCTTCGTAAGGCACTAGCCACTCACATTGCATCTCATTCCAAACGGTTCCTGGTTTGTCTTTCCCTAAAGATTTACCATTTAAGAAGAGTTCTACCTCATCAGTATTAGAATAGACCCATACCGGAATTTTAGTGCCTTTTTCCATTCTTGGGTGCGACCAATGTGGCAACATATGAATCATTGGCTCTTCAGTCCACTGACTCTTGTAGAAATAATATAAATCTTTTTCAAAACCGGCTACATCAATAGCTCCACCCATGAATAAGTTAAACGGTAAACCACCATGTACTAAACCTGCTTCTCCGTAATAATCAAAACCTGTCCAACGGAAATGACCACTATGCCAAGGTGTATCACGCATGACTTCCCAATACTTTCTTGCTGAAACCCGCACCGTTGCATTATCATAAGACGAATTGTAGCGTTGTTTTCTGTTCTTCCAATCTTTAGGATTTAAACCTTCATAAAAGAAAATTTCCTTTTCTGTTAAGTTGGGTAATTCATAGGTTCCTGGTAGTTCATTATCACGCCACCAAGTTTGTGTTCTATAATAGCCTCTGGTTTGCCATGTGTGAGGTGCTTCGGTAGAAATAAAAGGTTTGGTTAGTTTATTATTTTCTATAAACGCTTTTGTTTCAGAACCACCATTAACACCTTGAATATCCATGTCTTCTGGATTTCCTGCTCCTGAGGTAAACAAACGGGTTGGGTCTAAACTTTTTCCAAAGCTCACTAATTCTGGTGCCACATCGCTATGGGTCTCATTACCTAAACTCCAAACAAAAATACTAGGGTGGTTGCGGTCTCTGGTAATCCATTCTTTTACATCGGCTTGCCACCATTCGTCAAAGGCTTGTTTTCCATAATCTTCAGGCGCCTTTTTATGCCAACCATCAAAAATTTCATCCATGACCAACAGGCCAATTTCATCACAGATATCATAAAACATTGGTGGTGCTGGATTATGAGACGGTCGAATAGCATTAATACCCATCCCTTTGAGCAACTCCAACTTCCAACGTAACATGGGTTTCGTCCAAGCGCCTCCAACAGGACCACCTTCCCAGTGTTCGCAAACGCCTTTTAGTTTCACATTTTCACCATTTAACCAAAAGCCTGTTTCGGTTTTCCACTCCACAGTTTTAAATCCGAAAACAGTAGTTTTTTCATCTAAGATTTCTTCACCATCAAGAATTTGAGTTATTGCTTTGTACAAGTTTGGTGATTCTGGACTCCACAACTTAGGAGTTTCAACCTCTAAATTTATTTCTGATTTTGATGCTTCAACTCCACTTTTTGCAGATGTTAAAACCGTACCATCAGCCGCTATAATTGTAATTTTACTCTCTAAATTATTAGATGCATTTACAACATTAAGCTTCACATTTACAGAAGCTTTGTCCTCTGCTATACTAGGCGTAGTTATGAAAATACTATTGGGCTCAATATGAGTTGGGTTCTTTTCAATTAAAGATACGCCTGCGTAAATACCACAAGGGTGATACCATCTTGCAGACGGTTCTAAACTATTATCTACACGCACAGCAATGGTATTTTTTCCTGCTTTTAAATATTTTGAAATGTCATATCTAAAGCTAATATACCCGTAAGGTCTTTTACCCAGAGGATTACCATTTACCCAAACTTCGCTATTCATATACACCCCATCAAAATTGATGTAGGTAGTTTTAGATAAGCTTTCTTTTGCAACATTGAAGTATTTACGATACCAACCAATACCGCCATCATGATAACCACCACCTTGACCTTGGTCGCCTCCTTTGCGCACCCCTTTTTCGAAAGACCAATCGTGAGGTAAATCTAGATTAGTCCATGAACTATCATCTAGTTCTTCCTTGGAAAACTCTTCTTGGTCTTCATCTAAGATAAAAAGCCAATCATTGTTGAAATTTGCACTTGTTGTTTTTTCTTGATTAGCACAAGAAGCCAGCATTAAAAACGCCAGCGAAAGAATAGAAAAAATAGTTCTCATTGGTTATGTAAAATAAAGGATTGTTTTAGAAACAAACATAACTTTAAATAAAGATAAAATAATCCTGTAGTGTCCTGCACCATCACGTGTTTTAATTAGAACAATACTTCCTTATTTACTCACTGAGAACGACTAAAATAAAATAGTTAAATAAGATAATACTTTAGTTACTAACTGTAAGCTTTTCTTGATACTCCGATGGTGTTACCCCATATTTTTTTTGAAAACATTGACTAAAATACTTAGACCTTTTAAATCCTACTTGGTATGAAACCTCAGAGATGTTTAATTTATTAAGCTCTAATAATTTGGCGGCATGATTTAACCTTATTTCCTGTATGAATTCATTAGGAGTAGAATTAGTCCAAGCCCTTATTTTATTAAAAAGCATGGAACGACTAACACCCAAATCCTCAGAAAACTGAGTTACATTAAAGTCCTGATTCGATAGATTATCCTTTACAACTTTAAAAGCCTTTTTTAATAGTTGTTCATCAAGTGATGTTAGAGACACATCTATCGAGGTAAAATCATTACCAGAGGTAAACTTATCTTTTAATCGCTGCTTCGATTCTAATATATTATGAATTCTGAGATTAAATTCCTTTAAGTTAAACGGCTTACTAATATAATCATCTGCACCACTTTCTAAACCTTCAAATTTATAAACCAAAGACGATCTAGATGTTAAAAGAATGACGGGAATGTGGCTTGTTGCCAAAGTTGTTTTTATTTTAGAGCAGAGTTCTGTACCTACCATTTTTGGCATGATTACATCGCTAATTATCAAGTCTGGTAAATGTTTTAATGCTTTTTCTAATGCTTCTTTTCCATTTTCTGCTTGAATGATATTGTAATTTGGTTTTAAAATCTCTTTGATAAAGGATCTTAACACTGCATTATCTTCAGCAACAAGAATTGTATACTTTCTGTTTTCTCTAAGCAAATCTTCTGGGTTACTAGGTAACTCAATATCCTTAACATTAATCTGGGCAGCATATTGAGAGACATCATCACTAATTTTGAAATTTCCTATTATATCACTTTCAGACAAATGTTCTTTACCTAATTTTAACTTAACAGTAAATACAGAGCCTTGAGTCTGTAAATTCTTAGCAAATATCTCTCCTTGATGTAACTTAACAATATTACTAGCTATAGAGAGCCCAATTCCAGTACCTTTCTTGAATTCTTCTATTTGGTTATTTTTAGACACTTCAAAAAAGCGATCAAAAATCTTATCAAGATGTTCCTCTGGGATACCAATTCCGGAGTCTTTAACCTCTACAATCAGATTAATGTCATCTTTTAAAACATGAACACTGATATCCCCTCCTGCTTTGGTAAACTTAAAAGCATTCGATATTAAATTGTAAAAAACCCTTTCTAATTTATATCTGTCGTAATACACAAAAATTTCATCTTCAGAGGTGTGAAACTCATAGTTATAATGACCATTTTTGGCGTGCTCTGAAAACGATAAAAATATTTCTTGTAAAAACTTTACTATATTTCCTTCTGCCACTTCCAATTTTAATTGATTACTTTCAAGTTTCCTAAAATCCATCAATCTATTAATGAGCCTCAATAGATGATTAGCACTCCCTTCAATAATTTTTAATTTTTTATAAATCACATTAGGCCCATTATAATTATCTAATATATTTTGAAGTGGTCCTAAAATGAGTGTTAAAGGTGTTCTAAATTCATGCGAAATGTTCGTAAAGAATTGCAGTTTAGCTTTATTTAACTCTTCCGTTCTTTTCTTTTCGGCAAACTCAAACTCTAGTTTTTGCCTCAGTCTTGATTTAGATTGTAATATCCAAGAAATACTAAAGAATAAACCAAACGTTAAAACAAAATAAACAAGATAAGCCCACCACGTAAGCCAAGGGGCAGGTTGAATTGTTATGTCAAGCTCAGTTATTTTATTATTCCAAACACCATCATAACCGGCAGCTTTGACCTGAAAAGTATAAGTACCTGCATTTTGCAGGGTATAAAATGCTTCGGTTTGTTTAGTATATAACCAGTTATTATCTAAACCTTTGAGCCTATAGGCGTATTGATTATTATTGGGGTTGATGTAATTGGGGAAAGCATAATTTATAGAAAAACTAGCATTATTGTACGGCAAAACAATTTCCTTTGAATAGTTTAAGTTTTTTAATATGGTTTCATTTTTATTTAAAGCATCAATTTCATTGTTTTTTATTTTAAGATAAGACAATATTACCCGTGGTGTATTTTTTAATGTAACAATATTATCCGGTTCAAAAGTTATTATGCCTTGCTTTGCTCCAAAATATAATTGATTGTTTTCTTTGAGAGCTGCATTTACTCTAAAATCGTTATCCTGAGCTAGTGTTTGTTGGTTATAAATTATACTTTCTTGCCTTACAGGATCATACTCTACAATACCTTTATCTGTACTTAACCAAAGTAATCCTTTATTGCTCTCTAAAATTGCGTTGACTGTAAAAATTCTATTTTTAGCAGAAACAATTACACTTTCATATTTCTTATCTTTTGTAAATTTAAAAAGTCCTCTTGTTCTTGAACCTACCCAGACTATTCCTCTTGTATCTTTATGCAATGAAACTATATCTAATCTACTGGAATCTACTATACTTGGATAATTTGATATTTTAAAATTTTCTTTCTTTTCTGCTTCTAAAAAGCTCAAGTGGTCGGAACCAACAACAATTAAATTTCTTTTGTCTTTATGAATGACTTTAACGTAACTGCTTTTTAAGTGACGTGAGTTAAAAGCCCTCATTTTTTTTTGTTTAGTATTGTATTTAATCAAACCTCTCCCTATGGTTGCTATCCAAATATTATTACCAAAACCCTTTTTAATATCTAATACAGATACGTCTTTTAAAAAATTTATTAACTCAGAAGAAAGATAATTTTCGTACTCTCTTTGTGATTGTAAATCATAAATCTTAATACCATTTTTCATGGCGCCAATCCAGAGTAAATTCCCATCTCTATATAAAGTCTTGATAGGATAAACTGTCGTTTTTGTTTTATTTTGAACATCAAAAAGTTTTGTTACGATACCACTACTATCTATTTTATTTAAATCTCCACCCTCAGTACCATAGTAAATATTTTTTTCGTCATCAGAAACTATACAATTAGCAATATTATTATAGGTACTAGAATTTTTAAATCTTCTAAAATTCTGATTGGCTTTGTGCCATGTCATCACTCCAACATCTTGAGTACCTAACCAAATGGAACCATTATTATCTTTATATATTTTTTTAAAATGGTTTTTTACACTTCCAATATCTTCGTAAATACTGCTATTAACAGTAGTTATTTCTTTTGATGGTGCTACGATGAAAAGCCCTGTTGTTGTCGCTAACCAAAGGTTTTCACTCTCATCTTTATACAAATCTTTAATCTCTATATTTTTAAAAAAATCAAATTCCTCAGGAGAACTAAATTGTTTTGTTTTTTTATTGAATAGTAAAAATCCGTGATACTTTGTAGCTAGTGCTAAGACATCTGGTTCTACTTCTAATATTTTGTAAATAAAAAACCGCTTATTCAAATTCCTTGGGCGGTATGTTTGGTGATTAAATTGTCCTTCCTTACTCCTGCTTACTTCTATGATGCCATTAAAAGTAGCCAGCCAAACGGTATTTTTCTTGTCAACATGTATATCTAATATCAGTGTAGGTTTTTTACTGTTTTTTAGAAATCTTATAAAACTGTCATGTTTCTTTGTATAAATGGAAATACCATCTTCTGTTCCAAACCATATATTTCCATTTTTCATTTCGAAACTTGCAAAAATTCTATTACCACTTAAGGAGTTTTTATCAGAAGTTTTGAAATATCTTTTAAATTGATCTTTTTGAGGTTCGTATTTGTTTAAACCGTTGAAAGTTCCTATCCATAAATTTCCATCTTTATCTTCTAGGATGTTATGTACATTGTTACTACTTATTGTTGATTTATCCTCAGGTAAATTTCTATAGACAACAAATTCCTCTCCATTAAATTTATTAAGACCGTTATTTGTAGCTAACCATATTTGCCCAAGTTTATCTTGCTTTATATAATTTACGGTACTACTGGATAAACCATCAGATAGATTGAAATTTTTAAAATTAAAATCACCAACCTGAGATTGTAAAAAACCAATCTGAAATAATAAAAAAAAATAAAATATGCTATGCCTCATTAGTAACTCTGATAACCTAAAGCACAAGTTAAAAAATGTTTTAGAGTTATCGATAATTTATTCTCAAAATGAATAGGTCAAGTGTTATATTATAAAAATACTACCTCAATATTATAACATTAATTATGGTTAATATTTTGTTGTCTATAAAACTTTAAATCAAAAAAAGTTTAAATAAAAAAGGGAAGCCCTAAAGCTTCCCTTTGCTAACAAAACAACCAAATTCTAAGCAGACTCTCTATCAATAAAGAAGAAAGGCGCTTTTACTTTTTCCTTGATATTTTCAGTAATCATTTTTGCTGCCTGAATTCCCATAGCCTCAAAATCACATGAAATAACGGTAATACCTAAAACTTGTTTTAAAGGTGTATCATTATAAGATATAACTCCAACATCTACACCTAATTTATAATTACTCTTCTTAACAAGATTCATTACTGCCACTAAATCATCCTCTTCTATAGTAATGTATAAATTTTTGTTTTCTAATTTAAATTCATTTGATATCTCCTCTATTATTTCGAAATCAAAAGAAAAATTACAACAAAAAGCCTTGAAGCCATCTACTATCTCTTTAGGATATGGATAGAATGCCGTTTTAGGATAAACTAGAGTTAACTTATTATACTTGTTCGCTATTTTATCTTTAGCACTTCTTAAAGCTGAAAAAATATCATTTTCATAATCTTGATACACTTCTATAAAGTTACCTTCTATTTGCGAACTTTTACTATCTAATAAAATTAAATTTTCCTTAGGTAATTCATTTATTACTGCTTCTACCTTCTTTGTAAAACTTCTATGAGATAAACTTTCAGTTCTAAAATGAGGCATAATTACAAAATAATCATACACCGATTTATACTTTGCCATTAATTCTAAAAACAGGGTTTCATCAGAATGATAACTTTGAAGATCTACATGACACCTTTCACCCATTTCTTTTAAAAATGAATTGTAAAGTTGGGTTTTGTAAGGGCTTAGTTTATTTACAAAAAATAATATATTTAATTTTGAGATTAACTGAGTTTTGGCAATGTAAGTACCTTTTCCGGGTACAGAAACTATAACTTTACGTTTCTTTAAAACCTTGTATGCTCGCTCTACTGTATCCCTAGATAAATAAAATTCTTTACTTAGGCTATTTATTGAGGGTACTTGATCTCCAAACTTAGCGTTACCATTTGAAACATTGCGCACTACAGAATTAATAATCTGCAAATATTTGGGTACAATAGAGTTGGTATCTAATTTTATAAGTTCTAACATGGCTTAAATAGTTTTAGTCATTCCAAAATTATGAAAGCCTGTTGAACCAAAAATCTAAATTAAGGTAACCAAAAATTTTTTAACACTAATTCCTACTACATATATATTTAAGTGGTTGTTTTGTAAATGATGAATTCTTGTATTTATTAATTTCTGGGAATATCGTTTTGTGGAAATGGTTTAGCATCTCTTGGGAATTGTGATTCCAAAAGTGTTTTCATGCTTTCCTCAACGTCTTTATAACCTTCATTACCAGAGAGGTTTTCAAAAGATAACAAACTGTTTTTATGTTCATATAATTCTGCTCCTAAAATTTCATGGCTATTAGAATCCCGCCATTCTGTATAACGCCAATTACCATCTGTGGCAGTACAACCCATAATATTTTTACCTCTAGCATACACACTTGTAGCAATTTCATCCCATTTTATTTCAGGATTATTTAATACCGGGATTAAACTTTTACCATCAGATTTAGGACTCTCTAATCCACAAATTTCTGTTAACGTTGAAAAGATATCTACATTTTCCACCAAGGCATTAGACATTTGGCCAGCTACACGATTTTTATCATTGGTTTCACGGCTTATAATTAAAGGTACACGAACATCAATTTCTACATTAGAGTGTTTACACCATGCCCCATATTCGCCAATTTTATAACCATGGTCGCTCATAAAAACAATCATGGTATTTTTACGTAAGTCCAATTCTTCTAGGGTTTGCATCACCTTACCCACTTGAGCATCCATATAACTTACACAGGCATGGTAACCATGTATTAGTGTTCTTGTAATATCATCATTTAAAGGGTCTTCTTTAGGTATACCATGGTATCCTTTTAACTCGCCCCATTGGCTTAAAGCCAATCTGTACATTCCTTCTGGTTTTTCTTTTGAAGGAATGTCAAACTTGCTTTTGTCATGCATATCCCAATACTTTTTAGGCGCATTAAAAGGCAAATGAGGTTTTGTAAAACCTACGAATAGTAAAAATTTATCATCCTTGTATTTGTTCAACATTTTAATAGCATTGTTTGCTATTTCTCCATCTACATAGGCTTCATCTGCAACATCGGCATCTTCGAAAGCGGGTCCTTTAGGATTTTTATTACCCCCTGATTTTAAATCTGCAATAGCTTTTAGACTTTCTGGTTTCAAATATCTCTTGGATGGTCTTACCACTAGTTGAGTCCAACTTTCTTTATCATCTATGGTATGATGATAAACTTTACCTGTACTAATAGTCTTGTATCCATTTTGTCTGAACAATTGTGGTAGAGTAACTACATCTTTATGTACTTTTCGTAAAGGGGTAAAAATGCTATAAATTCCTAAAGTTTCTGGACGCAAACCTGTTAAGGTACTCATTCTGGAGGGCGCACAAATGGCTTGTTGGGTATATGCCTTATTGAACATAATACCATCATTAGAGAGTTTATCTATATTTGGAGTAATTGCTGTTTCACTTCCATAGCAACCTAATTCTGCTCTTAAATCATCTATATAAAACACCAAAATATTAGGGGGCTCTTTTTTTTGAGAAAAAACTAAACTTTGTGCACTAATTAATAAGCAAACTATGACTACTATTTTTTTCATTTTATGATCTTAGATAGTATTATTCAACTTTCTTAACACCTTCTTCAGAGGCAAAAATTTCTTGAATAGTGCCATCTTCATTATAATAGAGATACTCAATAGCTACATTTCTACTAAACTTTGAACCGCCATTCCAATTTTGCCAATGGTAAAAGAAATAATCTTTTCCTTTGTAATTTATAATAGAATGATGGTCTTGCCGTTGTTTTGGATTGATAGCCCCTTTGTATTCAAATGGTCCGTAAGGATTGTCTGCCATCCCGTAAAAACCGCCCAAACCTGCATTATACGAGAAGTAATATTTCCCATTACGTTTATGCATATAACTGGCTTCAAAAAAGTTTGTACTCCCGTACTCAACGGTTCTTGGTTTTTCATCTAATTCTAAAAGATTATCTTTTAAACGTGCTACTTTAGGCTCTCTAACACCCCAATATAAATAGACTTTGCCATCTTCATCTTCAAAAACACAGGGGTCTAACCATTGGCCTTCTACACCATCAATCCAACCTATATCTTTAAAAGGACCTTCTGGAACATCACTGATGGCCACCCCACATCGCATATCGTCTTTTGAGCCTTTTACAGAATGTGGATAAAGTAAATAGTATTTGTTGTTTTTGTAAATAGCCGTTGGTGCCCACATCCATCCTGGAACGCCCCAAGAAATATCTTTAGAGTGCAACACTTCGCCATGATCTATCCAGTTGACCATATCGGTTGAAGAAAAAGCCCGATAACCATCCATAGAATCGTAAAATGTAGCATCTTCCATATCACGTGATGTATACATCCAAACCTTGCCGTCATTCCATATATGTGCAGATGGGTCTGCTGTACGAATGTGACGAATTACAGGGTTATTACCCTCACTCTGGTTTGGCCAATCCATTTTAGTTGCGCTCTCAACTTTTGAAGCTCCTATTTTACTATTGAAACTTAAAAAAGAAAACACTGAAATTAAGAGAATAGCTATTATAAAAAATCCTTTTTTCATGGCAACTTAGATGTAAAACTATATGTTCCTGGCTGTACTAAGAATTCATCATTACCAGCTTCATTAGTTATTGGTTCAATACTATTTGTTTCTTCGATAGACTCTGGAGTTCCTGGTAAAACAACTTTTGCTGTTGTATTTGGAGGCACAACCACCTGTAAATGAAATTCATTTCCTTTTACTTCCCAAGAAGAAGCAACTTTTCCATAAGGTGTATTTAAACTAGCTGCTGCTGATGTTAATGGTTCTTTTGGCACAGGCGCTATTCTAATAGTTTTGTAACCTGGTTCTAAGGGCGCTATTCCTGCAATACGCTCATACATCCATTCGCCAATGGCACCATAAGCGTAATGATTTAAACTATTCATTTTCATCGGGTTAAACCCTTCAGCTTTACTATAACTATTCCAACGTTCCCAAATAGTTGTTGCGCCTTGATTGATGGAATAAAACCACGATGGATAGGTTTCATTGAACAATAATTTGTACATCAAATCTATTTCTCCTGTTTCATCTAAAACTTCAGATAATAAAGGGGTTCCTAAAAAGCCTGTTCTTAAATGATTATCGGCATCGGCTATTTTTTCCAACAAATGGGTTTTCGCATTGGCTTTATGTTCATCAGACAGTAAACCAAAGGCTAAAGCTAATAAATAAGAGGTTTGTGTCTCTGCAACATCTTTTACTTTTCCATTATCAAAAAATTGTTTTTCAAAAGCATTGGCAACCTTTTTGCATAGTGCATCATATTTTTCAAAATCTTCGGTTTTACCTAAAACTTTGGCCGTTTTAGCTGTTAAATGTGCTGAATGTGCAAAAAAGGCAGTGCCTATTAAACTGTGAGACGTGTCCCCTTTATTGTCACCATTATCAGGGAGCGGTTGTAACCAGTCTGCAAAACTGTTCATACTTGAAATATAATCGGTGGCTGTTGCTTCATGATGCGCCACCCAGCCTTTCATCATTTCAAAGTTTTCTTCTAGTATTTTTTTATCGCCTGTTCTATAATAAATTTTCCAAGGAATAATGGTGCAAACGTCTCCCCATCCAGAACTTACTTGATTATTGTACAAAACATCAGGTACTACAAAAGGAATGCCTCCATTATCATATTGCGATTCGCGAACACTTTGCATCCAACTTGCCCAGAATTTATATACATCGGCATTAAACATGGATGTTGGCCCGAATACTTGTGCATCACCTGTCCAACCCATACGCTCATCGCGCTGTGGGCAATCGGTTGGAATATCGAAAAAGTTACCACGTAAACCCCAAACAATATTACTTTGTAACTGATTTAGTTTTTCGTGAGAGGATGTAAACGTGCCATTCGCATCAAAATCTGAGTATTGTACAATACCCGTAACCCATTCTTTAGATGGTTCTTTTGAATCGTCAAATCCGCTTAATTCTACATAACGAAATCCATGAAAAGTAAATTTAGGTGACCATTCTATAATACCGTCCTCAGAAGCTGTATAATAGTTTGTAGATTGTGCAGAACGATAATTATCAGTGTAAAATGTACCATCTGGCGATAGCATTTCTGCAAATCTAACTTTTAGTGTTTGTCCTTTTTTCATAGGCACTTTTAATAAAGGAACACCTACCATATTCTGCTTTAAATCAAAAATTAAAGTAGTGTCTTTTTTAATAAGCTCTTTAGTCGCCAATTCCATTTTATTCTTAACCGTGGTGTGTCGTTTGGGTTCTAAACGAATGTTACTTTCAACTGGAAATGTGTTGACTGAAACCCAATCTTTATCACTAAAATTATTGGTTGCCCATCCTTCCATTTCTAAATTGGCATCATAGGTTTCGCCGTCATAAATTTCTGAAAGACGTATGGGACCATTGGTAGTACCTTTCCAACTTTCATCGGATAGAATCATTTCTTTAGAACCATCTTTCATAGTTAATTCTAATTGACATAAAACCTTGGGTGTCTCGGTATTACTCCATAATGATTTCTTCCATCCCAAGCGTCCTGAGTGCCAACCTGCCGCAACTTCTACCCCTATGGTGTTTTGACCAGATTCAATTACATCACTAACATCATACGTAATGGTTTCAATACGTTCTTTATAAGGCGTATATCCTGGAGGCATCACATCATCACTCACATCTTGGCCATTTATAGACACATCGAATACTCCTTTTGCTGTGATATATAATCTTGCCGAAGCTATTTCACCTGAAAGTTCAAAACCTTTTCTTAAATATTGTGGCCTGTGGATAATATTGTCTTGACTCCCTAAAACCTTTTCTTTTTTGGTATCTAAACCAATCCATTTCGCTTTCCAATCGCTGTTATTTAGCAATCCTAGTTCAAAATGATTCACTTCACTCCACTTTGAAGCTTCATTATCTTGATTCCAATATTTTACTTGCCAATATACATTTTGGCGCGATTTTAAGGATTTACCTTCATATTTCACCCATGTAGATTGCGCAGATTGTTGTTTTTTAGAATCCCATAAATCAGCATTATCTGGTAACAATTCTGGACTGCTAGACGCTACTATTTGATATGCCGACTGACTTAAAATGCCTTCTGAAACTGGCAATTGCCATGAAAATGCAGGTGTGCTATCATAAAATCCTAAAGGATTTTTAAAGCCCTCGGAAATTGTTAATTTTTGAGGATCTTGCAAAACAACTTGTTCTTTGCATGATGCTATATTTAAAAAAATAAAAGCGCTTAATGCGTATACAAAATATTTGAAGTTTGATTTTTTAAACATAATTTAAAGTTTAGTTTGAAAGTTATAGGTTCCTGGTTCTGCTAAAAGTTTAACTACATTTTTATCAGAACTTATTAATTTTACATTTGAAGTTTCCGTGAAATCGTTTCCGTTTACAAGTAAATTATTTTGAGTTGCATTTGGAATATGAATTTCTGCGGTTGTATTCGGCGGAATAATAACATCTAAAGTAAAAGTGTTATTTTTTATTTTCCATGATGAAGATGCTTTTCCATAAGGTGTTTTTACACTTGCAGAAGCCGATGTTAAAAACTCAGTGTTTGGTACAGGTGCAATTCTTGTTTTTTTGTATCCTGGTTCTATGGGAGCTAGTCCTGCAATGCGTTCGTACATCCATTGCCCAATAGCACCATAAGCATAGTGATTTAAGCTATTCATAGGCTGTGGATTATAGCCCTCTGCTTGACTATAGCTATTCCAACGTTCCCACATAGTGGTTGCCCCTTGATTTATAGAGTAAAACCATGATGGATAGGTTTCTTTGAAAAGTATTTTATACATCAAATCTATTTCTCCCATATCATCTAAAACCTTTGGTAAAATTGGTGTTCCTAAAAACCCCGTTCCTAAATGATAATCAGCATTTTTAATTTCTTCAAGTAAATATTTTTGTGCTTTTAGTTTGGTTTCTGGTTTAAATAAATCAAAATAAATACCTAGCAAATAACTTGTTTGCGTTTGTATATCACCTGTAAACTTTCCTTCTTCAAAAAAGGCGTTTTCAAAAGCATTAGCAATAGCTTTATATAAGGCTGCATATTTTTTTGCATCATCCGTTTTTCCTAAAACACCAGCAATTTTAGCGACTAAATGGGCTGAATGCGCAAAAAAAGCGGCATGTATTAAATCTTTTGGTGTATCGCCTCTATTACCCATTTTTCCAGATTTAGAAGGATAAGGTTGCAACCAATCTGAAAACGAATGCATGTATGGCAAATAAGGTTGCTTTTTCACTTTGGATTGATAATATCCAACCCATTTTTTTGCCGACTCATAACTTTCTTCAAGCACGGTAATATCTCCAGTTGCATTATAAATATCCCAAGGAATAATTACAGCAGCATCACCCCAACCAGAACTTCCGTTTTTGGTTTGTAATACATCTGGCACAATAAAAGGCACCATACCGTCTTTATGTTCAGACTGATTTTCTCTTAAACTTTGCAACCAAGCAGTCCAAAATGAATGTACATCATAATTAAACAAAGATGTTGGCGCAATTACCTGTGCATCGCCTGTCCAACCCAAACGTTCATCACGTTGCGGGCAATCAGTGGGGATATCAAAAAAATTATCTCGTAAACCCCAAGTAATATTACTTTGTAATTGATTTAATTTATCGTGAGACGATGTAAACGTTCCTTTTTTCTCGAAATTAGAATGTTGCGCTATACCTTGTACCCAAGAAGCGTCTGGTCTCGCATTTTTATCATAACCACTTAATTCCACAAACTGAAATCCGTGAAATGTGAATTTTGGTATGTATTCAATTATGCTGTCCGCCGCAGCGATATAATAATCTGTTGATTTTGCAGAACGGTAATTTTTAGTATAAAAAGTTCCATCCGATAATAGCATTTCAGAAAAACGAATTTTTAAAGTATCGCCTTTTTTCATTGGTACTTTTACTTTTGGCGCGCCCACCATATTTTGTTTTAGATTAAAAACTGCCGAATTTTCATTAACCGAAACAATTTCTACATCTTTTAAAACCAGTTGATTCTTTACGGTATGATGTCTTTTTGGTTCTAATTCAACATCCTTAGAAATCTCCTCAACTTCAACCAATTGCCAATCAGAATCATCAAAACCAGCAGTATTCCAATGTGGTATTTCAAAGTTTGCATCATATACTTCGCCATCGTAAATACCCGCCAAACGTATGGGACCATTTGTAGATCCTTTCCAAGACTCGTCTGAAATAATAGTTTGTTTTGAACCGTCTTTCATGACCACTTCTAACTGACATAGAATTTTTGGTGATAAAAAATTATCATAAAGTGCGGTTAGTCTGCTAATTCTTCCAGAATGCCATCCAGAAGCCAATGCTACCGCAATAGCGTTTTTACCAGCTTGTAAAAGTTCAGTAACATCATAAGTCAATGTTTCTATACGATGATTATATGGCGTCCAACCCGGCGTCATGACATCATCACTTACATCTTTTCCATTTAAATGTACATCAAAAACGCCTTTTGCGGTAATGTATAGTCGTGCTGAAGCAACATCCGTAAGCAACTCAAAACCTTTTCTTAAATATTGCGGCCTATGCATTAAAAACTTTCTAACGCCTTTAATACTATCTTTGGCGGTGTCTAATCCAGCCCATTTAGCTTGCCAATCGGAATTATTTAGTAGGCCTAATTCAAAAGTATTTATATCACTCCACTCAGAAATATTATCATCTTGATTCCAATACCTTACTTGCCAATATACTTTTTGTCTTGATTCAAGGGCTTTTCCTTTATATTTTACAAAAGTAGATTGTGCACTTTTTTGCTTTTTCGAATCCCATAAATCGGCATTACCTGGCAATAATTCTTTTGACGACGCTACAACTATTTGGTAAGCAGATTGGGATTTAATTTGTTCTGAAACTGGTAGTTTCCAAGAAAACGTTGGTTTATTATTGTAAAATCCTGTTGGATTTTTAAAACCTTCGGAAAGTGCTAATTCTTGTGGTTTTTCTACTAAAGTATCGTTACAAGAAGATAATCCTAAGCAAATAGTGAACAGTAAAATTTTAAAAACAAGAGGCTGACGCTTCATAATGACCTTAAAAAAAATTAGGATGTAATAAGGATATACAATTTCTAATTTTTTGAAAATATAACTATCCTGCTGTATCTCGATTTACGGATAATTATTCGACTAATTATAATCCACACAATACCTTGGTTTATTCCTATATAGAAAGGCATTAATCAGCGAGAACTTCTTTAGCTTATCTTCTTTTTGAGAACTTCTCTGAATGTCTCAACATTAAATCAGATAAAGAGCCATAGAAATCGAATTTACACTCAGAACAACCTACCCCATCATTCATGCATAAGAATAACTGAGTCTGTACAATGACTCTTAGTTATACTGAAACTCACTATCCAATTTTACGTTTTCAAACGTTTTATTTTTAGGAAGGTCAAACGCATAGCTTGTTTTTTGATCCCAAGGCACCTCTATATCGTGCTTGGTTTTGAATTCCATAACATGTCCTCCCCACTTGCGGTCATCAGAGATAAAATGAAAATGATGACCATAGGCGTTAATATTACCAATATATTCTGGACAATAAAAACCAACTAAGGTACCACTGATGTTTTCAGCTTCAAAAACAGGGCGTATAGGTAACAGCACGTCAAGCCCATCTGTAAATGGTTTTTCAACCTTGGGCACGCCACCAAGTTTTATGTAATCGAGCTTCACAGGAACTCTGTATACATAAAAATAATGCTCGGATTCCATTTTGGTATTTAGCCTGTTTTGAAAGGTAGGATAATCTACTGGTCCCTTTATTTTAAAAACACCTTCCTCGTGAAAAAAAGTGGCATCAGCATAGACAATTTCGTCCTCATCTTGTCCAACACTTATTTCTCCATTTTCTCTTATGCGATATGGTACACCATCTAACATGACCAATTCGCCATCGAGATAGTCAAAAGAGCCTAAACCAATATCGCCTTTGCTTTTGAGTTCCAAAACTTTTAAATCACCATCAAAAACTTTATTTACAAAGGCAAACCAAATAGAATATTGGTAAAATACGTCGGGTTTATTCTGAACAATAGTATTATGTTCTTCTTGGAGGCTTACAATATCGTTTTGTTCTTGCTTACATGAAGTTGCTAGTATCAAAACAATGATACATAAGGTTACGTTTAGGTGTTTCATAATATAAATTTATTGTTTCGCTATTTCAATGTCTTGTTTTACCCACTCAGTTATTTGTTTCCAATCTACAATACCTACTCTATTCGTCCATAACGGGTTATGATTTTGTAACATGGCTTGCTCGACATATTGGTTCCAAAATTTATGAGCATTCTCTAAAGCTTTTACCGCTAATTCTTGATACTCGTTTTTATTGGAATCTCTAAATAACGCTAAATAAGTGGCACCTTCAATTTTATGGGCATAGTACTTCCCTAAAAACGAAACGGTTTGAATATCGTTTAAAGTGAATTGCAATTCCTTATTCTGGATATCCTTAAATTCTTCAATATCTATTAATGCACTATTTGATACTTTTTGAAGTTCTGTTGAAACCTGTAAAGGTGTTTTTAAAGGGGTAGTACTTCCGTTGGAAACCATTTTTACATAATCTGGAATGGATTGATTTCCTGATTTTGGATGTACACCCAGAGAGATGAAACGATTTACATCATGAAACCCAGTTTCGTTTTCTGCTTGACTTGGCCGACTCTTACATCCTTCAATATACCATTGAAAATCGAGACTTCCCCAGTGAAATCCGGTTGTAATAGGATACACCATAGAAGCATTTTGCCATGCTAAAAATAATTTATCGGAGTCTACTTCTGGAAAACGACTAGCTAAAATGTCCTTAAAGCGGTCATTAGAAATGGATGGATCATAACTTAATCTGCCCCATAATAGCCATTGATACCAATGTTTTGAAACCTCAATCTGGTTGTGTGTTTCTGGTGCTATAGTTAAAAAATCTCGCCCCCAAATCCACTGGTCAGAACCAAAATAAATACCTTTTGCGACATCTTCATAGGGTAAATTGTTAATAAACTCCCGTGTGAAATCGGGAGCGCCCCACCTAAAGTAAAAGGTGTCGTCATTACGCAAGCCCCATAAGGTTTTCATACCTTCTATTTGTTCTAAATACTTAGCGTTTTCATGATACGGTTGTTGTGTTGCACTGTACACATGTGCTTTGGCATATTTAAAACAAAATAAGAATTCTACATTTTCTGCCTCAACAACATCCTTAAATTTTTCAGCAATTTCTCTGGCTCCAGATTGGTGTTGCCTGTGTATAAACTTAAATTGTCGCTTTGGCATTTCTTTGGCGGCATCTAAAATACCAAGGCCATAAGTGTCATAAGCCCAATCTTCACGCTCCTCATGATTAGCACCTTTCATGTTCTCTCCTGTTGTCAACCCAATACCCGCTAAATCTGGATAGGTAACAAACAGTTGCTTAATACTTTTTCTAAAGTAGTCCTTGGTAATTTCATTATCTCTATCGTCGGTTATGCCATATTTCCCTTGTGTGCCATAATCAAAAATATTCCATGTGATTATATGAAAATCAATGTTCCTGCGCTTTCCGTAGGCCATTACTTTTTTCCAAAACTCAATTTTCTCATCTATGGTAATTCTTTTTAAAACTTCGACATTTTCTAAAATTTCTGGAGCATCAAAACCAATACCCATGAGATTATAATGCTCCTCCCAATCTATTGTTGAACGTTGTACATCATCTAGCGCAATTTCTTCATATCCGGGCACTTTCACCAACGACGGAAACGGATGCAAGCTCCACAGTGAAATATAATTATAACGGTAGCGTGCCATGGTATCGATATAGTCTTTCCAAAAGCTGAAATCCCACATGTGTGGTATATTGAATTGAGCCGCATCACAAACATCGGTGTAACTTGGTGTGCGTACATCTAGGGGGATATTAAATTTAGGCCCTCGCATTTCTAAATACGGGTTACGAACCATCGATTTTATACCGTCAAGTCCATATAATTTAATCTGCTCCGCCAGTTCTAAAGTACCATACATCAATCCTGCTTCGTCATAGCCAATAACCTCTAGTATGCTTTTTGTTTTATCAATTTTGAAACCTTCAGGCTTTAATGTATCCATTTTTTTTATAGACAACACTATATCTGCATTATCTACAAATTCTGCATTAGCAAGCCGATATTGAGAACCTAAAGCCAATTCTACATCCTGTAAAGCAAATGAAACCTGAGGTGCATCAGAATGTGTAACAACTTTAACTATATTTTCTTTATGGCTGCAGGAAGGGAGTAAAAGAGATTGTAATAAGCAAATAATAATGAAAGTTTGGAGGGTAAATTTTCTCATTTGATAATAATCTAAGTTTTAATTTCTTAAATCTATCATTTAAAAAAAAGATGTTCATCCTGCTCTTTACTGCAAGTCTATTTTTCTAAAAGAAAAAGCCATAAAGTTTAAAACTCTATGGCTTTTAAATGCTCTAAATTTTTTATATAACCTACTCTGGGCAAGAATAGTTTTAATATTTAAATTAGTGTTTAATCAATTTAACAAAAACCGGTTTCTCTAAGTTAATTTTTACAAAGTAAATTCCATCTGGCTTGTCCTCTATATTTAAAGAAAGTTTTCCTGAATTAAGTTGTTGTTTTTTTACACCAATTAATTGCGAATGCATATTGTAGATTTCTAAATCAACCATTTTTACATTATTAGGGACAAAAATTTCGAATAATCCTGATGATGGGTTAGGATAAGCCCTAAGATTTTCAAGTAAATTGATGGTTTTAGACATTTTTCCTTGGCAGGCATCCTTACTTTTAACTTCAAGATTATCTCCATGATTAACATCAATACTAAAATGAGATTGATAGGTCTCTAATATTTTTTCACCATTCTTGTATACGGTGTAAGGAGCAGCACCAGAATCAACCGAAACTTCAACCGACTGTTTAACCACTTGTATTTTACCAGTTAAATTTACACCACCATCAATAGTAACTTCATAACACTGCTCAAACTCTTCACCATCTACAGTAATACATAAATTGTATGTTCCTGGTGAAAGGTTTTCAATGGTGGTAGTATCATTAAAATTGTAAGTTCCTCCATTAATAGTGGCTATATAGTCATACGTGGCATTAGCACTAATAATAACTTTTCCATTTTGTTTATCTACACATGTTTCACCTATTGTTTCGATAGTGAAATTATTTGCTGGTAACTCTAAAGGTCCTGGCACAATGTTAAATGCCGTAATGGTTGCCGAAGCTGATTCTTGTCCCGCTAACATATTCACAATATTAAAGCGAAGTTTACGTGCAACAATAAGATCAAAATTAACAGTTTTTTCAGTACCTATTTCAGAATCTGAAACAAGTTCTACCCATTGACTGCCACTCCAATAATCTAATGTCCAATCTTTAATTCGAGCCGAAGCTTCCTTGAGAGTAATTCCTTTAACCGTTTTGTTAATACCTAAATCCAACATCAACCATTCTCCAGCGCCAGCGTTTTCAGATTCCCAAAATGTTGCATCTTCATCATCATTTGCCAATTTAGCTTCGGCACTTATTTTAGATGACGATGCCGACATGTACCTATTATAAAATCGTAATTGTAACTGTGCATCAAATAAAGAATTGGGATATACTTGCTGTCCGCGCAATTCATCCAGACCTTCATTTTTGAAATATATTGTCTCTCCTGGACCAGGCTGAAAACCAACAAAAATAGGATTTGGGAAGGTATGCGTTCTTCTTTCCGATGTGTTGGAAATAAACCAAAAATCGTAAAGTCTAGTGGTAAAATTAGCCTCATGCTTAAAGTTCCAAAATGTTAAATATGGACCGCTATTGGGGTAAGATAGTTCAGCTCCTCCATTACCTAAAAGCTTTCCACCCTGAATATTATCCAATAAATTGGCGTATGGGTGAGAGGCATGACAATCTATGGATTGATCGGGTTGCATGGGACAATTTATAAAAACTGAACTTGTAGTACTCCACCGCATTCCTGGGCCATGCAACATACCTTTTCTACCATTAACAAGACCTTCATCTGCATTATCAAAACAATTTTCAAAAAGTACGCCATAACTATATCTTGAGAAATAACTCGTATGACCTCTTTTACCAGAAATATCAATGTTTTTAACTGTTACAGCCATACTTCTATCAATAAAAATATCTTCATTCCAATCTTTAAAATGGCAATCTTTAATCCATCCGTTTACAACATTTGTAAAGAATAAAGCTTGCCACGCATAATCAACAATGTCATTGGCGTGGTGCACGAAGTTTTCCGGATAATCTTTCCATCCACTGGTAAATAAAATATCTTGCACCCCAACCTCTTCAATGGTTTGAAAAGTTTTAAGTACCGTTGTAGAAGACACCGGCATATTTAGCTGAACAGGATTTTTAAAGGTTACTTTATTACCAGATATTTTAGTAATTACGTGTTTTTCAAAAGGCCGAATACCATCTCTATTAATAATGGTCCATCTTGTATTAGGAGTTAATCCAGGCATATTTGCCTCTAAATTATTTGTGGTTTTTTGAAATAAATCTACATATTGACCGACTGCTAGATTAGCAGTACTTGCTACTTGTACTTCGAAATCGCCTCTCTTAATTTCTGCAGTTACCTGTGTGATGTCATTTGAGTCTGTATTGGATGGTTTAAACATAAAGCGATAATGCGTTGAACCACTACCAAACTTATTTTCATTGAATTTATCTGCATAAATTTCTGTACCTCCAGCACCTTTGCCAGCACCTTTTAATACAATGTGACTTCCACTAATAATTATGGGTTGCGTTTTAGTTGTTTCACTAGAAACGATGTACCTACCCGCTGGAAAAAACACAACGGTTGGCTCATTACTTGCCTCAGCAGCATCAATAGCTGCTTGAATAGCTGTATCATCATAACCTGTATCATCTGGAATGGCTCCATAATCGGTGACGCTTATCGTATTCCAGCTAGAGACATCTGGTAATTCTTTTTCTGAAAAATGGTAACCTGTATAAGAAAAGTCACTCAAAGTAGCTTCAGATAAATTGCCTGTTAATTTTTTAGATGCAAAATCTACCCAAGAAGGCGCTTCTGTGTTTTGGGCATACGTTACTAGCCTCATTAAAAAAACTAAAGAATAAATTATTTTTTTAAGCAAGGACACATACCTCTTATTAATTTTTAAATTTCTAAACATTAGCTTTATTATTTAGTCGTAAAACTCCACACTTGTCCAATAGTTGACCCTCCGTTACCATCTTTAACTACTATTTTGAAATAATAGGTAGATGCTGCACTTAATCCTGTGGCATCATAACTAGTACCTGATTGACCCTCTGATACTTTTGTAGCTGGACTACTGTTGGTATCTAAATACACATCATAACTCAAAGTATCGCCATCTACATCACTGGCTGTCCAACTTAGTGTGGTACTCGTACCATCTATCTCTGAATTCAATGCTGGTGCTACCAACTCTGGTGCAAATGGCAAATGGTTGGATACACCATCACCTTCAGTTAAAAATTGACTAACGGATGAATAGGCGCTTTCCTCTCCTTTTGTATCTCTAGCCTTTAAACGCCAGTAATACGATTTGCCTTTTTCTAAAGTAATAACCCTTGAAGTTGATGAACTTGAAACATCATGTGCTAATGAAGAAAAATTACTGTTTTCAGACACCTCAACCCTGTATGTTATCGGGTTTCCTTCATTGTCTGTAGAAGCATTCCATTCAAAAACTACATTATTATCTATACACAAGGTATTGCTTAATGGATAAACCTGTGTTGGAACCGTAGGAGCCGTATTTTCTGGTTCTGGCTCTGGCCCACCATCACCATCACCGCCACTACTGCATGACATTAAAACACTTACAAGTACGCCTAAATATAAATATGCTTTTTTCATTTTATTTTTTTATTAATTTTATAAATACTGGTTTTTCTGATATTACTTTTACAAAATAGATACCTTTTGGTTTATTCTCTAAATTCAATTGCACCTTTCCTCCTTGTACCGGATAAACTTTAGAAGTTATTAATTGTGAATGAATATTATACACTTCTAATTCTATTGCTTCTATCGTATTCGGAATATACAATTCAAATAAACCGCTTGTAGGGTTAGGGTAAGCTTTTATATCTTCTAGTAAATTGATGGTCTTTGCCATTAGGCCTTGGCATGCTTCTTTGCTCTCTACCCGAATCTCATCGCCATGATTTACGCCTATAGAAAAACTAGTTTGATTGGTTTCGAATAATTCTATCCCATTTATAAAAACCTTATAGGGCCCTGTGCCTGAGGTGACGGATACACTGGCTGATTTCTTTACAACCTCTATTTTTCCACTTAAACTTGCACCACCCGCAATGGTAACCTCATAGCAATGGCTGTAATTCTCACCAACTACATCTATACAGAAATCATAAGTACCTGGAGTTAAATCCTCGATAGTCAATTCCTTTGTAAAATCATATGCTACTCCATTGATTGTGGTTGTATAATCATGGGTAGCATTGCCCGTAATAATAAGCTTGCCGTTATCTTTATCTGCACAGGTCTCTCCTATAGTCTCTATGGTAAAATTATTTGCTGCTAAGGGGTCTTGAGGAATGATGCCCAAATCTATGATTTGAAGATACAGGGGCATTGCACTGCCTGAGGTGTCCTCCATGAGATAATAATACACTTTACCATCCTTTATGTTTACGACACCATGATCAAAAGTTTTACCCGATGTAGCCTGATAAACTCTTTGGAAATTGTTAGTACCTCCTTCTGTTTTATCTACAAAAACACGTCCATTACTTAATCCTATCAAGTAAACATCATTACCTGAAGTATACAAGGCTGAACCTCCTGAAAAATCCTCAGAAGTTATAAAATCTCCTGTTCCTGATGGTTGATACGTGTGCAGATACTTTGTAACGTTATTTTCATTATCCTTAACTCTACTTATAAAATGCACATCTCCATTATCGGTAACCGTCCAATCAAAGTTGCCTACTATATGTACTTTATCTTTTTGAGTTGTTGCGACGTAATCTCCTGGCTCCATTACTTTTATAACATCTGCATCCCATAACGGTAGGTCAAAAGGTTCTCCTTTGTAATTTTTCCAACCAGTAGCACCACTTGGATCATCTGAATACGCATAATAAATACCGTTTTGGTATTGGTATTTATCATCATTATTTTGAGATCTGCGCTGGAAACCGATTCGTATTTTACCATTGGCATATTTAATATCGCCATACAAGCCCCAGTTGTAAGTAATACCAGATTGACTCCTAGCATTTAATCTATTAAAATCTATGAAATTACCCCAAGTTCCTGAAGCTGCATCATATTTGCTAAACTTGTACATACCATTATTATTCCCCCCTTCTCGCATAAAAAATAAAAGATCGCCTTGATCATTAAGGAAAAAGCTTGGATAGGTTAAGGCTACAAATTCAGATTGTGCTACACTTCCAGGTGTACGTAAATGTTTATAATCTCCATCCACGCCATTATCTTTCACAAATTTATCTAGTGTAAATTCACTATCTGATACCGTTGCCGCATTTGGAACCGAATACGAATATCTAAAATAATCATTAGCTAAACTTCCATCTGAAGGTCTAGAGGCACTGTAAGCGTGCATATCGTACAATAAATGGATAGTTCCATCTTTAGGACTTATACCAACGGCACAGGTATTGTGTGATTCACCAATCCAGTATCTATTTTGATAACCAGTGTGCCTATGCGGAAATTCAATAGTGGCGACAACGCCCGTTACTTTATTGTAGCGCGAAAGCATCAAATGACGGTCTGCTTTAGGACCCCGATACCAAGTCATGAACACGTAATCCCCATAAGACTTTACAGCATCGCCATGTGCCGAAATGTTGCGTCCAAAGAAATAATCATAAGGTGCGTTATCTCCTGTGTTTGAGGCACCACCAGTCACCTTGCTACCATTAAAATGTAAACCAAAATCACTTATTTTGACTTCGGTTTCTAGGACAACTTGGGCTTTTAGTATACTTGAAGATACCAGTAGCATCAACAAAATGAACATCGACCAACTTTTCCATTGGAAAGTGCAATTTTTTTTCATAAGTAGTTTTTTTCTTATTCTAGCTCAGAATAACTTTGTAAAATTACGAATTTAAATCTTCTAATTATCCTGTAGTGTGCTGCTTATGAATACCTAATAGACCATTATAAACAAGACACCCATATAAAGATAATACAAACCGGAATATTATTTTAAATAAATCCATAAAACACCATAATATCCCATTACTTACCACCTAATTAGCTCCTAACAACCTTAGCAGATTGACTTTATAAACAAAACCAATACATAGAGATTTTATGGGATAATCTTTAACACGGTTCAATGAACCTTAAAAACCTATCGCATCACCAGTTTAGAATGGTGTACCCATTAAAATCATCAGCTACCTTTATTAGGTAAATACCAGAAGTAAAATATCTGTTATTTTCAACAACTAGTCTCTCTTTAGTTATCTTCCTTACACAAATAACTTTTCCTTACATATCATGTATCACAATTTACTTTGGCTATTCCATGTAAAACACCTCTTCAAGAGGAATAGAAACAGGAGAATTATCTGGGTTTACCTCCATGATATCTGCCATAAAATCCCACCACTTTTTTACGACAGGGTTATCGGCCAAATCTTGTGAACCACCATCACCAGATACTTTTTGGAAAGCGAATAAGGTACTGGTTTCCTCGTCAAAAAAAATAGAATATTCACTTACACCACTATCTTTTAGTAGTTTTTTTAGTTCTGGCCAAAGTTGGTCATGACGTTCTTTATAGGCCTCCTTTTGACCTTTATTTAATTTCATTTTAAATGCGAGTCTTTGCATAACAAATATCTTAAATAATATATATTTTTAAAAATAGAACACTAACCCACCTCGACTATCCTGCAGCATCCTGTGGTCTTAAAAAAACTTAATTATGAAATTTCACATTTTGATTTGTTTTTCATTTCTAACTAAATACCTTTTTCTGATATTTTGAAACATAAGTATTATGTAGTTATCCTTTTAAAACACTTAAAATATCTATTGCTTTTGAGACACTTAAATATGTTACGTTTATGTAAAAAAACCTCTATAGTTTTTTTTAAATACCTCCTTTTATGGTTTCTAATCTAGAAAAAAGAATATTCAATTACAAAACTCACGCTTAACACTAATTTGATTTTGGACACCATTGTGTTTTTATGCTGTATCTTCCTAGAACCTTGTTTTTAACAAACTTCAAAAACTATTTACTCGGTTATTTCTACAACAAAATAAGGTGTCAACGCCTTTTCATGAAATAATCCGGGATGCATTATAACATGACCGTTCTTATTAGTAGAAGTAAAATAAACCAGTAGGTCATAATCTGGATTTATATCCTTTACTGGTATATATGCACTATAACAGTTACCATCCCAGGTCATGGACAAGGTTTTAAAAGCGCCTGAAGCCATATTGGCTTGTCTGTAATGAACCATGGGTGCTTGATTTTCATTGAGTTTTTTTTCTGTGAATAGCTTAACTTTTATGGGCTTATTTTTTGCAGCTAACTGCGGTACCTCAGCCAAAAAATTTACTTGACCTTGATTGCTTGAGTTTTTAAAACCATCCCAATGACTTTTATGTTTGATAACTTCAGAATCATTTAATAAATCTTTAAGTTTCGCTATGTCTTTTTCTATTTCAACTAATCTATCTTGCCACGTGCCATTATCATGTAAAAACTTTGGGGTAATATGATATAAACTACCCGCAAGGTTTATTACATGTTTCCAACAATACTTTGCATTTTCAAGACTCTTAAGGCTAGATTTTAAATAACCCTTATCCTCAGTTTCCTGGTAAAAAACAACATCTGTTGCCGCCTTGATTTTATGTGCATGGTAGTTAGCAAGTGCCACTGTTATCTGGATATCTATCTTATTGGTTTTGAATTCTTTTAAATATACCTTTGGTATATCGGCCTCACTAACTTTTGCCAAAGCATTTAAAGTATTATTAGAAAGGGTGTCATATAAGGCTGCCAACTGCACCGGATTTATTTTACGCTTTATATCATTATTTAAAACATCTTTCACGTAATCATCAATACTATAAAACAAACCAGGGTCACCAGGTTCGGCAGATTGGTAGGTTCTTTCTTTTTCAATATGATACGGATTGGCATTATGCTCTACAAACAGAGCCCCCCCACTATCCATTTCTGCCCAATTATAGTTGGCGGGGTGAAACGTAAGGTGAGACGATGTGATTAAAGGTAGTATTTTACCAGACCAACTATAAGCTTCTAAAACCTCCTTAAAGGCGTCTCCATAATGTGTTTTAAACGTTCTTTCCCATACCTCTGGAGGAGTGTTTTTTGAATACCCTAACCTTCCGTATAGCTTATACCAAGCCCAATAGCGTTGGTCTTCCCATGTAAAATAGCTTAAGGAATCGCTGTTAAAAAGAGGCCATGTGTTTTGCTTTCTCGCCATAGGCGGTGTCACTTGAAAGCCTTTTGCCTTTCCAAAATTTGTGGTTGAAGAGAAACGTTTTACATAGTCTAGGTCTGCCCATGTAAATAGCCTTATGGTGCCAATACCCCAGAGCCTATTGATGTAATCGAAATTACGGGATTTATTTAAAAAATCTGCGTACCCGTACCTTTGGCGTAAATCGATATTATCTAAATTAGATAATTCCCGGTGCCGCATTTGGGTAGGATGAAATGGTAACCCAACACCTTCCCAGCTGTATTTACTAGTTACTGTAATGTTCATATCAGTTTCTATGGCCCACTCCCTAATTTGTTCTGTAAGCCCCTTGGCTCTTAAATCTAAAAAGAGTTGCCCGTTACGTTCTTTATAGACATGTCCTACAGCTTCAATGATGGCTTTCCAAAATAATTCGGCCGTATTACCAAAACCACCAACACCAGATTCGTAATTTACCCTGAGCTGAATACCATCAATTTCAGGAATTTTATGTAACAATTCATACATGCCCCTAGCGCAATAATTGGTATATTCCATGGCATCTTCTGGCAGTCCAAAAATTAGTTCATCACTTCTGCCATGCCCCCAAATACCAAATACAAACTCCAGACCGAAGCTATGGCATAGTTGCCCTATGTGTTTGAGTTGATTTAAATATTCTTGAGGCGTTCTTTCTAGATTTTCTCTTAATGACACATTTTCAAATCCAGGGACATCAAAAAGATATGGATAAACAGGTATCATAAAATCCTGTTGTTTGCCATCATTATAACCCGTTATCAATGTAAGTCTGTTAAACCTATTATTGGCTAAATTTTTTAAATAGTATTGCCAATAATCTTCTGAAAAAAACCAACTATCATCATTCTGGTCTGTTACAAATTTATCCAGCCCCCTTACCTTATTTTCAGGATACTCAATGGTATTTTCAACTTCTGAGAGCGCGACAAGACCATGTGACTTAATTCGTTCTGTTAGTTCATTGAGAGCATACATGAGTCCTTTGGCATCGGTACCCCCAATTACTAGCACGGTTCCGCTTTCGGTTTTCTGCCATTGGTAAAAAACGCCTTCGGGTTTATTTGGTTGTATCTCTGGATTACCTGAAACGAATTTTGCGACTATCTCATTTTCTAAAGAACCTATAACAAGGCTTCTATTTGGGAACGTTTCTCCTATTTCCTGAGTTAAATTTATGCGTCCTCCAGACTGCTTGATGGCTTCCAATAAATTGTGCTTACCAAAAGCTATTGGGCTGTTGGGATTGTTAGAAACCTCAGTTAAATCAATAATATTTATGTCACCATCATTAACTAGTTTACTTTCTTCAAATGATTGTGACTTCATTGAAAGGGTCAAGAAAAAAACACTAGTGAACGCTAAATATTTTATAACATCAAATCTCATGGAAGTTTTTAATTAATCATTTATGGTTACAACAAGATAATGATATTTAACAGTCTTATTCTTTAAAAGCAAACCCACAAAAAATTAGCTAAGTGTTAATTCGCTATTTATATGTATCATCTACAAAAAATACTATCCATTACTTTTCTTGTAACTCTAGTTCTTTCAGTATTGCTAAGCCAAAAAAGCCTGTTGAATAGGCACAGGTGGCATCGTAGTAAAAGCGGTATCCAACCATAGAGGCGTTGGTTCGACCAACGATACTGCCAATAGCTTCCGGATCTGGCCCGAGGTATTGATTTTCTAGGCACCAGGTAAGTGCTTTACGAGCCGATTCCAAATACCTGGCATTGTTTGTGGTTTGATAGATCCTGTACATCAACAAACTCCAAAGCGGCGTTCCTTTATCGGTAGGAATAGCGGTTCGATCACCTTCGCGTGAATCAAACACAAAATTCCATGAGCCATCGGGGTTTTGGTTTTCCACCAATTGGTCTGCAAGTTTTTTAGCATACTCCAGATAAATGGTATCTGGGAACATTTCGTTCATTGCCAACATGCCTTCCATGGTCCAACCGGTTCCCCGAGTCATTTTTAGCGGAGGCACAGCTATTTTCTTTTCTAAGGACCAGCTTCTGTTCCATAAACCATTATCATTTTGAAATTTGGCCATGTGCTTATCCATGTAACGTTTGGCTACTTCTTTAAAGCTTTCGTCGCCAGTAATTCTATAAAATACACTGTGCCCTTCTGGATCCCAACCCGTTTCATCTAAAATATTTTTATGGAACTCATTGATGTCGTACAAATAGTTGTGAGGTAAAATGTCGTGTTGCTCTATTAATTTACCCTTTTCGGTATTCCAAAAAATGGCCGCCTCCAAATAGGCAGTATCTCTTGTTGTTTCATACAAAGGAGCCAAAGCCCATTTATACATAATTCCAGAATCGGATGTTCCTACCCATTTTTCATAGCCGCTTGGTGACCTTAGCCAAATGACTAGAAACGATCCCCGAGATGGGTGGTTTTCCTCGCGAACCTGATATTTTAGATACAGTTTCCCCACTAGGTCCATACGCTGAATCAATTCTTCGGTGTCATATTGAGTGGCAATTTCTGGTACTTTAATGGCATCCAATACCATTTTTACGATTGGAGAACCACCCCATAGCCAGTAGACTGAACGGTGTAGACGAGCCTCTAAATCATAAAAAGTAAAAAAGGAACCATAGGTTGGACTGTCTGGATTTAAATTTTGTCGTCTTAAGCCATTTTCAATCACAGCTCCTAACGACTTTATCAAACGCTCTTTAGACAAGCCTTCACCCATAAGTTGTTCGAGTTCTTTATTTTTCCATTCAGAATGGTCTGGTGAAATATCTTTACTTGCGAACTCATATGAGCCATCTTCACCATTAATAAATATACTTACTGTCCCACTCCAGTCTTCAGAAAGTAAAGCTATTTCATGCCTGAATTCCTTCAATAATACCGGATAGGTTTTTCTCAAATAAAAGTTCTCAACTTCAATTTGCTTGGAACTTACTCGTAATGAGTTTTCCCAATGCTCCAACCTACCCGAGGGAAAAATAATTTGTTTTTTTAATTCATGCGAATCATCGTAATAAGGCCCACCAAAGGTATAAGTGCCTATAGGATTGCCTTTAAACACACAGACACCTTCCATTCCCTGTTCTGGACTTATATCGACCACAGGAAACCAAGTTTCGTGATTAGTCTTGTTATATAATGTCTTACGAATTAAACTATCTGGATCAAAGGGTGAAACACTAGAAAACCTGCTCATAGGCTTATTTCTTGAACTCTCAATACGAAGCTCAAATTGCCTTACATTATCGGGTAACATGGCTTCAACAAAGAGGCTCTTACCTTTTATTTTTAGGTTTAAAGTTGGTTTTTCAACAACCTGTGCAGATAAAAAGCTAAAATGAAAGGTTAAAACTAAAATCATCAAGACTTTAGCCACTAGCATCTTATTAAAATCAGCTTTATAGGTGTGCTTCATTGAAGTGAATTTTTATTTAGTTCTCAATCGCAATAAAAGATGTAAATCATTTTAGGTTAACTAGAGCATTAAAGCACTACTCCACTAAGAGCGAAACTTTCTTTAAATCTTTTTCTAAAGAAGATGTCCCTACAGAAATGGTAAAGGTTCCAGGTTCTACTACTTTCACCATGTCCTGATTTAATACATTCAACTCATCAAATCCAAGATTAAAACGAACGGTTTTTGTTTCGCCTGGCTTTAGGCTAATACGCTCAAAACCTTTCAATAGTTTTAAGTATCGGCCTACCGAGGCAAAATCGTCACGCACATATAGTTGTACTACTTCATCACCTTCTCTTTCTCCCGTATTTGTGACCTCTACAGAAACGGTTGTACTTCCATCTGGAGCAATACTATTATCTTGAAGCTTAGGTTCAGATATTTCAAAAGTGGTGTAACTTAATCCATAGCCAAAGGGGAATAATGGTGATTTATCACTAAAACGATACTTTCCTTTTCCAGACCCTATAAAGTCTGGACGTTCTAAATACGTTACAGGCACCTGCCCAACAGAGCGCGGAAACGACATGGTTAATTTACCACCGGGGTTAACATCGCCAAAAAGAACATTAGCAACAGCATCACCGGCATGCATACCTCCATACCATGTTTCAAGTACAGACGGAATATTTTCAGCGATGTAGTTTATACTCAACGGGCGACCATTAATCAAAACCACTATCACAGGTTTTCCTGTTTTATGAATGGCTTCTACTAATTCATTTTGAACGCCATACAGATCTAAATCAGAACGATCGCCACCCTCACCACAGGTTTTATGCGAGCTCCCCACCACTAAAACAACCGCATCTGATTGTTTTGCTGCTGCAACAGCCGCTGGAAATCCGTCTTTTGAAAAACTATCTATATCACACCCTTTGGCGTAATTTATTTGAACATTTTCGCCCACTTTCTTTTTTAAACCATCTAAAACAGATACATAATATGGCGGTAATCCTGAATATCCTCCTAATAACTCATAGGTTTTCTTTTTTGGTCTTTCTTCATGTGCATTAGGCCCAATAACGGCTAATGATTTAATTTTCGATACATCCAGAGGCAAAAGATTATTGTCATTTTTTAACATGATTATGGATTTTTCGGCTATCTCCAATGCAAACTCCCGATGTTCATCACGACCAGCATTTACGGTTTCTGGATCAATGTCTTTTGGTTCGGAATCAAACAAACCTAATTTATATTTTGCGGTCAAGTTACGAGATACAGCTTTGTCTATATATTTCATTAATGAAGGATCCTGCATCACGGTATCCTTCAAAACATTAGCGTGATACGTTGCTAGTTTTTCGTTTTTCCCTATAACCAAATCCATATCCACCCCTGCTTTTAATCCTAAGATAGCAGCTTTAGTTCTGGTTTCAGCAATAAAATGCATGGTTTCCAACCTTCCAACGTCATTATTATCTGAAACAATAAAACCATCAAAACCTAGCTCTTCTCTTAAGATGTCATTTAACAACCAAGTATTCATATGGCAAGGTACACCGTTAAAATCTTGATGCCCTGGCATAACACAGCCTACCTCAGCTTCCTTTACTGCCGCCTCGAACGATGGAAGATACACCTCACGCAAACGACGTTCGGACATATCACTAAAACCACCATTGATACCACGGCGGTTTTCTGGGTATCCTACAAAATGTTTGGCAGTTGCAATCACATGATTTTCATCAAATTGCTCATCGCCCATACCTTGTAACCCTTGAATAAATGCCACGCCCATGCGCGACACTAAATAGGGATCTTCACCATAAGATTCTTCAACACGACCATAGCGCGCATCACCTGCATAAACATCTAAGTTAGGAGAGTAACAATGTGTAATACCCAAAGCACGTGCTTCTAGTGCGGTTTGCGACGCCATTTTTTTAATGAGTTCGGGTTCCCAAGTTGAGGCACAAGCCACCGCTTGCGGATAAACAGTAGTATTACCGTAATAATCAAGCACAAGCCATAACCCATGTAACGCCTCCCCGTATTTCATAAAGGGAATGCCTAGTCTATCATTCGCAGGAGCATCTTGCGTTAGTTCTGCTATTTTTTCATCGAGTGTCATTTCATTGATTAGCCGTTCAACCTTTTCTGCTATTTCTCGATCTTTATTCGATACATTAGCTTTTTCTGAGTTAGAATTACAGCTGATAATTACTATTGATAAAAGTGCAGCAAATATTATGTTTCTCATAAGTTTGATATTAATCTGAGTGTGTGTTTAAAAATTTCGAATACCAGGTACAATTTTAATATTCAACTCCTTGTTATTAACTGGCCATTGTAACACTATTAGTTTTTGTGTGTTCGCATCCCAAATAAAATCTGAAGGATTTGATCCTTCTGGTGCTTTATATATTTCTAATCCTGAATTTTTTAAAGGGTTGTAATACATTACAAAATCATTATTTATAAGGATTGAAAACCCATCGGGATAATGCCGGTTTGCACCTATAAATAGTTTTGAGGCTCCTTTACTATTATCTGTTTTAATATTTAAATCTAAGGTTCTTGTGGCATGGTTGAATAAAAAGCTTTGAATATCTCCTGCTACGGTTTGCGGAAATGGCCTTGAAATAACATCTGTTATGTATTTGCGCTCTACAGTTCCTGCATCGGTTTTATCACTAAAAATTGACCACGTAGAAGGCCCTCCAGGAAGAAAATTTTGCATGGTTCTATTGCCTAAAAACCATGCTTTAATGGAGCCTATCCCCATTTGGTCGAACACCTCAGCAGTTCGTATGTAAAGTTCTCGGTATTTTAATTGCCCTAAATTACCGTCAATTAAAGTATCAGTAGTTGCAAAGGTTGGGAATCCCCACTCTCCAACTAAAATAGGGGCATTTAACATATCGGATTCTTTATCAAAACGATCCATGTTTCGCTTTATAAAATCTATTTTGTTTTGATAAATATGAGGTGTAAAAATGATGTTTTTTCTATTAATTGGCTTTGTTATTTCTGCATATTGGTTGTTATCTATTTTTTCACCTTTATTCATGAAAATAGATTGAAACAATATCATCTTATCGGCATTAATCTTTTGGCTTTCATCAATTATCTTTTGATAAAGTGGAATGAGGTATTTATTCGTTAGGTTTTCATAAGAAATATCCATTGATAATTTCCTAGGTTCATTAACAACATCGTAACCAAACACATAAGGGTCGTTGGCATATCTATTCCAGATCACTTTCCATGCATCAATATAAGTATTGTACTCGTTTTTTTTATTTTGCCAGAATTCTTCCCAAACAAATTTATCTACCCCATAAACGGTCATTTTAAAAACCGTTTTAACACCTGCATTTCGTCCTAAGTTCACCAAAGTATCTAATTTTCTAAGATAATCAGGTTCTAATTTTCCACCTGGAAATTTACTAAGCTTGCCTAATTCTAATCGGATAACTTGTGCGTTGGCACCCATTCTAACCATACGCGCATAATCGTCACTATCAAAAAAAACCTCTCCTGCGTGGTCATTGGTATTTACAACAAATCCTCTAGGAATTATATGTCTGCCCAATTCGTCTCTAAGTCCATGTTTTATTTGAGCATGCATATTTAGCGCTCCTAAAACGCATAAGAAAAGAATAATGTTTTGTTTCATGAAATTAAGACTCGTGGTTAATTATTTGATTAATATCAAAAATAGTTTTCACTTTTCGTTTTTCTGTCCTGTTCTGTACTGTATAAAAAAAGCCGGAAGAAATACTTCTTCCGGCTTAAATAAACTAAACTACTTGAAAAAAACTAACTACTATCTATATCCGTTATTTGTTGGGTCAGACTCTAGTAAGGCTGGATTATTCTCTAACTCCTGCAAAGGAATAGGAAGCTTAACGTGCCATGGTCTAATATTTTGTGCAGGATTCCAAAATCTATATTCAAGATTTTGAACTATATCTAATAAAATACCCCATCTTATTAAATCATATCTTCTATGAGCCTCACCAGCTAACTCCCATTTACGCTCATCGTAAATAGCTTCTCTAAACTCTTGTTGACTTAATCCTAATATTGCCTCAGCCTCTGCTACTGTTGCGAAAGCGCGCTCTCTAATTTTTCTAATATATTCAAAAGCTGTGTTAGGATTACCACCTGGGCGTTCGTTTTCACATTCTGCAGCCATTAAATGCACATCTGCTAAACGGAACACCATTCTATTATCAGAATGGTTAAATCTTGGAGATCTATCTAATTCTAAATTCCAGAATTTTGCCATGTATGGAAAATTTAAGTCGAACCCTAAGTAGTTATCCACTATGTTTAGCTCTCTTCTTAAATCATTCATTGGAAACTTTTCAGCAAAGTCCTTTGAAGCTACCTGTAATCCAGTACCATTAAACGCTTCACCTCTAGCTGCTAATGCAGCTCCTAATGCAGCTCTTTCATCTGAATTTGCCGGCTCATCTCTTAGACGCGGATTAAACATACTTGGGCGCCAGTTATTGTTACCAGCAAACGATCTACCAGGGAATGCGGGATCAAATTGACTATTAATATCTCTAGCAAAATCTAAAGACCAAATAATTTCATCATTGTATTCGTTAAATTGATCAAACACTTCATTATAAGAATCTAGAAGTCTGTGAGGCGATTGGTTGATAATTTCCAAACATTTATCTAAACCTTGCTGCCATTGTTGCTGCTTCATATAAATTTTTGCAATAACAATAGCTGCGGCCCATTTGGAAGCTCTACCACTTTGATCTCCTGTGTAAGCAGTTTGCAGGTTATTTTGGGCAAACTGTAAATCCTCTAGAACACCTTCGATGATGGTAGCTTCTGGAGTTCTACCTAAAGATCCAATTTCTTCCAAAGTTAATACCTCCGTATAATATGGTGCATCCCCCCAAAGATTCGTAATGTGCCAGTAGCATAAGCCTCTGATAAATCTAGTATCTGCGAGAATATCAGTTCTTACTTCTTGAGTACCAATGGCCTCATTACCTGTTACTCTATCTATAATAACATTAGCATTTAGTATAATTCGATAAAGGTCTTTCCAAGTATCTGAAACACTCATTTTTTGAACAGATACATCTGCCAAGGCTTCATTCATTGTGTAGTTACCTATGGGTTGAACAAAGTTCGCTGCACGGTTAGGTTCAATAATGTCGGCACCGTTATCATAAAAATGATCTAGCCCTACCTGACCATATAAAGAGTTGTTCTTTAAAATGGCGTACATACCCTGAACCGCCTGTCTAGCATCATTTTCTGAAGCGAAAAAGGTTTCTGGAGAAATAAGCGCTTTTGGATCTTCTTCTAAAAAGCTCTCGCAACTAAAACATGCAAAAACCATAAAGACGTATAAAATTATGTGTTTTGTTTTCATATTATTTTTTTTAAAAAGTTACATTTAAACCAAGTGTTACAACTCTTGGATTAGGATATTGCGCACTAATATAGCCTTGTAAAAGATTATTACGACCAAAATTACTTGCTTCTGGATCTATTAACCTTGTATTAGAGAATAATAATAGATTAGTTCCAGATAGATAAACCGTAGCATTTTTAATACCGTTTAATCCCATCTTTTCTGGTTGGAAATTATAAGCTAATCGTACCGTTTTTAAACGGATATGAGATCCATCTTCAACATACTCAGAATTAGGTAATGTATTCGTTACATTATCTGCCCCTGCTCTAGGAATATTAGATGTTGGGTTATCAACCGTCCAACGGTTACGTAAATCTCCAAATTTAACAGTCTCACCTCGGTTGAAATAATTATTTCTCATTGATAGGTTGTATACTTCATTACCTTGCGTTCCTTGGAAGTAGAATGAAAAGTCCCAGTTTTTGTAAGAAAAATTGTTTTCAATACCAAAAATTAAATCTGGAAACGGGCTACCAACCACCACGGCGTCTTCAGTTGATGCGATACCGTCTCCGTTTAAATCTTCAAAATGCGATCCACCAACGATTTGAGGATCTGTTCTGCCAGATGCATCTATTTCTTCTTGGCTTTTCCAAGTACCTAAATATCTAACTCCCACAAAAGCAGGTACAGTTTCTCCAACAATTAAACGTGTATTGCCTGAACCCAAAATTGGATCTGCAACAATATCAATAAAATCAACACCACCAAGATCCAGAATTTCATTCTTGTTGGCTGATAATGTTACGGTAGAATTCCAGTTAAAGTTTGATGTACTCACATTTGTTGAATTCACTAAAAGCTCCCAACCAGAATTTTTTAAAGCGCCTATATTTTGTAATTGGCTATTAAAACCGGTTTGCCTTGGAATAGTTCTTTCCAAAAGCAAATCTTCGGTTTCTTTATAGTAATAGTTAAATTCTGTAAATACTCTACCTCCAAATAATGACGCTTCAAGAGCAATATCAAAAGACGTTGTAGTTTCCCATTGTAAATTAGGATTTGCAGGTCTACCTAAAGTTAAACCAGGCACTTCTACGCCATTAAGTGTTGTGTTTGCCCCTGTTAAAAGTCCAAGAGTACTGTATGGATCAATGGCTTGATTACCCGATTTACCCCAACTCGCTCTTAACTTTAAGTCTTGAAATATATCTTGATCTTGCATGAAATCTTCCTCCGTTATTTTCCAAGCACCAGCTATCGAAGGGAAAAACGCATATTTGTTACCTTCTGCAAAACGAGAACTACCATCTGATCTACCTACTAAAGTTAAAAGGTATTTATCTTTATAAGAATAATTTAAACGTCCGAAAAAAGATGCGAATTGAAATCCGTTAAAGTCACTTGTTACAATAGACCTCGTAGGGTCGGAGTTATTTAAATTATTAAATCCTGTGGCATCACTGGTAATGCCAAAAGCTTCAGCCTGAGCTATCTCTGTAGATACTTTTTGAAAAGAAGCACCTGCAAGGGCAGTAATACTATGATCTTCACCAAAATCTGATTGGTATTGTATGGTGTTTTCATTGTTCCATCCATTAGTATTTACAGTACGGACGCTGGCACTACCTTGTCCAAAATCCCCTATCGCAAGTAAACCAGGTAACTGGCTAGAACTAAATCTATTTTGCTTTGTATTGTTAAATTCTGGACTAAATGTTGAACGGATAGTCCACTTTGGTGCAGGATTCCACTCCAAATACACTGTTGCTAATAAGTTATTAGTAAACGTTTCGTTTGTATTTAAATCTATAGCTGCCAAAGGATTGTTGAATGGCGAACCAACTACATCATCAAAACCGTTATATGAACCGTCATCATTAAAAACAGGTTGTGTACGAAGTATTCCAAAAGCTGCCTGACTAAAACTAGCCAGCGCATTATCTTGTTCTAATCTAGAATAATTTAATCTAAACCCTGCTTTTACTTTATCGCTCAATTTAAGATCTAAATTTGTTCTGAAAATGTATTTTTCAAGACCAGAACTTTTTACGATACCTTCCTGATTAAAATAATTCATCGAGGTATAATAATTTACATTATCGGTAGCTCCAGAAATGGCAACATCTGCATTGTAAATTGGAGCAGTTCCTAATACTAAGTCTACCCAATCATTGTCTGGATATGTAGATGGATCATCTGGGAAAGGAATAGCTACACTCCTGAAATTTGCGTGCTCATTAGTAAACTCTATTTGCTCTCTTTGGTTTAATCTGTCTGGTAGTTCAGGCAACATTTGTGAACTGGTATATAGGTTTACACTTATTTGTGGCTTACCCGTACCAGCACCAGCACCATTTTTTGTAGTTACCAGCACTACACCATTTGCACCTCTAGCACCATAAATAGCAATAGAAGAAGCATCCTTTAAAATCTCAATGGATTGGATGTCATTACTATTAATGTTGTTTAAGTTAAAGTTAGTACCTACAATTATACCATCAATTACCCAAAGTGGTTCGTTACTACCCGTAATCGAGTTACCACCCCTTACCCTAATAACCGTTCCTGCTCCAGGTGCACCATTAACTTGTGTTACCTGTACACCAGAGGCTCTACCTTGTAGCGCTTGGTCTACCCTAGGAACTGGTAATGCTGTAATATCTTCTGAACTTATGGAAGATACGGAACCTGTTAAATCGGATTTACGCTGTGTACCATAACCAATTACAACAACTTCGTCCAGAGCATTGTCTTGTTCCAGAGTTACGTTAATTGTAGTTTGATTTCCCACTACAACTTCTTTTGTAGAATACCCTACATAAGAAAATACAAGTGTGTTGTCTGCGCTTGCATTAATGGAATAATTACCATCAAAATCTGTGCTTGTTCCTGTGGAACTTCCTTTTACAACAACAGTGGCACCAGGAAGTGGCTGACCATCTGCAGTTACTGTGCCTTGCACCGTCTGAGCAAAGGTAATTGCTACACCTAAGAACAAGAAAATAGCCAATAGTCCCATTCTCTTAAAATTAGGTGTCACATTTTGTTTAGTTTTTAGTTTCATAAAATTTTAGTTAATTTATTAATAGAGTCCTAAAATATTTGCTTAAATTCTATCAAGTATCCTGTACTTACTGTTATGCTCTGTGCTGTAAATATGAATTTATACAGACATAGCAGGATACTACAGGTTAATAGCCTAAGTGATAAATTATAATTTTATATCATGAACCACCTCAAAATCATTTTATGAAAACAAAGCTCCTTTATTTAATAGTTGTTGTATTTTGCAGTATTAGTTATTCCTTCTACAGTCAAACTTTAGACTTGAATAAACCTATTGTTAAAAATGATGTGACTTTCGAAGAAAAAAACGGACTGGTGGCCGTTGAAGCCGAATATTTTAACAATCAAAGTAAAACAGAAATAAGACAATGGTATATAACTTTCATAGGACAATCTGCCAAAGTTGGACGAGACGATGATAGTGAACATTGCAATAATGCAAGTAACAATGCTTACATCGAAGTATTACCAGATACTCGCGTAACTCACTCGGACAAATTAATACATGGCGAAAATTTTTCAAACCAGCCAGGTAAAATAGCGATACTATCATATAAAATAAAGTTTAATAATTCCGGAAGATATTATGTTTGGGTTCGTGCTATGAGCACGGGAAGTGAAGATAATGGTATTCATGTAGGATTAAATGGGGAATGGCCAGACCACGGACAGCGCATGCAATGGTGCGAGGGCAAAAGACAATGGACTTGGGCAAGTAAGCAACGTACCAAAGAGGAACATTGTGGTATCCCTCATGCGATATATCTAGATATAAAGAATGCTGGTGTTTATAATGTACAATTTAGCATGCGAGAAGATGGTTTTGAGTTTGATAAATTTGTTTTAACTACAGATATCAACTATGTCCCTGTTGAACAGGGACCAAAACTTAAATTGGCACATGGCACCATACCTAAATCATCGTCTAATATTAAAGTACCAAAATCTCAAAAATCATACTTTAGGCATATCTCTAATTTTCTAACGAAAAACAGATATATCGCATCACAAGAATTTCAATTAGATGGAACAAACTTCTATAAAAATGGTAAAAACTGGCTAGCTATTAACCCAAAAGAACACAAGGAAGCTAAAACAAGTACTACTTTTAATTTTGAAAGCGGCTCATATGATATTGTATTTGTAGGTGTAGGAGAAAATGATGGTAGTTCTCACTTTGATTTTTTTGTAAATGATAAAAAGATTGGTGCATATGCACCTCCCTTGTCAAAAAACATGTTTGAGGAAGGCAAAAAGTTCAATGCACTTTGGGAAAACGTCCAGCTTAATAAAGGAGATAAAATTACAGTTGTAGCCAAAGTTGGAACTGATGGCAACGAATGGACTCGCGGACGATGGGCAGGCGTTGTTTTTGCTCCTTTAGGGAAAGGAAAAGAAATACAGGATGCGCCCTCATCTTATACAGCCAATTAAATACATCCCAAATAACTTATGATTTACAGAATTAAACTACTTCAAGATAAAAAAATGAATAAACTGCTTTTATTTACAGCCGTCTTAACGCTTTTTACCAATTATAGTATAGCCGCACAAAAAATAGCTCCGCCCCAAGGGCGCATTGCTATTGTGGCTGATGGCAATTCCCCTGACCCTGACGATCTGGGTGGTACTGCCATTAGTATCGCTTTACTGCGCGCTTCGGGATTAGAGCACCGATTGGTACATTACTCCCACAGCTGCGATTTGGTGCGCGACGACCGCATTTCTGAAAAAGCCGAAAAAGAGCGTCATCACTTAATGCAAGTAGCATGTGATATGACTGCAAGACGCTGGGGTGGATTTACCCATCTTACTTTTTACGATGCCATTTGGCAAAAAGAGGAAACCATCAATGACTTAGCATGGGCAATAAACGCCTCAACTGCTGAAGACCCATTATGGATTATAGAAGCTGGTGAACCTGATATTATAGGAATGGCCTTAAAAAAAACACCTAAAGAAAAGCACCAATATGTTAAGGTTGTAACACACCATCCTGCCAATGATAATGCAGGCGATTTTTATTCATGGCAACAAATATTAGATTTCGGTATTGAAGAAGTACGTATTCCAGACCAAAATATAAACTTAAAATTGGACCACGAACAGTGGGATTGGGCCAAAAACCATGAAGACCCTCGCATAAGACTAATTTGGACTATTGGAAATATTGCAGAAATAGATAACATTGTAAACTTTCAAAAGGGTAAATGGGATTGTTCTGATGCTGGCATGATTTTATATTGGATAACTGGGGCCAATGTAAATGATGGCTTAAGAGCTGGATCAATAGATGTTGTAAAAACAATTTTAACGGATTATGTTTCTAACAATCCTGAACTTAAAAAAGAAAAAAAGAAAAAATAATTTTTTCTTTTCCTGAAATTCAAGTATCCCTGCTTTTTTATTAAGCATTAAATCCATGAAGTACAAAAACCTATTATTTCTAGCCTCGACACTCTTTCTAACTAATCTCTTAAATGCTCAACTAAAAGAATTTTATGAAAAAGGACATATCACAACAAAAAATGGTGAAATAAAACAAGGTTATATAAGAAACGATGATTTTAAACATAAAGTTTCAAAAGTTTGCTTCAAGACATCTTTAACAGATAAAAAATGCAGGTATTACAACACATCGGAAATAAATTCATTCAAAACTCAAAATGGTGAAGTTTATCATTTATTTGAAACAAGGCTAAATAACGGTAACACTCCGGTAACTTTATTTGCAAAAAAATTAGTGAACGGAAAAACATCCCTATATAAAGGTTTTTATGAGGCAACTGTGTTTTATATTATTTCAAAGGATGGCAAAAACTATATTTTACAAAACGATAAATTTATACCTGGACAAAAGGAAGTTAAAAGATATAATTATCCCGGAGTTCTAAATTTAGCAACAGAAAACCTTCCTATTACATCTAAGATAGTCGTACAATTTAAAGAACAAATTTTTATTGACATTGTGAGCCAGTATAATGCATCACAAGGAAATGAATTTGAGATTGCTACGACCAAAGAAAAACCTGTAAGCTTTTTAATACTTAATGCTGGTATCGGTATAGGAGAAAGTAATGAATCTGAATACTTTGCCCAATTAACAAACAGAATTTATTTCCCAAAATTTAGCAGGAATACCTCACTAAATATTGGACTTAACTATTATAACTATCAATTTACAACGACCGATGACATTGGTAGAGATTTAGAAGTTACCCAATCCCTTATTTCAGCTCCTATTCAACTTCAGCATAATTTTGCCAACAAAAGCATTAGGCCTTATATGTTCACGGGAATGAACTTTAGTCTTTTCTCAAAAAAAGACCAAAATGGTAATTCCCTTTTGGAAGATAGTGGATTACAAAGTGAATTTGGTTTGAGCTTTTTACTGGGAGCTGGAATTGAAATTGACATCTACAAAGGTTTCATGTTAAAGAGCGAGTACAGACATGAAACGTTTTCCCATTTATTTCTATGTGGTATAGGCTATAATTTTTCAATTTAACTTATACAACTTTAAAAATAAGCTATAAGTACCTTAAAAAATTAACACTCATATATTACTACAAAACACCTTTTAAAAACTTCAATATAAATTCATAGTTTATTAAACTTTTGATATGAGAACACTAATACTTACCATAGCTATTTTTAGCTTTTACTTTTCTGTTAAAAGCCAAAACGTATTGGTATTCACCAAAACAGGACATTACCGTCACGCTTGCTTACCTAACGCCATAAAAAGTTTTGTAGAGATAGGAGAAGAAAACGGTTGGAAATGTACCTTTACTGAAGATGCCACCTTTTTTACAGAAGACATATTGAATAAATTTAACGTAGTGGTTTTTCTACTTACTAATAAGGATATTCTGAATCAGAACCAGAAGGAAGCTTTTAAAAATTACATTCAATCTGGTAAGGGATTTGTAGGAATCCATTCTGCAACCGTAACTGAATTAAATTGGCCATGGTTTGAACATTTAATAGGAGCGAGATTTATTGGTCATTCTGGTGTTCAAAAAGGAAAAATTACTATTGAAGATAATACACACCCAGCCACTCAACACTTAAAAGCAGAAAGTATGGTTTGGGAAGACGAATGGTATTCTTTGAACAGAAGCCCTAGAGAAGATGTTAATGTTCTCATCTCATTAGACGAAAACTCTGTTGAAATGAAAGAATTTCATGGTAAAAATATGGCTATGGGAGACCACCCAATAGCTTGGTATCACCTATTTGAGGGTAGTCGCGTTTTTCAAACGCAATTAGGACATAGACCGGAAATTTATGATGATATTGTATTCAGAAAACATATCATTGGGGCTATTACCTGGGCAAGCAAAAAGGATATAGAATAAAATCACTGCCCTAGAAATCAATCATTTTTACACGAACTCAGAAAAATCATAAATGCCTCAACTCTATATTTCTGTATTCAATTTTCATTGGAGGCCCCGCATGAACCTGCACTCCAATATAACCTTTTATAGTTCTATTTATAGTATCTAAGTCGGTAACCTCACTCATCAAAACACCGTTTATATAATGCTGCATTAAATTTTCGCTTACCTTCAAATAAACTTGATTCCAATCATTTGATTTTATGTTCGATTTTAAATGCGATTTAGTTCACAAAGTATATTTCACCAATCTTGTTTGCCAACAATTCTTCTTAATATTCTCACGAATGTTACTTGTTGGAATACTATCTGGCATTTGAGGTAGGCTCACTTTTTCACTCATATAAGCTAGTGTGGTAAGCTTTCTTTCTTCATAATTCTGCCCCGTAAACCTATTTCTACCATCTATATCACATTGGTAACCTCTTAACGCAAAAGGCGCATACCTTCAATCATCTCACTTCGGTAATTAATACCGCTATTTCCCAATGCGCTAATGCGATATTCTAATTTTAATTCAAAGTTTTCAGGTTGTTCCTTTTTATAAATAATAAATGAATTTCTTTTCAATATAGTCTCTGGAGTCTCTTCACCAACTAAATTACCATTCTCAACACGCCAATAAGTAGAATCACCTTCCCAACCTTCGAGATTTACCCCATTGAATATTGTGTGCTACGATTATGATGATGATTTTTTTCATTTCTATTTTAATTAAAGCTATTCATTTCTCCACTAAAAAAGCATCACGTACTATACTGGTTCATAAGCTAAATTCGATGAATAGTTGATTAACCTTTAAATAACCAGTAATGTGTGTTTTTTATTATCAGAATCTAGCAAAACTGCTTTATCACTTATGAAGCAACTGAGTTAGCAGAACTGCTGGGTTAGGGATTCAGGGATTTGTTGAAACTCCTTGATGCAGGAGAGAGCCCTTCGACTACGCTCAGGATAAACTCCAACCGAAAGCCCGACCCCTTGTGAGTAACGCCAAAAAGTTTTTAATTCTATTTTCTAATACTTCTTACCAATTACGGTATACATTCTGCAATTACTAGGTGCATCACCGTCACTATTTCCAGCCATAATAATACTATCACCAGCTTCGGCTATACGATGAAAAATTGACATCACGACAGTCCCCACTTTAATATCATCACCTGTATCCTTATAATCACTCAATAAGAATTCTGGTCGTTTTACCGTATCATCGTGTAAAACATAGATGTGCATCTTCATGCCAGCAATAAATTGCAGTTGGTCTCTTGCCCAATATCTATTATCAGAATTTGGTGTTCTTATGTACTCTGATCCATTAAAATATTTAGGTATTACAGTATAGTTTACTTCCATATCAGTATAGGCCTTTTTACCCCAATGCATATTGGTACGCAACATCGCTTTACCATCTCCTGTATAACTAAACTTTGTAAAAAGTTTGCTTTTATTGGTTTTACCTGGAATGTATTCTGGAATTTCAGGCGTATGCACTGGCATAGGCTCTTCCGTAAGTACATCCTCGAACACCTGAGGTAACTCTTTAGTTAATCCGTTTTTAATATGTACAGGGTTAGAGGTTAGCGCTACACTAGCAATTGGCAACCCTTCTTTTGTTGCTGTAATTGTAACAGTTCCAGCTTCTAAAAGCGAACGCACCGCAACACGGTTTATACCCGCTTCAATATCTAAATATAAATTATTGGTTGAATTTTCTTTTCCGCTATTATAACCACCACGCCAAATTGCTGGTCCTTCTACAGTAAAATCTACACGCCCTTTTGCTAGCGGACATCTTATACCTTCTGCATCAACTACTTCAACATCAATCAGCACAATATCTGAGCCATCGGCTCTCCAACCTTTAGGGCCCGTAATTGGTGTTAGTTTTAAAGCCGCTGGTTCTCCAGCCGTGGTTTTTGTTTGTGTAACACGCACCTCATCATTGATGATACCCTCAGCTTTAATTTCGCCTGATTCCCATTTAACATTCTTGAATGTATATAGGTATCCACTTTTAGGTGTTTTATTTTCACCAATAAGTTTCCCATTAACATATAGTTTAACACCAGCGGTATTAGATACCACAAATATGTCCTTTTTTGTGCCTTCCTCATAATTCCAATGGCCAACAATATGCACTTGTGGTTCTGGTCTCCACATAGCTTTAGTTGTAAAGAATGCCTCTTTTGGTAAACGTACAGCATCTACCTCACCACTTGCTCTGGTAACCTCGGTTTGTCCGCGACCACCATGAGTACCATCTGAAAAAATCCAATTTGCACCACCAACGTGATATGCTTTTCTACCCATTTTATCCCACCAATGCTCTACCTGTCTTACCGCAAACTGTTCTGAAGTTATTTTATAGGTGTTTTTTTCAATGTTAGGATGACTGAAAAAATTATCATCTGGCGAATGTTTATCCCAAATTCGTCTTGGCGCCTCTTCACGCATATATTCACTTTCTACCAATGGTAAATCTGGGTATTCACGCTCCCAACCTTCTGTACCAATTTCAATAGAAACATAGCCTTCAGAATCATTTTTAACATCAGCCCGTCTGTTCCCCATTAAACGTTTTCCGCTAGGGTCGAATGTTTTTATAACATTTAATATTTCTTGATAATGCGCTTCGCTTTCAGCCCAATTTCCACCTTCCCAAATCATTATAGATGGATGGTTTCTATAATACACAATCATGTCTTTAAAGGCTTTAATACGGATATCCCAAGTTTCACCTTCATCTTCAGATTCGCCACTTACACCAGGCATTAGGGTTACAAATCCATATTTATCGCCCATAGCAACCTCGGAGGGAGAACCCGCACAATGGCCCCATCTGATAAAATTACCACCCGCTTCATCCATAAGTTGAAATGTATGCTCGCGTAACCAATCGGGTAATGCTGCACCTAAACCAGCCCAAGCATTGGTTGGTTTTTGCCCCCAACCGTGTAATTTTGCATATTCACCATTATTTGAAAACCCTGTATCTTTATTAAACTCAAAGCTTCTAATACCTAGAGGTGTTTTGTAAGAGTCAATAGCTTTTCCGTCTACTTTTAATACAGTTTCAACAGTATACATATATGGATGACGGGTGTACCAACGGTTTGGGTTTTCTAAATTGGTTTGTGTTGAAAAGGTAAATTTCTCACCAGCTTCTAGCGCTTGTTGCGCCTCTGAAACGCCTACAAGTTTCCCATCATTATCAAATATTTTTGCTTCAAAGTCTACTGTTTTGGGCTCATTATATTCATTCTGAACTTCAGCATTTACAAAAATATCAGCATTGGTTTCTGATATGTTTTCAGCATATACATACGTTCCCAAAGTTTCTAAATTATCATATAGTGGTAATGTGATGTGAACTGGCTCCATAACATGAAGAAATACGTTTCTGTAAATCCCACCGTGGGTTGGGTGCCAATGCTCATGGTTCCATACTAACGGAAAATTATCTCTAAAATGATCACCTCGATCGTTATTGACTTTTACAGCAATAACATTATCTTCATTAAACTTAATATGCGGTGTTAAATCAAATCCAAACGGAATGAATCCTGTTTGATTTTGTCCTAAATGCACACCGTTGATATAAACATCTGCAATTTGACGCACCGATTCAAACTCTATAAATACTTTTTTTCCAGCATCAGATTCTGGTAATTTAAAATGTTTACGATACCAAACCGTTCCACGCCATTGATTTTCTTCACCGTCGTGATGCCCTAAACTATAATCATCAAATGTGTCTACATCGTTAAAGGTATGCGGACAACTAATGGCACTCCAAGAGGCATCATCAAAACTGGTGTTTTGCGCATCTTGCGGATTGTCTTTTAGAAATTTCCAATCTGGATTAAAGTTGTATTTTGTTCTCGTATTTTCGAACGTATTACTCGCAGAATGCGTGCTAGTTTCACAGGAGGTACATCCTAATTGAATGATACCGTATAATAAAAAAAAAATTCTGTAATTTAATTTAAGCATAGTCTATATATAAGAAGCCAAAATTAGATTTTTCTTCTAAAAAAACTATACTGAACTGTCCTGAAAACTTTAAAATATGTAAACTATTTTAAAGTTTTTAATTGAATAGTTCTATACTCAATTTTCATTGGTGGCCCCAAATGAACCTGCACTCCAATATAGCCTTTTGTAGATCTATTGGCTTCGTCTAAATCTTTCACCTCGCTAAACAGTAAATCGTTTACATAATGTTGCATTTTATTGTCTTTTACTATGAGATGTATCGTATTCCAATCATTAGGTTTTATATTAGAGACTAACTCTGATTTTAATTTGGTAGCACTAACGTCTCGCGTTTGCCAACAGTTTCGTTTTACATTTTTACGTATGTTATGTTTTGGTATGCTATCTGGCATCTGCGGAATAGTTACAGTTTCGCCCATATAGGCCAATGTGGTACGCTTTCTTTCTTCATAATTCTGCCCCGTAAACCTATTTCTACCATCTATATCACATTGGTAACCTCTTAACGCAAAAGGCATACCTTCAATCATCTCACTTCGGTAATTAATACCACTATTTCCCAATGCGCTAATGCGATATTCTAATTTTAATTCAAAGTTTTCAGGTTGTTCCTTTTTATAAATGATAAATGAATTTCTCTTCAATATAGTCTCTGGAGTCACCTCACCGACTAAATTACCATTCTCAACACGCCAATAAGTAGAATCACCTTCCCAACCGTCCAGATTCTTTCCGTTAAATATTGAAATAAAATCACTCTTGGCTTGTTTAGAGGGTCTTTTATCACAAGAAAGTAACACACAGAAAAATAAAATACTAAAAGAAAAAACAAGAATACTTTTCATTATTATTAATTAATCAATTGTTACCTGACTACCCCACCAATCATCATTAGGTTTAAAATCTGGAGATAACATTTCCAGTCTTTGCATTTCCAAATTTGGTAGTTTTTTGTTTACCATATTTTGCAAATATTGTTTGCGCTTAGTAGCGTTAAACTCGGTATCTGTAATTGGATAGGCCGCATTCACTTCTTTTAACCATGCGAGCAATTCATTGCTTAAATTACTAGCGATATCTGAATACTGAGATATTATATTCTCATTATCTTTTTCTTCGGAAGGTAACTTAAACAATTCTTCCCGTCCGTCTTCCCAGTAATGAATAAGCTTCCAACCATTTTTTTGTATGATGGAAGAAGGCTCTCCTCCTTGATTACCATAATGCGGATAATGCCAAAATAAAGGTCTATTGATTTCTTTTTGAGATCCCTCAAGTAAAGGCTTTAAACTTACACCATCTAAATGTTGCTCATTTTTTAAGGGAAGATTTGCCAAATCCAACAGCGTAGGATACAAATCTGTACTTACAACTGGAATTTCAGAAGATTTGATGTTATTTAACCAAGGTACCTTAATAAAAAAAGGTTCTTTAATACCGCCTTCCCATTGGTAGCCCTTACCGCCTCGTAATGGCAAATTACTGGTGGCATAGTTATCTCCCGAGGCAACACCACCATTATCTGAGGTAAATACCACAATGGTATTTTCATCCAGTCCATTATCTTTTAATGCTTTTAAAACAACACCAACCGCATCATCCATAGATTCCACCAAACCACCATAAACAGGGTGATCCTGAATTCTTCTAATGGGCAATACACGTTCCATCTCGTAACCAGTTTCGGCAATCCCCATACTGTCGGCCTTATTTCGATATTTATACCATTTTTCTTGAGTGGTTTGCACGGGTGCATGAACTGCATAAAATGACAGGAATGCAAAAAAAGTAGAGTCTTTATGTTTTGTTATAAAATCTGCCGTTTCTTTTGCTAACCGCAAGGATAAATTCTCACCTTTTTGTTCATTTTTCAAATTAGGAAAACTCCAAGGTGCAAAAAATCCACCAGCAGGTCCACCACGATGAAATCCACCTTTATTAATATCAAAACCATGATCTTCAGGATAAGATCCTTTATCACCCAAATGCCATTTCCCTGCAAAAAAAGTTTTATACCCATGCGCTTTAAACGCTTCGGCAATGGTGATATCTTGTTTTGGTAATTGCATCACATAATTTGCTGGTAACATTTTATCATGTCTATTTCTTGTACGCCATTCTTCTCCTGCCTTTGCCCCAATCCAATCGGTAATACCATGACGCGCGGTAAACTTACCAGTCATGATACTAGCTCTAGACGGACTACAAACCCTACTGGCTGCATAGCCATTGGTAAACATAACCCCTTCGGTTGCCAATTTATCTACGTTTGGTGTTTCATAAAAATCACTTCCTGTGACACCCAAATCGTGATAGCCTAAATCATCAACCAAAATGAATAACACATTTGGTTTTTTATCAATTTTAACGACATCTGGTTGGTTGCTTTTACAACATAAAACGGTTAACAATAGAGCAATTTGCAATAACTTTATATACTTCATAAGTAGTTTTTAATTTAAATTTTTATTCTTTTGCGGCTTTAGGTCCATCGTAATCATAGGTAAACCAATCAACATCAATGTAACCAGCATCTTCTTTTTTGTTCCATGAAAAGAAACCTAAACGGTCACCGGTCCATTTACCAAACGCAATAGTGAAGGTTGGCCCAAAATCTGAATAATATTCACCATCTACACTATATTCGTAATTCGCTTGATTACCATTATTAGTAGTGCGTACGTAAAAATCTGGACCAACAATCTGTGGACCTTGTGTTTTTTCACCAAACGTATCCATATAAAAAATGTGCTTTTCTCCGTTTTCATCCACCTCAATACCTAACAAATTAAACACACCTCCGTAGCGCACAAAGCCTGCCAGTTGATATGGTTGCATACCAGAAATATCGAACTTTGCCACCGCAGTTCCAGTGGTTGTGCCCATAATACGTTGACTTAAGGTATTGCATGCACGCCAAAAATCGGAATCGGAACCATCGTTGTTAGTCCACTCATTAATATTTGGCCCATAGCCTTTTTCGTTAGGTAATACTTTACTTGCTTTTAGACGTAACCAACCTGGACGTTCTGTTAACGACCAATGTAAAATTCTAGGATTGTGGTTCCATTCCCATTGAAATCCTAGTTTTGGGGACGAAAAATCATCATCGGAGCTTGGTGCAGTAATCGGGAAGCCATCAATTGGCTTTTTGTATTGTTTTACTGGCTCTCCAATACCATCATTATCTTCATCAACCCCAATAATTGGCCAACCATCTACCCAGTTTACAGGCTCTAAACACTGTGGGCGCCCCTGAAATGGAATGGTGTCATTTTGAATGAGTTGATGCATATACCACCACGATTTATCAGGAGCTTGCATTAAAGCTCCTTGACTAGCACTACGATCATTAAACGCTGTACCTTTTTCTAAGACAGTTTTTACTTCGTAAGGACCATAAATACTTTCTTTGGAACGCAGTACGATTTGTTTTCTATCGTTTTTAGGATTTTTAACCCCAGGTTTTGTAGAACGGTCACCCATGGTCCATTGTGCCAAAAAGATATACCAAATACCATTTATTTTATAAATTTTGGCAGCTTCTGCACCCATACCTGTATAAACTAATTTACCTTCGTCTAGGATTTTTGTACCATCCCAACTCATTTCATATATCCGATTTTCGTTGCCTTCAATTTTGTTATCTGGACTTTTTTGTTTGCCTGCTGTGTTTACTATAACATATGCTTTATGGGTCTCTTCATCCCAGTACACAGCGGGATCATCTAAAACTTCCGACTTAGGCAACATAAAAATTGGTTTACTCCAAGGTCCTGTAATATATTTTGCTGTTGCAACCATTAAACCATGTTGGTAATCTATTTGGTAACAGTACCAAGTGCCTTCATGATAAGCTAAATCGCCTGCCCAAGTCCCAAAAGAGTAGCCGTTCATGCGATTCCAATTGTATTCTGGTGCCCAAGACAAACTATCAAACACGTGCCCAACATTGGTCCAGTTAACCATATCTTTAGATTCCAAAACAGGCATTCCCGGAGACATGTGTTGTTTGGAAGTAATCATATAATATGTGTCTCCCACCTGTTCTACATCAGAATCTGGATAATCGGCATTTAGCACAGGATTGATGTAAGTACCATCGCCTTGGTCGCCAAAACTTCCTGTTTGGGCTTGCAGTATGTTTTCGGTTTTTTTTGATTCATTAGTCTTATTATCTGAATTCGATTTACAATTTGAAAAGAGGATTACAGATACCAAAACAAGTGTTTTAAAAGCACTTAAATAAGATATTTTCATGTGGCTATTTGATAGTGATTTTTTTGGTTAAACGCGTTGTATTATTCTTAATAGTTAAAAAATATAATCCGGAGTGCAAATCAGTAACATCAATGGATTGCTCTCTTGCAGTACTTTTCAGGGTTTTTATAATGGCGCCCTGCATATTAGAAATGATAAGCTCTGACATGATAGGTAGATTATCTAAATTAATTAAACCATTTGTTGGATTGGGATATAATTTGATATTTCTAAAAGCATTTTCTTCACCATTGGATAAGGAGGCATCGTAACAAGACGATTCACTGTTCGATAAGTTAAAAGCTGTCGTATCAGAAACATTAACTCTTCTTAATACCATTTTATCCATAAAGAAGAAACTTGACCTAGCATCAACAATTATAGAATAATTACCCGCCGTATTAAAAGTTGCCCATATAAATCTAAAAGAATCCCCATCATTGGTGTTCGTTACAAAACCCCAACGTTGCTCAGGAGTCGAATTTATGGGATGTCTATTCATAAAGGCTTTAAAATACCCATTAACACTAGAACCTGCAGGACAATTTCTATCTGGGTTGCTATTACAATTTGGTTTTGGTTCTAAGGCTTCAGCAGCAGTGGCACTACCCGACTTTGTTGCATAAAAATCATCCGCTACAATTTTTAACCATGCATCGTTATGCTCGCCACCCGAGGTACCTGTACCTATTCGTCCGCGCCACGCAAATCTATAGGTACCAGGATTATTAATTTTTATGTTGTATGTTAATGGTGCTCCAGAAAGTGCATTGAAAGACTCTGCACCATTCCAAAATACATAATTAATAGTTGATCCGGGTAAATTAGGGTCTGCTTCACTACCAGTTTGCCAATTTGAATTAGAGGGTAAAACACCAGACTCCATTTCTATGGTTAACAAACCGTTTTGTTCTTCAAAAGGAAGGATTCCGTTACAGGTTGCTGTTTGAGAAAATAATTGATATGATAACATTGAAAGCATTAAGAAAAAAATTGATTTTTTTTGATTCATTTTTACTTGTTTAAAATGTTAATTTGTTTTGTTTAATTTCATTTAAAAACCTTACTTTTTTGTGGTCTTTTAATATTCTATTTGATATTTACCTGAACCTAAAATAATGGTATTCCCATCGCTAGTTTCAGTTTGATTTTCATTCTGGAACTCATTAAATATTTGGCCATTTATTTTTAATGATTCCATTTCTTTTGACGTTAATACAAGTCTTGCTTTAGTGTTAAATGGTACTTTTAGATTCATTGATAAAATAGGCTCGTTAAAAGTCCATGAATTTTCTATTTTACCATAAGGCGTTGGCACCTCAACTTTTGTACTAGTTATTTGTGATGGAAATTTTGGATTAACTATAAACTCTTTGTAACCTGCTTTCAAATTAGAAGATTTGATACCTCCTAAACTCTCATAAAAATAAGCCGCAAAACCAGAGTGCATCGGATGATTAAGAGAATTTGTTGGCCCCTCCATCTCTTCCCAAACGAACTGACGCTCTGGCCATGTTGTAAAACCAGAATTCATGACATACGTTTGACTCGGAAAATCTGGCGTTGTTAAAATTTGATACGCTAAATCAGCTTTTCCATATTTAGATAATACGGTGTAAATGTATCTATTACCATGAATTCCAGTTGAATGATGCCCGCCTTTAACTTCAACAATATCATGTGCTAAACCATTCACAATACTTTCAATATCGTTTTCAGGCGCTAAACCAAATTGTAAAGCCTGTACTGTTGCCGTTTGACTTTGATACCATTTATGTTCTGTATTAGGTATTTCAACTAAAAACTCTTTGTTGAATGCATCTTTCAATTCGCGTTGTTCCTTTTTCATTTTTACGGCGAAAGCTACATCATTATTCATTTCAGCAAAGGTTTCCATAATACCTAAAACGTCATAAAAATAAGCATTTGCCGAAATAATAGGGTCGCATTCCATAGCTGAAGGATTTTTACGTCTGTCCCATCGTGGTGGACACCAATCACCCATACCATCTTGCATAATACCATTTTCACCTTTAAAATTGAGATAGAAATTGGTTAAATTTCTCATTTCTTCGTAGTACTCTTTTACTATAGCATCATCTCCATAAAACTTGTAATTATACCAAGGCAAATACATGGTAGCTACTCCCCAATCTATTTTGGCGTAGGTTGATGTACGCTTTCCAGGAGCAATCATAGTAGGCACTTGAAACTTAATTTCAGGATTGTTATGCCCTTTGGTTGGTCGCATTTGTGTACGGATGTCTTCCATATATTTTTTGTAGAAATCATACATATCGTAATTGTAAAGTGCATATTCACAAAATGCATGTGCGTCTCCTAACCAGCCACATTTTTCGCGGTGTGGACAATCTTCTGGAATACCATGCACATTATCAACAATAGTCCATTTACTAATACTGTGCATTTTGTTTAGCAACTCATCTGAAGATGTAAAACTTCCCGTTTCTTGAATATCTGTTGCTACCAAAACGGCTTTAATCATATCAGCGTCTGGTTTCCTAGAAATGCCATTTATTTTTGCATAACGAAACCCGTGATAACTAAATTTAGGTTCCCAAGATTCCACACCATCACCTTTACAAATGTATTTATAAATTTGTGCCATTCCATTGGCGCCACCTCCTGTTGAGCCTGAAAAAATATCTTTTCCGTTAGTTAATAATGCTTCAGTAGTTGTAATTTCAATTAATTGCCCTTCCTTTCCTTGAACATTTAACTTTACCCAACCTGCAATGTTTTGTCCAAAATCAACAATCCAATTACCATCTGGTGCTTTAAACACCTTTTGTGGTTCAAACTCTTGTAACTTTTTTATTGGTGGAATTTGACTTGCACTTATTTTTTTAACTTGCGGAGCTGCTATTTTTGCATTACCCCATTTGGCATCATTGTAATCTACTGTATTCCAGTTTTCTAATTCATAACGTGCATCATAAGTATCGCCTCCATAAATATTATTAAATACAATTGGTCCTGTAGCTTCTTTCCAGTTTTCATCAGTATAAAAATCTTCAGTAGAGCCATCATTATATGTTAGTTTCACTAAAAGTTTAACAGTAGGCGGACCATAAGCTAAGTCTTTATCCGATTCAGGATCACGTTTCCAAGAGATATTTTGTCCGTAAAAACCGTTTCCTAATATAATTCCGAAAGCGTTTTTACCAGACTTTAGTTGTTCTGTAATATTATAATTTACATAATACGCCTGTTTATCATAATTTGAAGGTGCGGGGTCTAATACATGATCTCCTACTTTCTCGCCATTTAAATACAACTCATAATACCCTAAACCACAAATATAGGCTTGTGCATTTTTAATCTCTTTATCTAAATTAATTTGATTTCTAAAATAGCCGGCAGCAAAACCATCAACAGGTTCTGGCTTTTTCATTCCACCTGTTTTATAATCTCTAAAACGATGCTCTGAAGTTCGTGTATCCTTGTTTAGAGTAATCCATTTTGAAGCGCCCCAATTTTCATTGGCCATTAATCCCATATCAAATTCTTGAATCTCTGACCATTTAGAAACCGTACCCTGTTCATCCCATATTTTAACTTTCCAAAAGTATTTTTGGAGCGCTTGTAACGTTTTCCCTTGGTATTTCACAAATGTAGATTTATCACTTTTTACTTTATCTGAATTCCATAAATCTGCATCAGCTTCATTCAATTTTTCTGTTGATGAAGCTACCAAAATGTGATAAGCCGATTGCGATTTATTAAAGCCATCAACATCTATTATCCAAGAAAAAAGTGGTTGTTCACTTTCTATGGTTGATGGGTTTTCTTTTGAATTGGTTAACAACTTATCAAAAGCTATTGGTGTTCGAGACGTTGATACTTTATTGCAAGAAAAACAAAAAATAACTGATAATGCAATTGAAAAGAGGTGCTGTTTTTTTATCATTTTAATAATCTTCAGATAGATATTGATTTAAATAAATATTTATTCCTTAAAAGTATCTATAGGTTTAATAAACATTATCCTGTACTCTCATGCTTAACGCGCATATAGAACAAGACAGAACAGGATACATTCAAAAGGTTGGATTTATATATTTACTTGATTATTTTATTACATCAATCTATCATTAAATATTAAAATGAAAAATAAGCTTCAATTTATAGAAAAAAGTGGACTCATTTTGTTTTTAGTGCTTTTTGTGTCATGCTCTAGTAATTCGGACAACGAACCAGAAAAAGAAGAAACCATGATAGAAGAACCAAAGGAGGACAGCTCGAATCCTACTCCTAACCAAATTTGTGATGACGTATCAGATTTTCCGAACTTAGGACCTTCAGCGTCACAATCACAATCTTGTAATGATGTTTCAAACCCTAACAATCAAGGCACATTAGATTGTAGAACAGATAATTCCGTTGGAGGTTATGAAAATTTAGCTAATGATTGGGGAAGCTACAAAATTACTGGTGGTGAAATACGATATGATGGTACTAAAACTAGAGTGGAACGATTTTTTAAAACTATTTCGCAAGGAAACAATAAAAATACTATTCTAACTGGAACACTTAAAATTGTAGATTTGAGTGATGGGAATACCTGTATTATCCAGTCTCATGCAGGTGGTAATATTTTAAAAGGGGAAGAAGCTGGAAGCACAAACAGAAGTGCTCAATTTTTACTTTACGCTAAGAAATCTAATGATAAAATACAATTAGAAACACATGTAACCATTAATCCGTATACCACAGATACAGGAGGTAGCAGAGATATAAAAAACTTTAAAATCCTAAATTACAACGAAGAATATACTTTTGTTTATGAAACAGGATACGATGCTGATGGTACTGCATTTTCAAAAATAACAGTTGGCGATACTGAAACCTATATTGAGCATAATCACACCACAGAACGAGTTTACACGAGATATGGCACTTATGGCACTAGTGATACTGGTGATGTAACGGCGCATGTTGAATTTAAAGATATTGAGCTATGCAGAGAGGAATAATTTGAGTAAAATAGCAGCTGCTCAAATGAAGTTGAATTGTTTTTATCTAAAACTTAAATACAACAAGTATTGAAAAAGACTACTAAAAAAGCGAACATTAAAAAATAATTACTAATGAAAAAAATTTTATTACTATTGTTATATATACCCATAGGTGTATTTGCTCAAATTTGGCATGCTGACCCCAATGCAGGAGGTCCTTTAACACATTTTCAAAGCGTTAACTGGCAAGATTGTGAAACAACTTCTAATAACCCCCAAATATTTCGAGAGACTTTTAATGGATTAACTGGTAAAATATGGCGACTAACATGTCCTGCACAGGTGAAACGTAACGAGTTTTCTAGACCCATAGAAGAACACTTTTCAGGTCAAACCATCTACTATGCTTGGAGAGTAATGATTAGCCATGATGATAGTTTCAACAATAGATTTGCTATATTTCAATTTAAAACTTCCGAACCTGATGGTGGTAGCCAGAACCACCCTATTAATATGGCTTATGAAACTGGGAAGATTTTATTACAATATTTTAGACCTTGTAAAAACGTCAATTTTGGAAATATAAGAAACTGGAAGAACGGCCCCGGATGTTCATCAGAAAACAGAAAATTTATTCTTAAAGAAATACCTACAAACAAAGATACTTGGGTTGATATCGTTTTAGGTATTAAAAAAGGCACTGAAGAAACTGGCAGTAACGCGGGAACCGTTGAACTCTGGGTAAATGGCACAAAACAAACGCTTAATAACCCGAACGGAACCCCTAGTGAAAAGGTAGAGTGTAAAACAGATGATGACCCAGATTATAATGATGCTGTAGGTATTGACCAGAGATCTGTATACGCAAAATTTGGGATTTATGCCGGCGGAAAGTGCCCTTGGGATATAACCTCTCGCATACATAATTTAAAAGCGTTTAACGATGGTGCAAGTGCTGTGCAGTCCTTAAATAATACACAACCTGCATCGCGTACTTTAAGTACGATAGATTTAGACAACCAAGTGGCAAAAAAATCTATCAAGATATTTCCAAATCCAGTTAATGACCACTTTACGATTGACTTAAATGGTTTGAAAAGCGCAGAAATTACAATATCCAATCTGTTAGGCAAAGTAATCTTTAGTAAAAGCACAAAAGAAAGTGCAATAACAATTAATAAAAACAACCGCTTTAATCCAGGTATTTATATAGTTGCTGTTAAAGATGAAAACAACCATATGCATACATCTAAATTAATAATTAGGTAAAACTATATTTCTAGGAATTTACAATCCATTTAATAAAAATGTTAAAATTCTAGACCTGAATATAACGCTTGCTAGTAATCTTTAATCTTTTTTCATCTAACTCTAAACCAAAACCAGGTTTGGAATCCATTTTATAATAACCATCACTTCGTTTGGTGGTAGAAGATTTTAATACGCATTCCATATAGTCTTTAGAATCTTCTTCTTTCTCTATAGCCTCCACCCAAGTGGCCCCTGCTCCAACAGCTATTTGTTGCCATGCAGAACATGCAGGTCCCACTAAACTATCATCACCAATCATTACTTTTGCCCCCATGTCTTGTACTTTATTTACCAACAGTGCAGTATGGTTGAAACTCCCCATAGTAGAAGGATGAAGATTGATAATTCGCCCCATGCCTTTTTGTAGTTTATCTACACCCTCCCAAGCGGGTCGCATAGGTGCATCTGGAATTAAGTCTAAATCTCCAGTCGTATTTTGAAGTGCAATCCATTGTTCTGTGGTTAATGGTGCAGGGTCTTCAACAGCATTAAGTCCATTTTCTCTAAAAATGTTTAGAATCTCAGCCAATTCTTCTAACGATTTCCATTTTTTATACCCTTTATTGACATCAGAAATCACCACAGCCTTTTCACCTAAAACCTCACGAATAATTCGCAATAACTTGAGATCGACCTCCATATCTCCATACATTTTAAATTTCATGTGATGCCCTAGGTTTTGCTCTAAACTTTTTTGAGCTTCTTCTCTAACCTTATCTTCATCTTTATGTAAAATACAATATAACCCAGGCACTGGCTCTCGATGATTTAAACCAAGTAGCTCTATAGCTGGCTTATTTTCTAGTCTTCCTGCTAAATCAAGCAAGCCCATGTCCATCAACTCTAAAAATTTAAAAGATTTTTCTGAGCCTTTTACTTGTTGCGATTGCAATAATTTTTGCGCTTCTAAAACACTTAAGCCTTTAAATTGTTTCACATAATTCATCCATGGACTTAAATCGACATCTGGAGTATTTCTTGAAGCTGGAATTTCAGACCAACCATAATAATCTCCTGCACTAATTTTCATAAATATGTGCTGACGATTCAACCATGTCCAAAAGAAAAATAACGCGGAATATTGATATTGTATTGATAAAATTCAATCTTCGTAATTTTTGCACTCAATACATCTTTATCACTAATACACGAGGAAAGCAAAGGATATGATAAACTGAATAACCCAACACTTGAAATACCTTTAATAAAATTTCGACGGTTTGTTTTCATTATTAATATTAGGATTTACCAAGGGTCGTTCATAGAGGTTAGCAATTCTGCTAATTCTATTTCCATTTTGTGGTCCAGATCTGGATTTTTACCCCAAATATTGGTCATTTGATACGGGTCTTTTACGTCATGATAGAGATAATGAAACTTTTCATTATTTTCACCTTTTACCACAGCATAGGTGTAGTCTTTAGTTCTAAAGCCTCTAGCGTCACCTTTTGATGCGAAACTTTTGCCTCCAAAATACAATTGTTTTTCTGGACGAATGACTTCTTTATCGAAAAACAGATTGGAATAATCAACACCTTCAACAACATCGGGAATTTTAGTCTTTAAACCCATTAACCCTAACAATGTTGGCATATAATCAGGCACAGAAATCAACAAATCTTCTGTTTTGGGTTTTAGTTTCTTAGGGTAATGTACAATAAAAGGTATTGCATAGGCCTCTTTAAACCAAACATTTTTATGCATCAACCCTTGACTTCCTAACATTTCACCATGGTCTGCAGAAAACACAATAATGGTATTCTCATACAACCCTCTTTCTTTTAGTTTTTGAATAACACGACCTATTTGGTCATCTACACCATTAACAGAAGCAAAATAATCTTTAGCCTGATTCAAACGTTTTTCAACACCTTTGTCTCCTCTTTTTAATTCGTGATTATCTGTAAATTGAACATTAGGACGATTTAGAACTTCTTTGTAATCTAAATCATCATAGCGTTTTGTATAACGCTTGGGTACTTGTTTAAAAGGTGTGTGTGGTGGATTAATTGACCAAAACAAAACAAAGGGGGCATTGGCTTTTCTTTGATTTTCTGTATTATCTAGATAATCCATAATTACATTGGCCTCATGCTCTGCAGACCACTTCTTCGGATATACTTTATCTTCTTCTCCTCCATTGGTTGTCCAATAATAAGGATCGTTATGTCTATTATGAGTGCCATAGGCATACCAAAATGAGAATCCATGCCTTCTATCTGGTGGACACCAAGTATCCCATACACGTTTAACTCCTGGTGGCGTAGGTTCTGGGCCATCTAAATGCCATTTCCCTACATAACCTACACTGTATCCATTGTCTACTAAAACATCTGAAATACAAACTTCATCTTTCTTTAAATAGTTTCCGAATGTTGTCCTTTGGGAATTACAATTTTCTACAACTCCAGTTGATAGCGAATAACGCCCTGTCATGAGCATTGCTCTGTAAGGGCTACACAACGGATTGTTTGCTACAGCTTCGCTAAAAAACACACCATCCTTTGCAAGTTGATCTATATTTGGTGTGTACACAGGATCTTCCTTTAAAAACCCCAAAGATGCTTGCCTATATTGGTCTGCAAAAATAAATAACAGATTAGGTTTTTGTACTTTAATCTCCACTTCAGAAACTTTCTTCTTGCATGAGAAGATGATTAAAGCTGTGAAAAGTAAAAGGTAGAATTTTAATGTTTGATAGGTCATTAATTTGAAATCAACTTTAATATTTATTTAATCTTTGGAAACTATAAAATAACTTGAAGCTGATTATCCTGCACTGACCTGCATCATTTAGTGAAATTATAATTCTAAAGAAAAACCAAACTAGAAAAAAATAAATAAAAAAGCTCTATTAGAAAATATTTCATTAACGGATGCAACCGCCCTAAAAATTACAATAATCGTTTTGAAATTTCCAAAAACAAAAACATGATATAAAATAAAATTAGGAATAATTTATTTTATATCATGTTTAAAACTATCCTGAAGTTTTTCAGGTATAATATATTATCTAAATAGAATTACCAATTCCAACAAGAACTACAGATAGTAGAATTACTGCAATTCCAGCTGTTATAGTCCATTTTGTTTTTGGAGCAACACCTTTCCATTCTTTACGGTAAATACCCCAAAAGTTTGCTGTTAGAATAATGGTAGACATGTGCAAAATCCATGAACTTGCCCCATTGCCTAATTTGCTCTCACCCATACCGTAAAAGAAAAACTGAAGAAACCAAATAGTTCCTGCCAACGCAGAAAATAGTAAATTTTTAGAAATTGGGGTTTGTTTATTTGTAAAGTCTTTGTAGGCCTTATTTTTCAGGCTCAGATAAGTAGTCCAAACCAAATTTGTTACTAAACCACCCCAAAGAATTACCACGAATGTAACGTTGTTAGCGAATAAATGGTCATATCCAGCATCAACCGCCGCATCTGCCAGTGGTTTTCCAGCTTCAATACCAAAACTAAAAAAAGAACTTAATATACCTGAAAGGATTGCAACAACCAAACCTTTAACTAAATTAAATTCACTTACGCTCTTTTTCTTTTCTTCTTCCGTGAGTTCTTTTTCTTTCAGCATACCTGCTCTTCCACAAAGCGCTATACCTATCAAACATACCAGTACGCCCAACAATACCACTTGCCCTCCTGTTGAAGAGATCATATCTGTAAATGATGTTTTACCGTTTTGTGGATTAAAATTATAATAAACAGAGGGCACAACAGCCCCGAATGCCGCATAAAAACCTATGACAACTGAATTTCCTAAAGACATCCCTAGAAAACGCACTCCAAGTCCATAAGACAAACCACCAACACCCCAAAGCAAACCCATTAGAAAAGTAATACCTAAAATGGTACTTGAACTTGCTGCAATAATTTCAGCAAATCCAGGAACGGTTAACCAAGCTGCTATAGGTGGTACAATAAGCCATGACATAACGCCACCAACCATCCAATAGGTTTCCCAAGACCAACCCTTAACTTTATTAATATGGCATGTAAAAACTTCCTGCCGCTACACCCCTAAAGAGTGAAATAAGACCCCTAAAATTGCTTGCATAGTTTTATTTTGATTTGGTTACCTAATACATGTATAGAAATTCAATATTTAGATTGTAATACAATTCTATGTTTTAATACTGTTTATTTTGATGCTGTTCTTAAAACACATCACGTAATGTATGTATAGTTTAATAAACCTTAGCATTAATTCCATGAGGTGGTTTCACCTAATACCGTAATTGTTTGGTTGGTGTAATTAATTTTAAATCCAGTAATTCCACCTATTTCCAAATCCACAACTCCAGATTTAACAGTTCTTGGTTGCAACACATAATGTAATAGCGGCTCAAAAGCTACAAGATAAGGGGTGCCATCAGAGGAAGCTCCCCATTGAATGGCATCTAACAGATACTCGTCATCCCATATATTCGACGGGCTTTCAGAACCTGATATCCACGTTCTATTAGAACCTTCATCAAAAGTTATATTTACACCATCGCTAGATGTTATATTACCCCCTTCAACCGTCACCCCAAATATTAAATTGCCGTCTTCATTTTTACCCCAATTTTCAACCACTTGGGTTCCTTCAACCCTGAATAAACCATGATAGTAATTATCGAATGTGGTGGTATAGAAGCTATCCTGTTGCCCATACCATCCTGTTGATACTAGAGTAATAACACCTTTGCGCGTAATACCATCTTCACATAATGTTCCTGAACCAAAATTAACTGTTATTGTTTTAGGAAAGGTTTCCAAATCAAAAGGTTGTATAGTTATTTCAGGGCCAGAATCAGATCCGTTCTGCTCACCTTTTATTTCGGCTTCAGCCTTTAAAAGGGCATCCCCAGTGTTGTTCACCACATCTTGAAAAATTGTATTAGCTAATACATACTCATTGAGTATTCCTGTATAATATAAAACAGCAGCATCATCGTTAGCGTCAGGGACATCAAGTGATGTCTCGTTTCTTTCACATGAGGTAATAAAAAGGACAACTAATAAAGCAATTATTTTTTTCATTTTTTTTATTTTCAATTTTATAGATAACATAACTCCCTTTAAATATAATGAATCCAATAAATATAATTTACACTAAAACAACTTAAAAGTGTTGCGTTTATTTTTTTATTTAATCTCTATATTCAGGGTTTATTTTATTAGGAATGGGTGCATTGGTATCTTTCCACCATTTTTTTAAAAGCATTAATAGCTCCTCTGCTTTTTCAGGGTTTGTTTCTACAAGATTGTTTCTTTCTCCAATATCTTCGGATAAATCATATAACTCTAACCCGTCGTCTTCAAAATAATAATGTAATTTCCAATCCCCTTTTCGCATCACAGAGCCTGGTCTTGTTCTAAATAAAGGGTCTCTATTTTCATTATCCTTTTTATTATAAGCCTGTAAATAAATAGGGAAATGCCAAAATAAGGATCGCTCAAACGTTTCTGTTTCCCCTTCTAATACCAAAGACAGATTAGCACCATCTAGTTCAAGTTGGGTGTTTTCAATCCCTGCATATTTCAGCATGGTTGGAAAAATATCAAGATTGGTAATTGGTACTTCGCTTTTTGAATTTGGTTCAATTTTTCCGTTATAAACAAAGAAAAAGGGTTCCCGAATGCCACCTTCATAGTAACTTCCTTTTCCTGCCCTTAATGGCTTTTGTTTAGTTATGCCATATAAACCCCCATTATCTGAAGTAAAAACAATAAGTGTATTATTAAAAAGATTTCTTTCTTTTAATTTATTGATTAGCAACCCAATATTTCTATCAAGATTATCAACCATGGTTGCATATTCCGGATTTCCTTGACCATTCCATGGTGCTTTCTTTTTATATTTAGCCAAGAGACTATCCACCGGCATTATTGGCGTATGTACTGCATAAGGCGAATAATATAGAAAGAATGGTGAGGCTATAGTGTCTACAAACTTCAAGGCGTTTTCCATGACCAAATCGGTTAAGTATTGACTGTTACCCTTTTCAATCTTCACATTTTTATAGGGCGGATAATAACTTGAAGGTAGACCATTATGGCCACCTCCAATATTCACATCAAAACCATATTCTAAAGGATTATCACTTAAATGCCATTTCCCTGCATGACAGGTTTTATAACCATTACGCTTTAAAAGTTTTGGTATAATGTCGTGCTCTGGTGCTAATATAGTGGTATTAGGTGTTGGGATGAGTTTACGGTCTTTAGACTCTCCTCTTTCGGAAGAATTCACAGTATAAATTCCATGTCGCGGTGTCCAAAGTCCAGTCATTAAACAAGCTCTACTGGGTGCACAATTAGCTGAGGCTGCGTAGCCATTAGTAAACACCATGCCTCGACTTGCCAAATAATCTATATTTGGGGTTTCGTAATATTCACTGCCCATAAAACCAACATCTTTCCAACCCATATCATCAATATTTATAATCAAGATATTTGGCTTAGTGTTATTTTTAGGTTGACTATCGCAGGAGCTATAAAATGCTATTAGTATCGTTCCAATAATTAGTTTTAATTTCATTTTAGTGGTTTTATTTGATACTTAAGGTTATGAAAATAAAATATTTAACATGGGTGACAAAAATTAATAATTTGGTTTTGCAATTTCAATAATTATTTTTTCTTTAAAGTCTTTTTTACCAAAGGAAACTCGGGATGCTCAGTACGAGAATTGTTAATAAAGTGAAGCAACTCCTGTGCCTTTTCAGGATATTGTTCTGCAACATTAATTTGCTCGCTTATATCCTGATTCAAATCGTAAAGCTCAACAGGCTTTTTATCAAATTTCACTGCTTTCCAATTATCTTTTCTAGCGGCTTGTATTGGACCTTGTCTTTCATTAAACTCCCAATACAAATAATTGTGTTTCTCTTGCTGATTATCGTTTCCTAAAAGTGTTGGTGCATAAGAAATTCCATCAATTTTATCAGAAGGTCTTATACCTGCTAATTCGCATGCAGTGGGTAAAAAATCCCAAAATGCGGAAATGTGATTAGTTTTTGAACCTGCCTTAATTTTATTTGGCCAATAGGCCACAAAAGGTGTGCGGATACCACCTTCGTACAAATCGCGTTTATGCCCCTTAAAATCGCCATTACTATTAAAAAATTCGTTCTGTAAATCATCATATTCGTGTCCATTATCACTAGTAAAAACAATTAAAGTATTGTCTCCTAACCCAAGACTTTCCAACTGTTTTAAAAGATTTCCAATATCTCTATCCATGGTAGACACCATAGCAGCATAGGTAATGTGGCCATCTTCATCATGACGATAATGCCCTGGTGTCATTTTTCGTTTTGGCCAACCTAAATTCTTGTATTGCTCTTTTTCTTTTTCGAGAATTGTTAATTCAAAATGCGGAATCGTATAAGACAAATACAAAAAGAAAGGTGCTTTATGGTTTTTATCAATAAATTCAGTTGCTTTTTCTGTTATTAAATAATGAATATGTTGCCCTTCTTTTGTTTGAGGGTCGTTACCTTCTATAGTTAACTCATTTTCATTCTCAAAAATCGTTTTTGGATAGTAATGATGTGCTGGTGAATGCTGATTAAATCCATAGAAATAATCGAAACCTTGTTTATTAGGTAAACCATCTCCAAGATTTTCTGCTAACCCCCATTTACCAATAATACCTGTAGTATAGCCGGCTCGTTTTAGTTCTTCGGCTACTGTAACATCTTCTGCATTAATATCTACAGGATTGCCACTTGCTGTCCATCTAGGATTGCCACGAACGGTAGCATGTCCTGTATGCTTCCCTGTCATCAAAACTGCTCGAGAAGGTCCACATACCGTAGAACCAGTGTAATGGTTGGTAAAAACCATACCGTTTGCTGCCAGTTTATCAATATTTGGAGTTTTTATTTTGTCTTGACCATTGAAACCCACATCGCCATACCCCAAATCGTCTGCTAAAATGAAAATGATGTTGGGTTTTTTAGCTACTTCTTGTGCTTGTTGTTTTTGAATTGCATCAACTTGCTTTGTTTTACAACTTCCTAATCCTGTAAAAAAGATAGCTATTGTAACTAATTGTGATAGTTTTATAAGTTTCATTATCTTGGTTTACTTTTAGTCTATTATTTGAGCATTTAGATAGTTAAACAGGTGAAATATTTTTATCTCTTGTTAATTCCTCGCAATGTAACCAAATATCTTATATAGATTTCCTAATAGATTAATTTCTAAAACTCTATTTTTAATTGATACGTTTTAGCCTCTGGTTTTACCAAATACTTTTGCAAAGGCCATGGTCCACAACTCCCATTACCTACTGGTCCATGCTCAAAATCGATGTTTAATATATTTTGTTTGTTTTCTTTGAGTTGATAAGAAAAACGCGCTTTAGCTAGAGTTTTAGCATCGTATTTTTGAAACGAAAAATGCAATGGTTTTCCTCCTTTTATTTCAATTGGATTTTGATTTCCCACCTTCAACCAACGCACTTCTGAGCGATTACCATTGGCTTGTGGTTTAATATAATTGGTAAACATGTCATCAATTGTCATTGAATAAATTCCCATTTTCATACCTGTTTTTCTATCGTTATACGAACTTCCTGGGCCTTTTCCATACCAATTTACCTCATTGTAAGATTTTGGCAGTTTTGCTGTATATCCTATTCTTGGTAATGATGGTGGCACATCATCTCCAAAATAATCCAAAGAAACATCTAGAAGCATTTCTCCGTTGTTTGCTATTAAAAAAACTTCCTTTGTATTTATACCACTACTGGTTTCTGATGCTGTGAATGTTTTATTTATAGTGATGCGAACGTTTCCTTCTTCATGTTCTGTAGTAAATGAGTTGACAATACTCTGCAATTGATTTGGACGAAATGTTTTCCATGCTCTTCTGAATGATCTATCGTTATCTATTGTTGCTCTATAAAATGATAATTGCATACCACCTTCCACAATAATATTATCGTCTTTTTTTAGCTTCACTAAATTCCCAGATGTTTTGTAAAATATAAATTGATGATTCGCACCTATCAAAATAACCTCGTTTTTATCTTCTTTAATTGTGATGGATTTTGTGTTTTCAAGATTCAAAGTTTTAGGCTCCTTAGGAGAGATAATCCATTCTTCATAAGCGATTTCATGTCCCGATTTTGCCCAATTTGTTTCTCTTTTAAGGCTTGCGCTAATTTGCAAGACGTATTCGTTTTCATCTGTTTGTATAGGAGTCCATTTTGGCAATTCGATTTGATTTTCTGACAATCCTTCTATATTTACATTGAATGGTTCGCGTTTTACTTCTTTTCCATCTTTTAATAACACCCACTCAAAATTAAACTGTTCTGTATTGTTTACTTGATACTTATTTTTAATCTGAATTGTACCAGAATCAAAATCAACTAATTTGAAAGCAATGTTTTGATAGGCTTTTTTTACTTCGTCAGTTTTACTACTTGTGGTTAAATCTGGAAATACCAAACCATTGATACAAAAACTACCTGAGTTAGGTGTATCACCAAAACTACCACCAAAGGCCCAATAATAATTTGCTCCTGGTTGTTTTGCCTGTTCGTGAGCGTTTTCTACATTTTCAATTTTATTTCCATATAATCCATTTGTGCTTTTTGTCAATCCTTGGTCTACCCAATCCCAGATACAGCCTCCAATAAGATTTGGATATTTTTCAAAAACATCTACATATTCTTGTAAATTACCAGTACTGTTCCCCATAGAATGTGCAAATTCATTCAATAAATAGGGTTTATCTGTTCCGTTTTTTCCTAAATATTCCATATCATCTACAGATTGGTAGCGTCCAAAGGTATTGGGCTTTCCAAATTTTATAATACCACCGCCATAGGTATCGTAAGACACACCTCCATCGATTATATGATAATGTGTTGGACGACTTTCATCCAACTCTTTTGCCTTACGTTGCATGGCCTCTATATTTACACCATTACCCGCTTCGTTGCCGAAAGACCATAAAATAATAGAAGGATGATTTTTGTCACGCTGCATCATCGCTTCCAAACGCTCAACATGGGCTTTTTCCCAACTTGCGTCTTTGGCTAGTGAGGCTTCTTCATACTTCATCCCTTGAGATTCTACATTAGCTTCATCAATTACTAACATTCCATATTCGTCACATAATTTATATAAATATGGATCTGCTGGATAATGCGCCGTTCTTATTGTATTAATGTTGTATTGTTTTAAGAGCTTCATTTGCTGTTCCATACGCTCCTTGGTTATGTATTTACCGTGAATAGGATCGTGTTCTACTATATTTACTCCTTTAATTATAAAAGGTTTACCATTAAGTAATAATTCATTTTTATCAGAAAGTGAAACGGTTCTAAAACCAATTTTAGCTTGTACCTCATCAATGAGTTCCTTGCCATTTTTGAGTTTTATATCTAAGGTATAAAGATGAGGCACTTCATTTGACCATGGTTTTATATTGGAAAATTTACTTGATAAATTCACTTGCGCATCAGCGGGCACTTCTTGTTCACCTATCATCTTTCCATCACTATCCTTTACAGAAATATGAAGTTCGTACTTTTTTAATTTTTGACCTAGATTATTACTTAAATCTATTTTTAAGTTAAGTTTAGCCCCACCAGCAATCAAATCTGTTTTTGCAAAATAATCTCTAATATGCACTGCTTCTTTTTCAACTAAAAAAACATCTCTAAAAATACCACTCATTCTCCAACCATCTTGATCTTCTAAATAACTTCCATCGCTCCAACGAAATACTTGCATGCGGAGGGTATTTCTTCCTTTATTAATATATTTTGAAATATTGAATGTCGCAGGAGACCAAGAATCTTGACTATAACCCACTTTTTGGTCGTTTATCCACAAGTAAAATGCAGAAGCTACACTACCAAAATTTATATAAACTTGCTTTTCTTTTATTTCTGAAATATCAAATTCAGTTTGGTAAATCCCTACTGGATTACCATTAACTCCCGAAATAAATGGCGGATTTTTATCAAAAGGATAGATTTGATTCGTATAAATTGGTGTTCCATAACCTTGCATTTCCCAAGTACCAGGAACTTTAATTGTTTCCCATGCTTTCGGTTTGGCATCCTTAGGGACTTCACTTACATCTTTATAATAGGTAAAATTCCAAGTGCCATTTAGCGATGTTACATCCTTAGAACTATCATCATAATACAAAGTAGCTGTGGGTTGCTCTTTATTTATCTGAGTAACATGCTGATTTTCCCAATCGTTGTTTTGGGCATAAAAACTATTTAATAGCATTACCGTTAAACAATGAAAAAAAAACTGTTTTATTCTCATCTTATTACATATTAATATTCAGCTACTTGTATTTTAACTGGCCCAATCAATCCTGATTTTTGTAAAGGAGATTCAGGTGTGATTTTATCGATAACTATCCAAGTGTACTTTTCGTCTTCTTTACGCGATTTATCTCTTATCAATTGATTTCTCCATAGATTTACTACTTCTATTTCTAGTTTGTTTTCACCTTTTTTGATAGCTTCTGAAATATTTAATCGGTAAGGAGCCATCCATACACCTCCAACGTCTTTTCCATTTAATTTTACTTTCGCCATTACTGATACTTTTCCTAAATCGATATACATTTCTTGATTCTCAGGAAGTTCGTCAATTGTAAAGGTTTTTGTATAGGTTGCTGTACCAGAATAAAATTTTATTTGTTCATTTTCTGAAGTTGACCAGTCTTGTAGCTCGTTAAATACAATCGTTTCTTTTAGTCCAATCTCTTTATTGTGAAAATCGACTTTAAAATCTTTATCTAATGTTACTAGCGGTTTGTATTCAGGAAAATTAGATGCTTTTTCGGTTTTAGTTTCTTTATTGAAAACAACAAACCAACTTTGAGCACCTTCAAATTGGAGAGGTACTTTTATTCCAGTAGAAGTTATTTCATACTCAGGTAAATCTCTAATTTCTCCAGTTAGTGCATTCCACAATTGTGGTTTTAAACTTTTATCTGTTCTAAAAATTGGAGCAACATCTAATGTTTCATCACTTTGGTTTGATATGAAATAAACATCCATACCTGGCATGTTTCTGTGAATCCAAAGTATGGGCGTATCTGCTGGAACATCAAGGTCTTTAGCTAAATTTAGTTCTGTAAAAACGTCTGATAATTCGTAGCCATCCCAAATTTTTCCTTTTCCATAAATTGCTTTCATTTTACCATCAACGTAATTGGCATTCCACATTTTATTAGCCAAATCTTTTACTCTTTCATCAGATGTTGGAAAATTTGCTAAACTTGGAGATTTTTCTGGTTTTTGTCCTAAAATTATTCCTCCCTCTGCAACTAATTGTTCCAATTTTGTTAATAGTTCTGGACGCATGGTTTTAAAAGGCGGTAACACCATTACTTTATAACTCATACCATCTGGCAATACGAAACGACCATCTTTAACAGTAAGTCTATCTAAAATTACTTCTGCGTTGATATAATCGTAAGAATAGCCTTTTGGAATTTCTGGTATTCTGCCTCCAGTCATAATAGGCGCATCTTCCCCAATAAAATAACAAACATCAGCTACGTATTTACCTTGTTGCAATAAGTGTTGACAACGACGTAAATAATCAAAATAGCTATCTGCTTGACTAAACCAAGTGTTGTGACGATTGAATTCTGTACCAAACCAAGCATTCATTCCTGGTTTTCTATTATCATCTGGTTGTTGAATGTACAAATGCAGTACAAAATGATTGATACCTTCGGTTAATGCCCAATCGCCTCGTTTTTTAAGCATTTCAGGATGCCTTAAATAAGCTCTTCTAGATGAGGTAAATGCTTCAGCAGAAGTAATTCGTTTACCATACGTATGTGCTGTAGAAGAGGAAGCTTTACATTCGATATTACCCAATGTTCCTTCATTCCAAAACTCGCCAGCAATTAAATCAGATTGTCCTCCATACATCATAAATTCACTAGGAAAACCCCAATGCCCATAATTCTCTAGCCATGTTTTTAAATTATGTTTGTTACTTGCTTTTTTAAGACCTCCTACATATTCATAGGCCACATCATCTGCAATAGAACGACGTAAATCCCATAGAAAACGTTCGGATAATTCCACACTTCCTACAATTCTACCAGACAACACTGGTAAAAATGGAATAGGGTCGTATCCGTATTTTTCTTTGAACTTTACTTCATAACCATCTGTCCAGTTTTGAGAGCCTTGTTCGTAACTATCTGCCACAACATATTTAAAAGCAGATTTACTTTCTTCGGGAATACGTTTTAAAAATTCACCTACAAAGTTGTCGAAATGATATTGTGCCAAATCACTATTCATTTTATCAATTTCATAACCTACACCCTGAGGTGCAGCTGGTGCATTTTTTGTACCTGTTGGGGTCATACCCATGCGCATAATTGTCCAGTTTCCTGCTGGTGCATCCCAATTTAGTGTTCCATTTTCATCAAGTTTATCACTTAAATTAATCACCTCATCTGGATTTATAGATAAACTTTGATTTTCAAGTGCTTCCTGTGTTTTAAAAATATAAGTATCCCAATCAGGTTTGGGAGTAGAATGCATCTTTCCGAGTTGTTTCTCGATAAATTTATCCAACACAGGTGCTTCAGATATATTAATTTCAGCAAAGCCATATTCCTTTTCCTTACTTACAAAATTGGTACACCTCAATTTGAATTGTTGCGCTTTAGTCTTAGGTAAAACGGTGGCAAAATCTCCTGTTTCAATGGATGCTACATTTGGCGTAATGCGAAAACGATCAAAATGAAACTCTTTAATTGTTTTTTCTTCACCATCTATAATAGCTGATACTATCATATTACATTTGAAGGCGCTGCTTGGGATTATAGTAATAGAGCGCGCTGTTATTGGCTGAGAAAGTTGGAAACTAATTTCTAAAGCTTCTCCTTTTTTGAGCTCAAAACTGGTATCATCTTCTTTATTTCCATCATTCAAAATAGTTGTGTTTACATCCTTCCAATTAGCACTTATTTTCGTAGGAATAAATTGTGTACTGTTTTCTTCAATTACCGAAGATTTGAAAGCGAAAGTATGGGTGTCCTGAAATTCCTTTTTAGGTTGTGGTAATTTTAAATAAAGTTGTTTTCCTCCTGAAACTTTCGTTTCACTATACGTAAGATATCGCATAGCTTTTGTATAATCTACCCATGGCCCACCACTTTGACTCCAACCAGGACAATTGAAAATACCAATGTCTACCCCAATACGTTTGCCTTCTACAACAGCATGCACCATGTGGCTCCACCAATCTTCGCTCAACATCGGAACTTTTCCATCTTTATGTGCTGGGTTAATATTACCAATTAAAGCGCCACCAATACCCGCTTTTTTCATGGCTTCTAAGTCTTTGGTGATTCCATCTTTTGATATATCATCATTAATCCAATACCAGTAGCACCAAACTGTATTATCAGATGTTGGATTTACAAAACCAGATTTTATGATTTCATAATTTTTAGAATCATTACAAGACCCTACTGTTAAGAGCAGTATTGAAAATACTATCAATAATTGCATATTTCTTTTTAAAAACATCTCTATGGTTGATTTTTAGTATTTAATTAAATTTTTATTCTTAATAGTTCTTTGACTTTTTTATCTCGCATTATGATAAACCAATTCATAATCTCCACTCTCTAAATTATCTAGAATTAATGAGTTTTTATGTATTTGAAATTTTACTTCATTTCCATTAACCGTCAAATTTGGTTGCCTGTTAAATAACGGTATTATTACCTTTGCTGATGAGTTGGGTGGAACACAAATATTGTAGATAAAATCACCATTTACAAATTCCCAAGACGAACTGATTTTTCCATATTTCGATTCATAACTCCCCGAAGCCATATTTAGTTTTGAATGAGGCATAGGCGCAAATAAAATCTTTTTATAGCCTGCTTCTAAATGTGCAATTCCTGAAATGCGCTCGTACATCCACTGCCCAATTGCGCCATAAGCGTAATGATTAAAGGACAAGGCTCTATCTGCAAAACCATTATCGTGCGTATAACCATCCCAACGTTCCCACATTGTAGTGGCTCCTTGGTTGATGCTGTAAAACCACGAAGGATAGGTTTCTTTGAGTAAAATTTCAAACAATTTATCAGTATGACCTGTTTTATCTAAAACTGGCGCTAGTAAAGGCGTGCCTATAAATCCTGTTCTTAGATGATTATCAGTTACTTCTATTTCTTTTAGCAAATGATAAATAGCCTTATTTGCTGTTTCTTGTGATAAAATATCAAACCCTAAAGCTAATAAATAGCCTGTTTGTGTTGGTGTATAAGGTTGTTTTATTTGACCTTTATCATTGAAATATTCGTTTTCAAAAGCGGTTGAAATTGAGTCTAAAAGTTGCTCATAATACTTTTTATCTTCATTGAAACCTAGAATTTCAGCAGCTTTCATCGTTAATTTAACTGACTGCGCGTAAAATGCCGTAGAAATTAATGTGTTTGGCGTATCACCTCTTCTATCGTCTTTTTGTTGTGAGTAAGGTTGCAACCAGTCGCCTACTGTAGACATATGGCTGATGTAATTTGTAGCCTCAGAAGTATGATAGGCACACCAACGTTTCATCATCGTATAATTATCCTCTAAAACAGCTCTATCTCCTGTTCTAAAATACAATTCCCAAGGCACAATGGTGCAGGCATCAGACCAACCTGCTTGTGCAAATTTCCCTGTAATATTTGGAACAACAACAGGAATACCTCCATTGGAAAATTGCTCCTCACGCATACTTGTTAACCAAGCTGACCAAAATGCGTGCGTGTCTGATAAATACAATGAAGTTGGTATAAATACCTGAGCATCTCCTGTCCAACCCAAACGCTCACTTCGTTGTGGACAATCTAAAGGTACATCAAAAAAGTTTCCTCGTAATCCCCATTGAATGTTACTATGCAATTGGTTGAGTTTAGGGTAAGAAGATTTGAATTCACCTTCCATTTCAAAATCAGAGTATTGTACTATTCCTGTTACCCAAGATTTTTTTGGTTTGAAAGCTGAATTAAATCCGCTTAACTCCACATAACGAAATCCGTGAAAGGTAAATGTGGGTTGCCACGAAATTGTGTTATCTTCTTTTGCAATGTAATAATCTATTGATTTTGCAGAGCCTAAATTTTTCGTAAACAATTCACCATTAGCATCCAACATTTCGCCATGTCTTAACTTAATGGTATCCCCTTTTTTAACAGGCATGTTTAATTGCACAACTCCTACCATATTCTGACCTAAATCGAATAACACTTTATCATCATCTTGTTGAACAATTTCAACAGGATGCAACTCCATTTTATTTTTTAAAGGAGCGTGTTTTTTAGGAAATAATTGAATCTTAGGATTTATGGTTTCAGTTTCAACAGTTTCCCAAGTACTGCCATCAAAATTAGGCTGACTCCAATTTGGCATTTCAAAATTGGAATCATATAGTTCGCCATCGTACAGTCCTGATGTTCGTATAGGGCCTTTTCTAGTGGCTTTCCAGTTTTCATCAGTAATGATGGTTTTTACATTTCCTTTAAAATCTTCAATCTCTAACTGACAAATTACTTGAGGAGGCGCAATTACAGTATCCCATCTTCTTCGAGGGCCGAATCTTCCAGAATACCATCCTTCAGCAAGAATAACACCTATGGTGTTTTTATCCTTTTGTAAATTTTCAGTAACATCATAGGTTAGTGTTTCAATGCGTTTATGGTAAGGTGTCCAACCTGGTGTAAGCACATCATTACCAATTTTTTGTCCATTAATGTGTGCTTGAAATACGCCCTTTGAAGTAATATATAGTCGTGCTTTTTTTACTTCAGCATCTAATTTGAAATCGTTTCTTAAATATTGTGGTCTAAATAATCGTGTACCATATTGGGTAGTATCCCAAACTTTTGGGTCTGGAATTTTTATCCATTTGGCTTTCCAATCAGTATTAGATAGTAAACCCATTTCAATTTGGGCTATTGCACTCCATTTTGATGGATTGTCGTTTTCATCCCAATACTGTACTTGCCAAAAAACATTTTGTCTTGATTTTCGTGGTTTTCCTTCATATTTAACAAAAATAGATTGACTTGAGGTGACCTTACCTGAATTCCAAATATCTGGCTGATTTGGTAACAATTCAGGTTTTGAAGCTACAACAATTTTGTATGCTGTCTGTTTTTTAACGGTTTGTGATAATTTCCAAGAAAATGAAGGTGTAGCATTATAAAAACCTAAAGGATTTTGGAATCCCTCAGAAACTCGCAACTGCTCTGGAACTTGAACTGTATTTTTGGATATTCCATTACAACTTAAAAACAGACATTGCAATAATGCTATAAATATGATGTTAGTTTTCATAGGTTTTTATGCTACTATATTTAAGATTTCATAGTTCTTTAATACTTTAATACTTTCAATTTTATTCTTCATTAATGTGTTTTAAACGTAAAAGCGCTTCTAAATAATAGTAATCTGCATAATTGATTGGCACATCAATCTCGCCATTTCTAGGAAAATTACCAACGCTATGCTCTAATATAAATCCGCGATTTTTACCAAATTCAGAAAAGTAGGCATCCGAACTTAAAGACTTCAAAATATTTTCTGCCAACTCTTTATATGCTGTGTTTTTGGTATAGGTATACAGTTCTAAATATGCAGAAGCATAAACAGCAGCCGCAGAGGCGTCTTTATACATAATGTCTTTATCTTTCACATCAAAATCCCAAATTGGCACAAAATCTTCTGGTAAATTTCCTTTTACAAATGCAGCAACATTTTTAGCTTGTTCTAAATATTTAGGGTCTTTTGTATAGCGATAACACATGGTATAACCATATAATGCCCAAGACTGCCCTCTTGCCCAACTACTTTCATTATGTAGGCCTTGGTGTGTTAATTTTTTAAAGACAGATCCATCTTCTGGATTGTAATCTACCACGTGCCAAGTACTATAATCGTCTCTAAAATGATTTTTTAGTGTAGTATTGGCGTGATTAATAGCTATATGTTTATATTTATCATTTCCAGTTAAAATTGAAGCCTCAAATAGCATTTCTAAATTCAGCATATTATCTATAATTACTGGAAACGTCCATCTGTCTTTACCAAAATCCCAACTTTTAATACAGCCAACTATAGGGTCATAACGAGAAATTAAGGATTCTGAAGCATCAATAACCACTTGTTTATAGTCTTCGTTTTTGGTTAATTTATAACCTTCACCAAAAGAACAATAAAACATAAAGCCTAAATCGTGGGTTGTATTGATATCTTTAGCATCAATAAATAGGTTTTGAAAATGGTGAGCGCCTTCTTTCCATTTTTCGTCATTGGTAAATTCATATAATTTCCAACAAGCGCCTGGAAAAAACCCTTGCGTCCAATCCATTTTTCGTTTTGCCCAATCTATTTTCCCATGTTCATCTAGACTTCTTGGTATTTTATTTTCAGCATAAGATGCATCTAATAGCACCGTAAATTGTTTTTCAGCTTTTTTTAAGGTTGTATCAACATCAAAATCTTGATTTTTACAGGAACTCAATCCTGCTAAAACTGTCAACACTATAATTAGTTTCTTAATTTTAAATTTTTTCAATGTTTATCTATTGTTTGTTTTTTATTCCGTTTTTATTGATTTTTTTAAAGCGTAAATATCGTTTCTAATGTCATTCAACTCTCCCACAATTAAGTAATAATCAAACTCATACACCGTATTTTTATTCAATGTTGCAGGATGGATTGGAGCCATATACGAAGTTGCACTGTCGTTTGCTTCGTAACCTGGGTCTTTAGCCATTCCTGCTAAAAAGTTAGTACATTTTGGAGAATACACTCCCATTCCCCATAAATCATCATTTACAAAAGCCATCCAACTTTCGGTAACCATATTGTTTTTGTATTTGCCCCAAAAACCACTTCGTAAATTTATCACTTTTGGATTACTCAAAGGCGCTCCCGTAAATGGCTTATCGCCAAAATAAGAATATAAATTATTTAAGGCTGATATTGGATATACTGCTGGCAACTCTTGGTTGTGCGTTTTTCCTTCACCATAAATAGTATCTGTCCGGTGGCAAGTTAACTTATTCTGAACTTTAATAACATTACCTTCTAAAGTTGTCCATTGTTCCATAATGGCTTCAGCTGCTTTGTTTTTCATATCCCAAAGCATAGGAATACATTTTACATACAGTGTATTTCCTTCTTGTTTGTACTCTAGAATTTCTGCTCGGTTTCGATAACAATCGCCAACTTGAATGGGATTCCAAGACCATGGAGACCATGCCTTTTTTTGCCCTTCTTGTTGTCTGTTAATAATGTTACCTCCATAATAGGATTGCTGAATGTATCTCCCCTCATCATGAATATTTACAATATTTCTATCCACGTCTGATTTAGAAATGTGAGCTATGGCGCCACCTCTTCTTAAATCTAATTTTAAACGAAGTTCATCATTACTCAATTCCATAAATGTAGGAATGGTAGGATTTGTTAATCCATAAGCTTTTATAATGTTATTGAAAAAGAGTTGTTCTTCACTTAAATCATTTCGAGTTGAACAATATGCCTCAAGAATTTGGATTGCATTGTTGTACTTTCCTCGTAAACCAGATAATGGCCAATTGCTACCAAATAACACTCGATTTGGACCAAAAGCCTCAAGATTTGCATCTAATAAAGGTTTGTAATATTTTAACTTTTTTGGAGCTGGATTTTTTCCAGTAAGGGTATGAAGCGCAGAAATCTTCATAAATACATTTGGAAAGGATGCCACTTCTTGAAGTGCTTTTTTGTAATTTTCTTCATTTTGCAATACGCCATTTTTTAATTTTACCCCTCCAAAATGATTGACTACAATAGGCATGTTTGGGTATTGTTTAGCGATGGTTGCTACATGTTTTAGCTCATTAATTTCAAGTACTAAATTGCGTTTGTCTAATTCTTTTAATTGTTTAAATACTTCAGCATTTGAAAAATCCAATCCCTTATATCTTGGACGAACACCTCTAAACTTGGTGTTCTTTTTTAAAGAATCTAAATCACTTTTAAAGTTGACATCCAAAGGATTTAAATTCACTGTAAAACCGAGTATATGATCAGATTCGGTGGCTATTTTAGATAGCCAAAAATTATCTTGCCTTCTAGCGCTTGCTTCAACAAGATATGCATAGTTAATACCTGATGAACTGGCTACCTCTAAAAAGTTTTTTTCTAAATGCGGACGAAATAAATCTGTTTTACCCTCTTTTTTCTTGTTATTTAGGAATGTGTAACTGCCTTCACGATTCGTATCATACAAATGAATGTGTGCATCTATCCGAACAGTATTGTTTTGACCCAAAGCGGATACGACAAACGCCAAAAGCGAAAGAAAAATTACATATACTTTTAAATTAAACGTCATAAAACATTATATCTATTTTGTAACCACATCCCAAACTTTTGAGCGTATAGATTTGCCGTCTTTATTTTTAACAGTAAGCACCACTGTCCAATGGTCGGCAGAATTATATTGATGAACCGGATTTTGTTCATTAGAAGTTGTTCCATCTCCAAAATCCCAAGTCCACTTTTCAACATCACCTACAGATTCATCTTTAAAAGCGAATACGCGTCTTTCTCTATCTACCTCAACAAAAGACCAATTGGCTTGAAGTTCTGGTACTAATTCCTCAATCAATGGCATTAATCTAAACGCATTCATAAAATCGCCATCATGAATCATATTAATATTATGCGAAAGACTTGTAAAATCCTTTCTTTCTTTGTTATCATTATCATAATCGATAACACTCCAAGACATGGCGATAATTTCATTTTCTTTAAGCGTTGAAATAGCGGAACGATTGATACCCTCAATAGCGGCATAATCGAATGGTGTAATCCAAAATTCCATTTTAAGTGCTCCAGACTTACCCTGTTTTAAATTATGCTGATAAGCAGCATTGGCATAAGGAAAGTCTTTAATCCAAGGCGTATTACCCCAAACCATGGCCCAGTCCTTATTTACGGCAGGCATAAAAACATGATAGTTTTGAGCATGCGCTCCATGACCTCTAAAGTGCAATTCTTCGATAGGAATATATTTTTTGTTGGCGTTCCATTTTTTTATAAAATTACCACCAGAAACATCGGCGTCAACGACCAATTCAAAAATATCCTGTTTAATATCAAGTTGTTCAAATTCCCAGAAATCATCAAAAACCTCAACATAAAAATACAATCGGTTCAAGTCTTTTACCCACCCTACTTTGACTGAAATATCTAAATCGGTTGCATCCAGATTAAAACCATTGCCATTGATAGCTTCCTTCATTTGGTCTAAGCCAATGGCATAGGTGTCTGGAACCAGATTCCAGTCGGAAAAGTCACCATCAATTCGAGGCATTTTGTGTTGTGGAAATTGAAAAATGGGGTAAATCGTATCTCGAGTGGATTGGGCATTACATGTAATAAAACCCAAACCAAAAACCACTACTGATACAAAACAAAACAGTGTACGCATTTCCTAATTTTTAGTTCTATCAATTCTCTTTGCTACTCGTAAACCACCCTTTTGAATACCTACAGTTTCAGGATGGTATTTTTCTGGTTCGAATGCAGGATTTACAATTGGTAAAACAGCATTAGAATCTTGTAGATGCGCTTCAATTATGGCATCTAATTGTTTTACTTTTTCTGGATACTTTCCTGCAAGATTGTGTACTTCTCCAATATCTTGCTTTAAGTTATATAAGAAGTATTGATGAGCAAAATCTTTTCCGTTATGAAACACTCTTATGAGCTTCCATTCACCTTCATGAACTGAAGCCGATGGCGGTAACCAATTTGGTATTTTTGGTTGATGCGGAAAATAGGTAATAATTGAACCTCTATCTTGGTTTTCGCCCTGTAATGCTTTTGTAATATCTACACCATCAATTTTATGTTTTTTAGGGAATTGGATTCCTAATTGATTCAATATTGTTGGATAAAAATCGGTGGATTGAATCATCACATCTGATGTTGTTCCTGCTTGTGTAATTTTTGGCCATGCCACAATACAAGGCACTCTTGTACCGCCTTCATAAATGGTGGCTTTACCTCCTCGTAAAGGACGATTGCTTGTGGGTTCTGTAATGAATTCTTCTCCTGATTGCGTTGTTTCTCGGATTCCATTATACATGTTTCCTCCATTATCACTAAAAAATACAATGGCGGTTCTATCACTAATGCCTAACCTATCAATTTCATCTAATAAACGGCCTACAGCCTGGTCTAGCGAATGCACCATAGCCGCATAGGTTGGCGAATGTTGTAAATCTGTAAAATCAATTTTACTTTGGTAATATTTAATCAAACTTTCCTTAGCATCAAAAGGAGCATGCACCGAAAATTGCCAATAATTCATGAAAAATGGCTCGTTCAAATCAATGGAACGTAACCAGTTTATAGCTTCATCTGCCATTCTATCTTCAATGTGTTCATTTTCATAATTCGCCTTAAACTTTGGATATTTCCAAGGTGCTACAAAACTACCTGCTGGTCCAGGTCCTGGCCAGTGTGGGATATCTACATCGAATCCATGTTGAAGAGGTGTGTAAGGTTCTTTACCTAAATGCCATTTACCAAAATGAGCCGTATTGTAACCATGAGCCTTTAATAATTTACCAAGTGTTGGAATAATAGTATCCAGTCTTGTAACAGGTTGGCAGGCAACTGATTTAGAATCTGGAGCCGCTTTTGGAGGTACGGATGCTTTTAATTGTACTTTAGGTTGATGTGCAGCAGGTGAGGTAATTCCCGTTCTTGCGGGTGTTTGCCCTGTTAAAATACTGGCTCTTGTTGGAGAACATAAGGGACTAGCAGCATATGCACGAGTAAACGTTACGCCACGAGCAGCCAATCGTTCTAAATTTGGTGTTTCGTATAGTTTTGTTTTGCCATATAATGTTACATCTGCCCAACCCAAATCATCGGCCAAAATAAACACGACATTCATTTTTTTGTTGTCAGTTTCTTGTGCTTTAACAACAATAAACATGAAACTCAATACTAAAACAGTTATTATTTTTTTCATTTGGTCTTTTTAATTTGAAACGTATACTCGCCTTCTTTTCGCAATGACTTTGCAGTAAGAGTAAGCCTGTAAATAGTTGCCCCCCAAACACCACTCAACTTTTTTTCATCAAGATAAATGGTTTCTATTGAAGGTTTTAGAAGATTTGAATCATAATTAAGTTGCACTGTTTCATCCTGAACTTTAAAAATAACTTTACCTGACCTTTCAATATTAACTTCACCCCAAGTCATAAAATTAATTTGATTAGGTTCTATTGTTTTTTTTAGCGAAAATTTCTCTTTTATACTTAATCCGTTTTCCTTTAATTGATAAGTACGCATCCATGATTTTACACCCGCATGCTCTGGATAGGCTTTGGCAATATCTGTAGTAAAGGTTTTTTTATTTTTATTAAAACTTGAATTAGTTGCTTTAAATTTTGTTCCTGGGCTTTGAGCAACACCATTAATTAGAGGTACATTGTGATAATTACTTTGCATGGTCCAAATGGTATAACGATCTGGCCCAAATGTTTTGGCAGTATAAGAACCTACTCCTGTATCAATAAATATGGGTGTGGCATTTATATAAAACATAAATGACCCAACATCATTATGGTTATGGTTTTCTTGATTATACCCTCCTTTTGTAGCCAGAAAAAGACCTTCCTCATTACTCATAAAACAGTATTCTGTTTTAGGATACCAAGAATATTCAGGAGTTTTAAAAACAGGTGTTGTATTTTCTACTGCTTTAGATATGGTTGCATTTCTTAAAGCTCTATCAATATCTCTATTGTAAGCAATAGTTGTCTCAGGATTTTCTTTTTTCAAATAGGCGGCAAATTGCATCATATCTTGACTACCTACTGCCTCACCAAAACTGTAAATAAAATAAGGATTTCCACGTCCCTTTGCAGAAGCATCTGCAAAATTAACAACCCAACCATTACCAACATTGGCACGATAAATATATTCTGCCATGGCTTTTATTTCAGGTTTATTAAAAATGGAGATTTTACCACCAGTTAGTTTTTCTAACAAAGACAAGTAATCAAACATTTTTCCTGCGGCTACACCCCAATACCCAGGACCTTCATCGCAAGCACCATCCTTGTCCTCGTTAATAAACATATCTACCGATTGCATAGAACGGTATACTGCTTTAGCCAACTTTTCTTTATCATTTTCCAACAACATATAACATTGCAATACATTGGCATTACACCACGGATTCCAGTTGTTAACTTTCGGCTTTTTATCGGCATAAGGCGGAAGTGCCATCCACCAATAATTCATATTCATATAGGGTTCTAGTATACGCTTTTGAATCTCAATACGCATACGTTCTGCAATTAAAGGGTTTACGTTATCGAACTCCTTCTTTAAAAAGTAATAAGCCCATGACAACATGGCTCCTGTTTGCGAAGAATATAAGCCAATTAAGTTTTCGTTTACATCGGGAAAATGGTTTTTAACTTCTTTGGACGAAATTTTAAAGTGAGCCGATAGTACCCAAGACGTCATTTCGCAATTCATAAATATACCATCAATGATCTGATCTAAAAAACGTCCTTTTCCTTCTGCTAATTCAGCTAAAATTAAAGCGCTTATCGCATCTTGATTATCAAAATATGGGTCTTGCATGGTTTGACGATTACCCGTTCTCGAATAATAGAGATAATCGGTTGCTTTAACCACCTGCCATTCGTAATCTAAATAAGCTTCTCCGTTTTCAATCAAGCTTACTTTATGACTTCCCAATAAATTGTCCCATGCTTCTCGATTGCTGTAATCTGGATAATTAACCCATTTTTGATCCATCACTAACATTTCTTTAAGCTCTTCAAGTTTGCAAGACTTGGTCAAAAAGTCTCGCTGTGCAAGTGCTGAAAACTGAAATGCAAGCACAAAATATAGTAGAAAAAGAGAGGACAATTTTATCATTTGATAAGATATATTTTCCTATTGAATTTATTGAAATCCTAAACTTGAAACCATAGTTTATTCTTTATTATATGAGGCTTCAAAATCCCATGTTCCAGAAGCAACTTTAAATTTCAAAAATTGATCATCTTCACCAACATAACTTACACCTGCAATCCTCTTTTTTGCTTTCCCTTTTTTCCAAACTGTTTTTCCGTTTATTTCAACTGAAGCAACTTGTTTTTCTGATGTAGGAATACCAATAATTGCATCAGTATTATTTGGTGATTCTAAGTTTAATTGATAAGAGCTATCTGATTCATTAATCCCAATAACAACATTGCCCTTAACGGTTGGGATTGTTTTTTCTATCTTTTTAAAATGCACCAAAGTTGGCATAATTTGAAACTCACTCCACCCTACTTTTGTAGGTTTTACTCCTGCCACATATTTTGATAAAATAGTGTTAGAACCATTCCAAGCATGATTGTAGCTACCACCATTTGGAAATTTTTCATATAGCGTAGTCATATCCTTTTTATCAACTTGACTTTGATACATTTCTTTCATTCGTTGTAAAGAAGCTTTTGGTCTGCCTGCTATAAACATGGCTTCTTCTGCCATCCATTCAAAATGCGGACTAGAAAATCGGTTTGGAATTAACACATTATCTACAATTTGATTGTAATATTCTGGGTTTGCGATTCCTGAAATAATGGCTATGGCATTGGCACGATCATCTTTAAATTTTTCTGGATTACTACTGTAAAAACCGTCTTTCCAAAATTCTTTTTCATAAGCCGATTTCATAGACCTCATGCGGTCATCATACCATTGTATATGATCTTCTTTACCCAAAACTTCTGCCATTTTTTTAGCTTTTCTTAAAGCTAAATAGTAGAAAGCCATTTGTATCGGTTGCTCGTCTATAGTACCTTTTACGCCCCAATCCAACCAGTTCCAAGTATCTGGACTTTTACTTTTTCTATATTCTGGAAATCCATTGTCTCGCATTGGAAATAAATCCAAATACCTGTACAAATACGGATAAGCAATTTCAAGGGTTTCTTTGTCACCTGTATTCAAGTAATATGGCCAAACCACTTGAGCAATAAACTGTAAACTTTGGCAAACCAACTCCCGAACTCGCAATGGGCCTAAAGCGCCAATGACATCATTCTCACTAAAATACACTGTTTGCAAAATGGCCTTTTTTAAAAGTTTACGCCCCGCATCATCCATAGCATAAAACAAATAGCCTGTTTGGTCTGCTACATCACCAATCCAAAGAGCACGTTCACGGTCTGGGCAATCCATAAAGTTATCGCGAGCACATACAAAAAGTGTATTGTTACCCATATCCCACAAGCGGTTGTAAAATGGGTCGTCTATTTGAAAATTACCCGCCATTTCACCTACACTCATCCATCGGTATTTTAACGCCTTTACTTTTACGCCTGCAGGAATGGTATATTGCACTTCATGGCCATTAAACCATGAGTAGCTTTCAAACTTTTGTAATCCGTCTTTGGCAATGTATGTAGCATGGATACTATTTCTATTATTATCGGTGGTGATAAAAATACTATCTCCTGCTTTGGCTTCAATTTCCAGATAAGGCGTTACCTGCTTGTTGAATGGTAACCTCGCTTTTATAGTTGTACCATCACTAACAAAAGGGATTTTTAAATCTTCATGATTTGCATAATCCTGCAATCCATGATTGATTAAATGTGGCACTATATTTTTTTCAACATTATACCAAGGTGCTACACCTAATTTTCCTTTTTCTGAAGCGTCTGCCCAATTAGCATCGTTAAAACTTTGGGTGTACCAAGCTTGGTCTGTCCAATCATTTAATCCCTTTTGAGCATTAAACTTTACGCTATATTGTACTAACATTCTACTAGCTGGTTCAATAGTATTATCATAACCTGGATGTTGTAATACTTTCCAACTGCTATTAGAAACCACATGTTGATTTCCTATTTCTGAAGAAAATAATAAACCTCCTTTTCCACTGTCGATATGGGTTCCTTTGTGGGTTTCACGTCCCCAATACCACACCAAAACAGCAATGGTATTTTCTCCTTTTTTTAAATAAGGTTGAATGTTTACCGTTTCATACCAAGAATTGGCTGGTGTTATTTTTTCTTTACGATTCCATGTACCAGCTTGACTTGGCCCACGAGATAAACCGCCTTCAAAAATTACCATGTCTCCATTGATCCAAAGCCAAAATTTACTATCTACTGAGATGTAAGCTTCAACGCTTTTAGGAATTTCGTCTAGTGTTACAGTCTTTCTAAAACTCATCCAAGTATTAGATGGACTGTCTTCTTGTTGCCAAATCCATCGGGCATTGTTCCAATTTGGATTACTAGCAAAAGCCGAAGCACTTATTGCTAATAAAAGAAATATAGTTGTGTTTTGTAGAAATTGAATTGATTTAAGTTTTGTTGACATTACAGATTCCTTGTATTTAATTCGTTTATTTGATTTAAAACGGAAAATTAACCAAAGTTTACATGATAGTTATCCTGTAATGTCATGGACGAAAATGACATTCTAACAAATTACACCTACCAGAAATTTTAATAATCTACCCAATTTTTCAATTTTATTAGAAATTAATCATGCTAATTATATTTAATTTCAAAATATCCCATACACAGCTAGTATTCGATAGAGAACTTAAAAACCGATTTACTTTGGTAAATTTCACCTGGATTCAGAATAATTGATGGAAATAATTCCTAATTTGGAGCATCGGGGAAATGTTGAGTTTCCAGCGCAAATGCTTCGCAATAGTTATGTCTATTACCATATTTACCTGTGTCGGAGCCGTTAAAGAAATTTCCACCATAGGATTGTAGACCTGGTTCTTCTGTGAAAATTTACATCTTTATTCCGTTTTTTGGTTCTACCACAACGGCGGCCAACATTATTCCTTCATTACTTTTATTCAACACAAAATTATGGTCGTATCCTTTCCTTTTCTAAGCTGTTCGTTGCTTTCTTGTAATGGCAAATCTTTACCAATTATTTTTCCTTTTCTGAAATTGAAAGGAGTACCTTCTACAAAAGCATTCTCTCCAAATGGAATTAGGGTTTCGTCAACAGAGGTAAATCTATCGGCATTTATTTTAAGAATATGATTGTGTATAGTTCCAAAGGGCTTTCCTCCTAAATTGAAAAACGCATGGTTGCTAAGGTTGACAGGTGTTGATTGCTCCATTTTTTAAGAAATAAAGTCCAACATCTTTGCCATTGATAATAGTCTTAAAGTTTTCTGCTTGAAGATTGAAAAGAATATTTTTCTGACACTCCACCTTGTACGACCAAAGCTAAAACAAATGCTACATATTAAAAAGATTCGATGTGTAGGATTCATTGTTTTATTTTCTTCTTTCTATTTGAACCAAACCAATTTTTTTGGAATGGTATGAAAACTAAATTTTAACGATATAAGAATACATTCCACTTTTTACTTCCACTGTATTATTTGGCAACAGCACTTTAGCCCGACAATTTGTTGGAATCTCAATTTTGTATTCATAGGTTCCATCGTTTACTTTGTTCCACTCCGCCTTAATTGTACCATAAATTGAATTGTAACTTCCTTTGGCAAAATCCATGGCTTTAATAAAATTTGGTTTGAAAATGATGCTTTGAAAACCCGGAGCTTCAGGGTCTGAATTGATACCTACCATATGACGATAAAAAAAGTTATCTACAGCACCCATAAAATGATGCATATTAGAAGCCGTAAACTTATACCCTTCTGGCAATGTTGTTGCGTCATTTTTAATCATCCAACCAAAAGAAGGCCATTCTTCATGCACTACTACTTTATGCATAAGATCTGCACGACCATTTTTAGGCAAATACTCGTAAGCAGAATGTACCGTAAAAATACCACCCCATAAATGATAATCTTTATCTTTAACAATATTAGCTACCACTTTTTTTTCGAGTTGAGCTCTGTATTTTTCTGGAACAATACCATAGTTTAGTGCCAGAATATTAACCACAGGTAAAAACTCATTAAAAGGTTTTAAACCAACATACTCTAGTTTCTTTTCATCAAATGCATATTTTTGTATGCCTTTATGGATCCGTTCCGCTTGTGCATTTAGTCTTTTTTCATCTTTGCTTTTCCCTAATTTTTCAGCAATATGTATCAAACGTTTAAGAGTTAAATAAAAATTCATTGAAGCAATCACTTCATTCCCGCCAGGTTTACCTCCACCTCTGTACGTTTCATCATAAGGGGTTACCCAGTCATTAAAACGTTCAGTAAACATTCCATCCTTTTCTGCAAGGTTATTATTCTCCCAAGAGAAATCGACCCATTGCATCATCTTGTCCCAATACAATTCAAACAAACGTGTATCGTTATAATATTGGTACATATACCAAGGAATATGAACACCCGCCGATGACCATAGTGTAGAACTCCCGAGGCCATAATAATTGCCAGGAGCAATTGAACCTAAAGCACCCTGCTCGTTCTGTGTATCAAAAATATCACGTGTGAATTTGGTCATTAAAGCCGCTAAATCGTAATTAGCCATACCAAACTCCATCCCTGTAACAGCGTCGCCTAACCAACCATTTTTCTCGCGATGTGGACAATCGGTAGGAATACTATGTAAATTGAATATGAGCGATTTACGACAAATCTCATGAACTGCATTTACTGTCTCATCCGATGACTCGAAATGCCCTACTCGTGGCACATCAGAATGTACATATCTTACTTCAACATCATCTAGATTAAACTTTAACTTTCGAAAACTTTTTACCTTAATATAACGGAACCCTTTATAAGAAAAACGACATTCGGCATACTCTACACCTCCTCCTTTACAAACGTAAGCCATTTGCTGAAGGCCTCCAGGTTGACTTACGGTAATAGGATCTTTATTTTCTCCAAAATAAATGGTTACGCGTTGTCCTTTTTCAGCATTTTTTATTCGTAATCGTACCCAACCAGACATATTGGTACCTACATCAAACCATTGCCCCCTACTTGAATTTTTTGTGGTTATTGGATGAAACGTTTTGGTTACTCGAATGGGCTCACACATTTGCGAGACGAGTTCACCTCCTGGATGGGGTGCTGGTTTTACGTTATCCCAAGTAGCATCGTCTAAACCTGCTTCACTCCAACCTTCAATTTCTTTTGTAGCATCATAAATTTCGCCCATATGTGGCCCATCATAAGCCACAGGACCTCCTGTAACTTTCCAACTTAAATCGCTCACAATTTCTTTTGAAGTACCATCTTCATATTCTACCTCTATGAGACACATTAATTTGGGCTGACCAATCCATCCATTTTTTTTATAAAACCCCCAGTGGTCATAAGCCATCATACCGTAAAAACCACGACCTAACATCACTCCTGCTACGTTAGCACCATTTTTCACATCATTGGTAATATCGTGTGTGGCGTATAAAATGGTTTTTCTGTAATCTGTCCAACCAGGATCTAAAACGGAATTCCCTATCTTTTTACCATTGATGTATAACTCGTAATATCCAATGCCACTTATGTATGCTTTGGCACGTTTCACCTTTTTTTGTATATCGAAACCTTTACGTAAAAGTGGTGCAGGATCGTGTTTTTTGTCGTCAAAAAAATGATACCGTTCAAACATGTTTAAATGTGCTCCAAAATAACTTGGCAGTTGAAATTCTGTCGCTCCAGACTCCACCTTTTTTTTACGCCACCATTCTGCTTCCCATTCTTCTTGATTTCTCCAAGCAATCCATTGTGCACCTTTCCAATCGTCTGCCGAAAACAAACCCGTTGAAAATACTGCTATTTTACTCCAGTTTGGGATATTATTTTTATCCCAAACTCTTACTTTCCAGTAATACTGGGTTGCTGACTGCAAAGGCTTGCCTTTGTAGACTATTTGTGTGGTTTCAGTACTCCTTACTTTTTTGGAATTGTAAACGTCCCCAATATTTTTTTCAATATTTTCTATTGAAGTAGATACGATCAATTGGTAACTTTTTTGATACTGACCTGATTCTTCTGATTGCAATTTCCAGAAAAAACGTGATTTCTTTACATCTACACCTTCTGGATTTTCTCTGTACTCTAATTTTAAATCGTAAGGTACGATTTGAGCAAATAATGTAAAAGGCAATACTAAAATGACTAATAATACTATTATTTTGTTAAAATAGTGCATAGTTGTTTTTTTATAATTGATTTCTTTTTTTACGTGAAATAACACTAAGTGCTTCCTGTTTGTTAGTTGTAATTTTATGCGTTAGTATAGCATTTTCTTTCAACTTAAATTTGAAATCTATTTTATGCTTCGGGAGCTTTTTTGACAAGTTTTATTCCAGATTTTTGTGCTTTACTAACAAATACGAACCACCCGCAATTTTAATATACTACCCAACTTCTCAATCTTATTTCCAATATGCCCAACACCTATGGCACAGTGATGCGATGGCCCTTGTTTAGACCATTGGTTCATAAACGCTCTTGCTCCAATAGAAAAACGATAACGACTGTTGGTATTTCCTATTTGAAGGACAGGACCTTCAACCGATTCGCCTTCGGCAACTAATAAAAAGACATCTTCTTTTCCTTCTACAACAGAAAGTAAGGTTACAGGACCATGTTTCACCGTCATTTGAATAGATAGTCCTTTTCCTGGTTTTCCATGATAAACAGGCAAAGGTACTAGCTGTACTTTCCCTTCTGCAATAGCAAAATGTGCAGGACCATCATGACCGAGCATTACAATATCATCATTAAAATCCATGGCATAAAATTCTGAAAACGAACCGCCTACTCCAAAAGCATCCATAATTTTCATAGCTTGGGCATTTTTCACTTCGTACTCTCCTGCAACTGGAACATTTTTACCTGTTAGTAGCGTATTTCCTGCGATGACAGATGTTACTATATTTTCATATTCGTTAGCCGTTTCCCCTTCATAATAATAAGCCATAGACCCCAAATTATGGTTTTCAACCAATTTATCTAAAGCTATAGAAGTTTTTGCGGCACGCACTAATTCAGATTGTTCACAGGCATCAATTACTTCGAAGGCACTTCTAAATTCGGTGATTTTTTCTTCAACCTCTTGCTCAGTCACAGCATCGCGGTATTTTTTTACTTCACACATTTCTACAATTTCAATGTGTGTACCAAAAGCTGCCGATTGTTTTGTTAGATCCGCATATACATCTAGCATACCACAGTAATAATGCCCTAAAACACCCAAGCGATTATTCGCCATAACTTTAGCTACCTTAGCTGCATCTATCCAGTCTTGGATATCATCCCAAACCGCTTGTTCATCCAAATAACCAGTAACAAATTCATAATCAATTCCTGAACGATTGAATACATTAGCAAATTCAGGTACAGAGCATGCTTGACAATGTGCCAACCATTCACCTGTCATTTTACCTCTATCACCCAGTTTATTGAAGTTCTCGTAATCTATGGCTGCTACGGGTTGAATATTTAAAATTATTACAGGGCATTTCACTTTTTGTACCACAGGTAATATTGTAGATGACAAAGCATAAGTAGATACATATAAAAATAAGATATCTATATCTTCTGTTTTTAATATCTGTGCTTTCTCTCTTGCTACCTCAGGAGAATCTACCAAACCAACATTTATCACCTCAGCACCAAAGCCTTCCATTTTATCTGCAATTTGCTGTTGATAACCTTCTAAACGTTCTAATAAACCTTCAAACTGAGGCCAATAGGTATCTAACCCGATACCAAATAATCCTACTTTCATGTATTAATTTTTGTTATAAATTTTTATTTCTTTTATTGAGGGTGCTTTATCTGCTTCTTCAATAAATATTCTACACTTATTAGAAGTTACCTTCTCAAAAACGTGTTCTTTATTTTTACCACATTTAGTGCCGTTTACCAATATAACCCATTCATTATTATCAAAATATTCAATGGTATACTTTGAAATATGGTCTCCGCTTTCATCAACAACCACTTTATTAAAGGCTTGTGGCTTCACCCATTCCACCTCTAAATATTGATTTGTTGTACCATTGGCAAACCACTGGGTTTCTTCGTTGTTATCATTAGCTTTGAAGGCTTCAAATCCGGGTAGTTTTTCTGTTTCAATAAACATAGATGAGGCATTCATCCTACCAATAGATGCTAAATTGCTTGGTAAATCTATTGGGTCTGGAAATTCTGTTTTTGGTAATGCATTCACTTTAAAATCATAAACACCTGACGCTACATTGTATATGATGTAATTACCAACCGCTTCATTTTTTTCTGAACCGACATATTCAACACCTTCAGATTTCTCAGCTAATTGTTCACCTTCATAAATATCATTTTTATCATTTGAAGGTAAATACACCTTAGCCGAAGTGTTTGCTGGAATTTCAATATGAAACGAAGCACCATTATCCTTTTTTTCCCAATTAACAACTACCTTTCCATACATGGATTGATACTCGGTATTTGCAAAAGTTAAGTCGCCAACTACAGCAGGTTTAATAAGCATGTGCTGCATCCCCGGTTGTTCTGGATTGGGACGAATACCACCAAAACCTTTTATAAAATAGCCACCAATACCTGTATAACAGGTATGTATTTGACTATTGCCTATGGCCGACCATCGTTCTGGCCAAGTGGTATGCCCCTGCTCTAAAAAGTAACCGTAACTTGGATGATGCTTGTCTTTTAATAATTCGTAAATTAAATCCATACGCTCACCAGATTCTATAAAATAGCGCGTGTAAAGGGCTTGCCCAGAACTCCCTGTATCGTAGTACGGAAAATCATATAACACGTTGTTTTCCAATTGGGAGGTTACTTTTTGGGTCTCCTCTGTTGGAGTTACGCCTGTTAGTAATGCAAACGCTTGATTCACCTGAATACCATCTAAATACTTTCCAGAATCTGTGTTATATGACAAAGCATGTGTTGCTTTTTGTTGTACTTCCAATCTATTGGCATAGGCGTTTTCATCTTCAGTTTTACCCAAAGCCTTTGCTATAGCTTGGGCACAGTGCAACATATAAGCATATAAACAATTATTGAAATGTGCCGCTCCCGGAGAATTACTGCTATCCCAAAAATTACCACGTGGTGTACACCAATCGCCTAACCCCGGCATTTCTCGTTTACCGCGTTCACCAATTTTTAGAGCGCCTCCTTGACTAAAATTAGAATGCTTTAATAACCAATCCATCCATTTTTGCATAGATTCGTAATTGTCTTCCAGCACCTTTTTATCACCCAACATGCGGTAGGTTTCCCAAACGGTTAAAGGACTGTTGGCTTTCCACATTAAAAATGGGCGGTCTTCTTCATTCAATACTGCTCGAATTTGTCCGTCAGGTAGTTGCGCATCTCTGGTGTATTGTAAATATTGATCCATGTAAGCTCCGCTTTCAAAATTTGGTAAAGCATCACCGTACATGGCTGCCACAGTAACTTCTCCCCAACCGCGACGTTCGCGATGTGGACAATCTACCAAAATACCGTCCATCGTATTTGCGAGATAGGTATCCAGATTTACTTTGTAAATTCCATTTAGCAATGAATCGGAAGATTTAAATTGGCTTATTTGCTTTCTATCATTAGTTACTACATAACCTTTGGCGTCATATACCCTAGGTTCGTATTTTAAACCATAAACCGTGATATAGCGCCCTCCAGCTACATTAAAACGATTGGTAAATATGCCTTTTCCAGATTTTCCAAAAATGTATTTGCTCTTTTGTTTCCAGTTCATCACCACTTCTTTCTGGTCGCTAACTTCAAAAAGTACAGAATCGCCTTCTATACCATTATGCAATTTCATTTCGAAGAACCCTGTATAATTTCGTCCCATATCTATACGATAAGAGCCATCTCTATTATTTCTGATAGCCTTAGCTCTAAATACCTCATATTTTACCTGAGGCTCTACCATTTGTGCACTTAATTCTGCCTTTATGGGTTCGTATAAAGCACGCAACTCCCTATCCTTATTACTATTTAATGCAAAACTAATGTTATTACCCTCGGGTATTTTCGCGTTTAATACTTCGTGATTATATATAGTAGCTTTTATCCAATCGCTATCATCATAATCGGCGTTACACCAGTTATCTTCCTTTAATCTGTCATCAATGGTTTCACCGCCAAAGCGCAAAATATCCCAATCGCCATAATATTCAGAATGACTTTTTTTGGTTTTCCAAGTCGCATCAGTTTTTAAAGTGATATGCTCATTTCCTACAACAATTTCAGCTTGTGCTTTAAACACAAAAGGAATATTTCGGTATTCCCTAATACGTCGCCATCGAGACCAACCCGCAGCATGCCAAATGGCAATCACATTATCACCTTCCTTCAATTTATCAGTAATATCATAAGTGAGGTACGGAATGCGTTTTTTCATGTATGAAGACACAGGATTCAACACATTATCCGTAATTTTTTCTCCGTTAACATACAATTCATGATAACCGAAAGAACCCACAAACACAAATGCTGAGGAAGGAGGATCTTTTAATTCAAAATTCTTTCTATACCAGTTATGGTCTGTCTTTTTTTGGTCTGGTTTCATAATCCAATCGCCTTTCCAGTCAGATTGGTTTAATAAGCCCATAGAAAATATAGCGGGTTCGCTCCAGTTTGAAGGGACTTCATCTTTATCCCAAATTTTCACCTTCCAGAAGTATTGTTTAGCCGATTCTAATGTTTTTCCTTGATAATTGACATTTACCGATTGGTTGGTTTCAATTTTATCAGAATCCCAAACATCACCATTATTGCTTTCCAAATTTTCTAAAGTACTAGACACTAAAATTTGATACGCCGATTGTTTCTGACCCCTTGTTTGCACATCTTCTAAAAGTTTCCAACTTAACCTTGGCGCCGTGTTATCAATACCCAAAGGGTTTGATTTATATTCACATTTAAGGTCCGTAACCTTTACTTGGGAAGGTTTCGTATTACAACTGCCAAACAGATTAAGAACCAATACAATGATTAGATTGGTTCCAAAATTCCTTAGATACTTCATTTTAACACTCTGATTTTTTATTTTGAATCTGATATAAGTATGATGTGTTTACCCGATGATACATTAAATACATTAGCACTAACTGATGTATTATTTAATTTGATTTGTTCTTTTTTATAGTAAGGTAACTGCACAATAGCTTCTGATTGTTCTGGCACCGAAATAGTCCAAACAACTTTTGAATCTTCTTTTTTCCACGAACTTTCTATCGTGCCTTGCGGGGATTTGTGTGTTACCTCAACCCAATCTACACCTTCAAGAAACGTTGGTTTTAGATAGAACTTTTTAAATCCGGGAAAATCTGAATTTGGTCTGATACCCCCTAAACTTTCATGAAACGAAGCAGCAAATCCACTTTGCATGGGGTGGTTAAATGAATGTCGATAATACCGTTTCGTTTTATCCCAATTGCTAACACCCTCCGGCCATACAGTTAAATCGTGCTCCTCGGTCATAAATCCTAAACTGGGATAATCGGTAATACTCCATAAATGCTTTGTCACCGCATCATGTCCGTAATCATTCAATACAGTGTAAAGTGGACGGTGTCCAAAAATACCCGTGCTGTAATGCCCCTTTTTATCTTTCATTATAGTAGTAGCCAAATCATCAGCAACCAACTGCTCCGAGCCTTCAGGAACTAAACCAGAATACAACGCAAAGGAATTACCTGTTTGAGAACCATAGGAGTTAACTTCATGGTCAAAAAAGGTTTGATTAAAAGCTTCCTTAACTATTTTCGATTTTTCAGCGTAATGATTTGCCACATCTTTTTTATTTAACAACAGTGCCATTTTTTCCATAGATACTAAAGACTGATAATACAGTGCAGTTGACGTTAATGCGGGTGCTGTATCCATTTCTGGATTACCTCCTGGAGGACACCAATCGCCAAAGCCGCCATTTATAATTCCACCTTCTTGTACCTTTTCATCTAAATAGGCCATCCAACCTTCCATCATCTCCCAAGCACCTTGAATAATGGACATATCTCCATAATACACATATGAAAACCATGGTACCATAATGGTGGCAGCCCCCCAGTCTGGTCGTGCCTGTAAACAGAGACGCTTTCCAACGGAAATATTTGCAGGTGTGCGCGCATCATAAGGAAAAGGGTCTTTAAAATGTGCCTGCGATACCCCTAAAACCGTTTCCATATCAGACGATGTTTTTTGCCATAAACACTTCAAATCGAAGTTAAAACTAGCGGCTTCGGCCACCACGTAGGCATCACCCATCCAAGCACAACGTTCGCGATGTGGACAATCACTTAACAACCCTTGAATATTATCTTCGATAGTCCACATGGACACATCGTAAAATTTATTGATAAGCATATCAGAACATTTAAACGTCCCTATACGTTCTGCATCGGTGCGTACTAGCCAACCCTTAAATTGACTTAAATCTGGCTTTTCACTGAGTCCTTCAATTTGAACATAGCGAAAGGCATGATAGGTAAAACGGGGTTCCCAAGTTTCTACCTCATCACCTTTGCAGATGTAAACGTCTGTTTGCGTATTTCCTGTAACATGAATACCAGTTGATGCAGGATCAATATTTTGTTTATCAGGCATTAGATGCTCCGAAAAACGCATTTTAACAACGGTACCTTCTTTCTCTTTTACAGAAATTGCTAACCAACCCGTCATGTTTTGCCCCATATCCAATATCCAACCCTGTTCCGCTTTCCAAATAGAAATAGGTTTAATTGGTCTGATCTTTCGCATGGGTTCTAATTCCTGCTCCAATAAATTTTGTGTTGGTGCTTTCATTATCTCAACAGGTTCCCAAGAGGTATCATCAAACTTATAGCTACTCCAACCAGTTATCGCTTCACGTGCATCGTAAGTTTCTCCATGATAAATATTATCGAAAAGAATAGGACTGCTGTGTGCTTTCCAACTTTCATCGGTCACAATTTGTTCTTTTGTCCCATCTTTATAGAGGATATTTAACACCATTGTTGCTCGAGGTTTTCCATAAGAAAGCCCAGGGGCAAACGCCATATTTTGTCCGTAAAACCCATTACCCAACATTACTCCCAAACTGTTGTTTTTACGAAGCGCTTCGGTTACATCATGACGTACATAAAAAGCACGTTTATCATAGGAGGTTTGTGCTGGGTCGAGCACACGGTCGCCTACTTTTTCACCATTTAAATACAGTTCATAAAGTCCTAATCCACAAATGGCTACTTCTGCTGATGCTACTTCCTTAGTTATTGAAAACGCTTTTCTTAGAAGCACAGAAGGATGGGTTTTACGTCGGGTTACTTTTAGGTCCTCTTCCGTGGGCTCCCAAGTATTAATATTCATGGGTGGTTGGTTACGTACCAAATCTCTCGCTGCCCATTTTTCGGGACGATGGTCTTTGGTATAGCCAATCCATTTGGCGCTGTCCCAGTTTATGGAAGTGAATACATCTACATGTAATGCCGTCTCGGAATCCTTTTTCTTGGATTGCAAACAACTACTTGAAAGACAAATTATTGTTCCAAAAAGAAAGGCCTTAATTTTGTTTTTATTTAAATACATTTTATTATTCATTTCAGTTTTGAAAATATTTAGTTTGAATAATTTATTTCGATTTCTGAAATTTCAGGTATAGCTCTCGAAGCTTCTATTAGTATTCTACATTTTGAAGCCGTTACACTTTGAAATTGATGCATTTTATTAACCCCGCAAGAGGTATCTTGCACCAAATCTACCCAAGTTTCATCTTCAAAATATTGAATTTTATAGTTTGAAATATGATTCCCTCTTTCATGAATCACAATTTTGTTAAAGGTCTGTGGTTTAAACCATTCCACTTCCAACCATTCGTTAGTTTTAGAATTCGCTTTCCAGTGTGTTTCTAACTTTTCATCATTTGCTCTAAATGCTTCATAAAGAGGTAGTTTTTCAGAATCGATAGTCATTGAAGACGCATTCATACGTCCGATTAATGCTAAATTATCTGGTATATTTAAAGGCTCTGGGTATGTTACTTTTGGTAATTCAGAAACTTCAAAATCATACATACCAGAAGCCACTTCAAAAATGATATAATTACCGACCGCATCGCTTTTCTCTGAACCGATATATTTAATACCTTCTGATTTTTCAATACTCATCCCACCTTCAATAACTAAGTCGATTTCATTTGATGGGATATAAATTTTAGCTGAAGTATTTACAGGGATTTCAATATGAAACGTTGCAGTATCATCAGTAATTTTCCAATTTGAAACGACATCTCCATAAGGAGATTGGTAACTGGTATTTACATAGGTTAAATCGCCTACCGGAGCTGGTTTCACGATAAATTGTTGCATTCCTGGTTGCTCTGGGTCTGGCCTAATTCCCGCAAAACCTTTTATGAAATAACCGCCAATACCCGTGTAACAGGTGTGAATTTGACTGTTCCCGATTGCCGACCAACGTTCTGGCCAGACGGTTTTACCTTGTTCTAAAAAGTAGCCGTAACTCGGGTGACGTTTATCTTTTAACAGTTCATAAATTAAATCCATGCGTTCGCCATGCTCTATAAAATAGCGCGTATAGAGGGCTTGTCCCGAACTACCAGTGTCGTAATATGGGAATTTATATAAAACTTGGTCTACTAAATTATCGTATACCTTTTGTTGTTCTGACTTGGGAGTAACTCCAGTAAGTAGAGCGAAAGCCTGATTTACCTGATGCCCTTCGCCATATTTCCCAGTTTGGGTATCATATATCTTTTGATGTGTTGCTTTTCGTTGTACTTTCAAACGGTCTGAAAATAGTTTTACATCGTCCTTTTTATTGAGGGTTTTTGCGATTTCTAAAGCCGATTCTAGCATAAAAGCATACACACAATTATTAAAATGCTCCGACTCTGGTGAATTACTCGAACTCCAAAAATTACCTCTTGGGGTACACCAATCGCCCAATCCTGGGAATTCTAAAGTGCCTCGTGCACCAATTTTAAGTGCACCACCAGTATCATAATCTGAATGTTCATAAAGCCAATGCATCCATTTTTTAAGTGTAGGGTAATGATTTTCTAATAATTGCTTGTCTCCCAACATACGGTAGGTTTCCCAAATAGTAATAGGGCTGTTGGCCATCCACATTAAAAACTCAAAATCGTCGCCATTTATTACCGCTCGCATTTTACCGTCATCGGCCTGTGCGTCTTGCATAAACTGAGCGTATTGCATCATATAGGCCCCACTTTCAAAATTTGGCAATGCATCACCGTACATAGCGGCTACAGTAACCTCTCCCCAACCACGGCGTTCTCGATGTGGGCAATCTACCAAAATACCATCTATCGTATTAGCAATGTAAGTGTTTAGATTAACTTGGTAAATCTTGTTCAAAAGCTCACTTGAGCTTTTATATTTACTAATTTGTTTTCGGTTGTTGGTAATAACGTAACCTTTTATGTCTTTTAATTCAGGTTTATAATTAATCCCATAAACCGTTACAAAGCGACCTCCAGCCAAATTAAATCGGTTAATAAAATGTCCTTCTCCGGTTTCATCATAAATATATTTACTACGCTGTTCCCAAGAAGTGGACACCTCTTTATGGTCGGCTATTTCAAAAGTAACCGTATCACCTTCTTTACCATTGTGCAGGTTCATTTCAAAATAACCTGTATAATTTTCGCCCATATCAATCACATAATTACCTTCTTTATTCTTTTCAACACCAACAGGTTTAACCTCCTTAAATTTCACCTGAGGTTCCACCATTTGTGCGCTTAAGGTCGCCGTAATTTTACTAGTGGGTGGATTAGCATCTGTACTTGGTGCTCGTATAGCCCCTTTAGGTCCCAAATTGATATTGGTTACTTCAACATCTTGCATATCTGTTTCATCAAAAACAACAGCATTTGCCCAAGCACTGTCATTATATTCTGCAGTATTCCAATCGTCTTCACGTAAACGTTCGTCAATAATTTCGCCACCAAAATCCAAAATATCCCAAGAGCTATGGTAAGCACTATAGCTTTTTTTACATTTCCACGCCCCATCTGAAACTAAGGTGATGTTGTCGTACCCCATATTAATATTGGCCTGAGCTTTGAAAACAAAAGGGGGGTCGAAATATGCTTTTATGCGACCCCATCTTGCCCAACCTGCGGCATGCCAAATACCAATGACATTATCACCTTCTACCAAATAATCTTTTATATTGTAAGTAAGATAAGGCAGGCGTTTTTTCATAAAGGAATTTACTGGATTCATAACTTCATCTCCAACTTTTTTGCCATTTACATATAATTCATGATAGCCAAAAGAGGCCACATGAATGAATGCGGATTGAGGCGTTCTTTCTAAAGTGAAATTTTTTCTATACCAATTATGGTCTTTTTTGTTTTGGTCTTTTTTGTAAATCCATTCGGCTTTCCAATCTTCTGGGTTCAATAAGCCCATTGAAAACTTGGCGACTTCACTCCAACTGGATTCTAAACTATTAGCATCCCAAATTTTCACTTTCCAGAAATACTGTTTTCCAGATTCTAAAGGTTTTCCTGAAAACTCAATGTTGACCGATTTATCCGCTTTCAATTTACCTGAGTCCCAAACATCACCTTTATCATTTTTTAATCCTTCAATATTACTAGACACTAATATTTGATAAGCGGTTTGTTTTTGTCCTCTCTCGTTGTTTTCATCAATTAATTTCCAACCAAATCTTGGCATTGTATTATCGATACCGAGAGGATTTGTACGGTACTCACATTTTAAATCTTTAACTCTTAAAAGCGATTGCCCACAAGAGACACATATTAGTCCACTTATAATTATTAACAATAATATAGAACTTGGAAAAATGCTGCCAGCGTTCTTTAGTTTCATGCGATATACTATTTGGTTTAGTTTGAAAGTAATAAATAAAACGAAAAACACATAGATTACTATCCTGTCCCCTCCCGCAAGATTTCAATCCACTTCATTTATAACTTGTTTGTAAATTTCTTTTGATTTATCCAAATTCACAATTAACAAATTGATATATTAGTTGCACAAAATGACATGATAAACAAATACAGAAAATACTTAATAACCAGTAATATAGAATTTTCATGGGGTTTTTATATTAATAATTTAGGACGAAATGTTATTGAAAAAAACACAGAATATCCTTCTAAAGATCACCCAGACCAATATATATTCACATGGGATAAGGGGCGCATATTAAACGAATTTCATATAGTTCTAATCACTAAGGGCGAAGGTATTTTTGAAAGCAAGGCTACGGGAAAAATAAACGTATTTGATGGTGATGCTTTTTTATTATTTCCTGGTATCTGGCACCGTTATAAACCAAAAAAAAGTACAGGTTGGACTGAACGATGGGTAGGATTTTCAGGTAAGATTGCTTCTCAATTCCTATCAAATGGGTTTTTCAGTACAAATGAACCTGTAATATCAAAGTGTAACAAACCTTCTATATTACAACATTTTAATTCGCTCTTTAAATTATTTGATGAAGAACCTTATGGTTTTCAGCGCACAGCATCGGGCATTTGCCTGCAGCTTATGGCTGACTTATATAATATTAAAAGTGGTGGCAGTAATATTGAAAGTTTAGACTCGTTGGTAGCAAAAGCCAAAAGCATCATGTACAAAAATATTTATTCAACTTTAAATTTGAAAAAAGTAGCACAAGAATTAGGTGTGAGTTACTCCAAATTTAGGATTGATTTTAAAAAGCAAACAGGTATTTCGCCATTACAGTACCATCTGCTTCTAAAAATTGAAAAGTCTAAGGAATTACTGTTAAACACCAATAAATCTCAAAAAGAAATTGCTTTTGAATTGGGGTTTGAATCAGATGTTTATTTTAACCGTTTATTTAAACGAAAAACAGGTTTAGCTCCTGGGATATTTAGAAATTTATCCAATTAACTAACAGTAATGGATATTACCAAGGGCTTATTATCTTCAAAAAATATTTCAAAAGGTAAAGCTTCTACACCAGGCACCATATTAAAGGTTCTTTTTCCATCAATAGCTTTCATTTTAATTGGTGAACTGGCTTTTACAGTTACTAAACCTTCTGGTTTTTGAATGGTAACTTCCGTATCGCTTACACTAGAAATAACCTCATTGTTTGGCGAAACAATAGGTAAGACAAAAGCAGTTGGCGAAGTAATATTCTGGTCTGTTTTTACTGAAATTACCGTTTGATTTACATCACACTTATATCTAATATCGAATTTAGAAGCTGTTTCTTTTACTTCTTCTCTAGCTACATTTTTCAATTTTACATCTGCAACCAATTCAATAGTGTCATTTTCATCTTTAGAAGTAACTGTAGCTGGCAAATCGTATAAGTTTGTGTACCAAACCTCATCTTTAAAAGTTTCTATACGAGGCGTTAAACAAATATCCTTTCCTGGTTGTACTTGTTGGTTGTTTTTTTCAACCATTTCATATTTTGCCATACTAGCTGCACAAAGCAAGCCCACTTTATTGTGATACAATGCACCTAAGGCTCCACCTGAAGCTTGCCTAAAATCTTCTTTGTAATGATATTCGGCATCATAAGCACTTACAGTCCCTCTCCAATCGCCTCTTGCAAAAAGGTAGACATCCAAATCCTTAAAATGTTTGACGCCATCTGCTGTTGCTCTAGGTAAGGCTGCATTTGCATTTATTTCTGGTAAATGATCCCAATGATCTAATAAGGCTGCTAAAGGTTTGGCATGCGTAAAGGTATGATGTACACAAGGTGGAATGCCTGCTTCAATAAAACCAGGACCTCCATGAATTAACCCATGTGCTGTGCAACGTTGTAATAATTCTGTATTTTTTACTGCAGCTGTTCCAAAAGCAGGATTAATATGAGCCATCATTCCAAATGCAGGTTGACTACCATCACAGGTTCTACTGCCCCAATACGTCCACTTATACATGCGGTTACCCCAACTGTTGTCCCAACCACCATCAGGCAACATAAATTCTAAATGGCTGTTGAGAGATTTGGTTAAGATTTGAAGCAATTCTTCATCCTTTTCCTTTAGGGCGTACATTACCAAGCTATTTAAGGTTTCCTCTACATTATATCCTAAATCTACGCCGTGTAACCCTTTTTCGCTTAATTTGCTGGAACTTTTTTTGCACTCTCCAAATAACAAACCTTCGTTTGGTGTAAAATAGGCTTTTACCTCTGAAGCTAAACCTTTACTTTTTGCTTTAAAATCCTCCCTTTCCAGAACGTTTCCAATTAAGTTTAATCCATATACCGCAGTTCCGGGGTAATTGATGTTGGTAAAATCGATAGTAAATGTATCATGTATATACTTTCCTGCTCTTTCAAGACGTTTTGTCCAAGCCTCTCGAGTTTCATCATCCAAAACATGACCATGATAATGCAATGCTTCCGCTAAAGCTATTGCTCCAAAAACGGTAATGCCTTTCCACGATTTTGGGTTTCTGATAACCGTCCATGCACCATCTTCTTGAGACACATTATTTTCTGCCCATAACATTACTAATTTAGCGCCTTCTACATATTTTTCGTCTCCTGTTTTGTCTGCCATATATAAAAAAGGATAAACAGCATCCATACAACGGCCATGTATGTGCGAACAAGAAGGACACTCTAAAGCGCCGTGTTCTTCTAAATTAGATGGATTTACAATTTGCTGTTTTAACATCCCATCACACAAATCTTTTAAAAGACTGGACGTTAAATTTTTAAATTCTATTGAGTGCTCTATATGGTTTTCACAAGCGTTTAAAATACCAGATATAGGTAATGAAAGCCCTACGCCTGCAAGAGTTGATAATTGTATAAAGTTGCGTCTTTGCATTTTTTATATTATGAAATTATTGGAATTTGAAAGTACCAAAAATTGATTTTACATCTATCCTGTTTTATCCTGAATGGATAAAAAAAACCAGAATTTAGATTCTGGTTTTTTTTATAGAACAGTATTATTATCTGTTTTTAATTAATTACAAGCTTAGTACGATATACTTCATTATCTTCTGTTAAAGCTTTTAGTAAGTATACTCCAGTATTTAATCTATTATTATTTTTTACTTCAATCTGACTACTATTCGTTGAATTTTTGTAGACCTCTTTACCAAGTATATTATAAATTTCAATGTTTTTAATACCAGAAATATTTTTAAATGCAATTGTAAAACTATCAGTTGTTGGGTTTGGATATATTCTTATTGAAGATTCATTAAGTTGTTTATCAGAAACACTTAAAGACACGCTTGTTGATATGGTTTCCCAGACACTTCTGGTGTCAGATTCTGGAACATTCTTGTGATACACACTCCCATCTGTTTCATGGTATAGGTATGTACCAAATCGAGATTCAAAACGATATGTATCCTCAGTTTCATTATAATGAATTATCCAAGTTTTATCGGTATCTGAATTTGGTGAATCCTTAGCTGTACTGAAAACAAGAAAAGAACCATCGTTTACAGCTCGTAATGCATCGATATCACTATTATTAACCTTACCTTGATTATCAATATTGAAATACGCTCCACTTTCAACAAAAGTCCAATGGGTATTTATAGGCTCACCGGAGTCGGTCATGGTAACAGGTGTTGCGCTATTCCCAACGGCAGTTAAAAACTTAGTAGTGGCTACATTTCGTAACCTGTAAATCTCGTCAGACGGAACTGAGCCATTATTATCTTGCTCCTCGTTCCAATCATAAAATGTATCTGCCCATCTAATTTGTGCTCTCCCTCCTTTAACTCTATAGGCTCCATACCTTATACCAGACTCTGTTCCTCGTTCTGGTTCAGGAATATTCCAATTAAATACGTCACCTCCAATTACCGCATCACAGTAGTGAATCTTTTTAGAGGCGTCATTCGGGTCTTGTCTAAAACCTACCTCTAGCTCAAAGCTAGTTTCTGTATCTTTAATAACATTCTTTAAAAAAACAACTTCCCTACCACTACCTTCTCCCCCACGAACCAAGATACGCTCTGCATAAATATCGAAAGATACTTGTTTACCTGCATTGGTTCCTGTCCCATAAATAGGTTTCGCTAAATATAGGCAAATAGCGGGGTCTGGAGATCCACCTCCTCCAGTGTGTTTACCCTTTGCCTGTGCTATATAGGATCCATCTTGACTAAAAACACCAGCATCACCAACTTCAAGAATTCTGAAAGTTCCTGTGAATCTTGCGTAACTTCCAACACCTGTAGCCTGAGATCTCCTCAAAGAACGTTCTATTCTAGGTTGTAATGTTCCACCAAAATGATTTGAACCGTCTGTAATATTATATACACCCCAAGTTTTTCCATAAACATTACTTTCTGAGTAATCTGCATAACAACTACGGTCATCAATGGTTCCTACATTAACAGGATTGGGTAAATCTGATGATGTTCTTGTTGCATTAGTGAATTCAGGTGAACAGCTTAGGTCTGATCCTGTAACTTCATCAGGTGCTGTTTGCGATTCTAAACAAAGAGAAAAAAGTGCAAATGCAAAAAGCAAAATAGTTTTAATAGTATTCATTTTCATAGCTTTCCCTAAATTTTAATTGTGATTACAAAAGGGCTTGTAAAGATAATAAACAAAGTTTCAAAAAAATTAGCAATGCATTAGCATTTAAATGTAAAAAAGCCAGAACTTATCTTCTGGCTTCCTATAAAAAATATTATTTAAAATAACCTATTGTTTAATCACCAATTTTGAATAATGCACTATATTCTGATCTGTTGTAACCTTAATCAAATACACCCCATTAAATAATGTTCCTTGATTCTGCACTTCTAGTTTACCGTTTTTAACTTTGCTTTGATACACTACTTTTCCAAGTAAATCATAAATTTCAACATTGGCAGCACCTTTTCCAAAAGCTATTGTAAAACTATCCTTTGCAGGATTGGGATAAATTTTCAAAGAAGGAATATTCTCTTTGTTTTTATTAACACTTAGCAATGGACCACCACTCCCTATGACTTGCCATTGACTTCTCTCATCAGTTTCATCAATAATAAGATTATAACAATTACCATCTGGGTGATGATATAAAAACCTTCCACTACTTTTAGCCTCAAATCGATATGTATCTTCAAATTCATCGTAATGAATGGTCCATATTTTATCAGTGTGAGCAGTAGTCGGTCCTAGCCCCGTACTAACCACTAGATAAGCACCTTGACTAAAACTACCTCCAGTAGCTCGCAATATCCCACTATTACTTGATTGACTATTAATAGTATAATAATCAGCTCCTTCAAAACTCACCTGAGTGAACATCCATTTTCTATCTGGAGCATCTCCAGTAGCATTCATAAACACAGGATAACCACTTTGAGGGTTAGCTTGCAAAAATTCGCCAGAAGCAACATTTACTAGTTGATAAACACCTTCATCATTACCTCCAGAACCCCCACCTGAGGTCGCAGAAATTTTCATTTTGTCATAATTAAAACCACCTACTTCCCCTACAATTTTAATATTTTGAACTCCTTTTTGAAGCGAAATAGTTGCTTTAGTTCCTTTAAAGTTTGTTAAACTAGGTGTTGTGGTAAGTGCTATTGACGCTAGAGTTGTTGTCCCTTTAACTATTTTTAGTTTTTTGGTTGACCCAGGTGATGCCGCAAATACCTCAACCTCATAGTTACCGTCTTCAGGCACATTCACAGTGTATTCTGCAAAATCATTGGCGTTCCAAGAGTTAAGATAAAAAACTGTATTACTCCATCTGGTTACACTCACGCCACTTTTTGAGGTGTAATATTCAGCCTCAATTGTAGAAGGTATTTGATGTACTTTAGGATTGACTGTTAGAGTTCTAGAAGCTTGAGCTGATGTAAAATATTCATTTCCAGGATCGGAAACTGTTATTGTAGTGGTTCCAGCCCCTAAAATCTGTCTTACTTGGTCATCCCAAACCACGGCTACCTGATTGTTTGGACAAAGAAATCTGAAATTAGCATCAGGATTGTTACTAGTTGCCACTAAGCTAAAAGCTGGATCTCCTGAGGTTACTGCAGGAATAGGCTGAAAATCAATAACCTGTTGACGTATAGGGACTGTATATTCATGACCAACTATAGGTGCTGCATTATAAGTATCATCTCCTAATTGCAAAGCATTTATAGTTGTTGAACCTGCTCTTTTTACTTGTATTTTTCCATCAACAATAACAGCAACATCAGTGTTGGTGCTTTCAAATTGAACTGGTAAACCAGAACTTGCTGTAGCATTTAATGCTTGGTCTGGAGTTCCCCAAGTATATAAGTTGGGAGATAAACTAAACGTTATAGTTTGATTTAACTTAGACGCATTGGCATTAACTATCAGATTTTGAGATACCTCTAAAGCTTCATCATAAGTACCATCGCCTTTCTGACTAGCAATAATATCGCACGATCCCACCCCCATAATTTGAACTTCATTGCCGTTTACAATACGCGCAATATTAGTGTCTGAAGACCTATAAGACACCGGTAAACCAGAACTTGCAGTTGCACTTAATGCAAAATTAGGATCCCCTTCAGTCTTATTCGCAATAGGATTAAAACTTATACTTTGTGATGTATATTCTTCTTTGGTTAATTGGAACACAAAACAATGAATTGGAACTGTGGCACTATTTACAGCCTCACTAAATACCACGGCAATTATACCATTATCCATTATAGTAATACTTTTCCTATCATTAATTCCAATACTAGTTCTAAAATCTTCTCGCCATGTGTAGGTTCCTGCTAAAGCACTTGTCACAACAAAATCACCACCAGTTAAATTAAACTTATACATTCGATTGCCATAAAACACACCTAGAGACCCTTTATTTCTATCTTCAGTAAACTCTGTTTCATTTTGTTTTCTTAGGTAGTTATATGGGTTTGTTCCTTTAGGGTTTATATACGTGTAAATATCATTTTTAGGAGAAATAGCTAACTGTGGCCCTCCAGCCCAACCTGCGTCATCCGGAACACTACGAGGGTCTGCGATTAAAAATGGTGCATGATCGATAATTGGTAAATTGTAACTTTTACCATCTACCGTAGTTGCTTGACTGTCCATGTGTTCGCCTAATTCCATGACATAAACACCTTCATTTAATCTTGTAGGCGACTCCGCCCATCTTGGTGAATACACATAGTAAAACTTGCCATTTATATATTTAGCACTACCATAGCAAAAATTACGCTCTCCTTGTGTTACCTCGGCACCCCTTCCTTGTATGATTTTAACTTCATTTGACCAAGTATTACCATTGTAATATGTCATTATAATATCTCCCCCAACAGCAGATCCTAAGCGTCTTTCAAAATACATTTCTCCTTGGTCATTATTAAATAAGTCTGGATAGGTAACACCGGTTACCTTTTTCCCTGGAATTAGGTAATCTTGTTGAGGTAGGAAGTTATCGGCTGTAAAATCACTATCAGGACCAAAAGCTATATTTTTCTTAGACCTTATATAATTCAAATCCTCGTTATGATGATCAAACATTAAGTGTACCGTACCATCAATAGGGCAAATTCCTATATTTGTGGTTAAATGTGTATCTCCTTTTCCACCTACTAAACTCATTTTAGCTGGTAAAGCCACATGTACCCAACCTCCTTCTCCTATTTTTTTTCGAGAGACCATCAATGTACGGTCTGCCCATCCACCGCGATACCAGGTATAAAACACATAACCATTAGAGACTTTCAAACAATTTCCATGTGGATTTATACTAGCACCATAATGATAAGGTTTTGGGTCATCAGCCTTCCAAAAGTACAATGCATCATTAGTTACAACTGTATTTTCTAAAAAAGTCACCTGTGCTTCTGCGTAAAATGAAACCAGAAATAATAATATGTAGAACACATATGTTGTTGCTATTCTTTTCATAATAATCTTAAATAGTCATTAGATTGGTTTAAGCCTCATAAAATTCATTAATGACACTATATAATCCATCCTGAACTATCCTGATATGACGGTTATCAGTAATTTTAATCGTCATATTGTAGAACATGTCAAAGAAAATTCATAAAACATGAGTTATGTAAAACAAAAAAGCCAATAACTTCGAAAAAATTATCAGCTTCTTTAATTTCATCTATTTAGTTTTACTGAACTTTATATTAACTATTTAGTCGTAAAACTCCACACTTGCCCAATGGTTGTCCCTCCGTTACCATCTTTAACTACTACCTTAAAGTAATAGGTAGATGCGGCACTTAATCCTGTGGCATCATAACTAGTCCCTGATTGACCCTCTGATACTTTTGTAGATGGACTACTGTTGGTATCTATATACACATCATAACTCAAAGTATCGCCATCTACATCACTGGCGGTCCAACTCAATGTCGTACTCGTACCATCTATCTCTGAATTCATTGCTGGTGCTACCAACTCTGGTGCAAATGGTAAATGGTTGGATACACCATCGCCTTCAGTTAAAAATTGACTAACCGAGGAATAGGCACTCTCCGCTCCTTTAACGTCTCTAGCCTTTAATCGCCAATAATAAGATTTACCCTTTTCTAAACTAATAACTCTTGAGGTTGAGGAACTCGATACATCATGTGCCAGTGTAGAAAAATCACTGTTTTCGGATACCTCAACTCTATAGGTTATCGCATTGCCTTCACTATCGGTAGAGGCGTTCCATTCAAATACAACATTATTGTCTATACACAAGGTATTGCTTAATGGGTAAACCAATGTGGGAACTGTAGGTGCCGTGTTCTCTACATCTGGATCTGGACCACCGCCATCACCATCACCGCCGCCACTACATGACATTAAAATACTTGTGAATACAACTAAATATAAATATGCCTTTTTCATTTTATTTCTTTATTAATTTTGTGAATACTGGTTTTTCTAAATTCATTCTTACAAAATAGATTCCGTTTGGACTATCTGTTAGATCTAAACTAACTTTCCCGTTATTTATTCTGTATGTTTTTGACTTTATTAACTGTGATTGGATGTTATAAACCTCTAAGTCAAGGGTCTCTACATCATTAGGAATGTATAGCTCAAATAGACCATTAGATGGGTTGGGATAGGCCTTGACGTCTTCCAGTAAATTGATAGTCTTTGTCATTTTTCCTTGGCAGGCTTCTTTGCTCTTTACCTGAATCTCATCACCATGGTTTACCGCTATTGTAAAATTAGTTTGATGGGTCTCAAAAAGCTCCAAACCGTTTTTGTAAACCTTATAGGGTCCTGTGCCTGAGGTAACGGATACACTAGCTGATTGCTTCACAACCTCTATTTTCCCACTTAAACTTGCGCCTCCCGCTATGGTAACTTCATAACAGTGACTATAATTCTCTCCTACCACATCAATACAAAAATCATATGTGCCTGGAGTTAAATTCTCAACAGTCAATTCCTTGGTAAAATCATATGCTACTCCATTGATTGTGGTTGTATAATCATGCGTAGCATTACCCGTAATAATAAGCTTACCGTTATTTTTATCTGCACAGGTCTCTCCTATAGACTCTATGGTAAAATTATTTGCTGCTAAGGGGTCTTGTGGTACAATGCCTAAATCTATGATTTGAAGATAAGTAGGCTGTGTATCATCAGTATCTGAAGCGTTATTTTCTAACAAGTAATAGTATAATTTTCCGTTAGATATATAAACTTGTCCTTTTTGGAATCGTCTGCCAGAAGTTTGCTCGTAAATTCTAGTAAATTGATTTGTTCCTCCTTCTGCTCTCTCTACAAAAGGGCGTCCAGATAAATTTAAGCCAATTACGAAAACCTTATCTCCAGAGGTGTATAATTCTGATGCTCCGCTGAAATCTTCTGAGATAATAAAATTGCCAGAACCATTGGGTTGATAGCTGTGAATATTTTTGGTTACATTATTTTCATCGTCTCGAACCTTACTGATAATATGAACATCACCATTATCAGTAACCGTCCAATCAAAACCTCCTACAATATATACCTGATTCTGTTTTGTAGTTTGCACATAATCTCCAGGCTCGTACACTAATACTTCCTCTGCTTTTACTAGTGGAGATGTGATTGGCTCTCCCTTGTAGTTTTTCCATTGGGATGCGCCTGTAGGGTCGTCAGAGTATGCATAATATACACCGTTTTGATATCTGTATTTATCAGTCCCATTATTTAATCTACGCTGAAAACCGATTCGTATTTTCCCATCGGCATACTTAATATTGCCATAAATGCTCCAATTGTGCGTTTCTCCTTTACTACCAGCTCCTAGTGCATTAAAAAATTTAAATCGCCCCCATTTTTGTGCGTCGGCATCGTATTTAATAAATGCTTGAGCGCCATCATGTGAGCTACCCTTTCTTAAGGTTAAAAATAACTCGTTGTCATCATTTAAGAAAAATGACGGATATGTAAACCTATTGTAATGCCCTGGGTCTCGAACACCATCCATTGTGCAATGGCGGTAATCATTATCAATAGGGTCTTTAACAAATTTGTTTAATGTAAATTCTTCATCAGAAACCTCTGCAGCACCACTCACTGAATAGGTATATCTAAAATAATCATTTACAAAAGGACCACTATTACCATAAGCGTGCATATCAAAAACCATGTGAATAGTACCATTTATTGGGCTGATTCCGATGGCAATGGTATTATGCGTTTCTCCAATCCACCATTTACCGTTAAAACCTGTATGCTGGTGTGGAAACTCAATAGTTTTCATGCTTCCTGTTTCAGTGTTATACCGTGTTAGCATCATGTGTCTATCTAATTTCCCACCTCTATACCACGTCATAAACACATATTGCTTGTAAGTCTTTATACAATCACCATGAGGTGATAAAGTACGCCCATAAGCATAATCATAGGGTTCAGAGGCACCTTGTCTAGTACTACTTTGATTTTTAATACCATCAAAATATATGGCTAAATCTGTTATATGAATTTCCTTCTCTAGTGTAACTTGAGCAGAAGCAATGAAAGTCACTATCAATGCAAACGATAGAAAAATAGACTTGAGCATAATTTTCTTAGTTATATATTATTAAATTTTAATCTTTTTTTGATTTGTAAAGATATTTCAACATGCATAAAATGGTATCCTGCACCCTCCTGAACATCAGGCATATCAATAGTGAAATCGACAAAATGTAAATTTTAAATAAAACTAAGTATGAAGTAAACAAAAAACAATTACTAAATAATCAATTAGAGTAAACTTTTAATAACTACAGGACCGACTAAACCAGAAGCTTCTAATTCCGTTTCATTGGGTTTAGGCCCTGCAGTGGTCCATGTTTTCTTTTGTCCTTTAGGTCGGGAGTTATCAAAAATTAATTGATTTCGCCATGTATTAGTCACTTTAATCTCAAGTTCGTTTTCCCCTTTCTTAACATACTCGCTAATATCAAACTCAAAAGGAGGCGCCCATTTTACACCTACTTTTTTACCATTGCACCAAAGTTCTGCTATGTTCGCAACTTCACCCAAATCCAATACAGTATGTTTACCTAAGCTTTCAATATGTATAACTTTTGAATAGATCGTTGTTCCTGAGTAATGTCTTACGGCATCGTTTTCAAACTCAGTAAGCGATTTTAATTCTGAAGCCTCCATAGTTTGTGGTGTATCCCAGCCGTCTTCAAAAGCTAACTTCCAATTGGTTTGGTATGGAGTTTCTTTTAAAACAATAGATTTTTTGAAGGTATTATCATTTTGATATAATACAAAATCACCTGATGTTGAAGCCATAAATTCATCTTCTTTGAAGTCAATTTGAATATGCTCATCTTCTAGATGCTTTTGAAACCAACCCGTTTCGGTATTTAAAATTACCTTATTATTGTGAGTTACTTTTGAAGCCAAAGGGGGATTATTTTCTTTTGAAAACACAATAATCGCACTTCCATTTGACGGTAATGACACAGCTATATTAGTTCTATCGTTTTCTTTTTGCCAAATTTTAACATTTTGCTGATGCCCTGTAAAAGCATCCCAAATTTGAGGTGTTCTATTTGATACTCTAAAACTTAAAGCAACGTCAATCGGATTATTCTCTTTTGAAGCCACAAAATACATGTCGGCATCATTAGTTTTTCGGTGAATCCAATTAATATCTAAACCTTCAGGTACAATTACATCTGGAGCAATACGTTCTGTCTCAAGCACCTCATCTAATGTTTTCCCCCAATATACTTTTCCTTTACCAACCTGCTTTATGCCACTTTCAGTATCTCCCCAAAGCAAATCAGAAATAGCAAGTAATTCTTTCACATCCTTTTCGTCATCCATTAGACTTGGCGAATCTTTAGGCTTATCTCCTAAAATCACCGCACCATTTTCGACCAACTCCTTTAGTTTTTGAGCGGTTGAAAGCAACATATTCTTAGAATCTCGTAATTGGATAACTTTGTAATCACCACCATTTTCAACATGAATTCTCCCGTTATACATACTTAGTTTTTCTTGAAGAATCTCGGCATTTAAGTAATCAAAACGGTAACCTTTCGGAAAATGGTCTAGATCAAACGGCGGACGCTCATAATGGTCGCCATAATACCAAAGCACATCAGCAACATATTCTCCTTGTTGCAATACATATTGATTTCTAGACAAATAATCTACCCAATCTGGCATGTATTGCCACCAAGTTTGCTCTCGAACTAATGGAAAACCAATTCGCCCCCCAAAACTAGAACCTGGGTAAACATCGGTTTGTGGCGTATGTGAAAACGTATGAAAAACCAAATGATTTACACCTTTAGCAAAATTATAATCAATCAAATATTTTACAGAAAACGGATGTTCATTCCATTTTACACCAACTTGTGTACAAGCCTCTGCTGCTAATTTTGGTTTGTTGTACAAATGTGTTGCAGATGCTGCATTAAAAATTGGTTTTGCGTATTCATTTTGATCAGATGGTGCTTTAGGATACCAAAACTCCGTCATCGGGATATCACTTACACCATAATAACGCATGGGGTCTATAGGTAGCACTTCTCCTCCTGCACCTTCGGTATATACCTCGGCTCCCATTTCGTGGGCTATCGTTGCAAAATGTTTAAAGAAATTATCAATAAACACTTCGTCCATAGTATGACGTAAATCTCTTAAAAACTTGGAAGTGGTTTCTTTACTTTCCACCACATACCCCATAGTAGCTGGCAAATAGGTTTTCATGCTGTAGCCTCTTCGTGTTTCGAATTCTGTAAATAAATCTTCCGAATTCATGGTCCATGTAGGCACATGACTTTCCCAACTATCAATCAACAAACCATGCAATTTCCCATCACCAATAGGCCCACCATCTTTTATTAAATTACCAATCATACCTTTTCTTAAATGGTTTTCAATAGTAATTTTATCTAATTTACTCGATTCCCAACCTGTAGCTTCTGGAACTGCAGGTTTATTAGTTAATCGCATATTAATATGTCCAAAACGAACCACCGTCCAATTTCCTTCTGGAACCTCCCAAGTGAGTCTACCATCGGCATTCATTTTATCGGTTATGTTAATAATTGAATTGGCCTTAATAACGGTATTTTTGGCATATTCAATTTCTACATCTTTTTCTAAACGGCGTAATACTTTTGCTGCTTTGGCTTCGTGATTATGCAATCTTGGTTGTGAATTTAAACGAATAAATTCTGGAGCGATATTATGACTACCTTTAAAGGTAAAAATAAACTCTTTTGCAGTAGTTTCAGGAATTGTTAGTGTGAGGTGTTTACGTCTATCATTCCAATTGGCATCTGGAATATTTAGTGTTGTGATTTCTACTTTTTTGTTATCAATTAATGCTTCAACTTTAATAGCAACATCTATAACAGGGTATTCCGTACCCATAATCATATGTCGCGACTGCGGGAAGGCTATAGTTCGTAAGGTAACAGGTGCCTCATAATTTAGTTTTACCCAAGTATCTTGATCATTTACTTTTGAAATACCATTAGCTCTGTATACATCTAATGGCATGTTTAACCGGGTTGTGGTGCGGGTAATGGTGAGTTTTGAATTAGGATTAAAAATAGCTCCCCAAGGTACAATTGTATTATTGGTTTCAAAGCTTGAAGGATTTAAAGGTTTTAAATCATCACCTTCGACTGTCGGGAATGCCAATACTTGAATATCTTGATAATTGTAATCTGCTGTGTGATACAAGGAATCGATTTCTAAAATTTCATTGAAATTCTTACCACCAGAAATGTGATACGTAGTTTCTACCACTTCGCGCTGTGCTTCTTCAACGGGCACCCAAGGGCCGCCAGTCATAGACCACCCTGGGCAATTTTGCATGGTGAATTTTAGCCCTAAGCGTTTACATTCATCTGCTGTATGGCGAATCATATCTTCCCATTCTGGAGATAAAATTTTTATGGGCTCAACATTTGGATATGGTTGTCCTGCCTTGTTAAATAAATGGATACCTTGCAAACCCGCGGCTTTTATGGCTTCTAAATCTAAGGTTAATCCTTCTTTACTAATATTATTACCCATTAAGTGAAACCACGTTTCTGGATGGTATTTTAGAGAAGGCGATTTAAAATTTTCTGATAATTCTGTTAAACTGGGTGAATAATCTGAATTTAAAGAATCTATTTTTGAATTTTGATTTGTACAAGATAAAAGTATACACGTTATCAGACAGATACACACATAAGACTTATTCATAATTCTCGATTTTTTTAATTTAAGGAAGGAAAAGTAAACCTATTAAATTAAAAATGCATCCTGCATAGTCCTGACAGAAATAAATAAAAAAAAGGAATTTTAAGTTTTACTCCATTTACCAAAACTTTGAGACTTTATTTGTAGTAAATTCAAATTCTGTAGCTAATTTGATTTAAAAAATAGAATATCCTAAGACTATAGATGAGGATTGGGATCTTGTATACCAAGATGCTCCATCATAAGAATCAAGTATATTAAAATTCCCACTTGGCAAATACCTTAATTCTACACTGAAACGTTCTTTATACCTACAACCAATACCTAATGCAATATTTAATGTATCATCTATTTTTATTGAAAATGAATTGCTTCCATCATTCAATTGCGAATTAAAATTATTAACATAAAAAGCCGCAGCATTCAAAAAAAACTTTACATCTTTATTCTTTAGATACATATAATGTCTAAGACCAACATTAACTTCAATTCTTTTTTGATTAAAACTTGAGCCTTGTATACCTGAACTAAATTGATGATAGGTAGGTTCTAAAAGAAATGCCCATTTATTATTATTAAAACCTAAAATAAATTCTGCTTCTAAACCTAATCTAAATGAAGTTAAATTATTACCAAAATCAGTTTTTCGATCATTTGGATCAAACAAGATAAGTGATGAATTTCTTATACCTGGTCTTATGCTTAAATTAAAAGAGTCTTTATTTTTTTTCTTTTGCTGATAATTTACAAATTCTGCGTTGCTACATTCGTTGTATTTTATGAAAAATCGCATTAAGTCTGATTTTTCATAATTTACTCTTTCTAAGCTATTCATTGAAATGCTTTCGCACTTTAAATCAATCCATAATTGTCTTCTAAATTGTTTATTTACATTTACTTGGTTTTCATCAGTCAAATAATATTTAGAAACTAATTGCTTAACATCAGTATTATTTTTATTAAAAAAATATCTTACCAAACCTCCATCTTCATAATAATATAGATTTGCTTTTCCTTCAATCAGGAGTTTTAAAAATAACTTTTCCTTATTGAAAACTGGATTTTTATTATTATCCAGTTCATCCGTTTTTTTAGTAGACCTATCAATATCAACATCATACCTTTTGTACTTGAATGTATTTAAAACTCCAAATTCTTTAACATCATTTATGGTTACTGTTTTTATTTCAGAATCTAGATTGGTTTTGTATTTGAATTTTGTAGGGTTATTTAACCAATCTTCATTTTTTATAAGACAGGTTATTTTTTTATTTGAATTATCAATGTAATACCCCTTTACAAAGGTATTTTGAGAAAAACTGCTTGCAGTTAGTAATAATCCAAAAATTACTATTAGTTGTTTTTTAAACACAATACTTTTTTTTAATTCACTTTTTATAAAGTAATAAGATATACTTTGCAAGTTACATAAATTTACAGTTTAGATCCATCCTGCTTTATCCTGTTTTTTTATGGATTAATTTTCAAATTGTCAAAAAGGTTGTTATCGTATGAACTACCCAACATTACGTATCCATTTTTAATTTTTCCGTTAATTTTAACAACTGGAACTTCATCCACAAATGCCTCAATAACTCTCCCTTTACATTGTAATTTTAGGTTATGCCAAATGCTTCCGTTAAAATTATTAATGGCACCTTCTTTCATCACTTTTTTATGAAATAGCAATTGCCAAGTCCCGTTTTTCATTAACATAAAACGATACCCTTTTATATAACTGCTTGTAATACGAGCTCCTAATTCTACATTGCCATTTTTAATAAAAACATCTATACTACAAGTGTAATCTTTCCAATTTACATCACCAATCAACGTGTTTGGTTTGATATTAGAGCGTCTGTATACCCGCATCCAGTCATACCCTTGCTCTGGATTTAGTTGCATTAAACAATTGGTTCCATCTTCTTTTTTTGCAATTTCAAAACTCCCTGTTTGGTCTGAATGATATTTAGGTAAATCCCCCACTTTTCTATCTTCATAATCTTCACTATAAGGAAAAGGGAAAGCCGTTTCATTAGGAATTGTATATTGCCCTTTTTGTTGACCTGTAGTGGTAGTCAATGAATAAATACACTTAGGGTCAAGATTTATTACAAACTTTCCTTTTTTAGGACTGATGCTTTTTTGTTGAACAAACTGATTATTTTCATCCGATTTCCAAACTGTAACCAATTTATCCGACAAGCCTTTTTCAATCTTAATCTCTAGGGTCTCAGCCTCCTCTGTACAAATAATCATACTCCAATTATCGCTGTTTTTTTCTTTTAAACTAACACAACTTCCTTTGTAGGTAGCGGCATCAAACAAGCCACAAGCTTTGTCCAAATACTGCCATTTATGAGGTTCTGCAAATTGTGTTGTGTGCGCTGTTGCCCAAATGGTTGGCCATACTTCATAATAACCACTCCAAGGACTGTTAGCCTTCATAGCACCCGCCTTATCCCAAGTAACCGATGCGTATATTGAGCCAATAGGTGCCCAAATGAGGGTTTTGGTAATTTTATCTCGTATGTAAAACTTGTTGTATAAACGTGCTAGATTGAGCGCACCAGCTCCACCCCAGTCTTTACCTGTCCAGCTCCAGTCTTCACTCGCCCATAATGGTTTTCCCGATGCTTTAGCCTTATCAGTTGTTGGTCGCCCACGGCCATCTACCATATTTTCATTAAATTCTCGACCAGTTACATAATGATAGCCAGCTGCTTTAATTACCTTATCAAATTCTGGGTCTTTTTCGAGTTCTTCAAATATTTGCCAATCGCCACTATTATCATCTGGTCCTTGAATTTTTACATCTTTATAACCTCTGGCATCAAGCAAGGGGCGTACGTCATTAACAAGCCAATCTCTGTCTGTATAGTTTTCATTTTCAGCGGCGGCTACCCAATCAATATCCAAATCCCAATCTCTTTTGGCCACATCCAAAAATGCTACAAAATATTCCGCAGACTCTTTGGTAAAAATATTTGGCTTTAAATACCCCGGAAAGCTCCATGGTAAGTATTCTAAAATCATATCATGATTACGATTTTTGGCTTCTTTCATAAACCAAAACTCATATCCTCTAGATACTGGATTCTTTAGCTCATTTCGGGTAATCGCGTGTGAAGGTTCTGATCCACAGGTCGAATTTTCACCACCTCCCATTTCAACTTTTAGATGTTGAAATCCAGCCCCAAATTTAGGTTTGAATAATAAATCAAGAATTTGACTACGATATGGGTCTTTATAGTCATATAATAAATCGGTAGAGGCACCCGCACTAACGCCTCCAATGCCTTCAAAAACTCTACCATTATCTTTTGGGTTTAAAGTGATTTTTACAACTCCCTTTTTTTGTTCAAAAACGGGTGGAACAAAAGATTTTTCGGGGTTTTTAATATCTCCCATTACAAACCAAGCAGGCTCACTATGTTTAACCCCTCTATTATTTCCCCAAACCGTTACTCTCCAATATACTTTTTGCCCTGATTTTAAAGGCTCTCCAAGATATTCATATGGTCCTGTTTCAGATTTACTTGTTGGACCTGTATCCCACAAATCTGGATATTGAAGTTTTTCAATACTTGTAGCCATCATAATTCGAAAGCCGCCTTGTTCGGTACTTACACTATCACCTACAAAAGTCCAATTAAAACTAGGTTTGGCATTGCTTATGCCCTCCGGATTGGTTTGTAATTCACATTTTAAATCCTTAACATTTAAAGTTTGTGCTGTTAAACTCAAACTAATAAAACAAAAAAATAATATTCTAATCATGTATTTATTAACTAAAAATTTTAAATTATTAATAAAATAATTACTTTAAAGACTTCAATTGTAAACCGTCAAAATAATGAGCTATTATCTTGATTTTACTACCTTTAAAAACAGTGGTTTTTCCCGATTCATTTTTATAAAATAAATTCCGTTAGGTTTATCGGTTATATCTAAACTAACTTTACCTCCATTAACGTCATACGTTTTTGAACTTATTAATTGTCCATGGATATTAGATACTTCAAGTTTAATACTATTTAAGTGTTTTGGAACAGTTATTTCAAATGCACCACTAGTTGGGTTTGGATATACTTTTATTAATGATTCTTGAAGTTCATTTTCTTGGTCACTTAGTGTAACACTTGCAGGGATAGCCTGCCATTTGCTTCTTGCATCGGTATCACTAACAGCATAATTATAAACGTTCCCATTAGGGTCTTCATACATAAACCTGCCACCATCTTTCACTTCAAAACGGTAGGTATCATCTGCTTGATTATAATGCACGGTCCAGACTTTATCTACATCTGAATTTGTAGGTTGATTTCCTGTACTTACAATAAGATAAGCTCCTCCTCCAAAAGCGCCACCTGTCCCACGTAATATACCATTTAGCTTACTATCTATGTTGTAATATTCAGTACCACTTACATTTACTTTAAAAAATTCCCAGTGTCTATCATTGTCTTCCGCAGTATCTCTCATGATTACTGGTTGGCCATTAGCACTGTTGGCCCCTAAAAATTTACCTGTAGCCACATTTCTTAATCGATAGGTATCTCCTGTTAAATCTGTTTTATCCACATCATTAACAACAATTGTAACCTCTGAAGATTCTATACTATTTCCACCACTATTATACGCTTTAGCCTTAATGGTATAGTTGCCTACCAAGGTTGGTGTCCAATTTAAAAGATAAGGAAATGTTGTAGCTTCTTGGTACAATGTCCCATTAATATAAAATTCCACTTTGGTAATGTTACCAGTATCAGTGGTTGCATTGGCATACAACTGCACTTCTTGATTTAATAGAAATTCTTGATTGTTAAAAGGAGACAATAATGTTACAGCAAATGGTTGTGGACCATTCGCGTACTCTAAATAAGCTTTTCCATCAGTATCACCATAAAGTGTTTGCCCTAGATAAGTTAATTGTTGCCCTTGACCAATATATTGTGAAATGGTTGTAGGCGTAATTCTGATGATAGCAAACCTACCTGTAAATGAAATATTAGGATTTGTGGACGTATACGTTTCTCCATTATTCTCGTTTGAAATGATGTAATCGGTCATTATAACGCCATTTACCAATGAGGTAACTTTCGCTCCAACAATTTTGGCACCGGTATATAAATTTTCTACCGATTGTACGGTCCCTGAAGCATTTCTAGAAGGTTCAAAAATAGAAATGAACGGCCTGTCCCAAGCTTCCCCTGGTTGTCTTACCGTAACAATGGGCGTTTTAATGCCATCATATCCCATCTGTGCTTCAATAGTTGCGGGTCCTTTACAAGCCGTGTACTCTCTACTTTCACCTCCCGGCATTAACATATGCATATATCTCACGCCTTGTTTGGTCATAGGGATGGTAGCCTTTACTGAAGTAGCTGTGGCTGCAGATGTATTAACTTGCTCAAAATAATGCCATCCAGGGAAGAAAATGGATTTACCTGCATAAACACTTTCTATGGAAGGATATCTGTTAACTTGAGGTGTCAGAGAGATTGGATTATTACTGGCATCTACCATACTCACATTATCTCCTACATTGTGATATACATAATCATGAAAGTTATTAGTCCCTAATGATTTTGAACGAAACAAATCGAAATAATATCCTGTATTGTCACTGGTTCTAATCACACTAAAAACACGTTGTTGCCTTGCATTATTGATTCCGTCGTCCAATACTTGTGCTGAAAAGGTAAAGTTTGATGCTATGGGATCTGCTAGCGATACAGGTTCTGCAGCAAGGGTAACCGTTTTATCCATTTTTATCTGATTATCGGCCTTCCATGCACCTACACCTGTTCCTTTAGAAGTACCATTGATAATAACTGTATTATGGCCTGCATAGATTCTATGATAATTCCTAAATTCATCACCATCCCTCGCATTATTGCCAGCACCTACATCACCGCCTCCTGTTCCCAACACAGCTCCTAAACCATAAATTTCCATGTCAATACCAGATAAATGCGAATGTACATAATGAGCGCCACCAGTATATCCCATTAACCCAGACTCAACTCTATTATTGGTATTTAAATTTCTTTGCATGGCAATACCTGCATAGTCAATTGTAATAGATGAACTATAACTAATAGGTGTTACATTTACTAATGCTATATTAGAAATCCACAATAAATTCAGCGGGTTGTTCCATTCTAAGGTTTGTGTTGAAACTGTAGGGTTAAAACCTCCTTTAGCAGAATAAAATGCTTTAAGCATTTCTTCGGCTTTTAATTCCAAATTTGTATAGCCCTTACGTTTAGATATGACGAAAACACGCTCCATTAAATCCTCAGTATTCAATCTTGTTCTGTGCGCATCACCAAAACGCATCACCTCACTACCGTTAGGAAACCTATAGTTTTCAAAGAAGAAGGAATCTTCTAAAATAGCCTTGTAATTATTAAAAATATTAAGAGAAGGGTTGTATCTATCAACCACTTCCATAAGCTCCAAGATAATCCTTTGAGGCCCGATACTGTAACCTGTAGCTTCTGGCCAAGCGCCAGAATCTTTACATCTATTCATCATCCAAGTCAATCCATTTTGTCTGGTAGCGCCATTCATAAACTTATTAAAATAAGTTTGTCTTGTGGCATCATCTTCAATCGAAAGAACATTAAAAAGGGCTCCAGGCCCTTCCAAAACAGGATGGTTAGAATTAAGCCCACCACGATTAAATACATTATCAGCTAATTTTTTAAATGCAGTTTCAGAATTGGTAAAATTAAAAGGTACTCTAGTTCCTGTATCGATATCATAAACCGTTGTGCCAGACTTCACCAAAAACCCATGAACAAAGTCATAAATCATAGGAGGTTTTGTATACGCCTCTCTAGAATCAATTAAATAATCGCCCGAATGAAAATCAACATTACCAGAAATTTGGGCTATTTTTTTAGTGTAGTTATACAGAATATCAGCTGCAAGTTGCCCATAATCTTCATTATCAGTTAACCAATACAATAAACTAGCATCAAACCCTAAGGTCAAGATATCTCTATGTGTAGTTCTATTACCTGGTAATGATGGTATGGTATTAATTATAGTTGACGGGTTAATTTTATGAGAATCTCTTTTAGAATCAACTCTACTTTTATACTGATTCAACAAATTTGTTGCCCAGGTATTTTGGGATATTTTATCTAAAATAATCTGCTTTTCAGCGTCTTTAACCCAAATATGGGGGTGGGTAAGTGATTGTCCGTTTGACAGGTAGCAAACAGATATAAAAATTAAAAGAACGGTAATTTTTTTCATCAAAGTGTTTATAAAAATTATAGTTTAGCCTTTGTATTGCCTCATAAAATTCAGTAAACACCTTCGTAAATCTTAACAAAATTTTATTTCTGTTAACCTTTATTTGAATTTTTATAGCAATCCGCATAATTAAAATTAGTCCTGTTGCCACAAACAACTATCCTGCTATGTACTGCTAAAACAGATATTTAACATAAAAAAAGATGAAGTCATTAAAATAACCGCTTATTTAGCATTTAATTAATAAAGATATTAAAATTTCGTTACCTATTTTACTAAAATTTTGGATGCATTGGTATCACAAAAATTTAATTGACCTTTCTTAATTTAATACCACTTAATCGAGTATCTCCTTTTTTAGCGTTGAATTCAACATTAATACCCTTATTATCCTTGACAGTTATTAAAAAGCGTTTGGTAACACCGCGGTCAGGTCAGTAGGTTTGTTTTAAATTAATAGCATTCCAAATCTGTTTTCCATTCACCGAAATAGTCATCTCATTTTCACCTTTGGATTTTAATTCAGCCATCAATAACGACAACTCATAAGTTCCATCGGGCACATCAAACTTGTAAGCCTCTATGCCAATAGGTTGCGTTTGGTAAATAGGGTCATTTTCTGTTCCTTTTACACTTACGTCGGTACCAAAAGATGCATTAAAAAAACTGTTACCAATAAAAACACTAAGTGTTGGGTTTTGAGTACCCGATTGATAATTGCTTAGTTCAAAATCAAATTTGAGTTGAACAAAGGTTGGATTCTCGGTGAAATCATAATTTCTGTAGGCATACATAGTTGCTGCATCCGTTCTTTCAAACTGTAACTTATTTATAGAAGTTATAAGACCAGACTGCCCTGTTGTCATTCCATTAAACTCTCCAATATTAGGTACAACACTTATATAATCTGAAACCGATGTTGAACTTTCAAAATCCTGAGTGAATAACTGCGCATTTAAAGTATTTGACCATATTATTGTAAACAATAAAACAACTGTCTTACTTTTAATTATCTTTTCAGACAAAATCTATAACTTTTAATTCTTTATTACTTTAACAAATACTGGTTTTTTTGAGTTCACCTTTACAAAATAAATACCCTGTGGCTTATCGCTTATATTAATACGAACAACACCATTATTAACTTCATAAACTTTAGATAGAATGGCTTGTGATTGAATATTATAAACCTCTAAATGAATATATTTAAGATTTTCAGGCATAAACATTTCAAATTCACCACTTGACGGATTAGGATAAGCTTTAAGATTTTCTAATAAATTAATGTGCTTTTCAAGTTTTCCTTGACAAGCTGCCTTACCAGTTATTTGTAGGTCATCACCATGTTGAATGTCTATTGCAAAACTTTTATTGTTAGTTTCTAAAACGGCAACTCCATTCTTTAAAACAGTGTAAGGTGCCGTACCTTTGGTAATGGTAATTGCTGCTCTTTTCTTATCTACATTAATTTTACCTGTTAAATTAGGTGCACTTTCTATAGTTGCTTGATAACATCGATTATAAGTATCTCCTTCAATAGTAATGCAAAAATCATATACCCCTGAATTTAAATTTTCTATGGTTGCTGTTTTTGTAAAATTAATTGTTTGACCATTAATGGTAACTACATAATTTCTACCTATTAATGCATTTATAGTAATACTACCGTTTTTCTTATCTACGCATGTTTCACCAACAATTTGTATTGTAAAGTTATTTGGTATTGTGGGTGAGCTTCTTCTTTCTAGCTGCGCCAAAAACAAATCTGGTTGCGCAATACTTTCACCAACCCCAGCAACTTCAACTAATTGGCTATTAACCTTATCAATTGGTTCATTTTGTTTACGTGCACCCTCAACACCTATATAGTTTAGAAAAGCAAAACCATCAGTACTCGCTGGTTCAATTTCAATATCGGGAACAACATTTTCGTATGTAATATTCCAATAGGTGGTCCTAAATCCAGCATTAGGTCCTCGCTCTCTTCCAGCTACACCTGGTTGGTTAGAACCACTATTAAACCATAATCGTTCTGGCCTTCCAATATCTATGTTCGTCCAAAGATTAGCATAAGGTGCATTTCTATGATTATCAAAAGCCATTGCAACACCTTTTCCACTTCTAAAAACATTAAAGGCAGCAACCCCTTCTACAGATAATTCGTGCCAATGTACTTCCTTAAACTCAAAGTCTTCAAAAAGATTGTAAAATCCTTGAAAAACCTCTAAAGGGTGGTGGCCACCTCCAGCCTGTTGTTTCATTCTGTTAATAAACGTGCTTTTGGGCTCTAATGGTGGTAGCGACACACTTCTTTGTACATCCTGTATTAGAACACCACTTACTGTATTGTGGGCACTTTTTCTGTGTATGCGGATGCCGTACTCTGAATCTATCAATTCAACATTTTTCACCCAGCAATTAATGACTTCATTAAGCTCCATAATTCTAAAACCTATGTAATCATTATGAACAAACGCCACGTTATTATTACACACAAATGAAATATTTTCTATACCCATTTCTGAGGTAGTCGAATCCATATTCATTTTTCTAATAAAAGGGCTCCACTCTGTTCTGAGCTCAATTGGTAGAGGTCTGTCGAACGTTATCGTATTTCCATTAACTGCTGTAACATATGCATACCAATAGAAAATTCTGGGATGAATAAAAAGATCTTTAGTACTAGGACCTATTGCATCTAAATTTCCATGCAGGTAAGACGAGAAAGAATCATCTGCCGGATCCTGTTGTTCCAATTGAACAAAATCTCCTACATTTAGAGAACTTCCGCCCGCTACGTTAAACTCATTAACACCCTGCGCAACATTAGCACTTACATTTCCAATATTTGTGGTTTCAAATTTTCCTAGCATCCTTATATGATAGGAAGTTAATGATGGAGTACCATTAGGGAAATAAAATGTGGTTAGTGGCTTACCATTGGAGTCCACCTCACCTCTGAGCACTACTCCTGAAACATTTAACTCTAACTGATTATCAATTACCCATCTTCCTTTAGGAATAAATATAGCTCCTCGCTGATTTCTCGAGAGCGTAGCTTGCTGATTAATTAAACTCTGTAAGGCAGCTGTATCGTCTAATTCATCATCTGGCATTGCACCTGTTGTAGTTAAATTAGCAACTACTGGTACGTTTGGTATACTTTCATTTGAAGACTTATAGCCAGCATATGAGAAATCGGGTAATCTTCCTGCAGGATCCCAATTAATACCATTAGGGCCCCATAAAGAACTTTCCCTAACTTGCCCCTGAGATAATAAGGCGCATCCAAAAATAAAAAGCAAGCTGCTTAAACGTGTATTAATAAATATCTTTTTCATAATTTTAAAGTATCACTTTGTAATGGTAATGTTTTCTTTCTAAATTATTTTAAAATTAATGATTAATTCACTCTTCTTAATTTAATACCACTCAATCGAGTTTGACCAGTTTCAGCATTAAACTCAACGGTTAATCCCATATCATCTTCAACGGTTATTAAAAAGCGTTTGGTAACACCACGGTCACCTCCGTAAATTTGTTTTAAATTAATAGCATTCCAAATCTGTTTTCCATTCACCGAAATAGTCATCTCATTTTCACCTTTGGATTTTAATTCAGCCATCAATAACGACAACTCATAAGTTCCATCGGGGACATCAAACTTATAGGCTTCAATACCGATGCGTTGCGTTTGATAAATAGGGTCGTTTTCTGTGCCTTTTACACTTACGTCGGTACCAATATTATTTCTTCGACTGCTTTTGAATCTTAAAAAATCGCCCCCTATATAACCAAAACTTCCTTTTTCATAAGGCTTATCAGGCATCCATAAATAATCCATATTATCGGTTTCGATGAAATAACAGTAAGAACCCACATTAATGGCTATTTCTTTAAATGGATTGGTTTCACTTTTTAGGTTTTTAGGCTGAAGTGTAAAATCTATAAATGCGACATCTTTTAAAGTTACTCCATCTTTTTCTGAAACTACTTCAATTAGATTTTGACCCTGCTGAAATGGTACGTTGAATGATGTAGTTGAAAAATCGAAGGTTTGTTTTCCTAGTGATTTACCATTTGCAAATAATTCTACTTCTTCAGTGTTACCTACTACAGTTATAGGTTGGGTAGCAATATTGGCACCTTCACTATCTTCTATACCAGATCGATTAGTCCATCCTTTGGATGCAATAGCCAAAAAGGGTGTTTTCTTTAAGAGCGCTTGGTACAAATAGTAAGCATCTTTTTTCTCTCTAGTTGCCGACACCAAGCCCTTGTTGTTGATATGAGGCACCGCATCCTTTCTGTGTTCTACCTGAAAATCGGCATAGTTCCATACATTGGCGCCAACTATTTCTGGGATATTGAGAATGGCTTTCATATAAGCTTTGTGTAATAAAAACTGATATTCTACACTAAAGTCGAAACGAGTAGGGTTATATGTTCTTAATCTAGGGTCTGCACCACCCCCATATTCACTTAAAATAAAGGGTTTATCAGGGTCAAGTTCTAGCGAGCGTTTTACCAAATCTCGTAGGTTTTTATCTATATCTTCTAATTCTTCAATATACCAACCGTAATATTTGTTATAACCAACTATTTCTGTTACTCTAATACCTAATTTATCTTGGTAGGCAGGTTCTCTAAAGAACACCGTATAGGAATATCTTGTTTTGTCCTCTTCCTTAATAGTTTTTGCTAAGGCCTCGTGCGTATTTTTAAAATGTTTCACATAGTCTTCTCCTAAACTTTCAGGTGCTTTCATAGTGGTTTCATTCCCTAAATTCCATGCTACAATAGCTGGATTATTATAATTAAAACGAATGGCCTCCTTTAGCATATTTATGCTATTTTGTTTTCCTGCTTCATTAGCCCCCGCTTTATCTACAAACGGGATTTCTAAGGTAGCTACAAACCCTAACTTATTACACATTTCTAGGATGGCCGGATCTTGCGGATAGTGGGCTATACGTAAAAAGTTAGAACCCATGTCTTTAAGCAATTTCATATCGTTACGGTGGATTTCATCACTTACTGCATTAGCCTTACCATAAAAATCTTGGTGTCTGCATGTTCCTATTAACTTAGTTGGTTTTCCGTTGATTGAGAATCCTTTATTCGCATCGAAACTAAACCATCTAAAGCCCACTGGGTTTTCAATTTTATCATAAACAACTCCTTTTCTATCTACAATTTCTGAAACGAGTTTATACAAATACGGGCTTTCAGGCGACCATAAATTTGGATTGGCTATTGAAAATTCACTATAGGTATCTTTTCCGAATGTGGATTTAGATTTTACATGCTTTACCAAGTTGTTATTCGCATCAAATAAGGATTGCTGTACGTAATAATTACCCTTTTTAGGTCTCACTAATTTTGATTGTATAGATACTTTTGCCTCAGTTTCTGAAACTTCAGGGGTTCTTACAAAAACGGCGTTAGCTCCAAGATTGGCCACTTCAAAATGTACAGGTTTAGTGATGATTAAATGTACATCTCGGTAAATACCCCCATAAAATGAAAAATCGGCTGCTTGCGGTATAATTTCATCGTTATGTGAATTATCAACCTTGACAACTATTTCATTTTTATCAGCTTTTAAAACTGAGGTGATGTCTCTTGCAAATGTGGTGTAGCCACCAATGTGATCGTCACCCACAGTTTGACCATTTACGTAAAGAGAGGTGACTTGATTTGCTGCTTCAAATAGTAAAAACACTTGTTGGTTTTCATATACTTGTGGAATATTCAATGTTCGTTTATACCAACCTTCTCCACGGTAATAGCCATCTTCATCATCTAAAATATCCTCGGTATTCCATGAATGCGGAATAGTTACGTTTTCCCAAACAACAGTCTCATCTGTATTATAAGGTGTCTCTAAACTTCCTTTGTGAAAATACCACGCTTCATTAACGGTTTCTATATGTCTTACTTGTTGCGCATAGCTGAATGCTGTAAGGATTAGTGCAAGTAGTGATAGAAGTTTTTGCATTTATTTTGAATTGTTTTTTTAAAAAATGATTTAGTTAAATTCTGCAACTTCGCTTGGCATAAAACCAATGCGATGTGCTTGAACTATGAGTTTAGAACCTTCAGGTAATTGAATAGGATTTTGATACACTTCCCATGAATTTGGAGTTTTACCATCTATACCAACAATTTTGTAGCCTATAGAAGCACCCTCGGTTTCACAAGTCACTTTTACAAAGCTATTTTCAGAGGTAATAATGGGTTGTGATGTTACTGGTTGTGTACTTTTACCAGACCACAATTGTTCAATGAGTTTTGCTTCATCAAGGTTTGGTTGGTCTCCAATATCTGCCAACCATCGATCCATTTCAGCACTTAATTCTTTAAGTTTTTCTTGATTTTCTGGGTTTGCTGCAAGATTATTGAGTTCATACGGATCTGTTTGGCAATCAAACAATTCTTCCTTGGGTTTTTGTTCTCTAAACCATTGCATTTGAATATCGTTTAATTTCCCTTCTGCTTTTAGTCTTAATAACTCTTGCATTGTTGGGATTCTCTCACGGTATTCTACTGGCAAATAATAGCCCTGTTCTGGTCTGTAATTACGAATATATTTAAATCTGCTATTACGAACGGCTCTTATGGCATCGGTAAAGCCATCAAACCTGTCGGCTGCTGCATGAATATATGTTCGTTCTTCTGCCTTGTACTTGCCTAAAAAGGCTTGCCCTTGCATGTATGGTTTTGGTTCTTCATTTATAAGTGATAATAATGTCGGTGCAAAATCTACAAAACTGATGAGTTGCTCATCTTTCGTACCTGCTTTTAATTTATTTGGAAACCGAATAATCATGGGGGTGTTTAAACCGGAATCGTAAATCAAACGTTTTTCTCTAGGTAATGGGCCACCATGGTCTCCATAGAAAAAAATAATGGTGTTTTCAAGCAAACCATCAGCTTCTAACTGTTTTAATATGGCTCCCACTTGATGATCCATTTCACCAGTATTGTTATAAAGTTTCCACATATCTCGCTTTACAACATCGGTATCTGGAAGGTATGGTGGAATATTAAATTCGGTGTCTTTTGGAAGATATACAGATGTTTCTTCTTCCGTTTTATTGCCTTTACCCCATTGATAGTTTCTATCGCCAGCTTTATAATGTCGTGTTTCTATATACCTATGTCCATAGGGCTCAAACAGACCCGATTCGTGGGTGTCGGTAAAATTAAAGACTGCGAAGAATGGTTGATCTTTTTCACGGTTTCTCCAATGTGCGTAGGGACTACTTTCGTCCCATGCCGTAACAGGGTGTTTAAATTGATAATCTGTTTTAAGATTATTGGTACAATAGTACCCTTGTGTGCGCATCCACTCACTTATCATTTTAACATCTGCTGGTGGCACCGCTTCATATTTGGGTAAACCTGTTACTTCGGTATACGAATTGGTACGCATATGGTTGGCACCAATACTGGAAGGATACATACCGGTAGCTATGGCTGCTCTACTTGGTGCGCAAACACCAGAAGTAGAATATACATTTGGATAAATAACGCCTTCACTTGCTAGTTTACTTAAATTGGGTGTTACTACGGTTGAATCGCCAAAAGGAGGGATATAAGCCCCCATATCCTCGGTAACTAACCAAAGTATGTTTGGGCGTTCTTGAAGATTTAAAATAGTTTTACTTGTTTCAGGATTAGCAATGTTTTTAGTTGTATTACCGCAACTTAACACCAACAAGTACAGTAAAATAATAGACAATTTAACAGGTTTCATCTCTATGTTTTAGCGAGTTAAAATTAATAATATAGTGTAGCATTACTGTCCTGCATTGTCCTGACACTTCTAAACAAAAAAACAGTCAGATTTAAAAAAACCCGACTGTTTTGGTATAAAAAACTACTTTAACTTTTATAATCCTATCTCTTAATAATTTTTTTAGTTATAATAGACCGTTCCCCAGATAATATAACCAAGTAAATACCGCTTGATAATACACTAGCATCTAAGTTTAATGAAGAAACGCCTTCCGTTTGTTTTACTATGAGAGATTTACCTAACAAATTAAATACCTCAACTTTATTTATATTGCTTGATAAACCTTTAATTTGAATTGTATTATTAACCGGGTTGGCTACAAAAACTGAACTTTTATCAAATTCCAAACTACTAAGTGAATTAACACTTTCTAAAAGCCATTTTGTGTTAGTTCCAAATGAAGTTATATACCTAACATTACCAGAATCATCAAAGGAAATTCTTGGAGTGGTTGTTTGCGGAGTATGAATATCATAGGCGCCAGAACCATTCGAAATAAATTCAAAAATTCTTGTATTATTTGTATCAGAAGTTGGTGTTGAAGTTGTTGTAGGATACACATTTTGCCCTTCAAACCTTAGAGCATCCCAATTAGTTACTGTACAGGAAATATTGTAATAACCAGCAGTTCCAACAGATTTTATCTCAAAAATTTGTGTGTCACTATCTGGTAAAATCTCATCTGCAGTGATTATATTTTGATTTGGAGATGCCGCTACCGTCCAGTACTTACCAGTTACGCTATGTTTTATTTTATAAAGCCCTTCAAGTCCTTCTGATCCATTATTACCGGCAGAATCATCAGGTAAAGCAGATTCTAAAGTAGTTGTGACGCGCATATCATCAAAATCCGTTATCACCTCAAAATTACATGCGTTTTCATTATAAGAACCCCACTTTGGGTAAACTTCAACACCATCAAATGTTTTATGATAGGCTCTTTTATCAGAATCTGCCAAAACCACTTTATATTCATTAAAATTAAGATTTGAAAGTGTTTGCCGTACTCCATTAAACCAGAACTCCAAATAGCCTTCATATCTATTATTAACCACATCAAAATTATCATCAACCTTGACTTTTATAACAAAAGTCACCCATTCATCTTCGGGAATTACATGTTGCCATAATGTTGTTCTTCGCTGGGTTATAGACCCTGGCCTGTTCCAATTCGGTTCTGCTGGTCCGAAGGCATTTAAACTTAAAGTTGTACCATCGTAAGACATCGTATAAGGATAATTTTGTTTATTCGTGTTAATATCTCCACCATCAGTAGTTTTCCATTGAAACACAGCAATACCAGCATTTAAATTTGGTTCAGAATTAAATCTCCAACGCCAACCATAATAATAAGTTCCGCCTTTTTGAGGGGTAAATGTATTTACGTCGCCCGTAGTTCTAGCAAACTCAGCCCGCTTTCTGGACACAGGTTTTGTAATACGCCAAAATTTGCCGTATTCTGCATCTGTTGGTGTGGTTACAAAAGGTGGATTATTGGGATCATCAACACAATCATCACCACTTGGATTGCTATTACCATTAGGGTCTAGGCGTCTAAAATTATCATTTACAGATAAATTAGGGTCTCCGTACCATAATACTTGTGCATTAAGCGCATTTGATAAGAATATAACAATTAAATACAACAAATAGGTTTTAATGTTTTTAGTTTTCATAGCTGTTTTTTTAATCCATTATTGCACGTTACAAGAAGATATTCATATGGAATTATTAAACGTTCCAAAGAGCATATTAAACATCAATTTTATTAGCCCCACTTCGATTCAAAAAAGGCTCGGTTTTAAACCAAGCCTTTTCATCATTATTAATCCGAGTTGTGTTAATTGCTTAAGCAAAAACTACCCTCAGTACTTTAGTATTTTATCTCTTCACAACTTTTCTTGTTGCAAATGTATTTGTTCCAATAAATTTAACGACATAAACACCGCTTGATAAGGCTGTTGCATCTAAAGACAAAGATGATGCACCACTTGTTGATTTTTGTAATAAAGACTTTCCTACCAAGTTAAATACTTCAACTTTATTAATGTTGGATGATAACCCTTTAATTTGGATAAAATCGTTTATTGGATTAGAAATAAATACAGAACTTAAATTAAAGTCATCATTACTTAACGCTGCAGCTTCTATAGTCCAAATTTGTCTGTTGTCATTTGCATCAAGTGGAACAGCAGTGATAGTACCTACATTAGCATTATTTATAGTTTGATCAGTTTCATTTTCGCGAACGTAAATGTCATTAAGATGAAATCGATAATCATTACCGCTAACATTAACAAAAATTGCTCTTCTATCTGCTGCAGAAGCAGGACCCACAACTTGTCCAATAGCACCAGTACTAGTACCCGATATAAAAATTCTCATTAAACCTCTTGATCCTAATACTTCGAATGTACCATTAGCATCTAGAGCTGTAAGATTAAATGTAGTCTTAGCCCCATTTAAACTTGCACTAGTTTCATACCGCCAACCTTCGCCACTTCCCGTAAGGGCTGCCAATTCAGCGCCTCCTGTGGAGAGGTATTTACCAGTTGCTTTATTTTTTATGGTATAATCACCATTTTGAATCTGAGCTTGTGTCTGAAAAACAGCTGCAAAAAGGATTAATACTGTAAATTTAAAAGTAAAATTTTTCATAAAATACGATTTTTAGTTAGTATAAATTTTAATTGTTAATTGGACCTTACCTTAATTTAGTCAAGTCCTATCAACCACAAACATAGCATAAAACCGAGGTTCAAAATTCCTTAAGATGTGGAAAAAACTCCTTTTTAACCCCTAAAAGCCCTTGTATCACATGCATTAGACCAAAACCCCAGACTTAATTCTCTAAAAAGGACTGCGCATACTCACTTGGCGTTTTACCAAACTTAGCTTTAAAACTTTTGCTGAAGTATTTTTGGTCCTTAAAACCTACTTTGGCACAAACTTGGTTAATATTGGCTTTACCCTTTTCTAAAAGTTGGGCTGCTCGAATAAGCCTTATATGTTGTATAAATTGTTTGGGGGTAAAATCTGTCCAAGCTTTAAATTTGGTAAATAATACAGATTTACTAACCCCCAATGCTTCGCAAAAGAAGGGAATATCAAAATTGTAATCACTTATGTTTTCCTCAATAATATCTAGTGCCTTATTATACAAAGTTTCATCTAAAGACGACATTTGTATATCTTCTACCTTAAACACATCATGTGTATTTAGATTAGATTTAATGTTTTCTATGGATTTTAAACTATTATTAATACGCAACTTTAATTCTTGAACGTTAAAAGGCTTGCTAATATAATCATCGGCACCACTTTCTAAACCCTCTATTTTATGTGTTATATCTGATTTTGCAGTTAATAATATAACAGGAATATGGCTGGTGCGAATATCTTCCTTAATTAATTTACACAACTCTAAACCTGTAGTTATTGGCATGACTACATCGCTTACAATTAAATCTATAGGTTCTTTAACGGCCATTTTAAACGCTATCTTACCGTTTTCAGCCTCAAATACGTTATAGTCATCTATCAAAATATTATGCATAAACATTCTGAGTTCCTCGTTATCTTCTACCAATAGAATTGACATTTTTTTATCGGAACGAATTTTTGAAGAAAAGTTTCCTTCAAAAGGGATATCTGTGCTTTCTAACTGATTTTGATAAAAATCAATTTCTTCTTTAATATGTTTAGCCTTACTAATTTCATGGGGTTTGAAATGTGATGCCCCCTTAAATAATTCAACTTTAAAAATCGAACCTTTTCCTTCAGAATTTGACGCTACGTTAATTTTACCTTTATGTAACTCTACTATATTTTTTACAATAGCCAAACCTATTCCTGTCCCTTTTTTAAGGGCTCTATCAGCATTATTATTATCAACTAACTCAAAAAAGCGGTCAAATATTTTTTCCCTATACGCTTCAGGAACACCAATACCATCATCTTCAACCAGAAGCAATACGATATCTCCTTCCTCCTTTATTTTAACGGTTATTTGACCTTGACTATCTGTATATTTAAAAGCATTAGAAATTAAATTAAAGAACACTTGTGCTAACTTATTTTCATCTATGTAAAGCCGTATTTCATTTGAAGGAGTTTCAAAATTGTATTGATAGCCTTCACTAATAGCATAATCGGAAAAAGATTCGAAAACCTTCTTTAAGACATCTACTATATTATGCTCTGCTACTTGCAATGCCATTTGATTGCTTTCGTATTTTCTGAAATCCATTAACCTATTCATAAGTTGATACAGATGATTACTATTTCTTTTAATAACCTGAAGCTTTTTATATATACTGCTACTCCCCTGATAGTTATCTAAAATTTGTTGTAATGGCCCTAAGATTAACGTTAAAGGTGTTCTAAACTCGTGAGATATATTGGTAAAAAACTCAAGTTTAGCTTGGTTTATCTTTTTTATTTGTTCTGCTTCTAAATGCTCTAATTCTAATTCGTGTTTTAATTTGGTTCGAGATTTTGAAAGACTATATAAGTAATAAATTATTGAAATAACTATTAAAATATATATAGCATATGCCCACCAAGTAAACCAAGGCGCAGGCCTAACATAAATATTTAATGTTGTTGGTGTTTCATTAATAACACCATCGCTATTAACACCTTTAACTTCAAAAACATAGTCTCCCGGCTTTTGTATGGTATAAGATGTTTCATTATTAGGTGTTTCATTCCAATCGGTTTCTAAACCTTTAAGACGATATTTGTAAGTATTACTTTTAGAATTTATATAACTTGGTATGGAAAATGAAATACTAAAATTACTTTGATCGTGCAAAAGCTCGACCTCTTGTGTGAAATTAATAGCTTTTGTGAGCACTTTATGGGAATCGTTTACTGAAACTGACTGGTTTTCAATTTTGAAATCTGTAAGGATAACTTGCGGTGCGTATTGGTTTTTAACCATTTTATTTTCGTTAAATACCGTTACGCCTGAAGGACCACCAAAGTAATATGTAGAACCTAAACGTAGAGCGGCATCTCTATTAAACTCATTACTTGGCAAGCCTTCCTTTTGGGTAAAATGCGTTTCTATGCTATTTTTTTTAAAATTATATTTTATTATACCTTGTGTATAGGTGCTCATCCAAAAACTGTTTTCATCAGCCCCTACAATACTTCGTATGCCATCAATTTTTTCGCCACCAACTTTTAAATCTATAAGTTCAAACTGGTTGTTTGCAAATTTAAATAAGCCATCTTCCAAAGTACCAATCCAAAGGTTCTTGTTATCATCCTCATAAATGGTATTTATCTCAAACTTGAAGCTTGAATCTTTATCATAAACAAAATTTTTTACTTCATTATTGGAAGTAATACAGTTTAAACCGCGGAGTGTTCCTAGCCAAATCTTTTTATCTCCATCTATAAATATGGTCTTGATATTACTATTGGTTAGACCAATAGGTTCTGTTTTGGAATTGAAAAGCTTAAATGTCTTATCTTTAAAATTAAACTTAATTAAGCCACTACCATTCGTACCTATCAACATGGTATCATGAGAGTACTGAACAAGTTCTAATACCCCTAAATTTTTGAGCAATCTTGTTAATTCTTCTGGCAAAACCGCCGTTTTAAATTGCTTGTTTTTAAGATTGTACACAAATAAACCCTTATCGAAGGTACCTATCCAAAGATTGTCATCACTACTCACACATAAGGCCTTTATATTATCGCTTTTAAGGTTTAGGTGGTTTCTGGAAGTTATATGGTTTACAGAGTTCGTATCTTGATTTAGCACCGATATACCACCACCTGCTGTACCAAATAAAAGTAGATTTTTATAATTCACAATTGAACTTACAACCCTAAAACTTAAGCCCTTTTCGTAGGAATTCTGTGTTATATTAACAAAGTTATTATTAAATCTATTATAAATATTTAAGCCTCCATAGTAGGTACCCACCCAAATGGTTCCAATATTATCTTTAAATACTGTTTTTATAAAATTATCATTTAAAGATTTGTTATTGTTCCCATCATGATATAGCGCATTTATATTTCTATCCTCATCAACAATATGAAGTCCGTTAAAAGTAGCAACCCATAAAAGACCGTTATCATCATAAATAAGTTTTCTGGCGTTTTTACTTTTTTTATCTATTTCAGATTCTTTAAAGTAGGGTTGAATTTTCTTGTTATGAATATTATATTCTAGAACACTTTTGGTTTTTGTTGCGAGCAGAATATTGCCATTTTTAGATTCTAGTAAATCGTTTATATTAAAACCTTCAGAGTGAGGAATTAATTCCATTTGATAGGCACTTCCTTTCTTAAAAAACTGATACAATCCTTTATTCGTACCAATATATATAGCTCCATCTTTTGTTTCGACAATGCATGAAGGTAATTGTAAGTTTGATATTCTAAAAAAATTATCTTTTGAAGCATCATAGATTGAAACCCCACCAAAATGACACACCCATATTTCTTGATTAGATAGTTGCCTAATGGCTATAATCATATTATTACCTAATACAGATTGATTATTATTTAAAAAATAGGATTTAAAAATATTCTTTTTTGGATCAAATTTATTTAAACCGAAAGCCGTACCAACCCATATAAAACCAGAGCTATCTTGCTCTATGTACTCAATACCATTGTTACTAATTGAAGTAGGGTTATCCTTTTCGTGACGGTACACCGTAAACTCCGTACCATCGTACTTGTTCAACCCGTCTTTTGTGCCAATCCAAATTTGACCTAAATTATCTTGATGGATGTCTATAACAGAGTTTTGAGACAATCCTTGTGCGTCAGTTATATGACTGAAATTATAATCTATATGTTGTGCTTGCCCTAAATGTAACAAAACAAGAGCGAACAAAAAACAAATATTTCTAAGTTTAAATAGTTTCAAAACTGTGTATAGCCAAAAAACGGGAACATCATGTTCCCGTTCTATATTATGAAAATTATAGTTTTAATCCAAATTTAAAACTTCGCTACCTGCCATTAAAAAAGCTCCGGTACCAAAGTTTTGCCAACTATCTGCCGATGCTGGCTCTGGGAAGGCACCAATGTTCTGTACCCAACCTACGCGACCATCCTCGTGCTGACAGGCTTTTAAAGCGTTCCAAGCTTTTTTAACTGCCGGCGTATGCTTCTTATCCAATAAACCATTATTTATACCCCAAGCTAAAGCAAAGGTATGGAAGCCACTACCACTTACTTCACCGTGATCGTAAGACTCCGGACACAACAAACTAGTTCGCCATAAACCGTCTTCTGGTTGTATTTCTAGTATTTTATCAGCCATTTCTTTATACAGATTCTCATAAAACGGACGGTGTTCATAATCTGTTGGCATATCATCTAAAATTAAGGCTAAACCAGCAAATACCCAACCATTACCTCTAGACCAAAATACTTTTTTACCGTTTGGTTCTTTAGTATCTTTATCGTTACCCTGCCAAACAAAACGCATATCTCTTGCAAATAAACGTTCTTCTTTATCATAAAGCTGATTATATGTTTCCATATAAAACTTATGCATCTCATCTAGATACTTGGGTTGCTTAGTATGTTTTGCATACAAGTTTAAAACCGGAGGCGCCATAAATAAGGCGTCACACCACCACCACAAAATGGTTTTACCCATTTTACTTTTATCGGTTCCTGCTTTCCATTCATCATCGTCATACAAATGTGCATCTAAGAATTTTTTGGTTGGTTCTAAGTCCACAAAATTTCTTCTTCCGCCCTCCATATCTATATAAATATAACTGTATGAAATGGCCACATCATCAGCATGATGTAATCGTTTATACGTTTGCCAATTGTTCCAATACCCTTGATTTTTTAGGGCAGCCATATACATCATATCTTTTGTCGCTTTATGTGCTCTAGCAACACCCGTATAATAGGCTCCTGCTGTCCAATCTGTTGGGGCTATGGCAAAAATAGGATGCGCTTCTTGCCATTCTAGCGCTTTTATCATAGATGCTTTTACACTAGCTTTATCAATAGTTTGAGTATCTGTTACTTTTTGAGCAGTTGAACAATTGAATAATAATACAACTGCTAAAAGTGTTAAAATTGTTTTATTCATTATATCTTATTTTTTTAGTTTAAATGTAGTTTCTAAATAATCTTTCGAAGAAGTTCCTACCATAACAGTATAATCTCCTGCTTCTAATACTTTTTCCATTGAAATACCCGTAAATTCCAGCATTTTTGGTGTTATCGTGAATGAAACGGTTTTACTTTCTCCTGCGTCGAGTTCTATTTTCTCAAAGCCTTTTAACTCTTTATCTGGACGAGTAACCGAACCTATCTCATCTTTAATATACATTTGAACTACTTCTTTGGCTTTTACACCACTATTGTTAGTTACAGTTACGCTTACTTCCAATTCAGTATCTGGAGTAATTTCAGGGTTTGAAATTTTAATATCAGAATATTCAAAATTAGCATAGCTTAAACCATGACCGAATGGGTATAAAGGCCCTTTACCAAGGAACAAATATTCTTTTTTATAATTGATTTCTTTCATACTATAATGAAAAGGCAATTGCCCTATAGATCTTGGAACGGTTACAGGCGACTTTCCAGAAGGAGAAACTTCTCCAAAAATAATTCTAGCTGTAGATTCATCACCAAATTCACTTAAATCCCAAGTATCTAAAATAGCATCGGCTTGTTTTGCTATTACATTAATCGATAAGGTCCTTCTGTGCTTTAACACCACAATCACTGGTTTACCTAAAGCCTTGATTCTTTCTACGAGCTCATCTTGAGGGCCAACAGGGTCTATAGTAGCACGATCGCCTAATGTACTATTACTAAAATAAGCTTCTTTTGCGGTGTACTCATCACCTCCCAAAAATAGTATTGAAACATCTGCAGACCTTGCTTTATTTACCAAATTTGCTATGGCTTTTGGGTCTCTTTTTAAAAGTTCTGGAGCACCGCCTTTTTGGTTTGTTAGCTGAAATCCTTTTTCAGCAATGAATTTTACATTTGAACCCGCAACAGATTCAAACATCTCTTTTGTGTTTTCTTTTAATAGAGGACCTAATAAAGCTACTTTTAAAGATTTGTCTTTTGATAGTGGCAACGTTTTATCTTCATTTTTTAATAGAATGATAGATTCTAAATCTGATTCTTTTGCCAATTCTAAAGAAGAGGCTGCTCTGTTACCTTTTTCTACATCTTCAATGTTGATGTAAGGATTATCAAAAAGCCCTAAAATGAATTTTGTTCTTAAAACACGTCTTACAGATCTATCAATTAATTTTTCCAATTCCGGGTTTTTCTTTACCATTTCTGGCAGGTAAGCATAAGAATCCTCAGCATATAAATCGATATCAATACCTGCTTCTAAGCCCATTCTCGCAGCATCTTCTGGAGTTTCGGCAACATTCATAAAGTAATGTAAGCGTGCAATATCGTTAGAATCAGAAACCACATAACCTTCAAACCCCCATTGATCACGAAGTACCCCAGTTAACAATTCTGGGTTTCCATGACTAGCCACACCGTTTAAATCGCCATGTGATGCCATAATCCCTAAAGTTTTAGCTTCTTTTACAGCCGCTTCAAACGGTGGGTAAATTTCGTCAATTAATGTTCTTTCAGAAATTTCAATTGCTGCGAAGTTAGAACCGCCTAATACTTGTCCGTACCCTGCAAAGTGTTTTGCTACGGCGCCAATGTGTGTTCCGTTTCCTAAACCTTCATAATTACCTTGCACGCCAATAATAGCATTTTTAACCATTTGCGTAGTTAAATACGTGTCTTCTCCAAACGCTTCACTCATGCGTCCAAAACGTGGGTCGCGCACCACATCTGCTTCAGGCGAATGGCACATGTGCATCCCTCGTAATCGTGCTTCCCTACCTACAACATCCCATTGACGTTGTACCAATTCTGGGTTAAATGATGCTGCTGATGTCATTGGGCGTCCAAATCGTGTACAACCTTCAGCATCAACACCATTGTAAGATTCAGTTACAAATAACGCTGGAATGCCCCAACGGTTATTTTCAATAACATACTTTTGAAGTTTATTATTAAATTTTGCAGCCGAAACTGCATCAATATGTTCGCCAGGGTTTTTAATACCTGCAATACCTAATTTTAATTTTTCAATTACCTTATCGGAAAGTTCTAGGTTACCATTGTTATCATGTTTAGCTCCGATATTCGCATGAAAAATACGCATTTGAGCCACTTTTTCCTCAAGTGATAACTTTGGAAGAAGAGCTTCTACTCTTTCGTCTATAGATAGTGAAGCATCTTTGTAATCTTTGGGATTAGAATCTCCCTTATCACAAGAAGTAAAAATTGATAGTAGTGCTACAAAAAATAATTTTCTCATTAGTATTGAATGTTTGTATAGTTTTAATTTTTGAATTTGAATCTATTAAGTGATAAAGAAGCATCTGTCTTAAACACAAAACATAATGATGTTTTATCCTGCAAACCATTTACAGCAAATTGTCTTTTTTGAAAGGTATAAATATCATTTTTAGGTATTTCTAGGGTTGCTAATAGTTCACCTTGAGTATTATTATCTCTTACCTCAATAGTACAAGCTTCACTTGCCAGCACCTCTAATTCTATAATGGTTTTAGCCTGTAAGTATTTCACATTAGGATAAACAACATAACTGTTATTTTCCGTTGTTTGTATTGAAAATCCTCCTAATGTGTTTTCCAGTTTTTTGATGCCTTCGGCTTTAAAATAATCTTCGGCTTCAATACTATTATTGGCATTATAATTTCCCACACCAACGCCATCAACTCTTATGATTGCCATTTCTCCGTTGTCTTTATAATGCACGTAACTTATAAAGCTATCTCTAAAATAACGATTTCCTGTTTGGCTAACATCACAATATATAAAATACCATTGGTTGTTCCACTCAAAGAAGGACCCGTGACGCCCTTGTAAAAAACCATTTGGCCATGTTGGAGTATCAAAGCCTTCGGCAAAACTCTCTTCTTTTATAACTGTGTCTTTGTAATCATAAGGCCCATATAAATTATCTGCCATGGCATAGAAACAACCCCAAGACAAGTAATACTTTCCGTTATATTTATGCACAAAAGGCTTATCGTCTGTTGGCATTTTTTTGTTTTCGCCGTATGGATTATAGGGCCCCCGTGGATTTTTAATGATTATTTTTTTTGGTGATTCTGCTAAACTTATCATGTCATCATTAAGTTTAGCTATATAATAATCCCATACACCAAATATGATATAATGTTCACCATTGTCTTCAAAAATGGCCATATCGTATTCATGTGTAGGTGTTAAATCTGAGGACAATAGTGGTTTACCTAAAACATCCTTCCAAGGGCCTACTGGTGTTTCTCCAACTACCACCCCTGTTTGTTCGTTCCCTTCGGAAAAATAAAAATAATAGTTCCCATTTCTATAGGCCGCATCTGTAGCCCAACATCTTGAAAATTCTTTTCCAATATAGGTATCTTTAGGACTTAAAATACTGCGTTTGGTCCAATTCACCAAATCCGGTGAGGACCACACCCACCAATCTTCCATGATAAACTTATCGTTTTTAATGGATTTGTCATGTGAAGCATACACGTAAGCGGTATCGTTGAAAATATGAATATGCGGATCGTTTAACCCGACGTTTGAGACTATTGGATTTTGCGAGTATACAGATGTTATAACCAATAACATTGTACCTACAATTCCATTTGTTATTTTAAAAACTCTAGTCATGATCTTATTCAATTCCGCAAAAGGTATCCATAATTTTAGTCACTACTGCCGCTTCTTCAACCGAACACGGATTTTCATTTTGTCCTAAAAAATAACCAACCACTTGTTCTATCATAGGTTGTTGCACATGTTTTGGATTTTCAAAATTGAAAGTTTCCGTTTTATTATTGGTTTCAACTCTTATTTCATCGCTATAAAAAGAAAATGTTATGGCACCCTTTTCTCCAATAATAGTGCATCTATCACTATCTTCAGAAGCTACAAAATTCCAACTTCCTTTAAAATGTACACCATTTTCAAATTGAACTTCACCAATAACCCAGTCCATCGGATTCGTATCTTCGGGAACACTCCCCTTAGTAATCTTAGAAACAGCTCCAAAATAATGATACATTAAATCTATTTGATGTGGTGCTATATCATGAAAATAACCACCACCCGAAATTTCTGGATTAAGTCTCCAATTTTCATCAGTTTTAGCTATTAAATTGGCGTTTTTTGATTGCGCAATGTCAATTTCTGCTGAAGATACTTTGCCAATTATTTTGGCATCTAATAATTCCTTCACCTTGACAAACAAAGGTAAATGTCTACGATAATGAGCCACCGTAACTTTTACGTCACTTTCTTGTAATGCACTTAAAAGTGTTTCGGCTTCTTTACTGTTAAGCACCATGGGCTTTTCTAAATACACATTTTTACCAACTTGAATGGCTTGTAATGTATAGTTCAAATGAGAAGCAGGCGGTGTTGCAATGTAAATGGCATTTACCTTATCATTATTTATTAATTCCGAAGCATGAGTGGTATAATTTGCCACCCCATGACGTTTAGCAAAATCCTTTACTTTAATTTCGTTTCGACGCATAACGCTAACCAAGGCAGAATTTTTAACCTTTTGAAAAGCAGGACCACTCTTTACTTCTGCAACATCACCGCAACCTATAATTCCCCAATTAACAATATTAGAATTCATGTATTTATTACCATAAAATAAATGCTAAAGATAATTTAGGGCACACCAAAACCCGTCCTGTACTGTTATGTTATTACCAAAGAAAACTGACTAAATAAAGCCATACCTATAAAGCGTTTTCTTTTTTAAGCTTCATTCATCAATATTGGTTCATTGCGAATGAAGTAAACACTTCTTATCTAAATCTTTTGAATCAGAATAATCCAATCTTTTTCGGGTGAAGATGGCGGAGCTCCTAATTCTGCATTACCCGTTGCAATTACTGAAGTATTCGAACCTTCTTGAAGCGAGCCTCCATTTCTAGGATCAAACCATTTTATACTGAACGTTTTTCCTGAATTCCCCAAATCTAAAGTTAATTTATCTGCATTAGCTTCAGCATAAATTGCATAAACTTCATCTACTTTTGCAAAACAGTAAGCAATTCCATTACTCGAAATTAATGCGTCATGAGGTTCCATTTCCCAAAATGGAATATAGGTATTAAAAAAGTGCAATGCATATCTATTTTGATCCCAAAATAAATCACGGCTTCTAAAATCTTGACACGTTAAATCAGAATTTGGACTTGCATAGCCAAAATACCACTCAACCCCGTATCCACCCGCCATGAGTGTACCGTACATAGCTCTACCTCTGGCATAATTATGTTCTGGGTCTTCATCGTCTGGCAACAATGCAATATTAGCTTTCCCTGGTTCATCAACTGCTAACGCCCATTTTCTCCCTGTGGCGTTTGATTTGTTTCGCCATTTTAAAACTCTTGGATGAACATCAATAAATTCTGGATGACTTAATTGTAATGACGCCCCTGTTAATGGCGATTGATTTCCTATTAATTCTTCATACCTATCATCTTTATTGGGAAATGTATGAATAACTAAATGACTGTTATAAGCATCTAACTTTGAAACATAATTGGCTGCTTTAATAACCTCTTCAATTGGCTGATTATTTTCTTCTCCTAAATTCCAATTCATGGATAAGTGATGGCCAAACCTTGCAATTAATTCTCTGTAGTACAATTTACCCTCCGTTCCAAAAACACCTTTATCCATTAGATGGTCTGTCTCAGTTTCGTGGGTTTTAAAATGCAGAAACATGCCCTTTGTTTCGGCATATTCGAAAATTCGTTCCCATTGGTCTAGTTTTGAAACATCAAATCTTGTTTTATGAAACATGGTTTCCCAAGCTTCCTTATTTTTCTTTACACTGGCATAGCTTTCGTAGTCTTCAATAGGCACTTTTAGTAAATGAGGGAATATATTCCTATCATCTCCATCTACATTAAAGGTTAAAAATGAAAACACATTAAGCGCTTCGCTCGCTAAATAATTAATAGCACCTAAAAGGTTTTTTCCTTTAGAGTCTTGCCATAAATATGGTGTGGCGCTTTCATCAAAATCTTTGGCATGTGGTTCCCAAGCTTTTTGAAAACCCAGTGCATTTGTAGAGACATCAAAATCTGTATATGCCAACAAATTCTCTGGAGCATCAACACCTAATTTTATGAAGTATTTTTGACTTTCAGCAAACTTTAAATAAGATTCACCAACGTATTGAAGTCTTCCTTTAGCACGATTATCTATTCCTGTTTTATCAGGTTCTGATATTTTAAATGTGCCTGATTGCCCGTCCATAAAACCGGCGCTTGAAGCATTTTGAACATTATCTGCAACCGCAATATTGTTGCCCTTTTTAAATGATACCGAATACGTCCATTCTCCGATAGTATCGGGTGTAAACCTTACCTGCCACATATTTCCTGAATCATTACTGGTCTCTGCTGCTTCACCATCTGCTGCATAGAACCCAGGAATAACGTAGGCTTTATTTCCATTTTTAAAAGTAACATCCAAACGGTAGTTTAAAAATGGATTGTTAGCATCCATTTCGCTCGTATGAGGACCTTCAAAATTTAACGTAATCCTGTGCCATTTTTTTAATTCGCCATCTAAAACAACCTTTTTAGAAGCTTGGCACCCTAAAATCGCTATATTCAAAAATATAAGAAGAACTATTTTGTATAACTTTTCCATAAAAATAATATTAACATAAAATTATTCGATAATTATTTTCTTTACAGTCTTAGGTTTTCTACAGCTAATTCTAACAAATATAGATAACTTGAATAACCCGTAAAGTCAAGTGCTTTAACCCTTTACAATTACCAATGTAAACAAATTGTTTTTGTTTATGCCTTTGGCAAACAGTTTTAAAATATGGAATAACCCAACACCATTGATACTGATCTAAATTCTGAACCCCAAGCGCCTAGTCCATTTAAAATATCATACTTTGGTATATATCTCAATTCCATAGAATATCCAGCTTTATGTTTACATCCAATACCAATGGCGGCACTACCACCTGAGCCAATTTCTAATGTTTCAGCAGATTTACCTTCAATTGAAGAGGTTATAACTATAGAAGAATCAAAACTTTTATTTAATGTACCTATGATATTCGCATAAAAATCAAGTTTTTTATTAGTATGCATATAATACCTAATACCGATATTAACATCAATAGCCGTTTGATTCATGTCTATAAAAAACTCTTCATCTGTTGTAAAAATAGAATTAAATGTTTTTTCTGTTTCTACCTTTCTGTAAGTAGGCTCAAGAAGAATAGCCCACTTATTGTTATTAAAACCTAAAATAAATTCACCTTCAAGACCTAATCTAAAAGATGTTAATCCATTTCCGAAATCAAAGTCTCTTCTAGAGTTTTGATTTCCTATTCTGAGTGATGAACTTCTTAAACCTGGGCGAACCGTTAGATTAAACACATCATTTTTTATTTTATTTTTATAATTTACAAATTCTGAATTATTACACTCATTGTATTTTATAAAAAACTTAATTAATTCCGATTGTCTATAATTTATTTTCGCAAGTTGATTCATTGAAATACTTTCACACTTTAAAGTATTCCATAATTGTTTTCTAAAATCATTGTTTTGACCTACTAGCCCATTTTCAGTTAAATAATTTTTGAATATTAATTGCTCTACATCTGCCAAATCATTGCTGAAGAAGTATCTTCTTAAACCATGATCTTCATATGAATAAAGATTAGCTTTTCCTTCTATAAGTACTTTTAAAAATAATTCTTCTTTATTAAAATTAGGTTTTTTATCAGAAGTCATTTCATTTAATAAATTGCTAGATCTATCAATATCAACCTTATGCCTTACATACTTTGAGATATTTGTAAGCCCAAACTCTCTAACTGAACTAATAGTCTGGGTTTTCTCTTCTGAACTTTCTGTAATTTTATATTTAAATTCTGATGGGTTATTTAACCAATCAACATTTTTTATTAGACATTCTATTTTTTCATCGGAGTTGTTAATAAAATATCCATTAACAAATGTAATCTGACTAAAGCCATTAAGTCCAAGAATTAATGTTAAAAATAAAATTATTTGTTTATTCATTCTTTTTGCGTAAAAATTTAAAACGAATTGATTTTAAGCTGAATCGTATGTTTACCTGGTGACAATCTAATATATTCAAAAGCAGAAGGCACTTTCTCTCCATTGTGAATTAAATCTTTTCCATTTAAATCATTCAACGTAAATTCAGCCACCATATTACCTGGAATTTCAATTTCATAAGTTTGTAATCTGGCACCGTTGTACTTGTAACTCGCTTTTATGGGTCCTCTAACTGTTGGGACTGTTATCTCACTAGATTTCAATTTACTCATTTGTGGTTTAATAGTCGCTATACCAAAACCAGCTGTTTTTGGTTTTATACCCCATAATCCTCTAGGTATCGCGTTTGCAGGTACTGCGCCCCAGGCGTGATTCCAATCCTGATTATTTTTAAATCTTAACGCCCATGCTTCCCAAGTAATTGTTGATCCTCCACGAATCATGTTGTACCAACTTCTTTCTTCTGTACTTGCTAATAATTTTAAAGCATAATCTGCTTCACCTGCATTATATAAGCCATCCATCAAGAATTGAGAGCCATAGACACTACAAGCCATACCTCTAGATTTCACAAACGCTACTACAGAATCAAAATATTCTTCAGGAACTAATCCAAATGCTAAAGGCATCATATTGGCGTGTAGTGATGAATGGTCGGTACCAATCCCATCTACATAAACACCGCGTTCTTTGTCAAACATTTGTTCGTTAACCGCCTTTTTAGCTTTAGCTGCTCTATATTCAAAATCTAAAGCTTCTTGTGTTTTACCTAAAATTTTAGCAAAATCCGCCATAATTTTCATGTTTTCGTAGAAAAATGCGTTTATAACCGTGCTATATGGCTTAAACACAAATCCATCACGTTCACCTTTGTTATTTGGGTCTCCTCCCCAACCTGCGGATGGCCAATCTACAATATCAGTTAAAGGTTTATGATAACCAGGTTTAAAACCAAGTTTATACATAAAAGCCTCGTCTACTTTTGTAGAGGTAATCAATCCATCTTCATTGGATAACTCATAAAGTGTTTTATGCTTTAATGGCTCATAATAACGCTCTATAAGCTCGGTATTACCAGTATACATATAGTCTGCATATAATAATAATGCTACATGTTGCTGCCACTCCGTTGGCCATGTGGGATGCTCCATAAAATACTCGATAGTACGTCTTGCCATAGCGTATTCTCTGTCTGTAGTATAATGACTTAATTGGTTTAAGTAAGCATCTGCTTCATAAGGAATACGTTCTCTATCACCATCAACGTACAAACCGTTGAAAGTTGTAGCTTTAATCGAGTATTTACATAAATCCCAAACCTGATTTAAAATATCGTTATCACTTTCAAAACTACTAGCATCTTCGTTCCAATAGCTAAAATGTGCTAGTTGCTCAAAATCATCTGAATTTAAAGGCTCTTGCGCCCCTTCTACTTCAGCATATCTAAACGGCATTAATACAGGAAAACCTTTAGGCAATGCAATAGCTTTATTAGGAAGTGTATTTCGTGTATCGGGCAAAATTTGAATTTGATATTCGGTCTTACCAGGCACAACGTTAACGAGTACTTCTTGATATCGAATATGGCTTTTGGCTGGTGGGGTTCTGTTTATATTACCATTATTATCCAGCATTTCACCAATTCTTATTTTAAGCGTATGTGCTGTTTTGGCATTATAAGTGAAATTAATCGTTGCAAAGGCTGCTTTTCCAAAATCCATAAAATACACATCACCGCGTTTCTCAAACTTGACTGGTTTAATCTTTTCAATGTTATATTTATTCTCTGTTGAAATGATATAACTATCGCTTTTACCTGTGGTGAATTTTTGAGCTTCAGAATAATCAACCAATCTATTCTCTTGCTCCCAGATTCTAACCTTCCAGTAATAGGTTTTTCCAAGTTCTAAAGGATTTCCGGCATACTCTACATCTGTAGATTTACTAGAGGCTACTCTACCACTATTCCAAACGTCGCCATTATTGTTATCAATATTCTTTAAGCTTGATGCTACCAAAATCTGGTAAGCTCCTTGGAACTTAGCCCCTAAAGGAACCGTCCATCCAAACTCTGGCTTTAAATCGAAAATTTCTACATCAGACTGTGGTTCTCTAATTAACTCGACTGTTAAATCAGTTGGTGCTGCCCTATATTCGTTACTGTTTTTTTTAATTAACTCATCAAGTTTTGCTCTTAGTTTATTAGCTACCTCCGTATACTTTTTCTTCCCTATTAAGTTTTTAATCTCTTTTGGATCTTTTTCTAAATCGTAAAGTTCTTCTATGGTTTTATCGTTTACATATCTAAAGTATTTCCATTTTTTGGTTCGCACGCCTTCACTTGGTGGAATGCTTTCAAAATCCCATAAATGCTCAATTAAAATGGTGTCTCGAGCAATAGTATTAGTTTCTTGCTTTACTATAGGCAATAAACTTTTACCTTGCCATGTATCGGGTGCTTTAACACCTGCCAAATCAGCTATGGTTTGAGGCACATCAATATTTAATACCATATCATTGATATCTTGATGGGTATTTTCTCTTGGATCAAAAACAATTAGAGGCACACGAATGGAGTTATCGTACATTAACCATTTTCCTGCTAATTTACGCTCGCCTAAAAAATAGCCATTATCACCCATGACGATAATAACTGTATTCTTATCAAGTCCTTTTTCTTTTAATTTTTCTCGAATTTTAGCGATTTCTAAATCAATTCCAGAAATCATCCTGTAATACCCTTTTAGACTGTGTTGGTATTTTTCTGGAGTATCGTAACGCCATGTCCAACGTAACCAATTAAATCCTTTCCTTACTATTTCAGGTTGCGCTTCAAAATATTTATCATCTCCAAGTTCTGGTCCAGGTATTGTGGTATCAGACAATAAATTATCTGTAGTATTCTGCCAAAAATATTGTTCTGGTGCTCCATCATGCGCATGTGGTGCACTAAAGCTTAATGATAAACAAAATGGTTTTTTATTTGAAGCATTTTTGTCTATAAAATTAAGCGCTTGCTGTCCTGTATACCGTGTTAAATGTACCGTATCGTTATCTATAGTTTTATAATAGTACCCTCTTCTGTCCTTGTAGCGGTTATTCCTATCGTAATCTTCATACTCGTCAAATTGCTTATCTAAATCATTATAGCGCACACCATATTTACCAAAAAACCCTGTGTAGTAGCCATTATTTTTCAATAGGGTTGGATATGAATTCGCCATGTATTCGCTTCTAATGTTTCCTGTTTGAAAATTAAAGTTGTGCGCCCTTTCATGAAGGCCAGTAAAAATACTAGCTCTACTTGCAGCACAAATTGGAGTTGTAACTATGGCTGTATGAAAATAAGTTCCTGAGTTTGCCAAATCATCCATTTGTGGTGTTTCAACATACTCATTCCCAGCGTAACCAATAGCGTCAAATCGCTGGTCATCAGTAAGGATAAAAATGATATTAGGCCTTTCGTTGCCATTTTTATGTTGAGCACTCAATGGACTTACAGCATATAAAATGCTTAAAATTAGGATTAAAAAACTATTTTTTCGCATAGGAAATTTTCTTAAAATCAAGTTGTTGTATTTACGATTATTCTGCTTTAAAATCAAAGCATTTAAAATTATAATTTCGAAGGATAAATTCTGTCCTGTTGTGTCCTGACACGTTTATTTAATTATTCAAAAACATGCAGCGTATTGGTTTGAAAAACAGAAATAGGCAACCCTGATTTAGTTTTTAAATTGCTTTCAAAACAATCATCATAACCATACCTAACAGTAATTGGGTTTTTAACCTTGTCTCTATATAGAATTATCTTTCTATTATTCTCGTCTGTTGTAGCTTTGGAAACATAGCTTTATTCCATTTAACGATCTTATTATTGCACATAGCATCAAGCCCCATTTGAACGCAAATAGCAGCTTTTGTTCCAGTAGTTAGATCTGATATGGGTTTTGTATTATCTTTTATTGCAGTTTGAAAATCAAGCAATGCTTGTTTACTTGGATCTAAATGCTCTAGGTTTATTTTAGAACCTTTTTCCTTATCCCAATGTGCCGTAGCTCCACTAACACCATCGACATCCGTAACCACTTTATTCTTCTTTATATCTTCTGGATAAAACCATGCATTTTTAGTATCAATAATAATGGTTCCCTTGTCTCCCGTTACTTTTATTTGGTAACCATCTTTGGCATTACTTGTTAAACACGTAAATTTTGCTTTTATGCCGTTTGGGTAACTATAAATTAAATGGACATTGTCATAGGTTTCTCTACCGTCTTTCCAATAATCAACTCCACCAACGCCCATAACTTGATTAGGAGTTTCATTAAGTACCCAATTAACAAAATCAATTTGATGAGAGCACAACTCAGCAGTAAGTCCACCTGAGAATTCTCTATACATTCTCCAATTTATTGCTTTTTCGTACTTTGGTTCTGGAACTGGTCTTCTCCAATTTCCATGTCTATTCCATTGACATTCGAATGCAGTAATATTACCGACTTTCCCCTGTTGAATTAAATCCACCACATGTGTATATAACCTCGAACTATGGTACTGATGCCCCGTTTGAAATATCTGTTTAGATTGATTTGCTTTATTTACTAGCGCTTCTATGCCATCATAACCTTTAGCCAAGGTTTTTTCGCAATACACATGTTTTCCTGCATCAAGTGCATCTATTGCTATTTTAGAATGTGTATTAAATGGTGTTGCTACAATAACAGCATCAACCTCTCTATTATCCAAAAGTTTTCGATAATCTGAATAGCCGATAGGATTTGAATTAGCTTTTGACAAACCTTTATTTAATCTAAACGGTAAAACATCACAGGCCGCAATAACATTAACACCTTTTATTGAATTGATAATAGACATCAATCCACCACCACGATCTCCTGTACCAATAACACCAATATTTATAGTGCTATTAGCGTTTATATTAGACAAAACACCACCGTATAAATAACCTGTACCTGCAATACCTACAGTTGCAATTCCTGTTTTTTTAATAAATGAGCGTCTTTTCAAACTTTATATTTTAGGGTCCCAACCTGGTTCATAAGTTCTTGACCATAATTTCATGGCATCTCGGTTATACATCATACCAGTTTTATCGTTAACATCAAAAGCATCATTAATTCTATATGCAATATTCGCATAATGTACCAAAGCCATGCTTATGCTAGCATCGTCAATAGGTGCTGTTAATTTAGTTTTACCTCTTATAGTATCAAAAAGATTTTGAACATGTTTTGTTGATGTATCACCTCCACCACCTAAAGCCGTTCCTGCTTCGTTTGACTGAGAATCATATTCTTTAACTACTTTTCCTTTACGGTTGTATAATACATATTTACCTCTATCTACAAATACAGTTCCTTCTGTTCCATAAATTACGGTACCACGACCACCACCATAAGTGCTATAGCTATTTCTAGATTTCCCATCCCACTTAATAACTTTATTATCAGCAAATTTAAAGGTAGCTTCCATGTCATCATACATTTCCCAGCCATCGTCTAAAAAATGACGTTTTTCTGCTTCAACGTAAACATGTTGAGGAAAATCTACTTGTAACGCCCAACGCGCTACGTCTAATTCATGTGTACCATTATTTCCTGCTTCGGCAGTACCATAATCCCAACCATACCAATGCCAATTGTAATTCCATGTTTCATATGTATAATCACGTCTTGGAGCCGGTCCTTGCCATAAATCCCAATCTAAACCTTCTGGTATAGCCGCTTTTTTTTGCAAAGGCACCTCGCCTCTCCCATTATTATAAAATGCAACTGCTTTATACGGTTTACCTATTATTCCATTATGAATTTCTGTAATTATTTCGATGGTATGACCAGACGAACGTTGCTGGTTACCCATTTGAACTATTTTATTATAATGTTTTGATGCTTTTACCAGTTGCTCATTTTCATACATGTTATGGCTACATGGTTTCTCAACATACACATGCTTTCCTGCTTTCATGGCCATGATTGAACCAGGTGTATGCCAATGATCTGGCGTGGCATTAATCAAAACATCAACATTTTTATCATCTAACACTTTTCTAATATCATTTTCCAATGCAGGATTGTAGTCAATGTGTTCTCTAAAAGCTTTTAAACCTTTCAAACGTTGACTTTCCATAACATCGCAAAGATATACTAACTTCACATTGCTTTGTTTTAAAGCTATCGGTTGTTTAAAAGCTCCAAGTCTTCGACCTAAACCTGCAATAGCAACATTTAAACGATCGTTTGCCCCAATAATATTATTGTAGCTTTTAGCTGATATTGCATTGATACTACTTGTTAAGCTTATACCTGCCGCTGCCAGCGTAGTTTTTTTTAAAAAATCTCTTCTTTTGCTATCCATTATTATTTGTTATTTTTCTTTGGAACTCGAATTTTAATATTTCTGAATGACACCTTATCACCGTGGTCCTGTAATAAAATTTGACCTTTTTCGAGTAGTCCAAAATTAGGCCATTTAGCATATTTACTTTCTGATACTAATTTATTAAAATCGTCGCTACCTCTTTCATATTCTAATACTTTTACCCCATTAATCCAATGCTCCACATGATTATCTATTGAAACGATATGTGCGGTATTCCATTCCCCAATAGCATTAATAGGTTTATTAGGATCTGCTTGAATTAAATCATATAAGGAGCAAACAGTTCTACTACCTTCATGACTACCAAGTTTTGCATCAGGATGTAACGCATCATCTAAAATTTGATATTCTAAACCAATTGATGAACCTGGACCTTTGTTAATTTCAGTATCTACATAATATTTAATACCACTATTTGCACCAGGTGTTAGTTTAAAATCCACTTGTAATTCAAAATTACTATAATCTTCAGTTGTTACTATATCACCTCCAGCGGCAGATTCTGCACCTCCTGAAGCTAAAACTATCAGCTCTCCGTTTTCAATTACCCAACCAGATTCTGGAAATCTATCTAATTTTGAACCACGCCATCCGTTAGTTGATTTTCCATCCCACAGCATTTTCCAACCAGATTTTTTCTCGTTAACTGTAAGGTTGTTTTTTGTTATTACAGGTTCTAAAGGTGATTTTGTGGCGTATTTTTCAAAGTTTTCCGTTAGAATTTTAGCATTTTTCCACATTACCTGCTTGCCTAATTTCTCCTTGTTTTTGCCTATTGAGTGCACTTGTAAACCAATAAATCCGCTGGCTGTTTTATCGTCAATTAAATAAGAAGCTGGCACACCATTTATCCATGTTTTTATAGTATCTGCAATAGCTTCGACGCGATAATGATTCCATTCATTTTGTTTAAATGATTTTTGTGCTTCTGAATTGTTTTCCAATGTATTTAACCATTTACGTCTTCCCTCATCATAGATGCCGCCACTCCAAGCACGCTTTGAGGGATCGATCTCTACTTGATATCCATGTACTCTTCCATTCTGATAATATGGCAAACTGTTACTTCGTATTTGTATACCAGAGTTCATTGTTGAGTCTACTTTAAAATCAATTTCAAAAATAAAATCACCATACATTTCATTTGTAGTTAAAAAGGTGTTTGGTGTATTAGCAGCTGTTGTTCCAGTAATTACTCCTTCTTCTACCTCATAAGTAGCATTTCCCCCTTTAATATTCCAACCTTCAAGGGATTCGTTTTGTATTAAATTAACCCACGGTATTTCTTGCTTTTCTTCTTTACAAGAATACATATTACCGATAATTAGGAGGCCTACTAAAAATAATGAGCTTGATTTAAATACTTTCATTTTAATTATTTTTTTTAAAATTATAAAAAAACTCTCCACCATAAAATAATTAACACCTATGATGAAGAGTATTGACTAACTCAAACAATTACTAAATTTTATTTTGAATACTGCAACATAATTACAGAATTTTAAAATAGAAGCCATCCTGTTCTATCCTGAAATCAATATTTTTTATATTAAATCTGGTTATTTGATAATTTTAGCATTGCAGGACTTAAAATAAAATCATTTTTGTGTGAATTAAAAATAAAAAAAATAGCGCGGATTAAATCCTCGCTATTTTTTTATCATTTCATTTTTTATGAAAAAACTACGGTGTTGTTAATTCAACTGTAAACTCCTCAAATACAACATTTCTGTTTCTGATTACTAATGTATCTTTTACAGCATGAGTTTCGCTATTAACCGCATCTGTATATGTGTAATCTAAATAAATAACATTACGTTTTTCTCCTGCCCATTCATCACCATCCTGTACAAACCTTCCTGAACCAGAAACATTATATGGGTCGTCTCCAAAACTACTTACCGTACATGTATCGTCGTTATTAAATGCCAACTCAATATTTAGATCTCCTGGGCTAGAAAGCTCCCCTCTTCTTACACGATTAACATAGCTTACATTTGATTTTCCGGTTGTGGTTAATGTAGCCAACTCATCACGTTCAACAAATTCCGCTCTATACTCAGAAGTAGTTACCTCACCTGCCCCATTCGTCATAACATCTGCTCCACGACGTAGATATATACCTTGATATTCATTCATAAACTTTATACCAAAAAGCGTATAATCTTTGGGTGCAGGGTTCCAATCCGCTGGCAATATCTTAATGGGGTTGTCTACAATAGGCACACCTGTTAACAAAGAATCTAATTCCTCATAATCTGTAATTCGCAAAGGAATCACATAATGTGTTTCGTTTACCCCGGCAAAAGACAATGGGTCATCAAAAAATGCGTCTTCCAATTGAACAGGAATACGCCCATTTATAGAACCCGCAGGAATTGTAACCGGGCTTTGCTGTTCTATAGTATAATAAGAGGATGGTAAAATTTGGACATTTACAGAATCTACCCCTAATGCATTGGCATCTATTAATTCTGGAGCCAATTCAAAAAACACCCTGCGATCTATCGTATTTTCAATAACTCCAGACATCACAACACCTATTTCAAATCTACCATTATTGTCGTTATCATTAAAACCCAAATCGTACTCACCTAACACTAAGGTTCTAGCAGGTGTTTGATACGGGAAATAGACTGTGGTTCTGCCAAAATCTTCCGCTACGAATTCTTGATTTTCGCAAGCCATTAAACCGAAGGCTATAGCGAATATTATTACTAATTTAATTTTCATATTTAATATTTTTAGTTCTTTTAAAGTATGTAATTACTTACCAGCCCATATTCTGTTCAAGTGCAGTAAATCTTAAAGTTTCTGCATTTGGAATTGGCATATACGTAGCAAATGTTGGATAATTCCTTGTTTCAACGGGTATACCCAGTGTATAATCGGTTCCATCAAAGAAAGCGCCCTCAGCTGTTTCATTTAGGGATAGCCCCCATCTTCTTAAATCCCAAAAACGATGTCCTTCAAAACTCAATTCTATACGACGTTCGTTTCTAATAAGATCTCGCATAGCCTCCATTGATGTAATAGACGCTAAGTAATTATCTGGCTGAGTAAGCCCCGCTCTTTCTCTAATAGCTCCAATAACCTGACGAGGTGTCAAACCATTAACTTGTTGATCTGGGCCACCAATTTCATTAGCAGCTTCTGCAAATATTAGAAACAATTCTGTATATCTAAAATAAACACTATACGTTCTCTGACCAACTGCAGATCCATCATCATTTAATCGTACGCCCGGGTGTAATAATTTTTTAAGATAATATCCTGTTTTTGTGGAAAATTCAGGAATAGAATCTAATCTATCAATGCCTCCACCGACGCCAGTATTAATATTACCTCCACCAAAAGAGCTTCCATTAAGTACTACAAACTTCTCTAATCTAGGATCTCTATTCGCATAAGGATTTTGTGGGTCGTAACCATTGGCTGCTGTTGCAGGAAATCCGTTTTCCATAGGAAACGCATCTACGAAATTTTGTGTAGGATTGATTTCCCCGTTACCATTTACAGAGGGTGGAAACATACGTCTCTCAATACCAGAACTTGTACCATTTGGTATAGAACCTCTCCAGATCATTTCATCAGCAGTACTCACGTCGTAAGTAGTATAATAGTCTACACCATTAGATGATAAACCAGCAACTCCTCCAATAGTGTTTAATACTTCACTTGAAAATTCAGCCGCCATTGTATAATAGGCTTGGTCGTTTAAAAACGATGGACTAGCAGCCATAAGTGCTAAGCGAGCTTTTAACGCTTTAACTATTCTACCAGAAATTCGCAAATTATACAAAGAACCGTTAACTACGTCGTAATTATCAAAATCAAAGTTAGCATACCTTGGATCTATATCTGCTTCACTTAATCCATAATCCATTGGCAATAAATCAAGTGCCGCATCAAAATCCGCCATAATTGCTTGCACCGTAGCTTCGAATGATAAACGAGGCGTGTTAAAATTACCATTAGATTCTATAAACTCTGTTATGTATGGTACTCCCAACAATTCTCCAGAAGTACCTACACCTGCATGTGCTTGTAAAGCGTAAAAATGATGTAAACCTCTCAACGCTAATGCCTCACCCTCCATACGTTGATAAAACAATTCGTTCAGCTCTTCATTTGGAGACCATACAATTTCGGCAGCGTCAATGATCTCTAAAAATTTGTTTACCCATAATACACTTTCAAAATTATTCCAACGTGATGCAGGATTAAACTGCGCATTTAACTCACCAAGAGCCATACGCTTAAAATTGTTATCTAATTGGTTATTTACCGCATCATCTGTTGCAGCCTCAATAAATGAAAACTGATTTACCAAACGCGAATAGCCATTTAATAATACACCTTCTGCAGATGCTGGATCATTACTAACAAACTCAAAGTCCAACCTGTTTTCATCAATAGGGTCTAAGATAGCCTCACAGCCAATTATGCCCGTAAAGACCGACATAATAACTATATATTTTATTAATTTTTTCATTTATATATCTAATTTTTTAATTTATTAAAACGACATTCTTATACCAAGCGTATATGTTCTAGATTGTGGATTACCACCGATGCTTAACTGACGAATATCTTTATTTTCAGCTACCTCTAAAAGGTTGGTACCTTGAAAATTCAAACTAAAATCTTCAACTCCAATTTTATCACATAAAGCATCAGTAAACTCATAAGTTAACTGTGCACGACTAATTTCAAAGAAACTGTTATCATACAACCAGAACGACGATGTTCTAAAGTTATTTTGGTTATTCCCAGATGATAATCTTGGGAAAGTTGCCGTGTTAGCGGTTTGTGGCGTCCAACGGCCCAATACCGCTTCAGAGTATTTATCCGTCCCATTTGGGCTATAGTAATTGCTAAAACCCGTTAACTTATTACCCAAAGCACCAGTTTGTCCTGTCCCTAATACAAATAAATTAAATCTTTTATAATTTAAATTTAGGTTAATCCCGTAAGTCCATGGACTTGATGATTGCCCAAGCGCCACTTGATCATCTAAATCTATAACACTATCACCATTTTGATCTGCATATCTAATATCTCCTGGTTTTACATTCGTTCCAAGATTTGGCTGTGGTAAGCCACTGTTCAGTATAAAGTTTCCGTCTGTATCAACGGTAAAGTCTGATTCAGAATAAAAGCCTAAATCTTCAAATCCAAATATTGATGATAATTCAAGGCCTTGTCTGTTTTGATATGCAAACTCGTTAGTTTCTGAACGTTTTGAAGCCTCTGTTTGGCTATATAATACGTTTGCACCAATACCAATCGAAAAGTCGTTAAAGGTTTTGTTGAAATTAAGTCCTAGTTCAAAACCAGTATATAAATTACCATTAAAATTATTTAATGGTCTAAACGCATTATAGTAAGAAGGATATTGATCTGCTAAGAATACCAATTGTTTATCTAGTTCTGTTCTAAAGTAATTAGCTTCTAACCAAAGTGAGTTCATTAAATAACTTTCAAAACCTATATTTAAATCTATACGCTCTTCAAAACCTAAGTCAGGATTAGCACCTTGCGAAATGTCTTGTCTTCTGTTAGCGAATACGCCATCTGCCCAAGAAAAATTTGCCCCACTTGAATAGTTTTCGTCGTATAAATAATAGCCATCAATTCCTCTATCGGACTTTATAATTCCACCAGAAGCCTTTAATTTCAAATAGTTTACAAAATCGTTATCTTTTAAAAACGGCTCTTCGCTTATAATGTAGCCCAACCCAACTGTTGGTGAAAAACCACCTCTATTACCCTCTGGTAATTTAAGTGAGTGCGCGTAAGCTCCAGAAAAATCAACAAATAATTTTTTCTTGAAATCGTACGTCATTTGTAATCCTAAATGAGAATCTCTATCCGTTTGAAGGGCACCAGCTCTCTTCTGGGAATTATAATACCCTAAAACTGTTGTATTTATTGAGTGATTTTTAGCCAAGGCTTTTTCATAATTTACCAATGCATACATACCTATTCGTGATACAAACCCATTAGAAACAGTATTCTCAGACAAATCTCTTCTATCTTGACCGGAAGTTCCAAGATTTACAATATCATTATTTACAAATTCTGGAATGTATCCTCTAAACTGATTCGCTATAGATCTTGTATAAGAATCGAAAAAATCGAAACTTAAATAAGTTTTTGCCGACAAACCTTCGGTTATTTTAGAAAGGTCAAAATTTATAGTATTGTTAAACTGAGTTACACGAAACACTCTATCCTGATAACCACCGGCAATTGCACGTCCTAGTAGAGCATCCTCCTGATTAATTCTAAGCTGTTCTGAAGTACCTAATAAATTACCATCAAAAACATTAGCTCCAGCTAATAAAGTTTCAAGATCTGGGTTATTTTGAAGATTAAGAGAATTTACTGGAATGAAAGGTGCATAATCAAAAGGAAGAAATGTAGTAGCGGCATTTAATATATTTGCTCTAGAACTTTTAGCGGTATTAATAATTGCCACACCATCAATACTACTGGTAATCCAGTCGTTAACCTTAAAATCTATATTACCTCTTACATTAAAACGATTGGTTCCTGCGTTGATATCCTCATTAATATTAACCCAATCTTCGTTATAGAGCCATCCTACATTAACATAATATTGCGATTTATCATTTCCACCGGAAAACTCAGAAATAACATTATGTGTATTAACAAATGGTTGAACAAAATCATATAAGTCAACATCTGGATATTGAATAGGGTTTAATCCATTTCTTGTGTTTATAATTTGATTAGGATCGTCAACACCAAAACGTAATCTCGATGGATCCACACCATCATTAAGTTGCGCCTCATTAAATAATTCCATATAAGTCGCCGCATCTAAATAATTAGGCAAAGCCAAAGGTGTTCTAATACCAGAACGCACATTCACGTTTACCTCATTTTTATTTCTTTTACCACGTTTTGTGTTAATAATTATTACACCATTTTGCCCTTGGCTACCATATAAGGCCACTGCATTCGCATCCTTTAGTACGGTAATTTGCTCGACCTCTTCCATGTTTAAAACATTGGGGTCACGACCAAAAACACCGTCGATAACAAACAATGCATTTCCTATACCTCTAATATTAGACGAGCCTCTTACCCCTACGGTTAAACCATTAATATAATCTCTTACAAACTGGGTGTTATCGTACGTTAACCGATCTTTAGTGTTTACTGACGATACAGAACCTACTATCTCACGTCTGTCTCTAGTTGCGACTCCCATGTTTATTTCGTCATCTTCTGACGCTAGAAAGTCTGACTTTACAAGTGTAATATCACCTGAAAGCGTCGTTAAACTAACAAGTTGCGATTCGTAACCCTTCTTCTCTATAACAGCAGCTTCGCTACTAGGCAAGGTAATTTTAAATATCCCATTGGAGTCGGTAGATGCCCGAGCACCTTCAGGACCGTAAATATTAACCCCACTTAAAGGATTCCCTTGCTCATCAACCACGGTTGCTGACACCTCTGTTCCTGCAGATTGAGCTGTCACCATAGTGCAAAAGCATAACATGGTTAAGCATACGAGGCCGTAAAACCTATATAATTTATTTATCTTCATTTCTTTTTGTTTAGTATTTTAGTATTAGTTAAAACAAATTTATTAAAGTTTACCAACCTGGATTTTGAGGGAAGCCTTCATAAAACTGTGTTTGGTTCGCCTCAAATGGTAGCCAATAGTGTTTAGGATATTCACAAACTCTATCTACCAATACGTCTTCCTCGAAGAATGTCCAATCTTTATCAAAATTTAATTTTGTCTTAATCCTATATTTATCTTCATGGGCAACTCCCCAACGGCGTATATCTACCCATCTGTGCCCTTCATAAGATAATTCCACAGCTCTTTCACGTCTTATTTCATCTAAGAATTTATTACTGTCGGCAACAATAGCGGGATTTACGTTAGCAATTCCTGCTCTAGCTCTTAATATATTTATTGCCTGTTCTGCAGTAAGAGAAAAAGAACTAGGTGCTGTGGTTGCGCCTCTAGCTACATGAAGTGCTTCTGCATACATTAGGTACACATCGGTTAACCTCATATGCATGCGTATACCTGTAAATCTTCTAAGAATGTTGTTCCCTCTTTGGGAATGGTATTGCCCATTGATTTCTGGATAAAATTTCTTAAACAGATACCCAGACCAAGAATAAGCATTCCTGTCGCGATGTGCACCAGAATTCCCGTTTTCATCGGTTGAATACAACTTCATCGTTCTATTTACAGCAGGTACACCTCCTCTTGTTGAAAGTGTGTCACGATCTTTAAAAACCCATGCGTAAAAACGAGGATCACGATTATCAAATGGTCTATTAGGATTGTAAGTTGGTGTACCGTATACTCCACTTAGGTCATCCTCAATAGATAATCCATTGGCCATTCCAAAATTTTGATGTATGTAGTTATGTGTGGCACTAGTACATTGTGTACCGGTAGCAGCAATAGGTCTTGGCATTCCCGTAGCCATAAAGCTAAGCGTAGAACCAACGTGCGATCCGGCAGAACCGGCAAAAATTAACTCTCTAGCCTCTGGAACTAAACCTGGCCAAGTATTAGTAGGTGTTTCCCATAATACTTTCTTGTAATCCTCCATGTTTGTTGCTAAGGAATATTCACCCGCTTGTTCTAGTTTAAGTACTTCGGCAAAAGCATCAACAGCCATAGCGGCTAATTCCGTATCGTAAGTGTACGTATTAATTCCTGGCTGGTTGTTGAAAAACATTAGTGGACTTGCTGCAAAAAGTAAGTTTTTCCCTTGAAACGCGTAAGCAGCGCCTTTTGTTAACCTACCCGCATTGTTTCCCCGAGTTCTCTGCCCATAAGGTTCATCGTCCCAATCTACAGGGAGTAATTCAATAGCTTTTTTATAGTCTTCGTTAATTGACAATGCCACCTCCTTATACGTTTCTGGGCGTGGAATATCAATTACTCCTGTAAATACTTCTTGAATATGAGGAAAACGCCCCCAAAACTTCATCACTTCGTTATGGAAAAATGCTCTAAAAAAGTAAGCTTGACCAAGGATAACATCTTTTTCGTCCTGAGTTAAACCAACCATTAAATCTTCGTTGGCAATCACAACATTAGCTTTACGAATACCGCGCATGCTGGCATTCCATACCTTTGGCCTCCCTCTTCCTTGTTCTTCATTGGTACTCCCTAGCGCTCCATTATTAGAACCTGTTTGAAACCTATTATTTTGATGTATATAACTCAAGCTACCACCAATCCAACGATTTAATTCACCTCTATCTAGTTGAGTACTAAATTTAAAACCTTGCGTATTGTAACCGTCATCTCCATAAATGTAATCTTGGAAAGACCAACCATTTGTTCCGTAGTCAACCACCAAATTATACATTTCTTCTACAAAACCTTGTGATGTTTCAAAGGTTCCAAATACATCGGCTGCTTCAATTTCAGCCTCTGGAGCAATGTCTAAATAATCTTCGCAGGCAAATGCAAGCAACAGCCCTAGAAATAAAACTATTTTTACTTTAAAATTTTTCATAATTCTTTTTTTTAAAAATCCAAATTAAAACCGAAATTAAATCTTGCCAAAGTAGGATAATCTCCTCTAAAACTAGAATCGGAAGTTTGACTACTATTAAATTCCCTATCATCTGGTAAGTCTGTCCATAAGAACAAATTATTACCATTAGCAAAAATGCTCAATGCTTTAACTCCTAATTGCTTGCATGTTTTTTTCGGTACAGTATAATTTAAGGCTATACTCCTTAATCTTGTTAGCGAACCATCCCAAAAGTTACGTCTTGGATCACTCGCACCTTGGGTGAAATTAAACAGTGGTTGTGTTCTTACACCTGTTGGGTTATCTTTTGTCCAATATCCTAACTCGTGTGCAAAAAACGTATCTATTTGATTACTAAAGGTTCTACTGGTGTAAGTTCTATTTGCATTTTGTGTACCATAGAACTGTACAGATAACTTCCATCCTTTGTATTTAGCTCCTACGGTAGCAGCCCAGTTTCTTTGTGGACGCACTGGGAAACCAAATGGCACATTATCAAAATCACCATTATAAACACCATCTCCATCGTAATCAAGTAAATTATAATATCCAGTACGTATATTCCCTTGTCCGTTAACCCTTGGTGTTGAGCTGTACAAATCATCTAAACTCCCAATTATATTACCTGGAATAGCAGATCTTGGTTGTCCAATAGTGTACCCCGCTGCTTTTTGGTAAAACGGACGTAATTCTGGATCTTCTCTATCAATTACCACATCTTTAGCTTGGGTGAAATTAAAGTTACCAAAAATATTTAATCCGTTTCCGAAGGTATGATTAGCGCCAAGAACGATTTCAAATCCTCGCACCTCTACTTCTCCTCTATTAAAGGCTGGAGGGCTAGCACCAAACCAATCTGGAACTGCTCTTTGAGTACTTGGTATTAGAATATTGCTACGATCTTCTCCAAAGTAGTCTAACTCTGCAGTAATTGCATTGTTAAACAATCCTATTTCTGCACCAATATTATACTTTACAGCTGTTTCCCATTGCAAATTAGGATTACCTACGTTAGCCTCACTGTAAAACACATAATTCTCACGTTGGTCAGAAGCATTGGGATTGATAAATGCACCACCTCCAATATTCCAAGTTGCCTGATACTCAAATCTATTTCCTCCGCTATCATCACCAATTAAACCATAAGACCCTCTAAATTTAAGAAGATTTACCCAATCAACCTCACTCATGAATGCCTCGTTAGATACCGTCCAACCCGCTGCTAAAGCAGGAAAAAGATCAAAACGGAATCCAGGACCATATTTCTCCGACCCGTTGTAAGCACCACTTATGTCTAAGAAATATCTTTTGTCATAGTCGTAAGTAACCCTTCCTACCCAGTCTTCACGAAGTACGGGAAAGTTATTAGGCTGACTACGATTTTGACGTCTAAATAATAGCAATCCTGTAACCGAATGCTTTTCAGCAAAAGTATTACTGTATTTAAATGAAAAATCATACAATAGATTATTACGAATTGAGCCATCCCGAATTTCTGCCGCACCAAGTGTCCATGGAGTTGGCACAAAGCCAAAATCATTAACCCCGTTTGGAGACTCTATTCTTTCTTCGAAAAACTCATTAAACACACGATATCTAACATTTTCTTGACCATCACCTCCTGGGTCCCTCAAATTTTGTACACTTTCAGATCTATTATCTAAAGAAAAACGCCCTTGAAATGATAAACCGCTCGTAATAAAGTCTAATTTTTGTTTTAAAATAAAGTCGGTATTTATATTAAAGGTATTAGTAGTCTGGTAACCTGTGTTTGTTAACGTTACTACAGGATTTGTATTTGCAAAGACATCATTATTATCTCTACCAAAGAAACCATCAGGAAAAACAGGGTTATAAGCATTAGGCGCAAGCTCATAAATAGCATTTGTAACCAGGTTTAAGTTACCAGGTGTCTGTTGAATACCTAAGAACCCCCCGAGGTTTACAGAAAATTCTGTAGTATTTGTGATATCAAAATCTATATTACTACGAAAATTAAATCTATCGTAGCTAAACCCACTTTCATACCCTTTACCATTATCATAACTAGCTCCGTCAAAAATATCAGAAACTTTTTGGTACGCTAAACTACCAAAATACTTAGCTTTATTTGTTCCTCCACGAACAGATAAATTAACACGGTAGTCTTGCGCCATATCCTTTAAAAGAGCATCTCGCCAGTTTATATTAGGATATATTAAACTCTCCTGCTCATCCGCTGGATTACGGAATCTATTAGCAATTTCAATTGGACGAATAAAATTCCAAGAATCTTCATTCTGAGCAAGCTCCCTCATTATAGAGGAATTTGCTTCTAGGATTGCATCATACGCATCTAGTTTTTCAGGCAACTTAGAAACAAACTTAAGCGTTGTATTCGCCTGTAATGACAATTGCGCCTTACCTTTTTGCCCTCTTTTAGTGGTAATTAAAATTACACCATTTGCACCTTGCACACCAAAAACTGCAGTAGCAGAGGCATCTTTAAGTACAGAAAGATTTTCAATATCATTAAAATCGATATTATCAATAGGTCTTGGCACACCATCAACAAGGACTAATGGTTGCCCGGTTCCATTCCATGAAGATTGTCCACGAATAAAAATTTGCATATCGTTTCTACCCGGTACACCACTACCCTGTATGGCAGTAACACCTGGTAAATTACCTTGTAAAGCCTCCTCTACATTGGTAATACCAGCATTTAGTTCTTGTAAGCTCTCTCCTTTAATTTGAGTAATTGCACCTACTACACTTTCTTTTTTCTGAGTTCCATAACCTATTACGACTACTTCATCAAGACTTGCTACGTCCTCCTCTAGACCTACATTAATAGTAGTTCTTCCATTTATTGGAATTTCTACAGTTTTAAAACCTAGATAAGAAAATACCAAAGTTTTTTCGCCAGTAGTTAATTCAAGAGAATAGTTACCGTCAAAATCTGTAGATGCTCCGCGTTGCGTTCCTTTTTGCAACACACTTACACCTGGTAACGGTATGCCACTAGCATCAGTAACAGTACCCGAAATTCTTTCTTGAGCCCATAAACTAGTTGGCGTGAAACTGGAAAACATTAACATTAAGATTAAGGTTAATCCAGAAACAAAACATCTTTTCTTTAATTTGTGTTTCATTTTGAGTTTTAGTTTAAACATATAATTTAGTTTTAGTGGTCATAACGGTACAATTGTTTGAGAAATAACGGTACCCTTAAGATGATAGCAATTTTACAAATTAGAAGCAACTAGAGTATCCTGTACTATACTGATTAGTGCATTTATTTTTCTATTTTCTTAAAAAATCCAAATCAACAAACAAATAAAAACGACCTATTAATGACTAATAATCAGTTAGTTATATTTAAAAACTATAACTCTACTAAAAATAATAAAAAAATCAATAATCAAATGAATCGATATTTCTATTTTTGCATTTTGTATACAAAATGCATTTGCTAGAACTATTTGAATGATTGAACATAAAAATATAAGCCAGCCAATTTATTTAAAGTTAAAGGAAATGATTTTAAATGGCGAATTAAAACAAGGCGAAAAAATAATTCAGGAAAAAATTGCGGAATCGCTAGGTGTAAGTAGAACACCTCTCATGAAAGCTTTATTAACCCTTGAAAATGAATATTTAGTAGAAAGCGTTCCAAGAAGAGGGATGTATGTTAAGGCGTTTGACAAAAAAGAGATTATAGATATTTATATATGTCGTGAAGCTATAGAAGGAATGGCTGCTCGTTTACTGGCATATTTAAAAGATGATAAGATAGTAGCACAACTAGAAAATTGTTTTACGCCCTTTCAGTCAGGGAACAAAATTAATATTGAGGCCTATTCAAGAGCCGATGAAAAATTTCATTCATTATTAATTAAACTTACAGAGAATGTGCCTCTTGATAAAATTTACTTCTTCGGAAAAATACACGATAAAGTTATAGGTCATGGACTTGTAAGACCTCCAGAAGAAACACTAGAAGAACATTTTAACATTATAAATGCTATTGCCAGTGGCAATGCTGATGAGGCAGAAAAACATGCCAGACTACATATAAAAAAATCTCGAGAATTATTATTAAATCAATAAAAAAACAAAAAAGTGAAAAACTATAATATTGCAGTAGTGCCAGGAGATGGCATAGGAAACGAAATAGTTCCAGAAGGCTATAGAGTATTGGAGGCTGTTGCTAAAAAACATAACTTTAGTATTTCATCAAAGACTTTTGATTGGGGTGCAGGTTATTACCTTAAAAACAAAAAATTCTTACCCGAAGATGGATTAGAAACTTTAAAAGAATTTGATGCGGTGTATTTCGGTTCAGTCGGTTTACCAGCTGTCGATGATACGCTTCCTGCCAAAGACTACACATTTAAGGTACGCACAAGTTTTAATCAGTATGTTAACTACAGACCTGTAAGGACCTATCCAGGTGTAACAAGACCTTTGAGAACTGAAAAACATATAGATTTTGTAATTGTTAGAGAAAATACCGAAGGTGAGTTCGTGCAAATGGGTGGACAATACTTACCAGATTCTGCAAACGGAATGGGTACAGATACCAGTGTGTTTACTAGAAAAGGAATAGAACGTGTAGCTCATTACGCCTTTAAATTAGCTCGAACAAGAAGAAAGAAAGTAACCCATATTACAAAATCTAATACCTTAATTAATAGCTTAACCTATTGGGATCGTGTTATTAAAGAAGTTGCTTTACAGTATCCTGATGTTATTCATGACCAAATGTATATCGATAACTCCACAGCTAGTTTTGTTCTTAAACCAGAAATTTTTGATGTGGTTTTAACAACTAATCTCTTTGGTGATATTTTAAGTGATTTAGGTGGTGCTGTAATGGGAAGTCTTGGTCTTGGCGGTAGTGGAAACATTAATCCAGAAAAGGAGTTTCCTTCTATGTTTGAACCTATTCATGGATCTGCTCCAGATATTGCAGGGCAAAATATAGCTAATCCTTACGGACAAATTTGGTCTGCTGCCATTATGTTGGAACATTTAGGAGAAACTGAGGCTGCAAATAATATTATGGAAGCTATAGACAAAAGTACATCTTCGGGTGTATTAACCATAGATTTGGGAGGAAATGCTAGCACTTCTGATGTAGCTGATGCTGTTATTAAAAATCTTTAATAGCAAATGAATACTATTGTTGATCTTACACTAAATTTCACAAATGATTTTACTGGTTTTTCCAAAGAAACCAGTAAAATCATTGAAAAAGATGGATGGAATGCGAGTACATTAACCTTTTATTCGCATTGTGGCACGCATATGGACGCCCCTATCCATTTTAATGTAAGCCAACAAACTATAGATAAAATTCCTGTTTCCTATTTTGTTGGGAAAGCCTGGGTTATCGATGTTCGTAATGTTGGTTCTCAAGGATTGATATATTCAAATCATATTCCTGAAAACGTATTAGAAAAATTTTCAAAAGGAGATAGTCTTATTTTTTGGACGGATTGGTCGCAATTTGTGAATACTTCAAAGTATAGAGATGAATTGCCCAGAATAAGCGAAGAGCTTGCGCTTTGGTGTCTTGAAAACAAGGTGAAAATGATTGGTGTTGAGCCTCCATCTGTCGCAGATGTAAATAACTTAAAAGAAGTTACTAAAATTCACCAAATCTTACTTAAAGGTGTTGTAATCATTGAAGGCCTTACAAATATTAATGCCTTACAATCAAACTGTGTAGAACTTATTGCACTACCTTTAAAAATAAGTAACGGAGACGGCGCTCCGGCAAGAGTTATTGCCATAGAAAAATATTGATGCGCATACCCTTATCAGACATATCACAACAGTTATCTTTGGAAGACACCTCTAATTACAGAGGAATGAACCACCTCCTTTTTAAGCAATTAAATAGAACTTGCATTGTTATTGATGACGACCCAACTGGCAATCAAACAGTCTATAATATTCCACTATTAACGAATTGGGATAAGGAAACCATTCTTAATGAGTTTAAAAACGAAACCCCGGTATTTTTTATATTAACGAATTCCAGAAGCTTATCCGAAGAGAAATCATCTGAAATTTATACCGAAATATCTAAGAACATCGCAGATGCTTCAAAACTTACTAATCGTGAATTTACCATCATTAGCCGCAGTGATTCGACACTACGAGGTCATTTTTCTGAAATAGAAGCCATTAAGCAAACTATTGCAGCACAGGAAGCCATTTCTTTTTTTATTCCTGTTATGTTTGAAGGCGGACGGGTATCTGTTAATGATACCCACTATATTTCTGATAGTGATTTCCTTACTCCTGTAAATGAAACACCGTTTGCAGAGGATCATACTTTTGCCTATTCAAATGCAAATTTAAAAGCGTATATAGAAGAAAAGACAAATGGAAAAATAATAGCTTCTAACGTTTACTCGTTTAGTATAAATACTATACGATCATTTGATGTTGTATCACTAAGCAAGCAAATAATAGCATTGAAGGCTAATCAGTTTTGTATTGCAAACGCTTTAAATTATAACGATTTAGATAAATTTACCCATGCTATTTTACTTGCGGAAGCATCTGGAAAAATGATATTTTTTAGAACCTCCAGTTCTTTTGTTCCCTCCTACATCGGGCAACAACCAAAAGGCTTATTAAGCTCCAAAGAGATACTTAATAGTAGCAATCATTGCGGGGGCTTAACGATTGTAGGGTCTTATGTTAAAAAGTCTTCCCTTCAACTTAATGCTGCATTAAATCATTATACAAAAGATTGTATTGTTGAAATAGACGTAGAGACTATTTTAAGCAAACAATCAAACGAATATGTTGCATCCATAATTTCTAAAATAGAAAGGAATTTAACACAAGGAAAAGATGTTATAGTTTATACAAGCAGAACGTTAATTTCTGGGAAAGACACAGCATCAAATATTAACATCGCGTCAAAAGTATCAAGTACTCTGGTGAGTTTGATAAAAAACCTTAACGTCCGTCCTAAGTATATTCTGGCCAAGGGTGGTATCACCTCTCATGATTTAGCAACAAAAGGTTTAGGCATGAAACGTTCAAAAGTCTTGGGTCAGATAGAAGCTGGGATTCCTGTTTGGTCTATGGGCAAAGAAACCAAGTTTCCTAATTTACTTTATATCGTATTTCCTGGTAATGTAGGCAATGAAAATTCCCTTCTAAAAATAATACAAAAACTAAACTAATTATGAATACAAGCATTCCAAAAAGGCGATATGGGTTCTTCGCAGGCTCTTTCTTTATTACATTACTATTATATATAGACCGTGTTTGTATATCATCCGCAAAAGATGCTATAAGTGGCGACTTAAATCTTACCGATATTCAAATGGGATGGGTTTTAAGCGCATTTGCATTAGGTTATGCCCTATTTCAAGTTCCGGGAGGTGCACTGGGAGATAGATATGGGGTGCGTAAAGTAATGACTTCAATTATGGTTTTATGGTCAATTTTTACAGCGTTTACAGGACTGGCGTGGAATTATGTGTCTATGGTGCTTTTTAGGTTTATTTTTGGAGCTGGTGAAGCTGGGGCATTCCCCAATATTTCCAGAGCGGCATTTTCATGGGTACCATTAAAGGAACGCGGTATTTTTCAAGGTATTAATTTCTCAGGATCCAGATTGGGTGCTGCTTTTGCATTGCCGCTGGTTGCCTATTTAATCGATGCTTGGGGGTGGCGTAATATTTTTTACTTTTTTGGTGCCATTGGGATTGTATGTTCCATTCTATTTTATATTCTCTTTAGAAATAAACCTGAAGAACATAATGGTATTTCCGATGCCGAAAAGCAATATATAATAAAAAACCGTCAGCAGGAGGTAGAGGAAATAAAAGCTAACCTGCCCATAAGTCGTATCCTAGGATCTAAAAACGTGATATTGGCTATGATTCAATACATTGGAAGTAATTTTATTTTCTTTTTTACGTTAACATGGTTATTCCCTTATATAAAAGCTAAATATGGTTTGAATTTAGTAACAACAGGATTCTATGCCATGTTACCACTTCTTGCAGGGGCACTTGGAAACTGGGTTTCTGGTTATACAGTAGACGCTATTTATAAAAAAGGAAACTGGAAATTATCCAGACAAGTACCTGCAATCATAGGCTTTGTGTTTGTGGTTATTGGCATACTTTCTAGTTTATATATGGAAACAGCTCTTGGGGCTGTATTATGCTTATCGGTTGCTATATTTGGTGCTGATATGACGTTGAGCCCTTCTTGGTCCTTTTGTATGGACATTGGTAAAGAACACTCTGGAAAAGTTTCAGGAATGATGAATATGGCTGGTAATATCGGGGCTTTTACCACGGCATTAGCATTTCCATATTTATTAGATTGGACCGGTTCGAATGAACCATTTTTCTATGTAGCCGCCTTTTTAGGCGTAGTTGCCATTTTTTGTTGGTTATTTATGGATTCTTCTAAAGCCATTCGTCATGAAAAATAAATTAAAAGGAGTCGCCATAGGCGCCGGATACTTCAGTAAATTTCAATATGAAGCTTGGACTCGTATTCCAGAGGTGGAAATCACAGCACTTTGCAATTCTAATATGGAAAGGGCTAAAGGTATTATGAATTCTTATGGTATAGATAATCATTATACCGACTATAAGGACATGATTTTAAAGGAAAAACCTGACTTTGTGGACATTATTACACCTCCTGAAACACACTTTGAGATGTGTAAATTTGCTGCAGACCAAGGTGTGCACATTATATGTCAAAAACCATTAGCGCCTACTATCCAAGAATCTCAAAAAATTGTAGACTACGTAAAGTCTAAAGGTGTGCGTTTTGTAGTGCATGAGAATTTTAGGTTTCAGCCCTGGCATCGCGAGATAAAAAAGATTATCGATAATGATGATTTAGGAGATTTGTTTCAACTTAATTTCAGATCCCGAATGGGCGATGGCTGGGGAGACGATGCCTATTTGGCAAGACAACCTTATTTTAGGGATTATAAAAAATTACTTATATATGAAACCGGCGTACATTTTATCGATACGTTCCGCTATCATGCTGGTGAAGTTAAAAGTGTATACGCCATTCTTAAACGATTAAATCCTGTTATAAAAGGCGAAGATGCAGGTTTAATGATTTTAAATTTTGAAAATAAAGCAACTGCCGTTTGGGATGCCAACAGGTTTAATGAGAACAATTTCAAAAAATCAAGATATACCTTTGGAGAATATTTAATTGATGGTTCAAAAGGCTCATTGCGTCTATATTCCGATGGACAAATTACCGTTCAGAAATTAGGAGAGTTAGAAAAACAGCATGAATACACCCACAATGATATTGGTTTTGCTGGCGACTGTTGCTATATTTTTCAGAGAGATTTTATAGATAAACTTATTTCAGGTGAAACTTTTGAAACCAATGGACCTAACTATTTAAAAACATTAAAAGTACAAGAAGCTGTCTATAAATCTGCTGAGATGAACATTCCTATAAATATGGAAAGCAGTATTTAAATAAATTAAATATTAAATACTGCTTTTCAACAAATATACTTTGAAAGGAATAACTATCAACTACTAATTTCCTTTTTTGTAATCTTCTAAAAACTTAGCTAAACCAATATCAGTTAAAGGGTGCTTCAATAAGCCTATTATTGATGACAAAGGCCCAGTCATAACGTCCGAACCAATTTTTGCGCAATTGATAACGTGCATGGTATTTCTAACGGAAGCTGATAAAATTTGTGTTTCAAAGCCGTAGTTATCATAAATCTGCCTAATTTCAGCTATAAGCTGTAAGCCATCAGTTGAAATATCATCCAAACGTCCTAAAAATGGCGACATATAAGTAGCTCCTGCTTTAGCTGCCAATAATGCTTGACCAGGTGAAAACACCAAGGTAACATTGGTTTTTATACCTTTATCAGAAAAATATTTACAAGCTTTTACGCCATCTGCAATCATTGGTAACTTTACTACAATTTGAGGATGCAACGCTGCCAAAGCTTCACCTTCCTTAACCATTCCTTCAAAATCGGTTGAAATTACCTCTGCACTTACATCTCCATCTACAATGTCACATATCTTTTTGTAATGTGCTAATATATTATCGGTTCCGGTAATACCTTCTTTTGCCATCAAAGATGGGTTTGTGGTTACACCGTCTAAAACTCCCAAAGCTTGTGCTTCTTTAATATCATTGAGGTTTGCTGTATCTATAAAAAATTTCATATTCTTTAAATTTATATTCTTTTTTAAATTCTATCTTTTTAATGTTATAATAATCTTTCTGATTTAAAAATCATCGATTTCAAGATTCCAACTAACACTATAAATATCATTGGGCTCAAGCTCCTTCAAACCTAAACCATTATTAAAGCTGTCTGAGACTCCTGTAGTTGGTTCTATGGCGATAATATTTTCTACTGGTGGTGTATATAGTTGCAGGAAATTATCTTTTTCAGAAGATTTTAATGTTAAATTATAATTTGGTGTGGTGAATAAAACTTTGTTAGAATCCAAAACAAAACAATCATCCAAATTACGATTATTTACGGTAAAGCCATTTCCTTCTTTATTAGCTACAATTATATCTGTTATATTGCGATTATCTAGTTTGACTTTTAAATTGGAATCAAAAACTATTGAACTATTAAATAAATCTTTACTAACAAAATAAGGATGCCAACCTATGGTGAAGGGGAAGGTTTTAGAATCCGTATTTTCTATTTTAATCTTTACATCTAATGTCCTTTGCCCTAAAATATATTCTAAATAAATGGCATATGTATAAGGAAAGCCATTAGATATTTTTTCTTCATGATATTCTAGTTTTACAGAGGCATAGGTTTCGGTTGTTTTTTTATCTACAACTTCAAAAGTTTTATTATATACCAATCCGTGAATGGCATTATTTAATGTTTTCTCGTTGATGTCAAATTGATATGTTTTACCTTTAAACTCATACTTACCATCTTTTATTCTATTAGCAAATGGAAACAAAATTGATGAGGCATATGTATCGGTATAACTCAGATTAGTTATCTCCTTTATAACAGTTTGATTCTTTAGAACTAACTCCTGTAAACTTCCACCCAAATCTAGATAGATCTTAGCATATGACCCTTTTTCTTTATTTTGAATTTCAATATAATTAAGATTCTTGGTGGTGGAGCTAGTATGTTCAATGATATACATAGTATTTACTTTAAAAATAGCTTATTTTTCCCAAAGACCTTCCATCTCTTCCAGAGTTTTCCCTTTAGTTTCTGGAACAAATCTCCATACGAACCAAACAGCTATAAGCGACATTATACCATAAACCCAATAAGCAAAACCATGATTGAATTGCTCAGTGAGGTAGGAGTTATCGTCCATCATTGGAAAGGTTAATGACACGAGGTAATTGGACACCCATTGAGCAGCAACAGCTATGGCCATTGCACGTCCTCGAATTTTATTTGGGAATATTTCTGAAAGCAATACCCAAGTAACTGGCCCCCAACTCATCGCAAAACTTGCTACATACAACATCATACATGCTAGCGCTAAATAACCAGTTGCTCCTGAGAAGAACACAAAACCTAAGGAAAGCATTGCCACACACATACCTAAGGCACCTATAATCATCAAAGGCTTTCTACCAAATTTATCTACAGTCTTGATTGCTATTATCGTAAATAAAAAATTCACAATCCCCACTATAATGGTCAACAATAACGCACCATCAGTATTTGGATCAATAGATTTAAAAATTTCAGGCGCGTAATATAGTACCACATTTATGCCTACAAATTGTTGGAAAACAGACAATGCAATTCCTATGATAATAACCGTCCAACCGAAAGATAAAAGCTTTCCAGAATGTTGTACCATTGAAGCTTTTATCTCATCCAGTATTGCTAACGCACGTTCTTTTCCGTTAACTTTGGTCAGCACTCCTAAAGCCTGTTCCGGTTTATTTCTTAACATTAAAGAACGAGGAGTGTCTGGCACAAAAAACAATAGTGCTAAGAATAATCCTGCTGGTATCACTTCTGAAGCGAACATCCATCTCCATCCAACAGCATTCAACCACTCATCTGAACCGCCACTTCTCGAAATAAAATAATTTACAAAATACACCACCATAAAACCGCCAACAATAGCCAATTGATTGAATGACACCAATTTACCCCTACTTTCCGCAGGAGCAATTTCCGCAATGTAAAGGGGTGACAACATGGAAGCCAAACCAACACCTATACCTCCTAGTATTCTATAAATAATAAAAATGGTTGAAAATGTATGGTCTAATTCACCTATAGGTGCGATAAACATTTCTGGCATTGCAGAACCCAAAGCTGAGACTAAAAATAATATAGCCGCAAGAATCAATCCTTTTTTTCTGCCTAATGTTTTACTTACTATCCCACCTATTAGACCTCCAACGATACAACCTATCAAAGCACTAGCTACTAAAAACCCCTTAAATGCATTTGCCGCAGTTTCTGAAAGACCTTTTGGTAGTACAAAAAAACTTTCTAATGAACCCACTGTCCCCGAAATTACACCCGTGTCGTACCCAAACAACAAGCCCCCGAGGGTAGCCACTAATGTGAGTTTTATTAAATACTTTGAATTGGCTGATTTTCCCATAATACTCTTATTTTAGTTAGTTATTATATGTATTGGTTGATAATATTCTCGAACAACTCTTGCTTACCGCTTCTTAGTTGAAGTTCTCCATTTTCTTGGGCAATTTTATACAGATCCTCTAAAGTTAATTTTCCATCTTCAAATTCTTTTCCTTTTCCTGAATCGAACGAACTGTAACGTTCTTTTCTTAATTTTTCATAAGGCGATGAAGTTATGATTTTATCTGCAATTAATAAAGCACGAGCAAAAGTATCTGCACCACCAATGTGTGCGTGGAATACATCGTCTAAATCGGTTGAATTTCTTCTGATTTTGGCATCAAAATTAACACCACCTCCTTGCAAGCCTCCAGCTTTTAAGAACACTAACATGGCTTCGGTTGTTTCTTGAATATTATTTGGGAACTGATCTGTATCCCATCCATTTTGATAATCACCTCTATTGGCATCTAAACTTCCTAACATTCCAGCTTTTGCGGCCGTTTCAATTTCATGTTGAAATGTGTGTTGTGCTAACGTAGCGTGGTTTACCTCAATATTTATTTTGAAATCTTTATCTAACCCGTATTCTTTTAAGAATCCTATCGCTGTTGCCGTATCGAAATCATACTGGTGTTTTGATGGTTCCATAGGTTTTGGCTCAATAAAGAAATTTCCTTTAAATCCTTGGCTACGTGCATAATCTCTACACATTGCTAAAAACTGCCCCATATGGTCTAGCTCACGTCCCATGTCTGTATTCAATAAGGACATGTAACCTTCACGACCACCCCAAAATACATAGTTCTCTCCACCTAATTTGATTGTGGCATCTAACGCCAATTTAATTTGCCCTCCTGCTCTAGCCACTACATCAAAATCTGGATTGGTTGAAGCACCATTCATATAACGTGGATTAGAAAAACAATTAGCAGTTCCCCACAATAATTTAACACCGCTTTCTGCTTGTTTTCCCTTGATATAGTCTGTAATAGTTGCCAAACGCTCTTCCGATTCTGCAAAAGTTGCGCCTTCCTGTATTAAATCGAAATCGTGAAAACAGAAATAATCAAAGCCCATTTTGCCTATAAATTCGAATGCAGCATCGGCTTTATCTTTTGCCGCTTGAATAGGGTCGGAAGATTGGTCCCAAGCAAAGTTTTGAGTTCCTGGTCCAAATGGATCGCTCCCTTGACCACAGAACGTGTGCCAATATGCAATTGAGAACTTAAACCATTCCTTCATGGTTTTTCCAGCCACTACTTGATCTGGATTATAATATTTAAATGCTAATGGATTATCTGATTCTTTTCCTTCAAAATTGATTTTTCCTATTCCTTTAAAGTATTCTTTAGTTGCCATAATAAAATGTGTATTTGTGTATTTGTTTAAGCGTTTTTTTGTTTTTAGTTCTGCTTTGCGTTAGGGATTGCAGAGAAAATCCTTTTTGTGAGGCACGATCAAAAAGATTGGAATGTAAAGCCCAACCCTTGTGGTAACGCCCAAATATTATTTATTTAAAATCAGTTCTAATTCTTTTTTCCAGTTTTTATAAGCTTCCAAATAAGGTTTCTTGTCTTTAAAGGGCATAAATGTCATGACGTGGTCGTTATCCATAATAACTTTTCCGAAACCTTCAAAATCGCCTTTGTGCAAATCTGCAGCTCGGGCCGCACCTATGGCCCCTGTTGTGTTATAAATTTCTATTTCTTGTTCAATTAACGTAGCTACAGTATTTGCGAATATCTCTGAACGGAATAAATTATCGTTTCCAGCCCGAATTACGCTAGGCTTAATATCATCTGATTTCATGATTTCCATACCGTAAACGAATGAAAATGCAATACCTTCTAGTGCCGCTCTGCACATGTGGCCTTTATGATGATTGTTTAAATTCACATTAACTATTCGTGTACCTATTTCTTTGTTATTTAGCATGCGCTCTGCACCATTCCCAAAAGGAATTAGACAAACACCATCTGATCCTACTGGAATATCTGATGCCAACGTATTCATCTCTTCATAAGAGCCTACTGCTAAATTATTGAGTAACCAACGGTACTGAATACCTGCACCATTTACACATAATAATTTGCCAATTCTTGGGTCTGCACCTTTTTGGTAATTTACATGTGCAAAATTATTTACCCTAGAACTTTCTTTGGCAGACAAACTATCGGTAACAGCATACACTACTCCTGAGGTTCCTCCTGTTGCTGCAACTTCTCCTGGATTGAATACGTTTAATGATAAGGCGTTGTTTGGCTGATCCCCTGCCCTATAATAAATAGGCGTTCCTGCTGCAATACCGCTTTCAGCTTCTCCATTTTTATCTACTATGGACTGTACCCCAAATGTATCTACGATATCTGGAACCAAAGCTTCATCTATGCCGTAATGCTCCAAAAGAAAATCGGCCACATTATCATTTTTAAAATCCCAGAATATACCTTCTGACAATCCAGAAATAGTACTGTTTATGGTATTTGAAAATTTATATGCTACATAGTCTCCAGGTAACATGAATTTATAGATGTCTTTGTAAATATCTGGTTCGTTATCTTTTACCCATTTTAATTTTGAAGCGGTAAAGTTGGCTGGAGAGTTTAAAAGTTGCGATGCGCATTTATCGTTTCCGATGTTGTTAAATGCCGAATTACCAATTTCTACAGCTCTACTGTCGCACCAAATGATACTCTTGCGCAATGGTTTACCATCTTTATCAACCAAAACTAACCCATGCATTTGGTAAGAAATACCAATTCCTTTTATTTGAGTTCTACTTACGTCAAACTTCGTTTTTAAAGTCTTTATGGCATTACATATATGCAGCCACCAATCTTCAGGGTTTTGTTCTGCCCATCCATTTTTTGCCGCGTACATTCCCATTTCTTCTTTTGGCTCTTGCACAACGCCTAAGCTTTTACCTGTTTCTATTTCTACCAGTGCGGCTTTAATAGATGAACTTCCTATATCTAATCCTAAATAATAATTCATTTATAATGAGTCTCTAATTATCAATTTTGTAGGTACATAATACTGCATCGGCTTATTTTGAGTTACAAATTCTGCAGCTTTAGTTCCTAATGCTTCAAAATCTGTTGAAATAACCGAAATTCCTTTATATATAAATTTTTTAGTTGGTGTTTCATTATAGGACAGAAACCCTACATCGACACCAGGCTCTAAATTTTCTGTTTTACATTGTTCTAAAAATTGACCTAACATTCTATCGCTAGTTGAGATATATGCGACATCTTTTTCTACTTTAAATGCTTTGGGGTTTGTTATTATTTCATAATCAAAATGAAATAATCCGCAATATTTTCTAAAGTATACAACAGTTTCCTCTGGGTGATAGGTAAAAGTGGGATATATAAAAACTAATTTTTTATATTTTCTAAAAACTTTATTTGCAGGCTTCAAAGCTTCAAAAAAAGCCTTTCCAAAATCTTGAAATACATAATTATTACTGGAATTAGAATGTATGCTCCAATCTATAAGTAATAATTTTTCGTCATCAATATCTGATATTACCAAAGGAACATCATCATGATTAAATGTCATAACCACATACTTATAGTACTTGCCTTTACTATTGTTTAATATCGTTTTAAAATTATCAATGTTATAATGATGAAATTGCACATCGGTAATAATGTTATCAGGCAAATTACCTACAAAAGAATGATAGACAACCTCTTTATAAGCTTTAAATGTATCTAAAACTAAAAGTACTTTTCTGGTATTATTTGCAATATAATAACCCTTATTGGGAACTGATTGAACTACACCTTGCTCCTTAAGGATAGAATAAGATTTAAAAACAGTATCTCTAGATAGCTGATATGTAGTACACATATAATTCACAGAAGGTAATGCATCACCACTTGTGAGTTTATTATTAGCAAGCTCATTGTTTATAGCGTTCACCAATTGCTGATACTTTGGCACTTCACTATCAATATTAATGCTAAAATTTATGCTCATAAAACCATTCTGTTCTGTTCTGGTTTGCAAATATAGATATTTATAGGTATCCAAACTATCTATTTTTAAAATATTCTTTTTATTACACCCTATTTACACTAAGAAAGTGTTTGTGTATGCCTAATTTATTTTGTTTGTTTGATAAACTTATTAGGAATCTTGTTTATAGATTTAATTTGCACATTTTTATAATAAACCTCCGCTGCTTCCGATTGTATTTGAATGCGTCCTTTGGTAAGGGGAACAATTTCTTTATCTGGGTTTTGGTATTTGGAGTTATATAATGCCATAACCACTTTTCCATTTACAATGTGTAAACTGTTACCTTCAAAGCAAATTAATTCAAGTGTATTCCATTCGCCATGTGAGTTTTCATTATCTAAGCCTTTGTTGCAATGATTTGGAGGAAACCTCTGTACAGCAGAAAATGGATTTAAAGTACCCTTTTTCAAATAATTAAATTCTTTTTCTCCTTCTTTTTTTTCCGAAGGGATATCTATTAAAACATCTACCAGTCCATAATAATCCCCAATATCAGTTTCTTGAACCTGAAACTCCTGTGAAGCCATCCATACGTTCCAGAAAGCCGTTTGTGAGCCATGGCAATGGTATAAAATACCACTATCCCGCTTTCTTAATAATCTTGGTTCCCAAACCTTTTCTCCCCATTTAAACTGCAATTTTAAATGGTAATTTTCATAGGCTTGCTTTGAGGTTAGGGCGCCATAAATTTCCCCTGAAATATGAAGTAAATTTTCTCCATTTTCTTCTTTATAAGTGAATACATTTTTTGGATCATTATTTAACCCTAAGGGTGTTGCGTTTTTGCCGTCGCTGTTCGGATCAACGTTATCCAAATCTCTTACCGTGGCATGGGGGGCGCCAATAAACACGTCCCAATTTTTGTGTAAATCTTCTTCAAAAAGATTAGTCCACTTTTTTGATGATGGTGATTTTATATCTTTCAAATTAGCGGCCCAAAGTATGGCACCATGAATCATTTTTTCGAATCTTGGGTCGCTGTAAGCTTCATCTACATGCCCCATCCCCGTATAAAAAACTCTTCCGCCGTCATAATAATGAAACCACGTAATTGGATGGTTTTTTGTGTTCATTTTTTTACCTTCATAAGAATCTTCATCCAATGAAGCTAAAACGTTTACATGTTTATCAACTGGCTTTAAAAAATTATACCATTCATCCTTAAATACTTCGGTCTCCTTTAAATGATTAATAGCAGGATGACCACTTGATTTTTCAATATTTAGTGTTGCATTCTGGACTTTAGGATGGTTCTTAAAAGTCGCTCCAATCATTTTAGTAAACCAAGGCCATTCCTTTTCAGTATCTGAAGCTGCGTGAATTCCAACAAATCCATTACCATTTGCCATGTAATGTTGCAATGCTTGTTTTTGATTTTCGTTAAAAATATCTCCTGAGGTATTTAAAAAAACCAGTACGTTAAATTGATCTAGATTGGTATTGGTAAAGTCGTTTGAGTCTTCTGAAAAACTAACACTCCAGTTATTTTTGCTTGCTAATTCCGTCATGAATTTAATACCTGTAGGTATCGATTTATGACGAAAAGCGCCTGTTTTTGAAAATACTAAAATATTAACATTCTTTTGTTGTGAATGAACTACTGCGAAGGAAAGTATTAATACTACGAAACAAATTAATTTTTTAAGCTTCATGAAATTATTTTTGATGAGCAAGGTTAACTTTTTAAATAATACATAACATCCTGTACTATGCTGATATATCTTATGGGAATTTTTAGTTCACAGCTTTATAATTGATTATTCTATTATAAATTTTTCCATAGAATTTAATTCTGGTCTACCTCCTCTATTACCACTACCTGCTACTATATAAATACTATTTTTATAAACGATGGCTTGAGACCCATGTCTGCCTTTATTTAAATTGGCAAGCTTTCTCCATGTTTTGGTTTCTAAATTATAGGCATCAACCTGATTGTGCGCTTCTTTTTGCAACATACTTTCTCCTCCAATCAAAACCAAATCATCTCCAAGAATAGCACAGGATGCTCCAGCTCGAGGTGTTTTAACATTGCTTGTCTCAGGTAAGGTAGACCAACTATTTGATTTGATATTGTAAACATCAACTTCAGGAATTGTTAAATGAAATGTTTGCTTTGTTGCGTAAGAAGAGTTTCGTCCTCCAACGGCATAAATTTTATTATTTTTAGTTACCGCATGAAAATGATCTCTTGATCTTGGAGCGTCCTTTAGAACTTCCCATTTTTTTGATTTAAAGTTGTAAACGTCTAGCCAAGGAACATGAGTGCTATTATGTCCATCTACAATACCACTAATTATATATGCTCTATCCGTACTTATAACCACTCCTGCTGAACCTCTACGTCTTTCTTTTGGAATTTCTAAGCCCTCAACCCAAGTATCTTTTTTAGGATTATAAATTAAAACATTTGACAACGGAATTTCATAGGGATATTTGCCAGTCATAGCTCCAAAAACATAAATATTGCCTTTGTAAGCTACTGCTTGAAAGTGATGAATTTCTATCGGAGGCTTTGCGCCTTCACTCCAGGTATTTGTTTTTATATTATAAATTGAAACTGGTTTAATTCCGCGGCCACCGAGCAAATAAAATTTATGCTTTACACGCACAAAACTGTTTTCATGCCGAGAAATAGGTGAATTTGAAGAACTAATCGTTTCCCATTTCCCTTGTAACGAAGAATTTTGGGAGAAAATTAATTCTGTTGCCATGAAAAGACAGCATATAATTAATCTTTGTTTTAATATCATTTTATAATTTCTTTTATTCCAATATTAACGGTTTGGATAAACACCTATACCTTAACTATCGCCACATTTAATTACATTTAAAATACTTAAATTTAACGGTTATTTCTTAATCCACAATAACGGATATCTTACAGGCATATTACGAAGTATTTCTGCTTTATTTGGAATTTCTGATAATTTCTGCCAAAGAAATAAATACTCTTGGTTATTTAAAGCAAACCCACCAAAAATGAGAGCTGGGTGTTTTGTTGGCCAATCTTCCCAATACATAACATCCTTGTTATAAGGCCATTTACTTTTATCTTCAAGGTAAGGATACAAGAATTCTAATCCACGCTTTAAACTCTTATCATCATAAGTGGCGTAAAAAAATAAATTATCGTTTTTTGTAGATAAAATTTGAGCTAAACTGCACATAGCATCTAAGTTAAAAATGGAATACCCATAGGGCTTGGTGCGCGCTAACTCTTTTGGAAAACTCCCATTTACCGCCATTTGTTCTGGTAAAAGTTTTTCCTTAAATAACGTCTTACAAAAATCAATCTGTTCTTGGTTATCAACAAGATGAGCAAAAGCTGCTACCTGCAATGCCCAACATGTACTATGATTGTTGCCATTGTCTCTCTCCTTAATGCCATATTTATGAGTCGTTAGCCATTTTAAATATTGGGAAAACCAAACTTTTATAGCACTTACTTCTTTTGAAGAATACAACCCAGAATCTTCCAAAACCTTAACTGCTAGTGCAACTTCTATTAAATGAATAGTATCTATAATTCCGATACCCCTCCCTGTTACCCTTCCTTTTATTGCTTGGGCATATAAAAGATGTGGATTCATTTTTGTAGATTCATCAACGAACCATGCATTTAAATGCTTAAAAAGGTGGCGAAGATACTTGTTCTCTTTATTTATAAGATAGGCTGAAGCTAAGGCTCCCGAAATTTGACTAAACCTTATCATAGATTTTCTATGTGCCACAAAATTATCTGGGTTTGACAACCCGTCCTTTCTTATATATGCACTATCTGGATATTTTGGGTTGGGCCACCAATAATCACCTTCGGAATAAAAATCATTTATTGTACCAGCACTTCTTATTGAAACATCTGCTGTGATAGTAATCGGCTCTAGTTTTAAAAAATATTCTGCCTCTTTTATAACCTTTTCTTCTACTTGATTTTGAACAAATTCAAAATCTGATGGTTGATTTGAACAAGAGAGGCTCAAAAAAAAGCATAAATGGTATATATACTTTAATTTCATTCAGCTAATCTATATTTAAATATGTCCCTTTGAAGCTTTGATTGAGTACCATAACTTGTAGCAACTCAGATTTAGAATATCGTTTTACTTCAATTGAGGCTTGACCATTAGCCATTTCAATAATTTCACTACCTCTAGGTGTACCTTGACTAACTATTGCTTCTCCTCCACTTAAACATTGGAAGTAGACCCTTTTTTCATAATCTAAACATCTAAGTCCTTTGCTGTCTATAGCTGTAACTGTGATTAGATAATTACCGTTATCTAACTCTTCATATTCTAGTTTTAAAGCTCTTGCCTTTCCGTTTTTTACATATCTATAATTCACAGTAAGTACATCTTCAACTTCATTACCCTCTTTCGTCTTACCTATGGCTTTTAATGTGTTTTCTCCTTCATAAAAATTCAAATTCCAATTTAAACCAGCTGCAGGAAATTTTAAAGTATTTCGCTTTTTAGTTCCTAAACTTGTTCCATTTAAAAACAATTCCACCTCAGGACAATTACTATAAACGCTTAATTCTCGAGATTTACCTTTAGGACCTTGACGCTCAGTCCAAGTATGCGACTCAATATAAGTAAATGGCTTATCACTCCAGTAACTCTTAAAAACATAAAAAGCATCTTTAGGTTTTCCTGTTCTATCTACCAAGCCTTTCTGGTTCATATATGGGATGGCATTTTCTGGACGTAATGGTGTGCCAAAATCTTTAAATGCCCATTGTATGTTACCAACAAATGTGGAATCGCTCTCTGAGATACGCAAATGCCAATCGAATAAATCCACTATGTAATTTTCACTCCAATCTCCAATTTGGGCTATGTTAGCCACATCGGTCTGAACTATAGCTTCCTCCCATCCATCAGATTGAATTTTGCCCTCCCCCGTAATAGGAGTTTCGGTGTGTCTTCCAACATGACTTGACCCACCATATTCTGCATGTAAAAAATGTGGGTATTCCTTTTTGTATTGATCTATAGCTTTTTGATAACTTTTATAACTGCCTGAATACCATCCAGACCAAATGGAAGGCGAAAACACATCCACAATATCAGCGCCCTCATAATACTTTCTAATGGCTGTTTTCCTTGTTGGGTCTAATTCATGTGCGTAATCATGCAACTCTTTTAAAAATGCGTTAATTTTTTCAGGGTTATCTCCACCTTCAAAATCTGGCAACCAATAAATTTCATTTCCTAGAGACCATAAGATTATACTGGGATGATTGTAATTCTGTTCAATAATTTCTTTAAGCATAGTTTTGGTATTAGCTTTCCAAATATCATTACCAACACCACCACGGCACCATGGTAGTTCGTCCCAAACCAATAAACCAAGTTCATCACAAGCCTTATAAACCTCAGGATCTTGAGGATAATGCGCTAATCTTACAAAATTAGCCCCCATTTCTTTTATGAGTTCCATATCTGCTCTATGCTGTTCATTACTCATAGCCGCACCAACACCAGCGTGTTCCTCGTGCCTATGCGTTCCTCTTAGCAGCAAGCGTTTGCCATTTAAATAAAATGCCCCATAATCCTTAAACTCGAACCAACGAAACCCTACTTGTTCTGAAATTTCGTCAAATACTTTCTCATTTTGCAATAACTGTAATTTAAACGTGTAAAGATTCGGATTTTCGGTATCCCATAACTCAATATCTTTTAATTCGTTGAAGCTAAATTCTAAATCAGAATTAGCGAACTCTTTTGTTTGTGATTGAATTTCTGTTCCATTTGAATCCAATAAAATTGCTTTCACCGAAGCTATATCATCGGAATTGATAATTTCGAAAGTAGCATTTAAATTGGCATTTTCTTTTGAAATATTAGGTGTGGTAATTTTTAAATTTGAGAGATGTTGTTGAGGACGTGTTTCTAACCAAACATCCCTTGTTATACCTCCGAAAATGAAAAAATCACTTTTTTGAGATGGTATCACTTCTGGATTGTAACTATTATCAACTCGAACTAATACTTCATTCAAACCTGTTGAAATAACATCAGTGATGTCAACAGAAAAGCCTATATAACCTCCCGTATGACCACCAACTTTATTTCCATTAACATATACGTCACTTTCAATATTGATCCCTTCAAAATATAGGTTATAAATTTGTCCTTCTATTACCTGCGGAATTTCGAGGCTCTTTTTATACCAACTCACACTACGTCTGTATCCTGGAGTAATATCGGTAGCATCTAGAGCATTCCAAGTATGCGGTAAGTTAACAGGATTCCAGTGCATCTGTTTACGAGCAGTATTTATATCTTTAGTATTATTCTCTAGATATAACCAATCATTGTTAATATTAGTTTTGCTTCGTTCAGGATTTTGATTTGATTTGGAATTACATGCTAGTATTAGAAATGCGCTAATGCCAAAAATAAATCGATATACTAAAAGTTTTATTTTCATTTTAAATGGAATAGTTTTCAAATTATAAGTTCCAGAATTTATATCATTCTGGAACTTATTCTATATTTTCATAAAAGTACTCAAGACCCGAAGACAATCTGTCCTGAACCATCCTGCCTATTATTTTAAATCTCGAAGTCTTAAAAGGGTTTGTAAGAAGTAATAATCGCCATAAACTATAGGTTCATCCATTTCTAATTTTTGAGACCAATCCCCAAAACTATGATCTAGAATAAATGGCACCTCAATATCTTCAGACAAAATATATTCTTTCGATTTTAAACTTTTTACAACTTTTTTGCTATAATTTAAGAACGATTCATTTTTAGTATAATTATAAAGCTCTAACAATGCTGATGCCACAATAGCTGCTGCAGATACATCTCTTGACGTATTTGGGATATCTGGATGGTCAAAATCCCAAAAAGGAATACCATCTTCAGGCATATTTTTATGGTTTATAAAATAATTAGCCGTTGCTACCGCCCTATCTAAGTACTTTTCATCCTTGGTATATCTGTATACCGTTGTAAAACCATTAATGGCCCAACCTTGGCCACGGGCCCAGGCAGATTCGTCACCAATACCTTGGTGTGTTACACGCGCTCTTACCTGCCCCGAAATAGTATCATAATCTAATACATGCCATGTGCTACCGTCAGTTCTAAAATGGTTTTTTAATGTGGTATTTGCATGTTTAACAGCAATATTATGAAATGTACTGTCTCCTGAGATTTTAGTAGCTTCAAACAACAGTTCCAAATTCATCATATTATCTATAATAACGGGAAATTGCCATACATCTTCATTCCAATCCCAAGAACGAATACTACCTATATTTTCATCAAATCTGGTTGATAGTGTTGCGGCACTATACAAGATAATATCTTTATATGCAGTATTATCTTCAACCTTTAAACCATTACCAAAACTACAAAACACCTTAAATCCCATATCATGGGTTTTGTCATTGTATTTTTCCTGTTCAACAAAAGCAGTCCATGCTTTAGCTCTTTCTTTAAAGGCCTCATTACCAGTTAACATATAGATTTGCCAAAAATTTCCAGCGAAGAAACCACTCGTCCAATTACTTGAAGGTACTTTATTCAAAATACCCGTTTTAGGATTGTAACTTCGTGCAAATGCCATGGAATCCAACTCGTAATCTAGTAGTTTATTATATCTTATCTGCAACAGGTTATTAATTTGTCCTTCTGATAAAGACACATTCTTTTCTTTTCCATTATTGGGCTTACACGCTATAAAAAGCAATGTAAACCCCATAATGAAACAACTAACTCTAAACATACAAATTACTAAAACTTTAATATCCTGAATTTTGAGGCTCTAAATTTGGGTTACGCTGTAACTCATCATTTGGAAGCGGTAATAAGTAATCTCTTGATGGGTTAAAATTTGGACGTTCCTCAAAGCCCCCGGTTCCAAAGGCCGTGGTTCCTAAATCACGTCTTTTGATATCGTACCAGCGCTTAAACTCAAAAGCTAACTCCCATCTACGTTCTTCAAGTACCATGTTTCTAAAATCTGATTGAGACATTCCCGGAGTAACATCTGCAGGAAAGCTAGATCCATTTCCACTTCTTGCACGGGCTCTTACTCTATTAATATAACCATCTGCTTCTGTACTTCCTGGAGACACCTCGTTAAGTGCTTCTGCTGCAATTAATAATACCTCTGCATAACGCATCTGAGCGTAATTATGTTCAGACCCACGACCATTTCCATTAGAAGTTTGTCCTGTAAATCTTGAATATTTGGCTATGTATGCACTAGAGATATTTCTAGCATCATACGTTGGAAAGTTCATAAACGTATCAACAGCTCCATTAAAGACCCCTATGGTGTCTAAACTTACTGCTTTACGGTAGTCTCTACCATCCCATCTGTTATAAACTTCAATACTTGGTACTGCTACAGACCATCCGCCTCCTTTGCCGTCTTCATTTGCTCTAATACCAGTCAAGGCAGCTGTATAATCCTGTCCGTAATTTCCACTTCTAAAACCATTATGGTCTATAGTAAATAAAGCTTCTTTTAATCCACTTTGCTTTGTAGCATCAAATAAATCTTGAAAATCAGCTGCAAGTTCTAAACCAAACCTAGCTTCATTATCAATTACGAATTTAGCTTCATTATACGCTTCCTGAAAATTATTTATAGTTAAATGCACCAATGCTAAATAGCCAGCAGCCGAGGCTTTAGTAGGTAATGCTGATGAAGGTTGTGTGTCTGGCAACCATTGTTTAGCAAATTCTAAATCTGCAATAATATTTGCATAAACTGTTGCTTGTGGCGTTTTAGAAACCTGAGATGCTTCGGCTATATTTTGTACTGGAGTGTCAAAATATGGGATATCCCCAAAGAGTCTTACCAAATGAAAGTAAGTATATGCTCTTACAAAATGAGCCTGAGCCACTACTGGGTTTATTGACTCTTCTGCTAAGCCTAGTCCATTACCACCAACTATGGCCTCATTGGCTCCCGCAATAATTTGGTAAGTTCTGGGCCAAAACGCAGTTATCATCCCGTTATCATCAGCTACTGAAAAGTTATCGTGGTCTTTACGTCTGCCAGCGGTACCTTGGTCTCCAATACCTACCATATCACTTCTTAGCATTAGTGGTAATGATAGCTTTCTACCCCAAAATGCTTCCTCTGCCATATTACCGTATGCTCCATTAATAACAGTTTGTACGTCTTGAATTGATTTGAAAAAACCATCGGGAGAGAGCACAGATACTGGCTCTTCTTCTAAATCTGAACATCCTAAAATGGGTAATACCAGTAAAAGGAATATATATTTTAAATTTTTCATTTTAATATCTTTTTTATTTTAAAACTTAAGGTTTACACTAAAGGTTACCGACTCTATATTAGGATAGTTACCGTAATCGAAACCTTGATTTACATTGGCATTCTGAGAGCCAGAAGCTCTATAACTTACCTCTGGATCTGTTCCTGGATAGTCAGTAAATGTTAATAGATTTTGTCCGCTTATGGAAAATCTTACGTTATCCATTCCTAATTTCTCAGTTATATCTTGAGGTAAATTATACCCTAACACTAAGTTTTTTAAACGCACATAAGTGCCATCAAAAACAAATCTAGAGTTCATTCGTTTTTCTCTCGTTCCTGGTGAAGGCACATTGGTATCTGTGTTGCTAGGTGTCCATGCATTGACTGCCTCTGTAGTAGCATTAGAACCCCCTGACGCCAATTCAGATAAGGTAAAACTATAAATATCACCCCCAACGGCACCTTGGAAGAACACACCTAAGTCAAAATTCTTGTACTTAAACGTATTGTTAAAACCAAATGTCCAGTCTTGGTTAGGATCTCCAATTATTTTTCTATCCGCAGAATTTATTTCACCACTTCCGTCTACATCAGTAAACAATTCATCTCCTGCAACCGCTCCAGTAAATGTAGCTGTTCCTTCTGGTAATGCACCTCCTTGATACACGCCTCTGTATTCCCATCCAAAGAACTGTCCAAGTGCCTCACCTTCTCTTAAAATATGTGTTTCATCTTGTAAAAAGTGTCCCGGTGCTGCCGATGGTAAAAAGAAATCTACATCGCTTCCAAATAATTTTTCTACTGTATTTCTATTTCTAGACCAGTTAAAATCAGTAGACCATGAAAAATCATCTGTTACAATATTCTTTGTAGAAAGTGTAATTTCAACACCTTTATTATTTATCTCTCCAATATTGTCTAAGAAATTAGGATTTAAAAATCCTGTGTATTCTGGTGTATTGCTATTACCTACAATTAAGTCTTTGGTATCAATATTATAGATATCAACACTTAAAGAAGCTTTATTTCTCCAGAGACCTAAATCGATACCAAAATTGGTTTGATAGGATGACTCCCATTTTAAATTTGGATTAGCGGGTCTTCCAGACACTACAGCATTTACTGTTTGATCTCCTGCAACTGCATAAATAGATTCTAATGTTGCAAGTGATTGGTAAGGTGCAATAGATGGATTTCCTGTAATACCATAACTTACTCTAAGTTTAAGATTTGATATGGTTGCATTATCCTTTAAAAAGTCCTCGTTAGATATCTTCCAACCTAAAGCTCCCGAAGGAAAGAATGCATATTTATTATTTTTTGCAAAATTCGATGCGCCATCACGACGTGCAGTGAAAGTAATCAAATATTTATCATCATAATCATAATTAACACGCCCATATTGCGATTGAATTTCAAACTCTCTTAAAAAAGATTCTGGGAATAAGGGTGTTGATGCAGTATCTAGTGCGTAGTAAGACACGCTGTTAGTTACAAAACCTTCAGCCCCTGCTGAATTTGTTACGGTTCTATCTTTTTGATAGGAATATCCTGCTAACAAGGTTAAATTTCCCTTTCCTATTTCTTTAGTGTAAGTTAAATAGTTTTCACTTAATAAGTTAGTATTCTTCAAATTGGCTATTCCTGCAATACCACCTTGATCTCCTGCAGATGTTATTAAGGTTGAAGGTGTAAATTGCCCTCTGGTTTGGTTTCTGGAACTAAACCCGAATGTAGATTTAAAGGTTAATCCTTCAATAATCTGATATTCTCCATAAAAGTTTGCCCTATAGGCGTCTTCAACAGTTTCATCTACCCTTTCAGTAGCAACTGCAAAAGGGTTATCAATATCATCTCCTACAGAGTTAAAGGTATTATTGCCGTTTTCATCTAAAACACCTAAGTCTGGAGCAAATCTGTATGCAATAGAGATTACATCACCACTTCCTCGTCCACCACTATTTGCTTGTGTAGAAACTCCATCTTTAGAGCTACGACTTCCAAAAGCATTAAACCCTAGTTTTAGCTTATCGTTAATTTGAGCATCTATATTACTTAAAAACGAAAAACGCTCAAAACCAGAATTGACAACCACACCTTTTTGGTCAAAATAGTTACCAGACACATAATAATTAATATTGTCTGAGCCTCCTGAAAAAGACAATTGATGGTTTGCGGTATTCCCTGAAGTATATATTAAATCTTGCCAATCTGTATTGGCAGCTGCTTGTGTATATGAAGGATTAATAGCTCTTGTATACGTAGCAAATTGATCTGCATTCAATAAATCAAGACGGTTAGATGTACTTTGAATAGCGTAGTTACTATTTAGCTCAACAGTCATTTTGCCTTTTCTACCCTTTTTGGTAGTTACCAAAATAACCCCATTAGCACCTCTAGAACCATAAATAGCAGTTGCCGAAGCATCTTTTAAAACTTCAACCGATTCAATATCTCCTGGTTGCGGATAGGTTGCTCCAACAAAACCGTCAACAACCACCAAAGCAGCACTACTAGCATTAATAGAAGTGTTACCCCTAATGGTTACATTAATAGGTGTTCCTGGTTCTCCACCGTTATTAGACTGTACAGCCACACCTGCTGCGCGCCCTTGTAAAGCTTGTTGCGCATCTAATACAGGGAACGCTGTGACCTCTTCTGCCTTAACAGAAGAAACAGACCCCGTAATATCACTTTTCTTTCTGGCTCCATATCCTACTACAACTACTTCGTCTAAACTTGCAGCGTCTTCAATGAGAGCAACATTAATTTCGTTTCTTACTCCAACTGTAATTTCTTGTGTCACATAACCTACATAGCTAAAGACTAGTATTGTGCTATCACCCGATACATTAATTGAGTAATTACCATCAAAATCTGTTGCAGTACCAGTTGTGGTGCCTTTTACTACAACATTTACACCGGGTAATCCTAACCCATCAGATTCTGATGTAACCGTTCCTGTTATAGTCTTGTCTTGTGCACTTGCACTAAGAGCAAAACTAAAACTTAAAACAAGGAAAAGTATCCTTTTAAATTGTTTGATTTTTTTCATGTTAATTTAGTTTTGTCAAATTTTAATTTAAATGAGGTAAATAATAAATAAACTAAAGCCAACTATAATTGCCAATAGAATAACAATTAGGTAATTGATTTTATGTTTGCGGTTTTTCATCACCTAAATTTAAGGCGACTTAAAGAAATAGAAATACAGAAATAGGGGTAAAATAATACAACACCTTGATTATCAGTTTTTAAAACCAAAAAACTAGCTAGAAAATTTCTCAGCATATTGAGATGGGGTCTCTCCAAATTTCTTTTGGAAGGACTTACCAAAGTATTTTGGATCTTTAAATCCTACTTTATAGCTTATTTGAGATACATTTAATTTTCCGTTTTCTAATAATTGTGCAGCACGTTTCATTCTAAAATGTAGTATAAATTCGTTAGGTGTGAAATTGGACCAAGCTTTTATTTTGGTAAATAGCATGGTTCTACTAACACCTAGCTCAGAACAAAACGAAGCAATATCAAATTGCTCGTTTTCAATATTTTCTTTAACTATTCTAAGTGCCTTTTTATAAAGCTTTTCATCAAATGATGAAACTAAAACTTCATCAGGCAGTGGACCTTCATTAGCCGCAAACTTTTCCTTTAATTTTTCTCTAGTTTGTAATACGTTCTTAATCCGAAGTTTAAATTCTTTAACATCAAAAGGTTTACTTATGTAGTCATCAGCTCCACTTTCTAATCCATTTAATTTATAAATTAAAGAGGTACGGGAGGTTAATAAAATTATAGGAATGTGACTTGTTCTTAGTTCTTGCTTAACTGCAGTACATAGTTCAGTTCCAGTCATTTCGGGCATAATAACATCACTTACTATAAGATCTGGAGACTCTTTTTTTGCTTTTTCAAATCCTAGCTTCCCATTTTCAGCCTCAATAATATTGTAGCTTTCCTTAAGCAAATCCTTAATAAACTTTCTCAAAGGCTTGTTATCCTCTACTAGAAGAATAGTTTGTTTAACTGTTTCATCAGTGATATCAATACTATCTTGGTAAACCATGTTTGGTTCCTCTAACTGCTTAACGTATTGTGATATATCGTCACTAAATTTAAAGTTTTCAATAATTTCTTGATCACTTAAATGCTCACGCCCCAAAGGTAGATATACTGAAAATATGGAGCCTTTATCGTTTTCATTGCTTTTAACCGTGATATCTCCCTTATGAAGTTCAACAATATTTTTGGCAATAGATAAACCAATTCCGGTACCCTTGTTGTAATTACCATCAGGCTTGTTATTTACAGCTACTTCAAAAAATCTTTCAAATATTTTATCACGGTATTCTTGAGCTATTCCAACGCCATTATCTTCAACATCAATAATTATATTATTATTAGTCTTTTTAACATTAATAGTAATTATACCACCTTTTGGTGTATATCTAAAAGCATTTGAAATAAGGTTATAAAAAACACGTTCTAATTTATTACGATCGTAATACACCAAAATCTCTTCATCTTTGCAATTAAAACTAAAATCATACTCGCCATCACTGGCATATTCTGTAAAGGAAAGGTATATTTCTTTTAAAAATTTTACAATATTACCCTCAGCGGCCTCTAATTTAAATAGTTTGTTTTCAAACTTTCTGAAATCCATCAGCCTATTAATAAGCTGTAATAAATGATTTGCACTATTTTCTATAACCAAGAGTTTTTTGTATATCTTACTGCTACCACGATATCCTTCTATAATTTGATTTAAAGGGCCTAATATTAACGATAAGGGTGTTCTAAACTCATGTGATATATTAGTAAAAAATTCCAGCTTAGTCTGGTTTATTTCTTTGGTTCTTTCCGTTTCAATATGCTCTAACTCGAGTTCGTGTTTTAATTTGGTTTTAGATTTTAAAATACTATACAGAAAGAACAATGCTGTTAAAATCAATAAACCATAAAATGCAAAGGCCCACCAAGTTCTCCAAGGTGCAGGTGCTACATAAATATTTAACTTTGAAGTGGTTTCATTCCAAACACCATCATTATTAGCTCCTGCTATTTCAAATATATATTTTCCCGGATTTTGAATGGTATAAGAGGCCGTATTACTTGTTGTCACATTCCATTCTTTTTCTAAACCATTTAACCTATACTTATATTTATTGTTATTGGAATTTATGAAATTAGGTATTGAAAATGAAATACTGAAATTACCCTGCTTATAAGATAAATTAATAGACTCTGTATAAGGTAACGAATAGGTTAGTACATTTTCTTTACTACTAGATTCGGTATCATCCTCTCTAATTTTGAAATCTGTTAAAATAACTTGAGGCGAATAACTATTGGTTATTAAATTATCAGAATTAATAAAAGTCACACCCTCAGGGCCGCCAAAATAAAACTGCGATGTTCCTACTTTTAAACTCGCATTATCATTAAATTCATTGCTTATTACACCATCTGTCTGGTTATACAATTTAATTTGATTATTTTTATAATTATACTTTACAATACCCTGGTTAGTACTTAGCCACAAATTCTGCTTGTCATCTTCCTGAATACTGTGAACTGTAGAAATTAATGAGTTGTCTACTTCTAAGGATATAGAACTAAATTTTTCACCATCATATATGAACAACCCTTTTGATTTTGTTCCAGCCCAAATAGTATTAAAATTATCTTGATAAACTGACAAAACATCATCTCCATATTGTAAGGTTTTATCGTAGAAATAATGATGTATTGATCCTGTTTCTGAAATCCTATTTAGCCCCTTCTCTGTGCCAACCCAAACATAGTCTTCATTATCGATAAAAATACTGCGGATTAAATTATTAGTCAATAGGTTTTCATCTTGGTCTGAACTTTGAAAATGCTGAAACGCCTTTGTTTCAAGATTAAATTTTATTAATCCCTGGCCAAACGTCCCGATCCACACATTGTTAAACCTATCCTTATTTATAGCATAGACACCAACATTATTAAGAAATGTATCTAATTGCTCATGCAAAACTAAAGTTTCAAACCTATTTTTCTTAATGTTGAAAATTTGTAAACCACTCTTAAAGGTTCCTATCCATAGTTTATCTTTGTCTAAAATTTTAAGCTCCTTTATGTTGTTATCTGATAAAGGCGAGTTATTTTGAGTAATATATTTATAGGTGTCATTTTTTTTATTCCAAATATTAAGTCCCCCTCCTTCGGTTCCAAAAAACAAAGAACTATCATGGGTTGCAATTGAGCTTACCACGTTATAATTAAGCCCTTTACCGCTTTGATTTTGGGTAATATTTTGAAAATTAACGTTAGACTGGTCCCAAAGATTAATACCTCCATAGTAGGTTCCTATCCAAATAGAACCTTTTCTATCTTTAAACAATGATTTAACAGAATTTTTAGTTAATCCTTTTTTATTATCAAAACTAGCTTGTATATGTTCGATATCACCCTCTTTTCCAACTAATAACAAACCCTCATAAGTTCCAACCCATAACATACCCCTATCATCATAAAGCAACTTTCTTACATTCTTTATAGACACATATGATTGCTCTTTGTTAAAAAATGATGAGAATATGTTCGTTTCTTGATTATAATCTACCAAACCATCTTCTTGGGTGGCAATCAATATATGGTTGTTTTCAGTTTCAATTAAATCTTGCACATAAAAATTTTCACTTCCCTTAATTAAAGTGAAATTACCAAAGTTGGTTTCATTAAGTGTGCCTTTAAAAATACCAGCTGCTGTACCTACATAAACCTGTCCACTTTTGGTTTCTAAAATTGCCATTACACGTTTCCTTGCTGGTTTGGTGTATTGTGTTAAGTAGTTATCAAAAGTATCTGATACTTCATTGTAAACCGAAAGCCCACCCGCTGTTCCAATGCATATATTTCCGTTGGAAAGCTTATTTATACTCCAAATGGTGTTATTTGCTAATGAATTTAGTGACTGTTGATGAAAGTAATTTTTAAAAGTGTTTGTTTTTGGATCAAACCTATTTAAACCATTATAGGTCCCAACCCATAAATATCCATTGCTACCTTCTTGAATTGCTAAAATATCATTATTGCTTATGGAATTTTCGTTATCAATTTGATTTCTGTAAATGGTGAATTTTGTACCATCATATTTATTTAAGCCATCACGCGTACCAATCCATATTTGATCTAATGTATCTTGGTGAATTGCTATTGCAGAACTTTGTGAGAGTCCATTATTTGTTGAAAGGTGTCCAAAAGAATATGAAGTGTTTTGAGAAAAACAAAAAAACCCCAATATAGAGAATATTATAAATATAATATTTTTCATCAAAAAATATTATTAGAATCAAAAACCAAATATCATATAAATCAATATCTATGTATTAAAATAAAATTTCTACGAAAAGTTAAAACTATTAAACATTATAAATCGAACATCCTAGGTAGCCATAGAGAAATCTCTGGGATATAGGTTATAAGTAATAGAACAAGCACCATAATTAGTAAAAATGGTAATAATGGTTTTACAACTTGCGATACTGAAACATTGGCAATTCCGCTACCAACAAATAAAATCGTCCCTACTGGTGGCGTACATAAACCAATACATAAATTTAGTACTAAAACGATGCCAAAATGTACTGGATGCATACCCAAAGCAACTACCACCGGTAAAAAAATGGGAGTAAATATTAATACTGCAGGCGTCATATCCATAAAGGTTCCTATGATTAACAACACTAAATTAATCACTAGAAATATTACGATTTTATTACTGAATTGCTCTAATAAAAAACTACTAATTAGCTCTGGGATACCCTCAAAAGAAAACAACCAAGACATTGCCATAGATGTACATATTAAAAACATCACAACAGCAGTTGTTTTTGCACTTGTTAATAAAATATCCGGAAAATCTTTAGTAGTTATATCTCCATAAACCAAGGCTAAAACTGCAGCATATAAGACCGCTATAGCTGAAGCTTCAGTAGCTGTAAAAATACCTGCTACTATACCTCCTACTACAATGACTAACAATAAGAGACTAAAAAATGCTTTTCTAAAATAAGTCCAAATTAATGATAATGGCACACGACTTCCTTTTGCAAATTTTCTAGTTATGGCCACAAAAGCTATATAACTCATAATAGCAATTCCAAGTAAAATACCTGGTAAATACCCAGCAACAAATAATGCTGCAACGGATGCAGCACCGCCACTTGCTAAAGCGTAAACGATTAAAATATTACTCGGTGGAATTAATAACCCCGTTGTAGATGATGTAATATTAACAGAAGCACAAAATTCTCTTGGATAGCCTTCCTCTTCCATTCTATCCGTCATGATACTCCCAATAGCAGATGTTGCGGCAATTGCAGAACCAGATATAGCTCCGAATAACATCGAAGCTAATACATTTACATACGCTAGTCCTCCGGGTAAACTTGCTACTAAAGACTTTGCAAAATTTATGAGTCGATTTGCTATACCTCCACGTTTCATAATTTCTCCAGCCAATACAAAAAATGGTATCGCCAACAATGCGAAACTATCAATCCCTGTTGTCATTCGTTGGGCTATTGTAGTTAATCCTGGCATTTTATCAATATTCAACAATAAACTTATGGTTGTTGATATACCAATACTATACGCTACTGGAACTTTAAGCATTAACAGCGTGAAAAAACTTGCAAATAATACAATAATACTAATTACTTCTATACTCATGATTATTCGGTTATTTCGTTAGCTTTTATTTTAAACATGTGATATACTGAGAACCACATAATCAATAATCCACTTATGGGTAAAATGATATAAATATATCCTAAAGGAATACGAAGTGTTCCAGATAGCTGACCTAAATGCAAGGTTGTATAAACAAGGTTAAACCCTCCTATAACCATAACAATTAGTGCAAACGCAAAAACACATATTTCAATAAAAATTAACACTTTTATTCTAGTTTTAGGAGAGAATTTTTGATACAAAAAATCCATTGATAAATGCAGGCGTTTGGCGTTTAAATACGCTGCGCCTAGAATTGACATCCATATTAAAGAAAAGCGCGCTAATTCTTCAGTAAACGCAAATGAAGTATTTAAAATGTATCTGGAAAATACTTGCCCCAAAACATCAATAACCAAAAGCCCAAAAATAAAAACCAAGAAAATCTCCATGATTCTACAGGCTTTATTAAAAATAATATCTGCTATTTTCATAATTATTGATTTTTGATTCTATTAATCAAATCAATCATTTCTGGATGCTCTTCCATAAAGGATTCTAAAACAGATTTTGATTGTTCTTGAAATAATGATTTATCAGGTATGATTATCTCTACACCTGCTTTTTTTGCTATTGCCATAGATTCTTCCACAGATTCATTCCAGAACCTTTTTTGAGCTTGCACAGATTCGTCCATAGCTTCTTGAACCCATTGCTTCTGCTCTTCTGTAAGTTTATCCCAATATTTGGTTCCAATTAACAAAACATCGGGTACGGAAGAATGTTGATCCAAGGTATAATACTTACTAACTTCATAATGATTTGATGACACGAAAGAAGGCGGATTATTCTCTGCACCATCCACCACGCCTTGCTGTATAGCGGTGTATAATTCTCCGTAGGCCATTGGAGTTGCCGATCCTCCCATAGCATTCACCATATTAATAGCCATTTGATTATTCATTACTCTAATCTTTAAGCCTTTTAAATCTTCTGGAGTTCTTATTGCTTTGTTAGATGTATAAAAGCTTCTGCTACCTGCATCATAATACCCTAACCCTCTTAACCAAAATTTACTTCCTTTTTCTAAAATAGATTTTCCCACTTCGCCTTCCAAAACATCAAACTGATGTTGTTTATCTCTAAACAAATAAGGTATCCCCAACACATGATATTCAGGCACAAAATTAGATAGCGTAGCCGCACTAACTTTAGTAATAGCTACACTTCCGATTTGCAGAAGTTCAAGAACTTCACGCTCTGAACCTAACTGCCCATCGGGAAATATCTTAACATTCATCTTACCACCAGACTTTTCCTTTAGTGCTTTCTTAAACTCTAAAATACCCTTATGAACAGGGTGTCCTTGAGGCAAAGTGTGTGCTAGATATAGAGTTTGTGTATCCGATTTCTTTTCACATGACATAAATGCAAAAGCTATAATACAGACTAAAATAAATTGTTTCATAATTATTTTGTTTTAAATCCAAAATAGTTTTTAGCATTATAGTAGCAGATATCTTGAACCATTTTACCTAAAAACTCGATGTCGTTCGGTATGAGTCCTTGCTTCACATCTTCACCTAAAAGATTACATAAAATGCGCCTAAAATATTCGTGACGCGGAAACGATAGAAAGCTTCGACTATCTGTAAGCATACCTACAAACCTGCTTAATAACCCCATATTAGAAAGGCAATTAATTTGCTTTTCCATGCCATCTTTTTGATCTAAAAACCACCAACCTGAGCCCCATTGCATTTTACCAGGATATTGGGAGTTTTGAAAATTCCCCATCATGGTCGCAAAGGTTTCATTTTGAGCAGGATTTAAATTATACGTTATGGTTTTTGCTAATTGATTAGATTCATTTAGCGTGTTTAAAAACCTAGAAAGCCCTTCAATAATTGGAAAATCTCCAATAGAATCGCACCCCGCATCTAAGCCAACTATATTTTGCAATCTAGTGTTATTATTTCGAATTACACCTAAATGATACTGCTGTACCCATCCTTTTTCATGATATTTTCTTCCTAAGTATAATGAAAGATATGTTTTATATTTTTCAACTTCTACGTTATTTAAATGCTCCCCATTTAAAAACTTGTTGAAAATTGAATTAACCTCATCTTCAGTGTGTTCTGCAAACGTAAAGGCACCACTTATTCCATAATCTGATAATCTGCAACCATTATCATGAAAAAAGTCGATCCTTTTATCAATTGCCTTCAAAAACGATTCAAAATCATTGATTTTGAAACCAACACAACCAATTAATTTTTCAATATAAACTAAAGAGTTTCCATTTAACATCTGAAGCATGCTATCTGGCCTAAATGTTGGAAACACTTTTGTAAAAAAACCTTTTTCGGCGATTTCTTGATGGTATTTTAAATCATCTATAGGATCATCAGTAGTACAAACTACCTCTACTTTTAAATCTTCTAAAAGTTGTGCAGGTGTTTTATTTTCTAAAATAGCATTGGCCTTCTCATAAATCTCCTCTGCCGTATCTGGATGCAGCAAATTATCAACATCAAAATAGCGTTTCAGCTCTAAGTGAGTCCAGTGGAATAATGGATTTCTAATAGTCTTCGGCACGGTTTCGGCCCATTTTAAGAATTTCTCTTTATGAGAAGTGGCCGAACCTGTTATAAATATTTCGTCAATTCCGTTTGCTCGCATAGCGCGCCATTTGTAATGATCGCCATGAAGCCATGCTTCTGTAATATTTTTTAAAGGTTGATCTTCGGCTATTAATTGTGGTGATAAATGATTATGATAATCTATAATAGGCAAATCTTTAGCATATTTATGATATAAGGTTTCAGCCACATCAGACTGCAAAACAAAATTATCAGTAATAAAATTGGTTGATTTCATTTATTAATCTAATTATAGACTACTATTAAAGGGTTATTTAATTTTTTTGAAAAATTTTCTAAATAAGTATTCCATGACTTTTTTGAGGTGAACTCTCCTGCTTTTTCCCAACCAAATCCAGCATAATAAGTTGCTATGCCATTATTAACTTTTACTTCAGCAAAAAGGTTGCTTCGGTCTTTTAAAGGGGTATCATATAAAGTCGAAGATATGAAGCTTCCCTTTGGAACTACAATGGCTGTACCCAATTGAGAATCTTCATGTGGTTGCCAATAAGACACCCAACCCGAGTCTTGATTTTGCGTATCTACTCCATCTTTTTCGTGAAGTGTTAAACCCACATGAACGCTTTCAGTTCCAGAAAGTGCTACTTCAAACTTTGACAAGTTATTACCATAATCTAAAGATATATGTTTGGTTTCTGAAATCGTCTTGCCATTAGCATCCCAATTGGCATATTCTAAAACAAAACTAGTTCGAATAGGCCCTGTTGTAATGGTTTTCCAAGTTGTGAAATTTTTTGAAAAATGATAGACTGAATCTGACTTTATGGCTATACCTCCAACACCACGAGATACGCCAACATGAAAATTATCTAAACCCTCTCCTTTATCTTTATGATATGCGCCCTTTTCTTTTTGATCTTCGGCATACCATTTATTAATTATTGGATATTCAACACGCTTTAACCAAGCATCAATGCCACTAGAAAGCGTTCCACCTTTAATTGAATCTTCTACCATTTTTTGGGCTGTTGGCCCAAAAGTTCTGAATCCAACTTTATTGTTTTCCCAAGCATAATCATCGGTTCTTTCCGGAACAAATCTTGAGTAACAATAGTCTACCGTTTCTGGTTTTTGCGATTCATCAACAACGAGAAGCTCATATTGCTTCGAGCTATTGGCTTCAATTTCTGGTTGAAACAATAACATATCTACCTTTCCATCTTCATCGGTATCTACAAATTGAGACACTACAATAGTATTGGTCTTTAAATCTTTTACCGACAAGTTTTCAAAAGCTTCACCTCCAGTTAATGTTAAATCAGAAGCGTTGATTTCTATTGTTTCAAAAGAACGCGCTATATCTAAAGCATTCTCAATAGTTATTACATGCTCCTTTGCTTGACCGCATCCAAAAAAACACAGTAGTACGCTCAGGGCTGAAAACAGGGTTACTTTTTTCATAATTAATCTTCGTTTGAAGGTTTTCCTATAGTTGCCAAAATACCACCATCAACATAAACTACTTGACCATTTACAAAGTCACTAGCTTTTGATGATAAAAATATTGCTGCACCGGCTAAATCGTCTGGATCTCCCCATTTGGCAGCGGGTGTTCTGTTTATAATAAAATCGTTAAATGGATGGCCATCCACACGAATTGGAGCTGTTTGTGAGGTTGCAAAGTATCCCGGACCAATACCATTTACTTGAATATTATGTTTCGCCCACTCGGTAGCCATATTTTGAGTCAACATTTTTAACCCACCTTTTGCTGCTGCATAAGCACCAACACTATTACGACCTAACTCGCTCATCATGGAGCAAATATTAATTACTTTACCAGACTTACGTTTAATCATACCTGGCACCACGTGTTTTGATACTATAAACGGACTTACCAAATCGATATCAATAACTTGCTTGAAGTCTTCAACCTCCATTTCAATAAGTGGTGTACGCTTAATAATACCGGCATTATTTATTAAAATATCTATTTGTCCGACCTCTTCCTGAATTTTTGAAATGGCAGCAATAACCTCATCTTCATTGGCGACATTAAACTTGTAGCCCACAGCATTAATACCTTCACTCTTATATTGGGCAACCGCCTTATCGATTTTGTCTTGAGATGAATTACCATTTACAATAATTGTAGCACCTGCTAAACCCAAACCTCTGGCCATGGCCATACCTAAACCATGTGTACTTCCTGTTACTAAGGCATTTTTCCCTTTAACATCAAACAATGATAGACTCATAACTTATCTTAATTCATTTATTTTAGCAACATCCATATCGCCATAATCTAAATTTTCACCTGCCATTCCCCATATAAAAGAATAGCTACTTGTTCCTGAACCAGAGTGAATTGACCATGGTGGTGAAATTACTGCTTGGTTATTTCCCATCCAAATATGTCGTGTTTCCTGGGGCTGCCCCATAAAATGACATACTGCTTGGTCTTCTGGGATTTCAAAATAAAAATAAACTTCCATTCGTCTGTCGTGTACATGGGCAGGCATGGTATTCCATGAACTACCTGATTTTAAAGTGGTCATTCCCATTTGCAATTGGCAAACATCAACAACACTGTTTACAATATACTTTCTTAAAGTACGTGCATTTGCAGTTTCAGGAGCACCTAGCTCTATAACTTCAACATCATTAATTCCAATTTTCTTATTAGGGTATGCTTTATTAGCAGGTGTTGAATTAATGTAAAACAAGGCAGGATCAGTGGCTGATTTACTGGAAAAAGTTAAATCTCTATTTCCTTGACCTACATATAATGCCTCTCTATGTTCTAAAACATATTCTACACCATCAACATTAACAGTTCCAGCAGCTCCTATATTAATAATACCTAGTTCTCTTCTTTCCAAAAAATAGTCGGCTTTTAAAGGATCTATAACTTCCAATTTCAATGCGGTTTTTGTTGGAACTGCACTACCGGAGATAAATCTGTCATAATGAGAGTATACTAAAACAATTTTATCCTCTTGCATTAAATTATCTATTAAAAACTCTTCTCTTAATTGCTTTGTATCATAGGATTTTACGCCTTGTGGACTTGATGCATATCTTGTTTCGTAATACGTTTTCATTGTTTTTATAATTTTATTATATCGTTTGTTTTAATCCAAATTCTAACCCTCTCAATTCTGCCAAACCGCGTAGTCTTCCTATACCAGAATACCCAGGGTTTGTTTTTTTATGTAAGTCATCAAGCATTTGATGGCCGTGATCTGGTCTTACAGGAATTGCAAAATCGGTATACCCATTTGCTTTTCTTCTCTTTTCTTCAATAAGAATTTCCTTTACAACGCTATACATATCTACATCACCATCGAGGTGATTGGCTTCATAAAAATTACCGTGCTCATCACGTTTTGTGCTTCTTAGGTGCAGGAAATGTACGCGATCGGAAAAACGCTTAAATATTTTCACCAAATCATTATCAGCCCTTACCCCCAAAGAGCCCGTACAGAATGTAATACCGTTAGCTCTATCTGGAACATTATTAAATAAATACGCATAATCCGCCTCTGTGCTTACTACTCTTGGCAGTCCTAAAATTGGATATGGTGGATCATCAGGGTGAATACACATAAGCACACCATTCTGTAAAGCCACTGGTATAATTTCTTTTAAAAACGATACTAAATTTTCTCTTAAGGTTTGGCCATCAATGCCTGCATAAGTATCTAAAATGGTTTGAAACTGCTCAAGCGTATAGCCTTCTTCTGCGCCAGGTAAACCTGCAATAATATTATTTACAAGTTCCGTTTTTTCAGCGTCTTTAAGTCCTTCAAAATATACTTTGGCCGATGCTTTTTGAGTATCGCTGTAACTGTCTTCCGCCCCAGGGCGCTTTAATAAGAATAGCTCAAAGGCGGCAAATGCAACCACATCAAAACGTAAGGCTTTGGAGCCATCCTCTACTTCAAAATTTAAATCTGTTCGCGTCCAATCTAGTACTGGCATAAAATTGTAACACACTATATTTATTCCACATTTTGCTAGGTTTTCAATGCTTTGTTTGTAATGTTCAATATAGGTTTTAAAATTCCCTGAACGTGTTTTAATATTTTCATGAACAGGAATACTTTCTACAACACTCCAAGTTAAACCGGCGTGCTCTATAATTTCTTTCCTCTTCGTAATTTCATCTATAGTCCATACTTCTCCGTTGGGAATATGGTGTAGCGCAGATACAATTCCTGTTGCACCTGCTTGCTTTATATCTGATAAGGATACGGGATCGTTCGGTCCGTACCATCTCCAAGTTTGTTCCATTTAAAGTTATATTATAATTTATACGCCACTGTAAGCACTAAATCCACCATCTATTGGCACAACTACTCCTGTTACAAAAGAAGCACCTTCACCACACAACCACAATGTTGTTCCTACTAAATGCTCTGGCTCACCAAATTTACCCATTGGCGTTTGCTCTATAATTTGATTTCCCCTTGGCGTTAAACTTCCATCTGGATTAGTTAATAATGCCCTATTTTGCTCGGTTAAGAAAAACCCTGGGGCTAATGCATTTACTCGGATACCAACTTTTGAAAAATGAACAGCTAACCATTGCGTAAAGTTTGATACTGCCGCTTTCGCGCCACTGTAGGCCGGTATTTTTGTTAAAGGTGTAAACGCATTCATTGAGGAAACATTTAAAATACTGCAGCCCTCTCTACCAACCATATCTTGAGCAAAAATTTGTGTTGGCAAAAGTGTTCCAATAAAATTCAAGTTAAATACAAACTGAATACCACTAGCGTCTAAATCAAAAAATGTTTTAAACCCTTCTGTTTTATTTAGCAAATCTTCTGCTTGTAAAAAGGGGTTACTTGTAGTTCCTAAAGGGTGATTACCACCTGCTCCATTTATTAAAATGTCACATTCCCCAAAAGCTTTATTTACTGTTTCTTTTGCTAACACTAAGGATTCCTTTTCTAAAACATTGGCTTTAACCCCTATGGCTGCACCTCCAGAACTATTAATTTTTTCAGCAACCTTATCGGCTGCCTCTTTGTTTAAATCTAGTAAGGCTATTTTATTTCCTTCTTTAGCTAGGGCTTCAGCTATAGTGCTACAAAGCACGCCTCCTGCACCAGTCACTACAATTGTTTTACTCATAATTTTGGTTTGGTTATTAACGATATATTTCGTTTAAAACTTTATTCAATTACATGCTAGATAAATTAAAAATTTGAAAACAGAAAATTTACTATAATTTAAATTACAATTTTCTACAAACAATTTCTCTACAAGAATTGAGAAAAGCTAATTAAGCATTTTTGATAAAAATTTTTAACAAAACAAATATAGTGATGAAGACAATCGAATCTGTCCTGCTCCATCCTGATTAAAATACGCAAAATCTTTAAAAATAAAACTACAATGATTCTCTTAATACTAGACTAGTAGTCAAGTAAATTTGTATTGGTTCATTCGAAGAAATGAATTGCGCTACTTTTGCACCAAAATCCTTGAAATCTATCGAAATAACAGAAATGCCTTTATATGTAAATCGCTTTAAAGGCGTATCGTTATATGACAACACACCGATGTCCTTTCCTAATTCTAAGTTTTTCAAATTGCATTGCTCTAGAAGTGTATTCAATATACGATCATTTACACTTATATATGCCGTTTGTTTTTCAATATCTAGTTTTGAAGAGTTTCTACAAACTGCATGATTGAAAGAGTTTTCTATACAAAACTTCTTAAAATAATCTACACTTTCATATGGATGATAGGTAAATTCAGGATATACAAATACATGTTTCTTATACTTTCTAAGTGCTGATTTGGCATCCTGAAGACAAGAGTAAAAGGCTTTCCCAAAATCTTGAAAAACAAAATTTCTTGAGATCTTCAAATCCGCTTGCCAATCAATTAGCATCAATTTGTCTGCGTCTATTTTTGATAGAACTCGCTTAACCTCAGGGTGCTCAAAACCCATTACTATATATTTGTAATACTTCCCATTTTCATTATCCAACATCGCTTTGAAGCTCTTTATATTATAATGATGAAACTGCAAATCTACTATTACATTATCTGGCATATAACTCATAAAACTATGATAAAACACCTCTTTATATGCCTTAAACGTGCTAATTAATAATAGTATTTTCTTCTTGCTCTCACGAATATAGTAGCCCTTGTTGGGTGTAGCATTTATATATCCCTGCTTTTTGAGTAAAGTATAAGCCTTGAAAACGGTGTCTCGAGATATTTTATACTCTTTGCTAAAGTTATTTATAGAAGGTAAACTATCACCTGATTTATATGAGTTTATCTCGATTGACTCTTTAAATGCATTTACAATCTTTTGGTATTTAGGAATGTTATTACCATCGATATCTCGCAAAATAATTCTTTCATCTACCATTTTTAGAAAATGTTAATATAACAATCTTCAATATCAATTGTATAGTTTAATGCTATACTGTATTGAACCACTTTTTCAAAAAAAAAGAAAAATAAAGAAATGTGCATCCTGTACTTTCTGAACTATAAACATTATGGTTTTTAATAATTAATGCCATAAGTATTCATAGTAAAATGATATCTATGCTTTACATCAATTAATAGGAAGCGAAGGTATCTTAAAATTTTAATTAGTAATTCGCAAAATTAATAGGTATTTCGTCTAAAGTTATTTATTTAAAACTTGCCTAGAAAAATGCGTTATTCTCCATTTTTTCGAACAACTATGCCTTTCGCATTAAGTTTCTTTGCTTCTAAACAGTATAACCTATTATATAAAAATATTCATTGTGATTTTTAAATCATTGAGACTTATGTCCAGTGATTTTTATGTGATCTATTTCTAATTCCTTAAAGAAAGGACTATTGAACTTTTCAAATTTCCACTGGTAACGAGAATAAGGTCGCTTTATATATCTATATTCTAAAGATAACGTTATTAACTTCTAACAGCACTCTTTAATTTAGAAATTTATTTCATATTGGAAGTTCCTAGTGAATATGCTCCTTGATGAGTACAAAAAAAACCAGTAAAATAACATTTTACTGGTTTTCATCAGTTTACATATTAAAAGTTTCTTTTAACATCCTGGCTGTCGGGATGACAGGATTTGAACCTGCGACCACACGGCCCCCAGCCGTGTACGCTAACCGGACTGCGCCACATCCCGTTTAAGAAATAGTTTTCAAAGAAAACATATTTTAATAAAATACAAAAGCCAAAGACATAAAACTTTGGCTTACGTATTATATGCTATTCAACTACTAATTATAAGTTGATGTAGACACTTCAAAAGTGGCATCTTTAGCTGCCAAATAGCGTTCTGCGTCTAAGGCCGCCATACAACCTGTTCCTGCTGCAGTTACTGCTTGCCTATACACATGGTCTGCTGCGTCTCCTGAAACAAACACACCTTCTACGTTGGTTTTTGATGTTCCTGGAACGTTTATAATATACCCTGTTTGGTCTAACTCTAAATAGTCTTTAAAAATATCGGTGTTTGGCTTATGACCAATAGCTACAAAAAATCCTGTAGCTGGTATCTCGTGTTTTTCATTTGTTTTATTATTAAACACGCGCACTCCTGTAACCACTTGTCCGTCTCCTAAAACCTCATCAGTTTCAGTATTGAATAAAATCTCAATGTTCTCCGTATTTCTAACACGAGCTTCCATAATTTTTGAAGCCCTAAACTCATCGCGCCTCACCAACATCGTCACTTTTTTACACAGCTTAGATAAGTAGTGTGCTTCCTCACAAGCTGAATCTCCAGCGCCAACTATCACAACTTCCTGATTTCTGTAAAAGAATCCATCACAAACAGCACAAGCAGAAACACCTCCCCCTAGTTTTAAATATTTTTGTTCAGAATCCAATCCTAAATATTTTGCAGATGCACCCGTTGAAATAATAATTGTATCTGCATGAATTTCTTTTTCATCATTCACCCATACTTTATGAACATCGCCTGAAAAATCTACTTTGGTAATCCAACCATTACGTACATCTGTTTCAAAACGTTCTGCTTGGGCTTGTAATTGCATCATCATTTCTGGTCCTGTAACCCCATCTGGGTAACCTGGAAAATTCTCAACTTCATTGGTTGTTGTTAATTGCCCTCCTGGTTGAGAACCTTGGTATAGTATAGGCTTCATATTGGCTCTTGCCGCATAAATTGCAGCGGTGTAGCCCGCTGGTCCAGAACCAATAATCAAACATTTTACTCTTTCTATATCTTCTGCCATAATCTTATTAATTTAGTAGAACAAAAGTATAGTTTTTGATGAAATCCTTACGCAGAAGTTATTAACAGTTCTTATATGTTCATCAACTTAAACTATAAAAAAAATCACAATGTTGAGAGACTTAAAGTAAAACGCTAATACATCTATCTCTGAAACTATTGATAGTATTCGCTGCACAAGCAAGAGTCCCTGGTTTAAAATTTGCTATGATAAAATAATTGTACTAAAATGTTGTGCTAAATCGAAAATGGAATAGACAGCGATTTATAATCGGTTGGATCTAGAAAAGATTCAAATAGTATTTCTTTTTTATAAAATTCTCTCACAACCGGATGAGATGAAAAATATAAGTCTTGGTAATCGTCGTATTCGGTTGCTAAAAGTGATTTATAGTCGTAAGATAACCAAATTCTGTATTTCTCAGGGCTAATAACCAAGGGCATCTTATTACTTATGTTATGGTGTTTAGCAGCCTTAGCATTAATTGTAGTTAAGAGCAAACTACAAGTTATAAAGCCATCATGGGTAATATTATATATACCTGCTATTGCAAACGGCTTTTTAGATTTTGGATAGGTGTAAAACGGATAAATTCACCCTTTATATAGGTAAGTTAAAAAAAATCCTGATACAATAATAACGCATCTTCTGGTTAAGGAATATTTATCGGAATCATTAATGTCTTTTACGTCCATGTGCAATGTGTTTTGTGTTTCATTTTAACATAAGCTCCTTATAATTTTTATAACTTTAACCATTCAGATTTTCCAAATCTACCCCTTCTCTTTAAACAACGCTTTACTCCAGAAGAACACCAATACGAAGCCCTTTGGAAAGCCTTCTTTAAGAGTGCCAATATTGAAGAGCGTGTTAATACAGCTTTACACATTAAGCATGTACCCAAACGTTATTGGAAATACCTAAGTAAAAAGCAGCCTTAATTGCGTGTTATAAACATCTATTATTTTAAAAATCAATACGTTTGCATCATTTTTTAAAATGAACGTATTCCTTTTTTTCGTAAATTGTTTAAACCAAAATAACTAAATACTATGAAGACAAATGCTTACTTTACGCTAATGTTGCTCATTGTTTTTACTGCATGCAACAAGTCAAATTCCAAAACAACCACTGTAACCCTTAAAGAAGAGCAAGAAAACATATCATCAATTATTGGTGTATGGGAGCGCACGAGTTTTTATAATTATGATGAGAACGGAAAAGTTGTGGATAGTTTTGCCTCTAACGAAACCAATAGGCACATTAAAATATTTACGCCTACAAAAGTAATGTGGTGCAGAAACATATCTACCGACTCTACGGAATGGTTTGGCTATGGCAACTTCACGTTAACAGATAGCCTTTTAACTGAAACTTTAGAATATGGCTCTTTAGAAATGAGCAAATATATTTCTAAAAACCCCGCGTTTGTTTTTCATTATGATTTAGAGGATAATAAATACAGTCAAATTATGATAGACTCTGAAGGACATCCTTTATTTGCTGAGAATTATGTTCGAATAGAATAAGGTTTGAATACATTTTTTTGCTTCTTAAATAGTATCTTTATGTTTGAAATTAAAACAATATGAAGATTGTAGTTTTAGATGGCCATACCTTAAACCCAGGTGATTTGAACTGGGAGGGGCTGCAACATTTTGGAGATATTACGGTTTACGATAGAACCCCATATAACAACAAGGATATTATTGCGCATATTGCTGATGCGGAAGTTGTTTTTACAAATAAAACACCTATAAATAAAGAAATTCTCAGTAGCACACCTTCCTTAAGATATATTGGCGTATTAGCTACAGGATACAATATTGTAGATATTGAAGCTGCAAAGAATAATGGTATAACGGTAACGAACGTACCAGATTACAGCTCTAAATCTGTGGCGCAATTTACAATGGCATTAATTTTAGAATTATGTCATCATATAGGCGCTCACCATCAAGCTGTAAGGCAGGGTGATTGGATAAAAAGTAATGATTTTTCATTTTGGAATTATCCATTGATTGAACTAGCTGAAAAAAAATTAGGTATAATAGGCTTTGGTAAAATCGGTAAAGCTACTGCGAAATTAGCACAAGCTTTCGGAATGAAAATATTAGTGTATAATAGGACTACGTATACCGATTTTGAAAATGACAGTTTGAAGTTTGTAGAGCTAGAAGATGTATTCAAAAATTCTGATTTTATTAGTTTACATTGTCCATTAACGTCAAAAACCGAGGGTTTGATTAATAAGTCCTCCCTTGATATAATGAAAACTAGTGCGTTCTTAATCAACACATCAAGAGGGCCATTAATAGTTGAAAAGGATTTAGCCGAAGCTCTAAGTAATAAAAAGCTTGCTGGCGCTGCAGTTGATGTGATTTCTGAAGAACCGATGAAAGAAGGCAACCCATTACTCAATGCTCAAAATTGTATTATTACGCCACATATAGCTTGGGCGCCTAAGGAAGCACGTCAACGTTTGATGGATATAACAATAGAAAACTTGAAAGCATTTTTAGAGGGTAACGCACAAAATATTGTAAACTAAAAAAGACTTTTCATTTCATGAAAAGTCTTTTGTCGGGGTGGCAGGATTCGAACCTGCGACCTCCGCGTCCCAAACGCGGCGCGATAACCGGGCTACGCTACACCCCGAATTGCTTATCTAAGCGGATGCAAATATACTTCTTTTAATCAGTTCTTAAATAATTTTTTAAGAAAAATTTAGGGATACAAAACTTTTGGGTTTTTAACAAAACATCTACTTTGCATGGGTGAAAAAGAAACTATTTATCTTCTTGGTATTTTCAGCACTAAATACGCAAATGCACTATTCTCAAAACAAGGGAATAAATACCATAAGTGATAGTATTGGTTCTAAAAAAAACACTATACTACTTCAAAAAAAGCCCTCAATTTTACAAGAGGTTATTGTTAACGCCAACCATTTACCAACACAATTAAAAGCATCTACTTCAAGCACTGCGCTTATCTCTACTAAAGCTATTGAACGTGGCAATAACATTAATATAAACGAAGCATTGAACAGAGTTTCAGGAGTGTTTATGCAAACTGGAGCACTAAATACTAATCGTATTACAATACGTGGTGTGGGCTCAAGAAATTTATTTGGGACCTCTAAAATAAGAGCATATTTTAAAGATATTCCACTTACTAATGGCAGTGGTGAAACAAGTTTGGAAGATTTTGAACTAGGTGCGATATCTAGAATAGAAATTACCAAAGGTGCTACATCTAGCATTTATGGCGCAGGACTGGGAGGCGTAATTCAACTATTACCTAAAACTTCTAATTTCAATAATGCAAGTGTTCAAAACGAAACTACCATAGGCTCTTTTGGGTTATTCAAAAATTTGTCTCAGTTGAATTACGGAACTTCAAGAAACAACCTAAAACTAGTTTTCAGTTCTACACAAAGTGATGGATTTAGAGCCAATAACAACTACAAAAGAGATGCACTAACGCTTAATTCTAATCATAAATTAGACGCAAAAAACGAGCTTTCTATTCTCGGTGTTTTTTCAGATTTAAAAGCTTTTATTCCAAGTTCTTTAAACGAAACTGACTTTAGAAACAATCCAGAGTCGGCTGCATTTGCGTGGAAAGCTTCACGGGGGTTTGAAGATACTAAACGAGGTGTATTAGGCATTACTCTACAACACAATTTCAATGAAAATGTTTCTCAAAACACCAGTATTTTTATGTCTTTCAGAAATGCATACGAGCCACGACCATTTAATATTTTAGATGAAACAGTATTTGGCTATGGCTTTAGGCATCGCGTTGTTGGCAATATTAAAATTAACAACAAAATATTAAATTGGATAGGTGGATTAGAAGTTTTTAAGGACACTTATAAACATGAAACCTTCGAAAATCTATATCAGAATTTTGCAGATGGAAATGGCAGTGTTCAAGGTGATGCATTGACTAACTTCAAAGAAAAAAGACAGTATTATAATCTCTTTTTTGAAAGTAGATATAATATTTCTACTAAAACTGATATTGTTTTAGGTATAAATTACAACCAAACATCCTATGATCTTGAGGATAGATTTCCTGTTTCAAATTCAAATATTGACGAATCTGGGAACTTTAAATATGATGGGGTATTGTCTCCAAAAATTGGAATTTTGCAGCGTGTGAGCAGTACTTCTAATCTCTATGCAAATATTAGCCATGGCTTTTCACCACTATCCTTAGAAGAAACCTTGAGGCCTGATGGCCAAATAAACACTAACTTAAACCCCGAAACAGGATGGAATTTTGAAATTGGAGCCAAAGGAACAGGCATTACTAACAGATTGCAATACAATGTTTCTATTTACCGTTTGGCTATAAAAAATCTTTTGGTAGCTAGACGTTCCGCTGAAGATGAATTTGTTGGTATAAACGCTGGAAGAACAAACCATGACGGTTTAGAAATGGATTGGACGTATCTAATCTTTAATTCCGAGCAACTGCAAATTTCCACCTTTGGGAGCTACTCGTTAAACTTATATAAATTCAAAGATTTTGTTGATGAAGATAAAGATTACTCGGGCAATGACGTTACTGGCGTGCCATCCAATATTTTAAATTTAGGGTTTGATTTCAACTCTAAATCAGGTTTTTATGGTAACCTCAACTTTCAATATGTTGGTAAAATGCCAATAACGGACAGCAATAGCTTATACAGTGAAAACTATAATATTTCAAATGCAAAATTTGGATATCAAAACACATTAACTCCTAGATTAAGACTCAATATCTTTTTGGGTATCAACAATATATTTAATATTGCTTATGCCTCTCAAATTTTAATAAATGCCGGTAGTTTTGGTGGCAATGCACCACGATATTTTTACCCAGGAAATCCTTTAAATTATTATTCAGGTGCCTCCTTAAATTATTCTTTTTAATGTATCTTTATACCAATAAATCAATGAAAATGAAACAGTTCACTTCGCTTTTAGCAGTTCTACTATTTTCCTTCTACTCTTGCGCACAGCAAGAACCTTCAGAAATTTCAGCAGAAACACCTCAAAAAATAAATTATGTTACTGAGGTTATTGTGCCTGAATTGAATATTCCATGGGGTATGGAATTTTTACCTGACGGCAGCATCCTAATTACCGAAAAAACAGGAACACTTATACATTTTAAAGATGGCGCAAAAACTACTATTGAAGGCTTGCCTGAAGTTTACGTACGAGGTCAAGGAGGTTTAATGGATATAAAACTACATCCTGATTATGAAAATAATGGCTGGATATACTTTTCATACGGCTCTCCTGAAGGCGAGGACGAGGGTGGTAATACCGCTATTATTCGTGCGAAACTAAACGGGAATATACTTGCTGATGTGGAACACCTTTACAAAGGTGTGCCTAACACCAAAAAAGGACAACATTGGGGCTCTCGCATAGAATTTGACAAAGAGGGCTATTTGTATTTCTCAATTGGAGATAGAGGCAATCGCGACGTTAACCCGCAAGATATTACTAGAGATGGCGGTAAAATTTATAGGTTACATGCAGATGGCACTATTCCAAATGACAACCCTTTTGTTGATAATGCTGATGCTAAAAAAGCTATTTTTAGCTTCGGTCATCGCAATCCTCAAGGTATGGCAATGCATCCCGAAACTGGAAAAATTTGGGTTAATGAACACGGACCAAAAGGCGGGGATGAAATAAATGTTGTTGAAAAAGGCAACAACTACGGATGGCCAGTGATTTCTTATGGTATAAATTATAGTGGCACTAAGTTTACCGAAATTACCGAAAAAGAAGGCATGGAACAACCTTTGTTTTACTGGGTACCTTCTATTGCCCCAAGCGGAATGGCTTTTGTAACTTCAAGTAATTATCCGGATTGGAAAGACAGCGTATTGGTTGGTTCATTAAAATTTGAATATCTAGAACGTTTAGTGATTAAGGATAATAAAGTCTCCAAACGCGAAAAGCTATTTGAAGGTTTAGGTAGGTTTAGAAATATCAAACAAGCTCCTGATGGTTATTTATATGCAGGAGTTGAAGGCGTTGGCATCGTTAAGATTATTCCAGATTCATTTTAAACTCACATTATGAAAGTATTTTTATTTATAGTTTTAAGTGGCCTAATGACTTTTGGAGCTATAACTTTTTCTCAGCAGGATGAACTACAAGAAAGTATTTCTAGAGGGCAAGAGATTTACACAGATTTTTGTATAAACTGCCATATGGCTAATGGAGAAGGCGTTGAAAACACGTTTCCGCCACTAGCAAATTCTGATTATCTAAAAAACAATCAAGAAGCCAGTATCAGAGGCATAAAATATGGGCAAAAAGGGGAAATAACTGTAAATGGCGTTACTTATAATGGTAATATGGCGCCTATGGGTTTAAGTGATGATGAAGTGGCCGATGTTATGAATTTTATTAATAATAGTTGGGGTAATTCCATCAAGGGTATGGTTACGGAAGAACAGGTTACGACCATAAAAAAATGATGTGAATTTCATCCTAATACTGATACATTTGCTAACTTTGTTTTTACCTTAAAAATCTCAAAAACGATATGTTGGTAATAGGAATTGCTGGAGGTACCGGATGCGGAAAAACTACAGTTGTAAATCAGCTTTTAAAAGAATTACCCGAAGGAGAAGTTGGGGTTATTTCTCAAGATTCATATTACAAGGACACTTCGCATTTGAGTTATGATGAACGTGTGAAAATTAATTTCGATCATCCCAGAAGTATCGATTTTGACTTGTTAACGAAACACCTTAAAGCATTAAAACAAAACGAACCCGTACACCAACCTGTGTATTCTTTCGTTAAACATAATAGAACTGGTGATACTATTTTAACGCATCCCAGAAAAGTAATGATAGTTGAGGGTATTTTAATCCTTACAAATCCTGAACTTAGAGAGATGTTTGATATTAAGATATTTGTGCATGCCGATAGCGACGAACGTTTAATACGCCGTTTAAAACGTGATATTTCAGAACGTGGCAGAGATTTAGACGAAGTGTTAACGCGTTATAAAACCACACTAAAACCCATGCACGATCAATTTATAGAGCCTATGAAAGAGTATGCTGATATTATCATTCCAAATAATCACTACAATACTGTGGCGATAGATATTGTGCGCACCATAATTAATGAAAAACTATAAATGAAAAAAATTAATTTAAATCACCGTTTTTTAAAACCATTCAAGAATATCTACATTCTTATTTTGGTAGTTTTTGTGGTTTGGATGATTTTTTTCGATAGTAATTCTTGGTTTATACACAATGAACTAAATACTGAAATTAGAGATTTAGAAACCGAAAAAGAATACTATAAAAAGAACAAGGAAAAAGATGATAAAGAGTTCAAAAAATTAAGCTCTCAAAAAGGTTTAGAGAAATTTGCTCGCGAAGAATACTACATGAAACGGGAAAACGAAGAAATTTTTATTATTGAGTATGAGGATAGCTTAAAAACTAAGGACAATGAGTGATACGTTATTTAATGAATTTGATCCCGTTTCCGCTAAACAATGGAAACAAAAAATACAAGCTGATTTAAAAGGGGCAGATTATAACGATACTTTGATTTGGACCAGCAACGAAGGCATACAAGTAAAGCCATTTTATCATACCGATGATGTTAATGAAGCTTTTAAAACTACTAAGACTAGCGCGAGCAACTTCAAAATTGGCGAAATTATATTTGCTTCAGATGCCAAAAAGGCAAATGCATTGGCCCTTTCAGCAGTTAAAGATGGTGTAGAAAGCCTTAAATTTATTATTCCTTCAGAAGATATAGACTTTGATGTGTTATTGGATAACATAAATCTTGATGGAATCCTAGTATATTTTGAGTTTCACTTTCTATCAGTAGATACCATTAAAAAAGCTATTTCAAAAACCTCAAAATCCAACATTTATATTACTACAGACATCATTGGAAATCTTGCAAAAAGTGGTAATTGGTTTTCAAGCTTCAGCGAAGATTTTTTAAAATTTGAAGGTGGCGTTAACTATTCCCATGCTTTTACTGTAGATATTGCGTTATATCAAAACGCAGGTGCTAATATAGTACAGCAATTGGCGTATGCCATGGCACATACTAATGAGTATTTTAATCACTTAGAAAACACTTCAAAAGAAAAAACTCCAACTATTGATGTTATTTTTAATGTGGCTGTTGGCTCCAATTATTTCTTTGAAATTGCAAAGCTAAAAGCATTAAGGCTACTCTTTAACACACTTGAAACTGAATATGCTATAAATTATAACTGTAAAATAGCTGCAACACCAACAAAACGGAACAAAGCCATTTACGATTACAATACAAACATGTTGCGCACTACCACAGAATGCATGAGTGCCATTTTGGGAGGTGCTGATACCGTTTGTAATTTACCGTATGATGCCATATTCCATAAGGAAAATGATTTTGGTAGAAGAATTGCAAAAAACCAGTTGCTTGTTTTAAAACACGAAAGCTATTTTGGTGCAGTTGATAATCCTTCTGATGGGGCTTATTACATAGAATCGCTTACGCAACAAATGGCCGATAAAGCATTAGCTTTGTTTAAGGACATTGAAGCAACAGGTGGTTTTTTAAAACAGCTAAAAGACGGCACAATTCAACGAAAAATAAAGGAAAGTGCTATGAAAGAGCAAGAACAGTTTAATGCAGGCAGTGAAGTAATTTTGGGCAGCAATAAGCACCCGAACACTACTGATAAAATGAAGGATAACTTAGAAATTTACCCTTTTGTAAAAACTGAAAAACGAAAAACTTTAATAGAACCAATAATAGAAAAACGTTTAACCGAAAATTTAGAACAAGAACGATTAAAAAACGAGTAATTATTATGAAATTAAAATTTAAAATCATTGCATTTTTAGTGATTGTCACTTTGTTTAGTTGTAAAAAAGAAGCTGAAGAAAAAACTTTAGAAACTTATAAGTATGCTGATAAAGGTATTGTTTTAAACTGCGATAAATTTGATTTAAAATTGCTTAACGAGGCACTATTTTCTTTTGAAGATGACATATTGAAAGCCTACGGACAAAACAACCCTAACCTAACCCGCGCCTATTCGCAATTTGTACGAAATGCAATGTATAATCGCGTAAAATATGACGAGGTGGTATCGCCCCATTCCGTTGCAATTTTTGAAGTACTGAAGTCCAAATCAGAGTTATGGGATTTGAGTAATGCAAATTCTAAATTAAATTATAATAGTGCTGTAATTCAGTGCATTTCAAACAATATGCTCGATAAAAGTTTAAAAACGACTATGGATGCACTGATACAAACCAATAGCATGAGCCCTAAATTATTTGGACCTGCTTTACAATCTAATTACGGTGCCGCCATAAGAGATAAGTATTTATCGGCTTATGTAGCATTAGAGTTTTATTATGGAAATTTTTTTGATGTTGACTTATCTCAAGTTTCAGAAAAACCAGAACCACCAGTAGATTTTAATAAGGTACCGCCGCCAACACCACAAAATGACCCACATGCTGGACATAATCATTAATTGATTTGAGAAAGGACATACAACATATTGCATTAAAAACTAATGATGGAATACCTAAGCCAAAATTAAAGTACCTAAATACCGCTGAAGGCATTCAAATTAAGTCTCAATATTCAAAAACAGATATTGAAAATCTTGAGCATCTGAACTTTGCTGCAGGGATTCCCCCTTATTTACGTGGACCTTACAGCACTATGTATGTAAGACGTCCATGGACCATACGGCAATATGCTGGTTTTAGTACTGCCGAAGAGAGTAACTCGTTTTACAGGAGAAACTTAGCGGCAGGACAAAAAGGGTTATCTGTAGCTTTTGATTTAGCAACACATCGTGGCTATGACTCTGATCATGAACGCGTGGTTGGTGATGTTGGAAAAGCAGGTGTTGCCATCGACTCTGTTGCCGATATGAAAATCCTTTTTGACCAAATTCCGCTCGATAAAATGTCGGTTTCCATGACCATGAACGGTGCGGTGTTGCCAATTATGGCATTTTATATCGTAGCAGCGGAAGAGCAAGGTGTAAAGCTAGAACAGCTCTCTGGTACCATTCAAAATGATATTTTAAAAGAGTTTATGGTGCGTAACACTTATATTTATCCGCCAACGCCTTCCATGAAAATTATTTCAGATATTTTTGAATTTACAAGCAAGAACATGCCTAAATTTAATAGTATCAGTATTTCGGGATACCATATGCAAGAAGCTGGTGCTACCTGTGATATTGAATTGGCATACACCTTAGCCGATGGATTAGAATATCTAAGAACGGGTATTAAGGCAGGTATGGATATTGACACCTTCGCCCCTCGCCTTTCTTTCTTTTGGGCAATTGGTATGAATCATTTTATGGAAATTGCCAAAATGCGCGCTGCCAGAATGCTATGGGCAAAAATTGTAAAGCAATTCAATCCTAAAAACCCAAAATCTTTGGCATTGCGCACCCATTGCCAAACCTCAGGTTGGAGTTTAACCGAGCAAGATCCGTTTAATAACGTAGCAAGAACAACTATTGAAGCTGCTGCTGCTGCATTTGGTGGTACACAAAGTTTGCATACCAATGCACTGGATGAAGCTATTGCACTACCAACGGACTTTTCTGCTAGAATAGCAAGAAACACGCAGATATATTTACAAGAAGAAACCAAAATTACTAAAACGGTAGATCCATGGGCCGGTAGCTATTATGTTGAAAAACTAACACACGATATTGCAGAAAAAGCTTGGGATCTAATTCAAGAAATTGAGGATTTAGGAGGCATGACGAAAGCCATTGAAGCCGGTATTCCAAAACTAAGAATTGAAGAGGCTGCAGCAAAAAAACAGGCGAGAATTGATTCTGGACAAGACATTATAGTAGGTGTTAACAAATATCAACTAGAAAAAGAAGATGCTATTTCAACCTTAGAAGTGGATAACCAAACTGTTAGAAATGCTCAAATAGAACGATTACACCAGATTAAATCTTCAAGGAACACCGATGAAGTAACATCAGCTTTATCAAAATTAACCAAGGCAGCCAAGACAGGACAAGAAAATTTATTAGCTTTAGCTGTTGAAGCTGCTAGAGTTCGTGCCACTTTGGGAGAAATAAGCGACGCACTGGAAGCTGAATATGGACGACATAAAGCACAAATAAAATCATTCTCTGGGGTGTACGGTAAAGCAATAGAAAACGACGATTCTTTTAAAAAAGCTCAAGAACTAGCCGATGTTTTTGCAGAGCAAGATGGACGTAGACCTCGTATTATGATTGCAAAAATGGGACAAGATGGACATGACCGTGGTGCGAAAGTAGTAGCTACAGGTTATGCCGATATTGGTTTTGATGTAGATATTGGTCCTCTATTCCAAACACCTAAAGAAGCTGCTAAACAAGCGGTTGAAAATGATGTGCATGTTTTAGGCGTATCTTCACTAGCAGCAGGACATAAAACATTGGTACCTCAAGTTATTGAAGAGCTTAAAAACTATGGGCGCGACGATATCATGGTGATTGTAGGAGGCGTAATACCAAAACAAGATTATCAATTTTTGTTTGATGCCGGAGCAGTTGCCGTTTTCGGGCCTGGTACAAAAATTAGCGAAGCTGCTATTAAGATTTTAGAGATTTTGATTGATGACGAAGTTTAACATATCTTCACTTAGATAAATGCTTTTATGGATAACACATCAATAATACCGTAAAATTCTTTGTGATATGCTTTAAGCGCATCGACGGTCACCGCATTAATATATTCAATATCCTCTTCAATTGAAGTTGCATAACGCGGATGTCCCTTCTCATAACGTTGATTTAATCTACCCAATTCTTTACCTGCTAAATACTGAGGTTCTGTTTTATTACTTTCAATGCTTCCCATTTCGATGATATAATTTCTCACAATAAAATGTTAAAATTTAATTACATGTAAGTTTCTGTAATAACCTAAAGTTATTCAACCTCTGTTAACAAGTTAGGTTTTTATTACTCGCAAATAATTGTATTTTTACGCATTAAAAATCCAAATCGATCAATGGGCAAAATCATTGCAATTGCTAACCAAAAAGGAGGTGTAGGCAAAACTACTACTTCAGTAAACTTAGCGGCTTCCTTAGGTGTTTTAGAGAAAAAAGTACTATTAATAGATGCTGACCCTCAGGCCAATGCTAGCTCTGGGCTAGGTGTTGATGTTGAAAGTGTAGAAATTGGTACGTATCAACTTTTAGAACACTCCAATACTGCTAAAGAATCTATAATCTCAACAGAAACCCCAAATCTAGATATTATACCTGCACATATAGATTTGGTAGCCATTGAAATAGAATTGGTAGACAAAGATGAACGCGAGTATATGCTAAAAAAGGCATTGGTAGATATTAAAGATGATTACGATTTTATTTTAATTGATTGCGCACCATCTCTTGGTTTATTAACATTGAATGCTTTAACAGCTGCAGATTCGGTTTTAATCCCCATTCAATGCGAATATTTTGCTTTGGAAGGCTTAGGAAAACTATTAAACACTATAAAAAGCGTACAGAAAGTTCACAACCCAAATTTGGATTACGAAGGTTTACTGCTAACGATGTACGATTCGCGACTTAGGTTATCCAATCAAGTAGTAGAGGAAGTACAAAAGCATTTTAACGACATGGTATTTAGTACCATAATTCAAAGAAATGTGCGTTTAAGTGAAGCTCCAAGTTATGGTGAAAGCATAATTAATTACGATGCAGGTAGTAAAGGTGCCAGTAATTATTTAAGTTTAGCTGAAGAAATTATTACTAAAAACTCCTAAATTATGGCGAAGGCAACTAAGAAACAGGCTTTAGGCAGAGGGTTATCGGCACTTTTAAAAGACCCAAGTAACGATATTAAATCTGTTCAGGACAAGGATGCTGACAAAGTTATCGGCAATATTGTGGAGCTTGATATCGATGCTATAGAGGTTAATCCGTTTCAGCCTCGCACAAGTTTTAGCGAAGAATCGCTTCGTGAACTTGCTTCATCCATAAAGCAACTTGGTATCATTCAACCCATTACGGTAAGAAAGATAGAGTTTAACAAATACCAATTGGTATCAGGAGAGCGTCGATATCGCGCATCAAAACTGGTAGGCTTAGAAACTATTCCCGCATACATTAGGATTGCAAACGACCAAGAATCGCTAGAAATGGCCTTGGTTGAAAACATTCAACGACAAGATTTAGATCCAATTGAAATTGCGCTGTCCTATCAGCGTTTAATTGATGAAATAAACCTCACGCAAGAGCAGATGAGCGAGCGTGTTGGTAAAAAACGTTCTACTATTGCCAATTATTTGCGTCTTTTAAAACTCGATCCTATCATTCAAACAGGAATGCGTGATGGATTTATTTCTATGGGGCACGGTAGAGCACTAATAGCAATTGAAGATCAAAGTGAACAATTGGATATTTACGAAGACATTCTTTCAAAAAAGCTTTCTGTTAGGGAAACTGAAGAATTGGTAAGACAGCATAATAACTCTGAGACTAAAGGTTCTGCAAGCACTTCAAAACAAAGTAGTTCTGATGATATCCCAAAGCATGTTAAAAAAGGCATAAAAGATTTTTCAGAATACTTTGGACATAAAATTGACGTTAAAGTCTCTAAAAACGGAAAAGGGAAAATCATTATTCCATTTCATTCTGAAGAAGATTTTAACCGAATTAAAAAATTAGTGCAACGTGCCGAATAAACTTTTAATAGCACTTGTTTTTGCTATAGTTGGTTGTTTTTTGTCCTTTTCACAAGAAAATGATAAAACATCCCAAGATAGCATCCCTGCACCTATAATAGTTGCTGATACAATTATTAAATCTAAAACTATTGACCCGCTTCGACCTGCAAAAGCAGCGTTTTTGTCGGCAGTTTTACCTGGGTTAGGACAAGCTTACAACAAAAAATATTGGAAAATCCCGATTGTTTATGGTGCTTTAGGAACCGGCATGTATTTTTATCTAACAAACGATGAGCAATATCGCCGTTACAGAGACGCCTACAGAAGACGATTAGCAGGATTCCAGGATGATGAATTTTTAAATTTAGATGAAAACGGAAATGTAATATCTGAGCGGGTTACCGAAGATGGTTTAAGACGTGCTCAACGTTTATTTAGGCGGAATAAAGAGATTTCGCTTTTAGTAACCATTGGTTTATATGCACTAAATATTATTGATGCAAATGTTGATGCCCATTTGTTGCAGTATAATGTTGATGAAAATCTTACCTTAGCGCCGCATTATGAGCTTAACGATATAGACAGAAGTAGTACCGTTGGTTTAAGTTTAAATTGGAAATTTTAGCCCATATTGGGCATTAGGCAAAACAATAGTATATGAATATAGCTTTACTTGGATATGGTAGAATGGGGCAAACCATTGAAAAAATAGCCATAAAACGTGGTCACAATATCGTTCTTAAAGTAGATAAAGATGATAAAGATTACGATATTACCAAAGCAGATGTGGCCATAGATTTTAGTATTCCTTCTGTGGCATTTGGCAATATATCAAACTGCTTAAACAACAATGTGCCTGTGGTTTCTGGCACAACAGGTTGGCTAGAAGATTACGATAAAGCCCTTTCACTTTGTAAAGAAAAAAATGGTGCATTTATCTATGCTTCAAATTTTAGCCTAGGCGTTAATATCTTTTTTGAATTGAATAAAACCTTGGCTAAAATGATGAGTAATTTGGGGCAATATAATGTTACCATGGAGGAAATCCACCATACCAAAAAATTAGACGCCCCTAGTGGTACGGCTATTACACTGGCGGAAGGTGTTATCGAGAACAATGTGAATTATGATGACTGGAAGCTTGATGGCGATGAAGATAAAACGATACCAATCTTAGCAAAACGCATTGAAGATGTGCCTGGAACACATACCGTAACATATGAAAGCGAAGTGGATAGCATTAGTATAGAACATGTTGCCCACAACCGACACGGATTTGCATTAGGTGCTGTTGTAGCAGCAGAATGGCTTGTTGGGAAAACAGGCGTTTTCTCGATGAATGATGTGTTAAATATTGGTTAATACCTACATAAAATTGTAACAAAACTGAAGCTTTAGGTTCTAACTGGCTTTAAAATAAAATACGAACAATGACTATTACGCAGTGGCTCATTTTTTTGCTGATTATTCAGATTATACATGGATTAGGCACATGGAAATTATACCAAAAAGCAGGTAGACAGGCTTGGGAAGCCTTCGTACCTGTGTATAACGGTGTAGTTTTAATGAAAATCATCAATCGTCCTTGGTGGTGGATTATTTTATTGTTTCTACCAATAGTGAACCTTATAATGCTTATGGTTGTTTGGGTAGAAACCGCTAGAAGTTTTGGAAAAAACACCTACTTAGATACGTTTTTAGCCGTTGTAAGTTTGGGGTTTTATAATTATTACTTGAACTATGTAGCCGATGTTACCTATGTTGAGGATAGAAATTTAATGCCAAAATCTGGCTCAGGGGAATGGACGAGCTCTATTTTGTTTGCCATCGTTGCAGCAACTATAGTACATACTTATTTTATGCAACCCTTTACTATTCCTTCCTCATCATTAGAAAAATCGTTATTGGTTGGTGATTTCTTATTTGTAAGTAAATTTCATTACGGAGCGCGCGTACCCATGACTACAGTAGCTGCACCAATGGTGCACGATACTATCCCTTTATTAGATGTAAAATCGTATGCGTTTAACGACAATTTTGAAAAACGCAAAACATCTTGGATCAATAAGTTGCAATTACCTTATATGCGCCTTCCTGGGTTTCAAAAGATAAAACGTAACGATATCGTGGTGTTTAATCAACCTGCGGATACATTACGAGATATGAATATCTTTAAACCAGATAGAAACTACTACAAACCCATTGATAAAAAAACCAATTTAGTAAAGCGTTGTGTTGGCTTGCCTGGAGATTCTTTAGAAGTGCGCAATGGCTATGTATTTATTAATGGCAAACAAAACGAATTACCAGATAGGGCTAAACTTCAATTTAGCTATAATGTAACACCAAAAACACATCAATTTAATCCAAATTGGTTAGCGGAAAGATATGATATAACAGATGGTGCTTACCCAACAAATAGACAGTTTTCTAACTATTATTTTCCGGCAGTATCGGATGAGGCTTTAGAAAAATTTAAAAATCATCCTAACGTTGTTGATATCACCGTAAACAAGCAAGAAAAAGGTGTTAGAGACCCTGATATCTTTCCACATCATCCTAATTATCATTGGAATATTGACTTTTTCGGCCCATTACTCATTCCAAAAAAAGACGCCACAGTTGATATTAATTTGGAGGTTTTACCTCTATATAAACGCGTTATTACAGAATATGAAGGCAATACGCTAAAAGTACAAGGCAATCAAATTTTAATTAATGGAGAGGTTGCAAATACCTATACTTTTAAACAAGATTACTATTGGATGATGGGTGATAACCGCCACAACTCAGTAGATGCAAGACGATGGGGCTTTGTGCCTTATAACCATGTGTTTGGTAAAGCTGTGTTTATTTGGATGAGTTGGGATGGTTTCCCTCACCCACGATGGGAACGCTTTTTTACTACTGTTCATGGTTCATCAAAAGAATCATCTTCATTATTTGTTCCATTCTTAGTTTTACTATTTACCTTAATCATTTTAAATAAGTTAATAAAGAAAAACAGTAATTTAAAATTAAATGAAAATTTAAATGATGAAACTGTAAAATATGCTGCAATTCCAGATAGAATAAAAGCAGCTATAATAGATTCTATTATCATTATTGTAGTTATATTTTTCACTTCAGAACTGTTTGAGTTATTAGGATCCGTGCCTGACTTCGCAAAGACTGTTGTTTTCGTAATTATATTTATTCTTTATGATCCACTTTTTACATCACTTCGAGGTGGTACCATAGGACATACTATTTCAAAAATATCAGTTAGAAAAGATGGAGACCTAAATAATAATATATCCTTTCTTAAAGCAGTAATTAGATTTATCCTCAAGGCTCTTTTAGGTTGGATTTCTCTATTAACAATTTCTGGAAATAAAAAGAAAAAGGCAATACATGATAATGTTGTAAGCTCAGTAGTTATAAAAAAATACAAAGAATAATTATTAATTGCATCAAAGCTTGTTGCTTTTATTATGACTATTCTTATCCATCCAACATATTTCCCCAACGTTGCTCATTTTTCTGCAATGGCTCAAGCAAAACATGTGATCTGGGAACTAGAGGATAATTTTGTAAAACAGACCTATCGCAATCGCACTTATATTTATGGCGCGAATGGAAAAATGCTTTTGAATATCCCCGTTATTTATTCCCAAAAAAACAGACAAAAATATAAAGACGTTAAAATTTTTAATGAAGAAAAGTGGCAGTTACATCATTGGAAATCATTGCTGTCTGCTTACCGTACCTCACCCTTTTTTGAATATTATGAAGACGACTTAAAGCCTTTATTTTTTGAAGAAACAGAGTATCTTATGGATTTTAATTTAAAATGCTTTGAGATTGTTTGTGATTGTTTGCAATTAGGTTTATCTGTTTCTAAAACATCATCATTCGAAAAAAAAATAAACGATACATTAGATTTAAGACATCTTGTAAACGCTAAAAAAGAAACATCTCAAAACTTTGATGCCTATACACAAGTGTTTGCAAACAAAAATGGATTTATTCCTAATTTAAGCATTTTGGACTTGCTATTTAATGAGGGGCCCAACACCTTAAATTATTTAGAATCTCAATCCATAATTCTAGCTTAATGATACAATCACTAGCTCATTATGGCTCTCACTTTCTTTTGCCTTTGGCAGTAGCACTTCTGTTTTTTAAATCGAATTGGAAAGTAGCTTATTTTATAATGCTCGCAGGTTTATTAATAGATATTGATCATGTATTAGCAACACCTGTTTTTGATCCGAACAGATGCAGCATTGGATTTCATCCGTTGCATTCCTCTTTTGCTATTTTGTTTTATATTTTTTTATGTTTTCCGAAGAAATCCAGACTTGTAGGCCTAGGATTGGTTATACACATTATCTCTGACGCGGTAGATTGTGCTTTAATGTAAAAGAGTACCCTACTCCTTAATATTAAGTGTTGTCATAATTGGATAATGGTCAGAATAATGTTCGTTGTATGCCTTAAAACCATTCACTTCAAACGTATCATCTGAAAAAATAAAATCAATTCGAACTGGAAAAAACTTGAAGTCGTAAGTTCTCCCAAAACCATTGCCCGCTTCTTTAAACGTATCATTTAAATCGCCTTTAATGGCTCTGTAAACATAAGAGAATGCCGTATTGTTAAAGTCTCCACTAATAATCATTTTATACTTGCATTGTTGTTTATGAATTAAAAAAAGTTCAGATTGAAATTGCTGCATTTTAAACGCATTACCAACACGTTTAAACAAACGTTCAGAGTTTTCCTTTTTTAAATTCTCTGCTTTTGTATCAATGCGCATTGACTCCAAATGAATATTGTAAACTCTTAAAGTGTCAGCTTTAATAATCACATCTGCGTAAATGGCATTATTTGATGTTTGAGGAAACTCTACCGAACCGGAATTCACTATTGGAAAATTTGAGAATATCGCTTGTCCGTATTTTGTTTTTTTTCCGGATAGCTTTTCATATTTATACTTGAAAAAAGATAAATCTACATTCTTATGTGGATGGTACTCTTGTAAACTTAAAATATCCGGAGCTTCTGTTTTAATTAAGTCTACAATTTTAGTTTCAATACGATCCTCTGGAATCCATTTATACAAATTGAACAACCGCACATTGTAGTTCATTACTTTAAAATTATTTGGCGCATCAATACTCTTTGAAGACGAAAACTTGTAGAGCGACCCGAATGAAAAGTATCCAATAGCCAAAACAACAAAAGACAATAAAAATTGCCTTTTAAGCTTTATTAACCAATATAAAAAAAACAAAACGTTGATAAGGATTAACAATGCAACTCCTAAACTTAAAACAGAAAGTACCGAAAATGTTTTGGGAGGTAAAAAAGGAAGCACATAAGAGAGCAATAAAATAGCAGCTATTAGTCTATTGATGAACCACAACACCTTATCAATAAAACTTGCTTTTTTCATACGTTTTACTTCCCTGCTCTAAAAAGGAAATCTTTTTCTTCGGCTGTTAAACTGTCGTAACCACTTTTACTTATCTTATCTAGAATAACATCAATCTTTTTCTGATTGTTAAACTCATTAAAATCGGCTTTAGTATAACCACCAACCTTGCTTTTATTCTTATGAACGGTTTTGAGAGGACTTTTCTTTTTAAACTTAAAAAAATTGACGATGCTGTCCATGAATTTCTCAAAGCCTTTACCAATATCGTTACCTTTGGTTAGTTGTTTTGCGTAAAAATACCCTAAGAAAACACCACCTAAATGTGCTAATGAACCTCCGCCGTTACCTCCTAAAAGTCCTAATACATCTATTGCTAGAATTGCAACACCAATGTACCATAGTTTAATATTGAAAGTTATTACCCTAACTTCTTTATTGGGCATGTATGCACAAAGAAAAATCAACAGAGCCCTAACTGAGGCAGATGCCCCAACCAAAGGCACATTGATTTGACTTTTAGGTAGAAATTCATAAAATAATAAATAAAGAATCCCTCCAAAAATAGCGCCCAAAAAATAAATGTTCAGCGCCATTTTTGACGAAAATAGATTAAGAAACATACGTGCTAAAAAATACAACCATAGCATGTTTAATGCCATATGTAAAAAACCATAGTGTACAAATGAATACGTAATAATCGTCCATGGCTTGAAGACAAAACCGCTAAACTCACTAGGTAACTCCAACCATGCCAAAAATGGTTTAAAAATTACTCCTACAACAAAAACAAGTACGTTAATTACAATGATTTTTTCAAGAACATTGAGTCGTACCAATTTTTCCTTTATATCTTGATTAAGTGAGGTCATTTAATACCAACGATTTCTATTAAACTGTGTCTTTTTCCAGTACCACATAATGATGGCGCCTGTTATAGCACCACCAACGTGCGCAAAATGTGCAATGTTTGCACCTCCAAAAATTGACTGCCCTGAAAATCCTAAAATAGTTTCTAAAGCCAGAATTGCAGGAATAAAATACTTTGCCTTTACAGGTATAGGCAGAAAAATAAGCATTAATTCTGCATTTGGGTTCATCATTCCAAAAGCAGCTAAAATACCCATAATACAACCTGAGGCGCCTACCATGGTGGCCGTATAAAAATTAAATGCTTCTTGCAGCGCATTTACTTGAATTGCACTCATGCCCCTTACCCCTCTACCATTAGCAAACATATTTAATATTTCGGTCTCAGAAAAACCTGCTGCAATTAGTTCATTAAAAGCTGGTATAAACTTAAAATAATACTCTCCCAATTGTAAGGCTAGCGCACCTAATCCTGCAGAAAAATATATAAATAAAAAGCGTTTGGAGCCCAATGCTTGTTCCACTGGTGTACCAAACATCCAAAGTGCAAACATATTAAGCGCTAAATGCATCACTCCACCATGCATAAACATGTGCGTTACTATTTGCCATGGCTGAAACGCTTCATTTTTAGGAAAATGCATTGCAAACCAATTAGCAAATAGCCCTTCGCCAATTGCTACAGTACCTACAAACATTATCACATTAATGATAATTAAGTGTTTTACAGTATCTGAAATCCTCATCATAATTTATATAAATTTTTTATCCAATTCATCAACACCAACGGTGATAAAAGTCACGCGATTAGTGGGTGATACATTAGGCTCCTTACAGGCGAATAATTTGTTGACAATATGTTCTTGTTCATCTTTTTTTAGCGATTGCCCTGTTTTTATTGCCAAACTCTTCGCCATAGATTTTGCCAACAAATCGGTAGCACTAAAATTAGCATCGGGCACTTCGTTTTGCACATCGCTTATCAATTGTTCGAGGATGATAGAAATTTCACTTTCTGGCACCATAACCGGAACACCTTTTATTTCTATGGATTCTTCAGTAACATTAGAAAACACAAAACCTGTGTGTTCTAAATCTTCTTTTAACTGTTTTACGATGTCAAGTTCTTGAGAAGAAAAATGCAATTCTAAAGGAAATAATAATTGTTGGCTTACACCTTCCTTAACGGTAATATCCTTTAAAAACTCCTCATATAAAATACGTTGATGGGCTCTACTTTGGTCTATTACCAATAAACCAGATTTTATAGCACTTATTATGTACTTATTATGAAATTGATATGTGGCGTTGGCCTTCTCACTAGACTCTTTTTCTTCGAAAAGTGAACTTACCGTATCATCACTCTCAAAAGTGACTTCACGAAAATCAGTAGACCCATTGCTTTTAGACTCTAATCCCACATATAAACTATCCCAATTATTAAGGGTGGGCTTAAATGATGTGGTTTGCCTACCTACTCCTTTTGGTTTAGCATCCTGAAACGGATTAAAATTGCTATCCACTTCAATTCTTGGAGCTTTTGTATTAGATTCCTTATGACCATATGGTGTATCAAGTGTGGCGTCGCGTTCAAAATCTAAAACTGGTGCTATATTAAACTGACCCAAACTATGTTTTACAGCCGATCGTAAAATAGCATACAACGTGTGTTCATCATCAAACTTTATCTCGGTTTTTGTAGGATGAATATTAATATCAATAGTTTGTGGATTTACTCGTAGGTTTAAAAAATAACTAGGGTGCGTACCTGGTTTTAATAAACCTTCAAACGCCGATAAAATAGCATGATTAAGATAGGCGCTTTTAATAAAGCGATCATTCACAAAAAAATATTGTTCACCTCTTGTTTTTTTTGCAAATTCTGGTTTACATACAAAGCCAGAAATTTTTAAAACCTCAGTATCCTCTTCAACAGGCACGAGCTTCTCGTTAGTCTTATTTCCAAAAATATTTACAATACGTTGCCTGTAATTACTTACTGGAAGATTAAAGGTTTCACTACCATTGTTAAAAAGTGAAAAACTTATATTGGGATGTGCTAAAGCTACGCGATGAAACTCATCAATAATATGGCGTAATTCTACGGTATTCGACTTTAAAAAATTACGTCGAGCAGGTATATTAAAAAACAGATTTTTAACTGCAATAGAGGTGCCCTTAGGCGTAACTATTACATCTTGCGACGTCACTTTACTTCCTTCAATAAGTATTGCAGTACCAACATCATCCCCTTCTTGTTTAGTTTTTAAATCTACATGCGCAATAGCGGCAATACTAGCAAGGGCCTCACCTCGAAACCCTTTGGTATTTAATTTAAATAAATCATCAGCATTTCTAATTTTTGAAGTAGCATGACGCTCAAAACTTAAGCGTGCGTCTGTAACACTCATACCCTTACCGTTATCAATCACTTGAATAAGCGTTTTACCCGCGTCTTTAACAATAAGTTTTATAACGTCGGCACCTGCGTCAATAGCATTTTCAAGTAATTCTTTAACAACCGATGCAGGACGTTGTACAACTTCTCCAGCGGCTATTTGATTTGCTACGTGGTCTGGTAAAAGTTGTATGATGTCTGCCATAAAATTTTATGAAAAGAAAATAGATAAATCGAAACCTATAATGAATAAAAACACCAATATTAAAACTGCTACAATAATTAGCACACGCCTATTGGCTTCTTTGTTTTCATTGGTTTTATAATCGTTTATAGCGTTAACAAACTTAGACTTTAATCCGTTATTGTTTCCTACCGTGGTTCTGTGTTCATCAAATTTATGCTTAATTTCATAAGGGTTACCTTCACCCTTATAATAACGAGGCGTATAACTAAATTTCTTATTTTTTCTAACTTTTAATATTCCCATGAGTCTTAGCTTTTACCTTACATATACTTTTTTTCTAATAAGTACATGCAAATCAATAATAATACCAAAGCCAATATTAAAAAACGCATCGATATACCACCTCTAACCTTTTTACCGCTTTCCCTGCGCCATTTTGATACAAACTCTCGTTCTTCTTCATTGGCATCAAAGGCTTTATCTTCTTTGGAAAACCGAGGTTTATAATTAAAGGTTTTATGTTTTCGCTGCTTAAACACGTTTGTTACGCTTATCTCTCAAAAATACTTAAAAAAGCCCAGAATTACTGGAGCGAAGTGCTAAAAATTGTTAACAAAAAGCGTTGCAAATACCAAATTTCAAAATACTAAAACCCAAAATTTGTGCTAAGCAAAATCTCAATCCATTGGAGTTTGTGATTTATATTTTTGGCATTTTTAGAGTTAACTATTCTTTCGAAGTTCGGCCATTTTAATAGCTGCAATAGCGGCCTCAGTACCTTTATTTCCGTGTTTGCCTCCAGAGCGCTCAATAGCTTGTTGCATTGTATTATCGGTAAGTACACAAAAAATAACCGGTGTTTCGCGCATAACGTTAAGGTCCTTTATACCCTGAGCAACACCTTCGCAAACAAAATCAAAATGCTTTGTTTCACCTTGAATTACACTTCCAATAGCAATTACGGCATTTACCATTTGCTCTTGCATTTTTTTGCAACCGTAAACTAACTCAAAACTTCCAGGGACATTCCAACGAACAATATTGGCAGGTTGTACACCATTTTCAATAAGCGCATCGTAGGCACCTTTATACAGACCTTCAGTAACATTCGCATTCCACTCTGAAACAACAATCCCAAACCGAAATTTACTCACGTCTGGGATTGTGTTTTTATCGTAATGTGATAAGTTTTTATTTGCGGTTGCCATATTACTTGCTTGCCAAAACCTGTGCTTTTCCTATAAATACATCAACTGTAGCCGCCTCACTTGAATCTGGGTAATCGTTCTTTATTCTTTTAAAATACCCTAGAGCTTTATCTGCCTGCCCTAACTCTAAAGCTAAAGCACCAGCCTTATATAGATACATTGGTGTAGTATACCCATTGTCACGTAAGGTAATAGCCTTTTCGTAGTAACTTAAAGCATCTTCTTTTTGTTCTAACTGTACAAACGCATCTCCAATATTTCCTTTAGCCAAAGGTGCAAGTACTTCATCATCACTATCAAACTCACTTAAATATGCAATAGCATTTTTGTAATCCTTCAATCTTAAATATGCAGTTCCTGCATAGTAGTTGGCTAAATTTGCGGCAGGTGTACCACTGTATTCCTCAATAATATCCAGCATTCCAAATTTACCTTCACCGCCGTTTAATGCTAAATTAAATAAAGAATCTTTCGCAACACCATTTACCGCTTCATTAAAATATTTCTGAGCTTGAAACATATCGTTCATTGCATTTAGCTGCTTAGGCTTAGCAACATATTCTTTGTATGCTAAAGATCCCAGAACCACAACTGCAACTAAACCAACAATAATGAAAATGTATTTTTGATTTTTTGCTACAAACGCCTCGGTCTTCGATGCTGTTTCATCCAAGGTATTAAAAACTTCCGCAGTAGTTGATCCCTCTTCTATATTTTGCTCCTTCTCCGCTTTGGTTTTAGGTTTGTATCCTCTTTTATTATAAGTTGCCATATATTCAAAATTAATATCGCGCAAAAATATAATTTTTCTTGTGATTTAAAAGGCTATTTATTTGTTATTTTTCAATAATTTGCACTTCTTTTTGCTATATTTTTGAATTAACCACGCTTTAAGTTACGCTATTTAATGATTTTAAAATCACTTTCGTTAGTCAACTATAAAAATTTTGAAAGTCAGTCTTTTAATTTCAATGAAAAGATTAATTGTTTCGTTGGAAATAATGGTATTGGTAAAACCAATATTTTAGATGCTATTTATCACCTCTCCTTCGGAAAAAGTTATTTCAACCCTGTAGCGCTTCAAAATATTAAGCATGACGAATATTTTTTTGTTATAAACGGAGACTATGAAAAAGATGATAAATCCGAAAAAATAGTCATTAGCCTAAAACGTGGACAAAAAAAAGTAATAAAGCGCAATGGTAAAGCCTACGAAAAGTTTAGTGAGCACATTGGGTTTTTGCCGTTAGTTATTATTTCGCCTGCGGATAGGGATTTAATTATTGAAGGCAGCAGTACACGACGTAAGTTTATAGACAGTGTGATCTCACAAAGTAACAAAAGCTATTTATCGCATTTAATAAACTATAATAAAGTCCTGGCGCAACGTAATGCCCTATTAAAATATTTTGCATTGAACCACACCTTTAATGCAGATACTTTGGAAGTTTATAACGCCCAACTAACCGAATACGGGACGGTAATCTTTGAAAAACGAAATGCATTTTTAAAAGAATTTATTCCCATTTTTAAGTCTCGTTACGAGGCAATTAGCAATGGTAATGAGTCGGTAGATTTAGTGTATGAAAGCCATTTATCTGAAGACAGCTTGAACGCATTATTAGTAAAACATATTAATAAAGACAAGGCGCTACAATATACAAGTGTAGGCGTTCATAAAGATGATTTGGTGTTTAATATTGAAGGGCATCCAGTAAAAAAGTTTGGAAGCCAAGGACAACAAAAATCGTTTTTAATTGCATTGAAATTGGCACAGTTTGATTTTATAAAAGCACAAAGCGGTGTAAACCCCATTCTATTACTGGATGATATTTTTGATAAGCTTGACGAACAACGTGTCTCTCAAATTATTAAATTAGTAGACGACGAGAATTTCGGGCAGTTATTTATTAGCGATACCCATGCCGATAGAACTGAATATGCTGTGAAGCAAGTGCATCAATCTTATGAAATATTTAAACTTTAACCATGCCCAAACGCCACAACGATCATATCAGTATTAAAGACGCATTGAAAGAGTTTGTAGAAACTAACAAACTAGAAAAAGGACTTAATAAAGTGAATGCTGCCGAAGCTTGGGCAAAATTAATGGGCAATGGTGTAAATAATTATACCACTTCGGTAAAACTAGAGCGAGAAACGCTTTATGTACAACTCAGTTCCAGCGTGCTTAGGGAAGAATTAAGCTACGGCAAGCAAAAAATTATTGACATGCTTAACGAAGAATTAGGACAAAATCTTATAAAAAAGCTTGTTTTACGTTAACAAAAAGTTCCTATTCATCAAATAGCTTTTATGCTAACACTACTGTTAGCAAGCCTTTTAGAGATTTTCCTGAAAATTATCCAAAAAAAAATGTAATTAATTGATTTTTAAAGTTTTTACACAGTACCTTTGTGGCTTTAATAATTTAATTTTTTTAACATGAGTACAGGAACAGTAAAATTCTTCAACGATTCAAAAGGATTTGGATTCATTATCGAAGAAGGTTCAAACAAAGAACATTTTGTTCACATTTCTGGATTAATTGACGAAGTTCGCGAAGGCGATAACGTTGAATTTGATCTTCAGGAAGGTAGAAAAGGTTTAAACGCAGTAAACGTAAAAGTAATCTAATATATATATTATACTTTAACACTTACAACTAAGAGTCTATCAGTTTCTTGATAGACTTTTTTTGTGGTACGAACTTTGCAAACACTAACATATATTAATTTAATACAAATACAATGAGTACAGGTACAGTAAAATTTTTCAACGATTCTAAAGGATTCGGATTCATAACAGAAGAAGGATCAGAAAAAGAACATTTTGTTCACATTTCTGGATTAATTGACGAAGTTCGCGAAGGCGATAGCGTTGAATTCGATCTTCAAGAAGGCAGAAAAGGTTTAAATGCAGTAAACGTAAAAGTAGTTTAAGACATATTATTATACTTTTTTAAATAGAAAAGCCCGAGACTAAGTCTCGGGCTTTTGTTTTTTATGCTTCAAGTTTAAATTAAAACTGCTCTCTTCCAGAGAAATGAAATGAACCTTCAATGGCTGCATTCTCATCGCTATCACTTCCGTGTACTGCATTTTCGCTAATCGAATCTGCGTACATCTTTCTAATGGTACCCTCGGCAGCATCAGCAGGGTTTGTTGCGCCTATTAAGGTTCTAAAATCCTCCACTGCATTATCTTTCTCCAATATTGCCGCTACTATCGGACCACGCGTCATATAACCCACCAATTCTGGGAAAAACGGACGCTCATTATGTATCGCATAAAATGTTTCAGCGTCTGCCTTAGTCATCTGTGTTAATTTCATTGCTACAATTCTAAACCCCGAAGCTGTAATTTTTTCTAATATTGCACCAATATGCCCTTTTTCAACTGCATCTGGTTTAAGCATTGTAAATGTTCTATTTGTTGCCATTTCATTTTTTATTTGGCGCAAAAGTAAGGTATTTTCAACAAAAAGCAAGTCTAAAAAATTGTATCTTCGTTTCCTATGAATAGAAACGACATTTCCGCTATTAAAGCGCTATTAAGCACACCAAAAAACATAGTAATTGTATGCCACAAAAACCCTGACGGCGATGCTATTGGTTCTACATTAGGTTTATATCATTATCTTAAAAAGTACAATCACAATACTCAAGTAATAACTCCAAATGACTATCCTGGATTTTTAAAATGGGTACCTGGTGAGGATACTATTTTGAAATATGATAGTCAAACAGAAATGAGCAACAAGGCTATTGAAGAAGCTGATATAATTTTTACCTTAGACTTTAATGCTTTTCACAGAACAGGACAAATGCAACCTGCCTTAGAAGCTTCAAAAGCCATAAAAATTTTAATCGATCACCATCAAGAACCCGATGATTATGCTGCTTACACTTACAGTGACGTGTCTATGAGTTCTACCTGTGAAATGGTATATCATTTTATAGACATGCTGGATGATGCCGATAACATTGATGCAAGTATTGCAACGTGTTTATATTTAGGTATAATGACCGATACGGGGTCGTTTCGATTCCCGTCAACCACTAGCACTACCCACAGGATTGTCGCAGAATTGATTGATAAAGGTGCTAGAAATGCAGAGGTGCACAATAATGTATATGACACAAATAGCTATAATAGATTACAACTTTTAGGGTGTGCCTTAACCAATTTAAAAGTACTACCAGAATTAAGAACCGCATACATTACCTTAACTCAGAATGAATTGCGTAAATTCGATTATAAGAAAGGTGATACCGAAGGCGTAGTAAATTATGCCTTATCTTTAGAAAACATCATTTTTGCTGCAATTTTTATTGAGGATAAGCAAGAAGGCATTATTAAAATTTCCTTACGCTCCAAAGGTGGTTTTTCGGTAAACGAGTTTTCTCGGGCTCATTTTAATGGCGGAGGACATAACAATGCTGCCGGAGGACGCAGTGAAACTCCACTCGATGCAACGGTTGAAAAATTTCTTAGTATATTGCCTCAATATAAAGATGCCCTAAATCATGAATAAATTTTTCACTTTAATACTTATAATAGTCTTTTGCTTTAGTTGTAAAACTCCAGAAGCACGCAAGCCAATTTCAGTAAAAACTGGCTCATTTATTGATGAATCTGTTGAACGCAACAAAAAGCTTAATGCCAAGGAGCAAGCGCAAATTCAAGAAATTATGTCGGCCAACAATAGCAACGATTATATTGCTTCTGAAAATGGTTTTTGGTACTACTATAATTTACAATCTACTGAGGAAACTCTAGAAACTCCCAGTTTTGGTGATATTGTAAACTACTCCTACAATTTAAAAGACCTTAACGGGAACTTAATTTATCCTAAAGACTATTTTAATAACTTAGAATATGCTATGGATAAACAAGAACTGTTCACTGGCCTACGCGAAGGTTTAAAGCTGATGAAACCAGGGGAAACCGTTACCTTTTTGTTCCCATCCCAAAAAGCTTACGGCTACTATGGCGATGAAGGTAAAATAGGCACAAATGTGCCTCTTATTGCAGAAGTGACGGTCAACTCAATTACCAAAACACAAGACAATTAACATGCTTAAGTTAAATTTGATAACCGTTTATACTTTAGCGGTTTTCACCCTATTTCTAGCAAGTTGCAAATCGCAATATTCAGAATTAGAAGATGGTATTTATGCTGAAATTAACACTACAAAAGGTAAAATGGTGGCTAAATTGCACTATAAAAAAGCACCAGTTACTTCAGCGAATTTTATCTCCTTGGCAGAAGGAACAAATAGACTTGTTGCTAAGAAATACAAGGAAAAAAAGTTTTATGATGGTTTAATTTTTCATAGAGTAATTGATAAATTTATGATCCAAGGTGGAGACCCACTAGGGAATGGTAATGGTAGCGCTGGATATCGCTTTATGGATGAATTCCATCCCGATTTAAAACATGATAAGCCAGGAGTTTTAGCAATGGCAAATCCTGGACCTAATTCCAACGGCTCCCAATTTTATATTACTGAAGTGCCTCGACCAGATTTAGATAATCGCTATAGTGTTTTTGGAGAATTGGTTATGGGCCTAGATGTACAAGACTCTATTTCGAATGTTGAAACCGATGCCAACAATAAACCCTTGGATAGTGTAATTATCAATCAACTAAATATTATTAGAAAAGGAAGCGATGCTAAAAAATTTGATGCACCCAAAGTATTTGAAAAGCATTTTGTTGAACGGGAAAAAAGAGAAAAAGTCAAAAAAGAACGTAAGAAAAAGATAAAAGCTGACACTAGAGCAAAACATGAAAAACAAAAAGAAGAAGCTATCGCATTAGAGTCTGGTTTAAAATATTTCATTTCTGAAAAAGGAGACGGTGAACCACTAAAAGTCTTTTCAAAAGCTATGACGCATTATGCTTTGTTTTTTGATGATGGCACCTTGTTAGACACGAGTAATTTGTCTTTGGCCGAAGCTTTAGATGCTGTAAATGAAAGAAAAAAAGCTGCAAACCGATATGTACCTATTAAGGCAGATTTGAGCCCTGATGCGCCTATGATTGCAGGATTTAAAGAAGGCATGCAACAACTTAATGTAGGGGATAAAGCGACATTATTTATTCCATACCACTTGGGTTATGGTGAGGCTGGAAGTCGCGGGATTCCGCCAAAAACCAATCTTATTTTTGAGGTAGAAATTCTAAGTCTTGTTAAATAGCTAAAAAAAATTTTAACACTTAAATGGTGTCAAACCTTTATATTTACAGAGTAAAATCATACACATGCACGCATTAAAGTTCGACTGGAACCCCTTAACAGGAATAGATATTGTTGGTAATTTTAAACTTCACTTTTACAGCCTTATGTGGGTTATTGCTTTTGTATTGGGTTGGTACATTATGAAACGTATCTATACCAAAGAAAAAGTAAAGTTAGAGTATTTAGACCCTATGTTTATCTATGTGGTATTATCTACTATGTTGGGTGCACGTTTGGGACATGTTTTGTTTTACCAATCTGAACTTATTAAAGAAGATTTTTTCAGCATATTCCTTCCATTTAGTTTTAAGAATGGTGTTGAATTTACAGGCTTTCAAGGGCTAGCAAGCCATGGAGCAGCAATAGGAATTATTATTGGAATGTATTTATACCGCAGAAAATACAATTATAAATCGTTGTTGTGGATTTTAGACCGCTTAGTTATACCCGTAGCATCAGGTGCAGTTTTTGTTAGAATTGGTAATTTTATAAATTCTGAAATTATCGGTAAAGCTTCTGGGGATTTTCCTTTAGGTGTGCGTTTTATTCAAGACCACTATAATAAATATGAAGCTGTTAGGCTTACTGGCATTAAAGATGTTCAAGAAGCTTATAACGCCATAGCTAATAATGCGGAGTTACTGGCAGTAGTACCATACAGGCACCCAGCGCAATTATACGAGTCGTTTTGCTACATATTTGTATTCTTAATTTTGTGGTATTTCTACTCTAAAACAGCCAAACGAGACCAAACCGGGTTTCTTTTTGGCCTATTTTTAGTATTGTTATGGACGGTACGATTTTTTGTGGAATTCGTGAAAGAAGCACAAGTAGAAAATAGAGCTGCTTGGGATTTAAACACAGGACAACTGCTTAGCATTCCTTTTGTTCTATTGGGGCTATATTTTATGTTTAAATACAAACCAAAAACACCTGTACGCTAAAAATGAAACCTTTTTTAATTGCTATTCTTATAGTATTAAGTTTTTCTACTATTCTTACGTCTTGCAAAGACGAGAAGAAAACGGTATCACAAACCGAAGTTAAGTTTACAAAAGAAGGTGAGCTAGCTATTTATAATACTGAAACTGACGCTTTAAAAGTTGTGTTAGACATTGAAATTGCTGATACCGATTTTGATATTCAAACAGGTTTGATGTATCGTAACACAATGGATACCAAACAAGGTATGCTCTTTATTTTTGAAGATGAAAAAGAGCGTTTTTTCTACATGAAAAATACTAGAATTCCTTTAGACATTATCTATATCAATTCAAATAAAAAGATTGTAAGCTTTCAAAAAAATGCAAAGCCTTTTGATGAGATGTCGCTTCCGTCTGGCGGTCCCGCAAAATATGTATTAGAAATTAATGCTGGCTTATCTGATATATGGGGATTAAAAGTTGAAGATTCAATCAGTTTTAAACCCCAATAATATGCTGTCCTACCTTGAATAATTAGGCGATTCCTTAGTAATCGTTACATCATGTGGATGGCTTTCGTTAATACCACTCGCTGTAATTTTAACGAATTGCCCTTTATCCTGAAGCGAAGCAATGTCTTTTGCACCGCAATAACCCATACCAGCACGTAAGCCGCCAATAAATTGATGAATACTCTCGTTCAATTCTCCTTTATATGGCACGCGCCCAACAATACCTTCTGGTACTAATTTTTTAATATCATCTTCTACATCTTGAAAATAACGGTCCTTACTCCCTTGTTTCATGGCTTCAACAGACCCCATACCGCGGTAAGACTTAAATTTTCTACCCTCGTAAATAATAGTTTCTCCAGGAGATTCTTTCGTTCCCGCTAAAAGCGATCCTAACATCACAGTATCGGCCCCAGCAGCAATAGCTTTTGGAATATCACCAGTATAACGAATACCGCCATCAGCAATTACAGGAACACCTGACCCCTTTATAGCTGCAGCAACCTCTAAAACGGCTGAAAATTGAGGAAACCCAACGCCTGCAACAACCCGTGTAGTACAAATAGACCCGGGACCTATACCTACCTTTACAGCATCTGCGCCAGCTTCAACTAAATATTTTGCTGCTTCGCCAGTAGCAATATTGCCCACGATAACATCTAACTGTGGAAATTTTTTCTTTATATCTTTTAATACGCTAACCACGCCTTTTGTATGACCATGAGCTGTATCTATAACCACTGCATCTACGCCTGAGTTTACTAACGCTGCAGCTCTATCAACCGCATCGGCAGTAACACCTATGGCAGCAGCAACACGCAAACGTCCGTATTCATCTTTATTCGCATTTGGTTTCTGGCTTAATTTTGTAATGTCCCTAAAGGTGATTAAACCAGATAGTTTATAGTTATCATCAACAATTAGTAACTTTTCAATTTTATGTTCTTGCAGAATAATTTCAGCGTCTTTTAAAGAGGTGCCTACTGGTGCAGTAACTAACCTATCGCTGGTCATTACATCTGCAATAGACTTGGTATTATCATGTTCAAAACGTAAATCCCTGTTGGTAACAATACCTTTTAGTGTGCCGTCTTCAGTAACAATAGGAATACCTCCAATGCTGTGCTCTGCCATGTTTAGCTTTGCATCAGCCACGGTGGCAGTCAATGTTAAGGTTACAGGATCAATAATCATCCCACTCTCAGCACGTTTCACACGACGTACTTTCATTGCCTGTGCTTCAATAGTCATATTTTTGTGCAACACACCAATACCGCCTTCTTGTGCCATGGCTATTGCCATTTTACTCTCGGTAACAGTATCCATTGCTGCCGAAATAATAGGGACGTTAATGGTAATATTTCTGGTGAACTTAGTAGCAATACTAACTTCCCTAGGTAAAACTTCTGAAAAAGCAGGAACTAGAAGAACGTCGTCGTAAGTTAAACCTTCACCTAGAATTTTGTTTTGATGTGCAGTCATGATGCAATTAATTTAATTTCTCACTATTATGAGAAGGACAATTATTTTGGTAAAAATTGCTTGAATAATTTTCTTGGACTATTCAATTAATTGCGTGCAAATTTACACTTTTTTTAGAGACTAACAGCTAATTGAAATTTAATTATAGTTGTATAACAAAAATTTAACTTTAGTAAAAAACTGCATTTCAACAGATTATAAATTTTATTTTTATTTGTTCTAAATAAACTTTGTGAAACTAAAATTCATGTTTATTTTTGCCTGCGAAAACTAAATATTATTTTTAATCAGTCTAAATAAAATGAAAGCTAAGTTATCGTTATTCGCACTACTATTTACTAGTTTTTTACACGCACAAGAAGAAAAAGCTAAAGATTCAATACAAAAATTAGATCAAGTACTTATTAGCACACAAGTTATTTTTGGAAATAAATATGAAGCCAAAAACAGAACAGGATCCTCGTATTATATCTCCCCGGAAGAAATTGCAAAATTTAACTATACCGATATTAATCGCTTACTACGATCCGTTCCTGGTGTTAACATATATGAAGAAGATGGTTTTGGTTTAAGACCCAATATTAGCTTACGAGGAACATCTCCTGAGCGTAGTGCAAAAATTTCAATTATGGAAGATGGTATTTTAATTGCTCCGGCGCCCTACAGTGCTCCTGCCGCTTATTATTTCCCATCTGTTGCAAGAATGCAAGCTGTAGAAATTTTAAAAGGAAGTAGCCAAATTCAATATGGTCCTTTTACAACTGGTGGTGCCATAAATTTGGTGAGTACCCAAATACCTAATACATTTAAAGGTGGCATCAGAGCGAGCTATGGTAGCTTTAATACTGGCCAAATACATGCAAAAATTGGCGATAGCAAATCTAATTTTGGATACTCTTTAGAGTTTTTAAACTTCAATTCGGATGGCTTTAAAAATCTACCTGACGCTAGCAACACCGGTTTTGACAAAAATGATGTTGTTGCAAAATTTAGGTTAAACTCCAACCCTGACGCTGCCATCAAACAAGCAGTTAACTTTAAGTTTCAATATTCTGACGAGGTGTCTAATGAAACCTACTTGGGGCTCTCTCAAAATGATTTTAACTTGAATCCTTTTAGTCGATACGCAAGTTCACAAGATGATAAAATGACGAATGATCACATTCAGTTTACAGCAAGTCATGAGTTAGAGTTTTCAAAAAATTTCAGAATTACAACAGATGCTTATTATAATGGGTTCTCAAGAAATTGGTACAAGCTTAACGATATTGTTTTTAATGGTGATAAGGTTGGGATAGCTTCAATTGTTGAAGACCCGAGTTCCTACCCCAATCATTTTGCCATTGTAAATGGTTCTGTAGATTCTGATTCTGATGCTATCATTTTAAAAGCGAATAATAGAAGATATAAATCTCAAGGAATTCAAACTAAATTTGACATACATTGGGCTAGCGCTAATGTGTTTCATGACCTTGAAATTGGTTTACGTTACCATTATGATGAAGAGGACCGTTTTCAATGGAAAGATGGGTACAATATAATTAATGGTGAAATGAATCTCACATCTAATGGCCCAGGAGGTAGTGACGCCAACAGAGTAAGTAGCGCCAACGCCTTTGCTGGATCTGTTCTTTATAAATTTAAATACAACAACCTTACGTTAACTCCTGGTATTCGCTATGAGAATATTATTTTAAAACGAGAGGATTTTGGTACAAACGATGCGAGCAGAAGTGGGAGTAATTTAGCGGTAAGAGAAAACAAAGTTGATATTTTTATTCCAGGAATTGGTTTTAACTACAAGTTCAACCCTTACACATCGGTATATGGTGGTGTGCATAAAGGATTTTCACCTCCGGGAAATGCTCCAGACCAACAAGCAGAAGAAAGTATTAACTATGAATTAGGCTCTCGTTTTAACTTTAAAGGAATTAGAGGTGATGTTGTTGCTTTTTACAACGATTACAGCAATTTATTAGGCAGTGATTTGGCCGCAACTGGTGGTACTGGTTCTCTAGATCAATTTAACGCCGGAGAAGTAGCCGTAAGGGGTATTGAATTATTATTGAATTATAACGTATTGGAGAAAAATACGAGATTTAACTTGCCACTTACTTTTGGGTACACCTATACTGACACCGAATTTTTAAATAGCTTTGGTAGTGATGATGACTTGTGGGGTGAAGTTACTAAAGGTGATGAGTTACCTTATATTGCTAAACATCAATTTAATGCATCCATTGGATTAGAACATAAATCTTTTGAATTAAATGTAAACGCGAGATTCAATGGTGCTTTTAGAACAACTGCGGGAACAGAAAAAATAACAGATGAAAACGGGGTGACCTCAAATTTAATTTTTGATTTCTCTGGAAAATACCATCTAAATAAAAACCTAAGCGTTACAGGAAATATCATCAACCTTTTAGATGAAACATATGCTGTTTCAAGAGTACCGGCAGGATTAAGACCTGGGCACCCGTTTGGAGCTTACGCGGGTTTAGAGTTTAGATTTTAGATAAACCGTTGAATTTTATTAACTAGCTATTAGTTAATTAAACACCTATTAATAAATATTAAAACCATTTGAAGATTTACTTTAAATGGTTTTCCTTTTTAGAGGTATTCTAGACTTTTTTATGTGCTTAACTTGCTTAAAAAAAGATGTATTTTTGATTTATAGAAGACTGTATATATCGAAAAAACTTAAATAGGTAAATTGTTAATAGGCTCAACAAAAAAACCATTGGTTATTTCCAATGGTTTTTTTGTTTCCTAAACTGTCATCGTTGTAATGACAGTATATTTAAAATTCTTTTATTGCTTTACTTTAAACGCTTTTTCTTGAGGAAAATAGGCCACAGAACCCAATTCCTCTTCTATACGAAGCAATTGATTGTATTTTGCCATACGATCACTACGTGAAGCAGAACCTGTTTTTATTTGCCCACAATTTAATGCTACTGCCAAATCTGCAATAGTATTATCTTCAGTTTCACCAGATCTGTGAGACATTACCGAGGTATATCCTGCATTTTTTGCCATATTTACCGCTGCTATAGTCTCAGTTAATGAACCTATTTGATTCACTTTGATTAATATAGAGTTTGCAATCCCGTTTTCAATTCCTTTAGATAGACGTTCAACATTAGTCACAAATAAATCATCTCCTACTAACTGCACTTTATCTCCAATTAATTCGGTAAGATATTTTGTACCTTCCCAATCATTTTCGTCCATACCATCTTCAATAGAAATAATTGGATACTTTTCTGCTAATTGGGCTAAATACTCTGCCTGTTCTTTTGAAGTTCTAATCATACCTTTATCGCCTTCAAATTTGGTATAATCATATTTTCCGTTCACAAAAAATTCAGCGGAAGCACAATCTAAAGCAATCTTAACTTCATCTCCAAACTTATATCCTGCATTTTCAACAGCCTTACCTATAGTTTCAATAGCATCTTCAGTACCGTCTAAAGTTGGCGCAAAACCACCTTCGTCACCTACCGCAGTACTTAAATTTCTGTCGTGTAGCACTTTTTTAAGATGATGGAAAATTTCCGTTCCCATTTGCATAGCGTGTGTAAAGTTTTTGGCCTTAACTGGCATAATCATAAACTCTTGAAACGCTATAGGTGCGTCACTATGAGAACCTCCATTGATGATATTCATCATTGGTACTGGCAGTGTATTTGCAGATACTCCTCCTACATAACGGTACAAAGGCATATTTAATTCATTCGCTGCTGCTTTCGCTGCTGCTAAAGATACTCCCAAAATTGCGTTAGCTCCTAATTTTGATTTATTTGGTGTTCCATCTAAATCAATCATGGTTTGATCTATAAAGTTTTGCTCGAAAACTGAAACTCCTAGTAATTCTTCAGCAATTTTAGTGTTTACATTTTCTACGGCTTTTAATACACCTTTACCCATGTAGGTATCGCCGCCATCACGTAGCTCTACAGCTTCATGCTCTCCAGTTGATGCTCCAGATGGTACTGCAGCTCTTCCTAATACGCCGTTTTCTGTTATTACATCTACTTCAACGGTAGGGTTACCTCTTGAATCTAAAATTTGTCTTGCGTGTACGCTAACTATTATACTCATAATTGGTTTGTTTTTAATCTTTTATTATTTAGAATTGATACAGGCGTTTTCCATTTGTTAGAAATGCCCAAATCAATTCATCAAATTTACGGCTTAATCTTTTTTAATTTACTAGCATTTGTCATAAAATTCTAAAAAGAAAACTACAACGTTTTAGTTCTATCAAGCCTATTTTCAAGTCACTTTTAAACAGTTGAAAGCTTACTTTTCTTGATATTTTCTATAAACTGATCGAACAAATACCATGAATCGTGAGGTCCTGGACTAGCTTCTGGGTGATACTGTACTGAAAACACATTTTTATTTTTCATTGCTAATCCTGCAACGGTACCATCATTAAGATGAACATGAGTAACTTCAAGGTTTTTATTGGCCTCAGCTTCTTCTTTATTTACTGCAAAACCATGGTTTTGAGATGTGATCTCCCCCTTACCTGTAATTAAATTTTTTACTGGATGATTAATACCCCTATGGCCATTATACATTTTATAGGTTGATACACCATTAGCAATGGCAATTACTTGATGTCCTAAACAAATACCAAAAAGAGGCAAATCTCTTTTAATAATCTCTTTAGCGACTTCCTGAGCCTCAACCAATGGTTCAGGATCTCCGGGTCCATTTGACAAGAAATAGCCATCTGGTTGAAAAGCTTCTAAATCTTCAAACGTAGCATTGTATGGAAATACTTTGATGTAACAATCTCTACTCGCGATATGTCGTAAAATATTCTTCTTAATACCGATATCTAAAGCTGCAACTTTGAACGTAGCATTTTCATTTCCAAAATAATATGGTTCTTTGGTTGATACCTTAGATGCCAATTCCAAGCCTTCCATACTAGGTACTTCTGCCAATTGCTTTTTCAATCCCTCCACATTATCAACTTCTGTACTTATTACAGCATTCATGGCTCCATGCTCTCTAATATAGCTCACCAAGGCTCTTGTGTCTACATCAGAAATAGCTAAAAGATTATTTTTATCTAAAAATTCTTCCAAAGAACTATCGGCCGCATCACGAGAATAGTCATAACTAAAGTTCTTTACAATTAAGCCTGCAATTTTTATAGAATCTGATTCTACTTCATCTTTATTGGTACCATAATTTCCAATATGGGCATTGGTAGCTACCATTAATTGTCCGTAATACGAAGGATCAGTAAAAATTTCCTGATATCCCGTCATACCTGTATTAAAACATACCTCTCCAAAGGCTGTTCCTTGTTTTCCTGCTACTGCTTTTCCATAAAAAATGGTACCATCTGCTAGTAGAATTATGGCATTTTGCTTTTTCTGATATTTCATATGTTTCCGTTGTTTTCTTTTGCGTTAGGGATTGAGGGTTTGTTGAAGCTCCTCGACGAAGGAGAGAGCGACTCCCGAAAGCCCGACCCTTTATGGGTAACGCCCAAAAAGTTTTACAAAAATTCAAAAAAAAAGGATAAACTAAAAATAGTTTATCCTTTATATATTAAATGCTTATTAACATTTATTCTTCTTCGTTTGATGCGTTAGTTTCAACTGGTACTGCAACTGCTGGCTTACTGCCTCCTCTTCTACTTCTTCTAGTAGTTTTCTTAGCTTTTTTACCTGCATTGTAGATTTCGTTGTAATCTACTAACTCTATCATTGCCATATCGGCATTATCACCTAAACGGTTACCTAATTTAATGATTCTAGTGTAACCTCCTGGTCTGTCTCCAACTTTGGTAGCAACCTCTCTAAACAACTCAGTAACGGCTTCTTTTTGTCTTAATTTACTAAAAACGATACGTCTGTTGTGTGTTGTATCTTCTTTAGACTTTGTTACTAAAGGCTCTACAAATTGTTTTAAAGCTTTTGCTTTTGCAACTGTAGTGTTAATGCGCTTATGCTCTATTAAAGAACAAGCCATGTTTGCTAACATTGCCTTTCTGTGGGCTGTTTGTCTACCTAAATGGTTGAATTTTTTTCCGTGTCTCATGACGTTTGTTTTAAACTTCTATCTTGCTACTACACTCTTTTGAGGAGCAAACTATAGAAGAGTTATCTAATAATTTTTAATTTAAAATTTACTATTGATTATTTATTGGCGCGACCATGAAATCGTCAATAATAAATAATCAATTTTCAAATCTTAGTCTTTATCTAATTTATATTTGCTTAAATCCATTCCGAAATTCAACCCTTTAACATGTACAAGCTCTTCAAGCTCTGTTAAAGACTTTTTACCGAAGTTACGGAACTTCATTAAATCATTCTTATTAAAAGATACTAAGTCTCCTAAAGTATCTACCTCTGCAGCCTTTAAACAGTTAAGCGCTCGTACGGATAAATCCATATCGATAAGCTTAGTTTTAAGCAACTGTCTCATGTGAAGTGATTCTTCGTCATAAGTTTCAGTTTGTGCAATTTCATCCGCTTCTAAAGTGATACGCTCATCTGAGAATAACATAAAGTGGTGAATTAAGGTTTTAGCAGCTTCAGTTAAAGCATCCTGAGGTGTAATTGAACCATCAGTAATGATTTCAAAAACTAACTTCTCGTAATCTGTTTTTTGCTCTACACGATAGTTTTCAATGCTATACTTTACATTTTTTATTGGAGTATAGATAGAATCTGTAAAAATCGTTCCTATTGGTGCTGAAGGTTTTTTATTTTCTTCCGCAGGCACATAACCTCTACCTTTTTCTATGGTGATTTCCATATTTAAACTCACCTTAGGATCTAAATTACAGATAACCAATTCTGAATTTAATACTTGGAATCCCGAAATAAACTTTTGGAAATCTCCAGCTAATATCTGCTCTTGCCCAGAAATTGAAATTGAAATTGATTCGTTATCAATATCTTCAATTTGTCTTTTAAAACGTACTTGTTTTAAATTCAAGATGATTTCTGTTACATCCTCTACCACGCCAGCAATTGTGGAAAACTCGTGATCTACTCCCTCTATTCTAACTGAGGTAATTGCAAATCCTTCTAAAGAAGATAATAAAACTCTTCTTAATGCATTTCCAACTGTTAATCCATAACCTGGTTCTAATGGTCTGAATTCGAATTTACCTTCGAAATCAGTAGAATCAATCATGATTACTTTGTCGGGCTTTTGAAAATTAAATACTGCCATATTGTTGTTCTTCTTTTTAATTGTTATTTGGTTGCGCGGTTTATAAGTTTGAAGAAGTACGAATAAACCCTTTGGCCAAACACCAATGTTGTTAATTTATTATTTAGAATATAATTCGACGATGAATTGCTCGTTGATATTTTCTGGAATTTGGATTCTTGCAGGAACAGAAACATAAGTACCAGACTTAGTATCGTTATTCCAAGTAATCCATTCGTAAACTTGACTTGAATTTTGAAGAGATCTGTCTATAGCCTCAAGTGATTTTGATTTTTCTCTTACAGCCACAACATCTCCAGCCTTTAATTGGTAAGAAGGTATGTTAACGATTTCACCATTAACTGTAATATGTCTGTGAGATACTAATTGACGCGCACCACTTCTAGAAGGAGAGATTCCCATTCTAAAAACTACATTATCTAATCTAGATTCACAAAGCTGTAATAACACTTCACCTGTAATGCCTTGAGCAGCTCTTGCTTTCTTAAATAATCCTCTAAACTGACGCTCTAAAATACCGTAAGTATATTTAGCTTTTTGTTTTTCCATTAACTGGATTGCGTATTCAGATTTTTTTCCACGTCTTCTGTTGTTTCCGTGTTGCCCTGGAGGGTAGTTTCTTTTTTCAAAAGATTTATCTTCTCCGAAGATAGCTTCGCCAAATTTACGGGCGATTTTTGTTTTAGGACCAGTATATCTTGCCATTTTAAATTGTTTTTGAGAGTAGTTATGAATTAAGGTCTTAATCTTATCCTTCGATAACTGTAAACCTCTCGTTGATACTTGTTAATATTAAATTTTTCGGTTTGCAAATTTATGCAAAAAATTAATACCATCTGAAAAACAGATGATATTAATTTTCTTATTCAAAACACGTTGTAAACGTGATTAAACTCTTCTGCGCTTTGGTGGACGACATCCATTATGCGGTAGTGGTGTTACATCTATAATTTCTGTAACTTCAATACCTGCATTATGGATAGAACGGATAGCAGATTCTCTACCATTACCAGGACCTTTAACATATACCTTTACTTTTTTCAATCCAGCTTCAGAAGCTACAGCAGCAGCATCTTCAGCCGCTAATTGCGCAGCATAAGGCGTGTTTTTCTTAGATCCTCTAAATCCCATCTTACCAGCCGAAGACCATGAAATAACATCACCCTTTTTGTTAGTTAATGAAATGATAATGTTGTTGAAGGAAGCAGTTACATGCGCTTCCCCAATAGCATCTACTATTACTTTACGTTTTTTTGTACTTGACTTTGCCATATTCTTTTGTTCTAGTTGTTAGCTTTAGTTGTTAGAATCCTAAACCTTTCGATTTCGAACAGATTCATCTAACGTCTAAACACTAATGACTAATGTCTAATTATTATTTAGTTGCTTTCTTCTTGTTAGCAACAGTTTTTCTTCTACCTTTTCTTGTTCTAGAGTTGTTCTTAGTACGTTGTCCTCTTAAAGGAAGACCTGCTCTATGACGAATACCTCTGTAACACCCAATATCCATTAAACGCTTAATGTTTATCTGAGTTTCAGAACGTAATTCTCCTTCAATAGTATAAGCTCCAACAGCTTCACGGATTGCTCCGATTTCGTCGTCTGTCCAATCTTGTACTTTTGTGTTTTCGTCAACCTTAGCTGTAGCTAAAATTTCTTGAGCTCTACTTTTACCTATTCCGTAGATATAAGTTAAAGAGATAACTCCTCTTTTTTGTTTTGGTATGTCTACACCTGCAATTCTTGCCATATTGTTTTTAGTTTTTTGTCCCTTCGCGGTTTTCCTCAGGGTAAATGTTAGCTTTTAGTTGTTAGAATCCTAAACCTTTCGATTTCGAACAGATTCATCTAACGTCTGAAAAACTAATGACTTAATTTTTTAACCTTGTCTTTGTTTAAATCTAGGATTCTTTTTGTTTATTACGTAAAGTCTACCTTTTCTACGCACAATCTTACAATCTGCGCTTCTTTTTTTAACTGATGCTCTTATTTTCATCTGTACTTAGTATCTATAAGTTATACGAGCCTTAGTTAAATCGTAAGGACTCATTTCTAATTTTACTTTATCTCCCGGTAAAAGTTTGATATAATGCATACGCATCTTACCAGAAATATGTGCCGTCACAATGTGACCATTTTCTAATTCTACACGAAACATCGCATTAGATAATGCTTCTATAATTGTTCCGTCTTGCTCTATTGCTGCTTGTTTTGCCATTTATCTTATATTTTGTTTACAGCCAGTGCATCGCACCAACCATGCCATAATATTTACGCAACTGCTTTTCTGTTTTTACCAGTTTTCATCAAGCCATCATAGTGTCTATTCAACAAATATGAATTGATTTGTTGCATAGTGTCAATTGCAACTCCAACCATAATAAGTAATGATGTACCTCCAAAGAATAATGCCCATCCTTGTGTTACGTTCATTAGCTTCACAATAAACGCTGGGAATATTGCGATTAATGCTAAAAATACAGAGCCTGGTAGGGTTATTTGAGACATTATTTTATCTAAGTACTCTGAAGTTTCAGAACCTGGACGAATACCAGGAATAAATCCACCACTACGTTTTAAGTCATCTGCCATTTTATTTGTAGGTACTGTGATTGCTGTATAGAAATATGTAAATATTATAATCAACAACGCAAAAATTACATTATACCAAAACCCGAAAATATCAGAAAAGTTAGTTTGCATCCACAATCCAGCCGCGGTATCTTTCAAGAAAGAAGACCCTCCAATTAATCCAGGAACAAACATAATCGCTTGAGCAAATATAATCGGCATCACACCTGATGCATTCAATTTTAAAGGTATATACTGTCTAGATCCTCCAGCTGCAGCTCTTTCGTAGCCACCAGAAGCAGTACGTCTTGCATATTGCACCGCTATTTTTCTAACTGCCATTACTAACATAACTGACGCCGATATGATGACAAACCAAACTACAAGCTCAATTAAAATCATAATTAAACCACCGTTAGATTCTGTTACTCTCGCAGCATATTCTTGAACGAATGACTGTGGTAAAGTAGCAATAATTCCAACCATAATTAATAGTGAAATACCGTTACCAATACCTTTATCCGTAATTTTTTCACCTAACCACATAGCAAAAATACATCCAGTAACTAAAATTACGATAGACGAAAAGTAAAACAATCCACCTGTTCCCAATAAGAACGCTGATTGAGGAATTCCCAATGCTGGTAAACTAGCTAAATATCCCGGTGCCTGCACCAAACAAATTGCGATAGTTAACCAACGTGTTATCTGCGTAATCTTTTTTTGACCACTAGCACCTTCCTTTTGAAGTTTTTGTAAATAAGGAATAGCAATACCCATTAACTGTACAACAATAGAAGCTGAAATGTAAGGCATAATACCAAGTGCAAAAACCGAAGCATTGGCAAAAGCTCCTCCTGTAAAGGCATTAAGTAAACCTAATAACCCTCCATCAGCACTATCTGCCAAACCACCTAACTGTGCGGCATCTATCCCAGGTAATACAACTTGGGCACCGAATCGATAAACCAATAACAAACTCAACGTTACGATGATTCTGTTTCTTAGTTCTTCAATTTTCCAAACATTCTTTATTGATTCTATAAATTTCATACGTTAATGTAATCTTATAAAGTTATCGCTTCTCCTCCTGCAGCTTCAATAGCAGCTTTAGCTGAAGCAGAAAACTTGTGAGCAGATACTTTTAATTTCGCTTTTAACTCTCCTCTACCTAATACTTTAACTAAATCATTCTTTTCAGCTAATCTATTAGAAAATAAAGTTTGAAAATCTATCGTATCTTTTACTTTCTTATCATCTACTAACGCTTGTAATGTATCTAGATTAATTACTTGATACTCTACACGGTTAATATTTGTGAAACCAAATTTAGGCACACGTCTTTGTAAAGGCATTTGTCCCCCTTCAAACCCTAATTTCTTAGAGTAACCAGAACGTGATTTTGCTCCTTTGTGTCCACGTGTAGCAGTTCCTCCTTTACCAGAACCTTGTCCTCTACCTACGCGCTTTCCTTGGTTTTTATTTGAACCTTCTGCAGGTTTTAAATTACTTAAATCCATTTCAGTTTTTTATTATTTTGTTTCTTCAACAGAAACTAAATGTGAAACTTTAGCAACCATACCAAGAATATTTGGTGTAGCCTCATGCTCTTTTACTTGTCCAATCTTTTTAAGACCTAAAGCTTCTAAAGTTCTTTTTTGTCTCTGCGTACGATTGATAGCGCTTTTAACCTTTGTTACTTTAATTTTTCCCATCGTTGATAGTTATTAAGCGTTAAAAACTTTTTCAAGTGAAATACCTCTGTCTTTTGCGATAGCGTTTGCATCTCTTAGCTGCAGTAAAGCATCAAATGTTGCTTTAACTACGTTATGAGGGTTAGAAGATCCTTGAGACTTTGATAATACGTCATGTACACCAACGGCTTCAAGAACAGTTCTAACTGCACCACCAGCAATAACACCAGTACCAGGAGCAGCAGGAATAATATTTACTCTAGCTCCACCGTATTTACCTTTTTGTTCGTGAGGCAGTGTTCCTTTACGGATAGGAATACGTACAAGGTTTTTCTTAGCATCTTCAACCGCCTTTGCAATAGCACTAGCTACGTCTTTAGATTTTCCTAAACCTTGGCCAACAACTCCGTTTTCATCGCCAACAACAACTATTGCTGAAAAACCGAATGCTCTACCACCTTTTGTTACTTTAGTAACTCTTTGCACACCAACTAAACGATCTTTAAGATCTAATCCACCTGGTTTTACTAATTCTGCGCTTTTATATTTTTGATACATAATTTCTTAGAATTTAAGTCCTGCTTCTCTAGCGCCTTCGGCTAATGATTTTACTCTACCATGGTATAAGTAACCACCTCTATCAAAAGAAATAGTTTCAACTCCCGCTTTTAAAGCTTTTTCTGCAATAGCCTTTCCAACTAAAGCTGCTTTTTCCTGCTTATTTCCTTTAGCTTTTGCTATATCTTTATCTCTAGAAGACGCAGCGCTTATGGTTTTCCCAGAAACGTCATCAACTATTTGAGCATAGATTTCTTTATTACTTCTATAAACAGCTAATCTTGGTCTAGCTTCCGTACCAGAAACAACCTTTCGAATTCTGCTTTTTATTCTTAATCTTCTTTGATTCTTTGTTAATGCCATAACTCAATTATTAAGCTGATTTACCTGCTTTTCTTCTTAGTTCTTCACCAACAAACTTGATTCCTTTTCCTTTGTAAGGTTCTGGCTTACGGAAACCACGAATTTTAGCGGCTACTTGACCAACTAATTGTTTGTCGTGTGATGTTAATTTAACGATTGGATTTTTACCTTTTTCAGAAACAGTTTCGATTTTTACCTCTGGGGCAATATCCATAACGATATTATGCGAAAACCCTAAAGCTAAATCTAATTTCTGACCTTGGTTTGATGCTCTGTAACCTACACCAACTAATTCTAATTCTTTAGTCCAACCCTTAGATACACCTTCAATCATATTGTGCATTAAAGATCTATATAAACCGTGTTTGGCTTTTTGATCTTTAGTATCAGAAGATCTCGTAACCCATACGCTACCGTCTTCTACTTTTATTTTAATAGAGTCGTAATTTTGTGTTAACTCCCCTAATTTTCCTTTTACAGTTACAACGCCATCTTTAACATCTACTGTTACACCTTCTGGAATGGCTACTGGATTATTTCCTATTCTTGACATTTCTTTCTGGCTTTTTTATTAGTAAACGTAACATAACACTTCACCACCTACGTTATCTCTTGTAGCTTGCTTACCTGTCATTACACCATGAGATGTAGAAACAATGGCAATACCAAGACCATTAAGTACTCTAGGTAGTTCTTTAGCACCAGCATACTTACGTAAACCTGGTGTACTAACACGTTGAATTTTCTTGATTACAGGCTCTTTCGTTTCTTTATTGTACTTCAGTGCTATTTTAATAGTACCTTGTACAGTTGAATCGTCGAACTTGTAACTTAAAATATATCCTTGTTCGAATAATATTTTAGTGATGTCTTTCTTTAAGTTAGACGCAGGAATCTCAACCACCCTGTGGTTCGCTCTAATTGCATTTCTAACTCGCGTAAGATAATCCGCTATTGGATCTGAATACATATTTATTAATTTGCGGTAATGGTTTTCAAAACTGTCCTTCAGATTGAACCTTCTACCAGTTTATAATTCGTTTTTTACCAGCTTGCTTTCTTAACACCTGGTATTAACCCTTGGTTAGCCATTTCTCTAAAGGTAACACGTGAGATACCAAATGTTCTCATGTATCCTTTAGGTCTGCCAGTTAATTTACATCTATTATGCTGACGTATAGGAGAAGCGTTTTTTGGTAACTTCTGTAATGCTTCGTAATCTCCGGCTTCTTTCAAAGCCTTACGTTTTTCAGCATATTTAGCTACTGTTTTTGCTCTTTTTACCTCACGGGCTTTCATTGATTCTTTAGCCATAACTTAATTCTTTTTAAAAGGTACTCCCAGTTCAGTTAATAATGATTTTGCTTCCTTATCAGTTTCTGCAGAAGTTACAAATGTTATATCCATACCTGAGATCTTGTTCACTTTATCAATGTTTATCTCAGGAAAGATGATTTGCTCGGTAATACCTAAATTATAATTACCTCTTCCATCAAAACCTGTAGCTTTAATTCCATTAAAATCTCTCACACGTGGCAATGCAGAAGTTACCAAACGATCTAAAAATTCATACATTCTTTCGCCTCGTAAAGTTACTTTTGCTCCAATTGGCATACCCTTACGTAATTTAAAAGATGCTACGTCCTTTTTAGAAATTGTGGCTATAGCTTTTTGTCCGGATATAGTGCTTAATTCTTCCACAGCGTGGTCGATTAACTTTTTATCAGCTACTGCTGCTCCAACACCTTTAGATATTACAATCTTTTCTAGTTTTGGAACTTGCATTACATTTTTATATCCAAATTCGTCTGTAAGAGCTGCAATTACTTTGCTTTTATACTCTTCTTTAAGTCTTGGTGAATATGCCATAACTAAATTACTTCATTAGATTTTACTGAAAATCTTACTTTCTTATCACCTTCCATTTTATACCCAACTCTAGTTGTTTCTCCGTTTGGAGTTAACAATGATAAGTTAGACACATGAATAGGTGCTTCTTTTTCTACGATTCCACCTTGAGGATTTTGTGCACTTGGTTTAGTATGTTTCTTCACCATATTTACACCCTCAACAATCGCTTTGTTCTTATCTATCAACACCTCTTGCACTTTACCTTCAGCCCCTTTGTGGTCTCCAGCAATTACTCTTACGGTGTCTCCAGTTTTTATTTTAAGCTTTCCCATCTTAATATTTCTGTATTAAAGCACCTCTGGTGCTAATGATACAATTTTCATGAATTGTTTATCACGAAGCTCTCTAGCAACAGGTCCAAACACACGTGTACCTCTCATCTCACCCGTTGGGTTTAATAAAACACAAGCATTGTCATCAAATCTAATATAAGATCCATCTGGACGTCTTACTTCTTTTCTAGTACGAACAACAACTGCCGTAGAAACTGCACCTTTTTTAATGTTTCCATTGGGTGTAGCATCTTTTACAGAAACAACAATTTTGTCTCCTACAGAAGCATATCTTCTCTTAGTACCACCCAGTACACGGATAGTTAAAACTTCCTTTGCACCAGTGTTATCAGCTACTTTTAATCTTGATTCTTGTTGTACCATAATTACTTAGCTCTTTCAATTATTTCAACTAGTCTCCAACACTTAGATTTACTTAAAGGTCGTGTTTCCATGATTCTTACAGTATCTCCTTCGTTGCAGTCATTTTTCTCGTCGTGCGCTACGTACTTTTTTGTTTTAAGTACGAACTTACCATACATAGGGTGCTTTACTTTTTTCACCTCAGAAACCACAATAGACTTCTGCATTTTGTTACTTGTAACAACTCCTATACGTTCTTTTCTTAAATTTCTTGTTTCCATATTCAGCAGAATTATTGTTGATCTCTTTTAGTTAATTCCGTTGCAATTCTAGCTACGGTTCTTCTTAAAGAGCGTAATTGAATTGGGTTTTCTAAAGGAGATATTGCATGAGACAATTTAAGGTCTGAATAACTCTTTTTAACCTCACCAAGTTTTTCTTGTAACTCAGCTACAGATAATTCTTTAATTTCTGATTGTTTCATCATCTTAAATTATTATGCTTCGTAATCTCGAGCAATTATAAACTTAGTTTTAACTGGTAGCTTTTGAGCTGCTAAACGTAATGCTTCTTTTGCAACGTCTAAAGGCACACCACCAACTTCAAATAACACGCGTCCCGGTTTTACAACAGCTGCCCAATATTCAACGGCACCTTTACCCTTACCCATACGTACTTCAAGAGGCTTTTTTGTAATTGGCTTGTCTGGAAATATTTTAATCCAAAGTTGCCCTTCTCTTTTCATGTAACGTGTAGCGGCAATACGAGCTGCTTCTATTTGACGCGATGTTAAAAAGTTCGAGTCTAGTGACTTTATACCAAAAGTTCCACTTGAAAGTTGATTACCTCTACCGGCATTACCTTTCATGCGTCCTTTTTGCTGTTTACGAAATTTTGTTCTTTTAGGCTGTAACATTTTTCTTCTTACTTTAAAAAATTACTTTCTACGACGAGGCCCTTTGTTTCCACCACGTCCACCTTTTCCTTGCTTTTTGGATAAACCAACAAGAGGAGAAAGCTCTCTTTTACCATATACTTCACCTTTCATGACCCATACCTTAACACCCAATCTACCATATGTAGTGTGTGCTTCAACTAAAGCATAGTCAATATCGGCTCTAAAGGTCGATAAAGGAATACGTCCTTCTTTGTAGTGTTCAGAACGTGCCATTTCAGCTCCATTTAAACGACCACTAATTTGGATTTTAATTCCTTCAGCATTCATACGCATTGTAGCAGCGATAGCCATTTTAATTGCACGACGGTAAGAGATACGGTTCTCTATTTGTCTTGCAATACTTGATGCCACTAAAAATGCATCCAGTTCAGGTCTTTTAATCTCAAAGATGTTAATCTGAACTTCTTTTCCAGTAATCTTTTTAAGCTCTTCTTTTAACTTGTCTACCTCTTGACCTCCCTTACCAATAATGATACCTGGGCGAGCCGTAGTGATAGTAACGGTTACAAGCTTAAGAGTTCTTTCTATAATTACTCTACTTACACTAGCTTTAGATAAACGCGCGTGAACGTATTTTCTAATCTTATCGTCTTCGGCAAGCTTATCACCATAATCGTTTCCTCCGTACCAGTTAGATTCCCATCCTCTGATAATTCCTAAGCGATTTCCGATTGGATTTGTTTTTTGTCCCATACTTCTATCTTAGCTTTGTGTGTTATTATTAGCACCAACCACTAACGTAACGTGGTTTGAGCGTTTTCTAATTCTGTGTGCACGACCTTGTGGTGCTGGACGCAATCTTTTCAACATTGATCCACTATCCACCTTAATCTCTTTTACAAATAATTCTGCTGATTCAACATCGGCATCTTCATTCTTAGCTTGCCAGTTAGCGATAGCTGATAATAACAACTTCTCTAATCGACCAGATGCTTCTTTATTGTTAAACTTTAAGATATTAAGTGCTTTGTCTACCTTTTCACCTCTTACTAAATCGGCTACTAAACGCATTTTTCTTGGTGACGTAGGACAGTTATTAAGTTTTGCAAAAGCAACGTGCTTTTTAGCTTCCTTAATAGCGTCTGCCATTTCTTTTTTACGACTTCCCATAGCTTACTACTTTTTACCTTTGTTTTTAGCACCTGCATGCCCACGGAATGAACGCGTTGGTGAAAATTCTCCTAATTTATGCCCTACCATGTTTTCAGTTACATAAACTGGAACAAATTGACGGCCATTGTGCACTGCTATTGTTTGTCCAACAAAATCTGGTGTTATCATACTTGCTCTTGACCAAGTTTTAATTACCGTTTTTTTGTTGTTCTCAACGTTTGCAGCAACTTTTCTCTCTAATTTATACTGAACGTAAGGTCCTTTTTTTAATGATCTTGCCATGTCTTATTTCTTTCTACGTTCTACAATATATTTATTACTCGCTTTTGTTTTAGAACGGGTTCTATAACCTTTAGCAGGTATACCATTTCTAGAACGTGGGTGTCCACCTGAAGCACGACCTTCACCACCACCCATCGGGTGATCAACTGGGTTCATCCTAACAGGGTTTGTACGTGGTCTTCTACCTAACCATCTTGTTCTACCTGCTTTACCACCAACTATTAACTGATGATCTGAGTTAGAAACAACACCAATAGTTGCCATGCAAGTTACTAACACTAAACGTGTTTCACCTGAAGGTAACTTTACAGTAGCGAACTTACCATCTCGCGCCATTAATTGTGCAAACGCACCAGCACTACGCGCCATAACAGCACCTTGACCAGGACGTAACTCTACACAAGAAATAATTGTACCTAATGGAATTTCACTTAACGGCATTGCGTTTCCGATTTCTGGAGCAACTCCAGAGTCTCCAGACACTACATTCTGCCCAACTTGTAATCCATTTTGAGCGATGATGTAACGCTTCTCACCATCTTGATAGTTCAATAAAGCAATAAACGCTGTTCTGTTTGGATCGTATTCAATAGATTTAACTTCAGCAGGAATTCCAGCTTTGTCTCTTTTAAAATCTACGATACGATACTTCTTTTTATGACCACCACCAATATAGCGCATGGTCATTTTTCCTTGACTGTTTCTACCACCAGACCTTTTTTTCGGAGCTAATAAACTTTTCTCCGGCTTATCAGTAGTTATGGCGTCATACCCATTTACTACTCTAAAACGCTGTCCTGGTGTGATTGGTTTTAATTTTCTTACTGACATTCTAATTACATATTAGCATATAAATCAATCATCTCACCTTCCGCCAGTTGTACAATTGCTTTTTTAACAGCATTTGTTTTACCATGTTGAATACCAGTTTTTGTATACTTGGTACTGCGATCTGGACGGACATTTATAGTACGAACTTTTTCAACAGAAACACCATAAGCAGCTTCAACCGCTTTTTTGATTTCTACCTTGTTCGCCTTTGTGTTCACTGCGAACCAATAGCAATTTTTTAACTCGCTATCTGCAGTCGCTTTTTCTGTGATTATAGGTTTAATTAAGATACTCATCTGTTTCTTATTTACTTAAGTTTGTTTCAATTCCTTCTAAGGCACCTTCTAAAAGCACTACTTGATTTGCATTTAAAATTTTGTATGTGCTTAATTCTGAGCTTGTTATAACTTCAGAGCCTTTTAAATTGCGCGATGACAAATATACGTTATTATTTGACCCACCCAACACAAACAATGTTTTTTTGTTTTCAAGCTCCAAAGCCTTTAAAACTGCAGTGAAATTTTTAGTTTTAGGAGCATCAAAACTGAAGTCTTCTAAAACTGTAATTGCTTTCTCATTTGCTTTGATACTCAAGGCAGATTTACGCGCCAATCGCTTTAAATTCTTATTAAGTTTGAAGCTGTAATTTCTTGGTCTTGGACCGAACATACGACCACCACCTTTAAAAACTCCAGACTTAATACTACCTGCTCTTGCAGTACCTGTTCCTTTTTGCTTTTTAATCTTGCGCGTACTTCCAGATATCTCAGCTCTTTCCTTAGATTTGTGAGTACCTTGTCTTTGGTTTGCTAAATATTGTTTAACATCCAAATACACAGCATGATTATTAGGCTCAATAGCAAACACATCTTTAGAAAGGTCTGCCTTTCTACCAGTGTCTTTTCCGTTTATATCTAAAACTGCTACTTTCATTACTTCTGAATTGTTACATAAGCGTTTTTGTGTCCAGGTACACAACCCTTAACAACTAGTAGATTCTTTTCAGGAACTACTTTTAAAACTCTTAAATTTTGAACTTTCACTTTTTCACCACCCATTCTTCCGGCCATTTTCATGCCCTTGAACACACGTGCAGGATAAGATGCAGCTCCAATAGAACCTGGCGCTCTTAAACGGTTATGCTGACCGTGTGTAGCTTGACCTACACCACCGAAACCATGACGTTTTACAACACCTTGAAATCCTTTTCCTTTAGACGTACCAGCGATGTCAACAAATTCACCTTCTGCAAAATGTTCTACATTGATAGCATCTCCTAATTTGTACTCCTCATCAAAACCTTTGAATTCAACAACTTTGCGTTTTACAGAAGTACCCGCTTTTTTAGCATGACCTAAGTCTGCTTTAGTAGCGCTTTTTTCTGTCGCGTCATCGAAACCAAGTTGGACAGCTTTATAACCATCAACTTCCTCAGTTCTGACTTGGGTAACGATACATGGTCCAGCTTCGATTACTGTACAAGGAATGTTTTTCCCGTTTTCATCAAAGATGCTGGTCATACCGATTTTTTTTCCAATTAACCCAGACATATTATTTATTATTAATTATTACTATTTCGTTGAAATCTAATTCAACATTCTTATTAAAAAATTTCAGGGACAAAATACCTTTCGTCCCTGAAATGTATTTATCCGTTTTTCCCGCGACCGCATCGGTGGGACATGTTTTCAGTATCTTACTACCGAAAGATACTTATACTTTAATCTCTACTTCTACACCACTCGGTAATTCAAGTTTCATTAAGGCATCAATAGTTTTTGATGATGAAGAGTAAATATCCAATAATCTCTTGTAAGAAGATAATTGAAACTGCTCCCTTGATTTTTTGTTTACGTGTGGAGAACGTAATACAGTGAAAATTTTCTTGTGCGTTGGTAATGGAATTGGTCCCGTTACTACAGCTCCAGTACTTTTTACTGTTTTTACAATCTTATCAGCAGATTTATCTACTAAATTGTGATCGTAAGACTTAAGTTTTATTCTGATTTTTTGACTCATTTTCTTAAATTTTAAGCTTCAACGCCTTTAGCTGCTTTGATGACTTCTTCAGATATATTAGAAGGAGTTTCAGCATAGTGTGAAAATTCCATTGTTGATGTCGCACGACCTGATGATAATGTTCTTAATGTAGTTACATAACCAAACATTTCTGATAGTGGCACAGTTGCTTTTACAGTTTTTGCACCAGCTCTATCACCCATATCACTTACTTGACCTCTTCTCCTATTTAAATCACCTACAATGTCACCCATGTTTTCTTCAGGTGTAATTACCTCAAGTTTCATAATTGGTTCCATTATAACAGCTTTGGCTGCCTTTGCTGCATTTTTAAACCCAAGTTTTGCAGCCAATTCAAATGATAATTGGTCAGAATCCACATCATGGTATGAACCATCCGTTAATGTTACTTTCATAGCATCAACTTCGTATCCAGCCAACGGTCCATTTACCATTGCCATTTTAAATCCTTTTTCAACAGAAGGAACAAATTCTTTAGGAACGTTACCACCTTTAATTTCAGAAACGAATTCTAAACCTGTTTTCCCCTCTTCAGCAGGCTCTAATGTAAACACAATATCAGCAAATTTACCACGTCCACCAGATTGTTTCTTATAAACTTCTCTGTGCTCTGCACGTTGTGTAATAGCTTCTTTGTACTCTACTTGAGGTTGCCCTTGATTTACTTCAACCTTAAACTCACGCTTCAAACGGTCAACAATAATATCTAAGTGAAGCTCACCCATTCCAGAAATAATAGTCTGTCCTGATGCTTCATCAGTTCTCGCAGTAAATGTTGGATCTTCTTCAGATAATTTAGCCAAAGCCATACCTAATTTATCAACATCTGCCTTGGTTTTAGGCTCAACAGCAATACCGATTACTGGATCAGGGAAATCCATAGATTCCAAAACAATAGGATGTTTTTCATCAGACATAGTATCACCAGTCTTAATGTCTTTAAATCCTACCGCTGCTCCAATATCTCCAGCTTCAATAAAATCGATAGCATTTTGCTTGTTTGAGTGCATTTGGTAAATACGAGAGATACGTTCTTTTTTACCTGAACGGTTGTTCAAAATATAAGAACCAGCATCTAAACGTCCTGAATATGCTCTAAAAAATGCTAAACGACCTACGAAAGGATCTGTAGCAATTTTAAATGCTAAAGCAGAGAAAGGTTCTGAAGCATCCGGTTTACGCACCGCCTCATTTCCAGTTTCTGGATTAGTTCCTACAATATTATCTCTATCTAAAGGAGAAGGCAAATAGCGACAAACAGCATCTAATAAAAACTGTACGCCTTTATTTTTAAAAGCAGAACCACAAATCATCGGAATGATAGCCATATCCATCACAGCAGCTCTAAGCGCAGCATGCACTTCATCTTCTGTAATAGAATCTTCATCTTCCATGAATTTTTCTAATAAGTTCTCATCATAAGTTGCAACTTCCTCAATTAAAAGGGCGCGATACTTACGAGCTTCTTCTTTTAAATCTTCTGGAATATCGATAACATCAAAAGTAGCCCCTTGTGTTTCATCATGCCAAACAATAGCACGGTTTTTCACTAAATCGATAATCCCTTTAAAATCTGCCTCATCACCAATGTTTAAAACAATTGGCACTGCATTAGACTTTAACATATCTTTTACCTGTTGACAAACACCTATAAAATTAGATCCTTGACGGTCCATTTTATTAACGAAGCCTATTCTAGGTACTTTATAATTGTCCGCTAATCTCCAGTTAGTTTCAGATTGTGGCTCAACACCATCAACTGCACTAAATAAGAATACCAAACCATCAAGAACACGTAAGGAACGGTTTACCTCTACGGTAAAATCAACGTGACCAGGAGTATCTATGATATTGAAATGATATCCCTTAGTATCAGGAGTTGGAAGTCCATTTTCGATTGGAAATTGCCATGTACAAGTGGTAGCAGCAGATGTAATGGTTATACCTCTTTCCTGCTCTTGCTCCATCCAGTCCATTGTCGCAGCACCATCGTGTACTTCACCAATTTTATGGGAAACACCTGTATAGTAAAGTATACGCTCTGTTGTAGTAGTTTTTCCTGCATCAATATGTGCAGCAATACCTATATTTCTAGTATATTTTAAATCTCTTGCCATTTCTTAAAATCTAAAGTGAGAGAATGCTTTATTCGCTTCTGCCATTTTATGCGTATCCACTCTTTTCTTAACCGCTGCACCTTCTTCTTTAGCCGCTGCTAAAATTTCAGATGCTAAACGTTGTGCCATAGATTTTTCATTACGCTTTCTAGCATAACCAATTAACCATTTCATGGCTGTAGAAATTTTTCGATCTGGACGAATTTGCATTGGTATTTGAAACGTTGCACCACCAACACGACGACTACGTACTTCTACGTGAGGCATCACATTTCCTAAAGCATCTTTCCAAATTTCTAAACCTGTTTTTTCTTCGTCAGTTTTTTTAGCTTCTACAATATCAATTGCATCATAGAACACTTTGAACGCCACAGACTTCTTACCGTCCCACATCATGTTGTTTACAAAACGTGTCACCAACTGATCGTTAAATCTTGGATCTGGTAAAAGTGGTCTTTTTTTCGCTGCTCTTTTTCTCATGTCTTCTTCTTAAAGTTTAATTACTTTTTAGGGCGTTTAGCACCGTACTTAGATCTACGTTGGGTTCTTCCAGCAACACCTGCTGTATCTAAAGCCCCACGAACAACGTGATATCTAACACCTGGCAAATCTTTTACCCTTCCACCTCTAACCAATACTATCGAGTGCTCTTGTAAATTATGTCCTTCACCGCCAATGTATGCATTTACCTCGTTTCCGTTTGTTAAACGAACCCTTGCTACCTTTCTCATTGCTGAGTTAGGTTTTTTAGGAGTTGTTGTGTAAACACGAGTACATACACCACGTCTTTGCGGACAAGAATCTAAAGCAGCCGATTTACTCTTCTTGGTTATTTTGGCTCTTCCTTTTCTTACTAATTGTGAAATTGTTGGCATATATTTTACTATAAAATTTTATTATCCTCTATTTAGAGGGCTGCAAAGGTAGAAATTAAAATGAATTATTCAAACCCTAATTCATTAATTTTGAAGAGTTTTTAAAATTAAATTTTTGTGACATATTAAAAGTGTTCTTTTTCCGTTAGATTTACACTAAAATTCAGCGATACCAACGTGCAGAAATCTTATTTTTTTGTCCTTATTATTTATATACTTTTTTCTTCGGAAGCAATTACCCAGAATTTGCAGTTAAATATTTCAGGGGAAACCGATGCCGAAACGAAAATTATTGAATCCATAGGATACAATAAAATACATCAAAACTTTTTATTACTTAAAACTGAAGTTGACTCTTTAAGAAAACACCTTAATACAATCGGATATATTGAAAATAGACTGATTGAGATTAAAAAGAAGAATGACTCTATTTTTGACGCACAACTTTACTTAAAACAAAAATTCAACACCATATATATATATTACCATAAAATTTCCAAGGACAAATTGGTGTTAAATTCAATTTCAGAACGTATAACGAATAAATATTTTGTTATTGATATCAGTGAGATAGAGAACAGCCTTAGATTTTTAAATTCTCAATTAGCCAATCAAGGCGACCCTTTTTTAAAATTGAAACTCTCGAATATTAAAAAACAAGACAACAACAACTTGAGAGGTGATTTAGTTGTTATTTCGAATGACACAAAAAGAACCATTGATGACATTAAAATTATTGGGTATAGCAAATTCCCCAAATCATACCTGAAACATTATCTTAAAATTAAGCCCTCTCAAATTTTTGATTTAGAAACCATAGAAAAAAAAACAGAGCAACTAAACAACCTTAAATTTGCTAACCAAGTAAAATCACCTGAGGTACTATTTCAAGAAGATTCCACATCCTTATATATTTATGTTGAAAAATCTAAAAGCAACACCTTTGATGGCTTCTTAGGTTTTGGTACCAACGATGACACAAACAAGTTGGAATTTGATGGATTCTTGAATCTTAGATTGATGAATAATCTGAATTTTGGAGAAACGTTTGGTTTACTTTACAAAAGCGATGAAATTGACCAAGACACTTTTGATGCTAGTTTAAGCATGCCCTTTTTGTTTAACACTCCCATAGGAATCGATCTGAACTTACGCATTTTTAAAAAAGACTCTAGCTTTACAACAATCGACCAGAAAGCTCGGGTTAATTACCAAATCAATCCGCTTCATAGATTGTCGGCTGGAATATCTAGTGTAACATCCAACAATTTACGCTCTGAAAGCACAATAACTTCACTACAAGATTATAATTCGAGCTATTTTACAGCTTCATACGAGTATATAAAGCCGCAGTTCTATGATGTTTTGTTTCCAGTAAAAGCAAACTTCTACTTAGAATCCAATTTTGGGAATAGAACTTCAAATGACGCAAAAATCGCACAAACACTTCTTGCCCTAAAAGCGTTTAACAGTTTTGAACTCAATCGCAATAACATTATATATATTAACATTGATGCAAGACACTTAATTTCAGATAATTATTTTGAGAATGAATTGCTTAGGTTTGGCGGTATTAATTCTATTAGAGGGTTTGAAGAAAATAGTCTGTTTGCCTCTCTATATGGCTTTTTAAACACAGAGTACAGATATCGTTTAAGCAATTCTATATACATACACTCCATTACTGATGTTGCTTATTTTGAAAATAAGCCTTCTAATCTTAAAGAAAAACTCTTTGGTTTTGGCTTTGGTTTTGGCATTCTTACAAATTCGGGCTTATTAAAATTTAACTATGCAACTGGCAAAAGTGAGAATCAAAAATTTAAGTTATCAAATTCCAAGATTCATATAAGTTTGGTTGCTAATTTTTAGAATAAACTTCAATATATGTAAGTTTTCAAATAAATTCTAGACTAAACAAAAGCACAACGTTTTAACCGTTTATAAAAATAATCTATAAGCAAATAAGTCGTTTATTATCTAAATTAAACACAGGATTGACCATTTTGAAACTAATTTTTAAAAAAAACATCAATTTTAACTCAATTTTGTTGCTTTGTTAACTTTTATTTATGATTTTTGGCATTGACTAATTCAAATAATTATAACATGAAAACAAAGTTTAGTGGATTGCTAACGCTTTTACTAGCGTTGGTTGTGCAATTATCTTTTGCACAGGAAAAGACAATTTCTGGAACAGTAAGCGACGAGAGTGGCTTGCCTTTACCAGGGACTACTGTCTTAGTTAAGGGTACTACCAATGGTACCTCTACAGATTTCGATGGAAAGTATTCAATTAAGGTAAATCAAGGTAGCACTTTGGTTTTTAGTTTTGTTGGATACGCCAATCAAGAAGTATCTGTAGGATCTTCGAATACAATTAATGTGGTTATGAGTGAAGATGCATCAGCACTAGAGGAAGTTGTTGTTGTTGCGTATGGTACTCAAACCAAACAATCTATTGTTGGGTCGGTAGGTGTGATATCTACTGAGGTTATAGAAACCCAACAGGTAACATCGCCTTTAAGAGCCCTGCAAGGAACTACTCCTGGTGTTAATTTGTTAACAGCCGGTGGTCAACCAGGTAACAATCCTACAATTAGAATTAGAGGTTTTGGTAGTTTAAACGCTTCGCAAGATCCTTTAATTGTTTTAGATGGTGCTGCATTTAACGGGAATATAAACACTTTAAGTCAGGACCAAATAGAGTCTATATCTGTTTTAAAAGATGCATCTTCTACTGCGCTATATGGTTCTAGGGGTGCTAATGGTGTTATTTTAATAACAACAAAAAAAGGAAAAAGAAATACTTCACCAAGTGTAACCTTTAGATCTCAAATCGGTATTTCTAATCCAACTGTTGGTTTACACGACCTAGTAAAAACAGAAGACTATTTGAAACTTAATTGGGAGGCTTTAAGAAATACAAATCAATATGAAAACGGGCAATCAGCTACTGTAGCTGCCCAAAATGCGTCCAATGAATTAATTGACTACATAGGATACAATCCTTACAGCGTTTCAAATCCAATTGACTCTAATGGAAATTTAGTTTCAGGTGCCAACTTACTTTGGCAAACCGATTGGGAAGAAACACTCCTTAGAAAAGATGTATTACGTGTTAATCATAATGTTAATCTTTCTGGAGGTGATGATAAATCAACTTATTTTATGTCTATCGATTACCTTAATGACGAAGGTCCAGTAATTAGATCTAATTTTGAAAGAATTTCTTCAAGATTGAACTTGGAATCTCAGGTAAATGACTGGTTAAAAGTTGGATTGAGGACAAGTTTCTCTAGGTCTAATTCAGGTAACCCTGATCAAACTAGTGGAAGTGTTCAACAAGTTATTTCGTATATCTATGGTGTTTCAGGTGTATACCCTATTTATCTTAGAGATGAAAACGGTGGTTTAGTTAGAGATGGTGCAGGAAATTTAATTTTTGATACAGGAGATGGTGTAAATGCTGGACAACCTGTTAATAGTGTAAGAAATGCATTTGGAGGTGAAAACGTATTAGCCTCAATAACTTTAGGAAAAGAGCAAAGAAAAAGAACTAGTTTCTTAGGTAACGCCTTTGCTGAGGTTAGGTTATTTGAAGGACTAACCTTTAAAACAAATTTCAGTTATGAAAACTATTTATTTGATTCGTTTAGCTTTAATGATGACCTCGTAGGTTTTGCTGCAGGTATAAATGGTAGAGTAACTCAAGATAGAGATATAACAACAACTGTAAATGCTGTACAAAGCCTTAACTATGTTAAAGATTTTGGAAAACATAATTTAGGTGTTGATTTAATTACAGAAGCATATACTTTTGATTTCGACTATATAGATCTTTCAGGTACTGGATTTTTAGCTGGTGTAGAAGTTCTTGATGGTAGTACTATTCCTGAGAATGTTGGAGGTAATGTAAATATGGAAAGACTTAACAGTTATTTAGGTAGAGTTTCTTATAACTATGATCAAAAATACTTTGCAGAGTTTTCCGGACGTAGAGATGGGTCTTCACGATTTGATTCAGAGGTAAGATGGGGTAATTTCTTCGCAGCAGGTGGAACTTGGATTGTTTCTAACGAATCTTTTCTAAGAGACAGTAATGTGCTTACCTATTTAAAATTAAAAGGATCTTATGGTGAATTAGGAAATAATCGTGGAATTGGTTTCTTCCCTTACCAGTCTATATTTAGTTTAGGCTTTAACAATGAAGGTAATACAGGAGTTTTATTGAATGGTGTTGCCGATCCATTTATATCTTGGGAAAAAACAGCTACAACCAATATTGGGGTTGATTTCGATTTGTTTAATGGTGCCCTTTCAGGTGGTGTGGAATGGTTTAATAAAAAGTCTATTGACTTAATATATGATAAGCCTCTTCCATCTTCAACTGGAGTAGATGCCATTACCACTAATATTGGGGCTATAAAGAACTTTGGTTGGGAAGTAACGCTAAGTTCAAATATCATTAATACTAATGATTTTACTTGGACAGCAAACGCTAATTTCTCGATTATTGATAATGAAATAGCCGAATTAACACAAGATGAATTTATTAACGGTTCTAAATTGTGGAAAGTAGGAAATTCAATTTTTGATTTCTATATCAGAGAATGGGCAGGTGTAGATCCTGCTGATGGTAGAGGTATGTGGTATACTGATGTTTTAGACGCTAATGGTGATGTTGTTGATAAAGTAACTACAAAAAACTACGAAGAAGCGACTAGATATGAAAATGGAACTTCAATACCAGATATTTATGGTGGTCTTACAAATTATTTCAAATACAAGCAGTTCGATTTAAACATCTTGGTTAATTTCAGTTTTGGTGGCCAATTATTAGATTCGGATTATTCAGGATTAATTAATCAGTTTGAAAGCCCAGGAGCATCTATCCATCCTGATAACTTGAACAGATGGCAAAACCCTGGCGATATCACTGATATGCCTTTGTTATTAGCAAGTAATAATGATCATGCCGCTAGATCTTCACGCTTTTTGTTTGATAATGATTATGTAAGATTAAAAAGTTTAACTTTTGGATATAATTTACCATCTGAAACTATAAAAAAGTTTGGTGTTAGTAGACTACGATTGTTTGTACAAGCTGATAATATCTTAACATGGCAATCTCATAAAGGTATCGACCCTGAACAGGCATTTAATGGTTTAACAAACAATAGATCGCCACTTCAAAAAACAGTTTCAACTGGGGCTTTAGTACAATTTTAAAAAAAAAAGAAAATGAAAAAAATTAAGAATTTTAAAAGATTAGTAGTTCTTTTACTACTTGCATGCTTAACAACTGTAGGTTGCTCAGAAGAATTTTTAGACGAACCAAAAAACACCGATGGTGTTACTGCCGATGTCGTGTTTGGAAATAACACAACCGTTGAAGCATTTATAACCGGTATTTTAAGAAGATTTAGAGGCCAATACACAAGTGTTGATTCAGCGGGCTTGCAATCTCTTTACTTTGCAAGAACCATTAAAGGAAATGATTTAATTCAGGCCCCTAGCTGGTATTTGTTTGACTATGCTCACCAAAATAGAGAGCCAAATTACAGACGTACTGTCTTTAACTGGGATTTCAGCTATGACATGATAAACCAAGCGAATACATTAATTGAAGGCGTTACAAATTCTTCGTTGGATGAAAATTCTAAAAAGGCGTATATTGCTGTTGGAAAAACTCTAAGAGCTTTTTATTACTTTCAATTAGCTTTAGATTTTGCACCAAACTATAATACAGAGCCAAATGCTTCTAGACTTCCAATTTATACCGCACCAGCAACTGGTGAATCTGAAGGAAATCCTACTAGTACAACTACTGAAGTTTATGCATTAATAAAATCTGATTTAAAAGAGGCTATTGCTGATTTACCAGATTCAAGAACAGGAAAAAGTTATATTAATAAAGCTGTAGCACAAGGTATTTTGGCACGTGTTTTATTGGTTACACAAGATGATTGGGCTTTAGCTTCGTCTTCTGCACGAGCAGCTTATGGTGGTAATGCAGCTGCGGCTGTGCCATCTACAAGTTATGGCACAGGATTTCAGGAAATGAGTGATCCCGAATGGATTTGGGCGATGTATCAAGATGAAGTAGAATCTACTTATTATTATGGTGCACCTGCTAATTTAACAGATCACCAGAGTACACCTGCATTTTATAAGGCTACATATGTTAACAAATACTTTGTTGAAACATTTGCTGACTCTGATGAAAGAAAACTTTTTATTAATTTCTATGGGTCGTCAACTCCATATAGAGAGTTTATAACAACAAAGTTCTCGTTTACATTGGAAGAAGATTTTCCTATCATGCGAAAATCGGAAATGGTACTTGCTGATGCAGAAGCACAATACCATTTAGGTAATGAAGGACCTGCACACGATTTACTTTTTGCGTTGCAATCGGATAGAGACCCTAGTGCGGTAAGGTCAACTAATACAGGTCAAGCACTTTTAGATGAGATTTTATTAGAAAGACGTAAAGAGCTTTACGGTGAAAATGGGGTTGAGTTTATGGATGCTAAAAGATACCGTAAGCCAATCGTTAGAGATGAAGTTCATAGAGTAGTATTAACTGTGCCTGCAGATAGTGAACTATTCTGGCTGAAAATTCCTGAGAAAGAAATTGATGCAAATCCAAATATTGATGATAGCATTAATAATTAAAATCTTATAATGTATATAACCTAATTTCAAATGATGGATAGTGAAAACTATTCATCGTTTGAATTAGTTTTAAAAAAATCTTCTACCTTTTATCAATGATGAGAAAGACAATTCTGTTTTGCTTTTTATTTATATTTGTTACTAATCATTTGATGTCTCAAACCGTTGCTGAACGAAAAAAAATATCGGACAGCTATGATATGGGTAAAATAAATGCCCTAAAAAAAGACTTACAAGAAAAGCAAATACAAAGAGAAGCCAGAATTAATAACTACCTAAAACAATCTGGTAAGAAAGAGCGTTTAAAAAAAGAAGGTAAAACGTATAAAATACATGATATTGTAGATGGCAGACCCATTTATATTACCACAGATAATGTTCTTGCTGCGCAGGCAACAAGGTCCGATGAGTTGCAAGCTGGTGGCTCTTTAAATTTAAACCTTGAAGGACAAAATATGATTGTAGGTGTCTGGGATGCTGAAAGTGCTCGTTCTAGTCATGTTGAATTTCTTGATGACCAAACCACACCACAATCTAGAATTGTATTTTCTGATTTATCTGGTACCGTAATAGACGACCATGCCACTCGTGTGGCAGGGACCATTATGGCTAAAGGCACTAGTACTAATGCAAAAGGTATGGCGCCCAAAGCTGTAGTGCACTCCTATGATTGGGATGGAGCAGAACAAGAAATGCTTACAGAGGGGGCTAACGGTTTGTTAGTTTCTAATCATTCGTATGGATTTCCAATATTTAGAAGTAACGGTACTCAGCAAAAAACGGCTGATCAAATTGGTAGCTATTCAAGTTTGTCTAGAGAATGGGATTTAGTTACATTTAATTCACCCTATCTCTTACCAGTAACATCTGCGGGGAATGAAGGTACGGAAAACTACACTGGGGGATTGACGTTTGGATATGATAAGTTGACGGATTTATCAACCGTTAAAAACAACATGGTTGTTGCCAGTTCAATTGTCACTTTCAATACCTCAGGAGATGTACAGTTTTTTGGTAGAAGCAGTTTTAGTAGCCAAGGTCCAACAGATGATTTTAGAATAAAACCAGATATTACTGGTAAAGGTGAAAATGTTTTTTCATCATCGTCAACCAATGATACGGCGTATAACACGCAAAGTGGTACTTCTTTTTCTGCACCGAATGTTTCAGGTTCATTAATTTTATTACAGCAGTATTACAATCAGCTTAATTCAAATTACATGAGAGCTGCTACATTAAGAGGTTTGGCTTGCCATACAGCAAAAGATGATGTAGTAAAACCTGGGCCAGATCCTTTTGTAGGTTGGGGTTTACTTGATGCAGCTACGGCAGCTCAAACCATAACAGATGCTTCGAGCAACCTAGCTATAATTAAGGAATTGACATTATCAGACGGAGAAACCTATACCTATCAATTCTCAGCGAGTGGTAGTGGCCCTATAAAAGCTAGTATTTGTTGGACAGATCCAGCCGGAGTTGCTTCTAATAGTCCTAATAATGTACTATCACCAAGATTAGTAAATGATTTAGACTTAAGACTTGAAGATGGTAATTCTACAATTTTTACACCTTGGAAATTAAATAAAGCCAATGTTGCTGGCAATGCAATAAAAGGTGATAATGACGTGGATAATATTGAACGCATTGATATTAATTCTGGTATTGCTGGAAATTACACCCTTACTGTTACTCATAAAGGTACATTAACCAATGGTTCACAGGCGTTTTCATTAATTATAACGGGTGCCAATTTAACTTTAAGCACTTCTAGTCAATCAATTTCTTCAGTTGTTGTTTGGCCAAATCCTGTTGAAGATATCTTGAATTTAGATTTAACAAAACTTAGTGGCGATGTTAACATTGATATTTTTGATGTTAATGGCAGAAAGGTGTATCAAGAACAAGCTGTAAAAAGTAAAAAACACTTTATAAAAACAAATACATTTACTTCTGGCGTTTATTTTATGAACATAAAAAATAACGACCTTAAGATTTATAAAAAAATAATAATTAAATAAATATTAAAATAGTGACTAACTCAAAAACAATAAAATGATGAAAAAAATAATAACACTATTAGCAATTGCGCTGAGCGTAGTTGTTTTTACGAATTGTGAAAAAAATGAAGACTTAATAAAAACAACCATTGTTTCTTTTGAAGGGAATTTTGATGGTATAGATCATTTAGTAGATTTTTCAGATCCTAGTACATCTACTTTAGATATAACAGTATATACTAACGACATAGCTTCATCAGACAGAACTTTTAGCTTATATGTCTCTGAAGAAAGTACAGCTCTTCCAAGTAATTACGCATTCCCAACTAGTGTAACAATTCCGGCAAATACAAACATGGGAATTGTGACATTAGATGCTGCAGCAGTCGATGGTATTTTAATAGTAGGCGTTGTGAATGCCGATGGTGTAATTCCAACTCCTGAATTAACTATAAATATTATTAAATTTTGTAGTACAGATTTAGCAGGCACTTATTCGGTTGTTACCAATGGTGTTTCAACTGATAATGCTCCTAATAATCCACTAGTAAACCATCCTTACACAGTTGTGATTACTTCAACTGGAGAATTAGATTATATTATAACTGACGCTTTTGGTGATGCATACCAGCAATGGTACTGTGCCCCATATGGTTATTGTTTTGATACTCCTGGTTTCTTTACTGATGCTTGTGGTGTTATATCAGGTTCTTTTCAAGATTTCTTTGACTCTACAGTGGTGTTAACTGGAACTAATAATTATGATGGCACTCTAACCATATCTTTCTCAAATGGTTTTGGAGATACCGGCACTTCTGTTTATACAAAACAATAATTTTTTATAGATTATTAAACCTATATTTTAAAGTAAAAACCGAACATGCAATGTTCGGTTTTTTTATACCTTTACCCTAATGCAAAACCAAACCCAAATATTCGGTATAAGAGCAATTATTGAGGCTATCAATTCTGGGGAAACTATAGACAAGGTATTTCTTCAAAAAGGCCTGAGCGGAGACCTCTTTACAGAATTAGAATCTGTCCTTAGAAAAAATACCGTAAACACATCGTACGTACCTATTGAAAAACTAAATCGACTAACAAAGAAAAATCACCAAGGTGCTGTAGCTCAAATTTCTCCTATTGCCTTTTATGATTTGGAAGATTTAGTGATGAATGTTATTGAATCGGGCAAAACGCCTCTTTTTTTACTTTTAGATCAACTTAGCGATGTCCGCAATTTTGGAGCTATTATTAGAACCGCAGAATGTACTGGTGTAGACGGTATAATTATTCAGAAGAAAGGTGGCGCACCTGTAAATGGAGATACCATAAAAACAAGTGCTGGAGCAGTTTTTAAAGTTCCTATTTGTAAGGTTGACCATATTAAAGATGCTGTGTTTTATATGCAGGCTTCAGGAATAAAAGTTATTGCTGCAACTGAAAAAACAGAAAATACACTTTACAACATATCCTTCAAAGACCCATGTGCTATTATTATGGGATCTGAGGGCAGAGGTATCAACCCTTCTACTTTAAAAGTAGTTGATGAAAAGGCAAAACTTCCGCTATTGGGTGATATTGAATCTTTAAATGTTTCGGTAGCCTGTGGCGCATTTTTGTATGAAGTTATAAGACAACGCTCTTAAACCCCTATTCTTCACGTTTTTTGTAAGTGTAATTTATTTTAAAATCTTCTTGATGGGGTTCTGGTTCTATGTGCTCAATAAAATTTCCGTTCTCATCAAAATATTTTAAAAACGGATCGTCATCTTCATTGTAATTGTCTTGTTCCCAAACATATTTTTTTGGTTTTGCTATTTGCTTCCTAAAAATTAGTGCAAATAATAATCCTGCTATTAAACCAGATAAATGTCCTTCCCATGAAATGCCTTCTTCTATGGGCAATGTGTACCAAATCATGCTTCCGTATAAAAACACAACGAGTAATGATAAAGCGATAAGGCGATAATGTTTTGCAAAAACGCCTTTAAAAAAAGTAAAACTCACCAATACGTATATTAATCCACTTGCCCCGATATGGTATGAAGGCCTACCAATGCACCAAGTTAAAAACCCTGATAGTAAAATACCCCAAACTAACACGTTCCAAGCAATGGGCTTATAGAAATAAAATAGTGCCATGGAGAGCACAAATAGTGGAATAGTATTATGGTATAAATGCTGGATGTCACCATGTATAAATGGACTTAACACAACACCTCTTAATCCCGAAAATGTTTGTGGGTAAACCCCAAATTTTGAGAATTTAAATCCAAAACGTACCTCGAACCAAAAAACCACCCAAATAATTAACACGAATAACAAGGGGTAAGCTATAACCCCAGTAGAATATTCGAAATGTTTGTTTTGCTTCATAAAATAAAGATAGCAAATAGTTCACCAGCTTTGGTATATGTGCTAAAATGGCAGACAAGTGCGTGAGGGATTGAGTCCCGCAAGTGCGGGATTGGAGCTCCTCGTAGAGAGCGACTCGTGAAAGCCCGACCCAGATTTTTATCTGGGGCACGCCCAAAACTTAAATAAAATCAGTTAATTTTACAGTAATGAATTTAAATGAACCTTTAGCAGAACGGTTACGGCCTAAAACCTTAGCGGACTATGTAAGCCAAACGCATTTGGTGGGAGAAAATGGTGCGTTATCACAGCAGCTAAAGCATGGATTGATTGCGTCTATGATTTTTTGGGGACCACCTGGAACGGGTAAAACCACTTTGGCAAATATAATTGCAACAGAATCTGGAAGGCCATTTTATACGTTGAGCGCTATTAACTCCGGCGTAAAGGATATTAGGGAAGTTATTGAAAAGGCCAAACAAAGTGGTGGTTTATTTACGACTAAAAACCCTATTTTGTTTATTGACGAGATACATAGGTTTAGCAAATCGCAACAAGATTCTTTACTGCAAGCAGTGGAAAAAGGTTGGATTACCCTGATTGGTGCTACAACAGAAAATCCTAGTTTCGAGGTAATTCCCGCTTTATTATCCCGATGTCAGGTGTATATTTTAAATGCCTTCTCTAAAAATGAATTAGAGACTCTTTTAAAGCGTGCTATTGACACCGATGAGATAATTTCCCAAAAAAACATTAAACTTAAAGAAACGGATGCTTTATTGAGGCTTTCTGGGGGTGATGCTAGAAAATTATTAAATATTTTTGAGTTGATTGTGAATTCTAATACTTCTAATGAAGTTACTATTACCAACACTCTTGTTTTAGAAAAAGCACAAAACAATACGGTTAGGTATGACAAAACCGGAGAACAGCATTATGATATTGTTTCAGCCTTCATTAAATCTATAAGAGGTAGTGACCCAAACGCAGCTGTGTACTGGCTTGCCAGAATGATTGAAGGTGGTGAAGATGTAAAGTTTATTGCTCGTAGACTTTTAATTTCGGCAAGTGAAGATATAGGTAATGCCAACCCTACCGCGTTAGTTATTGCAAATAACACCTTTCAAGCTGTTTCGACCATTGGTTACCCCGAATCTCGAATTATTTTAAGCCAATGCGCCACATATTTAGCATGCTCACCAAAAAGTAATGCGGCTTATACTGCCATTGGCAAAGCACAACAATTGGTAAAAGAAACTGGTGATTTATCGGTGCCGTTGGAGCTTAGAAATGCGCCAACAAAATTAATGAAAGAACTTGGTTATGGCGAAAACTACAAATATGCCCATAATTACGATAATAATTTTACCGACCAAGAATTTCTTCCTGATGACGTTAAAGGCACTACATTGTACGAACCAAGCAATAATGCTAGGGAAATTGCACAACGGGAATTTCTAAAACAACGTTGGAAAGATAAATACAACTATTGAAATACAACTAAAATTTAATATTAAGTTCTTCTAGTGATTTTTCATTTTCTGTGTGAAGTTCTAAAATCCAATGCGCTCCATTTTTATAGATTATAGCTGATTTACCTTCAACCATAAACACATCATTTAGCCCCGTATTTTTAATTCTATATACCACTTTTGGAGAGCTATCTACAAGTTGGAAACCATTAGGTATGGCTTGTGCATACAATACATTAGAACTTGCACTATTTTTTGCAACGGCAGACTGTAACACCTGTTCTTTTGGGACAACCTCAACTTGTGGTGTTATGCTTACTTCGGCAACTTTCCCCTCTCCTTTTGGTGTTTCTTTTGCGTTTTTTAGTGTTTCTATCTCTTGCCTTAATTTTTCAATCTCTTCCTTTGTTTCGGTTTTTACTTTTTCAGTAGTTTCGGGAGATTGAGAAGACATGAGACTTCTCTTTGGTTCGTATTTGTAATTTAAAGTCTGAAATGTAGCGAAAGCATCCCTAATTGCCTTGTTGTAGGCTGCTTCAAATTCTTTTTCCCTGCTCTCTCCGGTGTTGGAGGTGAATACAACTCTATCGTTGCAGTCCTTTAGAATAACCTTTAGTCTAGTTTTAAACATACCAGACTCTTTTAGAACATTAGAGCGTAACGCTAAGCATCTATTCAATGTAAGATCTTCAGGATATTCAGAGCCTTCCATTAATGCAGTGAATCCATATTTATCAAATAAAAACTGTGCTAATTCATTCATACGGTATTGATTGTCTTCTTTCAAAAAATCAAATTTATTTGGCACAATAATGTATTTATAATTATTGAGATTGGTTTGAGCAAAAATGCTTGCAACAACAAAGAAGGCAACTATTGAAGTGAATAATTTAGTTTTCATTTTTAAAAATATAATTTAACCCTAGCTGTAAAGATACATTTTGTGCATCATATATGTTTTGATATGCTAAAAAATTATCGGCCATGACATAAAGGTTTAAACCCCAAAGGTTAGAAGAAAGACCTAATCCTATATTATTAAAAGAGTATGAGTCTACAGTATAGGTTGCTTTGGCGCTCAATCCGTTAAAGATTCTTCTGTAATAATATGCGGTAAGTGCTGCTTGTAGCCCTTTAGGGCGGTTTACCATAAATAGTTGCGCTCCCACTCTATTTAAATAATTGCGTTCTTCAGCTAAACAATCACAATCCTTTATTTTCTTTTTACCAAATGCGTAATTTAAAGATGTATTAAATTTTATTGGTCTCCAAACCGTATATTTTTCTTGGGTAGTACGAATATCAAAAAGATCTTTGAACTCCTGCTCAATTTCGCTCCAATAGTCGTCGGCCGTTTGCCCATTTTCAGACTCTGGGAAAAGCGGATCGATTCCTTCAAAAATAAAATCGTCCTTCAGCTCATAATTTTCTACGTCTTTAGTATGTCTTACAAAACCAACGTCTAATAGACTTGCATCCCAATACCATTGGTTGTTTATTTGATGGGTAAATCCAACATCAAACCCAAGTCCTAAGTTTTGGCCAAACAGCAAACGCTTTTTTATGGTTTTAATATCTTTTTGAAAATCGTCATTTTCGTCATCTAAAAGAGAGGCTATTCCTGATGTTCTTAATGATAAATCTAAATTGAAAATATGGTCGTAAATATTATTTTCACCCGCTACAGTAGCAAACTGTCCTTTATTTCTAGTTGAATTTACATTAAAAACACTAGAATATATTTTTCCTCGAACACCAAACGTAAATTTATCATTAATCTGCTTATTGTAACCCAAATGTAATACGGAGAGAGCGTCAGCATTTAAATTGAAATGGCTTAAATTAAAAGGTTTACCTATGTTTACTTGATTACCTTCTAATGCTAAAACTGCATAATCTTTAGGAAAATAGCCAATAAAATCGAGTTCTTGATACAATCCAAAACTTAAATATTTGTTTTTATTATAAGATGGCCCAAATGAGAATCCTCCAGAAAACACCTCTATTTGCTGAGTTGCTGTAAAAAAATCGTTTGGACGCAATTGGTTAACTGCATTTCTTATTTTTAAATTAAAATCACGACCGTCCTCTGCAAACAAATCGTAAATAGATATACCTGATGATCCGCCATTTACATGAATATGAGACAGTAGTGGTATCCCAAAATAGCCTTTATTATCAATTCTTCCTCCTGGATTTTGGAGTAAAGTTTGAGGTATTTCATAAAACCCGTACAGTATTTGCTTGTTTTGCGCTAAGCAAAAATTCGCCAGAAACATTATAAGAAATGAAATATTCTTGAAGCGCATTAATTGATATTTAATGATAATATACCTTTTGATTTTACGCTAATCTCTCCTGGTGTACTTTGGTTTATGGGTGTCCCTGGTTGCATAGTCAACCGAAAAACAAGTGCTCGAGCTTCCTTTATACGTTGCAGCGAAGCACCTTCAAATGTTTCTACATGTTGGGTTGCAATAACTAGATTATTTGGCGAAGCTTCAGTGTTTACATTAAAAGTTTCCAAGATTTGTTCATTACCATCTAAGAATGACACCGTAAGACTATATTCGCGATTTATTGAGTTTTCTACATTGAAAACAAAATCTACTTTTATTAAATTATTTTGAACAAAACTATTATTAAAAACGTCTATTTCTGCAAAATCCTCAGCTGTACTTTGCTCACTACCTCCAACAAAAAAATCACTTGCTGAGGCTGTGTAAAATATTAAACTAGATTCCACAACAGGCTCCAAAACTAAATTCTCAACCTGATTAAAATCAATGGGTTTTGTGCAAGCAAAAAACAAAAGCAACCCCAAACTCAAATATTTAATTCTCCTTTTCATTATGAATTTAAAAACGCTCAACTTTCCAACAGTATTGCTATAGATAATACTTAATATCAATTAATTTTGAAATGCCCTTTATGCTTCCGTCGAAACTTACCGCATTTGGATTGAAAAAAATGGCATCCATTCCAATATTTAAAGCGCCTTGTACATCCGCCTCGAAGCTATCGCCTATCATTATACTCTGATCTGCCTTAACTTGAGCTAAATGCAAAGCATAGTTGAAAATTTTCGGATTTGGTTTTTTTACACCTGCAATTTCAGAATTGGTTATAGTCTCAAAATAATGCGTAATGTTAGACCTATCCATTTTTTTATGCTGCACTTCATTGAAGCCATTTGTAATTATATGTAACCGGTAACTAGACTGCAAATAACGTAAAACACCAATAGCGTCTTCAATTAAAAAATTGAACGTTGATAAATGTTTTATGTAATCTTCTGAGAGTTGACGAATTAGACTGTCTTGCACCGAAATATCCAATGCTTGAAATGTTTCGTTTAATCGAGCAAATCGCAACGCTTCTTTTTTTATGCGTTCTTCACGGTACAGTTTCCAATATTTAAAATTGATCGGGATATATTGCTCTAGAAAGTCATTTAAATCTACCTCAACATTATTTAGTTTAAATATTTTTTCAAACGTTAACGCTGAATTCTTCTCAAAATCCCACAGTGTATGGTCTAAATCAAAAAAAATATCTGTTATACCGTTAAGTTTGTTCATTTGTTGAGGCTAAAATGATATTAAATAGTTCTTTAAACCCGTTCCATCGGTCATTATTACTAAATGTATAATTATGGAATACGGATACAAATTCTCCATTTACCTGCTTTACTTCGTCGATAATTGTTTGTAATACTTTCTTTTTATCCAACAAGGATGCTTGCTTTAATAACGCAAAATCCATAATTTGAAATGGACAAAGCTTTAAGGGTGTCTGTACTTCATAATCCAAATCATAAAATAAAAAAGGTGTGCAGGAGCCCGCTCTAAACCCAACGTGATTCACGTAGCCCATAGTATAATCTTCATTAACTTCTAGCTGTACTAAATTTCTATAAGATTCAGGAAGATTAAATTTTGAAAAGGAATAACGCGATGCCCTAAGAGACGTGTTAATTACGTCTTCCATTTGCCGTTTTTCTTTTTTGAGAACATCTAAGTCATTCACTGAAAAATAAGACGCTTTTAAACCTACACGACAATAATCTGCAATATGTTTTATTAATGAAACATATTTGCGCTTGTTAATATTTATGCCTTTATCAAAAGTAGAATATGAACCAATAAAAAAGAATACTAAAAATTTAAATTGGGTCTGTTTTTGCTTGTTTATGATGTATTTAAAGGTGTCATAAGGGTCATGTTTGAAACCAAAGAGTACGGCATATCTTGTATATAAACTTTTAAAACGAAGCCTAAAAAAATCTTTTAGAGTACCCCCAAGTGATCTCATCACGCCTTTAAGCTTGTAATGGTAAGGGCTAGGAACATCAATAATTGGTGTTATACGATATGCTCTTTGAGGAAATTTAAAATCGGGGAATTGCTGTTGCAAGGCATCTTTAAATTTATATGCCCATATATCTACAACAGGTTGGTGCAAAAAACCATGTTTATACCCCAAACTTTCAGTCGCTATAAATCTGCCATATTGATCTTTTCGTTGCGGTAAATACTCTTCATATCGGGATAGCATGTAAAAAGACGCAGCAAAAATATCAAAAGGTATTGCGCTTTTATCTCCGTTGTAGAAAAAGCATTTGGTATTATCCCAGTTTTGTATATTAATTTCAACATCTGTGAGTCCTTGTTCAAATAAAATCTCATGACTTTTTACAAAAAATTCTTTCCCTAAATGTTGTTTGGTATACGACATTTTTAAACTGTCATGAGCTATAAACTCTTCTATCTTTGTAGTAAAATCAACCTTAAACCCTAAAACGCGCGTGCAAATATGCTTAAAAACATATTTTAATCGTGGGGATACTTTATGGGTGTAAACTAGTAACATATTCTTTTAAATACCGAAAACCAAAAAACCAAATTATAAGCCCTAAATTTAATTTATAGAGATTTTGTTAGTTGAGATCTTCACAATAGGGATTCGTCTGCAAAACTAAAATAGGCTTTTTCAGTTATTATTAAATGGTCTATAACTTTAATATCTAAACTTTGCGCCGCAGTTTTTAATTTTTGCGTAATTTTTTTATCAGCTTCACTAGGTTTTAAAGTACCCGATGGATGATTATGTGCTAAAATTAAACCGGTAGCTCCAACTTCTAAAGCATTTTTCAATACTAGTCTTACATCAACCAAAGTCCCCGTAATCCCGCCTTTACTTAACTGATTTTTCTGGATAACCTTATTAGAATTGTTCAAATATATAATCCAAAATTCTTCATGTTCCAATTCTCCTATTACAGGTTGCATAAGCTCAAAAACAGACAAACTTGATGTAATCTTCTTTTTTTCGAGTGCTTCCTCACCTCTACGTCGCCTCCCCAACTCTAAAGCTGCTGCAATGGCTATAGCCTTAGCCTCACCAATACCCTTAAATACCATCAGTTGTTTTATGGATAGTTTACCCAGTTCACTTAAATTATTGTCTACGCTGGATAAGATACGTTTACAAAGAGCCACAGCACTTTCGTCACGGTTTCCAGACCCTATTAAGATGGCCACTAACTCGGCATCACTTAGAGCAGATTTCCCCTTATAAAGCAGTTTTTCCCGAGGTCGATCGTCCTGACTCCAATTCTTAATTGAAAATGAAGATGGTTTTTCTTGCATTGGTTAAAGATAAATATTGTATTTAAAAAACCGCATGGAATATAGAGTTTTTGCTAATTTTATATGGAACATATAGCAACATTTATTCATGTATATAGAATCAACTAATATTTCTGAACCCAAAACTATTGTGTGGCGCAATAAAGCCGTAAAAACGGGTATTTTTAAAACACCTACAAACAACCCTGTTTTTTTAGGTAAAGCTGGCGTAAAGGATGATTTTGTTGCTGATAAAAAAGCACATGGTGGCCACTATAAGTCATGCTATTTATTTTCTTCTAATCATTATCCATACTGGAAAGAGCTACATCCTAATTTAAAATGGGAATGGGGCATGTTTGGAGAAAATCTTACTGTAAATGGCATGAATGAAACACAAATTATGGTGGGTGATATTTACAAGATTGGTGATGCCCTAGTACAGGTTACCCAACCTCGAGAACCATGTTTTAAATTTGGTGTAAAGTTTGGAAACCAAAACGTGATAAACCAATTTATAGAATATGGATTTCCTGGAACTTATGTGAGTGTTTTAGAGGAAGGCTATGTAAACACAAAAGATAAAATAAAACTCGTAGATCGTTTAGAAAAAACGCTGAGTGTAACTCAACTTTATGAGCTTATTTTTGCCAAATCTAAAAACCAATATCTTTTAAAAACAGCTATAACACTTGATGTGTTGCCTAAGCGAAAGCGTGACAAATTAAAGATGTTTTTAGACTGACTCATTCTCCAAACTAAAGTGAAAATTGCTACTGTTAATAAGGCATCAATGCTAAAGTTGCAAAATCTTTTCCTTTTGTTCTTTAAAGGGTTTGATTTTTGGAAGTTCGGCAATAGCTAAATCTATATGTTGTAAAGCCATTGCTTTATTTCTTTTGTGTGTATGAATTTGTGCTAAACGGTAATGAGCCCATGCTTTGGGCACTCCATCTTTCGCAGAGTAGTTTTTAAGGTAGGTTTGCAGGCATTTTTCTCCTTTTTCAAGTTGAATGTTATATTCTGCAGCTACTTTACCTATTTGATAATGCAAGGCATTTCTTTGGTGTTTATTATAGGCTGATTCAATTGTTTTAATAGCCTGTTCTGGCTCATTTTCATTTTCATAAAATTTGGTAAGCTTGTCAAAACAAGTTAAAGAGCCACCTACCTCTATTGCCATTTTATAATATTTTTCAGCGAGTTCCGGTTCATTATCATACTCATAGATATGCCCCTTTGCTAGGTAGCCATCTACCTTAGAGAGCGCCTCCAACTCTTTGGCATATTTAAGCGATTTACTTTTGCTTCCACCAAAAATGCCTGGCAATTGCATATACAATTCAAAAAGTGCCCAACGTGCCTCTATATGGGTTTTATCTAATTCTGCAGCTTTTGTAAAAGATGATTTTATATCGCTTATTAAACCAACGGCCTTAAACTTATTTTCAAGGGCTTTCATACCCAAAACACCACCATACTTATAGTGGTAATTAGCCACGTTTGGCTTTGCCTCTACTAACTTTTTATAGGCAACCATAGCATCCTCCCATTTTTCTTGATGCCCGAAAGCATCCCCTAAAAGTTCTAAAGCTTTTAAATCCTCTGGGTGGCTGTCTAAAAATACTTTAATAATCGTCTCTGCTTTTATAAACTGTTTGTTAGTAAAAAGCATAGGCACCTCATCCAAAGATTGTTGGGAGAAACATATTACAGGAAAACATAAAAATAGTATAAAGCGTTTCATGAGTCTTGAGGTAACCGAGCAAAAATAACTTTTTTGATTGAGTTTATTTTCCGATTAAGATAATCTTAAGATTTAGTATTCCATTAATAATTTACAATCTTATTTTACTATTAAAATGATTAACTTTCCTCATCGAACGAAAGTATTTACCTAATTATTGTTTTTTTGGAATAGCTTTTGAACGTAGCTTAGATATAAAATTAAATTCAAATGAATTCAGGGCAAGCGAAACAAGTCTTTACAATAATTATGGTCATATTATTCTCAAACCTCTCCCAAGCTCAACATTATAACTACGAAAGTTCTTGGCAGGAGGTGAAGGCACTTGAAAAAGAAGGTTTGCCAAAATCGGCCTTAAAATCTGTTGAAGCCATAGTTTTACAAGCTAAAAAAGACAATAATTATCCTCAGATAATTAAAACCATGCTTTTTAAAAGTAAGTATGCACTTGTTTTGGAAGAAGATGCACAGTTGCGTATTATAAATAATTTTAAGAGTGAAATTGCCAAAAATGAATTCCCCACTAAAAACATTCTTGAAAGTATTTTAGCCAATTTGTATTGGCAATACTTTCAACAAAACAGATATAAGCTTTATAATCGTACTAGGGTGTCTGAGGGTCTCGAAGACACAACTTCTAGCATTTCGAGTGCCTCAATGCCCAATACCGATTTTAGAACTTGGGATTTAGAAACGCTTTTTGCTGAAGTGCATTTGCACTTTCAAAAGTCACTAGACAACGGATTACTATTACAACAAGAACCTTTAACAACTTACGATGCATTACTAAACACCCAAAAAGATTCTAAAGTATACAGGCCTACACTGTTTGATTTTTTAAGTCATACGGCATTAGAGTTCTACAAAACCAATGAAACCCACATCACTAAACCTGCTTATAAATTTGAAATAGATGACCTTAATTTTTTAGAGAATGCTGAAGCGTTTTCAGTTTTAAATATAGCTTCAAAAGATACTACATCGCTGCAATTACATGCATTAAAAATTTATAAATCCTTAATAAGATATCATTTAAAAGATGCGTCGCCTTTTGCATTAGCCGATGTAAATATTGAACGTTTGAAGTTTGTACATGAACATGCCACTTTTGATGATAAGGACGCACTTTTATTATCTACTTTAAAAAATGAAAGTGATCGCCTAGAGCAACATGAAGTTTCTGGATTGTATGATTTTGAAATTGCTTCGATCTATTATGAACAAAGCCAGCAATACATTCCTGAAAAACAAGTTGAGCATCGTTGGAAAGCCAAGGAAGCTGTAGAGATTTGTGAACGTATTATTGCTGAATTCCCAAAAAGTCGAGCTGCTGAAAAATGTAATATTCTGAAGTTACAAATTTGCCATGAAACACTTCAAATTACTGCTGAAGCCTTTTTGCCAATAGAAAAAGAATCTCGCATTTTAGTGCGTTACAAAAATTTGAATGCGGTTTCATTTAAAGCATATCAACTTTCTGAAAACCAGATTGAGACATTTAATAAAACCTACAGACAAGATGAGCAATGGAATTTTATTCAAAAGTTGGATGCTGTAGCATCTTGGGAAAGCACCTTGAAAAATGAAGGCGATTTTCAAACCCATACCACGGAAATTTTAGTCCCTAAACTAGAAAACGGAAGATATTTAGTAGTAGCGACTACCAAAGAAAATACTGATAAAAACTTTGCATTTGCACAACTACAGGTTACTAACATGGCTTTGGTTGAAACTGAAACTCCTGACTATAAAGTTTTTCAAATCATCGATAGAAATAATGGTAAGCCTTACGTTGATGCAAAAGTTGAAGTGTCTTATTTCAAAAGAAATAATAGAACAAAGCAAATTGAAAATTTCACCTCTGACCAACTCGGGCGAATACAGCTAAAAAAGTTAGGAAGTGGTTGGTATCGAAACATCAATCTTAAAGTTAAAAAAGGGAACGAACTAGCTTATTTTGGTGATTATTATTTGAATCAGAGGCACAAAATCCAAAAGACAAATATAAATTATAATGCTTTCCTTTTTACCGACAGAAGTATTTACAGACCAGGACAAACTGTTTATTTCAAAGGTATTGCAATGAAAACTGATAATGGCAAATCAGAAATTTTAGCTAACCATGGAGTAGAAATCTCATTATTTAATGTCAATGGTGAAATCGTTAAAACAATGGAACTTAAAACTAACGATTTTGGTTCTGTATCTAGTGAGTTCATACTTCCAAATAATGGTTTAAATGGAGAGTATTGGATTGATTTAAAATCAACCAAAGGCTTTTTTGGCAGGAATCGCCACTATTTCTCAGTAGAGGAATACAAGCGTCCAAAATTCGAAACCAAGTTTAATCCGGTTACAGAAACTTATAAAATCAACGATTCGGTAACAGTAAAAGGCAATGCTCTAGCTTACGCAGGCAGTAACATTACCAATGCAAAAGTAGTTTATCGTGTACACAGAAAAGTGCAGCATCCGCGCTGGTATTTTTGGTATCGCCCATACATAAACAGTGAGCCTCAAGAAATTACTCATGGAGAAACCATTACGGATAATTCGGGGAATTTTGAGATTACCTTTAAAGCACTGCCTGATACAAGTGTGGATAAAAGCAGTCTCCCAATTTTTAAATATGAGGTTACTGCAGATGTTACTGATATCAATGGTGAAACCCGAAGTGCAACTACAATTGTGAATGTTGGTTACCATGCATTAACAGCAAGTCTGAGCGTCCCTGACAGTCTAGACAAAACTAAAAAGGACAATACCATTTCCATAACTACCCAAAATTTAAATGGTGAGTTTGTACCTTCAAAAGGTGTTATAAAAATATATAAGTTAATTTCTCCTGAACGCTCTTTAAGAATGCGCCCTTGGCCTGCACCAGATTATCAAGAATTTTCTAAAGCAGAATTTAAAACACTATTTCCATATGATGCGTATACTGATGAACATTTACCTAGCAATTGGGAGAAAGGTGATTTGGTTTTAGAAAAATCGTTCAACACTGAAAACTCCAAAGCTTTAGAATTGGGTAGGATGAAGAAGTGGGAATCTGGCTCGTATATTATCACATTAGAAACCAAGGATAAATTTGGACAAATAGTTAAAGATGAAGCAAAAACAATGGTGTTTAGTGAAAACGACGAAACACTTCCAGATCATCAGTTGTTCAATATTACAACTGACAAATCGTCTTATAATATTGGAGATACAGCGCATATCAATATAGCATCTTCAGCTGAAAATATTGCGGTAACCATAACAGTTGAAAAAGACAGAACTATTATAAAAAAGGAAATTATCACGCTTAATAACAACAAAAGAGTTATTAGTGTTCCTGTAACCCAAGATGATTTAGGCGGTTTTGCGGTGAATTATAGTTTTGCAGCATTTAATAGTTTTCAATCTGGTAATGTTGCCATAGCTGTACCTTACCCAAGCACAGATTTAGACATTGAAACACTAACCTTTAGAGATAAGCTACAACCGGGAACTGATGAAACTTGGCAGTTTAAAATTAAAGGCCCTAAAGGTGATAAAGTGAGTGCCGAATTGTTGGCAAGTATGTACGATGCATCTCTAGACCAATTTAAATCGCATAGCTGGAATTTTAACCCCATTCAAAAGCCAACCTATTATTCATATAGCAATGCAACTGGACAAAGTAGTTTTGGTACACAATATTTTAGAGTGTATCAAGAACGATTCTCACATAATTTTATACCTCAAGGTTATGATAGATTGAATTGGTTTGGGTTTTATTTTGGATATGATAGATTACAATTTATACCAATGAATTCAAAATTGGAAGTTTCACGCCTTTCTGAAGTCGCAGACGAAGCTTTTGCTGAAGATGAAGAATTAAATAATGTAGCGTTTGTTCAATTAGAAAGTAAAAAAGCTCTTGTATTCAATAAAGAAACACAAGAAGGAGAAGGCACAGTAATAGCTGAAATTACGGCTGAAGGTATACCTAAAAATCCTGAACCAAACTTCGACAACATCAAAATCCGTAAAAACCTTCAAGAAACTGCCTTTTTCTTTCCGCAATTACAAACAGATGCAGAAGGCAATATAAGTTTCAGCTTTAATACACCTGAAGCTTTAACGCAATGGAAACTGCAATTATTAGCGCATACCAAAACTTTAGAAAGTGCCACAACAAGTTTAATGGCAGTAACGCAAAAAGAACTAATGGTAATACCGAATGCACCACGATTTTTACGTGAAGGCGACAAGATCACCATAAGCACGAAAATTGCAAATCTAACAGACAAAGTACTTTCAGGGCAAGCCAAATTAGCTTTAACTGATGCTATTTCTGGTATAGATATTACAAATAGACTGGTGACTGAGGCTCTCGAAGTCACAAATAATAGTCATACAAAATATGAGGCTTCGAGTGCCTCAGCCTCCAAATCATTTTCTATAAACCCAAAAAGCAACACCCAAGTCTCTTGGAATTTAACCATTCCAGATAATGTACAAGCGGTTCAATATAAAATTTTAGCAACCTCCGACGATTTTAGTGATGGTGAACAAAATGCGCTTCCTGTGCTTTCAAACAGAATGTTGGTTACAGAAACCTTACCAATGTGGGTAAAAAGTAACGAAACTAAAAGCTTTACGTTAGATAAGCTAAAAACGAATACCTCAACAACGCTTAAACATCATAAGCTGACTCTGGAAATGACTTCTAATCCTGCATGGTATGCGGTACAAGCATTGCCTTACTTGATGGAATATCCGTATGAGTGTAATGAACAAACTTTTTCAAGATATTATGCCAATGCTTTGGCAAGCCATATTGCGAATTCAAACCCTAGAATCCAAGAGGTTTTTAACCAGTGGCGTAATACAGACGCACTACTTTCAAACTTGGAAAAAAATCAAGAATTAAAATCAATTTTAATTCAAGAAACGCCTTGGTTACGAGATGCACAAAGCGAAACCGAACAGAAAAAACGTATTGCCTTATTATTCGATTTGAATAAAATGAATAATGAATTGCAATCAGCCATCAATAAATTAAAAAGCCATCAAATGAATTCTGGTGGGTGGTCTTGGTTTAAAGGAGGAAATGAAAACCGATATATCACACAACATATTATTGCTGGTTTTGGGCATTTAAAACAGCTCTCTGTCTCGTCGAGCGCAGTCGAGACGTCTCAAATGATAGGAAAAGCTATCAAATATTTAGATCAACAATTCATCAAAGCATACAAAGACATTAGAAAATACAATGCAAAAGCAGACCTAAATAAAGACCATTTGAGCTATACACAATTGCATTATTTGTACATGAGAAGCTTCTTCCCTGAGATTAAAGCATCTAAAGAGGTAGAAGATATTACAACTTATTACCAATCGCAAATTCAAAAGTATTGGCTAAAACGATCGTTATATGCTAAAGGTATGATGGCACTCGTGTCTTATAGAACTAATGATATAAAAACAGCTTCAAAAATTTTGAAATCTTTGAAAGAAACCAGTATTACTTCGGATGAATTGGGTATGTACTGGAAATCTAGCACTAATTCATGGTATTGGTATCAAGCGCCTATTGAAACACAAGCGCTATTAATTGAGGCTTTTGGTGAAGCTGGTTCTATCATTCAGAATGAAACTAAGAATCTTGAAACCATAGACAATTTAAAAATCTGGTTACTTAAAAATAAGCAGACCAATAAATGGAAGACTACTAAGGATACTACAGAGGCTGTTTACGCTTTATTGCTACAAGGTAGCGCTTGGTTATCAGCAGGCACTGAGCGCAGTGGAAGCGTAATCGATATTGTTGATGTTATTTTAGGCGGAAAAAAAGTAGAACCAGCAAAATTAGAAAATGTAACAGTTGAAGCTGGTACTGGTTATTATAAAACGTCTTGGGATTCCACTGAAATTAAACCAGAAATGGCAGAGGTAGAAATTTCTAAAAAAGGGCAAGGTATCGCTTGGGGTGCTTTATACTGGCAATATTTTGAAGATTTAGATAAAATTACTTCAGTAGAAACACCTTTAAGTTTGAAGAAAAAACTATTCCTAAAACAAAATACAGATACTGGTGAAGAAATTACAGAAATCACTTCTGACACTAAATTAAAAGTAGGCGATTTAGTCAGAGTTCGTATTGAACTACGAAGCGATAGAAACATGGAATTTTTGCACATGAAAGATATGAGAGCTTCTGGTTTAGAGCCTGTAAATGTCCTTTCAAAATACAAATGGCAAGATGGTTTAGGCTATTATGAAAGTACTAAAGATGCTTCTACTAACTTCTTTTTTGATTATTTACCAAAAGGTGTTTATGTTTTTGAATACGATTTACGAGTGAATAATGCAGGGAATATGAGTAATGGTATCACAACAATTCAAAGCATGTATGCTCCAGAATTTAGTAGCCACAGCGAAGGTGTGAGGATTATGATAGAACTATCTAAATAACCATTAGAAGCTTAAATTCCTTATATTTACGCTGTATAAATGTGCTTTAATTTATAAAATACGTGACTTACAATTGCCCCAAAATTGTTACTTTTTTAAAACTGCTTCCAGTATTCTTATATACTTTAGCGTGCATCAGTTGTGGTGTTAACCGAGAAGCGTCTGCATCTGAAAAAACGTATGAGGTAAAGCAGACACCAAAAATTGTTTTTCTAAACTATAGCATTAAGAAAAATGAAAACGGAAAGAAAACAGTTACGTTTCTAAATTCAAAAAAAGTAAAGGGCTCACTTAAAAATCAAAAGAGAATACTAGATAAAACAGGAAATTTAGGAGATTTAGTTTGTACTCAACTGGATGCCACCTCAGCAACATTATCAGAACAATTAATTAAAAACCCATTGGTGAAGACTTTGGAGTATGTTGATGAAACAAAAAACTTTAAAGTTGTACAAATGGAATTAGATAGTTCTGAATTTACCGTTAGATTGCAACTATATCCAGAAACTAAATATATTGCTATCAACATTAATAGTAAACAAAATCCTCTTATATTAACTAATGTAAGTGAACTATGAATCGATACTTGACTTTATTGATATTACTCGTTTTCAGTCTATTCAGTTCTGCCCAAGTTTTTGATGTGGAGACCATAAAATATGAGGGAGATGACGACAAACGCATCAATTTGGTAATTCTTGGCGACGGTTATCAAACAAGTGAATTAGATCAATTTGTAACAGATGCTACTAGTTTTACTACTGAATTGTTTAGTCAATCCCCCTTTTTAGAATACAGTGATTATTTTAACGTATACGCTGTAAAGGTAACTTCAAATGAAAGTGGTGCGGATCATCCAGCTACTGCTATTGACGTTACAGAACCCTTAACACCCATAGCAACGGCAGATACTTACTTTAATTCAACTTTTGATAGTTTTGGGTTTCATAGGCTGTTGTTTTATGGTATTGACTGGCCAAGTTCAAATATTGCTAGATCAAAAATTATTTCTGTTCTAGCAGATAATTTTCCCGCCTATGACTCCGCTTTAATTTTAGTCAATTCTACGGTCTATGGCGGTAGCGGTGGAGAATTTCCTATGTCTTCCATGGCCACCAGCGCTAACGAAATTGCCATTCACGAGTTGGGGCATTCGCTTTTTAATTTATTGGATGAATATTATCCTGGAGACGGAAGGTTGAGAGAAGATATTAATTCTACCCAAGAATCTGACCCAAGTTTAATTAAATGGAAAAACTGGTTGAACGATGAGGGTGTAGGCGTTTATGCTTATGGTACGTCTGGCGAAGCGGCAACCTGGAACAGGCCACATCAAAACTGTAAAATGCGTTATTTAGGAAGAGATTTCTGTGCTGTTTGTAAAGAAGGTATGGTTGAAAAAATACATGACTTAGTATCACCGGTTGATAGTTTTAGTCCAAATAACGTTACTCCAGTTGAAAACCCTAGCTTTCCTATAGATTTTGAATTAACGTTGATAAAACCGAACCCCAATACTTTGGAAAGTGTCTGGACGTTGAATGGCATAACTATTGGAAATAATGTTGATATGGTTTCCTTGTCAGCAATAGATTTATTAGAAGGCAGCAATATATTAACTTCAGTTGTTACAGATAATAGCCCAATGTTAAGAGTTGACAACCATGAAACCGTGCATGTAAATACGGTAACGTGGACTATAAATTACTCAGCATTAAGTATTGATGATATAGATGCCAAATCAAACAGCTATACTATTTCCTTGTATCCAAATCCAACAAATACCATACTTAATTTTAAGTTTGAAAGCAACACTGATACAGATATAAAAGTGAATATTACGAGCGTAGATGGAAAGCTTTTACAATCGCTAACTCTCTCTGCCTACCAAACTAAAGAAATTGATATAAGCAATTTCAGATCAGGAATTTATATTGCAAATTTCTTTGTTAATAATACACTCTTAACAAGCAGAAAAATAGTTAAAAATTAGAAATATTAGCCCAAATTATACCTTTAGTGTCATTCTGAATTTACTTCAGAATCTACTTTACTTTATTTGTTGATTTTTTTTTAGACCCTGAAACAAGTTCAGGGTGACAGGTATTGAGATTATAAAATTGAACACATTATTTTGAAGGTGGTGTTGTTGGGCGCACTTCAATTTTACTTGGTAATGTTCTTGGATGCATTTCTAAAAGATCAACCACAAGTTTACCAATATCTTCAATTTGAATTTTCCAAGCATCTTTTTCTCCAGGTTCATTATCATTGAAATACGTAGACACAGACCCTGGCATTATCGTACTTACTTTAACGCCATGTTGTCTTAAATCCAACATAACAGCTTGGGTAAAACCAGTAACACCAAATTTACTAGCATTATAAGCTGCACCTCCAGCAAAGAAATTAGTGCCCGCTAAACTAGAAATAGTAATAAAATACCCTTGAGATTGTTTTAATGCTGCAACACCCGCTTTTATGGAATAGAAGACACCTGTTAAATTCGTGTCAATAACATCATGCCAATCTTCAACACTTAAATTCTCAATACTACCAAAACGTCCTAAACCGGCATTTGCAATAATAATATCCAGTTGTCCAAACGCTTCAATCGTTTGGGCAACAGCTTTTTCCTGACTTTCAAAATCTCTAACATCAGCAGCTACCCCTATTGCCTTCGCTTGGGTTGTACTATTCGTATTTAAGTTTTCTGCAGCTTCTTTTGCAGCTGCCTCACTTCTACTCGTTACGGCTACATGTACTCCTCTTTCCATTAAAGATTGAGCTACACCGTAACCTATACCTTTTGAACCTCCTGTAATTAATGCGACTTTATTTTGAATTGTATTCATTATGTTTTCTGTTTATGTAAAATTACAAAACATAAAAGAGTATTAACACTATGAAATGTTAGGATAATTATAAAATTTAAAGCTACTTGCGTTCTGGTGGGAATTTTTTAAAAACCTTCTCCACGATTGCAGCAAAACGTTCTTCTTGTTTTATTGGTTCTGCCCTCGGGTTGAAGCTCGACTCAGATTTAGCCTGCCAGAATAGTTGCTTGTTTGAGACATCTACAAAATCAAAAATAATTTGGCGTGTCATACTACTTTGCCCGATAGGCAAACCAATGGAAATACCGCCACCTACATTACCACTTCCACCGCCAACGCCTACCCCAACGGTCTCTCGCTGCGCGTTGCGAAATGCTTCACTTTTTATATCGATTAAAAAATCTGGATTTTCAGAAATTGTAAATCCGTTAGCCTGCATTTTTTTATCCAATTCATCCAATAGGCGCTTTGTATCTAGTTGACTTAAACCAGTTTCCATATCTCCAAAGTACTGATAGGTTCTATATTTTGAAAAGTCTACCGCCTTGTCATAGTCATAGTTCACATAAATTGGCGCACATGACACAACAAGCAGTATTGTAAGTATTGATAAGAATTGCTTCATTACGTTGATTTTTTTGAATAAATTTAATCAAAAATTATGCCTTCGCGTATACATTCCACGAACAAGATGAAAAAACTAACATTTTACTTCACTTTAATTTTATGCCTTTATTCCAATTTCAGTGTTGCGCAAAATGCAAGACCACAAGAGCCAAAAGCTCCTTTTAATTATAGCGTTAAAGATGTAGTTTTTATTAATAGTGAAGCCGACAGCATAAAATTGGCCGGTACACTTACTTTACCAAAAGGCATTAAAAATCCACCAGTAGCTATTTTAATTAGTGGTTCTGGTCCTCAAAATAGAGATGCTTACCTTAAACCATTTAATCACAAACCATTTTTGGTATTATCAGATTATTTGACAAACAATGGTATTGCCGTTTTACGTTTTGACGATAGAGGCATTGCAGCATCGGAAGGCAACTTTAAAGATGCGACTTCTTTTGATTTTGCGAGTGATGTGAATGCTGCGATACACTTTATAAAAGCCCGAAATGATATTGATACCAACAAAATAGGACTTATTGGCCATAGCGAAGGTGGATTAATTGCACCTATTGTGGCTTCTAAAAATAAAGATGTTGCTTTCGTAGTGCTATTAGCAGGTACAGGTGTAAACGGTGGAAAAATTCTTGAAACGCAATCCAGAAAAATGATGGAACTAAGAGGCGTACAAAATATGATGATTGATGAGAATGAAAAACTAACTACCATTATTTACGATGTAATAAAGCAATATAAAAATACCGACACCATCAAATCTAAAATTACAAAGGGATTAAATGATTTTAAAGCACAGAACCCGATGTCGATGGTTTCTCCTTCAATTACGCCAGTATTGATAGAACAACAATTCAAAATTTTAGAGTCAAAATGGCTTTTAGAATTTATTAGAATTGAACCTAAAGAATATTTAGAAAAAACAACTTGCCCTATCTTAGTTTTAAATGGTAGTAAAGATGTACAAGTATTACCTGAAGTAAACTTACCTGAAATAGAAAAAGCCTTAACCACTTCTGGAAATACAGATGTTACCATCAAAAAATTAGAAAATTTGAATCATCTATTTCAAACTGCTGAAACTGGAAACGTAGACGAATACAAAACTATTGAAGAAACTTTTGCACCTTCTGCATTACAACTCATTGCAGATTGGATTAATGAGAGGTTTTAGTTTTATTCCTCCGAAGTATTATGCTTTTTATCTACAGATTTTGTGAGTGCTGAGGAAATGATGCCCGTAGGAATTGCGACAATGCCTAAACCAATCATCAAAATAATAAAAGTAAATACCTTTCCACCAACTGTAATAGGGTACACATCGCCATAACCCACTGTTGTTAGTGTGATGATAGCCCACCAAAGACTATCGAAAATAGATGAAAAATGTTCTGGTTGTGCTTCATTTTCAAAGTAATAAATACCAACGGCGGAAAAGTAAATTAAAATAAGCGTGATAAATATGAATAGAAAAATCTCTTCCTTGGCCGATTTTATGGCTGAAGTAAAATGATTCATCGCCCTGTTATATCTTACCAACTTTAATATTCTAAAAAGCCTTAAAAAGCGTAACGCTCTCAACGAACGTAAATCTACACCAAAGGAGAGATAAAACGGTAAAATGGCTAGTAAATCGATAATTCCAAAAAAACTAAAAACAAACTTTGGCTTACTATCTGCTACATATATTCTTAGAACATATTCTAATGAAAATATGATGACACTAAACCATTCAATAACTTGAAGAATTGTTTTGGTTTCAGGTTTTAAGTTCGGAATGGTTTCAATGGAAAAAGTAATGATGGATACTAAAATTAGCGCTTGTATAAAAAAGGCAAAATATCTGCTTTTCTCATTATCATTGATTTCTACAATACTCTTGATATACTGCTTCATAAAGAAACTTTTCTTATTGTAAAAAAACGAAAAATTTATGGATTTGAAAATTAAGTACAAGTATTCAAGGTTTTCTTGAGTCTTTGGCTAATTTCTGAAATTCGAATATTTATAAATACTTAATCTACACTTTAGCTTAGAAGTAATGTAGGTTGGGTTAATAAGGGTTTTAGCAAATTTGCACCGCGTTAGGGATTGAACGGCATGTTTGAAATCCCCGACGAAGGAGGGATTGAGTAGTGAAAGCCCGACCCGACAGGGTAACGCCCAAAAATAAATTAAGAGTTCAACATTTTCCAGAGTCTATCTTTAAGTTCTGTAATGCCTTTTTGCGCAACAGAAGATATAAAAACATATGGAATTGGAAGTTCGTTATCCAGCTCTGTTTTTAGTTCTGCCTGTAGCTCGTTATCCAACATATCGCATTTTGAAATCGCTACTAAACGCTCCTTATCTAGCATTTCTGGATTATAACGTCGCAATTCATCCAATAAAATATCGTATTGTTTTTTGATGTCGTCAGCATCGGCAGGAATTAAAAACAACAAAATAGAGTTGCGTTCTATATGTCGCAAAAAGTAATGCCCCAAGCCCTTACCTTCTGCTGCACCTTCAATAATACCAGGAATATCGGCCATTACAAAGGTTTGAAAATCACGATACTCTACAATACCCAAATTGGGCTTTAAAGTAGTAAACTCGTAATCCGCAATTTTAGGTTTTGCCGAAGTAATAACTGACAGTAGCGTAGATTTTCCAGCGTTTGGAAAACCAACCAAGCCCACATCTGCCAATATTTTAAGTTCCATGGTGATGTATTGTTCCTGCATGGGCATACCAGGTTGCGCATATCTTGGTGTTTGGTTCGTTGACGACTTAAAATGCCAGTTTCCAAGGCCACCCTTACCGCCTTCTACGATAATTTTTTCCTCACCATGTTCTGTAATTTCGAAGAGAATTTCGTTCGTTTCAGAATCTCTAACGACTGTGCCTAGAGGAACATCAACGAAAGCATCTTCACCATCGGCGCCAGTACTTCTGCTCTTACTGCCGTTGCCACCATGACCAGCACGAATGTGTTTTTTAAATTTTAGATGAAATAATGTCCAAAGATTTGAATTCCCTCTAATTATGACGTGCCCTCCACGACCACCATCTCCTCCATCTGGCCCGCCTTTAGTAATATATTTTTCCCTGTGCAAATGTGCAGAACCCTGACCTCCTTTACCCGAGGCAACATACATTTTTACGTAATCAACAAAATTTCCCTCTGTCATATTCGAGTTTAAAGTTTCAAGTTTAAAATTTAAAGTTTAAACTCTTTTTACGAAGTTATTAGAGTTTATCAATTACCGTACTTAATCGCTCGGTAATCTCTTCTATACTTCCTACGCCATCAACACCAAAATACTTGTCTTGGGCAGTATAGTAATCCTTAAGTATTGCAGTTTCATTGTAGTATACCTTAATTCTGTTTCTAATCACAGACTCATCAGCATCATCGGCTCTTCCACTAGTTTTACCACGCTCAAGTAAACGCTTTACCAAAACCTCATCATCAACTTCTAGAGCTATCATTGCATTAATTTGCGAATCTTTTTCACCCATTAATGTATCCAATGCATTAGCTTGGGCGTTGGTTCTTGGAAAACCATCAAAAATAAATCCGTTAGCATCGGTATTTTTTTCAACTTCAGCATTAAGCATATCAATAGTAACTTGATCCGGAACTAGTGCCCCTTTATCAATAAATGATTTTGCTAGCATTCCTAAGGCCGTTTCATTTTTAATATTGTATCTAAAAACATCTCCCGTTGAAATGTGAACAAGGTTATACTTTTCCTTTAAAAAATTAGCTTGTGTACCTTTTCCCGCTCCTGGAGGGCCAAATAATACTAAATTTGTCATGTGTTGTGTTTGTTTAATTTGATATACTTCTGGTAAATCCCTTCCCAAATTATCGTAGTCTAAACCGTAGCCAACGATAAACTTATTAGGGATTTTTATACCTACATAATGCAGCTTAAAATCTTTCTTGTAAGCCTCTGGTTTGTAGAAAAGTGTTGCTATTTTAAGTGTTTTAACCTTTTCATTCTTAAAAATTCGGTGCACTTCTGCCAAGGTTTTTCCGGTATCAATAATATCTTCTAAAATGATTACTGTTCGCCCTGTTAAATCTTGCGTTAAACCAATTAAGCGCTGAATATCTTCGCTAGACTTCACACCTTCATACGATGCCAATTTTATAAAAGTGACTTCACAAGGTTTTGGATATTTCTTCACAAAATCGCTGGCAAACATAAACGAACCATTTAAAATGCCCACAAAAACAGGAATTTCATCACCTAAATCATTAGCAATTTCAGAAACCATGCTATCCACTGCGGCTTCAATTTTCTTAGCAGATATAAATGGCTTAAAATATTTATCGTGAAGTCTTATTACGTTCATTTGGTTTGAAAAATGCAAAGATAAATAAATGATTTGCGTTTTGCGAGGTTTTGATTTACGATTTGGTTACACAATTTATTATTTAAGTGTATTTTTGTGCATCTTTAACCTGTTATTTTAAAGTTACTAATGAATTATTTTTCTTCAGATTTTAAATTAGGCATTCTCGGTGGCGGACAATTAGGCAAAATGTTATTGTACAACACAAGAAAGTTTGATATTTATACTTGTGTGTTGGAAGCTAGTGATGCTGCACCATGTAAAATTGCCTGTGATGAATTTCATTTGGGTGACTTAATGGATTATGATGCCGTTTATAATTTTGGAAAACAGGTTGATGTTTTAACCATTGAAATTGAAAATGTAAATGTTGATGCTTTGGAAGCTCTCGAAAAAGAAGGCATAAAAGTATATCCGTCATCCAGAACATTACGCACCATCCAGAATAAAGCAAAACAAAAATTATTTTATGTTGATAACGAGTTGCCTACTGCGCCTTTTTCTAGGTTTGCCTATTTATCTGAAATTAAAGATGCAATAAATAACGGTGGATTGGAATTGCCATTCGTTTGGAAAGCAGCCCAATTTGGATACGATGGCAATGGTGTAAAAGTAGTGCGCCAATTATCAGATTTACAAAACTTGCCAAAGGGCGAATGTATTGCTGAAGAACTTGTGCCTTTTAAGAACGAGTTGGCGGTAATTGTGGCGCGCAATGCATCAGGAGACACAAAAACGTTTCCCGTGGTAGAAATGGAATTTCATCCAGAAGCTAATCAAGTGGAATATGTGATTTGTCCCGCTAGAATTTCTGATGACGTTGCTAATAAAGCCAGACAAGTAGCGCTTAATGTTTCGAAAGCTTTTAACCATGTGGGATTATTAGCAGTCGAAATGTTTCAAACTAAAGATGATTCTATTTTAATAAACGAAGTTGCTCCAAGACCGCACAATTCTGGCCACCAAACTATAGAGGCAAGTTACACCTCTCAATTTGAACAACACTTACGCGCAATTTTAGATTTGCCTTTAGGTAGAACCGATAGTAAAGTTGGGGGCGTTATGGTAAATTTAGTAGGTGCTGAAGGCCATATGGGCAATGTAGTATATGAAAATATAGAAAAAATAATGACCATGGAGGGTGTTACGCCACATATTTATGGCAAGAAACAAACCCGACCGTTTCGAAAAATGGGACATGTTACTATAGTGAATGAGGATTTAAATGAAGCGCGTCGCGTTGCTGAAGAAGTAAAAAAATCGATAAAAGTAATTAGTGAGTAAATCACAATAACTATAAACCAAATTCCAACAACCTAATGGTATTCTTTGGATTTTGAACTTTAGAATTTTAAAATTTTGAATTTATGAGCAAAGTAGGTGTAATTATGGGAAGCAAGAGTGATCTTCCTGTAATGCAAGATGCGATAGACATCTTAAAAGGTTTTGATATTGAAGTTGAAGTTGATATTGTATCAGCGCATCGCACGCCCGAAAAACTATTCGATTATGGTAAAAATGCCCATACCCAAGGTTTTAGTGTTGTTATTGCCGGCGCTGGTGGTGCAGCACATTTGCCAGGGATGATAGCCTCTCTATCGCCATTACCTGTTATTGGCGTGCCTGTAAAGAGCAGCAACTCTATTGATGGTTGGGACTCTGTACTTTCTATTTTACAAATGCCTGGAGGTGTTCCTGTTGCCACAGTAGCCTTAAACGGTGCAAAAAACGCGGGAATTTTAGCTGCTCAAATTATTGGATCCCATGATAAATGTGTATTAGATAAAGTCGTAGCTTACAAAGAAGGGCTTAAAATAAAAGTGCACGAATCAGCGAAGGATTTAAAATAGAGAAACCTCGACAAAAAGCCGAGGTTTCATTAGCTATTAACAATAATTCTTATGAGCTAAAAGTTTAACTCTTCTGAAAAATCTGCGCGAAGCTACGAATAAATTACTGTGCACGCATAACACATCTAAATTTTAACACTTTTTTATCAAACTATGATTGCGTATTCATCGACAAACGGTTTCAACACACCATATAACACTGCACCTTTTTCTAAAATTAAAGCTGACCATTATTTACCTGCATTTAAAAAGGCTATTGCCGACGCCAAAGCAGAAATTGATGCTATAGTTGACAACAAGATGCCGCCAACTTTTGAAAACACCATTGAAGCACTTGATTTTTCTGGAGAGAAACTTGAAAGAATTTCGAGTATTTTTTTCAATTTAAATTCAGCTGAAACCAATGAAACTATTCAAAAGATAGCTCAGGAGGTATCACCATTACTTTCTGAATTTAGCAATGATATTACGTTGAATGAAGATTTATTTAAACGTGTTAAAGCGGTTTATGATTCAAAAACAACACTTAATTTAACTACAGAACAGATAACTTTACTTGATAAAAAGTATAAAAGTTTCTCTAGAAATGGTGCCAATCTATCTAAAGACAAGAAAGAAAAACTTAGAGAAATAGATAAAAAGTTAAGTAAATTAAAATTGAAGTTTGGAGAAAATGTTTTAGCAGAAACCAACAAATTTGAAATGCTAATTACCGATGAAGCCGATTTATCAGGATTGCCCGATGGCGCTAAAGAAGCTGCGAAACAATTGGCAGAAAACAAAGAAAAAGAAGGCTGGTTATTTACGTTAGATTATCCCAGTTATATTCCTTTTGTTACCTATGCCGATAATCGAGAACTACGACAAAAAATAACAGTTGCGGCAGGTGCCAAGGCGTTTAAGGGGGATGATTTAGACAATCAAAATAATGTGTTGCAAATAGCAAACTTGAGACATGAACGCGCTAATCTTTTAGGCTACAGTACTCATGCGCATTTTGTCTTAGAAGAACGTATGGCAGAAACTCCTGAAAATGTTCAAAAATTCTTAAATGAACTTTTAGAAAAGGCTAAACCTGCAGCAGAACGAGAATTTAAAAATTTAGAAAACTTTGCCAAAGAATCAGACGGCATTGAACAACTTCAAAAATGGGACGGTGCCTATTACTCTGAAAAACTAAAACAAAAACTGTTTAATCTAGATGATGAAAAATTAAAACCTTATTTCAAACTTGAAAATGTCATTAATGGTTCTTTTAAAATAGCAGAGAAATTATTCGATTTACATTTTGAAGAAATTGATACCATAGATAAATACCATGAAGATGTATTGACATATAAAGTCACAAATTCAAAAGGTGATTTTATAGCCATTTTTTATGCTGATTATTTCCCAAGACCAGGAAAACGAAATGGTGCGTGGATGACGGTTTATAAACCTCAATACATAAAAAATGGTGATAACAGTCGCCCACATATTTCCATTGTTTGCAATTTCACAAAACCAACGAAAACCAAACCTTCACTTCTAACGTTTAATGAAGTTACAACACTATTTCACGAATTCGGACATGCGTTACATGGTATGTTGGCAAATACTACCTATCCTAGCCTATCTGGAACTAATGTATATTGGGATTTTGTAGAATTACCAAGTCAGATTATGGAAAATTGGTGCTATGAGAAAGAAGCTTTGGAATTGTTTGCTACACATTACGAAACCGGAGAAGTTATCCCCATGGATTTAGTGGAGAAAATAAAGGAATCTGCCACCTTCCATGAAGGTATGCAAACCTTACGACAACTAAGTTTTGGATTGCTAGACATGAGTTGGCATGGTGCAGACCCAAGCCATATTAAGGACGTAAAAGCACATGAAACTAAAGCTTTTGAAAACACCAAACTCTATCCTGATGTTGCAGAAAACTGTATGAGTACTGCCTTTTCGCATATTTTTCAAGGTGGCTACTCTTCTGGCTATTACAGTTATAAATGGGCCGAAGTTTTAGACGCCGATGCCTTTGAGTATTTTAAGGAAAAGGGCATTTTCAATAAAGCGGTAGCAGTTAAATTTAAAGATAATGTGCTAAGTAAAGGCGGTACGGAAAACCCAATGACACTTTACAAACGTTTTAGAGGGCAAGAACCTAAACCTGAGGCTTTGTTAAAACGGGCGGGGTTGTTGAAATAGTTTCATAGGAACTTCATTCATGTTCTTGTAAAAGTATTGTATGTTACTAAACTACTTTTATCTAATTAATCATTTTACAAAGAGTGTTTAATATTCATTTTTTTTAGTGTATTTTTGGGTTTCAAAAAAAGAGCTACACGAATGCCAGACCATAAAATTGATCCTAATACGTGGATTGACCTTTATTCCGACTACCTTTTTAACTACACTATTACGCGTGTTAGTGATAGAGAGATTGCACAAGATTTGGTACAGGAAACGTTTTTGGCTGGGTTAAAGTCTATGAAAAACTTTAAGGGTGAAGCCAGTGAGCGCACGTGGTTGATTTCTATTTTAAAGCGCAAAATTATCGACCATTACCGCAAAATTAATTCGAATAAAGGAAAAGCTGAAGTAAGAATTAATTATACTGATGACGAAAGTGAAGGCGATTGGTTAGAGGAACGTGTTGCAGATCCTTTTGACAAAACTGCTGAAGACACTTTACAGAACAGCGAGTTAGGAGATGCCATACACGACTGTTTGGGCAAGTTACCACAAAAACAAGCTGATGTGTTTAAAATGAAAACTATTTTAAACTATGAAACCGAGGTGATTTGTAATGAATTAAATATTACAGCGTCTAACCTTTGGGTAATTATCCATAGAGCAAGAACTGCTATGGCAGATTGCCTTAAGACAAATTGGTTTTAATTATGAGTAAGTTTAAAATTTTAATGCCCTGCGATGAAGCAAACCATACATGTGATAAAACACAATATAATGATGCAACGCTATGGGAAAAAATTAAGCTAAACATCCATTTAATTTACTGTAGGGCTTGCAGAAAATATACTGCAAACAACAGCAAGCTTACCAAAACTATTAAAAAAGCTGATGTTGAGTGTTTAGACGTTTCGACAAAAACTAAAATGAAGAAAGAATTTGAGAAAGTTCTAAACGAAGTTTCTAACTAAAAAATAACACAGCCAGTAGCCACGTTATTGGCAAACCCTCTACCCAGAACGCACTGTAGTATTTACCTTGATTTACTTTTGAGTACAGTACCAGAATGACCGTTAGAGTTAAGGTGAGTGCCAGTGGCAAAATGTATTTTTCAGATAAATCGTCTTTAAAAAATTCCATTAAAAAAATGGTAATCGCTAATACTATACCCATAATTTTTGTGGCTCTTACTCCTATGCTTTGAGGTATTGTAGAAAGTCTTAAATTATCAAATTTTAAATCTCGAATTTCAAAAGGTAACATTAGAATAATGACATAAAGGAAACGTTGAATTCCGGTTATAATAATATCAGTATTAATTGGTAAATCATTACTCAGCACTGGCAAAAACACTGTTACACCCGTCCATACCAAAGCAATTACATACACTTTTAAACCGCTAATACTTCTTAAGTTATGGTGCTTATCAATAAATATCCGTTTTGGCAGAAACGGTATGGCATAAAAAAAAGTGATGATACCAAAAAACGCAATATAAATGAGTGTTCTAACAGGTAGTTGCATAAAGTAATAACACATTAAAACAAAGCATAACAACGAAAATACCTGTATAGCTTTTAACCATCCCGCTAAACTTCGGTGATGAAACTTAGCTAGCCCAAAAAATTTCACAAAATTATATCCAGTAATTGTAGCGTAAAACACAAAATAAAGCACAGGTTCATCATATGGAATACCAAACTCCAACAAGGTAACATATGTAAGCGCATATACTGCTAATGCTACATGAATACTAGCATTTATGTAAAAATTAAAAATTTGTTTAAAGACCTTCACTTTGTAAAAATACATAATGTGTTAATAAATGCATCGGATGGTTAAAAACTTTCGATTTTCTGCAATAAAACCTTTCAGATATTCACTAATTTTGCAAATTATATAATAAATTTTGCTTTGAATGAATACAAATGCTTTTGCTCTGAGACATATTGGTCCGCGTGAAGATGACCAAAAACTAATGTTAGAAGCCATAGGTTTAAATACTTTAAATGAGTTAATAAATGAAACGATTCCTGATGACATACGTCTGAAAGAGTGCTTAAATTTAGAAGAGCCTATGACCGAATATGAGTATTTATTGCATATTCATGAACTATCAAAAAAGAACAAGGCTCGCAAGACATACATTGGTTTAGGTTATCATCCAACTGTGATACCTGCGGTTATTCAAAGAAATATTTTGGAAAATCCAGGATGGTACACAGCCTATACACCTTACCAAGCGGAAATTGCCCAAGGCAGATTAGAAGCCCTTTTAAACTTCCAAACCATGGTAACCGATTTAACCGGAATGGAGCTAGCTAATGCGTCTCTTTTAGATGAAAGTACGGCGGCCGCAGAAGCCATGAGTTTATTATTTGCTGTTAGAAGTCGTTCCCAGAAGAAAGCTGGTGTCAATAAGTTTTTTGTATCTGATGCAATTTTGCCTCAAACCTTAGCCCTTCTGCAAACACGTTCAACGCCTATTGGGATTGAACTGGTTGTTGGAAAAGAAACTGATTTTGAATTTTCTTCAGAATTTTTCGGGGCCATTTTACAATATCCAGGTAAAGATGGACAAATTACTGATATTAAAACCTTTATTGAAAAAGCTAACGCAGCAGAGATTAAAGTAGCTGTTGCTGCAGATATCTTAAGTTTAGTAAAACTGGAAGCTCCAGGGAAATTTGGTGCAGACGTTGTTGTTGGAACTACCCAACGTTTCGGTATTCCAATGGGCTATGGTGGGCCTCATGCTGCATATTTTGCTACTAAAGAAGCGTATAAACGTGATATCCCAGGTCGTATTATTGGTGTTACCAAAGACACAGATGGCAAACGCGCCTTACGTATGGCATTACAAACACGTGAGCAACACATTAAACGCGATAAAGCTACTTCAAACATTTGTACCGCACAGGTTTTACTTGCGGTTATGGCAAGTATGTACGTTGTATATCATGGTCCGAAAGGATTAGAATTTATTGCCAACAATGTTCATAACAAAGCATCAAAACTTGCTGAAGTTTTAAAATCGTTGGGCTACGAACAGATGAATACATCGTTTTTTGACACACTTCAAATCAAAACCAGAGCAAAAAAAATAAAAAAGATTGCTTCTGAAAAGAAAGTTAATCTATGGTATCCTAATAAAGACACAGTAACAATTTCAATTAACGAAACTACATCTATTAGGGACATCAATTACTTAATATCAATTTTCGCTGAAGCAGCAGGAAAAGAAACTATTGAAATTTCTGAAGTTTCTTCTGCAAATAATATTGATAACACAGTGGCAAGAACTTCAGAATTCCTAACCTTGGAAGTCTTTAATAAATACCATTCTGAAACCGAATTAATGCGCTATATCAAATCTTTAGAACGTAAGGATTTGGCATTAAATCATTCGATGATTTCATTGGGCTCTTGCACCATGAAACTTAATGCCGCTTCTGAGATGTTGCCGTTAAGCATTTTTAAATGGGCAAATATTCATCCTTTTGTACCGTTGAAACAAGCTAAAGGATATTTAGAAGTTTTAAAAGCCTTAGAAGATCAACTTACTGAAATTACTGGTTTTGCAGCCACATCCTTGCAACCAAATTCTGGAGCTCAAGGTGAATTTGCTGGACTTATGGTAATTAAAGCCTATCATGAATCTCGTGGTGACCATCACAGAAATATATGTTTAATTCCTTCCTCTGCGCACGGTACAAATCCTGCCAGTGCTGTTATGGCCGGTATGAAAGTGGTAGTTACCAAATCTACAGAAGAAGGCAATATAGATGTTGATGATTTACGGGAAAAAGCAGAATTGCACAAAGATAATCTTGCTGCTTTAATGGTAACATATCCATCAACTCATGGCGTTTATGAATCTGCCATTAGAGAGATTACTCAAATTGTCCACGATAATGGCGGACAAGTGTATATGGATGGTGCCAACATGAATGCCCAAGTGGGATTAACAAACCCTGGAAATATAGGCGCAGACGTTTGTCACCTCAACCTTCATAAAACTTTTGCCATTCCTCACGGTGGTGGCGGCCCTGGTGTTGGACCTATTTGTGTTGCAAAACAATTGGCGCCATTTTTACCTGGAAATCCAGTTATTGAAACTGGCGGGAAAGATGCCATTACCGCAATTTCCGCGGCACCTTTTGGTTCTGCTCTGGCATGTTTGATCTCGTACGGTTACATAAAAATGTTAGGAGCACAAGGGTTAACTGAATCTACCAAAGTTGCCATCCTAAATGCAAATTATATAAAACATAGATTAGAAGGGCATTATAATACCTTATACTCTGGTGAAAAAGGTAGAGCTGCGCATGAAATGATTATTGATTGCAGACCATTCAAAGAACATGGCATTGAGGTTACAGACATTGCCAAACGTTTAATGGATTATGGTTTTCATGCGCCTACAGTTTCATTCCCTGTTGCAGGAACCATGATGATTGAGCCTACAGAAAGCGAAAGCAAAGAAGAAATTGATCGTTTTTGTGATGCTATGATTTCCATCAAATATGAAATTGATACTGTTTCTGCAGATGAACCTAATAATGTTCTAAAAAATGCACCGCATACTTTGGAGATGATAACTTCAGATGAATGGTATTTTCCTTATTCAAGAGAAAAAGCTGCATTTCCTTTGGAATATATACGTTCTAATAAATTCTGGCCAACGGTTAGACGTGTAGATGATGCCTATGGCGACCGAAATTTAATCTGTACCTGTGCACCAATTGAGGATTATGCTGAGGCGTAAAATATAGTTTGAACATCGTAATTTTGTTCAGAAATTCGTTGTTGCTTTTACAAATCATTTTATATTGCTCTTAAGAATTAATTAAAAGTACGTTTCGGATTTATGAATGTTAAAATTACTGGGACAGGAAGCTATATTCCTTCTAATATTGAAAAGAATGAAGATTTCCACAATCACGAATTTTTAAATGCTGATGGTTCTTCCATTAAAGCGCCTAGCGAAGTAATTGTTAAGAAATTTAAAGCGATTACGGGTATAGACGAACGTCGTTATGCCAAAAGCCATTTAAACACTTCGGATATTGCATCTTTTGCTGCTGAAAAAGCTATTGAAAATGCAAACATCAATCGTGAAGATTTAGATTATATCATTGTTGCCCATAATTATGGAGACGTTAGGCATGATAGTCAACAAAGTGATACTGTACCAAGTGTTGCCTCTCGGGTAAAGCATTTACTACGTATCAAAAGTCCAAAATGTGTGGCTTATGATTTACTTTTTGGCTGTCCAGGATGGGTTGAAGGGGTTATTCAAGCTAACGCCTTTATTTCCTCTGGAATTGCAAAAAAATGTTTGATTATCGGTGCTGAAACCCTTTCTAGAGTTATAGACCCTTTTGATAGAGACTCTATGATTTACAGTGATGGTGCTGGTGCTGTAGTTATAGAAGCTACAGAAGATGAAGGTGGTATTCTTACCCATGAAACGGCTACTTATGCTTTAGATGAAGCTCATTTTATTTATTTTGGAGAGACCAACAATCCTGAAATAAAAGACAACAGGCGCTACATTAAAATGTACGGTAGAAAAATCTACGAATTTGCACTTACAAATGTTCCTCAAGCCATGAAATCTTGCTTAGATAAAAGTGGCTACGATATTACTGATGTTAAAAAAATATTGATTCATCAGGCTAATGAGAAAATGGATGAAGCTATAGTAAAGCGTTTTTATCAATTACATGAGATGGACATGCCAGAAGGTATTATGCCAATGAGCATCGGAAAACTAGGAAACTCTAGTGTAGCCACTGTACCAACGTTATATGATTTAATATTGAACGGAGGCATGGAACGACAAGAAATAAATACTGGTGATGTAATTATTTTTGCCAGTGTAGGCGCAGGAATGAATATTAATGCTATTGTTTACAAACAATAACAATGTACGAAAACACATTTCCTAACAAGCGTTTTAAACATACTATTGCATTTTTACAAAAACACGTTTCCCCTTCTGAAAAAATTTTAGATTTAGGCGTTATAAATCCGTTTTCTGAAATCATGCAACAACATGGTTATAGTGTAGAAAACACAAAAGGTGAAGATTTAGATATAAACACGTCAAACATAACAGCATCAAACGCAGATGTGGTTACCGCTTTTGAAATATTTGAACATCTTCTTTCGCCTTTTACAATTTTAAATGCCATTAAAGCTGATAAATTGGTGGCTAGCGTACCTTTAAAATTATGGTTTTCGTCGGCCTATAGAAGTAAAACCGATATGCTGGATAGACATTATCATGAGTTTGAAGATTGGCAATTCGATTGGCTACTTGAAAAGACTGGTTGGAAAATTATTGACCGACAAAAATGGACCAATCCTACAAAAAAAATAGGCATTCGCCCTATTTTAAGATGGTTTACACCTAGATATTACATTGTTTATGCTGAAAAAGTTTAGGCTTGAATTTCTACATCGTCATACCTGCGCATAATGAGTCACACACAATAGGTTTAACATTGCATTCCTTAGTGCACCAAACATTACAGCCTAAACAAGTTATAGTTGTAAATGACAATTCTACTGACGAAACTGAATCGGTTGTTGGTGGTTACACCGAAAAGCATGATTTTATTTCACTAGTTAATGCAACATCCTCGAATGCGCATTTACCTGGATCTAAAATCATCAATGCTTTTTATAAAGGTTACGAGACCCTTGACGATAACTTTGATGTGATTTGCAAATTTGATGCAGACTTGATTTTTCCAGAAAATTACCTTGAAGAACTTGCTAAGCTATTCAATGCAGATCCAAAACTAGGAATGGCCTCAGGTTTCTGTTATATTGAAAAAAATGGTATCTGGGTTTTAGAAAACCTCACAAGAAAAGATCATATTCGCGGTGCCTTAAAAGCTTATAGAAAAGACTGTTTTCACCAAATAGGAAAATTAAAACGGTCTATGGGTTGGGACACCGTTGACGAATTATTGGCTAAATATTATGGCTGGGAAATTTTAACCGATCAAACGCTTCATGTAAAACATTTAAAACCTACTGGCATTAGTTATAACAAGGCTTCAAAACACATGCAAGGTGAAGCTATGTACAAAATGCGCTATGGGTTTATTATCACGCTAATTTCAGCCATAAAGTTGGCTTATAAAAAAGGGAGTTTTACTTTATTCAAAGATTATATCGCCGGTTATTTTAAAGCTAAAAAGGAAAAACTAGAGTTTTTAGTTTCAGAAGATGAAGGTAAATTTATAAGACAACTGCGTTGGAAAGGGATTATGAATAAATTCCAAAAATCAAATTAAAAATTCCAAATGTCATATAAAATTCTTAGAAGATCTTTAGGCTTTTGAAACCTGAAGGGGCTTAGTTTTGTTTTTTGAAATTAGATACCAAGCATATCCATTTAAAATAATTGTTTGTGGTGAATTACAAAAAACATTAGTCAAAAACCCACCCTTTATAACTACTAGAAGCTTCTAACCTATCTTCAATCGTATCTTCAAGTTCTGGAAAAAAATCAATACCTGTTAATGCTTCAACCTCATCCACAGGAACAACAAATTCATACAAAGGTTTATCAGAATCTTTATGGGGCACTAAAAATGCTATCATTTTAGTGTCGCCTGAATTATTATCAATCAAAACCTTATAAAATTGATTAGGCACTGATACCTGTTCACTTCCAATAGTTTCCATTTCACCTTTTAAAACACCTGCAGTTACTACAAAAACACCATTATACTTACGTGCCCAATAACGCACTTTTTGTTCTAGCCTATTCCAAACACCCGAATTAAACTCGTGCTCTTGTGGTGTAATATTACTCGTTAAAAACGTTTCGTCATGCGCCTCTTTAGAATATCTTCTGTCTGCTGCAGGACATAAATGCCCTCTATCATAACCTGAATTTTTATAATTTCTCCAACTAGCTGCTCCTGTTTTAACCGCTTTGTCTATTTCAAAATAAGGGCGTTTGTGATTTGTATTTGAAATATGAGAGGATTTCAATTCGTAAGCTACCCATTCTGCTTGTTCATGGGCCTCGTTATAAGATAATGAATAACCATTATGATGCACCACTTGATGCGTTGTACTTGTTGGCAAAAAATATTCGTTTGTATTGTTTTTGGTCTTTTTACCTTCTGAAACCAATTCAGCTTTTTCTTCCGCTGCTAGAAAATAATCATATGCATAAACAGAGAGCACTATCGCAACTGCTAAAACAGAAAACCAAGAACGTCTTTTCATTAATCCATAACAAAATCTAGAGGTTGCCCAATCGCAAAATTGGGAAAGCTAATGCCTAAAAGTGCCGAAATAGTTGGTGCAATATCAGTAATCTCAGTTTTTTTAAACGTATAGCCTTGTTTTATTCCTTTTCCAAAAAACAATAGCGGAACATGCGTATCATAATTTAAACCGCTGCCATGTGTTGAACCTGTTTTTCCGTAAGCTATAAATGCGGGGTCGTCCAGTATTATCACATCTCCCGATCGCTTTTGATTAAAGCCTTTTTGTAACAGATTTTCAATACCATCTTCAAAGTATACACTACTCATTGTTGTAGCTGTATATGTTTTATATACATTTTTATAGTTAAGTTGTTCGTTGGCCATATCTTCTTGAACGTCATCTAAATCTAAATCGAGTGCTTTTACGATATCCCTATTCAAAAATATTTGATTGTTACTTATATTTTCTACAATTTCAAGCGTACCATAAGTATCCATTAAAAATTTGTTGAACTGCTCCTTTCGTTCTGAGCGATTTATATATCCTGCTGGTATTTTAGCCGATTGTAAATACGAAGGCACTTCAATAGCGCCATGGTCTGCTGTTAAAAATACGGTGTACTCACCAACACCAACTTCGGCATCTAACGTTTTAAACAGGCGTTCTAAATCTTTATCTAACCTTATGTAAGTATCTTCAATTTCTTTAGAATTTACTCCAAAATTATGACCAATATAATCGGTACTGGAAAAGCTAACCGCCAGCACATCTGTTACTTCATCTTTTCCTAGTGCTTCAGCCTTTATTGCTGCTATAGCAAAGTCTGCAACAATGCTATTCCCAAAAGGGGTTACTTTTAAAATATTAAACCCACCGTTCTTTTTGGCTAGTTTTTTTAAATTGTATGGAAAGGTAGCTGTCTCTTTTCCTTTAAAGCCCCCTTCAAAGTTGTTCAAGTCTGCACCACTTTCTACGTAGGTTGAAATATCGTAAAGTGTATTCCAATCCTTTAAATATGATTCTACTATTTTAGAAGCATTAAAATCTTGCACCCACTTAGGCAACTCCGCCATATAATAGGTACTCGTTACAAAATTACCTTCATCCATTCCCCTAAACCAATAAGCCGCATTCCCTGTATGTCCTGCTGGTAAAACAGCGCCTCTGTCTTTTATTGAAATCCCAATAGTTTTTCCTCTCATTTGAGTAAACAGTCTATTTTCATCTGCGAAGGTTGTTGTTTTCATTCTATGAGGAGACATACGCTCAACGTCTGATGCTGTTCCAACTCCTGAAACACCGTCATCACCCGCGCAATACACCATTTTCTTTGTTTCTTTATCGTACCAATTATTACCTATTACACCATGATATTTTGGGGTTGTTCCTGTATAAACTGACGTATGTCCGGGACCAGTATACGTTGGAACATAGTTAAAATGGTTGTTCTTGCAATTAAAACCTTCATTCATCATACGTTTAAAACCACCTTCGCCATACTTATCATAGAAACGTGTTAGATAGTCATAACGCATTTGGTCCACCACAATACCCACTACTAATTTTGGTTTTTCATTTTGGGCAATGCCATGAAAACTAAAGTTTACGACAAATAATAGGATGATTACGCACTTCATTTTATTAACATTTAATAGTATTCAAAAATACATATATTAACTATCATTATTTAAAATTAAGGTTAAATACCTCTAAGTTTTTTTTACTTTAGCAAGAAGAAAATTATATATGAAGTACCTTCATAATATTGGAGCTTATTTTTTAATGATAGTTGAAATGTTTCGGAAACCGACGAAGTGGTCCGTTATGAAACAATTAATCTTAAAGGATATTGATGATCTCATTATAGGCTCATTAGGCATTATTGCTTTTATCTCGTTTTTTGTTGGTGGTGTTATTACTATTCAAACCGCATTGAATATAGATAGCCCTTTAATCCCAAGATATCTAGTGGGTTTTGCTACTCGACAGTCTGTAATTTTAGAGTTCGCCCCTACATTTACGTCTATTATAATGGCGGGTAAAGTAGGCTCCTATATTACTTCCAGTATTGGGACAATGCGAGTTACCGAACAAATAGATGCTCTAGAGGTTATGGGAATAAATTCATTAAATTATCTAATTTTCCCTAAAACAGTGGCATTATTACTGTACCCTTTTGCTATTGCAACGGGTATGTTTTTAGGCATTCTTGGTGGTATGGCTGCTTGTGTTTTTGGTGGCTACGCAACCCTAACTGATTATATTTTAGGCATTCAAACTGATTTTGATACATTTCATGTAATTTATGCGTTTATAAAAACATTTGTCTTCGCATTCGTTTTAGCTACCATACCTTCGTTTTACGGTTATTACATGAGAGGTGGTGCCTTAGAAGTAGGTAAAGCAAGCACTACGGCTTTTGTTTGGACGAGCGTTGTGATTATTTTGTTGAACTATATAATAACTGGTATGTTGCTTGGATAATGATAGAAGTTGAAAATTTACATAAATCGTTCGGGGATGCCCATATTTTAAAAGGCATTACAACTTCTTTTGAAAAAGGGAAGACCAACCTGATTATTGGACAAAGTGGTTCAGGAAAAACAGTATTCTTAAAATGCTTATTAGGGTTATTTAATTACGAATCGGGTTCTATTTCTTATGATGGAAAAATTTACTCTAAGTTAACAGAAAGTGAAAAACGCGATTTACGAGCCAAGATTGGTATGGTGTTTCAAGGAAGCGCACTATTTGATTCTATGACCATTGCTGAAAATGTGATGTTCCCATTACGGATGTTTACGAAAATGACCAAAAGTGAAATGGAGGATCGGGCTAATTTTGTATTGAAACGCGTGAACTTACCTGATGCCCATAAAAAAAAGCCTAGTGAAGCTTCTGGGGGAATGCAAAAACGTGTGGCCATTGCACGTGCCATTGTAAATAATCCAAAATACTTATTTTGTGATGAGCCAAATTCTGGTTTGGACCCTAAAACAGCCATAGTTATTGATAATTTAATCCAGGAAATTACCGATGAGTATCAAATCACTACGGTAATTAATTCCCACGACATGAATTCTGTTATGGAAATTGGTGAGAAAATTATTTTTTTAAAAAATGGCCTGAAAGCTTGGGAAGGTTCAAATAAAACCATTTTTAAAACGGATAACGAATCGGTAACCGATTTTGTATATTCTTCGAATTTGTTTAAAAAAGTTAGGAAAATGTACTTGGAAGAAAATGAATAAACGAAACTATAATTATTACCTTCTAAGACTTCCTAAATCCCACCTAATTCAAACGCTTTACAATTAACGTATCCAATTTTAGTTTAAACTTAAGCCAATTCTCAAACCTTTTTTTGTCTTTTGTTCTTGATGCTTCATTTGAAAGGGAATCTATCCATTTAATTTCAAAAACTGATATTGTATCCATTCTTTCAAAATTTGAAGAAATAACATTCGAGTAAGAAATCTTTTCTATTGCATCATAATTTAATTTTATTTCTTTTGTAAGTTCATCAAATGCAAGGTAATTTTTTTCTAAAAGCGTAAGTTGCTTAACCTTGTTTTCAAGAAATCTAATTTTATCGGTTTGCGACAATAAATCTAGAGAGTCTCTAGCTCTTAACTCTTTCATATATTTGAAATTATCTAAACCTTGACTTTTACTTTGATTAAAAATAAGTTGTGTACCCTCAGCTAATGCAGGATATCCAGATAAACGACTTTTTAATACATCGATTGTGGTCTCTGGTATTTCATCCAATCCGAAAGAATTTAAAAGAATCATATTATCCTTATTGCCTCCGTATTTATATGTAGAATTACTTTTAATGTACTCTGCGTGAGGCAATGCACTTAATTCCTTATCCACAAACAATGCCGCATCTCTTTTAAAATTACTTTCCTTATAAACATCAACAAAAGTAAAACTAGCAGGAATCATTACGATAATTGCCAAAACCGTAGCTATTCTAGATATTAATCTACGTTTTTTGGAGTTAGCGTATCGCAACATAGGAAACCTTAAAAGCTTTAAAACAATAAAGGTTGCTAAAGCAATAAAAATGGTGTTGATCGTGAATAAATACATTGCTTGTCCAAAGTACACCAAATTGCCTTTTGCTAATCCGTAGCCAGCAGTACAAAGTGGGGGCATTAATGCCGTGGCAATAGCTACTCCAAAAATAACTGACGCTATAGTCCCTTTTTTGGTTCTTGCAATTATAAGTGCCAACCCTCCAAAAAAAGCGATTAGCACATCCCTAATATCAGGTTTTACACGACCTAACAGTTCAGAAGTATCTTCACTAAGTGGAAAAAAACGAAAAAACAGAAATGCTGTTAATAAACTAAGTACAATCATAATTGCCAAGTTTATTAAAGAACGCCTTAAAGTATCCACATCATTAATTGCTATGGATAACCCAACACCAAGAATTGGCCCCATTAAAGGAGAAATTAACATGGCCCCAATAACTACTGCCGTAGAATTTGCATTTAAACCTACTGAAGCTACAAAAATTGAACAAATTAGAATCCAAGCCGTTGCTCCCTTAAAGGAGATATCACCCTTAATTGCTTGAATAGTTGCATCTCTATCGGTGTCCTCTCGAAAATCAAGAAGTTCGTTTAAGAATTTTTTTGTGCTCGTCAACAAACCTTGAGCATCTTTTTTTACCTCTTCTTTAGATTGCTCAACATTATGTTCCTTTTTCAACTCCTCTTCAGAAAAATTAAACTTATTTTCTTCCATTCTGTATTTAAGTTATATCCATTCATTACGAATATAATACAAAATAGAATAGGTTATACCCAAGTACTAACCGTAATTTTCCCCAAATTTATCCTTTACCGCTTTAAGTGTTTTCTTGATATCTTGTTCCTTTGATTTTGGATAAATCAGTAAAACATCCTCCTTATCTACGATAATGTAATCGTCTAAACTGTCAAGAACAACAATTTTATTATTGGCAGTACGAATCATATTTCCCGAAGCATCGTTTATTAAAGTTCGAGCATTAACAATGGCATTATTAGACTCATTTTTATCTAATTTATCATACAAACTACCCCAGGTTCCTAAATCGTTCCAATCAAATTCTGCAGCTATTACAAAAACATTATCCGATTTCTCCATAATGGCATAATCCACTGAGATATTTTCAGCCTTAGGGTAATTCTCTTTGATAAAGTTGCTCTCAGAATTTGTATTGTAATACCCGACACCGCTTTCAAAGAGTTCGAATAACTCAGGTTGATTGTTTTTGAAAGCATTTACGGCACTTTTTACACTCCACATAAAAATACCTGCATTCCACAGGAAATTACCTTGAGCGATAAACTTCTTTGCAGTTTCATAATCTGGCTTTTCACGAAACTGATTCACCGATTTTATAGAACTATCTGAAGTTTTATCGAACTCTATGTAACCATATCCAGTATTTGGAAACGTTGGTTGGATACCAAGCGTCATTAACGCATCATTTTCTGAACAAAAATCAAAAGCTTCTTTTACGTTCTTAGAAAAGGTAACTTCATCTTCAATCCAATGATCACTTGGTGCCACAATCATTACTGCATCAGGATTTTCTTTTTGAATCTTTAAGGATGCATATAAAATACATGGTGCTGTATTTCTCATTGCAGGCTCTAAAACAACTTGTCGTTGCTCAACTTCTGGTAGTTGCTCTAAAACCAAGTCATTATAACGCTCATTGGTTAAAATTAAAATATTTTCTTTTGGAATTAAATGTGATAATCGTTGAAATGTTTTTTGTATCAAAGTATCACCTGTCCCTAACATATCATGAAATTGTTTTGGAAAATCCTGAGTACTTACAGGCCAAAATCTAGATCCAACACCTCCTGCCATTAATATGGCGTAATAATTTTTATTCATTGTTTTCATTTATCAGTTCTACTTCTGCGTTATGATTAAACAGGTATAGTTTTCCTGTATTGACTTCAATACATTCAAAACGTTTTACACGCTTTTTACCCATTTTAAATATTCTACCGTTATGTAATTTGAATAGTCTTCCAAACGGAATTTCAAAAATATAAGTTTTATTATTGAGTATATCAAATTCTTTTAAGGCCAATGCCAATTTAATATCCGTATCACTACTAGCTTTTGGGTTTTTAAAATGTGAAGCAAGCAATGGTAGTAGCTTATTTGGGAAAATCTCAGGATTTAAAAAGGGCAACATTAAATGCTGAAATGTTCGCTTCCATTCAATACCGTGAGGTTTGATAAACCTCCCATATTTTTGAAACGCCTCAAAATGAGCAATTTCGTGAATTAAAGTAATAAGAAACTTATATTGGTTTAAATTTGAATTTATAGTGATTTGGTGTTTGCCATTAGGCAAAGGTTTGTAGTCTCCATGTTTTGTTTTTCTTTCTCTTTTAATTTTTACAATGAGATTATCCTTATCTAAAAGCAAATTTATCTTCGAAATTGCTTGTTTTGGAATGTGATTTTGGATTTGGTTTTGCATCATCACAAAAATAAAAGAAAGTTTAAAAATAAATTAATGAATCAGCCTGAATTAAAACTAGTTTCTTAAGAAACAATATAAAGTTTCTAGCTTATGAATTGTTATATTTACAAGCGAAATTTAATTCAACTTTTTTATATTTTTATAATGTTTGAAGATTATCCAAAAAAACGCTTACCACTCTCTAAAGAAATTGAAAACATCTATATCAAGCATTATAAATCTAACAGAAATGGCAGTACTGCAGCATCTGGAATAGCTAAAAAAATGGAGCAATGGCTTCATAAAAAAGTCAGCGAAGATGTTGATAAAATACATTCAAAAAAAACTTTAGAAATTGGTGCTGGCACATTAAATCAACTCAAATACGAAAAATCTAGCCATTACGACATAATTGAACCGTTTGAAGCACTCTATAAAGATTCTCCATTTTTAAAAGAGATCAACACTATATATGAAGATATTGATGACATTGATTTAGACAAAAAATACGATCGTATTACATCTGTAGCAACTTTTGAGCATATTTTAGATTTACCCAAAGTAGTTGCTAAATCATGCTTGTTAATGGAATATAATGGAACGTTACGCACTAGTATTCCTAATGAAGGCACTTTTTTATGGACATTAGGCTGGAGATTAACCACAAGTATAGAATTTAAATTAAAGTATGGTTTAGATTATGCAAACCTTATGAAGCATGAACATGTAAACAATGCAAATGATGTGGATGAAATACTAAACTATTTTTACGGTAGTAATATTTGCAAAGTTTTCGGCATAAGTAAAAATATTGGATTTTATAGATTCTATGAAAGTAAAAATCCTAATATTGAAAGAGCCAAAGCATATCTAAAATCTATCTCAACTAATTAAATGAATTTTACGCTCACCAATACCCAAACTTCCTTAATCTATTTTTGTACAGCATTATTAATCTGCTTTGGACTAAATCTAGATATATTTAAAGACTATGCCTTTTTAGATGCTTACGAATTAATATATACCGCCGATAGAGTCCACAATTTTTATTCTCTATTTATCGAAAATGGAAGACCCTTATACGGTATTTGGTGTGAGTATTTGTATGGCTATTTTTTTGAAACTATTACCGAATTAAAATGGCCTAGGGCTTTTGCCACTCTATGTTGTATTGTTTTTTCTACCCAACTATTTAAGTTTTTAATTAGTATAGGGTTTAAAACATACGAATCTGGGGTTTTCGCACTTTTAGTCTTAGCATTACCCACGTTTACAGTATATTTTGCCTGGAGTACAACTTCACAAATACCTTTATTACTTATAACTAATTTTTACGCAGGAGAACTATTACTTAAAGGTTTTAACAAACAAAGAGTTTTATGGGTACCTGTTATTGTAAGTCTTTTAATCATAGTTACATCTATGTTTTTGTATCAGTCTACTGCTACAACTTTTATTTTACCATTCTTAATAAAAACTATTAAAACAAACGAATTTGATTTAAAGGTTGTTCAAAAATATATTGTCTTTACTTTTTTTTGTTATCTATTTTATTACCTAATTTTTAAGCTTACCATAAATATTTCAGGACTCGAAGCAGCTAATAGAACATCGCCTAACCTCTTAGTTTTTACTAAAAAAATTATTAAGTTTTTTATTTTTGAACTCAGAACTTTAGTGAAAAATAGTGGTTTTTTAATACTTCCTAAATTATCATTGGTAATTGGCATAGTTTCTTTTTGTGGGTTTTTCATTCTTAAAAAGAAGCAAAAAATAGGTTTATATTTTTTATCAAGTTTAATTTTGGTCCTCCTATTTTGTTATTCGCCATACCTATTGTCCGGTCAAAACTATTTTTCATTAAGAACAATTTCCACTACTGCAATAGTCGTACTTTTTTATCAATTCTATTTTTTAAGACATTTAGTATTGAAATATAAAAAATTAAAATTTGGATTAGCCTTTTTAACTATCTCATTACTGGTTTTGTCTTTTTTTAACCAAAGAAAATATGTTGCTGGTTTGCAACATGAAGAGTACGCTATATTAAAAAAAGCATTTGAAAGTTTTGATATAAATAATGTTGACAAACTAACCATTATCATACCTAAACATAACCATTTACAAAAATACGGAAATTTAAAAAATGGTTTTTCAGATGAATTTGGGCGTTTATCTTCAGCAAAAATTTGGGCACCAAATCATTTATTTTCTCAAATAAAATGGGAGCAAAAAAATACTGAAACAAAAGAAGAAGTATTTCCTGTTGGGAATATAACTGTTTCTACACTAGAAAATTTAAAAAATAGAAACCCCAAAAACACTATAAACCTTGAAGAGTTATTTATAATAAAAATTCCTAAAAAGTAAAACTATTCAATGTTTGTTTTTTTAACCAAATAATGCGGTCTGTTTTTACTCTGCATGTAAATTTTACCAATATACTCTCCAATAATCCCTAGTAAAATCATATTAACACCTCCAATAAAAAGCACACTCAAAATCACAGAAGTCCAACCCTCAATAGTCTTATCCGTAAAAATTGAAACATACAAGATATAAATGGAATAGATAACAGTAAAAAAAGAAATAAAAACGCCTAATAAAACTGCATACCGTAATGGTTTTACAGAAAATGAGGTAATACCAGTTGCTGCAAAACTCAACATTTTCCTAAATGAATATTTAGTCTTTCCTGTAAATCGCTTGTCAGGATTATACTCAATGGCTATTTGTTTAAAACCTACCCAACTAACTAAACCCCTATAAAACAGATGATATTCAGATATATCTTTAACAAGTATATCTACTATTTTTTCATCTAAAAGTCTAAAATCTGCAGACCCCTTTTTTAATTTTACATCTGAAAGATAATTTGAAAGCTTATAAAAAAGGGTTGAAGACAAACGCTTAAAAGGATTTGTGAAATTATCTTTTCTAACAGTGTAAACAATATCATAGCCTTCTTTCCATTTATTTATCAAAGATTTCAAAACTTCTGGTGGATGTTGCAAATCAGCATCCATAGTTATTACACAATTACCTGATGCATTTTCTAAGCCAGCTCTTAATGCGCTTTGATGACCAAAATTTCTAGAGAAAGATATGTATTTAACAGCTTTGTCACTATCTGATAATTTTTCAATAATCGAAAGCGTACTGTCGTTGCTATTGTCATCAATAAAAATAAATTCAATTTGTTTCTTGCCTAAAATAGACTTGATCTTGTTATATAACTCCACTATATTACCTTCTTCATTATAACAAGGAATTACAATACTTGCAGTTATATCTTTTTTGGAATCCATTTTCATTTTTAAAAAAATTAGTAATTATTTGAAACAACCAATTTAGCATCACAATTTACACTCTATAATATATAAAAAACTCCTAAAGACAATTGGATTAAATTTAAAAAAAAGCAGCTATTAAATAATCTCTATAAGTCGTGACATAGATTTAAAAGTTTTAGTAGCCAATGCTTCCAACTCATTTTTATAATCGTGTTCTGTATACCCAAACACATCAAAACCTCCGGCCCGAGCAGCTTTGACGCCTGAAATACTATCTTCAACAACTAAACATTCTATTGGATTAAAACCCATTGTTTTTGCTGCCCATAAAAAAACATCAGGCTCTGGCTTCCATTTTTGTATGGCATAACAGCTAAAAATTTTATCCTCAAAATAAGGTAATAATCCTGTAACTTCAAGATTTAATCTTATTTTATTTTCTGGCCCACTAGAGGCAACACAAAACGGAATTTCCAAATTTTCAACTACATCTATTATACCATTTATAGGCTTAATATTCTTTCTAAAAGCCTCAAAGGTATTAATACGATAATCTTGTTCGAAATGTATTGGTAACGGTTTGTTAATTCTTTCAGAAATAACATGCATGCATAAATTAAGCGCTTTTCCTTTTAAATCTATAAGAGATTCTTTAAAATCCATATTGGCACCCAATTCGTTTGCCATATCAACTAAAACACCAATGGCTATAGATTCACTATCTATCAAAACCCCATCACAATCAAAAATAATACACTTATAGGTTTTACTCATAATCTTACCGTTTTAACGTAAAATGACCAATTACTTCACGTTCGCTGTTCAATTTAGCAACAAACCAATAATCAGAAGTCATCAATTGTTTCCCGTTAAATGTTCCATCCCAACCTTTACTATTTCCAGCAATTTGTTTAATTAGCTTTCCATACCTATCGTAAATCAACACTTTAGCATTAGGGAATTTCTGTAAGCCTTTAATTTGCCAAGTATCGTTTATACCATCACCGTTGGGCGTGAAATATTTTGGATAATCCACTAAAATAATGGTTTGTGAACCTACACCACAACCTATTTTATCTTTGTAGTAAACGGTGTATTCCCCTCCTACCAAATCATTAAATATGTTTGAATCTTGATACGTTATGCCATCCAATGAATATTCTAGTGCATCTTTTACTTTTGGTATGATCTCAATATAATTAGCATCAGATAGTTCATTAATTTTAATATCTCCAATTTCAGGTGGTTGTGATTGCTCCAACCTAAATTTAAATGAATTTTCACATATAACCCCTCCAACATCACTCGATACTGTTACTGAATATTCACCAATTAATGCTATATCGGCTTCAAATGTATTTGAAATTAAGGTACCATCCTCATACATCCATTCCCATGTAAGAAATGCAGGGTCTAAACTTAATGAAATTGATGGGTCTGAATTACAAATTAAATACTCTTCCTGCAATTCAATTTCTGGCCTTTGAACCGAGAGTTCAACAAAGTTACTTTCTGTACAGTTTTCCGTAGATTCCAACTTAACCCTATACAAATCGCTATTAATTAAGTCCTCCGGTATGGTTACCGAAATTGAACCGCTTGTATTAGATGAAATACTTTCTAACAACGTAGCGTTGCTAAAATTACCTTCTCCATCACTCAAATAAACAGAAAACGTAGTGTTGGGTACAAACTGACCCAAAAGCGTGTAAGACACATCAAAACTACTTCCTGGACACAAAGGTTGAGATATTTGGCTATCTATAGTAATACCTTTAAGAATGTTATCATATACCGAAGCAAAAATTTGCCCTTCTTTTGAAAATACGGCAACAACATCACTATAGGTATGATTAATTTCTAAATTATGGCTGTCGCCCAAGGCCACTAACACGGGCGAACCAAATATTTCTCCTTGATCGTAGCTTACATTAAACAATAATTCCCCTGCCGCATTTTTATAACCATCAATCAAAGTACCTCTATCATCTGCAACCAAAGTTCTTCCATTTTCCTTACCATCATTCACTCCCAAAGACACTAAAAAGTTTTCACCTGTATTGACATTTATTTTATATCCAATATCGTTTGTCTCATCCCCGCCACCAACAAAAATAAAATCACCGCAAGGCCCTTCACTTAAGGCGTAACTTGAGAAAAAAATTCTGGGCACATTTTGAAAACTAACAGGTTGGTACGTAACACCTGAATCCAAACTCTTGAAAAGATATAATGTTGGATCATCAGCAGTCATATAAACTACGCCATTTTTATCTGTTCTTACATCCGCATAAATATATCCAGGAAAACGACGTGATCTAAAAACACCTTCGCCATAATTATCATTAGCATAAACTACAGACCCTAACCTATCAATAATATACACCATGTTTTTAAAGGTAGTCATGTGTACAGCATCCCCGCCTCCAATACCTATAGTTACAGGCAGGCTAAATGTATTTCCTCCATCAGTGCTTTTTGAAAAAAGAATTAAAGTCCCTTGTAACCAAGCTACAAAAACATCGCCCGTTTCATTTACTGCGATTTCGTTTTCACCAATCACATTAGCTACTAAAACACTAGGTAAAAAACTTTGACCCCTATTTGAACTTTTAGCAACCCTAATTCCCGAAGTCCCACTATAAACAACATATATTTCACCTTCTTTATTAATGGCAATATTTCTGCTCGTATTTGCTCGACCTATGGAATTACGCGTATCCCCGACATCACTTACCAAAACATCTGAATATAGAGGTGTTTGGGTAAAACATAAAGACACCCAAATTAAAGCTGTATAAAGAACAACTAATCGGTAATTGACATTTAGGGCTATATATAGTTTTAAGTTTTGTATTTTTTTGAATTTACTTGTTAGTAGAATAACGCAATATTAAAGAACGCGTTATTTCTAATATATTATTATCGTTAAACGCCTACAATAATGGTTAAATTTGATAAATTATTTGTGAATTACTTAGGGTGTAGAATTAGAAACTTGTAATAATTTCCCGTTGTAGTATTTATTTCCAGTTAATGAAAAATTAAAAATATATTGTGCCATTTCTAAAGCTGTTATAGGTGCTTCGTAGCCTGGAAAGGCTTCTTCCAACATTTCGGTTTGTACCGCGCCTAAGGCTAAAACGTTAAATGAGATTCCTGACTCTTTATACTCTTCAGCCAATAATTCTGTTAATGTAATTACTGCTGCCTTGCTAGAACTATATGCTGCCAGTCCTGGAAACTTCATACTACCTTGCACGCCTCCCATTGAACTTATAGTTACCACATGGCTTTTGTTTTCCATAAAAGGCAAAACAATTCTGGTAAGCTCAGCAACGCCATAGACATTAGTTTTATAAACATTTTCAAAATCTTTTATTGTAGTCTGTGAAAAAGACTTGTTTAACAGTGCGCCAGCATTGTTAATGAGAATATCTACCGTTTTCCACTCTGTTTTAACAAAATTCTCTACTGCTTCGTATGAATTGTTATTATTTAAATCAAAAGAAAAACAAGTCACATTATTTAATTTTAAATTTTGGACAGGTTTTTCATTTCTAGAAAGTGCCAACACATTATGTCCTGCTTTTGAAAATAACTGTACCAATTCAAATCCAATACCCCTACTTGTTCCTGTAATTATAATGTTCTTACTCATAATTCATTTTAATTTCTTTTGATGCTGCATTTACCATACCCTCTATTGCAGGAATCATCTTATTTATAAAATTTGTCATATGTTCAAAATCCATGTTATCCGTTTCGTCATCTACATGATGATAGTATTCAAAATTTGTAAAGTCAAAGGTTGAAATAGCATGTGCCGGAACATTAAACGCTTTATAAAATGGGTAATTATCAGAACGCATGAATAACTGAAACTCCTTTGCTTTAGGTAAAAAACCTATAATTTCTGAACCAGTATATCTATTCAACTGCTCTGCAATATTAGATTTTTCATAACCAGAAACATAAGCCATAATTTCATTTTCAGTCCTAGGCACACCAATCATTTCAAAATTTATCATTGTATACAAATCGATATCAGTGGCCTTTAGGCGTTCAGCTAAATGATAAGACCCTTTTAAACCCATTTCTTCAGCTGCATATAGCGTGAATAATATACTCCGCTTATTATTTTTAGTTTTTGCGAAATATTTAGCCCATTCTAAAATAGCCACAGTCCCTGAGGCATCATCGTTTGCGCCGTTTGCAATGGTGTCACCATTTACCTCTTTTCCTTTACCTATATGATCGTAATGCGCACCAAGAATTATAAATTCTTTTTTTAGATATGGGTCGTTTCCTTCTAAATACCCAACAATATTGTATCCAATAATATCTTTAACATTAAAGCTATCGCGATAGGTTTTAAAATACGGTTGAATATTATTGTCTTTAAAAAAGGTTTCAATAAATACTGCTGCCTTTTCTATGCCTGCCGTTCCTGTTTGCCTACCCTGTAGTTCATCTGAAGCCAAATATGCCATACTCTGCCTTACAGATTCTAAATTAGCGTTGGTATTAACACTTACTCCATCTTTACCATCTTGCCCATCTCTTCCTTGCATTCTAATAGCACAAGACGCTATTAGTATTAAAAACAAAAGTGAGATATATTTTTTTATACTTTTCATTTTTATGTTAAAGATAAAAAACCTGCTTCAATCTTATTGAAACAGGTTTTAAATATTTGCTTTTACCCTTTTTACTGTAAACAGGGTAATATTGATTACACCAACATGGTTACAGGATTTTCAATATAACCCTTCAAGGTTTGAAGGAATTGAGCACCTGTTGCACCATCAACCGTTCTATGGTCACAGGCCAATGTTAACTTCATAGTATTTCCAACTACAATTTCTCCATTTTTAACTACTGGTTTTTGAACAATGGCTCCAACTGATAAAATTGCTGAATTAGGCTGATTAATAATCGACGTGAAATAGTCTATACCAAACATACCTAAATTAGATACTGTAAATGTGCTACCAGACATTTCATCTGGAGTTAATTTTTTATTTCTCGCTTTTCCAGCAAGTTCTTTTACCTCAGCTCCTATTTGTGGTAAACTTTGCTCGTTTGCAAAACGCACTACAGGTACAACCAATCCATCAGGCACTGCAACCGCTACACCAATATGTACATGATTGTTTAAACGCATTTTATCATCAAACCACTGCGAATTTACTTGAGGATGTTGTTTTAATGCTAAGGCGCACGCCTTAACAACCATATCATTAAATGATATTTTCGTGTCAGGAATAGAGTTGAACTGTGTTCTAAAGGCAATGGCATTATCCATATCAAACTCAACCGCCAAGTAATAATGTGGCGCAGAGAATTTAGATTTAGTTAAAGACTTCGCAATAGCTTTACGCATTTGAGAATTTGGTATCTCATCAAAATCTTCTTGACCAGATGGTACAAATTTACCAACTGCTACTGCCCCTGCTGCAGGTTCGTAATTCTCTATATCTCTCTTAATAATACGTCCGTTTTCACCAGAACCTTGAACTTTGGTTAAGTTGATTCCCTTTTCTTCAGCTAATTTCTTAGCCAATGGTGATACAAAAACACGGCCATCTTCCGTAACAGGAGTTGGCGGGGGTGCTTTGGCTTTTGTTTCTGTTTTGGCTGGTGCAGCTTTTGCAGCTTCTGGTTTAGCTTCAGCTTTAGGCGCTTCTTCCTTTTTAGCGGGTGCTGATGATGCTGAGAAATTCGCAGCAACTCCAGAAACATCCGTGCCTGCAGGACCGATAATAGCTAAAAGTGAATCTACTTTTGCAGATTCTCCTTCTTTCAATCCTATTTCTAATAAAGTTCCTGATTGGAATGATTCAAATTCCATAGTGGCTTTATCGGTTTCTATTTCGGCCAAAATATCGCCTTCTTCAACAGTATCTCCAACGTTCTTCAACCAAGTAGCTACCGTTCCTTCTTCCATGGTATCACTTAAACGTGGCATAGTAACAACTATAACACCTTCTGGCAGTTCTTGAGAAGTAGCTGCAGAAGTAGCTCCACTTTCTTGAGATTCTTCGGCAGCGGCACTTGGAGTATCTTGCGTTTGAGCTTCTTCTTCGGCCTTATCAGTCGAATCAGTTCCTCCTCCATTTAAAATATCAGATATATCTTCACCTTCTTCACCAATAATGGCCAAAAGTTCATCCACTTTTGTGGTTTCACCTTCCTGAACGCCAATATGTAATAAAGTGCCTTCATTGAAAGACTCAAACTCCATAGTAGCCTTATCTGTTTCAATTTCAGCTAAAATATCACCTTCTTCAATCTTATCTCCTACTTTTTTTAACCAAGTTGCGACCGTTCCTTCTTCCATGGTGTCGCTCAAACGCGGCATATTTACAACTATTGCCATATCTTATAATTTGTGTGGTATAAATGGATAATCTTCCTGCTCGTAAACCATATCGTATAATTGCTGCACTTCTGGGAATGGAGATTCCTCTGCGAACTTCTCACATTCTGCAACTTTAGCCTTTACACGCTTATCAATTTCTTTTATCTCGTCTTCAGTAGCGTATTTCTTTTCAAGGATAACATCTTTAACCTGTGTTATCGGGTCAATTTTTTTATATTCCTCTACTTCATCCTTTGTCCTGTAATGCTGCGCATCAGACATGGAGTGTCCTCTATAACGGTATGTTTTTAATTCTAAAAATGTTGGTCCGCCACCTTTTCTTGCCCGCTGTATAGCTTCATCAAAAGCCTCTGCCACTTTCACAGGATTCATTCCATCAACTGGTGAGGAAGGCATTTCGTATCCTAAACCTAGCTTCCAGATATCATCATGATTTGCTGTACGTTCTACTGAAGTTCCCATGGCATATCCATTGTTTTCACAAACAAATACTACGGGTAAATTCCAAAGCATTGCAAGATTAAACGTTTCATGCAAAGACCCTTGTCTTGCTGCTCCATCTCCAAAACAGCATAAAGTAACCGCATCACTACCATGGTATTTATCGCCAAAAGCAATTCCTGCTCCTAATGGAATTTGGCCACCAACAATACCATGCCCACCATAAAAACGGTATTCTTTGGAAAAAATATGCATAGAGCCTCCCATACCTTTTGAAGTTCCTGTTACTTTACCGTACAACTCTGCCATAACTCGCCTAGGATCTTCTCCCATGCCTATTGGCTGAACGTGATTACGGTAGGCAGTAATCATTTTATCTTTAGTCAAATCCATAGCGTGTAAAGCACCTGCTAACACAGCCTCTTGACCATTATATAAATGAAGAAATCCTCTTACCTTTTGTTGTATGTATACTGCGGCAAGTTTGTCTTCAAACTTCCTCCAGAATAACATGTCTTCGTACCATTTGAGGTAAACCTCTTTTGTGATTTTTTGCATCAACGAATTTTTATGGTTATTTGCGAAACACAAAAGTAATACTTTACTAGGTATTGGAAAAACCCTTTATGACTGAAAGTGGAAAAAATGTGAAAAAACTAGAAATTATATCTTTTTTTAGACGATTCTTTTAATTCAATAAAAATCAACTAAAATTTTAAAATAATAAATGCCCTATAATTGAGATTTATCAAAAATTAGAGGCAACAAATTTTCTAAAGAATTGGATTTCATGACCTTCCCTGAAGTACCCATAAAATAAATTTCGATAGGTGATTTTTGCTTAACCTCATATTCTGCAATAGCCTGCCTACAAGCTCCACAAGGAGGAATAGGTTGAGACGTTTTACCTTTTAATGAGCCGGCAACGATTGCTATTTTTAAAACTTTAGCTTTTGGGTATTTTGCTCCTGCATAATAAATCGCCGTTCGTTCTGCACACAAACCTGATGGATATGATGCATTTTCTTGATTATTACCAGTGATTACCTCATCATTATCCAACAATATCGCTGCGCCTACTGCAAAATTTGAGTATGGTGCGTGTGCATCTAAACGTGCTTTTTTTGCTGAATTTATCAATTTACTTACTTGCGGTGGTAACTCATTTTCATTTTCAAAAACCAATAATGTCGTTTCAATTTTTATTTTTTTCATAAGTAAACTAAGCTGTACTTAAAAATACAATTCCTTTTTAAACAAAAAAACTATCGCCCGAAGAACAATAGTTTTTTTGTTTAATTAAAAATAGAGGTTTTCTAATATTCAAAATACTCGCCAGCTCCAATATTGAAAGTAAGCGAGAACCTTAACGTGTTTTCAAGAGGACTTTGTACCCTTGAAGCTGAGAACAAATAAGATAAATCTATATTTATAACATTGTATTTGAAGCCAGCACCAAGAGCTAAAAACTTTCTTGCCCCCTTTTCCTCGGCTTCATTAAAATATCCTGCTCTAAAAGCGAATGAGTCTTGGTATAAGTATTCTGCACCAAGCGACCACGTAAATTCTTTTAATTCTTCACTGAAACCGCCAGGAGCATCCCCGAAAGACTGAAATATACCTGATAAGAAGCTTACATCTTGAGATTGTCCTCCAATAATAACATCTTGTTCTAAATCTGTATCTACACCTGCCTCGTAGGTTCCATTACCATTAACATCTGTAAATCTATCACCCCTAAGCGGTGGGGTTGGCACCAAAAGTTTTGCTACTTCGGCCGTTACAGATACTTTGTTGTAATCGTCAAATATAAAATCAAATCCACCTCCTAGTCTTAATAATGTAGGTTGAAAATTTTCTACACCACCATCATCATATTTAAACTTAGGACCGATGTTTTGTATGGCGAAACCACCCCTCCAACGTCCATTAAAATCGTTATAGGCAGTCTCCTCACTTTGATAATATCCCGAAATATCTACTCCGAATGTATTTGCTGAAGACGCATCGTTATTACCAACATTCAATCGTAAATCAGATCGTAAGTAGCGCATGGCTACAGACATTGCGAATTGATCTGAAAGCCTTAAGGCGTAAGACGCATCAATAGTAAGTTCGTTTGGTCGCTGTATTAAGGCTTCAGAAAACTCATCAGCTCGAAACTCGATATCCCCTAAAGAAAAGTATTTAAAACTTGCTGCGAAAGAGCTACGTTCATCAATTCTATTAAAATAGGTGACGTTACCTAAAAATATATCGTTTACAAGTTTACTTAAATATGGTGTGTAGCTAATACCAACACCTGATTTAGCTTCAGAAAATACATATTTCGAAGAGTTCCACTGTTGTGAAAATGCATCGACTGAGGTTGCAACACCCATATCCCCCATGGCAGCAGCCCGTGCATCTGGTGCTATTAATATAAAAGGTACTCCCGTTGTAATGACACGAGAATCATTTTCATTAGGAATAATTACGGTTTGCGCGGTTAAGTTTAGCGTAAATACTAATGCAGATAACGCTATTAGTGTATTCTTCATAGTTGAGTTTTATAGTTGCAAATATAATTTTTTATTACAGTATCACAAGTTTCTCTATCTTCTCCACTTTCTTATTGAGAAGATTAGATTTTACGGTTAGCTTGTAAATATAAACACCTTTTCCAATTTTATCACCAAAATCGTCTCTTCCGTCCCAAACAATGTCTTTTGATAGAGAACTTGTTGCTTTTATACCTCCAGATGTTTGTCCGTTTAACGTTCTCACCAATTTTCCAGAAACCGTGAATATTTGTATAGAAACGTCTAAAGGTTCCGAACTATTGTGATTAAACCAAAATTCTGTATAGTTAACAAACGGATTTGGATAATTTAATACATTATTGATGACCAATTCCTGATTTTCATCAAACACTATAAATTGAATCTCAGCTGTTGACGAGTTATTGTAAACATCCCAAGCTTTTAATGTTAGCGTGTGCAACCCGGGTTCTAAATTTCTAAACGGAAAACTTACGGTTCCTTTTTGGAAATCATCTACTTCTGTTTCGTAATAATCGTTTAAAATAAAAGGATTTGTCTCATCACCATCAATTATCGCTGATATATCATGACCGATACCACTTGCGGTATTTATGCCATTTGCATCTTCTAACTTCGCAAGAAGTGTAGGCGATTCGTTTGTTATGCCCCCAGAAACAAAGTTTTCATCGTTCATGTAAAGTGTAATAACTGGACCAATGTTATCTACTTCGGCATTTTCGTTAACGCCTCCAATTCTAATATTGGTAACATCCCCACCTGATTGATCTTCAGACAATTGTTCGTTTTTGGCATAAAAACTTACCCTTCCCAGACCTACAGGTATGGCAATATCCTTGGGTACTACAAAATCAAATTCAAATCGACCATTTGTAACTGAAGCTTGCCCTCTAAATACAATAGGCCCGAGTGTCTTAAAATCCATCACTACTAGTTCCCCTCCGTTTGTGATGCCATCATTAGCCAAAGTTTTTCTGTCGATAAACTTATCGTAGATCGTAGTAGATACTATTCCATTGTAATTGTTCAATAGATTACCATTTAAATCTGTAACCTCTCCTGCAAGCTTTACTTTACCTAACGCTTTCAATGTATCGGTAGACTGAGCAATGGGTACATCGTTTATTTCTGTTAAACGAATATTAGGCTTTGCAAAAGCTAATTTCATAGCAGGGTCGCCAATGTAAAACACTAAGCGCCTTTGTCCTGCAAAACCAATGCTTTGGTCTGTTTTTGTTAGTCTTAAAGCTTCAGCTGCAGATGGGTATTCGTAATCTTGGTATGTATCATTATCACTAAACGAAAATAAATATTGCCCCAAGGTATTATTAAAGTTTATACCGAAATTAACAAAAACTTGTCGTGTAGTTGTAATTAAACTTATGGCACCTGCCCGTTTATTCCAATAGGTAAATTCTCCTGCTGTTTTTCTAAATGGATTATCAAACTTTGTAAACTCACATGTTACCGTAACAAAGCAATTAAGCTTACAAAAATTCTTAAAATTATCTATTGCTGGAATGTCTAAAATACGTTCTTCTGAAAGCCCATCTTCACCTCCATGCCCAAAATAGTTTACCACTAAAGCTCCACTATCTATAGCATTAGAAAACTCCTCAACCGCATCTGGATATCTTTCACCTCCAGCAGAAGATTCTTGTTTAAATGAATCTGCATGTATTTTCACTACGTTAACAAATGGCTTATTTGCAGTAACTAGGTTGCCGACATTATCCGTAGTTTCTTGAATAATACCTTCCCAATCTTTATCCACATCGTCAGATACCACCACATAGTTATTTCGCCATCGCCCAAAGGATTCTTTAGCATAATACGTCTCAATTTTATCTACCAATTCTCTTGCTCTTTGTGGCGTATCTGCCAGAATACGTCCAACAGCTATATCTAGTCGGTCACTATTAGACATAGTACCTTCGTTATCATCCATCATACCGAAAAAATCATCTGAAACAAACGAATTGGTGAGATTCAAACTACTGTAAGAATGCCATGAAGGAACTATATTGGTATTATTGGGAATTCTATCTTTATAATCGTAAGAACCATCTCCAAATAAGCATAAATATTTAATTCTTTTATCTGGGGCACTAGCATTATCATAAATATATTTTACAAAATTGCGAATAGCAGCAATATCTTGATTTCCTGTGCTAAACTCTGTGTATATTTCTTTTAGTCCAACTACTTTAACGTTGAGACCATATTGATTTTTATTAACCTCAGCTAGTCTTTCAGCTTGATTTATCATGTTGTTAGGAGCAACAATTAAATAATCAATATCTTGAAAACTGCCGTTATCGCCATTAAAAATCGTGCCTTTTATATTTTGATTTCTTACTGTTGTATCTCTATCGAGCTTTGGTTGATAATAATCAGATGGCGATAAGGCAACGTAAATTCGCTCTTCACCCATTTCTGAAGTGAAGCTAAATATAGTTTCCTCATCGCTATTTTCAACATTTTTTATATCGTAAATGTTAGTAATATCCCAAACCTCTGATAATTTAGATGCATTAGAAATACTGTATTGAGCGACACCTGAATTATTGGCTACGTTGTTGTTTTTAAATTGAAATTGACTATTGTTAAATTTTAGTAATCTTGTTGCTTCCACAGAAATATAATCCAAATAGGCTTGAGAGCTTGGGTTAGATTGATTGTTATAAGTTAGGTTCACCGTAATATCACTGCCTGTTAGGTTCACTGCTGCTGAATAAAATGCTGCTGAACCAATTACTGTATTACTGGTAGTACCAAAATTTAAATTCTGTTCTAAAACACCATTTATACGCACTTCCATTGAGGTATTTACCGATGAAACTCCTGCGACATATACTCTTACCCTTGCAGGTTCTGAAGAAATAATATCTGGAAAATTAAACGTAAACTCTTGTTCATTATCAACATTAAAACGTTCTCCAAACCAACGCCTGCCAACAGTACCAATGTTGTGTATGTCTCTCTCATGAAATTGATAGTCCTGATAAGTATCAATAGATAAATCCACTGGTCCTGTAGGCTGAATTATTGGTTGTATTCGCTTACCATTGGTGCCTCCCGTTGTAACGTAATAATATGTTTTATCTGTATAACAATTTATATTCGTATTACTTTCTTCATTATACCCTTTTGGCCCTTGCCCATAGAACAAAACATAATCTTCATTGTCAAAAACGCCATCTTCTTCCCCCACTACTTTTATAGCATTTTCAGTAATATCGAAAGGTTGAGGCTCTGAGTTCCTATAGGGTATCATATTGCCACCATTGCCGTAAATTTTTATAGTTCGCGGGTCTATACCATTAACATTTACGCCTAAACTCTGCAAAAACCCCTTAGATAATCTAAAAACTCCTGTAGTATCAATATAAAATTTATGCCAATTCCCAGTTCTCAAAACTGAGTTTGAAATTACTTTAGAACCAATAAAACCCCTTGAACTTTGGCTTCTATTTGATGTTGAAGATGAATAATTATAATTTATCTGAAAAGAAACCAACTTCTTGTACCCTCCATTCTCATCTCTAACAATTGGTGATACTTCCAAAAAAGCGAATTGCTTGTTTCTAGATGTAGAATTCTTTAAGCTAAACTTTAGACTATTGGTAATTTTCGATTTATCTATGTCTAATAACTCTTGTTCTGAAATAGATTGATATCTCGTATTAGTTATTGTCGCAGAGCCTTCATTGATTGCGTTTGAGATTTCCCACTGTGACATAAATTGTAAACCAGCATTAAAGTCGTAACTATAATTTTCCTGATTAAAAGCTGGTAACTCCATAGAATCTAACCCAAAGGTTAATCTTGTAGAGCCGTTCCAATCTATTGAAAAACTTTTTTGTTGACTAAAAGTTAAACTGGTTACGAAAAACAATAAAACTAGAAACTTCTTTTTCATGAGCTAAAATAACGTCGACAAATAGTAGATATTATCAAATAAAACAACAATTTTTTTCTTTGCTCCAAAAATACAATAATAATTTATGAAAAGTAGCGTTATTTCTATGCGATAGTTTAGCGAAAAGCGCCAAAATCATCGACGAAATACATTAAAAATAGGATGAAATACATATTTTTTTCGTCAAAATGCAAAAAATAGCTTGTTCTATAAGGTTTAATTCTTATATTGCAGCACCAAAACAAAAATTTAGCTTACTTAAACGTATGAATATGAAAAATGTAGCGATATTAAAAGTATTCTTAATCGCAGCCCTTTCGGTTATGGCCTTTAGCTGTAAAAAATCATCTAGTTCAAAAAATAGTTCTAGAGCAACAGGATGGCAGATAAATGGAAGAGATGGCGGTTTTCAATACAATACAAACTTCAAAGAGCAAGAAACTGCCCCTGGTTTAGTTTTTATTGAAGGTGGTACATTTACTAAAGGTCGTGTGCAAGATGATGTAATGCACGACTGGAATAACACACCTACACAGCAACACGTTCAATCATTCTATATGGATGAAACTGAAGTTACAAACTTAATGTATGTTGAATATCTTGACTACATGAAGAAGCTTTACCCACCAGACGATGAACTTTATAGAAACATTTACAACGGTATTTTACCTGATACTCTTGTTTGGAGAAACCGTTTAGGATACAACGAGGTAATGACAGATAACTATTTGAGACATCCTGCTTATGCAGAATATCCAGTGGTTGGTGTAAGTTGGATTCAAGCAGTGGAGTACTCTAACTGGCGAACAGACCGTGTAAACGAATTAAATTTGCAAAAAGAAGGTTATCGCGATATTAGCTTAAGTGAGCAAGATCCTGATAATTATTTTAGTACGGATAGATATAAAGTAGATCCAAGCGCATATGACAATGGAGACACCGATGGCAGAAGAAACAGAAATGTTAAAGTAGACGCCGATGGCAATGAAACTGGTGTTTATGCTTCAATGGAAACTGGCGTAATTGGTCCAAAATATAGACTTCCAACCGAAACGGAATGGGAATATGCTGCTTTAGGTTTAAGTGAATTAAGAAGCTACAATTTATACCGCGGACGTAAAAAATACCCTTGGGATGGACAATATACCCGTTCTGGAAAGCGCAAGTACCGTGGCGACCAGTTAGCTAACTTTAAGCAAGGTAAAGGTGATTACGGTGGAATTGCTGGATGGAGTGATGATGGGGCCGACATTACAAATGCTGTAAAATCGTACGAACCAAACGATTATGGCTTATACGATATGGCAGGTAACGTTGCTGAATGGGTGGCCGATGTTTACAGACCTATTGTTGATGACGAATTCAACGACTTCAATTACTACAGAGGTAATGTATATACTAAAAACGCAATTACCGAAGAAGGTACCGTTAAGGTAATTACTTCAGACGAGATTGTTTACGATACATTATCAAATGGAAAAATTGTTGCCAGAAACTTACCAGGTGAAATTGCTAAGGTTCCTATTGATGAAAACGAAACATATTTGAGACCAAACTTTGATAGAGCTGATAATATTAACTTTAGAGACGGTGACCGTCGCTCTTCTCGCTATTTCGAAAGCTTTGGGGAAGGAGATGAAGATGAGGCTGCTGATGATTCTGAAACGAGAAAAATGTACAACTCTCCTAAGCATACCATTATGAGAGATTCTGCAGGAAACATTATCAGAGAATACGATAAATCTAACACTAGAACGTCATTGATTAATGATGAAGTAAGAGTTTATAAAGGTGGTTCTTGGAAAGATAGAGAATATTGGTTAGACCCTGCTCAAAGACGTTACTTCCCGCAGGATATGGCTACAGATTATATTGGCTTTAGATGTGCTATGTCTCGTGTAGGTTCTAAATCTAAAATGAAACAAAAGAAAAAGAGCTAATACGCTAGCATCTTTTTAGTATAAATTTAAAAAGTCCTGATGTTAAATCAGGACTTTTTTTTTACATTTATTTTATGAATATTGAAACACTACACCACCTGTTTTTGAATTGTAATTCAGTTAGTACTGATACAAGAAAAATTGAAAAGGGAGACCTCTTTTTTGCTCTTAAAGGCGATAATTTTAATGGCAACTCTTATGCGCAACAAGCTATTGAAAAGGGAGCGAAATATGCTCTGATTGATGACAAAGAATTTAAAACAGAGAATACTATTTTGGTTAATAATGTTCTTGAAACATTACAAAGTCTCGCTACTTACCATAGAAACTATCTGAAAACTCCAATAATTGCACTAACTGGCAGCAATGGAAAAACTACCACAAAAGAACTCATTAATGCAGTATTATCAAAAAAATTTAAAACTACAGCCACAATTGGGAATTTAAACAATCATATTGGTGTACCGTTAACCTTACTTTCAATGACCAAGAAAACTGAAATTGGTATTGTAGAAATGGGTGCCAATCATCAAAAAGAAATTGAATTTTTATGCGATATTGCGCTTCCTGATTATGGTTTAATTACCAATTTTGGTAAAGCACATTTAGAGGGTTTTGGCGGTGTAGAAGGTGTTATCAAAGGTAAAAGCGAAATGTTTACGCATCTTATAAATCACGACAAAACTATTTTCTTGAATATAAACGACCCTATACAGGTTGAAAAGGCTAAAAACGGTAATACGTTTACTTTCGGTTACAGTGAAAATATTCCTGAGGTTACCATAGACTTTTTAGATGCTTTACCGTTCGTGAAATCTAAATACAATAATTTAATAATTGAAAGTCAGTTAATAGGAGACTACAACTTTAATAATATAGCAGTAGCAATAGCAATTGGCAATTATTTCAAAGTAAATGATAATGATATAAAATCTGCTATTAAAAATTATGTGCCAGCTAATAATCGCTCTCAAATCATACAAAAAGACTCCAATAAAATAATATTAGATGCCTATAATGCAAACCCTACAAGTATGCGTGCGGCCCTTTTAAATTTTGAAAAACAAGAAGGCTATAAGATTGCGATTTTAGGTGACATGTTTGAATTAGGTAAAGACGCAAAACAAGAACATCAAAACATTACGGACTTAGCTATCTCCTTAAATATTAATAAAGTTATTTTTGTTGGTGAGAATTTTTATAAATCTAAAATTCATTCTGAAAAAGCTAAAAAATATAAGTCCTATTCAAACTTTGAAAAGGACTTTATTATTAAAGAGATTGAAAATTCTTCGTTTTTAATAAAAGGCTCTAGAGGTATGGCACTTGAGCGGGTTTTGGAATTGATTTAAAAAGTTTTATTTAATTTTCTATAAATAGGCACCTTAAGCCCTACATATACATCTGTAGTTTTTGAAGTGTCTGAGAGTAAATTGGTAAGAACAGACCCAGAACCTACCATTAATGGACCAAAACGTAGCCCTGCGCCCCAAGCTAAATCCCCATATTGCCTAAAGCTTACAGGGCTATAGATACTAAACCATTTAGTTTCTAAACGTGGTGCTATTGTAAAAGCATTTATAATAGTATTAGCAGTTTCTGTATTATTTTTTACCAACGAAAAAGACCCTGAAAAACTGGTGTATAACTTATTTTTTATTCTATAATCCAACAAAAGATGAAAAGCTGTCGGTAATTTTAGTTTTGTACTAGTAACTGTTGTTACCCCGCTGTAATTATCCTCTAATGTTTGTTCGGTATCATCCTGATCAAAAATAGAAGCATCCACCGTATTATTTAAGTTGTATTGAGTTATTTCACTTTGTTTATAATTTATAGATCCAATATCAGTAATAGAGGCTCCAATTTTAACCTTGTATTGCGTATAATTAACTCTTATCGAATCGTTTTCAATACTATTATCTTTGCTATTCCATTGATATGTAAAACCAATATCGGCTCCAAAACCAGAGGTAAGATTTTTATATTCTATATCGTCAATATCAAAATCTTCTTGACTTAGTCCGTAACTCAAATTACCGGCAGTTGTTAATGAATTAGCTGTTGCATCATATTGTCCAGAAATTAACGGGGCATTAAAAAACCCAGCGCCAGCCCCCTGTAAATATTTTAATGTGACACCTCCTTTTAAAAGATGTTTCTCATTTTTCATTAAAATTCTACCGTAGGTTAGCCCAATTTCTCCCCATGCATGTATCGTGCCGTTAAAATTATTCATATTAATATCAAAATCGTTGGTTTGATCAAAACCGTCAGCTAAACTCTCATATAGTTCACCGCTAATATTATTAATATTTAAAAAAGCACGAACTCTGGTTGTAATTCCAATACTAGATTTTCTATTTAAATTGAACATGAACGAAGGCCCCAAGATATCCGCATTAAAAAAGAAGTTATTGTCATCTTTGGGGAATTTTTCAATATCATCATCAAAATCAAAACCGCCATCTGAATTTATAACGTCTTGAACATTGATACCAAAATAGTCACTACCCCCAAAGGCACTTGCAGAAATAATATTTATATCGGCCTTGAACGGAGAGTCAACTACATTGGCTGGATTGAGAACCAATCCATGAACACCTGAATAATTATCTACTAAATGCCCTATATAACTTTGCGCATAGTTTTGTAATGAGACGATTAATAAAATTAAAATAAGTACTACTTTTTTCATAAATGGTTGGGTTTTGGTTAATAATAACAATTGCTATCAGCCATAAACACATGGAATAATGTATCATAAGCTGGCTGTATTTATTAATTTGAGGACGCTACTATCTTAAGAAGAAGTAAATTTAAAAATCACACTCATAATAAGGTTATATGTAATTTACAATACTTATAACTGATTTTTAAACGTAGGTGCTTACAAAATAAAGTGCCCATGAAAAAGTATATCTTTAAACGGGCACTCTTTAATTCTCCCTAAGAACTAATTAATAGCAATGTAAATATCATAAAACATCTCAATTGACACAATACTCAAATTGAGTATTTTAAATGCTTTTCGTTCAAAACATCAGTTATACCGACAAAAGTCAAATTACAACCAGTTCTTATTGTTTTTTAGCATTCCTATAAGTTCTCCTGTGGAAGTTAAATTTAACTTTTTAAGAATGTTTCTTCTATGCGTGTCAACGGTATTAGAGCTAATATTTAGTTTTTCAGCAATGGCCTTGCTTGAATAATTTAATACGAGTAACCTGATAACATCTCTTTCTCTATTACTAATACCATTTGATAGTAATTGTTGTGAGAAATTATTGAAATAAACGGTTTCATATTCGTTATTATCATTAAGCAATTTAGCCGATGCACAAATTTGTAACTTAACATCAGGGTGCAATACCGTATAATGAGCAAGCCCGATTATAGGTTTATTGTCATTATCAAACTCTAGGGGCGATGTGTTTTGTAAAATATTCATATACTCATTATTTCCATTTTTAAGCCTGTAATTCCAAGTATATGTCATTTTAGATCGCTTCTCAACCTCAATTTCACTCAAGGTGAACTCCATTAATCCATTAAGTGCTTTTAACCAAGTATCAACATCATCAGGGTGCATCCTGCTCCAAAAATAACGCATACCCCCTTTTTTTAAATCACTTTCATCTAATCCTAAACAGGCCTTCATGTTTTTACTTACGTATTCAAAATTTAAATTTTGGGTGTTAGTGATACAAAAAAAGGTTGATGTAAAAGGAAGATAATTATCTAACTCTATAATTTTTTGAATATGCTGTTCTATGGAAGGGTTGTTATAAGATTTGAATATTTCTTTGTAGGCTTCTTTAATAGTACTGCTATTCATAGACGAGAGATTTTTTTAAAAATAGCGAAAATTGAAGTGGTAAAAAAGCATAAAGAAAAAAAGCTTCCATTTCTGGAAGCTTTTGTGGGCGCGAAGGGATTACATATCCCAAATACGAAACCACTTCTGCAAATACAATTTCAAAGTGCTTTCGCACCTTTCAAAATTTTTGTTTTTCATAAACATCTTGAGTAAGCTCAGTAATTATACAAAACAAAAATTCCGATTTGAAAAATCAAATCGGAATTGTGCTTGATGTGGGCGCGAAGGGATTCGAACCCCTGACCCCTTGGGTGTAAACCAAGTGCTCTGAACCAACTGAGCTACGCGCCCTAATTAATAGGTGTGCAAATATAATCTAGTTTTTAATACTGCAAAAACTTTTTTGAGAAAAATTTAAATAATTTCTGCCACTACAAAAGTACTGCCTCCAACAAAAATAAAGTCATCTTTTGCGGCATTTTTAATGGCAGTTTTATAAGCTTCGTTTACAGAACTATATGTTTCTCCAAATAAATGATGTACCGCTAATTCTTCTTTTAATTCTTTAGCATCTTTTCCCCTTGGAATATCTGGTTTACAAAAATAATAGGTGGCTCGTTTTGGTAGCAAAGCAACTATCGAACTTAAATCTTTATCGTTTACCACTCCAAAAACAATATGAAGCTTCTTAAATTTTTCCTTTTGAAGTTGGGACATCACGTAACTTAAACCTTCCCTATTGTGTCCTGTATCGCAAACAACTTTTGGAGCTTCATTCAAAATTTGCCACCGCCCTAATAATCCAGTATTATTAACCACATTCAAAAACCCTTGTTTGATATGTTCATTAGAGATTTTATAACCTTTAAGTTGCAACTCTTTTACCGTTTGAAATGCTGTTTTTATATTTTTAGATTGATACGACCCTATCATATCTGATGGATAAACCGCATGAACTACCTGGTCAGCATATACAATTTTTGAAGCATTAGTTTCTGCCAATGCATCAAAAACAGGTTTAGTTTTCTTTTGGGTTTCTCCAACCACTACAGGTATATTTGGTTTTATGATACCGCCTTTTTCTCCAGCAATCAGCTCTAAAGTATCTCCTAAAAATTGCGTATGATCTAACCCAATATTTGTAATTACCGAAACTTCAGGAGTTAAAATATTTGTAGAATCCAAACGTCCACCCATACCTACTTCAACTACAGCGATATCAACTTTCTGTTTTGAAAAATAATCAAATGCCATACCAACCGTCATTTCAAAAAATGACAATTGGTTACTCTCAAAAAAAGATGTATTCCTTTTTATAAACCCAATAACAAACTGCTTACTTACAGATTTTCCATTAATCTTAATACGTTCTCTAAAATCTTTTAAATGTGGTGAAGTATACAAACCAACTTTATATCCTGCTTCTTGTAAGATCGAAGCGATCATATGGCTTGTAGAACCCTTTCCATTGGTTCCAGCTACATGTACAGATTTAAATTGTTGTTCAGGGTGATTTAAATGTGCTGCTAATTTTAAAGTATTGGATAAATCCTTTTTGAATGCAGTTTTACCTTGGCGTTGATACATTGGCAGTTGCGCAAACATCCAATCTAGCGTATCTTGATACGTCATAAACTATTGACTCAATTTGAAGTTAACACTAACAAATCCTATTTGACGAGAGGGTGCATTAGAATTGGCTGGCCATTTGTGAGATAACGCTATTTTCTTCGCAGGTTCTAGTAAACACTGAGCTGTATTGGTTGTTCCTTTTACCCCTGGTGTAGCTTCTATAACATTACCACTCTGATTTACCACAATACGAACTATCACCAAACCAGATTCATTACAATTTTGTTTCAATCTCTCAAAAGAGACTCTAACACGACCATTCAATCCATATTCTACGCCACCACTTCCTGTACCTTGTCCACCAAAATAACTTGGTGCGTAAGGATTTCCATCCAATTGGCCTTTATCACCTGCTTTATTATCATTTCCTTCACTTCCTGTTTCCGCACCATCAGATTTGCTCACACCACCTATTAAAGCATCTAGCTTCTTTTTCTTTTCTTCTTGTTCTCGTTTTTCTTTTGCCACTCTATCAGCTTCTGCTTTAGCTTTAGCATCTGCAATGGCCTTTGCTCTCGCCTCAGCTTCTTTTTGCTTTTTTATGGCAATTGCTTCAGCATTCTCCTGAGTAAGAACTTCTTCTTTAGCTTCAGCAGCTTTTGTAGGTTCTGCTTTAGAAGACTCAGGTTGAGGTGGTTCTTCAACAACTTTAGGTTCAGACTTTACAGGTTTCTTGGGCTGTACATTCCCCCTGCCAAACTCAGAATTTCCAAAATTAACAGCAACACCATATTCCTCAGGCGGATCCATATATGGTGCACCAACAACAAACAATAACAATACTAAAATAATAGCCAGTAATGCTGTTATTTTTGCCGAATTACGTTCGTGTTTGGTCTCTAAATATTTCATATCCTCATAACTGCAATAGTCGTTCCGAAGAAAACTTTCAGATTTACTTATTTGGTTTTACCGCTAAAATTACCTTGAATTTATTTCTATTGGCTATATCCATCACTTTAACCACGTTTTCTACTGGTACTGATTTTTCAGCCCTTAAAACTATCGTTGGCTTTTCTTCTTTAGATAATGCCGCCAATAATTCGTTTTCCAAAACACTTACACCTACCCTTTTTTGATCGATGTAATATGTTAAATCTTTTTTGATACTTACTGCAACCGATTTTTTGTTCTCGGTTTTACCACTAGCTTTTGGCAATAAAATATCTATCGCATTTGTAGTTACCAAAGTAGAGGCTATCATAAAAAAGATTAATAACAGAAATACAATATCCGTCATTGAAGACATATTGAATTCTGGTGTTACTTTATTTCTTCCTCTAATATCCATATTATGTAGGTTCGTTTAAGTGATCTAAAAACTCTAAGGAATTTGCTTCCATTTGATATACCACTTTATTAGTTCTCACCACTAAATGGTTGTAAGCAATATAGCCTACAATCCCAACTATTAAACCGGCTACCGTTGTTGTCATCGCAGTGTAAAGTCCACTTGCTAAGGTATCCATTTGAATTGTTCCACCGGCATTTGCTAGCTCAAAAATGGCCAATATCATTCCTATTACAGTTCCTAAAAACCCTATCATTGGAGCTGCACCAGAAATGGTTGCCAAAACGCTCACATTTTTTTCTAACTTATAAATCTCTAATCTACCGGCATTTTCTATGGCTGTATTAATATCAGCTAAAGGTTTTCCTATTCGTGTAATACCCTTATTAATCAATCTGGATACAGGAGAATTAACTTGGGCACATAACATTTGTGCAGAATCAATTTTCCCATTACTAACGTGGTCTTTAATTTGATTCATAAAGTTAGCATCTACTTTTGAAGCCGCTTTAATAGCAAATAATCGTTCAAAATAAATATAGGTTGCTACAATAAGCAGTAAAAACAAAATAGCGATTATAAGTTGACCAGCTAATCCGCCACTACTTATTAATTCAATTATTGAAAGTGTTTTTTCAACAGATTCCCCATCTGCTAATGCTGTACCCTCTTGGGTGTCTTGTAATAATATGTTTAGCATATATTTTTAGGTTAATTGCAACAGTATAACGTGTGTTTTGTTGCTAAAGTATAATATTTATAGTTTTCAATTCTATTTACGTATCTAAAAAGCAGAAAGATTAGCAAAATCACTAATCTTTCAAATTTTATACCAATCTAAATACTTTTATTTAAAATAGTGTTCTTGTTACCATAAAAGCAGCAGCACCCACTAAAAAACCAGCAAGCGCCAACCAAGATATTTTTTTTATGTACCAAAAGAAATCTATCTTCTCCATTCCCATCGCAACTACTCCAGCTGCTGAACCAATAATCAACATACTACCACCTGTACCTGCTGAATATGCAATAAAATGCCATAATTCATGATCCAAAGGTTCTGAGAACATTCCTAAACTTGCAGCTACTAGTGGTACGTTATCTATAACTGCAGAACCAAATCCTAACAAAATAACTACCAAATCAGATACGCCTCCTTCATGCAGCTCTGTTCCTAATTGAGGGGTTGCTTCTCGCAACCAATCGGCAGCACCAAATAATATACCTAAGGATTCTAAGGCTGCTACAGCCATTAAAATTCCTAAGAAAAACAAAATACTTGGTAATTCGATTTTTGACAATGATTGGTGTACTGGACTATGATGTGCATGTGCATCATGTTCTTCAGAATCGTGTGACATACTAAATTTAGAACTGCTGTAAATTTCAGCGAAAGTTGCAACTACACCTAAGGACAACATCATTCCTACATAAGGCGGCAAGTGTGTAATCATTTTAAAAATCGGCACAAAAACAATGGCTCCCAAACCTAAATAAAGCATGGTACCACTAAATCTGGATTTCGTTTTCTCTTTATCTTCAACTATATTTAATTCTCCTTTGAATACTGGTAAAAAGGATGCAATTAACGATGGAACTACCATACACAATAATGAAGGCACAAACAAATAGCCTATTAAATGACCTGTAGTTACTTTTTTACCAATCCAAAGCATGGTTGTTGTAACATCTCCTATAGGAGACCAAGCACCACCTGCATTTGCAGCAATAATTATTAAACCAGCATACCATATACGAATATTTCTATCTTTTACAATTTTTTGAAGAATAGAAATTAACACAATAGTTGCAGTAAGGTTATCAATAATTGCAGATAAAATGAATGCCAATACTGAAAATATCCATAGAATTTTGGTTTTCTTTTTAGTCCTAATAAATCCTTTTATAGTAGCGAAGCCATCAAAATAATCAATAATTTCAACGATGGTCATTGCTCCCAACAGGAACACTAGTATTTCGGCGGTTTTTCCAAGATGATGCAGTAGAGTTTCTTCCATTAAGTGCATCTTTTCTTCATGCCTAAATGTCCCAAAATTTTCAAGTAACATATGTTTACCAGAATCGAACCATTGCGGGAAGCTTTCTAAACCTAAAGCAATTAGTGCCCAACATATAGCCATCATCACCAAAGCTGGTATCAACTTGTCAATTTTTATACTATGCTCTAAGGTTATGGCCAAATAGCCCATAACAAATACCAAAATAATTGCTGCTTCCATAAATTAATTTTTATACGAGTTCGTTTAGCGCTATTTCAAATGCTGTAGCGCTTATTCCTGTTTTAGATTTACTTTTCTTGTAAACTTTTTCTAAAGCTTTTTTTATTGTTTCAGATGTATCATTAAAAATGGCTTCATCTGTCATTTGCACTTTACGTTCCATAAAATAAGCAAAAACTCTAGCCATACCACAATTAGATATAAAATCTGGAATTAAACTTACTTTATAATCGGTATGCTCCATTATAGGTCCAAAAAATATCTCTTTATCTGCAAAAGGCACATTGGCACCACATGAAATTACTTCTAAACCACTATCAATCATTTCATCTATTTGATGAATAGTTATTAATCTGGAAGCGGCGCAAGGTGCAAAGACCTCGGTTTGCAACCCCCAAATTCGTTTGTTTATTTCTTCAAAAGGAATCAAATTTTCAGCGTGCAATGTATTACCTTTTTTAGCAAGAAACATATGACTTATGTCATTAAACGTAAAACCTTTTTCATTAATTACTCCACCAACAATATCAATAATGCCAACAACCTTTGCGCCCATCTGGGACAGGTAAAATGCTGCTGCTGCACCTACATTTCCAAAACCTTGAACTATCGCGCGTTTTCCTTTAATAGAACCACCATAAATATCGTAGTAATGTTTTGCGGCTTCAGCTACCCCAAAGCCAGTAATCATATCGGCAACTTTATATTTTTTTGAAACATCTGGAGAATACTCTGGATTCTCAATAACTTTAATTACACCTTGACGAAGTTGACCTATTCTATTTATTTTATCCGCTTCTGTAGGTTTAAAATACCCATTAAAAACGCCTTCTTGCGGATGCCAAACACCACTTTCTTCTGTAATAGGAATTACTTCATTTGTTTCATCTATATTCAAATCGCCTCCGGTACCATAATAACTTTTCAAAAGTGGTGAAACAGCTCTATACCAACGCTCTAAAACTCCTTTTTTTCGTGGATCCTTAGGGTCAAAATTTATACCAGATTTTGCACCTCCTATGGGCGGTCCAGAAACTGTAAATTTTATTTCCATGGTCTTTGCAAGAGACAAAACCTCATTCATGTCTAAGCCTTTACGCATTCTTGTACCTCCACCGGCAGCACCACCTCTTAAGGAGTTTATAACTACCCAACCTTCAGCTTCAGTTTCAGAATCTTTCCAGTTAAAAACAATTTCTGGTTCTCTATTTTCAAACTTATCTAATAATTCTTTCATCTTTATTTATTTGATTCATTTTAAACTAACACATGTAACAATTCTTGTAAACAAAAATGTGCAGCTAAAGTTGAGTCATGATAAAGTGATTTAAAATTATTCTAACAAATATAAAAAACTATGAGACCTTAGAAGATTAATTTTATATTAATTTAAGGGTAAAAAATTACACCTGAAGAGTGATTTTTCAAAGCTCCTGTAACACTTTTTAAACAATTTACCTCGTTGCGAAGTTTTAATACACCTAAAAAAGCAAATATTAGAGCTTCTTTAAATTCAATTAATGTTTTATCTGGAACAGTAATTTTGTTGGTAGAATATAACTGTAATCTTTCCATTAAATAAGTATTATAAACACCTCCTCCAGTAACCAAAACCGAAGCATTATTCTTTTTATTAATCTCCTTTGAGAGCTGTATTGCAATATGCTCACAAAACGTATGTAATATATCTTGTACTTCCATTCCATACTTTTCTATTAACGGAAATATGTTAGATTTTACCCATTCCAAGCCAAGCGATTTAGGTGGGGGCAGACGATAAAACTCTAGCTGATTTAATAATACTAATAAACCTTTATTAATACTTCCCATAGAAGCTATTTTACCTTGGTCATCATAATCAAAACCTAGCCGATTGATATAATAATTTAAAACAATATTTACAGGGCAGATATCGTAGGCAATCCGTTTGTCTTCAAAATCGAGAGAAATATTTGAAAATCCACCTAAATTCAAACAAAAGTCGTATTCAGAAAATAACAATTTATCGCCGATGGGTACCAGCGGTGCACCCTGTCCACCAAGCTCAACATCTTGCACTCTAAAATCACATACCACTTTTCGATTCAGTAACTTAGAAATTATAGCTCTATTTCCTATTTGATAAGTAAACTGTTTCTCCGGCTCATGCAGTGCCGTATGACCATGAGAGCATATGGCATCTAAATTAGTAATACCATGCTTTTTAATAAAACTCTGTATCTTTTTAGCTAAAAATAATGTGTAATCGTCATCAATAGCTTCCAATTCGGCAGTAGTTTTATCTACCAAACCCTTTAATGTTTCAATCCAAAACCCATTATAAGAAACTGTTTCGGCATGAATTATATTAAATATCCATTTACTTCCTCTTTTGAATTGAGCATATACTAGGTCGAGCCCATCCAAAGAGGTCCCAGACATCACACCAATTACATAATATTCCTCTTTTAACATAGGACGTAAATTTAATAATCTGTATTGAAAAATTCACACTAAAAAGGTATATTTGTAAACATTTTTTATCAAAATAACATTTTAATTACGAATTATGAATTTTAACCTTTCTGAAGAACATAAAATGATTCGTGACGCCGCTCGCGATTTTGCCCAAACCGAATTGCTTCCTGGAGTAATTGAAAGAGATAATAAACAAGAATTTCCGAATGAGTTAGTTAAGAAAATGGGAGACCTTGGGTTTATGGGTATAATGGTTGATCCTAAATATGGTGGAAGTGGCATGGATACCATCTCGTATGTTCTTATTATGGAGGAATTATCTAAAATTGACGCTTCGGCATCGGTAATTGTTTCGGTAAATAATTCGTTGGTGTGTTATGGTTTGGAGGCCTACGGTACAGAGGAGCAAAAACAAAAATATTTAACCAAGTTGGCCACTGGCGAACATGTTGGTGCATTTTGCCTAAGCGAACCTGAAGCCGGTAGTGATGCCACGTCTCAAAGAACAACAGCGATAGATAAAGGTGACCACTATATATTAAACGGTACAAAAAACTGGATTACTAGTGGAGGTAGAGCTGATACCTATCTTGTAATAGCTCAAACCGATCGAGATAAAGGCTCTCATGGTATAAATGCTTTTATTGTAGAAAAAGGGATGGAAGGTTTTCATATTGGGCCTAAAGAAGACAAATTAGGCATTCGTGGAAGTGATACCCATACACTACAATTTAATGATGTAAAAGTGCCAAAAGAGAATAGAATAGGCGTTAACGGCTCTGGGTTTAGATTCGCAATGAAAACTCTTTCTGGAGGTCGTATTGGTATTGCTGCCCAAGCATTAGGTATTGCCCAAGGCGCTTATGAATTAGCTATCAAGTATTCCAAGCAACGAAAAGCCTTTGGTACTGAAATTTGCAATCATCAAGCCATAGCTTTCAAATTAGCTGATATGTATACTGAAATTGAAGCTGCTAGAATGCTAGTAATGAAAGCCGCTACCGATAAAGATGCAGGTAACAATTATGATAAATCAAGTGCCATGGCAAAATTATATGCCTCTAAAGTAGCCATGGAGCAAACCGTAGAAGCCGTCCAAATTCATGGTGGTAATGGTTTTGTAAAAGAATATCATGTAGAGCGTTTAATGCGGGATGCAAAAATCACACAAATTTACGAAGGCACCTCTGAAATCCAAAAAATTGTAATTTCTAGGAGTATTTTGAGGGACTAAAGTAAATTTAATTTTCTCCTTACCGTTTTTAAAATACCGCTCTATGGGGTTTATCTTGAGCGCATACAAGGGGTTCCATCGTCTTTTGTAATAATTAGAAACGCAGGGGCCATTTCTTAAATATTTTTAAAAATCCAAACTGCAGCACTTCACCTAATAGCAAAAATAGCCCATTGCAATCTTTTAAAAAAAAATCTGTACAAGCTAAACTTGAGAAATCCTAAATTGAGTATAAAGCGAAAAAATCCCGATACAAGATATGTATCGGGATTCAAAAAAGGCGGCGACCTATTCAATGACTGGCTGTGCATACGAGCGCAGCGCAGTATAAACAGATGCAGGAATTAATCACGCCCTGGGCGTGGC